>Ga0129310_1000074_pt1 | contig 129257 bp, 112 predicted proteins | sample Go1ome_2_FD_94433 | JGI IMG/M metagenome (GOLD analysis project Ga0129310, IMG submission 94433) | Western lowland gorrila individual fecal microbial communities from Wisconsin, USA - Go1022A metagenome | ecosystem: Host-associated > Mammals > Digestive system > Large intestine > Fecal... | reverse complement strand
TATAAGGCAAATCCAGTGTAACACACAAAAATATCCAATCCATAATTATATTCAGTTGTCAAAGATCAATATTTATATCAAAGTGCGGTTAAAATCACCGACTTTTGACACCCACATCATATAGATAAAATAATAGAGGAATGATTATGAGAATATTTGCACTTGAACTAAATAATGATATCAAGGGCATTGAGGAAAGAAAAGAATATATCGAAGGATTAATCAGTAAGCTGGATAAACCAGAACTGGTGGTACTACCGGAACTTGCTCTCTGCAGTTATATGGCTAGTCAGGAAATGTGGTACTATGCGGATGATAAGGGAAAGGATACGACGCAGTGGGCTGTCGAAATGGCTCAGAAGTACTCGACCTACATTGGTGTTGGTTACCTGGATAAGGAGGGCGATGATTATTTTAATCGATATATGATCGCAGGCTCTGATGGAGTGTGTGGATTTACTACAAAATCTGAAGGAGAAGCGGCTGCATTTAAGAGAGGCAGATTTAAAAGTACTATATCAACCCCCTTTGGAACAGTTGGAGTAGGCATATGCTATGATTCAAGGAGAAAGATATTTTATGACAATGTGAAGAATGAAAAACTATCACTAATTCTTTTTCCTCATGGGGCTCCAGCAGATCCGAAGAAGCCGAATAAAGAGCGCCAGGAAAATGAACTAAGATGTATGAAATATGTTGAGGCATTTGGTGTTCCTGTTGTATATGTAAACAGCATAGGTAAACTTGAATACATGCCAGGCATGATGGGCAGGCTTATGAAAATGTCAAAGTTCCGGATGAATGGAATGAGTAAGATATATGCCGATGATTTAAGGGAAATATCTTCAGATATGCCTGAGGTTGTTGCAGCTGAAGTGGAAGTCAGTCCTAAGCAGCGTGCAAAGGATATACGGTTCTATGGAAATGATATACTAAATAGCAATTGGATATTTAGAAAGATGATTCTTGAACCTGATACCAGGATGGGTATCCGTCGATATGAGGAAGGAGTAGGTCGCAGGAAGAAAGATATTATAGCTCTGATTCTTGTCATGATTCCTGCGGCATTTCTGATAGTTGCTTTGGGAATACGGATTGGTTTAAGTATTAACCGAGATCATTTTCTTGCAGGGGATGATTTGTATGCAGGTTTAATGCAAACATCATTTGCACTATTTGGTTTAAGTGTGTTTCCGGGAATACTATTATCGATTTTAGGAATAGTCAGTGGAAAGATATCAGGTGCATCCCAATACAAGGTTATTGGAGGGCTCGAAGTGATAGTAGAGATTCTTGTAATTTGCTCTTTCTTCTATGCGGGGGCGCATTTTTAACTGAAAAGACTTGACAAAAAAATACTTCGAGTATAGAATTAAATTACTTCGAAGGACGAAATATATTTCGGGTAGTAATTCATGTTTAGTAGCAGGAGATATGATGAAGACTGAAGATTACGGGATATCAAAAGATACATTTCAATTAATTACAGGCTATATTGATGAAGTGAAGGACCTGCTTTCTTCGGAAATCTGGGAAAATATCTTCATGGACCTTACCAAAAATGAAATGCTTATCTTCTGGCTATTATACTTAAAGAAAGAAGTAAACATGACTGAGATAGCGGAATATATCCATGTTCCACTTAATACAGCAACAGGAATAGTCAGCAGGATGGAGAAAAATGGATTCATTGACAGGACCAGATCTGCAGAGGATAAGAGGGTTGTACTGATTGTCTTTTCCGAAAAGGGGAAGAATCATTTCATGAAGTTATTTAAGAAGATGACTTATTATGGAACAAGAGTTTTCGAGTCATTTTCTGAAGAGGAGATAAAGCTTTTCCTGAAGATGGCAGATAAAGTTAAGACTATTCTGAAAGAGGATGCTCTCGCTGAGGCTGAGAGTGGTAAGCAGAATAAAAAAGTGAGAAAGATAACTATTGATTAGGATTAAGGCAGTCCAAGTGACTGCCTTTCAAAAAAACAAATACTTCGAGCGTGGAACTATTCGAAAAGAGAATTAAAATGTAGCTTTGTTTTGTAGGAAATAATTATGATATCGCAGATTGGAAAAGGAGATTAACTATGAAAAGAATATATATATTTACAGGAAAAGGTGGAGTAGGAAAGAGTAGTGTTGCAGCTGCACACGCCTTAAGGAGTGCTGAAGAAGGAAAGAAGACTCTTCTTATCAGTACGGATATGGCGCATAACCTTGGTGATATATTTGGAAGAAAACTTGGAAAAACTGAGGAGAATATACTTCCAAATCTCGACATATATGAGATAGATCCAGAGTATGTAATGCAGGAAGATTTTAAGGAGTTTGTTGATTACATAAGAAAGACTCTGAGTATGGCTGGAGATATGGACGAAATGGGAATGATGCCAGGAATGGAGGAACTATTCTCACTGCTTAAAATATCAGAAATATATGAGACGGGGACTTACGACCGAATGATAGTAGACTGTGCTCCAACGGGTGAAACATTATCAATGCTTAAGTTTCCTGAGCTTCTGGCTTGGTATATGGAAAAACTATTTCCGATTGGCAAAGTGGGAGTAAGGCTTCTTGCTCCATTTTCCAAGAAGATGTTCTCAGTAGAAATGCCTAACAAGAAGGCCATGAATGATATAGAAAAAGTATTTCTTAAATTGATGGAGCTTCAGGAATTACTTAAGAACCGTAAGATTACCAGTGTAAGAATCGTAACAACACCTGAAAAGATGGTGGTTGAAGAGACGAAGAGAAATTACATGTATATGAATCTTTATAACTTTAATGTGGATGGTCTTTATATCAACAGAATACTTCCACAGGATATTGATAATAACTTTTTTGATCGTTGGGTTGAAATCCAGAAGGAATATATACAGTGTCTGAAAGATAGCTTTGCAGCTCTTCCTATCTATGAGATTCCTTGGTATGACGAGGAGCTTAAGGGGGAGAATATCAAAAGGATAGTAGATGATGTTCTGGCAAAAAGTGATGTATTTAAGGTTAGGAATATTACGGAGAGAGAAGTTTTCACTCAGATAGATGATGGATATCTGCTAGAGGTAAATATTCCTGGTGCAGATAAGACAGATATTGATCTTTACCAGGCGACTACAGATATCGTAATAAAGACAGGGAATTTCAAGAGAAATATACCTCTTCCAAATGCTTTAAGAACCTATGTGGTTTCTGGGGCTAAGTTTGAAGAAGGCAGACTTTGTATAAGTTTTGAAAAGGAGGACGAAGATAATGATGAATAATATGATGAATAATGTGATGAATAATATAGAAATGGTATCAAGACTAAAAACAGCAGCTCATTATCAAAGAAAGGCTGTATGTGCATTACTTCCAGAGGGTATGGAAAGTCATGTGGATGTTATAAGTAATGAACTTAAGCTAATGCTAAAAGAGATGGTGGAGACTTCTGAAAATGAGAAGAAACAAGGCTCCAGAAAGATAGATATTGGATGATAAGTTTTGGTGGTTAATTGTGAGGATAAGAAAATGAGAATTATAATTTTTACAGGAAAAGGTGGAGTTGGAAAAACAAGTATGGCAGCAGCTACTGCATGTTCTATAGCAGAGAGTGGAAAGAAGGTTCTTATAATGAGCACGGATCAGGCGCATAGTCTGGGCGACTCATTTGATATGAAGCTTGGCAAAGAGCCAGTAAATGTTATGGAGAACTTGGATGCCATGGAGATAGATACGGTATACGAAAGTGAGAAAAGCTGGGGTAATATCAGAAGTTACTTCAAGGAGTTTCTCACACTCAAGGGCGGAAGTGGAATAGAAGTAGAGGAGCTTCTTGTGTTTCCAGGTCTTGAGGAACTGTTCTCTCTTCTTAAGATACTTGATGTTTATGAAAGTGGAGAGTATGACACACTTATTGTGGACTGTGCTCCAACGGGAGAGACATTATCACTGCTTAAGTACCCGGAGATGCTTGGAGAATTGATTGAAAAGGTCCTTCCAGTTAAGAGAAAGGGAATTAAGACAGTGGGGCCTATCGTAGAGAAGGTCGCTCGGGTTCCAATGCCAGAAGATAAAGTATTTGATGATGTAGAATATCTGATTGATAAGATGCAGAGACTTCAGAAGCTGATGCTGGATAAGGATATTGTTAGTCTTAGAGTTGTTACAACACCAGAAAGAATTGTTATAAGTGAGGCTAAGAGAAACTTCACATGTCTTTATCTATATCATTATAATGTTGATGCTATTATCGTAAATCATATCTATCCTGAGAAGGCAATGGAGGGATATTTCAGTAAATGGATTAAACTTCAGGAACAGGGACTAAGTGATATTAAGGAAAGCTTCAGTGAGGTACCTAAGTTTTATGTAGAACTTCAAGACTCAGAACTTCGTACTTTGGAAGTACTACGCAGGATAGGTGGAGAGATATATGAGTCTTCAGATCCTGATGAAGTTCTTTTTAGGAAAGAAATATATATTTCCGATAAAGAAGAGAGGACACTTAAGATATATCTTCCATTTGCTGAGAAGGATGAACTGGAACTAGAGCAGGTGGGCACTGAATTACTTGTTGGCGTAAGAAATGAGAGAAGACGCTTTCCAATACCTACGGAATTTGAAGAATATGCGGTTGCGGGAGCTAGATTTGAAGATGGATATCTACGTATTAGATTCTCATAATAAACTTGCAGTTTATTGATTTCGCGCTTCTGCTATGGTAGATTTAGTTGTTGCTGAAGGATAATAATACGTAAATGTTTTATTACAGTAGGAGGGCAGGATAAATGGAATTATGGGATCTATGTGACCGAGAAGGAAATCGTACAGGTGAAACCTGGGAGAGGAAGTTTGGTAACTTCCGCGAGATTCCGGATGGACGATATCATATGGTTGTAGATATACTTGTACAACATGTGGATGGTACATTTCTTCTCACAAAAAGAGATGATCGTAAGGACGTTTATCCTGGCTTCTGGGAAGCAAGTGCAGGGGGTTCAGCCGTATCAGGGGAGGAACCACTTGAGGCGGCTAGGAGAGAACTTCTGGAGGAGACTGGGCTTACTGCAATCAGCTTTGAACTAGTTAGTCATACATTTAGAGAACCTAGTCACAGCATGTTCTATTCGTATCTGGCGGTGGTGGATGCCGATAAGGATTCGGTGGTTCTTCAGGAAGGAGAAACTGTCGATTATAAATGGGTAGATAGCAGAGGATTCTTAGAATATGTGGTGTCAGATCTTGCGATAAAAACCCATAATAATAGATATGCGGATTTGATTGAAAAATTGAGATCTGAAATAGATATATCTAATAAAACTAATGATAAAACTCTTTATGTTACAGATCTTGATGGGACGCTCATGCGAAATGATAAGAGCATCTCAGATTATACGATAAATACTATCAACGCTCTTATAGCTCGGGGGATGACATTTACAGTTGCGACAGCTCGTTCAGCTATGAGTGTTAAAAATATAGTAAAACCTCTTAACATTCCTGTTCCGATAATCATTCGTAATGGTACCGCTCTTGCAGAACCGGGAAACCTTGATATTATCGAGAAGGCCTTATTCACAGTGGATGAGAAGGCACAGCTACAAGAACTTCTTGTGGTTCTTCCGACAGTTGGTTTCACTAGTATCTGGAACGGAAATGAGATGCAGAAAGTTTTCTGCTCTAAGAGTCACTCTGTGGGAATAGAAAAGTATATCGCTGAGAGAAAAGGCGAAAAAGGACTTAGATTCGTTGATACTCTTGAAGAAATGTTCCTGGGCGACCTTGGTTATATAACAATGATTGATGATAAGGAAAAACTAGAACCTATCTTCGAGAAAGTAAGAAAAATCGGGGGCTGGGAAGCGGTTCTTCAGAAAGATGCTTATGGTGAAGAGTACTGGCTTGAACTGTGCCCTGAGAATAGCACAAAAGCTAAGGCTATCATTTGCCTTAAAGAAAGACTTGGAATGAAAAGGGTTGTTGTATTTGGCGATTCCGTAAATGACATTCCTATGTTCCAAATAGCTGATGAAGCCTATGCGGTAGAAAATGCTCTTCCTGAACTAAAGAAATATGCAACCCAGATTATCGCTTCAAATGAGGATGATGGAGTTGCAAAACTATTAAAAGAAAAAGCTTAGAATCCTAGTATTTCTTACTCTTGTGGTATGCATGTCTTTTTGGTAAAATGACTACGTATGCTTAGATTAAGGAAATGATTTAAATGGATTCTAAGGTTGTTAAGTTCCTGACAAGTAAAAAGTTTTTCGAGATAGCCTTCATCGTGGTTATCTTTGTCTCTTTTGCTTTCTGGCTTAAACATATAATAATATATGGTTCACCTTCGTTTCAGTGGCGTGTATTTTTGCTCGACCTCGATGATTTTGAAGGTGACTTCACTAATGTTATAGGATACTCAGGTTTAAGAGATCCATATAACTGTCTTTATTATACAGATCTTCAAGAGAAGGCCTACCCTCCTCTTATCTATGTATTCATGTATTTTATATCGAGAATTATAGATCTGACAGATTATTATGAGGCAGATTGTTTCATGGATATGTATAAGGAGCCTAAACTTCTTATAGCCATGATGCTTATTATAACAGCTATGATAATCACCTTTTTTGAGACTGTTAGACATAACAAGAATGGTAGCTATGGAATCAAGTTATTAGTGGCTATAGCGTCCTTGCTGACAGCACCATTCCTTTTTTCCGTGGAAAGAGGCAATTCTATAATTCTGGTAATTGCTCTTATGATGGCATTCTTCTTTGGATATGATTCCGAGAATAAAGTCGTTAAGGAGTTATCTCTTATCGCTCTGGCGGTTGCAGCAGCTCTCAAGATATCCCCAGCACTACTTGGTATTCTACTCATTTATAAGAAAGACTGGAAAGCGGCTGTTAGAACAATCATTTATGGAATAATAATGTTCTTTGGCCCATTTCTCCTACTGAAGGGAGGCTTTGCCAATATCCCTCTTATGATCAGAAATATCAGACTGAATAATGAATACTATATGAGCAAGTGGGGGCTCACGCTTTACTATACACTCACGAATTATGGGGCTCCTGAGTCTGTAGCACTCTTTAATATCACTGGAATTATCAGCAAGGTATTATGTGCTATTATGCTCATTGCAGCATTTAAGTTTGAGAGAAAATCTGATGTAGCTATGGTACTTGGTCTGTCGCTGGTTATCTTCCCAGATCATTCTGGTTACTATAATCTGCTCTATCTTTTTCCGCCTCTTATTGTTCTGCTAAATGAAGAAAAGAAGTATCTATATGACTTAATTGGATTTTTTGCGATTGTGTCATTTTGTCATCTATATAGATTTGAAGCGCTATATAAAAGCTGGCTTGACTGCCGCACTTCGATAGTGGTGCTTATCATATATTGCCTGATCATAACGGGCGTAAATCTGAAGCACTTCAGAAAAACAAAAGAAAGTGAGAATTAGTGATGGGTATAAGTGTTGTACTTCTTGCCTATAAGGAGGCAGAAAATCTGAAGGTTCTGTTACCTCAGATTAAGAAAAATGTTGAAAAAACAGGAGAGAATTACGAAATCCTTGTTATAGATACGATGGAAACTATGGACGATACTCCAGCGGTTTGTAAGGAACATGGTGCAAAGTATATCAATCAGGAGGAGCCATACTTCGGCGGCGCCTTTAGAACAGGTATAAAGTATGCATCTATGGATAAGTTCCTTATCCTGGATAGCGACGGTTCCCATAGTCCTAAGTATATTCCTAGAATATATAAGAAGTTTGTGAGCGGTCACTATGATCTGGTGATCGGTTCAAGATATTGTAAGGGTGGCGTCACAAATGACAGCATATCCTCTCGAATCATGTCTAAGATACTGAATACAACTTATCGTCTGGTTCTTGGAATTAAGGCTAAGGATATATCTACAGATTACAGAATGTACGATACAAAACAGATGAAGAGAGTGAAACTTCAGTGTAACTATTACGATGTACTTCAGGAGGTTATTCTCAAGCTGAAGCTTAAGAACAAGCGTTTTAAGATTGGCGAAGTTCCAATCAAGTTCTATAAGAGAATGTATGGCGATTCTAAGAGACAGCTGGTTAAGTTTATCATTAGTTACATGAAGACTCTATTCTATTTAATTGGTGTTCGCGTAAAAGGAGACAAGTAATGAACATTATCTTACTATCAGGTGGTTCAGGTAAGAGACTCTGGCCACTGTCTAACGATATTAGAAGCAAGCAGTTTATAAAGCTTTTTAAGGATTCAGAGGGCAACTACGAATCCATGGTACAGCGAGTGTTTCGCCAGATCAGCACAGTTGATAAGGGCGCAAATATTACTATAGCAACAAGTAGTTCTCAGGCTAGTGCCATCATGAGTCAGCTGGGAGAGAAGGTTTCAATCTGCACAGAGCCTTGCAGACGCGATACATTTCCAGCTATTGCTCTTGCAGCAACCTATCTAGTAGATGAGATAGGTGTTGGCAGAGATGAATGCGTTGTTGTATGTCCTGTAGATCCATATGTAGATGATACATATTATGAGACTGTAGCCGAGCTTGAGAAGCAGGTTGAGTCTGGAAATGCAAATATCACCCTGATGGGTATTGAACCTACTTATCCAAGTGACAAGTATGGATATATCATTCCTGAGACCGCTGATAGAGTAAGTGCTGTAAAGGAATTCAAGGAGAAGCCTGATACAGCAAAGGCGAAGCAGTATCTGGCTCAGGGAGCTGTATGGAATGCTGGTGTCTTTGCATTTAAGCTTTCTTACTTAATTGATAAAGCTCATGAGATGATAGATTTCACTGATTATAGAGACCTTTTTGAGAAGTATGAGACTCTTGAGAAAATCAGCTTCGACTACGCTGTAGTTGAGAAGGAACAGTCGATTCAGGTGCTCCGTTACAGCGGTGAGTGGAAGGATGTTGGAACCTGGAATATGATGGCCGAGGTTATGGCTGATAAGACCAAGGGAAATGTGTGTCTTGATGATACTTGTGAGAATACGCAGGTTGTTAACGAGCTTGATATCCCTGTTCTTGGAATGGGACTTAAGGATATGGTCATCGCGGTAAGTGGCGATGGAATCCTCGTGTCTGACAAGGAACGTAGTGGATATATGAAGCCATATGTTGAGAAGATAAGCACAGATGTGCATTTCGTAGAGAAGTCCTGGGGAACATATACAGTTATCGATGCTCAGCCAGGTTCTCAGACAGTAAAGGTTAGAATGACAGCAGGAAGCTCTATGACATATCATGTACATGAACTTCGTGATGAAGTATGGACAGTGGTATCCGGACAGGGAAGAACCATAATTGATGGTATGGAGCAGATTGTAAGACCAGGAGACACGGTGACTATCGCTGCAGGATGTGTTCATACAATACTTGCTGATACAGATATGGATATAATAGAGGTTCAGGTGGGAGAAGAAATCAGTATAGATGATAAACGTATCTTCCCTATGCCTCAGTAGAAAAGCGAGGCGTTAGCTTCGTTGGAGTGAGATTATGGAAGTTTTACTTCTTAGTCCCTCAGGTAAGGATTACCTCTGGGGCGGAACGAGACTGAAAAAAGAATACGGTAAAAACCTCCCTCTTGTTCCTCTTGCGGAGACCTGGGAATGTTCGGTGCATCCAGATGGTCCGAGCGTTATAACAGGAGGCTCCTATGCAGGTAGAACTCTTAAGGAAGTTCTGGACGAGAATCCAGAGTGGCTGGGCAGCAAGGTGGGAGACGAACTGCCAATATTAGTAAAGTTTATAGATGCTGAGAAGGATCTCTCGGTGCAGGTTCATCCAGATGATGAATATGCACGTATCCATGAGAATCAGAATGGTAAGACGGAAATGTGGTACGTCCTGGATGCAGCTCCTGGAGCTGAATTGATCCATGGCTTTGCACATGATGTTACACCAGAACAGCTTAGGGAAGCTGTAAGAACTGGTAAGCTTTCGAAGCATTTGCAGAAAGTAAAAGTAAGGCGTGGAGATACATTTTTCATATCTCCTGGAACCATTCATGCTATCGGTGCAGGTATCATGGTAGCAGAGATTCAGGAGAACTCAAATGTAACGTATCGTGTCTATGATTATGATAGAATAGATAAGGACGGAAAGAAGCGTCCACTTCATATAGAGAAGGCTATCGAAGTAGCCAACATGAAGGCGAGCTCGGTCACGAGACAGGCGCCGAAGTTTATAAAGTATTATCCAGGATGCGCGCGAGAGATACTGTGTCGCTGCAAGTATTTCGAGGTTGAGAGAATCCAGGTATCTATGGGATTTTCATTTTCGGTAACAGAGGAGTCCTATCAGGTACTTCTATGCACAGATGGATATGGTGGTATTGAGACAGATGAGTCAAGAAGGCCTCTAAGATTTGCAAAGGGCGACTGTCTGTTCCTTCCGGCATCTATAGGAAGATGTCACGTGCTTGGGAATACTACATTACTTAAAATACGTAATTAACCATTAAGAGAGGAACAAAGAAATGAAGAAAGCGCTTATTACAGGTATCACAGGACAGGATGGCTCGTATCTAGCTGAACTGCTTCTTGAGAAGGGATACGAGGTTCATGGTATCATTCGTAGAGCATCTGTCTCAACAACTGCGAGAATAGACCACATTATGGATAAGCTGATCATCCATGAAGGAGACCTCTCTGATTCAAGTAGCATTATAAGAATCGTGCTTCAGGTAAAGCCTGATGAGATATATAATCTGGCTGCACAGAGCCATGTTCAGGTATCTTTCGATGCGGCTGAATATACAGGAGATGTTGATGCACTGGGAGTGCTTAGAATCCTTGAAGCTGTTCATACTGCAGGACTTGATAAGACTTGCCGAGTATACCAGGCTTCAACTTCGGAACTTTATGGAAAGGTTGAGGAATGTCCTCAAAATGAAGAGACTCCATTTCATCCTTACAGCCCATATGCAGTTGCAAAGCAGTATGGTTACTGGATGATAAAGCAGTACCGTGAGGCATATGGAATCTTTGCTTGTAATGGTATCCTCTTCAACCACGAGTCAGAGCGACGTGGAGATAACTTTGTAACGCGTAAGATCACACTTGCAGCTGGTCGTATAGCGTGCGGACTTCAGGATCATCTTGAACTTGGTAACCTTGATTCGCTTCGTGACTGGGGTTATGCAAAGGATTATGTAGAATGTATGTGGCTTATCCTTCAACAGGATGAACCAGATGATTATGTTATAGCAACAGGAGTTCAGCATACAGTTCGTGAGTTTACAACACTTGCATTTGCAAATGATGGTATAGAGCTTGAGTGGAAGGGCGAGGGCCTGGACGAGAAGGGCTATGATAAGAAGACAGGCAAGATGCTTGTATGCGTTAACCCACAGTGGTTTAGACCTACAGATGTTGTTAATCTCTGGGGTGACCCAACTAAGGCGAAGACAAAGCTTGGATGGAATCCTCAGAAGACAAGCTATGAAGAACTGTGCCGCCTGATGGCTGAACATGACTTGAATCTTGCAAAAGAAGAGGCAAAAAAGAACCAGTAAAAGGAAGCAGATATGAAGATTCTGATATTTGGAGCCAATGGATTTGTTGGTCCATATCTAATAGAAGAATTCTTGAATAAAGGCTATGAGGTTGCTGCCAGTGATGTGCAGGGAGAACTTCTTCGTGGAGGCTTTCGAGATAAGCTTCTAGGCGATGCGACGATAGAGTATCGCTCGGCAGATATAACTTCTGCAGAGGCGGTACTGGAAGTGATTAAAGAGATTTCTCCAGATGGCGTAGTGAATCTCGCTGCTATCAGTAGTGTAGGTCAGTCCTGGTCGGTTCCGGCATTAACTATGAATATAAATGTTATCGGAACCCTTAATATCCTCGAAGCACTCCGTAAGTATCCAAGCAAGCTGCTGCTTATAGGTTCGAGTGAAGAGTATGAGATGACGGAAGACGCTATTTCTGAAGATACTACTCTAGATGCATCGAATCCATATGGGGTGTCTAAGGTTGCTCAGGAGTACTTTGCAGATATATATCGTAAGAATTATGGCCTTAGCATCGCGTACGTTAGAGCCTTTAACCATACAGGGGTGGGACAGCGCGAATCCTTTGTTCTTCCTAGCTTCTGTAAGCAGGTGGCTGGTGTTACGAAGAGCAAGAGCCCTGGAACTATCTCTGTTGGAAATCTAAATGTCTATAGAGATTTCAGTGATGTGAGAGACATAGTTCGTGGATACCGAATGATATATGAAAGCCTGACAGATGTTTCGACTGATGATAATTCATCTGATAAGGGTTCATTACCTGTATATAATATAGGCTCTGGTGTGGCTTATAATCTAAGTGAATTACTGGATTATATCATTTCACTTAGTAGCGAAAAGATACTAACTAGAGTTGAGCCTTCTATATATCGACCTGTGGATCAGCTTACGATTAAGGCAGATACAACTAAGATTCAGACGGAACTTGGTTGGAAGGCAGAATATAGTATCTATGATACGCTTAAAGAAATGTATGATTATTTTCTGATGCAAGACTAGAATAATAATTTATATAATTAACGCTATATGATACAAAAATAATATAAAAATAACTTATAATCTGAGAGAATGATATGGCAAAAAAGAAACAGTACTTCTTCTTTGACCGAATAAGAAGTACAGCTGATAGAAAAAAAGAAATAGTAGTGCAGGGGTATGCAGTCGATGGATACCTCGAGGATCTAAAGCCTAGAGCTGCCATTTTCGATGGAGATCAGCCTGTAAAGGCACTGAAATGTAGATTGGTTGAGGTTAAGCTTCCGCCTATTCATATGCGCCGTAGACATGGGGATACGATATCGTATCTTGGAGTAATCTATGTTGACTTAAGCGACATGTCTGATGAAAGGCTTAAAAAGCTTGAGAGAGCAAAACTTGTTGTGGTTGGCGAGAAACCAGATGGCAAGCGAGCTATGCTTTATAAAGGTACTGTTAAGAAAGTTGTTGATACCCTGGGACAGTATTCATTTACAGTTGATGATGCTTACTGTGAAGATGGAAAGACGCATATAGGCGGTTGGCTGTCGGGTGGTAAAGATACTACTATAAAGATAGTGTCGGAGGATTCGGATAAGCCGCTAGACTATAAGATTGACTATATTCCACGAGATGATGTCCTTATGGAATACCCTGAACTAGATGATGACAGTGAGATGGGATTTGATATTATACTTGCGGGCGAGTATAAGAAACTTCAGATGACTCTTTCGGATCGCAATCGTAGGTCATCCAAGTCAGTTACAGTAGGAAAGGCCGATAAGGATTTCTCATCATTAGGAACTGTTGGCCGCTATTCTGAGAAGGTGGTTCGTAACCTTAAGAACTATGGTCTTAGAGAAACTGTGGCTAAGGTGAAGGTTCATCTGTCACCTAATTATTTTAATCTTAATAAGAAATATGAGAAGTATATAAAAAATGTATCTCCAAGCGCTGCTGAACTAAGTGAGCAAAGGAAACTTCAGAAGAACTTCAGCTTTAGGCCGCTGATGAGCTTCCTGGTTCCACTATATGAGACTGAGGAAGTCTTTCTGGCAGAACTAATCGCAGCACTTAAGGCACAGACTTATCCAGAGTGGGAAGTGTGCTTCTCGGATGGAAGCAAGGATCCTACCAGATTAACTGAGATTATAAAGCGTCTTGCTGGAGGAGATGAGAGAATAAGGTATGTTGCTGATATACCAGGACCTCTTGGAATATCCTCCAATACTAATCAGGCCTTTTCTATAGCAAAGGGTGATTTCATAGTTCTCGGTGATCATGATGATCTTATAACTCCTGATGCACTCTATGAATGCGTGAAGGTGATGAACGAAGATGACTCTATAGATGTCATTTATACTGATGAAGATAAGACTAATTCTACAGGAAAGAAGAGATTCGAACCGAATCTTAAGCCTGACTTCAATCAGGAACTCTTAGAAAGCTGCAACTATATTACCCATATGTTCGTGGCGAGAAAGTCGCTTGTTGACGAGGTTGGACTTTTTGATGATACATATAATGGAGCGCAGGATTACGACTTCATTCTAAGATGTACAGAGAAGGCTCGTAAGATCAGACATATACCTAAGGTGGTATATAGCTGGAGAATAAATGATACTTCAACCGCTGGAAATCCAGCAGCTAAGATGTATGCCTATGATGCAGGAGTTAAAGCTCTGCAGGCACATTACGACAGATTAGGAATTAAAGCCACTGCTGAGGTGGGAGATCATCTGGGATATTATCATTCAATATATCCAGAGCCAGTTGATACATTTACCTATATAGCTGTTCTAAATGCATCTGATGAAGTAAAGTATAATGAAACAGTCGAATCTATAAACTCCAAGTCTGATTATAAGCAGTATGAGTTTATTCGAATAAATCCGCACGAAGGCGAAGAACTTCCGAAGCAGATGAACCGCGCAGTGAAGCAGATATGTGATAAGCTCGCTGGTGGTGAGTCAACGGAACTTTCTTCGAAGGAAGTATATGTATGCTTTATCGAGGCTGGTATCACCATGATGGGTGAGGATGGCATCTCGAATATGCTGGCATATATAGCTGCTAAACCAAATGTTTCAGCAATCGGCGGAAAGATATATATTCCTGGTGGAACTGTCTCACATGCGGGAACGGTTATAAATATTCAGGAGATTGAAGGCTGGATGTATACTCGTCAGAGTGTATATGATGAAATGTACTTTAATTACGGTGCATATACAGCTCTTAGAAGAGGCGTGAATATCTTCCGTCTGGACGACCTTAAGAAGTATGGCAAGTTCGATACGGAGTATCGTGGAGAAAATGCTGTAATAGATTATACATACCAGATGACTATGGATGGACGTGTCTGCATCTACGATGCAAATGCAAACTTCCAGTATAAGCCAGCTCGCGGACGCAACGGAGAAACCTGCTTTGAGACACTTACTGCTAAACGCCGTGATATTAGAATCTTCCTGGGTAAGCATCCTGAAGTGACCGAGACGGGTGATAAGTATTATTCACAACTTGTAAAGTAACCTTTGAGAAAGCTCAAAGTTTTGATTATATAAAATGAAAAGAAGGAGAGAAGAAAATATGAAGGGAATTATACTTGCTGGAGGATCCGGCACAAGACTTTATCCACTTACAAAGGCTGTATCAAAGCAGATTATGCCTGTATATGATAAGCCAATGATCTACTATCCACTGTCAACACTTATGCTGGCAGGTATCAGAGAGGTTCTTATTATCTCTACACCAAGAGATCTGCCTGTATTTCAGGAACTTTTTGGAACAGGTGAACAGTTAGGAATGGAGTTCACATATGCTATTCAGGAACAGCCTAGAGGACTGGCAGATGCATTTATCATCGGTGAAAAGTTCATCGGAAATGATAGAGTTGCACTTGTTCTTGGTGACAATATCTTCTATGGTCAGAGCTTTTCTAAGGTACTTAGAGCTGCTGCTGAGAGAGAGAAGGGAGCTACAATCTTTGGATACTATGTTAAGGATCCAAGAGAGTATGGAGTAGTTGAGTTTGATGCAGATGGAAAGGCTTTATCTATTGAAGAGAAGCCAGCTAATCCAAAGTCAAACTATGCAGTTCCAGGTCTTTACTTCTACGACAATGATGTAGTAGAGATTGCAAAGAATGTTAAGCCTTCAGCTAGAGGCGAGATAGAGATCACATCTATCAACAATGAGTATCTGAATCGTGGAACACTTATGGTTGAGACACTCGGTCGAGGCTTCGCTTGGCTTGATACAGGTAATCACGACATGCTCCTTGATGCTGCTGATTTCGTTGCTGCATTCCAGAAGAGACAGGGAATGTACATTTCTTGTATAGAAGAGATAGCTTATCGCCGTGGATTCATTACAAAGGAGCAGCTACTTAAGTTAGCTGAACCACTTATGAAGACACATTACGGACAGTATCTTGTAGATGTAGCAAATGGGCTGTAGTTTTAAAAACTACGTCGTAACATTTTCGTAATAATTTAACAATTTTGTAATAAATGGGTTGACATAATTGTGTCAACCCATTATACTGTTTGAAGAAAATGTTTATTTTAGACACTTACAAACTGATTTATTCTTAGGAGAGGACATTTTATGATTTTTACTGGAGAAAAGAAGAACAAGATTAAAAGACGGGTCGTCGCGATGGTGCTGTGCATCTGCATGGTTGTTGCCCTTAGCGGTACATCAGGCTTTGGTCTGTATGCTGCTGGAGAAAACATGGGAGGTTCTCATGAAAATGGCGTAGCAACTGCGAGTGATGCTGAGGTCGGTAATACCCCTGCTGACCAAAGTAAAGAGAGCGAGGCTACTCCAGTTGGTAATGTTGCAGAAGATATAACTGAGGATCCTGCTGACGAGATGGCAGAGGACAGTCAGATAGAGGAGACAAAGGAACAGTCTACACTTGCACTTAACTGGGCAGTAGTAGAAAGTGGTCGTTTTGATACTCCTGTAGAGAACAAGTATATTGTACTTGATCTCGGTGATGAGGGTACATCATTTGATAGTGCTACTCTTACTATAATAAATGAAACAAACGGCGAGGAGACAACTCTTGCTGTTGATACAATTCTTGATACAACCCTCCTCTTTTACGCCTCCTTCCCTGATACTTCCTTTACTGGAAAGTACAGGGTTGCGAGTGTGCAGTACACTTCAGGTGGCGTAACATATGAGAAGAATCTTATGGATGATGAGATGGCACCAAGATTCGGTGTAAACTGTGATATTGGTGACGAGCCTGACCTTGTGCTGGGAGGAGAGGACTTCTCAGAGGTTGCAACTGTTGATGAGGTTGAGGATTCAGCTAGCGCTGATCCTAGTATTACAGATAATAATTCAGATGCATCAAATGTTACTGATGTTGTAGATTATGATTCATCTCTTGGAAAAGAAGTCTTAGATCTTTCAAATGATTTCTCTGGCGCCAATGTTATAGGTGTTGATGGAGAAAACAGTGATATAAATCTTTCAGGTGTAGTTGTATCTGGCGACGAGTCAGGACTCACTAAGGAACTTAACAATGAGAATATGCTCGGAACTTCACTTAATGAACTTGTATTTTCTAAATCGCCTGAAAATATAGTAATCGTTCTTGACCCAGGTCATGGTGGTTCAGACGAAGGTGCTGTACGTACTTGGAACGGCGTAAGATACTGCGAGCGTGATCTGAATCAGGTTATCGCAAATGCTTGTAAGGAAGAACTTTCAAAGTATAAGAACGTTACAGTTTATATGACAAGATCTACTACAACAGAAGCTCTTCATGGTGGTACAGGCGCTGATCTTCAGTGGAGATGTAACTATGCTCATGAGATGAATGCAGATCTTTTCGTAAGTCTTCACTGTAATTCTTCTACTGTAGATAATACAAGATATGGAGCTGAGGTTTATATACCAAATAGCAGCCTCAGTGCTCAGGCACATAATGTTGCTAAGACAGTAGGTACTAAGATTGGACAGAAGCTTGCTGCACTTGGCCTTTCAAATGGTACTACTTATACAAGAAGTTCAGAAAATGGATCAACCTACGATGATGGTTCTATCGCAGATTACTATGCAGTTATCCGTCATTGTAAGGAATATATGATTCCTGGTATGATCGTTGAACATGGATATGTTAATAGTAAGTCTGATTGTGAGAAGTACTTTAGTACAAATGATAAGCTTAAAGCACTTGGTGTAGCAGATGCTCAGGCGATTGCTGAGAATATCGGACTTATCGAACAGAATCGTGTTAACAATGATATGAAGATTACAGGATGGCGCAAGAGTGGCGACACCTATGTATATTATGTAGATGGAAATGTACAGACAGGATTCTTCGTTGTCGGCGGTAAGAAGTATTATGGTCGTTCAAATGGACAGATCGTTAAGGGCTGGCAGCTGATTGACGGTGTATACTATCTATTCGATAGTAACGGAGCTATGATGATCAGTTCCTGGGTTCAGGATGGCAGTGGTAACTGGCTGTGGCTTGATGGAAATGGTCATATGGCAACAGGAATTACAGATGCCGGTGGAACTTGGTATCTTATGGATGGTGAAGGCCATATGCTCAAGGGCTGGCAGTTATATGGAAACCGTTGGTACTATATGAATGACTCAGGTGCAATGCTTAGAAGTGCTTGGATAAAGAGCGGTTCAAGCTGGTACTACATGTGTGCAGATGGTCATATGGCTGCAAATGAGACAATAAATGACGGCGGATATTCATACTTCTGCGGCAGTGACGGTGTTATGGCCACTGGCTGGAGATATGACGGAACTAACTGGTACTATGCAGGAAGCTCAGGCGCTCTCTATGTAGGATGCTGGGCTAAGTATAAGGGCTACTGGTATTACTTTGAAGCAGATGGCAAGATGGCTACTGGTAAGAAGAATCTTGGTGGAGTACTTTACTATCTGTATGGTGATGGTTCTATGGGAACTGGTTGGATTGCTGAAGGTTCTAACTGGTACTATGCAGCGGATTCTGGTGCACTCAGCGTAGGATGCTGGAACAAGGTTAATAAGAAATGGTATTACTTTGAAGCAGATGGCAAGATGGCTACAGGCTTCAAGAAGGATGGTGATCAGACATACTATCTTGAAGGAAGCGGAGCTATGATATCCGATAACTGGTTCAAGGTTGGATCAGACTGGTACTATGCTACTGGTTCAGGAGCACTTCTTGGCAATAACTGGTTAGAGAGTAGTGGTAAATGGTATTACTTAAATGCAGACTATAAGATGGCAACTGATTCAGTAATCATCGGTGATAAGAAGTATTACTTTGACGCAAGCGGAGCTATGACTCGTTCAGAGGCATATGTTGCTCCTGCAAATGGATCAAATACAGATACATCAACTTCAAGTCAGCTATACGCTATAATGGGTGGAACAACTCATACAGCAACTGATTTCGCTAATGCTTATATTAAAGAAGGAAAAACTTATCCAACTGCAGTTATGGCAGCTGGTGGTGCAGCTAATATAGAAGCTTTCTGTAAGATTATTATAGAGGAGGCTAGTGCAGAAGGAGTAAAGGCTGAAGTGGTATTTGCTCAGATAATGCACGAGACAGGATATCTTCAGTTTGGAGGTTCTGTATCACCTCAGCAGTATAACTTCTGTGGACTTGGTGCTGTAAATGCAACTGAGAAGGGATATGACTTCCCAGATGTAAGAACTGGTATCAGAGCTGAGGTTCAGCACCTTAAGGCTTATGCTTCTAAGGATGCCCTTAAGAATACATGTGTTGATCCTAGATTTAAGTATGTTGAGCGTGGAGTAGCGCCATATGTTCAGTACCTTGGAATTAAGGAAAATCCTAGCGGCAAGGGCTGGGCAACAAGCGAGAGATACGGAGAGAAGTTGATGAAGGTCATCAATGCTCTTCCAAGCAAGAAGTAGTTCGAGAAAACTATTGTAAGAAATAATTCTTGCATTTAGAGGAACTCTCACATATAATATCTAGAAATGTAATTATAGCCGTACATTGACGAAGACGATATTCGGGTGTCATATTCCACAGGGAGCGGTGGTCATGGACTGAGAGCCACCAGCGGATGTAGCTTTGCAGCGGATTCGAATGGAGAACACTTCTGAGTACGATTTTGAGTAAGAAATGCGGGTGGTACCGCGGTTCTATTTATTATGATGAATCGCCCCGGGTCGTGAACTAACACGTCCCGGGGCTTTAAGTTGTTAAAATGATTCTTTTGGAAAAAGAGGAATAAGAGATGGAAATGAAGAACATTTACAGAGACAAAACAATCAATCTGATGAGTGAAGCGGATGTTGGAACAACAGTTCGTCTTGCTGGTTGGGTTGAGAATATCCGTGATCACGGTGGAGTATCCTTCGTAGATCTTAGGGATATGTATGGGGTAATGCAGGTCGTTATGCGCGACACATCACTCCTTGAGGGCATCACTAAGGAACAGGCTATCTCAGTTGAGGGGCTTGTTGAGCACCGTGATGAAGAAACCTACAATCCTAAGATTCCTACAGGAACTATCGAGATGGAAGCGCATTCAGTGGATATCCTTGGTAGAGTATATTCACAAGTTCCATTTGAGATAATGACTTCTAAGGAAGTAAGAGAGGATGTACGTCTTAAGTACAGATACCTGGATCTTAGAAATACTAAGGTAAAAGATAACATTTTATTCAGATCACAGGTTATTCGTCACATCAGACATAAGATGGAGGATATGGGATTCGTTGAGATTCAGACACCTATCCTGTGTGCTTCTTCACCTGAGGGTGCGCGTGACTACATCGTACCATCACGTCGTTTCAAGGGTAAGTTCTATGCCCTTCCACAGGCACCACAGCAGTATAAGCAGCTTCTGATGGTATCGGGCTTTGATAAATATTTCCAGATTGCTCCTTGCTTCAGAGATGAGGATGCGAGGGCAGATAGATCACCTGGTGAGTTCTATCAGCTAGACTTCGAAATGAGTTTTGCAACACAGGAAGATGTCTTCCGTGTAGGAGAAGAGGTGCTGACAGATGTATTTGAGACCTTCGCACCAGAAGGTTATACAGTAACTAAGGCTCCATATCCTATCATTAGTTATAAGGAAGCTATGCTGAAGTATGGTTCGGATAAGCCAGACCTTCGTAACCCACTTATTATTATTGATCTCACTGAGTTCTTCCAGAGATGTACATTTAAGCCATTCCACGGACAGACTATCAGAGCTATCGTAATACATGAGAGACTTACAAAGGGTCAGCATGAGAAGCTTCTGAAGTATGCTCAGGGACTTGGTATGGGTGGACTTGGTTATCTTGAAGTTCTTGATGATGGAAGCTATAAGGGTCCTATCGACAAGTTCATTCCTGAGAATATGAAGGATGAGCTGAAGGAGAAAGCTGAACTTTCAATCGGCGATACAATTTTCTTTATAGCAGATAAGGAAATGCAGGCAAGCCTCTACGCAGGCCAGATCAGAACTGAACTTGGACAGAGACTCGACCTCATCGAAAAGAATGCATTTAGATTCTGTTATATAAATGATTTCCCAATGTATGAGCTTGATCCTGAGACAGAGAAGATAGGATTTACACATAACCCATTCTCTATGCCACAGGGCGGACTTAAGGCTCTTGAGGAAATGAATCCACTTGATATACTTGCTTACCAGTACGATATCGTATGTAACGGCGTTGAGCTTTCATCAGGTGCTGTCAGAAATCATGACATGCAGATTATGGAGAAAGCATTTGAAATCGCTGGATACTCAAAGGATGTATTGGAGAAGAAGTTCGGAGCGCTCTACACAGCATTCCAGTATGGTGCACCTCCTCACGCAGGTATGGCACCTGGTGTTGACCGTATGATCATGCTCCTTAGAAATGAAGAAAACATCCGTGAAGTTATCGCTTTCCCTATGAACGGAAATGGTCAGGACCTCATGTGCGGAGCACCTGGCGATGTTACAGAAGAACAGCTTCGTGACGTTCATCTTACACCAGATGATATCGCTGAAGCTTACGGAATGAAGATTACTAAGAAGTCAGGCGAGACAGTTGAGGAAGAAGAGAGTGAGGTACCTGGCGCAGTAAAGATAACGGATGAAGTTATAGAATATGTTGGTATCCTTGGAAAGCTTGAGCTCTCCGACGAGGAGAAGGAGAAGTCCAAGAAGGATCTGACAGAAATGCTCGATTATGTCGGCAAGCTAAATGAGCTCGATACTTCGAATGTTGAACCGATGAGTCACACATTTGCTATCTCAAATGTAATGCGTGACGATGTGGTAACAAATGGTGATGATAGAGAGAACATGCTTAAGAATGCGCCACAGAGTAACGGCGACGCATACATTGTTCCAGAGACATTCTAATAAAGATAGAAGATAAGAGGAGAAAGAAATGAAAGACATCCTTTCACTCGGTGCCGTAGAGCTGGGTAAGAAGATAGCTGCTGGCGAGATTACATCAGTCGAAGCAACAAAGGCTTATCTGGATCATATCGGAACTAAGGAAAAAGATATAAATGCATATGTCACCGTGGATACTGAGGGGGCTATTGCAGCTGCTGAAGAAGCAGATAAGAAGATAAAGGAAGGAACACTTAAGGGCCCATTTGCAGGTGTACCTGTAGCCATCAAGGACAATATGTGTATCGATGGCATGCTCACAACATGTTCCTCACACATATTAGATGGATTCCGTCCAACCTATACATCAACAGCAGTTCAGATGCTGAAGGATGCAGGAGCAGTAATCCTGGGACATACCAACATGGACGAGTTCGCCATGGGAAGTACTACAGAGACTTCTTACTACGGCGCAACTAAGAATCCACGTAACCTGGAACGTGTACCTGGTGGATCATCAGGTGGTTCCGCTGCGGCAGTTGCAGCAGATGAGTGCGCTATCGCGCTTGGATCAGATACTGGTGGATCTATCCGTCAACCAGCTTCCTTCTGCGGAGTTACAGGAATCAAGCCAACCTACGGAAGAGTATCACGTTATGGTCTCATAGCTTATGGCTCATCCCTTGATCAGATAGGACCTCTTGGCAAAAATGTAGAAGACTGCGCTGCTATGCTGGAAGTAATCTCAGGACACGATCCAAAGGATTCAACTTCGGCTATAGAAGAGAATAAAGCAGAGAATCTAGACTTTACATCAGCCCTTGTCGATGACGTAAAGGGTATGAAGATAGGTGTGCCTCGTGACTACTTCCTCAAGGGTATCGATGAGGATGTTAAGAAGGCTGTTCTGGAAGCTGCTGAAGTACTTAAGTCAAAGGGCGCTATCGTAGAAGAGTTTGATCTTGGTATGGTAGAATATGCCATCCCGGCATACTACGTAATCGCTTGTGCTGAGGCATCATCAAACCTTGAAAGATTCGATGGTGTAAAGTATGGATATAGAACAGGCGAATATAAAGACCTTCACAACATGTATAAGAAGACACGTTCAGAAGGCTTCGGCGCCGAAGTAAAGCGTCGTATCATGCTCGGTTCCTTCGTATTGTCATCAGGATACTATGATGCATACTACGTAAAGGCGCTTCGAGTAAAGGCGCTTATAAAGAAAGCATTTGACGATGCATTCAGCAAGTACGATGTGATACTTGGACCAGTTGCTCCAACTACAGCACTTCCGCTTGGAGAGAGCCTAAGTGATCCAATTCAGATGTACCTTGGTGATATATATACCGTATCTGTCAACCTGGCTGGACTTCCAGGAATCTCGATTCCTTGCGGCGAAGATAAGGACGGACTTCCTATAGGACTTCAGCTCCTGGGACAGACATTTGATGAGAAGAAGATTATACAGACCGCGTACACATATGAGCAGTACAGACTAGCAAATATGAATCTGAAATGTGACGCAGCCGGAAAGGAGGCCTAAGTTATGAGTAAAGAATACGAAGTAATCATCGGCCTCGAGGTCCATGTAGAATTAAATACAAAGACTAAGATATTCTGTGGATGCTCTACTGAGTTTGGTGGCGCACCAAATACACATGTATGTCCAGTCTGCTCAGGAATGCCTGGATCACTTCCAGTCCTGAATAAAGAAGTTGTTAATAAGGCAATAAGCGTAGGTCTTGCAACAAACTGCGAGATCACACGTAATTCAAAGTTTGACAGAAAGAATTACTTCTATCCTGATAATCCACAGAACTATCAGATATCACAGCTGTACTATCCTATATGCAGAAATGGTCACGTAACCATTTCAGCTAAGGGCGGCAGCAAGGATGTTCGAATCCATGAGATACATATGGAAGAAGATGCTGGTAAGCTGATTCACGATCCAGTGACAGATGATACATATGTAGATTTTAACCGCTCAGGAGTACCACTTATCGAGATCGTATCTGAGCCAGATATGAGATCTGCAGATGAGGTAATCGCATACCTCGAGAAGCTTCGTGAGACAATCCAGTATCTGGATGCCTCAGACTGCAAGCTTAACGAAGGATCTATGCGTGCTGATGTAAATATATCCATTAGAGAAATGGGTAGCAAAGAGTTCGGTACTAGAACAGAGTCCAAGAACCTTAACTCATTTAAGGCAATCAGAAGATGCATCGAAAATGAGGTAAACCGCCAGAAGGATATTATCGAGAGTGGCGAAAAGGTGATTCAGGAGACTCGTCGCTGGGACGATGAAAAAGGTGTATCATATCCTATGAGATCAAAGGAAGATGCTCAGGATTACAGATACTTCCCAGATCCAGACCTCGTACCAATCATCGTAAGTGATGAATGGATAGCTGAGATCAAGGCTGCACAGCCAGAGTTCAAGGATGAGAAGAAGGTAAGATACAAAGAAATGTATGGCCTTCCAGATTACGATATAGATCAGATAACAGGAAGCAAGAAGCTTGGAGAAATCTTCGAGGGAGCAGTTGCTGCAGGAGCAGATCCTAAGAAAGCATCCAACTGGCTGATGGTAGAGACACAGCGTCTCATGAAGGAACATAACCTCGATGCAGACGGTCTTAAGTTCTCAGCCGAGAATCTTGCAAAACTCATAAACCTTGTAGAGTCAAAGGAAATCAATAACGCTGTAGCGAAGGAAGTCTTCGAAAAAGCAGTATTCCTTGACAATCTTGACCCAGTAAAGTATGTTGCTGATAATAATCTGTCAACAAAGGCCGATTCAGGAGAGCTCGAAGCAGTTGTAAAGAAGGCAATCGAAGCAAATCCAAAGGCTGTTGAAGATATCAAGAACGGCAAGGGCAAGGCAGTCGGCGCAATCGTTGGCTACGTAATGAAAGAAATGAAGGGTAAGTGCGACCCAGCCGAGGCAAATCGCCTCATCGCAGCCGAGCTCGCTAACCTCTAAACTTACGTTTTAAAATAAATTACTTGTTACCCAACAAACGTCATGTTAAAATTAAGATTTGTATTGGACTTTTAATGACTAGTTTTATAACTTGGATTATTTAAAATAGCCATAGGAAAGTAAAAGGAGAAATTGAAATGAAAACATATTTAGTTACTGGCGGTGCTGGTTTCATCGGTTCAAACTACATTCATTACATGTTCGAGAAGTACGGCGACTCAATCCGTATCATCAACGTAGATAAGCTTACATACGCAGGTAACCTCGAGAACCTTAAGGATATCGAAGATAAGCCTAACTATACTTTTGTAAAGGCAGATATCTGCGATAAGGAAGCTATCGCAAAGATCTTCCAGGAAAATGATATTGATAGAGTTGTTCATTTTGCAGCTGAGTCTCACGTAGACCGTTCAATCAAGAACCCTGAAGTATTTGTTCAGACAAACGTTCTTGGTACTGCTGTAATGCTTAACTCAGCTAAGGCTGCTTGGGAAAATGAAGATGGTACATTTAAGGAGGATAAGAGATTCCTCCATGTTTCAACAGATGAGGTATATGGTTCACTTCCAGATGACCCAAATGCTTACTTCTATGAGACAACACCAATCGATCCTCATAGCCCATATTCATCAAGTAAGGCATCATCAGACCTTCTTGTAAAGGCTTATGTTGATACATATCATTTCCCAGCAATTATTACTAACTGCTCTAACAATTACGGACCTTATCAGTTCCCAGAGAAGCTGATTCCACTTATTATCAATAACGCTCTTGCAGGAAAGAATCTTCCTGTATATGGCGATGGAAAGAATGTTCGTGACTGGCTTTATGTTATGGACCATGCTAAGGGAATCGATATGGCAACAGAGGGTGGACGTTTCGGTGAGAGATATAACATCGGTGGCCACAATGAGAAGCAGAATATTGAAATTATCGAGATAATCATCGAGACACTTCAGGAGCTTCTTCCAGATTCAGATCCACGTAAGGCAAATGTAACAAAGGATCTTATCACTTATGTAACAGACCGTAAGGGACATGATCGTCGTTACGCTATCGCTCCAGACAAGATCAAGGAAGAGATTGGCTGGTATCCAGAGACTATGTTCAAGGATGGAATCCGTCTTACAATCAAGTGGTATCTTGAAAATGAGGACTGGATGAAGAACGTTACAAGCGGTGACTATCAGAAGTATTACGAGGGTATGTATTCTAATCGTTAAGCCATTAATTGGGGAATTGGCTGATTTATAATATAGGGGTTACAAATCTATATTATAAGGAGATGATTCCATTTAGGATGAGTCAGAATATACAAAATATAAATACAATAAAGAGTAATCGACGTGGTTATGAGTTGCAGTCGGTAGAGAGAAAGAGGGCTCTCTATGGAGTGCAGGTTGAAGTAAAGAGACTGATGGATGTTCTTCTATCGGCCTTAATGCTTGCTGTCTTCAGCCCACTTATGCTTTTCATATCCATAGTAGTTAAGCTTCAGGATGGAGGCCCGATTATATATAAGCAGAGAAGAGTCACAAAAGGTGGCAGGATATTCTGGATATATAAGTTCAGGTCTATGATCATTAATTCAGAGAAGCACGGAGCTATGCTCTCTTCAGAAAATGATGAGCGTGTTACTCCATTTGGAAGAAGACTTAGAGATACACATCTCGATGAACTTCCTCAGCTTATAAATGTTATAAAGGGCGATATGTCTCTTGTTGGACCACGTCCTGAACGTCCTGAACTAATTAAGGAGATTAAGAAGGAGTTTCCTACTTTCGATAGACGACTTCAGGTGAAGGCTGGACTTACAGGTTTTGCCCAGGTTTATGGTCCCTACGATATAGAGACAGATAAGAAGCTTAGATATGATATGTATTATATCAAGAACTTCTCACTGCTCCTTGATATTAAGCTCCTTTATTTAACTCTTGGAAAGATACTTAGTGAAATATTTGCAAGATAAAGCAAAGCGTCTTATGTAAGGACTTAGTAGCATGTTGAAACTAACTATAGTGATGCCTTGCTACAACGAAGGTACACGAATTTATAGAAACATAATAGAAACACTTACGCAGGTAGAAAAGTTTTCAGACTCTTTCAGACTTCTTGTTGTAAATGACGGAAGTACTGATGAAACAGAGTCTGAAATTAAGCGCGCTATAGCGACAGATAATCGTGTTGGCCTGATATCCTATAAGAAGAATAAGGGAAAAGGCTACGCTGTAAGGCGTGGAATGATGTCAGCAAAGTCCGAATATGTTGCATTTTTGGATGCGGATCTCGAGCTTCCGCCATATCTTCTGGATAGTTTTATGAAGAAGATTGAAGGCGAGGATGGTTCTGGTGAATCTAATAAGCCAGTAGGTATTGTTATAGGTTCTAAGATGCATCCGGATTCTCAGGTTGAATATCCGCCGCTTAGAAAGATAATGAGCACGGGCTATTACATTTTCCTGAAAATCGTTTTTGGTCTAAGGCTTAGAGATACTCAGACGGGTATTAAGCTTTTTAGGACCGACATTGCTCAGGAGATAGCAAAGTACTGTAGATGCAAGGGCTATTCATTTGATATAGAAATGCTCGCTATTGCGGACAAGATGCATAAGGACTTTTCGATAGTAGAAATGCCTGTTGTGGTTAATTTCTCAAGAAACAAGGATAATAAGTCAAAGATTAAGCTGAGAAGTGTCTTCGCTATGGTGCGAGATACGCTCAGAATAAAAATGTATGTCTCAAAGCTTGGATTATGAAAGGAAAAGTATGAGCAAAGATTTTGATGAAAATGATGACGATCTTGCCGATAAGATTGAGGAAAGACGCACTAGGAAGAAGAGAAGAAGACCCTGGAGTACTAATGCTAAGTGGGGTATCGCTCTGTTACTTGAACTGATTATCATCATACTTCTTGGTTATGGAATAGTCAGAGTTTATCTTCATCAGAAGTATACAAAGTTTGATCACGTAAATGATCTGACTGTAGACGAACTTGAAATAAATGAGGGCGTTAACGAAGAACTTCAAGGCTATACTAATATAGCTCTTTTTGGAATTGATGCCCGTGATAATAACCTGGAAAAGGGCAGTCGAAGCGATGCTATAATAATCGCTAGTATCAATAATGATACAAAGGAGATTAAGCTTCTCTCTGTCTACCGTGATACACTCTTTCAGATAACTAAGACTGATGGAAGTACAGTTACCACAAAGGTAAATGCGGCTTATGCCTATGGCGGTCCAGAGCTTGCTCTTCAGACTCTTAACCAGAATCTTGACCTTAATATCTCTGAATACGTGGTTGTTAACTGGGAAGGTCTTACTCGTGCCATAGATGCACTTGGCGGCGTAACAGTTCATGTTGAGGAAAATGAGCTCGATACACTTAACGGAGTTCTTGCAGAACAGATTCAGGTAAATGGAATCAATTCCGATGGCGTATATGAGACAGGATATGTAACGCTGAACGGAGCTCAGGCAACAGCTTACTCCCGTATCCGTAGTACAGATCAGGGTGATATTACAAGAACTGAACGTCAGCGTGAGGTAATTCAGGCGATGATCGATAAGGCTAAGCATTCAGATCTGTCCACGCTTAATTCGATCATCGATGAGGTATTTCCATATATCGGTACATCTATCACTGAGGATCAGGTGTATGATCTTGCAAAGGGTGTGATGTCATATAACCTTGCTGATAGTACAGGATTTCCTCTTAATTGGGAGTTCTACTCCTCAGGCTCAAAGGGTTCATGCATAGCACCAGTTGACCTAACTGAAAATGTTAAAACTATGCAGCAGTTCCTTTTTGGAACTGAGAATTATTCTCCAACTGCACAGGTTCAGGATATCAGTTCAAAGATCAGTGCAGAGACAGGCTACAGTAGTCAGGGAGCTATTCCATTACCAGAGAAACCTGCTGAGGGTGATACTGAAGAATAATTGGCAATTTATATAAAAATAACGGCTTAAATCTATGAGTCCTTCAGAAAATATGAGTTGCATTATGTAAGCCAAGATAATATAATATAAGCATCATAAGACTTATGATTTAGATCTATATTAAATATCTGGGATGCGCGATAACTCCTACAGTTTTTGAACCTACACTTTTTTATAGGGAACTTAACATCGTGTGGTGGATGACATGCCTCCTTGAGTGGACTTCAGAAGTCACATTGCAAGTACCCACCTGGCTTCGGCTAGGAGTCAAAAAGTAGGAGCCGGCATCTTGGATGTTTAATGACCGTAATGATAATTTAGGCTTAGCGACACAACGTTAAGCCTTTTCTTATGTGTTACAGCGTAAGGAATCGCTACGTATGAAAGAAAGAATCAGGGACATTACAAGATTTGCAAATAATACGAAGGATGAGCATATGGGAGCATTTGCAGCCCAGTCCGCATTCTTTATTTTTCTGTCTTTTTTCCCGATTATTAATATAATAATATCGCTTCCTAGGGTTCTCCTTCTCTCGGAGGATCAGGTGTTAGATATCATTTATTACGTACTGCCTAATAGATTCGAGTCCTATGTAGGCGATACGGTTATGGAAATGTATCAGCATTCCAGTGGTTCACTAACGATTATCTCCTTCGTGATAGCGGTCTGGTCTGCAGCGAAGGGATTGATGGCGGTTCGAAATGGGCTAAATGAGGTCTATCGCTCCAGGGAGCAGAGAAATTACTTTATCATTCGAAGCATCAGTTCAGTTTATACTATCGCGCTGGTTATACTGCTGCTCGTGCTGTCTGTTCTGAATATGTTCGGCACACAGATTGCCAAGTTCGTACTGAGTCAGTTTCCTCAGTATGCAAGTGAGGCTTGGCTTGTAATCAGTCTAAGGGGAGCAGCTACATTTGTCCTCCTCTTTGTAATGTTCGAACTGATGTATACTATAGTTCCAACGAAGAAACTTCGTTTCAGAAATCAGGTTCCAGGCGCTATCTTTGCTGCCTTTGCGTGGGTAACAGTTACGAAGATTTTCTCGCTATATATCGATATCTATGCGTCGAAGAGTTACATGTATGGATCTCTTACGACAGTCATAATGCTGATGTTCTGGATGTACTTTGTTATATACTTTGTATTCATCGGAGCACAGATAAATGAGTACTTACAGTCCTGCAGAGACAGGGAAAAAGAGTACGAACTCAGTAGGTATCATAAGGATGCTACTGAAGTATGGGATGACGACGAGATCGATGATCCCGAACTTGGAGAGTTTACTCGAGAAGAAATGGATGAACTCCTAAATGAGTCACCAACTACGTCCGACGTAACAGGTGACTCATTATCTAAGAAAAGAGAGGAATAAGTTATGAGTAAGATTAGAACAAGATTTGCACCAAGCCCAACAGGAAGAATGCATGTTGGTAACTTAAGGACTGCGCTTTATGCTTACCTTATCACAAAGCATGAGGGCGGAGATTTTATACTGAGAATTGAAGACACAGACCAGAACCGTGAGGTGGAAGGCGCTGTGGATATCATATATAGAACTCTGACTGAGACAGGTCTTCTGTGGGATGAAGGACCTGACAAGGATGGTGGCGTTGGCCCATATATCCAGTCTCAGAGAATGGCTCAGGGCCTATACATGGAGTACGCTAAGAAACTTGTTGATAAGGGCGAAGCTTATTACTGCTTCTGCGATGAGGAGCGTCTTGCAAATCTTCATACAGAGATAGAAGTAGACGGCGAGAAGAAGACTGTATTCCACTATGATAAGCATTGTCTCCATCTCAGCAAGGAGGAAGTTCAGGCAAAGCTTGACGCTGGAGTTCCATTTGTAATCAGACAGAATAACCCAACAGAAGGTGAGACAAAGTTCGAGGATGAGCTTTACGGAACAATCACTGTTCCAAATGCAGAGCTTGACGATATGATTCTCATTAAGTCAGATGGTTTCCCAACATATAACTTCGCAAATGTTGTTGACGACCACCTTATGGGTATCACTCATGTTGTACGTGGTAACGAGTATCTTTCATCAGCTCCAAAGTACAACAGACTGTACGAGGCATTTGGCTGGGAAGTTCCAGTATATATCCATTGCCCACTTATTACAGACGAGAACCATGCTAAGCTTTCAAAGCGTAGCGGTCACTCATCATTTGAGGACCTTCTTGAGCAGGGATTCCTGACAGAGACTATCGTTAATTTCGTATCACTTCTTGGATGGAGCCCAGAGGGCAACAACGAGATTTTCTCGCTTGAGGAGCTTGTTAAGGAGTTTGATTATCATAAGATTTCTAAGTCTCCAGCTGTGCTTGATATGACAAAGTTGAAGTGGATGAACGGCGAATATATCAAGAAGATGGATCCAGAGGCATTCTATGAGAAGGCTGAGCCAATCCTGAAGGAAGTCATCACAAAGCCTCTCGATTTGAAGCGTATTGCAGCAATGGTTCAGTCTCGTATCGAGGTCTTTACAGACATTAAGGATCAGGTTGACTTCTTCGAGGCAGTTCCTGATTACGATATCGAAATGTATACGCACAAGAAAATGAAGACAAATGCAGAAAACAGTCTGCAGCTTCTTAAGGAAGTTCGCCCAGTACTCGCTGAGGCAGAAGCATTTGATAATGACAGTCTGTTTGAACTTCTCAAGGCCTTTGGTGCAGAGAAGGAGTATAAGACAGGATTTATCATGTGGCCACTTCGTACAGCTATGTCAGGAAAGGCAGCTACACCAGGTGGAGCTACAGAACTGATGTCAATTCTTGGTAAGGAAGAGTCGCTTGCTAGAATCGATGCAGCTATCGCTAAGTTATCATAAGCCGTGATTGTTTTTTGAGGGGCTCTATGTTATACTATTATGCGGTGTTTTTTCGTGCGGAGGCTTGTAAATCCAACGCATAAGGAACATTATGAATAGCTGATGATTTGATATAAAAGGGGGTTAACTCCATGAGTGAATTAATAGATAGCTTAAAAACTATGGATACTTCGACACTGTTTATCCTTGGATTTGCGGCAGTTCTTCTGATATTTCTGTTAGTTCTTATAATAGTTACAATCAAGGTTCTTGCTTCAAGCGGTAAGTATGAGGAAGAGAAGAAACCTAGAAGAACGCTTCCTGAAGACGATGACGATGATGAATATGACGATGACGACAGTGATGATGGCGATGATGAAATGTCACGACGCGTCCGAGAAGCTGTCGAATCTGTGGAGGAGACCAAGGCAAAGGTTGAGGCTGAGAAGATTGCCCGTGAGATGGAAAGTGCTGCAGAGGCAGAGGACGAAGCAGCAAGAGCCAGTGCAGCAGCTAAGGTAGAAGAGATAGCAAATGCTGTTCAGGGACAGGCTTCAGAAGAAAAGCCAAGTGCTCCAAAGAAGAATAGATTATCATCTAGATTTGCAGATATTAAGGCAAGTGATGCAGCAGCGACTGCACCAGCTGAAGAAAATGATTCATACGATGATGAGGAAGAGACAGTTCCAGAGAATCTCGTAGGAAAAGAAGTTGATTCTTCTGTAGATGGCAACACAGCAGAGCTTGATACAGATAAGATAAGAGAGGCACTTAAGAACGAAAGAGATGCCGTTCAGGAGCAGGAAGACAGCTTAAATGAGATGGCTAAGATGAGAGCAGAATCTCCTGATTATAATGCATCCTTTGATAGTGCATTTGTAGATAGACCTGACAATGAGGAGAAGAAGGAACCAGTTATTCCAAATCCTACACCAGAGTCAGTTATGGCAGGGGTTGCTCCTAGTCAGCAGCCAGTTGCAGGTCCAGATCCTAACCTTATGATGGGTGGGGTTGCAGAGCAGGCACCTGTAGAACAGACGCTTGTAGCACAGCCAGTTCCTGAGGCACCAGTTATAGATACAGCTTTAGCTGATGGCCCAACAGATGTACTTGCTACACCAGATAAGAAGAAAAAGAAGAAAAAGAAAGAGAAGGAAATCCGTCCTGCAACACCTATCGAGCAGGTATCAAGTGCTCCTGGTGCTAGATATTACTGGTATAATCAGCAGGATGTTGAAGGTCTTACACGTAAGGAAGATCTTTACTTCAAGAGTCATTACTTCAACAATGCAGATGAAATCATCCTTGATCTTATAACAGAAATGTATGACTGTGGTTTTGTTAGAACTGAGGAGCTTCAGAGAATAGCTTACGGTATAACATTTAAATCACTGGGTATGAAGGAAATCCTTCGTTCAGATGATAACCTCGGATTCGATAAGGAGAAAGCAACAAAGGAACCAACTGCTTCAGATAAACAGGAAGCTTATGAGAAGTGGTGCGGCTATGTTAATAACTTTATTGAAATCATAGTTATCGAGGCACCAGAGGATGTAAAGAATTATATTCTTCAGAAAATGTATGAATATGGTAACCGTGACATCGAAGATCTGATGTACAGCCCATACTAATTACTAGTGAAGCATTACGGGGCTCGCCTGATTGGCGAGCCTCTTTTGGTATAAAGAAGTTAAATGGAGCTAGAGGAGGGAGAAATGAGGAAAGTAGGCTCAAAACTAATTAGAAGCATAGCCTTAACTATGACAGCGCTTATGCCACTTACTGGCTGTTCTTCCCCAAATCATAGTAGCTCTAAGATAGGTACAGAAGAAGTATCAACAACAGAGCTTGAAGAGGCATCAACTCCATCGGATTTAGATAAGCAGGAGTACGATATAGAAAATGTCACGGAAGTTAGTGAGGGTAAGTTTACTTGCAGTTTTGCTGATTTAGAGCATGATTTTATAATCGACTTTCCTGAAAAAGTGGAGGGTTCTCCTCTTGTTATAATGCTACATGGCTATGGTCAGAATGCTGAGAGCTTTAGACTTTCGTGTGGATTTGAGAAGAATGCGTGTCAGGCGGGATACACGGTCGTATATGTGACAGGCGCGAAGAGCTCGGGAGACGCAACAGGTGCGACGGGATGGAACTCTGGAGTTGGCGATTCAGATAATCCAGATGTTGCATTTCTCAAGGCTTTTGCAGACTATATTCATGAAGAATATAAGACAGATAAAGATAGGGTCTATGCAGTTGGATTTAGTAATGGTGCATTTATGACTCATCGACTGGCACTTGAGGCGAGAGATACATTTTCAGCTGTTGTAAGTGTATCTGGTATGATGCCTGAAAGTATATGGGAGACACGTCCTGATAGCCTATCTGTAGGCGTGTTCCAGGTGACAGGAGAGAAGGATGATGTAGTACCTAAGAATTCAGATGGCAGCGCCGATTCCTCTATTAATCCTGCCATTGAGGATGTAATAGAATATTATAGATTAGCAAATGATATGACTGATGCTGGAAGTGAGGATATAGGAAAGGCTTCCACCCTATCTAAGTACGAAAATACAGATACAGGTAAAAGCCTTTGGAATCTCTTTATTAAGGATGGCCGTCATTCTTGGCCGGATGAAGGAGTAACTGGTATAAATATGAATCAGTTAATCCTTGATTATTTTAGTCAGTTATGATCTTTTCTTAAATGGCATAAAGCGATAAGTCCCATTTTTGTAATCCAGATAATTCTGGCCGAAGTTCTTCTCGAGAAGTTCTTCTTCTGTGTTAGCCATAAGATATGACATGAACAGCCAGTAAAGAACTGGAAGGAAGTATGTATATACATTTCCGGAGAAGAAGAGTGCTGCAGTGCAGACAAATGTTACTCCGGTGTACATAGGATTACGAGTCTTGCTGTAGATGCCTGTTGTGACAAGCTTACCCATCTGTGCGTTCAGAAGAATAGCACATTCGTTAATTGCATTTAGTATCAGGCTTACGCCCCAGGCAAGAATCAGAACTCCTATTCCAACATAGATATATCTGAGATACTTATTGGCAGGAACGCCTCCTGCAAGTGGTCCTATATGTCCGAGAATCACAGCTACAAGTGTTATGCCGGAAATGATAGGAACATATTTAAAGCCTGGTCCATACTTTGGCATAGCCTTGTTATTGCTTATCTTAACAGCAGTGTCAAAATCTTCCTCTAGTGTATCCTTCTTGGAGTTGGAAGCTTCCTTCAGCACATCAGTAGTTTTATCTGACATAGGATCGAGAGGTACGTCTTCCTCTGCTTCTTTAGCTTCGGCAGTGCTCTCTTTAAATGCATTTTCCTCAGTTAAGCTTTCTTCAGCTGGGTTTTCTTCATTTTCAACCTGTTCTTTTTTCTCTTCTTGTTCTGATTCCCCACCAAATGTGGACTTTATCTCCTTCAGGAGTTCCTCCTGTTCGGATGTAAGATTTGCCATCGTATTATCTCACTTTCATAATAATATAGACATTCTTTACACTACAAAAGGTAATGCTTTTAACCGAAAGCTATTATAACACTGTGCATATAGAAACGCTAGTAAAAACGCTAGTTTAGCTTGTGAAATGTATGTGTATCTTGTATAATGATTCTATGCGCGATTTGAGCGAAATAAGGGAAACTTTAGGATAAAACAATATGTCATATCTAGCTTTATATAGAAAGTTCCGACCTGATAGCTTTGATGAAGTAAAGGGTCAGGAACATGTTGTTACAACTTTAAAGAATCAGCTGGCAAGTGGCAGGGTAGGACATGCCTATTTGCTGCGTGGTACGAGAGGTACAGGTAAAACTACCATTGCGAAGCTTATGGCAAAAGTAGTGAATTGTGAGCATCCCACAGAGGCGGGGCCTTGTGGAGAATGCGACAGCTGCAAAGCTATAGCAGATGGTAGTTCTTTAAATGTTATAGAGATCGATGCTGCAACTCATAGTGGCGTTGATTATATGAGACAGATTAACGAAACTGTTCAGTATGCTCCGGCAAATGGAAAGTATCTTGTATACATTATCGACGAGGCTCATCAGCTTTCAAATGGAGCATTTAACGCACTTCTTAAGACTATGGAGGAACCACCGGAATATGTAATCTTTATTCTGGCAACCACCGATGATGAGAAGCTGCCGATAACTATTAAGTCCAGATGTCAGGTATACGATTTTCATAGAATTCCTATCGAGACTATCGCGGACAGAATGGCAGATATCGTATCCAGAGAAGGCGAGAGCGCCCAGAGAGATGCGCTGCTTTATATAGCAAGACTTGCTGATGGTTCCATGCGTGATGCGCTGTCTATATTGGATGAGTGCCTTTCAGCAAATATGGGCAAGGAACTTAGCCGTGATATGGTACTTGGTACTGTTGGAGCGGTTTCGGTTGATATATATATCAGACTTTTTGAAGCAATGATGAATCAGAAAGCGGAAGAAGTTCTGGATATCATAAATGAGAGCATTTGGACTGGAAAGGATCTGACTAAGTTTACAGATGATCTGGCCTGGTTCTTCAGAAACCTGCTCTTCCTTAAGTTATCTCCAACACTTAGAGATGAGCTGGATCTCACCAGCGAAAATGCTGATAGACTTATCGCTCTTGGTAAGGACTATCCAGTTGAGACACTGACGTCGTATCTGACAACTCTTCAGGCTCTGTCTGCAGATATCAGAAAGTCAAGTGTCAAGAGAGTAACTCTTGAGACTACACTTATTAAGCTGATGTATCCGGAGGCAAGAGGAGACTATGAGTCCTTAGTAAGCAGACTTGATAAGCTGGAGAAAGCATTTGCAGGTGGTGCTGTTCCAGGAGCTGCGTCTCCAACACAGGCTGGGGTCATGAACAGTGTAAGTAGTGCAGAGATCGATGCACTGGTGGATGCAAGACTTAGAAGCGAACTTGATAAGAAGGTTTCAGAAAAGTACGAGCAGATTAAGGCTATCGCTATGGAGACTGCCAGCATGAAGCGTGTGCAGGTAGAGGATATAGAGGGCAGACGCCAGCAGTATAGAGATAAGATAAAGGAGAAATATCCTCCTGCTACAGCAAAGGAACTGGATGAGCTGTTCCTTGATAGATGGGATGAGATAGTATCACAGCTTAGTCCGATAAAGCAGGACATGCTGAACTTCTATCAGGTTGTTCCATCCAATGAATATGGTCAGGAAGGAAAGGCTGAGCTGATCATTAAGGTCAGAAAGACTCCGGCAGAGAAGGGACACCTTAAGTACTATGCTAAGGATCCTGATATGCTCGAACAGCTTGGCAAAGATATATCCAAGATAGTTGGAAAAACAATTAGTGTGACTTCTAAGGATGACGACACGGCATCCACTGAAGATAAAAGAAAAAAGGATTCTCTTAATTTATTCTTGAAAAAGGGATTACTTGTAGATGTTATAGAAAGTGAGGACGACAGAAATGGCTAAAAGAGGCGGATATCCTGGAGGCATGATGCCAGGAAATATGAACAACCTGATGAAGCAGGCTCAGAGAATGCAGAAGCAGATGGAGGAGACTCAGGCAGAGCTTGAGGCAAAGGAATACGAGGCTTCAGCAGGTGGCGGAGTTGTAAAGGTTAAGATTAATGGTCAGAAGGAAATCACTGAGCTTACTATCGATCCAGAAGCAGTAGATCCAGATGATGTAGAGATGCTTCAGGACGTAATCATGGCAGCTGTAAATGAAGCTATCAGAATGCAGGCTGACGATGAGAAGGAGCAGCTCGGTAAGATTACCGGAGGAATGGGAATGGGCGGAGGCCTTGGAGGTCTCTTCTAATGGATATATATGGCGGTGAGGTCAACCGACTTATAGAAGAATTAAGTCATTTGCCTGGTATCGGTTCAAGAAGTGCTCAGAGAATTGCATTTTATATTATTGGTATGCCAGAGGAGAGAGCTATGGCCCTCTCTGATGCCATAGTAAATGCCAAGAAGAATATAAAGTATTGCAAGGAGTGCTTTACTATAACCGATAAGGAAAAATGTCCCGTATGCTCTGCTGCAGGACGCGACCATAAGACTATTATGGTTGTTGAGTCATCCAGAGATATGGCGGCCTATGAGAGAACAGGCAAGTACGAGGGTGTGTATCATGTACTTCATGGCGTGATCAATCCAAGTCAGGGCATAGGTCCTCAGGAGATAAAACTGAAGGAACTTATGGTCAGGCTTAGAGGTGATGTAGACGAGCTTATTATAGCGACGAACTCCAGTGTGGAGGGAGAAGCAACAGCAATGTATATTTCGAAGCTTGTTAAACCTGCGGGAGTTAAGGTATCACGAATTGCCAGCGGTGTTCCAGTTGGCGGAGACCTGGAAGTAACAGATGAAGTTACACTTACGCGAGCTTTGGAGGGCCGCATAGAGATGTAATGGGCGAAGGCTCATTTGAAATAAAGAGGAGGGGTTTACAAATGAAGAAGATAGGTATTCTTACAAGTGGTGGTGATTGTCAGGCACTCAACCCGACAATGAGAGGCGTTGTAAAAGGTCTCGAGAATCTCTTCGGAGATGTAGAAATCTATGGTTTCCTTGAGGGCTATAAAGGTCTTATCTATGGAAATTATAGAATAATGGAGCCTATGGAGTTTTCTGGTTTACTTGCAAAGGGTGGTACAGTTCTTGGTACATCCAGAGTTCCATTTAAGTATCTTGATACTCCAACTGATGATGGAGTAGAGAAGGTTCCAGCTATGATCAAGACCTATAAGAAGCTTGAACTTGATGGACTGTTTGTTCTGGGAGGAAATGGATCTCAGAAGACAGCCAATAGATTATATCAGGAAGGTCTAAATGTTATCGGTCTTCCTAAAACTATTGATAACGACATTTGGGGAACTGATGTAACATTTGGTTTCCAGAGTGCTATCGATGTTGCGACAAATGCGATTGACTGTATCTATACAACTGCTGAGTCACATAACAGAGTATTTGTTATAGAGACTATGGGTCATAAGGTTGGATGGATCACACTTTATGCTGGTGTTGCCGGCGGTGCTGATGTCATTTTGTTGCCTGAAATACCTTATGATATGAAGAAGGTTTATAAGACAATCGAGAAGAGAAAGAAGATGGGCAAGAAGTTTGCCATCATCGTAGTTGCAGAGGGCGCTATATCTAAGGAGATTGCGAAGCTTCCTAAGAAGGAAAGAAAAGCAAAGCTTGCTGAGAAGCAGTATCCTTCTATAGCATATGAAGTTGCTCATGACATTCAGCAGAAGTACCCTGCAGCAGAGGTAAGAGTGGCAGTTCCTGGACATACTCAGAGAGGTGGAAATCCAGATGCATACGACAGAGTTCTTTCAAGCCGCTTTGGTGCTAAGGCAGCAGAGCTCTTCAAGGAAAAGGATTTCGGTAAGCTTGTTGTATTCAAGAACAACGAAGTAACAGCTATTCCTATGGAAGAGTCAGCTGGTAAACTTAAGTATGTTGAACCAGATAATCAGCTTATTCAGGAAGCAAAGACACTTGGTATATCTTTCGGAGACTAATCTTATACGTAGCAACATCCTGAACTCATGAAGGATAATTAATTAAATGATTAAACGTACGATATTTGGGTCGCTCCTATTTATAATTCTATTTATAGGGGCGGCTCTATCCTTTAACTACATACAGAACAAGAATCATGGAACCAGACCTGTAGAGGGCTACAACCCAACTATGGGTAAGGCGTATATTCTCTATAATGGAATGAAGATTAACAGTATGCAGGGGTATACTACATCCCTGAATACAAGTCTATACAGAGATTCTATCTTCCCTGTAGATTCCTCCAAGACAGTAGATATTATACTTCCAAATGATATAGATACAGGTGCTGATATTCGTTATGAGCTCCGTTCTTTTGATGGAAGCAACCTTGTGGAGGACGGCGATTTCAGGTTCGTAGAGAAGAGCGGAGATATGAACCGCTACTCTGTTGAACTCAGAATGGATATGACTGAGGGCATAGAGTACAGCTTTGTTATAGATGTTAAGAAGGATAACCAGGATGTAAAGTATTACTCCAGAGTGGTTCGACTCTCATCTGAGAAGCTTTCTGATTTTATAGCATACGCTATAAGCTTCAGCGATGCAGCGTATGCAGGAAATGCTGCTGCTAACCAGACAGCTAGTACCACTGATGCGGTAACTACATTTAACGTATCCGGTGCAGTAGCAAATATCAAAAATACAACTCAGGAAGAGGAAGATGAGTACATGATCGCCACTAGTACAGATGCTATGCAGGGTGTACGCGTGGCAGATATTGCATCGGTCTTCGGAAGTGCCGATGCTATGAGTTCCATGTATAGTGCTTCTTCTGTAGCAGATATCACATCTGATGGTAATCCTGGATTTGTAACCCTCAACTCTTCATATGAGGATGTTACATATAATGGAATGAAGATTGAGAGAATCAGTGAACCTATTCCAAAGGTAAGAGAAATCTCAACTGACGGTAGTGTAATAGAGCTTCGCTATAAAGCTATATCTGAGGATGGAGATATCATAAAGACTTACGCTGTATCTGAGTATATGACTCTCGAGTATAACAACGGAGAAGCAGCTATAGAAGTCTATGACTACAGACGATATGTTAATCAGGACTTTAATGAGGCAGGATTTGATTCTGTAACTAATAGTATAAGCCTTGGAATCACTGCCAACAGAACTCCACAGTTCGTTGCCAGCGAGAATTCAAAGGTTGTATCATTTGTAGCTGATAACAGCGTGTGGATTTACAACAATGATACTAGAACATATTCAAATGCATATGGTTCATCTACCGAAGAGGCCGAGAAGGAACGTAATCCTCAGGAAGGCTACGAGATAAAGCTGCTAATGTTAGAGGATAATCTTCTGGACTTTGCAGTATATGGAAGAATAAATGAGGGACCAAGAGAAGGACAAAATGGTGTTGCACTTTACGAATATGATATCGAAAATGCAAGCCTTAGAGAGATATCCTTCATAAGCTCAAGCCTTAGTCTAGATGCACTTAGACTGTCAGTCGGAAGATTCTGTTATTACAGAAGAAGCGACAGACATTTCTATATGCTTCTTGGAAATAAACTTATCGATGCTGATATATTCTCGGGACAGAAGGAAGAGATAGTATCAGGTATCCCAACTAGTCAGATTATGGTATCTGAAGATGGAACAGTTGTAGCCTATCCTAATTGCGGCGATACTACAAATGTTACTGCTGTGACTATAATGGATTTAAAAACAGGTAAAAGCATAGAGAAGAAAGAATCCGATCACGTTATGGCGCTTCTGGGCTTTGTAGGCGATGATATAATGTATGGCGTCGCAACTCCAGATAATGCTTCAAAGGACGTAGATGGAACTCCTTACTTCCTCTTCGATAAGTTATATATAGTTCATTCAAATGGAGTCGTAGTCAAAACTTATGAGAAGGAAGGCCTTCTTGTTTCTGATATACGCTTCGATGATAGCGTCATTTATCTTGGACGAGTAGCTAAGAATGCTGATACAGGAGAAGTGACAGCGGCAGAAGATGATTATCTGTCTTACAAGCCTGAGGAAGATCAGAGCGGAATAAAAGTAAAGATAGTCGAAAATGAAGCTGCTAACGAGGAAGTTTGCCTGAAGCTGCCGGATAATGTATTTGTCAGCCTCAGCAATGAAGAGTTCTTTACGAAGATAATCGGAGGTTCCTCTAATACAGTGATTGATGGAAAAGATATAGCATCAGATGCAGATGGCATCTACATATATTCTCCATCGGGAATCACGGGAGTTTCTACGAGTGTCGGAAAGGCAGTTCAGCAGGTTTATGAAGACGGTGGATATGTAGTTGATTCATATGGAGCAACCCTCTATAGAGAGAAACAGATGAGACCATATCTTACTGTTGCAGGTACATTTGACTATAAGGCAGTAGATCAGCCGGAAGATACACTGGCGGCTTGTAACTACATGTGTCTTCTTGCGGCAGGAATAGATGCTGATTATGACGAAGTCAGAACTCTTAATTCTTGGGAAGGAAGTTTCTTGGAGTATGGCAAGGATGCCAGAGGAGTCAATCTGTCCGGAGTTAAGTTGGACACAGCGATAGGATATCTAAGCGATGGATTCCCATTTGCTGCAAGGTACGAAGACAGGTTCGTACTTGTAGTCAGCTACAATGATGACTTCATCCGTTTCTATGATCCGATAGCTGATACAGAAGTAAGAGAACAGAGATATCTGTTCCAGATAAAAGTAAATGAACATAGCAACGAGTTCTATACGTTCTATAAATAAGAGTTAGCAGATGACTAAAATGTAATCGAAGAAGAAAAAAGCCTTGCTACGCAAGGCTTTTTTCTTCTTACACTAAAAGAGAGCCGCTTGGCGACGGCTCTCTAGTATGAAAAAATGTGGGGGAAGGTATAGAATCCTTCGTTTGGAACAATTACAATATAACAATTGTTTATGAAGACAATTAGTATAATTTGTGAAGGAATTGTGAACTTTTGCAATCGCTTTATCCTCAACAAATCATCAGCTGTTTATTTGTCTCATTTTCTTTTTTTATGTAAGGATAGAAGTTGGGATACTTCTGTCCAGATTCTGCTTTGAAAATACACCATCCATGGTCTGCACAATCTGAAGATCAAGTTCACCCTTCATACCCATATCACGCATGATTCGAATAGCTTCCTCATGAGGAAAACCTTTCTTGTAGGCACGCTCTTCAGTAAGTGCCTGATAGATATCACAGCAGGTCATAAGTCTCTCTTCCATAGAGAGTTGGTCTCCTGTAAGACCTAGAGGATAACCAGTACCATTTAACTTCTCGTGATGGTTTGATGCCCACTTAATGATATCGATCATATCCTTGTTCTTGATATTCTCAAGAATCTGATGTGTATAGAAGGCATGCTTCTTCATCCTGTTAAACTCTTCATCATTCAGCCTGCCTGGTTTTTGAAGAAGGCTGTTAGAAATCATAAGCTTTCCTACATCATGAAGTGCACCTGCCAGATAATACTTTGTAATCTTCTCAGGTGGGAAGCCATAGTTCTTCGCCATAGCTCTACAGTTAACTGCAACACCAGAAGAATGCTTACATGTATAATGTGACTTGAAGTCTATAATCTGAGCAATCAGAGTAGCGAGATTGAATACCTCCTGCTGCGAGTACTCATCATTAAAATGCTTCGTAGCTTTATGAAGAAATGTATCGACATTTGTTATAGAGAGATTAACAAGGTGCTTCATTTTAAAGAACTTGCAGAATGTATCAGCTATCTCACGTGAGAACATAGTACCTGCATTTGACTTTACAAAATATATGATAGCGCCATGAGTTTCTCTGGTTGGAGCTTTCAGATCAAAGTTATAATCAATGGTATCGGCCAGATGAATGATCTGAGCTTTGATAGGAGTTCTGTCGTAGGTTCTTCCCTGAGGACCAGAACCATCGGCATTCTCGTGATGTAATAGAATAACGTCGCGGTTGTTAGTTCTAAATGGCATGAATCTTGTATTACTCTCACCTAGAATGCAACGTCTTATATTGAAATCAATTTCGGAATATCCCTGATCGTTGTTGTACTTTCTGTACTCAATCTCTTCCTGATTAACCTGTGTCAGGGCATTATCATGGAGAATAGAAAAAGCAGCCAGGTCAATCAGTTCATCGGCTGTTAGACCGAGAGCTTTGCCTAGCATTATAGATAGTGCAGCGAGCCTCTTACAGTGACCTTCGGTAAGATGTTTACCATTACAGTGGTTATTCTTCTCATCGCGAAGCTCTATTTCAACTGCATCAAGTCCCTGGGAAACGGCGTATAATATTTCATTTAACTCTATCTTCAATGTTTAAAACGCCTCACAAATAGATTTTTCATTTTCATTCTCTCACACTTTATTATAATACAGCAAAATGATGCTTGTTGCAACAAATATGATGATAAAAGTTTCGTGATTAAATGTATGATTTGCACAGTTTATACCACCCGTATCATTTCAAAAATAAGGTATAATATGATATACTTGCAATTAGAAAAAAATGTAGTATCATATTGATTAGCACTCAAAACACTTAAGTGCTAACAATGACATTAAATATAATTAATTTACTAAGGAGATATAGAATGTTAACTATACCAATATATGACACAATACTCTTACCTGAAGTAACATTTTACTTTAAGAAGGAAGTTATAGACGGCTGGAATCTTGAAGAGTTTGATGTAGGCGACATCATGGCATTTGCTATGCTTCGCGAAGACATCGATATAACAGAGACGACTCTTGAGGATATATATCCGATAGGTGTATCTGCTAGAATAGAGTCTATAGATTCAGATGGAAATGTAAAGGTAAGAACTATCGAGCGTGTAAGCATAATCGACATGACTCGTGACAAGGACGGAACCATAGATGCAGAGGTTGTAACTAGGCCAGAGATAGCAGATATGGACGAAGAAGATAAGAAGGAACGTTTCGATAAACTCAAGTCAAAGTTTCTGAAGTTCGTGCAGAACTATCAGTGGGGACTCTGGGCAAGAGGTTTCATCCTTCAGTGGAAGAACATCAACGAACTCGCTTGTTCTATGACAGGTTACTATAGCGTGACCTGGGAGGAAAAGTACGAGCTGGTTGAGGTAGACAGCGAGGCTGAACGCTTCAAGCTTATAGAGCACCTGTCTTATGGCTTTATGGAGCTTGCGGATGTTGCAGAGGGCGCAGAGCTTGAGCAGCAGGCACGTAACGAGAGTCTTTACAGAGAGGATGCTATCAAGAAGCAGATTGAAATCCTTCAGCGTGAGCTGGATGAAATGCATCCAGAAAATATATCCGACGTTCGAAGATTCGAGAAGGAAATAGCTGAGTCAGGCATGAATGAAACTGCCGAGAAGGAAGCCCGCAAAGTCCTTAACCGTATGAAGCAGGAAGGTCAGGATGGCCATGAGTATGGAATGCTCTACGATTATCTCGACTTCGTAACAAGTCTGTCATGGAAAAATGAGGACTACGTCCCTATCGATCTTGAGAAGGCGGAGAAAGTTCTGGACAGAGATCACTACGGACTTAAGAAGGTAAAAGAACGTATCATACAGCAGCTGGCCGTTATGGCACTTAATAAGAAACAGTCAGGTTCAATCCTTCTGTTTGTAGGAGCCCCTGGTACAGGTAAAACAAGTATCGGACAGAGCATCGCAGATGCGCTGGGAAGAAAGTATGTACGAATCTCCCTCGGTGGTGTAAGAGACGAGGCAGAAATCCGTGGACATAGAAGAACATATATTGGAGCTATGCCAGGACGCATCATGGAAGGAATGAAGCGAAGCGGAGCATCCAATCCAGTCATGGTACTTGATGAAGTAGATAAGCTGGTTCGCGACTATGGTGGAGACCCATCATCAGCACTTCTTGAAGTACTCGATCCAGAGCAGAACTATAGCTTCACAGATCATTACATGAACGTACCATATGACCTGTCAAATGTACTCTTCGTATGTACAGCTAACTCAACAGACACTATCCCAGAACCACTCCTTAACCGTATGGAGATTATAGAGTTCCCAGGATATACAGCGACAGAGAAGTTCCAGATTGCAAAGAAACACCTTATACCAAAGGCTATGAAGGCAACAGGAATCAAGCGTAAGAACATGACAGTAACCGATGCTGCAGTTCGTAAGATAATATCTGACTATACCATGGAGTCAGGAGTTCGTGGGCTAAAGAAGCAGATTGAAACTGTAATGAGATACGGCGCAGTACAGCTTGTAAAGGGAAATGATGCGAAGCTTTCAGTGAAGCCAGCGAACCTTAGAGAGTTCATAGGACATCGTGGTATCAATCACGATATTATAGATAAGAAGAGTATTCCAGGCGTAGTAACAGGACTTGCATGGACAATGGCAGGCGGCGAGATACTCTTCATAGAGACCAAGAACGTACACGGCTCAGGTAAAGTAACTATCACAGGACAGCTTGGCGATGTCATGAAAGAATCAGTAGAAATCGCCATCAGTCTGGTGAAAGATATGTACCCAGTCGAGACACGTAACATGAAGAACTACGACCTTCACATACATGTACCAGAAGGCGCAGTTCCAAAGGATGGCCCTTCTGCCGGAATTACTATCGTAACAGCACTTACTTCCCTCTACACAGATAGAGCAGTAAATCCAAAGATAGCCATGACAGGAGAAGTATCACTTAGAGGAAATGTTATGCCAATCGGTGGACTTCCAGAGAAGCTGATGGCTGCTGTTCGAGCAGGAGTAAAGACAGTCTTCATACCAGAGAAGAACGTTGAAGACCTGGAAGACGTAGCAGAAGAAGTAAAGAAGGAACTGAATATCGTACCTGTAAAATCCGTAAAGGAAGTCTTATCACAGGTATTCTAAATCTTTATCGCGGCAAGCCCATTGCTAAGAGATCAGCAGACACGCATTCGAGACCATAAGCGGTCTCGGTGCTTAGCGATTCACGAGTGCATAGCACGATGTGAGAGCTTAGCAAGCCGAAGCTTGTTTTCGGAGAAATCAAGCCGGCGTCCGCTAGGGCACCGCGCCTGTGCGAGAGCAGAGTCGAGAATGCGGGTACTGCTGGCTCTAGCCAGGGCTTGCTCGCGGCGAAATGTATTGAATAAGTATGAAGGGGGATTGACATGTCTAAGGAGAGAAAACTGGCGTTTACGTATAATGCACCTGTAACGCTGACATTTGCACTTATTTCATTTATCGTGCTGGTTGTTGGCTGGATAACTGGTGGAAAGAGCACGGAGATGTTTTTTATGGTTTATAGAAGTAAGGTTTCTGTAGCCTGGTTCGTTAGACTGTTTGGACATGTGCTTGGTCATAGTTCACTCTCTCATTATGCTGGAAATATGACACTGTTCCTGCTGCTGGGGCCGGTACTTGAAGAGAAGTATGGACATGCAACGCTTATAGAAGCATTTGCAATAGTGGCTGTGATATCGGGACTTGTTAATATCTTGTTATTTAGTACAGGTCTTCTTGGTGCCAGCGGTCTTGTGTTCATGATGATAATCCTCGTGTCGGCGTCAGACCTGAAGCGTGGTGAGATTCCAATCACTATGATTCTGGTTATGATCATATATCTCGGATCGGAGCTTTGGAGCATGGTTGCAGCGAAGGATAATATATCGCAGCTGACACATATTATAGGTGGACTGTGTGGTGCACTTTTTGGAGCTGTTTTGAATAATTATAAAAAGTAAAAAATGTCATCTTACTGTTATATATATTGTCTAAAAAATAGAGTGTAGTTATTAGTAATATTTACTTGTAACTATGCTCTAATTGTTTTATACTAAAGAAATGCTTGAAAAGCCAATGCTGTCAAAAATTGCGGCTTTCAGAAGAATGAGGTTGAAAGGAGATTAAGGATTTGGACAAAGGAAAAAGAACCAGATTTCTCGTAGTGATGGCTATAGTTCTGGTACTGCTCCTGGTCAGCATTTTTGTCACTAACAAGGGAGGCGGAACTCACGAGTCGATTAAGACTGTAATGCGAGATGCTGTTATTCATGAAGAGAACAAGATGAACTTCTTCGGACTTACAGTTAACCCTTCACTTGTAGCAGGTTATATTGTCTCAGCATTATTACTTTTTATTGCTTTGATGATAAGAATATTCGCTATTCCTCGTTTCAAGACTGTACCTGGTAAGTTCCAGATGGTTATTGAGATGTGGGTAGGATATTTTGATAATCTGGCCAAAACGAACAGTCCACATTTGAATAAGGCTCTTGGAGCATATACATTTGCTGCAGGATCATATATATTCTTAGGAACTATATTTGAACTTTTTGGTATCCAGTGGATGACTACTAATGGACACCCTATGGCACTGCCTGCTCCACTTTGTGATATCAACGGAGCGATAGCAATGGGTGTGTTCTCATATGGATTCATTATGTCTGGTGGTATCAGAAAGAATAAGGTAAAGGGAGTTGTGCTTACATTAAAGGAGTTCTCACTTCCAATATCTATGAGCTTCCGACTTTTCTGTGCACTCCTTTCTGGAGCACTTGTAACGGAACTTGTATATTACACCATGATGCTCAGCTTTGTTCTTCCAGTTTTTGTAGGTGTTCTATTTACACTGATACATGCTGTAGTACAGGCATACGTACTTACGATGCTAACATCGATTTACTATGGTGAGGTATCAGAGGTTCACGAGAAGAAGCCTAAGAAAAAGAAAGAGAAGAAAACTGAAGTTGCCGTAGAGGCATAGAGTTTGAATAGATAAATTATACTGAATAATAAAGTAGAAAGAGGTATTGATATGAAACTATTAAAGAAATCACTTTTAACAGTTGTGTTATTCTTTGCAGCATTTGCACTTTTCTCAGCAACAGCACCTGCTACAGTATCTTATGCAGCAGAGACAGAAGCAGAGGTTGAGGCTGAAGCAGAAGAGGGTGGAGATAATGCAACAGCTGGTAAGGCTATTGCAGCAGCTATCTCAATTGGTATTGCAGCTGGACTTGGTGCTTTAGGTATGGGTCTTTGCGTTGGTAAGTCAGCTGAAGGAATTGCTCGTCAGCCTGAGGCAGAGGGTAAGATCAGAACTACTATGATTCTTGGTATCGTATTTATAGAGACAGCTGTTCTTTACGCACTCGTTGTATCGATCCTTGTCATATTCGTCCTATAACAAAACAAAACTGGAATTAACATATTTAGGTTAAGAAGAAAGTATATAGATTGTTAAGTAAGTTTAATATATTTGAGAGGTAAGAAAATGCCATTAGGAATTGATCTAACACAGATTTTACTGCACATGTTCAATGTGGTTATTCTTTTTGGAGGTCTGTACGTTATTATATATGCTCCTGTGAAGAAGATAATGCAGCAGAGAGAAGAGCATTATAAAGAAATGGATGAAACAGCTCAGAAGATTTTATCTGAGGCTGAACAGAAGAATGCCGAATATGAAGAGAAACTGAAAAATGTTGACTCAGAGATTTCACAGCAGAAGAAGAAGGCATCTATGGATATCGCTACTATGAGATCAAATGCAGAGGCTGAAGCAAAAGAAACTGCATCTAAGATTATAGAAGATGCTAAGAAGGATGCTGAGAATCAGAGGAATGCAATCGTAGAATCAGCTAAGAAGGATATTACAGCTATGGTTGAGGATGCAACTCGTAAGGTTGTTCTTGCTGGTAATACTAGTGAAGCATATGACATGTTTCTTGATAATGCTGAAAGGAGCGATAGTTAAGTGGCGGAAGAAAAGATTGTTAAGGCCCTGCTCTATGCTCCTGCAGAACCTGATGCCACTCAGAAGAAAAGATTCACCGATTTTATCGTAAAGAAGTACGGCGAAGATATTCCATTTGAGTGGATAGAGGATAAGAATCTAAGTTCTGGGTTCAAGCTTGTAGTTGGCGAGGAGGTCTATGACTGGACAAATGAAGGTCGTCTTCATCAGTTAGAGGGAATGCTTCGTGAACTTAAGGAAGAAAAGGTTTCTTCTGGTTCGGAGCTCATTTCTCTTATGAAGAGCAGTATCTCAGAGTGGCAGCCTCAGGTTATTGCTGAGGAAGAAGGTCACGTTGAGACTGTTGGTGACGGAATCGTATTTGTTGATGGACTTAAGTCTGTAATGTATGGCGAGATTGTTGTATTCGAGTCAGGCGTTAAGGGAATGGTTCAGGAACTTAGACCATCGGATATTGGTGTAATCCTCTTCGGTGATGATACTGATGTTACTGAAGGCAGCAGGGTTATGAGAACTGGCAAGACTGCTGGTATACCAGTTGGTGATGGCTTCCTTGGAAGAGTTGTTGATCCACTTGGTAATCCGATAGATGGTGAAGGTCCTATCGATGCTGACGATTATAGAGCAGTTGAGACAGCTGCGCCTGGTATCGTAGAGAGACAGTCTGTTGATTCTCCTATGAATACTGGTATTTTGTCTATCGACTCTATGTTCCCTATCGGTAAGGGACAGCGTGAGCTTATTATCGGAGATAGACAGACAGGTAAGACAGCGATAGCGCTGGATACTATACTTAATCAGAAAGATAATGATGTTATCTGTATATATGTTGCCATCGGACAGAAGGCAAGTAGTGTGGCACAGCTTGTAGGTACTCTTAAGAAGAAGGGTGCACTTGACTATACTATAGTTGTAGCCGCAAATGCATCTGAACCAGCACCTATTCAGTATATTGCTCCATATTCTGGAACATCTCTTGCTGAATACTTTATGTGGAAAGGTAAAGATGTACTTATAGTGTATGATGATCTGTCAAAGCACGCTATAGCTTATAGAGCTTTGTCACTTCTTCTTGAAAGGTCTCCAGGTCGTGAGGCTTATCCAGGAGATGTATTCTATCTGCATTCAAGATTGCTGGAGAGATCTGCACGTCTTTCGGATGAGCTTGGTGGTGGTAGTATCACAGCTCTTCCTATAGTTGAGACACAGGCTGGAGATGTATCAGCATATATTCCTACAAATATCATTTCCATCACAGATGGACAGATATTCCTTGAGAGTGATCTCTTCTTCTCGGGTCAGAGACCTGCCGTTAACGTTGGTCTGTCTGTATCCCGTGTTGGTGGAGCGGCACAGACTAAGGCTATGAAGAAGGCTGCGGGTACACTTCGTCTTGATCTTGCACAGTATCGTGAGATGGAGATATTCACACAGTTCTCTAGTGACCTTGATGATGCAACTAAGAGACAGCTTGCTTATGGACAGGGACTTATGTATCTGCTGAGACAGCCTCAGAATAACCCATTTAAGCTTCATGAGCAGGTTATTATGCTTGTGGCAGCTTCAGCTAAGGTTATGGTTGGTCTTCCGATAGATGATATAGGTCATTTCAGAAATGAACTGCTCGCATATTTCCATGAGGAAGAGGATGCGCTTTGCAAGTCTATTGATTCAACAGGTCAGCTTTCGGATGACGATAAGCAGATAATCATAGATGCAGCGAATAAGTTCCGTGAATCATATAAACCTGAATAAATTAGTGGCATATGCCACATATGAGTAAAAATGGCTAATACAAAAGAGATTAAAAATAGAATAGGCAGCGTACAGAATACGCAGAAGATTACAAATGCGATGTACCTAATCTCTTCTACGAAGATGCGTAAGGCAAAGGAAGAACTGGATAGAACCAGACCTTACTTTGAGCTTCAGGAACATGAGATTCGTCGTATCTTCCAGACGGAGATAGATATCACCAGCCGTTACTTCTATCCAAAGACAGGTAGAAAGCCTGCGGAGACTTATGCGTACTTGATAATTACTGCTGATAAGGGTCTTGCTGGTGCTTATAACCAGAATGTTATAAAGCTGGCAGAAGAAGAGATGGCTAAGCATAAGAAGACTAAGCTCTATGTTGTTGGTGAGTATGGACGTAGGTACTTTACACGTAGACATTATGAGTTGGAGAAGTCCTTCTTATATACGGCGCAGAATCCTTCATTTTCAAGAGCACGTGAGATCAGTTCCATACTGCTTGAGCAGTATGATAATCATCAGATAGATGAAATCCGTGTTATCTACAGTGATATGGAGAGTGAGTTTTCAACAGTTGTTAAAATGATGCGCCTGCTCCCATTTGACAGAAAGGAATTCTGGACTAAGCAGGAGGAAAGAAACGAGAAGGATGTTCACTACGAGTTCTATCCAAATGTTAACGAGGTAATCAACCGTGTTATACCTGGATATGTTTCAGGATGTATATACGGCGCACTTGTAGATAGTTTTTCTGTAGAACAGAATGCGCGTATGACTGCTATGGATTCTGCAAATAAGAATGCTGAGGCGCTTCTTGCTGATCTGAAGGTTCAGTATAACAGAGTTCGACAGGCTGCTATCACTCAGGAGATTACTGAGGTTGCGGCAGGTGCGAAGGCTCAGAGGAAGAAGCGTAAGGCGGAAGAGTAAGTATAGATTTTTGATTATAAATGAAGTTTGAGGAGGCCACACATTGAATAGTGGAGTCTTAAGTAAAGGAAAAGTAGTACAGGTTTCAGGACCTGTTGTAGATGTGCTCTTTGAGTCGGGACATTTACCAAAGCTGAGAGATGCTCTTAAGGTAACGGTAGATGGAAATGAGCTGACTATGGAAGTAGCACAGATGCTGGGCGAGGGCGTAGTTAGATGCGTAGTTCTTGGTTCCAGTGATGGTCTTGCGAGAGGTATGGAGGTTTCACAGACTGGAGCTGGTATATCAGTTCCTGTCGGAGATGCAACTATTGGACGTATGTTCAATGTTCTCGGAGATCCAATAGATGGCGGAGACAAAATAGCTGATTCTCAGGAGAGATGGAATATACATAGACCAGCTCCAAAGTTTGAGGAGCAGAATGTATCTGTTGAGATTCTTGAAACTGGTATCAAGGTTATAGATCTTCTTGAGCCATATGCAAAGGGTGGTAAGATTGGTCTGTTCGGTGGTGCCGGTGTTGGTAAGACTGTTCTTATACAGGAGCTTATTCACAACGTAGCTATGGAGCACGGTGGTTATTCAATCTTCACTGGTGTTGGAGAGCGAAGCCGTGAGGGTAACGATCTCTGGAATGAGATGAAGGAGAGCGGAACTATAGATAAGACAGCCATGGTATTTGGACAGATGAATGAGTCACCTGGTGTCCGTATGAGAGTTGCTCTTACAGGACTTACTATGGCAGAGTACTTTAGAGATGTACAGCATAGAGACGTGCTTCTCTTTATAGATAATATATTCAGATTTGTACAGGCTGGTTCTGAGGTTTCTACACTTCTTGGACGTATGCCTTCAGCCGTTGGTTATCAGCCAACACTTGCACAGGAGATGGGTGCTCTTCAGGAGCGTATTACTTCCACATCTGCTGGTTCAGTTACATCTGTTCAGGCTGTATACGTGCCTGCCGATGACCTTACAGACCCAGCGCCGGCAACAACATTTACCCATCTGGATGCTACTACTGTTCTTAGCCGTAGAATAGCTGAGCAGGGTATTTATCCTGCCGTTGATCCACTTGCATCAACTTCTCGTATTCTTGAAGCTGATGTGGTTGGTGAGGAGCATTACAAGGTTGCTCGTGAGGTTCAGGAGTATCTGCAGAAGTATAATGAACTTCAGGATATCATCGCAATCCTTGGTATGGATGAGCTTTCGGATAGAGATAAGGATGTAGTTAACCGTGCTCGTAAGATACAGAGATTCCTGGCACAGCCTATGTTCGTTGCTGAGAAGTTTACTGGTATGGATGGTGTATATGTACCTGTAAGTGAGACAGTTAGAGGCTTTAAGGCTATTATCTCTGGTGAATATGATGATCTTCCTGAGGCTGCTTTCTACAATGTTGGTACTCTCGAAGATGCTATTCGTAAGGCGGAGACTCTGTAATCTCTCGTGCTTACATATCATTTTTTGAGGAAGATAAATGGATTTATTTAATGCAAAAATTATAGAAGCGGATAGTACCTTCTATTCTGGCACTATGCAGTCGCTGGTTGTTCCGACTATTGATGGACAGTATGGTGTGCTTGCACATCATCAGAACCTCATGGTTGCTGTGATTCCTGGTCTTCTTAAGTTTATGGATGAGGAAGGAAACTGGCAGGAGGCTTCTGTATCAGATGGTATGATGCGTATCGAGGATGGCGAAGTGCTTATCCTTGTTGATGCTGCTGAGTGGCCATATGAGATAGATGCTGAGAGAGTCAGACAGAAAGAGGCTGCGGCTAGAGAGGCTATGCTTCAGAAAAGAAGCGTTAGAGAATATACTCTTGCTGAGGCGAGTCTCAAGAGAGCTATCTCGCGTATGAAGATTAAAGACGGAGACCATATGGGTTAAGCGTATGCCGCGATTAACGGGTTCGGAAACTAAAGAAGAGTTAGAAAAGCGTTATGGTATAGATTTGTCTCCAGAGTCTATCAGGAAAAGAACTATCAGAGATGTAGTTATCTTGATATTTGTCGGTATCATTTACTATATTGTTGTTAAATATACTGACTTTGGACTGAAATGCTATATACATGAGCTTACTGGTTTTGACTGCCCGGCTTGTGGTACTACTAGAATGATTGTTTCGGTATCAAAACTGGAAATCGCAAAGGCTTTTCGATATAATAGATTTATGTTTGTGACATTTCCCTTTGTTGTAGGGGAAGTTATCTACTTTTTCTATATCAACGAAGCGAAGAAACCAGTGAATAAGATTAATCAGGTGATTATCTTTATATGGCTCGGTCTTTTTGTATTATATGGCGTGCTTAGAAATATCCTGCCGATATAGTGGGAATGGGCTGTCGTATGATTACATTTAGATATAACTTAATGTGTTTTAAGGAAGGAAGGGAGAAAGTATATGGAAAGTATGAAGAAGTACATTGCTGAGTTTATTGGAACATTTACACTTGTATTTATCGGATGCGGTACTGCTATGCTTGTTGGATGCGATGCAGCCAGTGGCTGTGGATATATCCTGACAGCGTTTGCATTTGGACTTGCGATTGTTGCACTTGCTTATGGCGTAGGTAACATCTCAGGCGGACATGTTAACCCTGCCGTATCACTGGGCGTACTTATCAGTGGAGGTATGTCTGTTGGTGATTTCTTTGGATATGTAGTTGCTCAGTGCCTTGGAGCTCTTGCGGGTTCAGGCGTTCTTGCTTGTATCTTTGGACTTGGTGGAGTTGAGGATAAGACAGGCGGTTATGGCACAAATGGTCTCGCTGGTGTTGGAGATAGTGTAGGAGCTGGCATCTTAGTAGAGATTATACTGACATTCCTTTTCGTTATATTAATCCTTGGTGTGACATCTAAGAATCAAAATCATGGTTCATTTGGTGGACTTATTATAGGTCTCACACTTGTAGGAATTCATATTATAGGTATTGGACTTACAGGAACAAGTGTAAATCCAGCTAGAAGTCTTGGACCTGCTATTGTAGCAGCCATTGACGGAAATACAGCACCTATGCAGGTTGTTTGGGTATTTATAGTAGCACCTCTTATTGGTGGCGCTCTTGCAGCATTTGTATATAAGTTCCTTGAATCTGCAAAGGAAACTAAAGAATAATCGGGAGGTATACTATGGACGATAATAACATGAATCCATATTCAGGAGATCCTAGCTTCAATCCATATGCGGGAGATCCAGCTGGGACAGAACCAGTTGTAAATGATGCTGTTAGCTTTGATGCGACAGCAAGCGAGCCAGTATCTAGTGTGAGCGCTTCTGATCCATATGGTCAGCCGGTACCAAGCGTTAGTGAGCCAACAGCGCCAGTGTCAAGTACACCAGATTCATATGGCCAGCCAGTACCAAGCGTTAGTGAGCCAACAGCGCCAGTGTCAAGTACACCAGATCCATATGGCCAGCCAGTACCAAGCGTTAGTGAGCCAACAGTGCCAGCATCAAGTGCACCAGATCCATATGGCCAGCCAGTACCAAGTGTTAGCGAGCCAACAGCGCCAGTGTCAAGTACACCAGATCCATATGGCCAGCCAGCGCCAAGTACTAGTCAGCCAACTCAGGGTATAGCAGATCCATATGGTCAGCCAGCTGGTAATGTATATACACCAAGCAATAATTATGGTGGTCCAACAAATGGATATACTGGTCCAACTAATAGTTATGGCGGAAATAGTTATAATTCATCATATAATGGAACAGGTTATAATGCTACTAGACCTACTCTTCAGCCAGAAGATGGTAAGGCTACAGCGGGTATTATATTATCAATATGTTCACTTGTATTCTGTTGCTTGGGAGTAATCCTTGCACCTATCGGAATGGTTCTTAGTAAGCAGGCTATAAATGCTGGAAATGATTCTGGTAAAGCTAAGGCAGGATGGATATGTGGTATTATAGGTCTTGTACTCAATATCCTGTTTATCGTAATGTACATTGTGCTTATAGCACTTGGAATAGCTAATAGCTAATATAGCAAATGATATATTGCTGATAGAAAGAAATGTTATGAATCGGAATTATTGACTGATTCACTTGCGTTATCAATCGCCTCTTCGTAGCCCTTAAGGGCTGCGAATGGGGCGAATATTTTTGCTCTGTTTTCTTGAGACATGTGTGGATGGCGAGCTTCGAACTCGTCTCCCTTATGAACAGGTCGTTCCATATTTATTATATCTTTATATTCTTCACTGTAATCTATATTCATATCAGGATTTATGTCCTCCAATTTGAGAGTTACGTTCTCTGGTGGTTGCACCTTCTAGATAATTGGTTCCTTTTAATACTGCATTTTTACCGTACTTACCCTGGATTTCGAGGAGAGCTCTCTGGAGTTTTTTCTCCTGCTCTGCCTCTTTATAGTCTGTGAATAGATCCATTTGCTGGTAGTTTTCAGATTCCTTCTTCAGGTTGTTGGCGGCAATGGTTATTCGTCTGACGGTTACGCCAGGATTTACTATTCTGTCAAAGAGAGACAGCATTCCTGCCATAATCTTCTGGGTAGAGCTTGTGTGATCACCAAAGTTTACTGTTCCGTGAGAAGGTATGGGAACCATTCTTCCGTAGTAGTCGATAGCTACATCGCCATCGTAAGTACCATTATCAACAGATTCTCTGTCGTAACCAATGGTAAGGGTGAAGGAGTCGGAGAGTACCTTCTTGGATACCATATCGAGAACTAGGAGGTCTGTCATTTCAGCTACTATGATACGTGCTTTATCGGTTGGATAAGGTTCCTGAAGTACCTGACCGGATGATAGGGAGTTGGTACTTGGCTTATATCCCTTTATATCCTTGATAAGTGTTGGTTCAATTCCCCATGCGTGATCTATAAGGATTTCGGCATCTATACCGAAGTTTTTATATATGTACTCTTCGTTATATATGCTTTCGCGGGCCAGCTGTCCCATAGTATATATCTTCATTCTAGCCAGGCGTCTTGCGGTTCCTGGACCGATGCGCCAGAAGTCAGTAAGCGGCTTATGTCCCCACAGAAGCTTTCTGTATGACATTTCATCCAGTTCTGCTATACGAACTCCGTCCTTATCCGCAGGCATATGTTTTGCAACTATGTCCATAGCAATCTTTGCGAGATACATATTTGTTCCAATTCCTACGGTTGCTGTGATTCCTGTTTCTTCCAGTACCGACTTGATTATCGTGATAGCAAGTTCATGGGCGGTCTTTTTGTAGATGGAGAGGTAGCTCGTTACATCCATAAAGACTTCGTCTATGCTGTATACATGAATATCCTCGGAGGAAATGTATCTAAGATATATATTATATATATCGGTAGAGTACTTGATGTATCTTGCCATTCTAGGAGGAGCGATGATAAAGTCCACGTGCTTTCCGGTATGCTTCTCATAATCGCTCAGAACCTTCTTTGCTTCGAAGAGACGCGCTCTGCCGGAGATTCCGTATGCTTTAAGGGATGGAGATACCGCAAGGCAGATGGTTTTATCTGTTCTTGATTCGTCTGCTACCACGAGGTTTGTGGTGAGCGGATCTAGTCCACGTTCAAAACACTCGACGGAAGCGTAGAATGACTTGAGATCGATAGCTATATATTTTCTATTTTTTGTACTATTTTCGTTCATAAATATATAATTTCACATTAATTTTATATGTGCAAGTTGACTGCATCATTAGAGTTGCACAAATATTTTTGTACAATATGCACAAAAAAGTCGAATGATTTTCTAGCGTACTACTAATGCAACTATATTGCTTGTATGTTACAATTAAATTGGCGGTTAAGCTAGCTGTGCATTAATAGTATAGCATTTATGCGGCTGATTGCCTAGTCGACGATCCCTTTGAAACTATACAGGAGAAGGGAGGTGGAGTGAGATGTTAAACATAGAAGTTCAGTTATGTGGATTTGTATTTGATCTAATCCTTATATTCTTTATTTCCAGACATGAGAGTGTAGGTCTTAAGAGTGAGAAGATATCCAGACAATGTCTTATAATCTATACAGCTTGTGTTGCTCTTGATATTTCCTCCATCATCGCAATTGAGTATGATAAGGTCTTGCCTCTCTATGTAGTGCATCTTGTATGCAAGCTTTATCTTGTATCTCTTGTGACAGCGTCATACTTTGCATTTGCTTATACCTATAATACAGTTATTCATATGAGGGAAAATGCTACATTTAAGAGAGCAGTTCTCATTTTGGGTTTAGTAGGTGTGGCACTGATATTTATATCTCCGATTTCCTATTATCATCAGGGAAGAATAGTTTATAGTTATGGTCCGTCGGTAATAATGACCTATATATTCTCACTGCTTTTTATCATATCAACGCTTATTACAACATTTGTGTACGCGGGTATGATGAATATGCATAGACGTAAGGCTATTAGATCGTGGATGGCACTTGAGATAGCCGCTGCAGTGGTTCAGTTCTTTGCACCATATGCGCTCTTGGTTGGCTTTGGTTCAGCACTCGGACTTTTCATCCTCTATTCAGAGCTTGAGAATCCAGAGGTCTACCTTGATAGGGTAGCGGGTTGTTTTTCATTTGAAACCTTTAGAATGTATATCGGACAGGAGTACGAGAATCTTAAGAGTTACTCTACTGTTATAGTTTGTAATGATGTTGAGATTAAGAAGAATGATGATGATGATAAGAGGAAGATCATCGTTGAGATGTCTGAGTTCCTCAATTCATTTAACTTCGCTAAGCTCTTTAGGTTAAATGATAACGACTTTGCGCTTGTCTATGACAAGGGACAGCGAGAGATGAACGAGATTGAGAGTGCGGTAAATCTGGATGTTATCAGAGAACGTTTTAAGAGTAAATGGGGCGAAAACTCGGTACTTAATACTAGGTTTCTTTATATACCAAATGGACATATAGTATCCTCAGCGGAGGAGTTCATTGAAGTATATGAGAGAAATCGCTTCAGGTTCGAAAAAGACGAAGATATGAGAATACTTGATGAGTCTGCAGGACAGGACATCAAGGAATACAGACAGATGGTGCTTGAGATTAAGGATGCGCTGCAAACTGACAGGGTTGAGGTCTTCTATCAGCCAATCTACTCGATCGAGACGGGTAAGTTTGTATCAGCTGAAGCGCTTGCACGTATTAGAGGTAAGGATGGCAAGCTTATAATGCCGGGAAGATTTATTCCGGTTGCTGAAGAATCTGGACTTATTGAGGCAATAGGTGAGAGAGTCTTTAGTAAGACTTGCAAATGTATCAAAGAGCATAATCTTAAGATGAAGGGTGTGGACTACGTTGAGGTTAACCTTTCGGTTTCTCAGTGTGAGAACCCTATGCTTTCTAGCACATATGATGAGATAATGAAGTTAGAAGAGGTTCATCCTAAGGAGATTAATCTTGAGATAACGGAAAGCTCAACGCTCAATCAGAGAAATATATTGCTGGAAAATATGAATCGTCTTATGAATATGGGATGTGGATTTTCACTTGATGACTTTGGTACAGGAGAATCAAACCTTAACTACATCGTTGATATGCCTGTAAATATAGTGAAGTTCGATAGAAGTATGGTTCAGGATTACTTTACCAATAAGCGAGCCGAGATAGTCATGAGAGCAACAGTTGGAATGATCAAGGATTTGGGACTAAAGATTGTTGCAGAGGGAGTTGAGACAGAGGAACAGGTTGAGGGTATAAAACAGCTGGGTATAGATTATATTCAGGGTTATTACTATTCAAAACCTCTATCCAAAGAAGATTTTATACAGTTTATTGAAACAAGAAACGCTTCATGATGAACTGACACAGGATAAAGCATTCTCTCGCTTTATCCTTATACATATAGTCAGACTCATGAATAAGTGGTTAGCTTCAGATTAAGCTAAGCCGTGGGGTGACCTTTCTCGGGTCACCCCATTTTCGTTGAAGTATTGTATTGTGAATGCTAAAATGAAGAGTGGTCTGATTAAGAAAAGATCAGGTTTGAAAGGGATATAGATATGAAGATTTTACATACGGCGGATATACATCTTGATTCGAAGATGACACGCCATTTTGATAAGGATAGAGCAAAGACGAGGAGAAATGAGCTGCTAGCAACATTTAATAATATGGTGAACTATGCAGCGAAGGAAGGCGTCACAGCGATTATTATAGCTGGTGATCTTTTTGATGTTCCTTCGGTGTCAGCTACTGCAAGAAATTCTGTGCTCGCCGGTATAACTTCGAATCCGGAGATAACATTTTTCTATCTTCGCGGTAATCATGATGCAACTGGATTTATTCAGGATGTTATAAAGAAACAGGGAGAGTTGCCTCGAAATCTGAAGCTTTTTGAAAATGACTGGACCAGCTATACCCTGGAAGAGGATGGCGTCGAGGTTGTGATTACTGGAGCGGAAATGACGCACGAAAATAATCGTCATCTAGTTGATAGCCTGGTACTAGATCAGAGCAAGTTTAATATAGTGACTCTTCATGGTCAGGAGACGGAGAATTCTTCTGATAAAAAGGCTGAGGTTATACCACTTCGTGACTATCGTAATCGTGGTATAGATTATATGGCTCTCGGACATATACATGAGCCTAAGATAGAGCAACTGGATTCCAGGGGTAGGTATTCATATCCTGGATGTCTTGAAGGTAGAGGCTTCGATGAGTGCGGACCTCGTGGCTTTAATATGCTTACGATTACTAAGGGTGAGTCGGGAGCAAGTGCACCAACATTCGAGGTGGAGTTTATTCCATTCGCAGAAAGAGTTATGCATGAGTTAGATATAGATGCGAAGGAGCTTTTGACATCAGATGATGTTATCGCGCGAGTTCGTGAGATGGCTGCGGTACAGAATGTGCTGGATAGAGATATGGTTAAGGCTCAGATATGTGGTGGCGCTTCTCTTGATGCTGAGTTTGATCTTAGATATATAGAGAAGATGCTAGAGGGGGATTTCTACTATATCACAGTAAGAGATAAGTCGAGCCCGATTATTGATTATGATTCATTTATGTATGATAAGACTCTCAAGGGTGAATTCATCAGAAATATAAGGGCTGAGCAGGAGGCTGGGAAGCTTTCTGAGGACGAGGCAGCTCAGATTATCAAGACTGGAGTTTTACTGCTTGCAGGAGAGGAGGCCTTATCATGAGACTGATTAGTTGTCATATAGAGAACTTTGGAAAGCTCTCGAATGTTGATATAGATTTTAATGGTTCGGTCCATAAGATATGTGAGAGAAATGGATGGGGTAAGACTACTCTCAGTTCTTTTATCCTCTCTATGTTCTACGGACTTGAGGGAACTAACAAGAAGAAGTATGAAGAAAATGAGAGAAAGCAGTATCTTCCTTGGAATAGTGGATATTTCGGTGGAGAGCTTACATTTGAGGTAGATGGAAAGAAGTATATTATCCTTCGTAACTTCGGGAAGAAGGATAATGAGGCTACCTTCCAATTGCTGGATGCCAGTACTAGGCTCGAGTCAGGGGACTACTCAGAGAAGATAGGTGAGGAACTTTTTGGAGTTAATCGTGAGTCCTTTGTTAGAACTGCATTTATTGGACATAATGATATCAAGTATCAGGGATCAAACAGTGTGATAAATGCAAAGGTAGGTTCCTTGTCCCAGCAGGGGGATCTGGAGAATTATGATAAGGCCAAGGCGCTTTTAAAGGATTATCTGAATGCTAAATCTCCGACTAGATCTACTGGTGAGCTGAGTAAACTTAAGAACTCTATAAGTGAACTAGAACGTGATATTGCTACGACAGAAGATTTAGAGAAGCGTCTAAATGATGTAAGAGAGAATATATCCAGTGAAGAGAGAAAGCTCTCGGCTTTAGAAGAACGTAATAAGGCTCTTACAGAGGCGAGAAATATGAGGTCTGAAATCGATGGCCTCGAGAAGAGTGTTAAAGCTCTTCCGGGAATCGATAAGTCTAAGATGGATAGACTCGCGAAGATCTTCGAATCAGGAGTTCCAGAGGAGCAGGAGTTTGATGACAAGATAGGAGTATGCAACGAGGTACAGAATCTGATTCAGAAGAATGATACTTTGGAAATGATGATTGAAACCATAATCGATAATGCTGAGAATGCTGCTAACACAGACGATAAGGTTCAGCAGGCAAGAGCAGATCTTGTATCGAAGAGAAAGCGTTTAACGGTATTTAGCATCGTATCTATCATTGTTGGAATTGCGATTATAGTACTTGCGGCTGTGCTCAAGAAGAGTATTCTGATGTATGCTATAGCGGGAGGTACTGTGTTTATCCTCGAGGGAATTATCACTATGTATAAGACTCTTTCTGAGAAGGTGGTCTATACAGGTGGCACGGGAGCCTCGCAGACTAGTATAAATGATAAGAATCAGATAGAAAGATATAAGCAGAATATCAAGGCAAATAACGATACTATCAAGTCCTATGAGAATGAACTGAAGGAATTCTTTGCTAGATTCGGCGCTTCTTACTCAAGAGTAGATGCTGAGAACTTCTTATATGATCTTAAGTCTAAGGCTAAGGAATATAAGGAAACTACAGTAAATATAGAACTTTACGATAATCAGACCAGAGATATTCAGAATGAACTTGCTGAGAAGAAGGCAAGCTGGGATAGATTTATAGATTCGCATCCTGAACTTAAGGGTGAGGATGCTGATGTAATAAGTCTTTTAAATGAGTTTAATTCTGAGATGAATGAATCAAGAAGTATCATAGCTAGACTCACTCAGGAACAGCAGGATATTCTGGAAAGAATAGATGATCTAAATGATAAAAAAGATCAGCTAGCTGGTATGAAGGAGTATCAGTCAGAATTATCAGCGAGATACGATATAGTTAAGAAGACGGATAAGTATCTGACTAGTGCAAAGGATAACTTTGTAGCTGCTTATATGGCACCGCTTAAGACATCATTTGAAAAGTATTATGAAACTCTTACTGGCGATAAGGGAGACTTTGAGATAGATGCAAGCCTTTCTATATCTCTTAGAGAAGAGGGGGCGTATCACGATGTAGAGACTCAGAGTGATGGTATCGGTGATATGATAGGTCTTGCCGCTCGTATGGCATTACTAGCTTCTATGTATGAAGGGGAGAAGCCATTTATCATAATGGACGATTCATTTGTTAACTTAGATGATACGAATCTTGTGGGAGCAAAGAAGTTTCTGGATGAGATAAGTAAGGAGTACCAGGTCATATATCTGACCTGCCACTCCCATTAATTCTTGACAATATTTCTTAGCCATACGCCCTTCTTAACAAGGACAAAGCCTATGACACATTTGATAAGATCTGCAGCGTGAACCAGTGCGAAGATAGTTGCAGGTCCCAGGTCTGTACCTCGTACAAGTATGTTCGCCAGTGGTACGCTGACTGTCAGGATAAATACACTATCGAACAAAAATGTGATAATAGTTTTTCCGCCAGCTCTTATGGTAAAGTAGGATGTATGAAGAAATGCATCCTTTGGCATAATGAGTGCCTGTACCATAATGAAGTGTGTTGCTACTAGTCGTGCCAGATCGTTGGTACCCTTGTAGGCCTGAGGGAAAAGTCCTGCCAGGCTGAACATTATAAGTCCTATAACTGCTGATGAAGCTATAGCAAAGGCGATGATCTTAGTATCATCTTCCTTTGCTTTTTTCATATCTCCTGCACCAAGGTGCTGACCTATGATTATTGCTACGGCGTCGCCCATGGCGACAAATACTATATTAAAGAGGTTGTTGATGGTCGTAGATATATTCATTCCTGCGACAACATTTAGACCACGTATTGAATATGCCTGGTTCAGCATAGCTATTCCGATAGACCATAGTCCTTCATTTAAGAGTAGTGGTGCGCCGGTGAGGATGTACTTTCCAACTAAATGAAGCGGAACCTTTATAGTTTTATATATTCCAGAAAGATATGGATGAGTAGCTTTATGTCTTATGCACCATATGATGACTATCGACATTTCTACAAGTCGTGCAAGTACGGTGGCTAGCGCGGCGCCTCTAACTCCCATGGCTGGAAGTCCTAGCTTTCCGAAGATAAGGATATAATCCAGAACTAGGTTTGATAGTACGGCTGCTACACCTGCAATCATCGGAACCTTAGTCTCTCCACATTCACGAAGTGTGCTGCAGTAAACCTGAGTTATATATACAGCAGGAAGCATGAAGAGAACCACTCCGAGATACGATAAACCGTAGTTAAGTGTAGCTTCGAGATTGCCGCCTTCGTTCGAGCTGTGAAGATATAGACCTATTATATTTGGACCAAACTTAAGTAAGATAAAGACTATGACCACAGTGATAATAAATCCGAGCCACAGTTTATATCTAAAGGTATGTCTTATACCTTCATGGTCGTTATTGCCATAATACTGAGCGGTGAAGATTCCTACACCAGATAGTCCGCCAAAGATGAAGAGATAGAATATGAAAATAAGCTGGTTTACTATAGAGACACCTGACATCTGCTCTGTACCCAGCTGACCAACCATTATATTGTCTAGGAGACTGACAAAGTTAGACATTCCATTTTGTATCATTATAGGAAGTGCAACGCCAAGTAGCATCTTATAGAATGCCGAGTCTCCTATGTATTTTTTCCTCACCTTTGTTAACATTTAATAATTCCTTAGTAGTATAATTTTAGACGGATAGCGTCTATTATAACAAAAATATATATCATTTCAATATATTGTTAGTTTAATTTATAAAGGAGGGAAATGTATGGACATGCCAAAGGACCCTATAATGCTGATGAGCTTTCTGAATACTCAGCTTAGAGATAACTATAGTTCGCTTACAGAACTTACAAAGAGCTACGGCGTAAGTGAGGATGAGATTATCTCAAAACTTGAGGCTGTGGGATATCATTACGATTCAGAGCGAAATGCTTTTGTTCTTGCGTAAAGGCGTAAAATCATATATAGTAACATTTGGACTTCAAGTTAGATAAATATAACTTAACAATAAACTAATATTTTAAAGAGGAGAAAGATTATGAGTAAGAAACCTGTAGTACTTATGATACTGGATGGATACGGTGAGTCAGATATCCAGGATTCAAATGCTGTAGCATTAGCAAAGACTCCAGTAATGGATAAGTTAAAGGCAGAGTGTCCTTACCAGAGAGGACTTGCTTCAGGAATGGCAGTTGGTCTTCCTGATGGACAGATGGGTAACTCTGAGGTTGGTCACATGAATATCGGTTCAGGTCGTATCATTTATCAGGACCTGACACTTATTACAAAGTTTATTCAGGATGGAGATTTCTTCAAAAATGAGGAACTCCTTCGTGCAATCAATAACTGCAAGGAGAAGGGTTCAGACCTTCATCTCTGGGGACTTCTTTCAGACGGTGGTGTACATAGTCACAATACTCACCTCTATGCAATCCTTGAGATGTGCAAGAAGGAAGGTCTTGAGAATGTATACATTCATCCATTCTTCGATGGAAGAGATACACCTCCTGCATCAGGTAAGGATTACCTTCAGGAGCTCATCGATAAGACAGTTGAGATTGGTGTAGGTAAGGTTGCTTCTATGAGTGGACGTTACTATGCTATGGATAGAGATAACAACTGGGATCGTATCCAGAAGGCTTATGACTCACTTGTTCTTGGTGAGGGTGTTAAGGCTACAGATCCTATCGAAGCTATGAAGAAGTCATATGATGACGGTGTAACAGATGAGTTCGTTCTTCCAACAGTTATCACAGATGAAGCTGGTGCTCCACTTTCAGTAGTTAAGGAAGGCGATTCAGTTATCTTCTTTAACTTCCGTCCAGATAGAGCACGTGAGATAACAAAGGCTTTCTGCTTCTCAGATGAAGATATTGCTTCTCAGGATGGTGATGCATCAGATTCTAAATGTATCAAGTCTCTTAAGAGAGCTAAGGGATTCATCCCTATTACATATGTATGCTTCAAGGATTATGATGAGACAATTCCTAACAAGTTTGTTGCTTTCAAGAAGCAGGAGATTACGAATACATTTGGTGAGTACCTTGCTAACAAGGGACTTAAGCAGCTCAGACTTGCTGAGACAGAGAAGTATGCTCACGTAACATTCTTCTTCAATGGTGGTATCGAGGAGCCTAACAAGGATGAGGATAGAATCCTCGTTAATTCACCAGCGGTTGCTACATATGATCTTCAGCCAGAGATGAGTGCTCCAGAAGTTGGAGAGAAGCTTGTTGCAGCTATCAAGTCAGGTGAGTATGATGTTATCATCATTAACTTTGCTAACCCAGACATGGTTGGACATACAGGAGTTCTCGATGCAGCTATTGCAGCAGTTGAGACGGTAGATAAATGTGTTGGAGATGCAGTTGAGGCTGTTAAGGAAGCTGACGGAGTTCTCTTTATCTGTGCTGACCACGGAAATGCTGAGCAGATGAAGAACTATGAGACTGGTGAGCCACATACAGCTCATACAACAAATCCAGTTCCATTCATCCTTTACAATTACGATGAGAACTATACACTTAAGGAAGGCGGTAAGCTCTGCGATATCGTACCTACACTTCTTGAGGTGATGGGTATGGAGCAGCCAGCAGAGATGACTGGACAGTCACTTCTGGTTCGTAAGTAATATATAGAAGATATTAAATCTTGGAAGAAGCACCTCTGGCCTAAAAGCTAGAGGTGTTTTTTTCTTCATTTTCTTGCAAAGATGCTGTGTTTTTGGTATCTTACTAGGTATGTTGTTCATTACGTATATTTGTCACTATGGTTAAAGTATTTGATTTTAGGAGGTTTTATGCAGTTAAAAAGAAATGATGACACTAACAATGATAACGTCGTGGGGACGGGGAGTGGCGAGTATTACGGAGATGCATCAGCAAATCCTTCAGTGAACGAAAGAACAGTAAACTTTGGTGCAAATGGACCTTATGAGTCTTCTAATCCTTATGGCTCATCGTCAATGTCGGGCCTTAATCAGCCGGGCACAGTGAATCAATCACAGGGGATGGGAAGTCCCTATAGACCAGGTCAGCCAGGTGGAGTAAATCAGCCAGGTGGGATGGGGCAACCACAGGGGATGGGAAGTCCCTATAGACCAGGTCAGCCAGGTGGAGTAAATCAGCCGGGTGGGATGGGTCAGCCACAGGCGGTGGGAACTCCATACAGACCAACTCAGGAGCCTATCATTCATAAGAAGGGAATCAATCCTTTATTTATTATCCTTCCGATTGTCCTTGTAGTAGTAATCTTCTTTGCATCACAGTTTAATAAGATATTTGGAAAATCGAAGTATATTCCAGGAACATACACAGAAGGAATACTCACAAATGAGTATTTTGGTTTTAAGGTTGATTGTACTGGAAGCAACTGGACTACGAATGGTTACAGCGGTGATGCAGATGCTGAACAAAGAGCACTTGATTTTGATAGTACAGTTGAAGAATATTATGCTGAAAATCAGCTTAGTATAGAGATTATGGGTTTTGATGTACGTCAGACACCTTATAATGTTAAAGAAGCTGGAACAGACGTTAGTGCACTCATGGAATCCTACAAGGATGATTACGTAAGAAGAATTAATGGCACTGGCACTGGCTATAAGGTTACTAGCATAACTCAGGATAAAATGACAATAGCAGGAAAGACTTACGATGGTTACCTAATTTCTTGTGATTATTCTGAAGGCGGCCAGACAATAAAAGTAAGCATGGTTCAGTTCTTTGTATTTAAAGGAAATTATATGGGATGCTTTTCAGCAGCCTCAACCTCAGAGGGAAAAGCAAAGCTTGTAATACAGAATCATGTATCTAAGTTAGATTAATACTTAAAGATCACTTATAAACTTATAGGTGATCTTTTTTTATTGTGTGCGTTCTATACATTTAGCTGAATCTTATAAATTGAAAAATCAAAAAAATGGAAAATATGTATTGACTTTTATACGAAAATATAATACTATACGTCATATAATATGAAAGACGAAATAATATACGTGACAAAATAATATTATTAGATTATATCGCATACTAAATCGATAGAAAGGAGAATATATGACTTATCAGCTTACAGCACCTCTTCTTGATGCCTGCGTCTTGGGTATAGTTGAGAAGGAGGATGCATACGGTTATACACTGACACAAAAAGTCAGAGAGCTTGTAGATATATCTGAGTCGACCCTATATCCAGTTCTTCGAAGACTTCAGAAGGATGAATGTCTCGTAACCTATGATGCCCCATATCAGGGAAGAAACAGAAGATACTACGCTATCACAGATTATGGAAGACGTCGACTGGCATTCTACAAGGACGAATGGGAAAAATATAAGGAAAATATAGATAAGCTTCTTTTAGATGAAGGAGTACAGGAAGAAGTAAAGAGTGAAGTAGAGGGAAAGGAGGAACAGAGTAATGAATAAGAATACATTTATCAGTGAGCTCTCTAGAAAACTGAGAGGTATTCCGAAGGCAGATTATGATGATGCTATGAATTACTATGTTGAATACTTTCTTGATGCTGAGATAGATGAGACAGCAGATGTTACTCCAATCGTTGGAAGCGTCGATGATGTAGCAGCAAATATTCTCGAAGAATATTCTATTAAGCAGTTTGAAAAGGTTGAGAAGGAGGGCGGTGTCAAGAATAGCACTAAGGGAATCTGGTACGTGATTCTCGGAATCTTTGCTGCACCTATAGCATTTCCGCTTGCTCTTACTGCAGTAATCCTTGTATTTACTTTATTTATAGTTGTTGCTGCGTTGATCGTGTCCTTTATTGCAGCATCAGTTGGTGTTGTTGTTGCAGGTATATTCGCAATTCCTGCTATCTTCTGGGCTGAAACAGGATCACAGGCTATGATCCTTCTGGGATTTGCTTGTGTGGCAATAGCTATTGGAACTTTGCTTTGCATAGCATTTTATAAGATAGGCGAATTGATAATCAAAGGATTTATCAAGCTTTTCAGAAATATCGCACAGAAGAAGAAGGTAAACAGAGAGAAAAAAGCTGAGACAGTCTCAAGCGTAAGAACAGACATGCCGGGAGCATCCCCAGATGAGGAGCTTTACCAGCAAGGAGGTGAATCATAATGAAAAAGGGACTAGCTATTACATTAATCATATGCGCGATACTATTCATAGTTGGCGGAGTTCTTATTGTACTTGGTATAGCCAATGGCGGTGCAATGCTTTTTAACATAGATTACGCTCACCATAAGGTTAATACATCATCGAGTAAAGAAATCATTTCTGGAAATGAAGATGTAGATCCATTTACAGATATTGAAATAGATGTAGATGCGGCGGCGGTAACTATAGTGAAGGGCGAATCATATCATGTAGATTATAAGCTGAGTGCTGATGCTTATGATAAGGTAGATATAGGTGTGGAAAGCGGAAAGCTTAAGATAAATGCTAAGCATAAGAGTAATTATTTATCTCTTTCCTTCAATCCATTGCCAGATGATTTAAAGCCATATATCGAGATAACAGTACCTGAAAATGCTGAGCTTAAAGATGGAACGATTATAGTTGATGCTGGAAATATAGGAGTTAAGGATCTATCCTTTGATAACTTTACTGTCGATAGCGATGCAGGAAAAGTTACGCTTGAAAATGCTACTATAGGATCATCAAGTCTTGATACAGATGCTGGTGATATAGATATAACTGGTTCAGATTTAGAAAAACTAACTATAGATACAGATGCTGGCAACATAGATATAGATGAATCAAAGGTTGATAAGCTAGAGGTCAATACAGATTTTGGAGATGTTGATGTGAAGCTTATCGGTGAAGAGGCTGATTACGCATTTGATATAAAGGTCGACGCTGGAGATATTAGCGTTTGCGGCAAGAATATGGGTAATAAGTATAACGCAAATGAAGATAAAGATAAGAAGATTGTTATGAATGTCGATGCAGGCGACGTAGATATTGAGTTCTAATAACCTTCCCCCACATATCGTGGCATTTCGCTTAGTCGGAATGCCACTTTTTTTTATGTTCTTTTTCACTTTATGTACGAGTTATGGTAGAATGAGGATTAGTTTTTTATATAAATGCAACAGTAAGCGGACTGAGCTGCACTATAAGAGTATACAGCGAGTCCGGGTGAAATCATAAGGAGAAGAAGTATGATTGACAATGAAAGGATGGTAGTACTGGTTCGCCAAGCTAAATTGGGCGATTCGCACAGCTTCGCTGAGCTTTACACTGCCATTTACCAGGACTTATATAAGACGGCATTATATACTCTGGGGAATGCTGATGATGCAGAGAACGTTGTCAGCGATACGGTTATGGATGCTTATGCCGGAATCTCGAGACTTTATGATGAGAGAAAGTTCCGGGCATGGATATTCCGTATCCTTTCAAACAAATGTAATCGTAAGATTCGTGAGTATGTGAAGAGACGAGAGAGGGAAGCTGAGAAAACGATTGATGATATGGCAGAAACTCTTGCGTCGAAGGAAAATGGCATAGAACAGGCTGAGAATAAGACGCTGGTTCAGAAGGCATTTTCTGTTCTTACAGATGAGGAGAAGGAAATCGTGACTCTTACTATCTATGGTGAATATGATAGTGGAGAGGTCGCGGCACTCATGAATATGAATCGAAATACGGTGCGATCAAAGTATTCTAGGGCGCTGGCTAAAATGCGTGAATGTCTTGGTGAGACGACACTTGCGCAGAATAATTAAGGAGGTGAGGTTATGGCAGATTTAAATGACAAAATGTTAGAAGAACAGCTTAAGTCAAGTATCGAACAACTTCCTGACTCCCTTAGACCTGAAAATATAGAAGCAAGGCTTGCGTCTATGACTGTTGCTGAGAAATATTCGAGGAGCAGAAGTGAGGATATCCCCATGGAGGATATTAAGGTTAAAAGGTCTGGAGGAAAAGGCAAGTATATTATTCCTATTGCTTTAGCTGCTGGTGTTATTTTGGCTGCTGGTATTGGTCTTGGGGTTGGACTTGGTAAACCAGAGCTTCATGAAACTAATACTATAGATCAAACTGATCTGTTGGATGATACACGCTCAGGGAAGACGGGGCTCTTTTCATTAAAGGATAAGAAGAGTAATTACGAGGACGCTTATGCTTACTTCAAAGATTTGAAGGATTATTATGAAACAGAAGTAGATGTAGTTGACTATGATGTTGAGGATTCAGCCGCAATAATGGAAGAGAGTGCTGATGCAACATCAAATGCAACACTCGCTACTGGTGCTGCTTCTGGAGCAAAGGAGGCTCAGGAGAGTTTCACAGATACTAATGTCAGAACTGAAGGTGTTGCCGAGGCCGATGTAGTTAAGACAGATGGTAAGTATATATATGAGTATGATTCCAATACAGAGCATCTTAACTTCTATAGTGTGGATGATGGTTCCATAACTAAGGAAGGAAGAGTAAATGTTCTTGAAGATGATTATTACTTTAAGGAAATGTATATTGCAGAAGATAAGCTTGTGCTTATCGGTACGAATACAGAGTATTCACCTTATGCCTATTTTAATGGTTATGCTAGTGATGATGATGCAAAGACATATGTTGCAATATATGATATTAGTGATAAGGGTGAACCTGAACTAATCGATACATATGAGCAGGCTGGAAGATATGATACTTCGAGAATGGTCGATGGTATACTTTATACATTTTCTGTGAAAAGTTTTAATGTAAATAACATAAAGAAGAAGGATTATACTACATATATTCCAGAGGTTGATGGTGACCTTATAGAGAATGATGATGTATATGTTCAGAAGGATGCTCTTGTTACATCCTACGAAGTTATCACATCGATGGATATTGCTAAGGGAAAGTATATAGATAAGAAAGCAGTTCTTGCCGGTAGCGATACAATGTATGTAAGTACAGATAATATATATCTGACTGATCATAACTTTAGCTGGTCAAGCTTTACTTATGGTGAGGACACAGATATTCTGAAGATATCATATGATAAGGGTGAACTTGAGTATGAGGCAAAGGGTTCATTCCCTGGTTATCTAAATGATGACTATAGTATAGATGAGTACGAAGGATATATCAGACTTGTGACGACATATAGAGATGCAAATTATACTCAGTACAATGCTCTCTATGTATATGATACAGATCTGAACAAAGTCAGTGTTATCAAGAATATGGCAGAGGGTGAAACAATTCGTTCTGCAAGATTTATGGGAGATACTGCTTACTTTGTAACATTTAGGAATACAGATCCTCTCTTTGCAGTTGATCTGTCAGATCCTGAAAATCCTGAGATTACAGATTATCTGAAGATTCCTGGTTTCTCTGCTTATCTGCATCCATATGGAGATAATAAGCTTCTTGGAATCGGTTATGATACAGACGACACGGGCTGGATTAATTGCATAAAGCTTTCTATGTTCGATATATCAGATCCATATAATATCGAAGAGGAAGATACAGAGGTGTTATATAACTACCAGCAGGCTGGCGTATTAAATGATAGACGTGCTCTTATGTTTAATAGCGAAGATGGTACATTTGGCTTTGCTACTATGGCAGAAGGATATTATCAGTTAGAAGAAGATTGGTTCAAAGAAGAATATCCAGATGAGTATGACATCATAAATGAAAATGTCGACGCTGATAAGAAAGGCCCATATTACATGGTATGTGATTACGATGAGAATAAGGGCTTCCAGATTCTTACAGAACAGAGTCTTGGCGGCGAAGATTACAATAATGGAGATTATACATTATTTAATAATACACGTGGTATTGTTATCGGTGATTATATCTATGTGGTAGAGCCAGGATACTCAGTTAAGTCATATGACACAAAGAATTATAAGCTTGTAGATGAGGCTGAGTAAGGACGAAGCAAAGCGTAGTCAGAATGAAAGTAGATAGATATGATCAAATCAAATAATTCAAGTATTTGATTCAACAAAATAACTAACAAATCGGGGCGTAAATAAGTCAATTTTCACGAAAATTATTTTGCTCCTTACTTAAAAGAAATTACTGTGTTACTATATATAAGGACGCTTCTCGTACACCTTTTGCCCTGCGAGAAACGTCCTTTGGAATCTTTAGGGGTTTCAAAGAGCAGAGTAGATTTGTTTGGATAATTTTTATGTAGGGAGTGTTTGTGATGTTTGACGTAGGCGATTACATTATCTACGGAAGTAATGGAGTCTGCAGAATTACAAATGTCGGGCCTATGAAGATGCCCGGAGTATCAAAGGATAAGCTGTACTATACTATGGTTCCGTGTTATATCAGAGACAGCGAGATATTTACACCCGTCGACAACGAACGTGTTGTTATGAGAAGAGTTATGTCGAAGGATGAGGCTGAGGAGTTTATAGATGAGATGCCTGATCTTGACGAACTTGAAATTATCGAAGAGAAGAAGAGAGACTTAGAGTATAAGGCGGCAGTTCTCACTTGTGATCCGAAGATATTAGTAGAACTGATGAAGACCATTCGTGCAAGAATGGATGAGAGAATAGCCGAGGGCAAGAAGGTCACTGCTTCAGATGCAAAGTATTACCATATCGCAGAGGAAAGCCTCTATGGAGAGCTTGCTATATCGCTGGATATGGATAAGGACGGGGTAAAGGTTTATTTACAGAATAAGGTTGCAGATTTCTAAGAGCGAAATGTGGATGTTTCTTTAAGTATAATTAAAAGAAGCATCCACATTTCGCTTTATTTATGTTACAATTATCTTGCTTGCTTTAATTATTAAAAAACAAGAGTTTTAGTTATAAATTGAGTAATGACGGGGCAGATCATGGGCGTTGTAAAAGCTGATTTTTATAAGGGGTATGACAAGACAAGTATAGAGAAGAATAAGGTCTATACTGTAAATATTGAAGATATGTCAGACGAGGGACTAGGCATCGGTCATATTGAAGGGATGGCTGTGTTTGTAAAGGATACAGCACCTGGAGATGAGGCTGAGGTTCGTATAGTCAAGGTGAAGAAGAATCTCTGTTATGGACGACTTGAGAGAATCATCACCCCCTCGTCTTTTCGTGTGGAACCCTTCTGTCCGATAGCTAAGCAGTGCGGCGGTTGTACGTTGCAGCATATAAGCTACGAGAAGGAATTAGAAATCAAGAAACATAGAGTTCTTAATTGCCTTTCACGAATTGGAGGAATCGAAGAACCTGAACAGTATCTTGAGGATGTGTATGGAATGAAGAGTCCATATCATTACCGTAACAAGATGCAGTTCCCAGTTGGCGTTCGAGGTGATTCTTCAAAGCATTCTGATAAATCTTCTGACGTGGAAAAGAAGTATAAAGATTCGTTTTCTGCATTTAGCTGCCAGACTAAAACTGTTCTAGGTTTTTATGCAGGCAGGACTCATAGTCTTATTCCAATCACAAGCTGTAAGATAGGACATGGAGTTAATAAAGCAGTTATTTCGGCTGTTACTAAATGGGCAGATAAGTGCAAGATTAGTGTATATAACGAAGAAACCGGCGAGGGTATACTTCGCCATGTACTTACCAGAGTTGGATTTGTAACAGGCGAACTTATGGTATGTATCGTTGTAAATACAAAGAATGTTCCAGAGCTTGATAAGCTTGTGGCTGAGCTATCAAAGGAGATAGATAAGTATAGGGCAGGCGGCAACAACGTGAAGCTTAAGTCAGTTGTTATGAATATCAATAAGGAGAGAACCAACAGAATCCTTGGCGATAAGACAGTTCTGATAAATGGACGCGATTATATTACGGACTACATTGGTGATGTTAAGTTCCAGATATCTGCGCAGTCCTTCTATCAGGTAAATCAAAAGCAGACAGAAAAGCTCTACGGAAAGGCACTTGAATATGCGGCGCTCACAGGTGAAGAGATAGTATGGGATATGTATTCTGGAATAGGAACCATATCGCTCTTCCTCGCGCAGAAAGCAAAGAAAGTATACGGCGTCGAGGTGGTAGCTCAGGCTATTGATGACGCAAAGATAAATGCAGAGATAAATGACATAAATAATGTTGAGTTCTTCGTAGGTAAGGCTGAAGAAGTTGTTCCATTATGGATGGAGAATCGTATAGGAGAGTATGATTCCAGCAGTTCGAAGTTGCATCGCGGCGTAGATGTTGTGGTAGTAGATCCTCCTCGCAAGGGATGTGATGAGAAACTGCTTGAAACTATAGTCAAGATGGCTCCAAAGAGAATGGTATATGTATCCTGCGACCCTGCAACACTTTCTCGCGATTTGAAGCATTTGATCTCAGAGGGATTTAAGCTCGAGAAGTTTTCTGTATATGACCAGTTCAGCCGCACTATGCACTGCGAGACAGTTTGTTTACTTAGTAATATAGGGGCGGATTAAAGATATAACATTTACGAGGTACTGATCAGATAATGTATTTAAGGGAGATGCTTGAGAAAGTAAAAAGTGGTGAGCTATCGGTTGATGAGGCTGAGAGAAGAATTGGTCTGGAAACCTACGCTGACATGGGATATGCCAAGTTAGATACTGCCAGGGAAAAAAGAACAGGTTTTCCAGAGGTTGTTTATTGTGCCGGAAAACCTGATGAATATATTGTATCTATATATGAGAAGCTACTTGAGGCGGACGGAAGAGTCTTTGGTACTCGTGCGACCAAAGAGCAGTTTGAACTAGTGAAGCAAAGGATTCCAGATGTAGAGTATGATCCAATATCCAGAATACTAAAGGTTTCACATATTGAGATAGAAAGAAAAGGCTGCGTGGCTGTTTGTTGTGCGGGAACTGCGGATATACCAGTTGCTGAGGAGGCTGCACAGACTGCTGAATATTTCGGGACAAATGTGGAACGTGTGTTCGATGTTGGTGTAAGTGGAATCCATAGACTTTTGTCAAAGACGGAGGTTTTTCAGAAGGCAAATTGTGTTATAGCAGTTGCTGGAATGGAAGGGGCTCTTGCCAGTGTAATAGGTGGCATAGTATCAAATCCAGTTATTGCTGTACCAACTTCGGTAGGCTATGGTGCAAGCTTCGATGGTTTATCATCACTACTTACCATGATTAATTCCTGCGCAAATGGAATAACCGTAGTTAATATCGATAATGGATATGGAGCTGGATATGTAGCTACTCAGATTAACCGACTTGCAACTGGAAGCGGTAATAATGCTCTATCGTAGTGAGGAGAAAATGAGTTATATGAAGAAGTTATATTTAGAATGTGAAACTGGAATAAGTGGCGATATGATCGTTGCTTCTCTCCTTGATCTAGGAGCGGATGAAACAGTACTTAGAAATGTATTATCCGGCGTTAAGGATCAAGGGTTCGAGATTAAGATAAGCAGAGTTATGAAGAGTGGAATAGACTGCTGTGACTTCGATGTTCAGCTGGATGCAGAGCATGAAAATCATGACCATGATATGGAGTATCTATATGGTGCATCTGGAGAAGAACATCATCATCATGAAGATCATGTGGGACATCATCACCATCATGAAGATCATGCGGGACATCATCACCATCATGATGCTCGAAATCTGGAAGATATTTATAAGATAATCGACAGTCTTGAGATGACGGATGGGGCAAGAGAACTCTCCAAGAAAGTATTCCATATACTTGCAGAGGCAGAGGCTAAGGCACATAAGAAAGAAATAAATGAGGTACATTTCCATGAGGTTGGTGCCATCGATTCTATAGTAGATATCGTATCAGCTGCAGTATGTTTCGATAATCTCGGTATTACGGATGTAGTAGTAAAGAGACTGTGTGAAGGACATGGAAATGTTCGCTGTCAGCATGGTATTATTCCAGTACCAGTACCTGCGGTAATCAACATTTGTGCCAAGTATGCACTTCCGCTATCTATAACTGACCGAAAGGGTGAGTACGTAACACCTACGGGAGCGGCATTCGTGGCAGCAGTTATGACATCGAAAGAGCTGCCGGAAGTAATGACTGTAGAAAAAGTCGGACTAGGGGCAGGAAAAAGAGAACATGAGATACCAGGCGTTTTACGCGCCATGATTATAAAATGAGTCACCTGTTACGTCGGACGTAAAAGTGACTCATTTAAAAGAAAAGGAGTTTATTATGAATGAGAATATTATAAAAAGAAACGAGCTTCTAGCTGAGAAGGTTATTAAGGGTCTTGAGTCCAGAAATATGACTGGATTTTATGCGGCTACTAAGGAGGAGGCTCTAGCTAAGGCGCTTGAGATTATTCCTGAGGGCAGTAGTGTAACTATGGGCGGCTGCATGAGCGCACGAGAGATCGGCCTTGTAGATTCTCTTAAAGAGGGTAACTATAACTTTATTGATAGAGATAATTATGAAGATAAGAGAGCGGCTATGCTGATGGCTTATGATGCTGATTATTATCTATCAAGCGCAAATGCTATGACCAACGATGGCGTTATCGTGAATATCGATGGTAACGCTAACAGAGTTTCAGCTATTGCTCAGGGACCAAAGCATGTCCTCTTTATAGTTGGAATGAATAAGGTGTGCGGAGAGGATTTGGATAGTGCTATGAAGAGAGCGCGAAATGTAGCTGCTCCGATTAACTCTCAAAGATTCGGACTGAATACTCCATGCACAAAGACAGGTGCCTGCTTCGACTGCAAGTCTCCAGACACCATATGCTGTCAGTTTCTTATAACTAGATTCTCCAGACATCCTGGAAGAATCACTGTTATACTTGTTGGAGAAGATTTAGGATTTTAAGGCTTATAAAAGAATAGTTAAATGACATATAAGTTTCTCTTTAACTATTCTAGGTGTTGTGCTAGAATGTGTGTCGATTTATCGATGGGGGCTTCGATATTTCAGGGGAATATAATCTAGGACAAGAGAAAAATGGATAAATTAGAAATCTTAAAAAGTATCGCTATTGTTATTATATTTGCCAAGTTATTCGGACTCGGCGCTAGAAAACTAAAGGCTCCGCAGGTTGTGGGCGAGATAGTTGCCGGACTTCTGCTTGGACCAAGTCTTCTGGGTTGGGTTCAGCCGAGCAACTTCCTATCGGGAATGGCGGAGATCGGCGTAATCCTGCTTATGTTCAGCGCGGGACTTGAGACGAATCTTGGCCAGCTGAAGAAGACGGGTGTAAAGGCAACTCTCATTGCCTGCGCAGGCGTCTTCGTTCCGCTTATAGCAGGAACAATTCTATATCTATGTTTCTATGGATTCGATAAGATTGGAAGTGATCAGTTCTTCCATGCACTCTTCGTCGGAACTATACTTACAGCGACATCTGTTAGTATTACAGTTCAGGCTCTTAAGGAGCTGGGCAAGCTTACTGATGAAGTAGGAACAACCATTCTTAGTGCTGCCATAATAGATGACGTCATCGGTATTCTCGTACTTACTATGGTAATCAGCTTCCGTGATCCAAGCAATAAGATAACTGATGTTCTGCTTAGAACTGCAGGTTTCTTTATACTTGCTATCGGCGTTGGTGCCATTTTGTATAAGTTAATGAAATGGCTCGATACGCGTTATCCTCATACGCAGCGAATCCCAATCATTGGACTTGCGCTTGCGCTTGCGCTTTCCTTTATCGCTGAGAAGTACTTTGGCATCGCTGATATTACTGGTGCATATGTTGCTGGTATTATTCTCAGTTCTCTTGATGATTCAAAGTATATTGATAGAAAAATGGATGTTAACTCATATATGATCTTTGGCCCGATCTTCTTTGTAAGTATCGGACTCCAGACAGATATGAAGGCACTTGATATGACAATCCTTCTATTCTCTATTGGATTTGTCCTTGTTGGACTTCTTTCAAAGGTTATTGGATGTGGACTTATGTCCAGAGCATGCGGATATAAGGGCCTCGATAGCCTGAAGATTGGTGTCGGAATGATGACAAGAGGAGAAGTAGCTTTGATCGTTTCAAAGAAGGGCCTTGAAGTTGGAATGCTCGATAGTAAGTACTTCACTTCAGTTATACTTCTTATCATTATCAGTTCTATACTTACACCTATCATTTTGAAATTGTTATATTCCAAGGGTTCAAAGGACGCAGGGGGTAAGGGGTCCAAGGAAAGTGCAGATTCTGCTAATGCATAGTGGCGTGTCTTATGCTATAATATAGTTCTGCGACACTTCTGTCGTGGATCAAAGGGGTTTGAAAAAGATAGATTTAAATATGGAGAAGAATATGGGGAATTCATTATATAGCGAACGCTACAAGAAGTTTCTTAAGGGGATAGGAGACAACGATAATTCAATCAATGATATTATCAAAAATGCGCAAGAGTCCGTTGGACTTATTGCGGGAGATCTAAATATAGGTAGACTTGAGTCGATAGTTTCGTCTAAGTCTAATCCAGTAGAAAGAGTTGGCTACAGTGGTCAATCTATTCTCTATCAGTCAAAGGACGGCTATGAACCTGATCTTCATTCTATGGAATTCCAAACTGCAAGTGGAGTTGTCGTAGTTATGAATGCATATCCAGTAAGGGGTCATAGATGGGACGATGAAGAGAAGGATGACCTTATGTTTGTATGTGCCAGCTTTTTTTCTGTTCTAGAGAAAGCGAGGATGAGAACCATCCTGGACAATGCTGCATTTACGGAAAGCATGACAGGGGCCCTGAATATTAACGGTATAATTAAGAAGGGTCTGGAAATGAAGGGAAAAGGCGTTCTTACGGACTATACCGTAGCTTTCTTTAATATCAAAAACTTCAAGTTCCTAAATCGCAACTATGGAATCGATAAAGGAAATATGGTTCTTCGCGGTCTCGTCGATAAGATATTCGGTTTCCTTATTCCTGATGAACAGATTGCAAGACTTGGCGGCGATAATTTCGTGGCACTTGTGAGAAATGAAAGAGTTGATGTCTTCCTGGATTACCTTAATCCTATGATATTTGAAGATCATAACACTACGGGTGAATCAAGTAAGATTGAGATATCATTTAGAATTGGTCTATATAGAATACAGCCTGATGAAGATGCAGGAGCGGGAGTCTCAAAGGCTAATACTGCTCTTCGAGAAACTAGAAAAGAAGGAAATTCAGATATTGTCTGGTTTTCAGATGATCTTCTTAGTAAAGAAATGAATGCTAAGAAGTCAACATTTATGTTCAATAAGGCACTTCAAGATGGAGAGTTCGTAGTCTACTATCAGCCTAAAGTAGGTCTTAATGATGGCAAGCTTTCTGGTGGTGAGGCACTTGTTCGCTGGCTCCGTGATGGAAGAGTTATTCCTCCAATGGAGTTTATCCCAGCACTTGAACATGACGGAAGCATATGCAGTCTAGATATGTATGTATTTGAGACAGTATGCCGAGACATCAGAACCTGGATAGATGCAGGTGTTAAACCAGTTAAGATATCTTCCAACTTCTCGAAGTACCATATCAAAGACGATGGCTTTGCCACTAAGATACTTACAACTATAGATAGATACGGAATTGATCCAAAGTATCTTGAGATTGAACTTACTGAGTCTGCATGTTTCGAGGATGCTGAGAAAATCTCAAAGTTCCTTAAGGCTATGAAGGAACGTGGAATAAGTGTATCTATAGATGATTTCGGCACTGGATATTCATCACTAAGTCTTCTGAAAGATCAGATGGTAGATGTGATAAAGCTTGATCAGTCCTTTATTAAGGGAATTCAAGATGAGGATGAGAGCAAGGCTGGTAACGAAAAGGTTGTTATAAAAAATATAATCAACATGGTGGAAGAACTGAATATGAAGATTATAGCTGAAGGAGTTGAAACAGACACAGCTGCTGAGTTTCTGAAAAATGTTAACTGCGATATGGCTCAAGGATTTCTATATGACAGGCCTATGCCATATTCAGATTTTGATATACTTCTTCGCGGAGCTCGTGTGTACGCAGATTAGAAATTAGCATACCAAATATATAGCATGTACAAAAAATGGACTGCCACTTAAGCAGTCCATTTTTATTCCATGAAAGGTTATATACGTAATTAAACTGTTTCTGGTTCTGGATAATCAACACCCTGTGTATCAACAGTTACAGTCTTCATAACCTGTGGAGTAACAGGCTTATCAGCCCAACCAGTCTTTGTTGTAGCGATTCTATCTACAACATCCTGTCCTTCGATAACCTTACCAAATGCAGCATAGTCGCCATCAAGATGTGGTGAATCAGCATGCATGATGAAGAACTGAGAACCAGCGCTGTCTGGCATCATAGAACGAGCCATAGAGAGAACTCCAACAGTGTGCTTTAAGTTGTTCTCAAATCCGTTAGATGAGAATTCACCCTTGATTGAGTATCCAGGACCGCCTGTACCTCTGCCGTCTGGATCTCCACCCTGAATCATGAAACCAGGGATAACTCTGTGGAAGATAACTCCATCATAGAATCCCTTCTTACAAAGTGATACAAAGTTGTTTACTGTATTTGGAGCGATGTCTGGATAAAGCTCAGCTTTGATAACTCCGCCATCCTCCATAGTAATAGTTACGATTGGATTAGCCATAGTCAAAATCTCCTTTAACAAAATATCTGTTATTATACATTATGAGCATTACGAGTGTCAAAAATGATATCTCACATATATTTTCTTAAAAGCTTCGCATCTGACAAATGCTTTTCTCGACTCAGCTCTCGCACAGTTCGGGTACCCCTAGCGGCCGCTTCGCTCGCTAAGCTCTCAGACATTTCATTCTTCAATGTCTGAATCGCTAAGCGCCGAGACCCGAAATGGTCTCGTAAAGCATTTGTCAGTCTACTCAGCTTAGCTACATTTCTATAACTTCAACAAGAATAATTGTTCTTTTTGGGGTAATACTTCATATATTACTTTTCGTAGCCCTTATATCGATGTTGCCAGTGCCGTTATTATACTGACAAAAAACCATTCAAGAATCTATATTCAAGTGTTAAAATAAAGATACAGGATTTGATAATACAATAAAGATGTATTTTTGATTTTTGCTCCGTAACTATAAAAATAAATGAGTTACGGAGCAAAAATAAATTAAGTATCATAGTGATATAATAGATTAATAAGACTCCTAAGCAGCAGGTGATAAGTAAAAAAGAAGCTTCGCTGTCGAAGGTTTCTGTTAAAGTAAGTGGAACAAAGAAGACTAAACTTAATCAAGATGTAATGAAGTCCGTAAGAGCGGCAGGTTACGATGCCTCTGTAGCTAATGCTGTAGTTCAAATTGCCACAGGGCTATAATTGATTATTTTTGTTATATTCCATTATATATTTTCTTTCTTCTTCTGTAAGAACCCAGGATTTGTTTCGTCCATCGGTTTCTAAATCGTTTTCTTTATCATGTATCAATTTTTCTTTTAGATGTATTATATATTCATCTATTGTACATCCGAGTTTTTTCTCGATGGTTTCTTTCATAAGAAGTCCTCCATATTAAGCACCGATGCATTTTAATCATCGATATACACGTTTATCTTGTTTGTATTGTTATGTTATACTACGTTTTATGAGGTTTCAAGTGCAACATATACGATGTGTGATGGGAGGAGTGATTGTGTGAGAGCTAAATATATAGGACCTGAGATGGTTGCATTAAAGCAAAATAAAGTGTATGAAGTTTTAGATATAAAACACGAAACATATAAGGTGATGACAGAACTTGATGAAGAGTATTATGTTCCGAAGAAATATTTTATGATTGACTTTGATGGGGGCAAAATGTATAGTAGTAAATGCCCATGTGACTGACGGATTAAAGTGGAGTTTACCACGGGGAGCATGGATTGATTGCAGAAAACCGGCCGTCTGGGTGAGAAAAGCCCAGACGGCTTTTTTAGTAACAGAGAAAAGTAAAGGGAAGAAAAAGGAGGCGTGAAATGCAGACAGTAAACTTAGCAGCAGAGATTGGTGCAACAAGTTATCCAGGTAGAGGTATCGTTATAGGATGCACACCTGATGGAAAGAAGGCAGCTATTGCATACTTCATCATGGGACGTTCAGAGAACAGTCGTAACAGAGTATTCGTAGAAGAAGGACAGGGAATCAGAACACAGGCATTTGATCCTGCAAAGCTTGAGGATCCAAGTCTTATCATCTATGCACCAGTAAGAGTTCGTGATACAGATACTATCGTAACAAATGGTGATCAGACAGATACAATCTTTGACAACATGGATCAGGGCGATACATTTGAAGAGTCACTTAGAAATCGTGAGTTCGAGCCAGACGCTCCTAACTATACACCTAGAATATCAGGCGTACTTCATATCGATGGAGATTATACATATGAAATGTCAATTCTCAAGTCTAATAACGGAGATCCATCACAGTGCCTGAGATTTACATTCAGCTATGACAATCCAAAGGCTGGCGAGGGACATTTCATTCACACATATATGGGCGATGGAAATCCACTTCCAAGCTACGAAGGAGAGCCTACAGTAGTTGAGATTCCAACTGATAATCTTGATGAGTTTACAGATATTGTATGGAACGCCCTTAACGAAGACAACAAAGTATCACTCTTCACACGTTTCATCGATGTAGAAACAGGCAAGGTAGATACACGAATCGTCAACAAGAACAAGTAAAAAAGGAGAAATGAAATGAACGAATTAGAGTTAAAGTATGGATGCAATCCAAACCAGAAGCCTTCACGTGTATTCATGAAGGACGGAAGTGATCTTCCTTTCACAGTACTTAATGGCAAGCCTGGATATATCAATCTGCTCGATGCCTTCAACGGTTATCAGCTCGTAAAGGAACTTAAGAAGGCTACAGGTCTTCCTGCTGCTACATCTTTCAAGCATGTATCACCAGCAGGTGCTGCAGTAGGTCTTCCACTTACAGATATTGAGAAGAAGATTTACTGGGTTGACGATATGGGCGAGCTTAGCTCACTTGCATGCGCATATGCTAGAGCAAGAGGCGCTGATAGAATGTCTTCATTTGGTGATTTCATATCACTTTCAGATATCTGCGATGCTGATACAGCAAAGCTTGTTAAGAGAGAGGTATCAGATGGTATCGTAGCTCCAGGTTATACAGATGAGGCTCTTGAGCTTCTTAAGTCAAAGAAGAAGGGTAACTACTGTGTAATCCAGATCGATCCAGATTATACACCTGCTCCACTTGAGACAAAGGATGTATATGGCGTAACATTTGAACAGGGAAGAAATGAATTAAACATCGATGCAGATTTCTTCTCAAATATCGTTACAGAGAATAAGGAACTTCCTGAGTCAGCAAAGATTGATCTTACAATCGCTATGATCACACTTAAGTATACACAGTCTAATTCAGTTTGCTATGTAAAGAACGGTGCTGCTATCGGTATCGGAGCTGGACAGCAGTCAAGAATCCACTGTACAAGACTTGCTGGTGAGAAGGCAGATAAGTGGTTCCTTCGTCAGTCACCACAGGTTCTGAATCTTCCATTTAGAGATGATATCAAGCGTCCAGATAGAGATAACACAATCGATGTATATATCAGTGATGATTATGAGGACGTTATCGGTGATGGCGAGTGGCAGAAGTACTTCACAGAGCAGCCAGCTGTCTTCACAAGAGAAGAGAGAAAAGAGTGGCTTAAGAAGAATACTGGCGTATCAGTTGGATCAGATGCATTCTTCCCATTTGGTGATAATGTAGAGAGAGCTCATAGAAGTGGTGTAGAGTATATCGCTCAGCCAGGCGGTTCTATCAGAGATGATAATGTTATCGAGACATGTAACAAGTACGGAATCGTAATGAGCTTTACAGGTATCAGATTATTCCATCACTAATCAGATATATGGATTGATAATCAATCATAATATAAAATGTAATTCAAAAATGGGCTGCCGATTAAGCAGTCCATTTTTATATCCTACACATCCAATATAACATACGCTAAAACGGATGCTATATAGATTCATTTGTTTTATAACATAATTCCCAGATTAATACTCACATCTCATGATGCAAGAAAAAAAGGTTAGTACAATGGATAAAATAATAACTCTTGAATGTGTCACCAAATCCTATGATGGAAAAAAAATATTAGATGACATTTCCCACGAATTCAAAAAGGGCGAATCCGTTACATTCGCCGGTCACAACGGATGTGGAAAAAGCACAATGCTTAAGGTTCTCTCTGGTCTCATACAGATTAATCATGGAAATGTAATCTATCATGATAAGCTGCGTTTCTCATACGTTCCAGAAAAATTTCCAGGCATGGATATAAAGATGATTGATTATCTGAAATCCATCGCCAAGTTAGAAAATGTTGAATTTAAAAAAGTCGAACAGCTGATTGATGAATTCTTTCTTGGAAAAATGAAACACACTAAAATGAGGGACATGTCAAAAGGAAGCCTCCAGAAGGTCGGAGTGATCCAGGCTCTTATGGCTCCTCATGACGTTATTCTCCTTGACGAACCATTGTCCGGTCAGGACACTGATTCACAAGAGGTATTTATCTCAAAAATGAATGAGCTGAAAAAGCAGGGTGTAACTATATTTATGTCATGCCATGAAAAGAAACTGATGGATGAATTATCAGATCACATTTATACGATAAATAATGGAAAGCTTGAAAACCTTGGGCAAGTATTCAATTCATTTTTTAAAATATATGTTAGAAAAAATAATGACATCAAGTGCTGGCCAGAAATGAGTGTCCAGGGAAATAAGTGTGTTCTAAAAGTAATGGAAGCCGAAATAAAAGATACAGTATTGAAACTTTTTAATGAAGAATGGGAGCTAGTTGGAATTGAAGAATATTTGTAATTTATTTAAATTAAGATTAAATATGGCTATAAAAAGTGCACTCCTGGTAATCCCTACTGTATCAGTAGTCTCATTCCTCGGTATTATGTATTACGTACGGCCATCACAGATAAGCGGCAGCTTCCTTATTTCAGCCATCTTTTGTTTTATCATCAGTGCATACATCTCCATGAGACTTCAAGCCAGAGAGAATGACATACATGAGGAAATCCTGCTTCTACACTGCAAAAAATGCTCTGAATACTACATCTCCAGAGAACTCCTGATATATAGTCTTTCATGTTTATATTCAGCAGTCGTGATAATCTATCCTTTAATAAGATACATTATGAATAATAATATCTTTACTCGCCCGCTCAAAGCAAATGATATAATATGCGGCAGTCTCATAATATTCGGCAGCGGTTTCTGTGGAACAGCTATTGGAGACCTGTTCCATCACAGAATAATCACCACAAACAGGAATTCAGTAATCGGACTTATACTTGTTTCAATACTAGCAATATGTAAGCAGCCACTAATTCAGACGTTTTCATTCTTAAAAATCCTGAACATTATTTTGCCTCCAATCACTGACGGACTAGTAATGGTAGGAGACAGCGATATCTTTAACACCATTGGAATACTCAAAATCTTCATCCATATGATTACATTTGTTATCGCTATTATATTGATCAAAATAATAATACTATCCCGCAAAAAATTTACAGTATAAAAAATGTTATATAACAAAAAATCCCCCACAGGTACATATCATATGTACCTGTGGGGATAGTTTTATAATCCTAACAAAACAAGTTACTGTGGGTTCTGTGGATTCTCTATCCATGCACCATCAGATCCAAGTGTACATCCATCTATTACTGTGTCAGACATCATGTATCCGTTAGCGCCGAAGTAATACCATTTTCCGTTGATCTTAGCCCACTGTGATACTGGATACCAACCCTTTGAATCTTCGTACCACCAACCTGTGTTGTTGTGATACCAGCTTCCGATACCTTTGTAGCTCCAAGCTCCATTTGAACCGAGGTAGTAGCCGTCTCTCCACTCACCCTTAGCCATCTTGCCATCGTCGTTAAGGTAATACCATGTACCACCTGAAGTGATCCATCTGCTTTTGTAAGCACCGTTACTTGATTGATAGTACCAATCTTCTCCAAGACTAATCCAACCTGTCTGTAGATAACCTGAGGCGTTGAAGTAGTAGTTTACACCACCTATTTCTAGCCATTCATTATTAGCGTATGAGCCATCGCTCCATTTGTACCACCAGCCGCTTGAACTTGACATCCACTGACCAGTTTTCTCGCCTGTTGCAGCAGGAGTGCTATTCGCAGCTGTTCCAGCTTCACGAACTGTTCTAGGAGTTACGATAGTACTGAAGTCTGTTGTTGCAAAGTCGATATCAACTGAGTTAACAGTTATACCATCGAGAAGCACTGTACTACCTGCCTGCCAGATGTCACGAGTGTAATCTGTATTATATGTACCGTTATATCTTGCGATCCACTTGTATACGCCATCAAGCTGTGGCCAGTCGATATATTTCTTAGCCCAGTTCTCATTGCAGTAGATCATTGGTGTATAACCAGCAGCTCTGATCTCATCACAGAAAGCCTTAGCCATAGCTGTGATAGTTTCCCAACCGAGATCCACCTGAGAATTACTCTCAAGGTCGATAGCTACAGGATAACTAACAACATGTCCCTGAAGCTGATCGATAACCCAGAGGGCATCTGATCTAGATTCTTCAACCGACTGAGCTGTACTATAGAAGTAAGCGCCAACCTTTATACCAACTGCATTAGCTTCGTCTATATTTCTTGTAAATGTAGGATCAACCTCGTGTGATCCGTGACCAACTCTTACGAAGGCGAAAGATATACCCTGGTTCTTAACCTTTGCCCAGTCCATCTTTCCCTGATACTGTGATACGTCGATACCCTTGATAGTATTCTCGTCACCTGTACATTCTTCGTGGAGATAACCATTTGTATCAAAATACTTATAATCACCGTTGATATACTGCCAACCTGTCATCATACGTCCACGTACAAATGCACCGTGATCAACTTCAGCGAAGTAATATGTATGAGAACCTATATTCTGTAGACCAGTAACCATATAGGAGTCAGCTCCGAAGTAGTACCAACCACTGTCATAGTGCCATGCGTTGGTGAGTCTCGTGCCGTCTTCAGTTTCATAGTACCACTGTTCGCCGTTCTTGCCCCAACCAGCAGCGTCTGCAGTTATTGGGGTAATTGCAAAGCTTATCGCTAGTATAGCAGCGGCTACGAATAGTCTAATTAAGTTTTTAGCTTTCATATTTTTTCCTTTCTGGTTAATAACTTGTACTAGTAAGTGTCTTACCATGGCGGTGCATCTATCATATAGAAAAATGCCATAGTTTTGCCATAGTTTTGACATCAGCCACGCATTAGTGTAACATGAAATAGCGGAAAAAACAAGGTTGCATAGGATACGTATTTCCTATAAAATGATTTCTAACGAGCGCCTATTTTAAAGAACTTCGGAACATTTTGACGCTTTAGTTTCATGTGTTTATTAGGGAGAAGACATTGCTTCGATACGAGGGATTTAAGGATATATCAGATGGACGACTGTATGATGCTGAGGATAAAGCACTGCTTGGCACCAACGGTTGTAAGGACTGCAGTCACTGCTGTGAGTCAGATATGGGACATTCTATAGTACTGACTCCTTATGATATGTATCAGCTCACCAGAGGGACTGGAAAAAGCTTCGATGAATTATTAGTTAGTTTTCATTTAGAACTAAGTATGATTGATGATGTGGTGCTTCCTCATCTCAAAATGGATTCTGGCTGTAAGTTTCTCGAAGAGGGCAGATGTACTATCCACCAGTATAGACCTGGTATATGCAGACTATTTCCCCTTGGAAGAATATACGAAGGAGATACATTTAAATACTTCCTTCAGATAAATGAATGTCTTAAGACTTCCCGAACTCCAGTACGAATAAGTGACTGGTTAGGTATAGAGGACCTTGAAGAAAACTCTGCAAATATTTCCAAATGGCACAAGTTCCTGAAGTATGAGACGAAGCGTATTCACGAGATTCGTGAAATGGCAGGATACGAGGTAAACCGACTGGAAGGTCTTGAAGAGAAGGATCTGATGGACCACGCAACTGCCACTGGCGATATAGAAGAGTTCGAAGAGAAAGGTGCCGAAACTTATCGAAAGGATAAGATGGAAGAACTTATGGAAGAAGCTGAATACCGTGTTAAGGAGATAATGAAGACGGTACTTAGAATCTTCTATATGGATAAATATGACACTGAAGCTGATTTCTATCAGCAGTTTAATGCAAGGATGAAGCAGTGCCTTGCAGATATTAGACATATATAGAATAAGAGATAAGATGTGAGGAATCAGCATGGCTGATATAGAGAAGAAAATGCTCGTTGCTATGAGCGGAGGCGTAGATAGCTCTGTTGCTGCATATCTTGTGCGGGAGGAGGGCTATTTTCCTTTAGGTGTAACTATGATGCTCCATGATCAGGATCTTTCCTGTACTGCAGGAACACACCTATGCTGTACGCCGGATGATATAGAAGATGCACGCGTAGTATGTTCGACGCTTGGAATACCATTTCATGTAGTTAACTTTATGGATGGATTCCGTGAGAAGATAATTAATAATTTCGTGGATACTTATCTAAAGGGACAGACTCCTAATCCGTGTATCGATTGCAATCGTTATATGAAGTTTGGTCGACTGTTCGAGATGGCCGATGAAGAAGGCTGTGAGAAGGTTGTAACCGGACATTATGCAAATGTTGAATATGATGAAAAAGAAGACCTTTACAAACTAAGACGTGCGAAGGATGTTACAAAGGATCAGACCTACGTACTATATTTCCTTAGTCAGCAGCAACTCGCTAGATTATATTTCCCTTTGGGAAGATACGAGAAATCTGTGGCAAGAGATATAGCTGAAGAAGCGGGAATCATAGTTGCCAGAAAGCATGACAGTCAGGACATCTGTTTTGTTCCGGATGGTGACTATGCAGGATTTATCGAGAGAGAAGCGTCCGCTAAGGTTAGGGATGCTTTGGAGGATGTGAGCAGCCGACTTGAGGATATCGAGAAGGAAAGATATGGCAAGTTTGTAGATACTGATGGCAATATTCTTGGTACACATAAGGGCTATTATCATTACACTATAGGTCAGCGAAGAGGGCTTGGAATACCAGCTGCAGATAGACTATATGTAGTTGATATCATTCCTGAGAAGAATCAGGTTATCCTTGGCGCAAATGAAGACTTATTTACAAGAGAAGTAAATGCAGTGGATTTCAATCTGATAAGCTATCCGGAGGCAGATAAGTTTGTTAAGGATTCTGATGAAAAACAGATGCGTGTTACTGCTAAAGTAAGATACAGGGCAAAAGACACTTCAGGGGTTCTTACACTGCGTAGTGACGGTACCGCTACTATGCTTTTTGATGAACCGGTCAGAGCCGTAACACCAGGCCAGAGTCTGGTGGTATATGACGGCGACTACTGCCTTGGTGGAGGAACTATAACAAGTTAAAAAAGCAAGGGGGCGAATCATGACAGAGAGAGAATTATTGCAGTATATGCTAAATGGAGAAGTACTATGTCGAGGAGTCGATGTGGTAGATCCTAAGCTATACGATGAGTATGGTGTTAAGCGTGGACTTAGAGATTTGAATGGTCATGGTGTCCTCACCGGTGTAACTAACATTTCCAAGGTCGTATCCTCTAAGATTATAGATGGACAGGAAGTGTTCTGCGACGGCGAACTGTGGTATCGCGGTTATAATGTTATCGATATGGTAAAGGATTTCGGATTCAATAGATTTGGATTCGAAGAGATGGCATATCTACTTCTGTTTGGTGAACTTCCAAATGAACGTCAGCTCTGTGACTTCAGAGAAACTCTTGGAAGTCTTAATCACCTTCCTACTAATTTTACTAGAGACGTAATAATGAAGGCTCCGAGCCACGATATTATGAACTCTATGACTAAGTCAGTTCTGACACTTGCATCCTATGATGATTATGAAGTATCTGATCTATCTATATCAAATGTTCTTCGTCAGTGTATGGCACTTATAAGTGAGTTTCCTATGCTGGCTGTATACGGATACTGTGCATATAATCACTATGAGAAGGACGAAAGTATGTATATTCATCGTCCTGATCCAAAGCTTAGTACAGCTGAGAACTTCCTTAGAATGCTTCGTCCTGACAGACAGTATTCAGAGCTAGAGGCTCAGGTACTTGATGCGGCACTTGTACTTCATATGGAGCACGGTGGTGGTAATAATTCTACATTTACAACTCGTGTTGTATCTAGTGCAGGTTCCGATACATATTCGGTTATAGCTGCTGCGCTTTCATCTCTCAAGGGACCAAAACATGGTGGTGCAAATATCAAGGTAATGCAGATGATGGAAGATATCAGGGCACATGTTCCTGATTATAATGATAAAGCTGCACTTAAGGATTATCTCGCTGAGATAGTGGATAAGAAGGCATTTGACAGAAGAGGACTTATCTATGGTATGGGTCATGCTATCTACGCGATATCGGATCCTAGAGCGAGGGCCTTCAAAGAGTTTGTTGACAAGCTCGCTGTCGATAAGCATATGGAGAGAGAACTTCAGTTATATAACAATATCGAACAGATTGCTCCAGAGGTTATAGCTGAGAAACGCCGTATATACAAGGGTGTCAGCGCAAATGTAGACTTCTACAGTGGATTCGTCTACAGTATGCTGGGTATTCCTGTAGAGCTATATACGCCACTTTTTGCGGTTGCTCGTATAGTTGGATGGTCAGCACACCGTATCGAAGAGCTGATCAATGTGGATAAGATAATTCGTCCTGCATATAAGAGTATTATGAAAGAACGTGAATACACTCCTATTGAATCCAGATAATTTATCTAGTTTAGCAAAATGTGTCACTATTCGGCAGAGTAGTGGCACTTTTTTTGTTTATTCTTAGAGTAAATTTCTGGTTTATTATTAGATTTCCTTTTGCTATAATGTAGGTTGGTTTTCTATTTTTAGGAGGAAGAATAGTTATGAGTAAAGCAGTAGAAATCAGATGGCACGGCCGTGGTGGTCAGGGTGCCAAAACTGCAGCTCTGCTACTGGCAGATGTTGCATTTAATACTGGTATGTACGTGCAGGGCTTCCCAGAGTATGGCCCAGAGAGAATGGGTGCTCCAATTACAGCCTACAACCGTATCAGTGAGAAAGAAATTAGAAATCACTCCAACATTTACAACCCTGATTATGTTGTAGTGGTTGATGAGACTTTGCTGCACAGCGTTGATGTTACCTCAGGTCTCAACAAGGACGGCGGTATCATTATTAACACCGCAAAGCCAAAGGAGGAGATTATTCCACTCCTTAAGGGCTATGAGGGCGCAGTTTACACTGTAGACGCTCGTACTATATCTATGGAAACACTTGGAAAGTATTTCCCTAATTCACCTATGCTTGCGGCTATAGTAAAGGTGTCAGGAATCATGTCAAAGCAGGATTTCCTTGAGCAGATGCGTGGTTCATACCAGCATAAGTTTGCAAAGAAACCTGAAGTAATCGATGGAAATATGGCTGCTCTTGAGAGAGCATTCGAGGAGGTGCAGTAATGGCAAATAAAGTTAGAACAGATATATCAAAAATTACTGAGAAGTCTCCATATCAGGATATTACTCCAGGAAATGCAGTATATGGTGGTGGCGGAGCTGTTGACTTCCTTACAGGTGAGTGGAGAACTCAGACACCAGTTATTGATTGGGACAAATGCGTTCAGTGCCTTCTATGTGCACCTATGTGTCCAGATTCATCTATTCCAGTAGTGGATGGAAAGAGACAGGATTTTGATTATGATCATTGTAAGGGCTGCGGAATCTGTGTAGGTTGCTGCTCCTTCGGTGCAATTACTATGAAGGAGGGCCTGTAAATGTTAAAGGATAAGAATATTAAGGTTAAGGGCGTTAAGGCTGTGAGTCCAGCAGATACAGCAAAGTCTGCTATCGAGGCTGTTAATCCAAATCAGACACAGACAGTTGAGAGTCCTTATGATACAGAATATAATGAGAGTGAGAAAGTAAAGGCTGAAACTAAACTTCAGGGTACTGCACTCAAGAAGCGTGACCGTATGTCAGGAAATGAAGCGGTTGCACTTGCTATAAAGCAGGTTAACCCAGATGTTATGCCAGCATTCCCTATCACTCCATCAACAGAGCTTCCACAGATGGTTTCAACATATATCTCTAATGGAGAAATTGATACAGAGTTTATCCCTGTTGAGTCTGAGCATAGCTCAATGAGTGCGGTTATTGGTGCGTCAGCTGCAGGTGCTAGAGCACTTACAGCAACATCATCAGCTGGTCTTGCATTTATGTGGGAAGAGCTTTACATAGCTGCTTCAGATAGACTTCCTGTAGTTCTATGTCTTGTTAATAGAACACTTACAGGACCACTTAACATCAACTGCGACCATTCAGATGCAATGGGTGCAAGAGATAGTGGATGGCTTCAGGTATATGCTGAGACTAACGAAGAAGCATATGATAACTTCATTATGGCTTATAGAGTAACAGAGCATCCAGATGTAATGCTTCCTATGATGGTCTGCTATGATGGATTTATCACAAGCCATGCTGTTATGAATATAGAAACAATTGATACAGAGTCAGTAAGGAACTTCGTTGGAGAGTATCATCCAGAGAACTTCCTTCTTAATAAGGATATGCCTATGGCTGCTGGTCCTTATGCTAACTCTCCATATTATATGGAGACAAAGTACAACCAGCGTGCAGGTATGAAGAATGCCAAGAAAGTTATCCTTGATGTATGCGCTGAGTATGAGAAGCTTACTGGTCGTAAGTACGGTCTCTTCGAGGAGTATCGTATGGAAGACGCTAAGTATGCTATCGTAATCATGGGCTCTGCTGCAGGTCAGACAAAGGATGCAGTAGATAAGCTTCGTGAGTATGGAATCCATGTTGGTATGATTAAGGTTCGTGTATTCAGACCATTCCCAGGAGAAGAACTTGCAAAGGCTCTCTCCAAGTGTCAGTCAGTGGCTATACTCGATAGAGCTGAGAGCTTCTCAGGTATGGGTGGTCCTCTTGGTTCAGAGCTTAAGGCTGCTATGTATGATGCAGGACTTGATATCCCAACAGTTAATTACTTCTACGGACTGGGTGGTCGTGACTACACAGTTACAGAGGCGAGAGACGTATTCAGAGATATCCGTGAGATAGTTCGTCGTGGCAAGGAGCCAGAACAGTTCAAGTATGTTGGTCTCCGTGATCGTGATGCTGATACAAGCAATGAATTCCGCGATTTCGGTGGAGATGATCAGATGGATATCCGTCAGTCAGGTGACGGCGTGAAACTTAGCGATAAGTAGGAGAATAAGGAAATGGCATATAATCTTAAAGAAGTTATGAGCAAGCCAGACAGGCTTACTCCAGGACATAGACTCTGTGCTGGTTGCGGGGCTGCCATCACAGTTAGAACAGTACTTAGAGCCCTTAAAGAAGAAGATAAAGCTGTTATAGGAAATGCTACAGGATGTCTTGAGGTTTCTACATACCTCTATCCATATACAGCTTATACAGACAGCTACATTCATAATGCATTTGCATGTGCTGGTGCAACACTTTCAGGTGTTGAGACAGCCTACAATGCGCTTAAGAAGAGAGGCCGTATCGATGAAGATACAACCTATAAGTTTATAACATTTGGTGGTGATGGTGGTACATACGATATCGGATTCCAGTCACTTTCTGGCGCTATGGAGCGTGGACATGATATGGTATATGTATGTTATGATAATGGTGCATACATGAATACTGGTATTCAGAGATCATCAGCTACACCAAGATTTGCAGATACAACAACTACACCAGTTGGTTCAGTCAGCGTTGGTAAGGTTCAGTCACGTAAGGACCTTGCAGCAATCATGGCTGCTCATAACATTCCATATGTTGGACAGTCTACATTTACAGCAGGAATGAAGGATCTGTATGAGAAGTCTGAGAAGGCTATCTACACACCTGGTCCAGCATTTCTAAATGTAATGGCACCATGCCCAAGAGGTTGGAGATTTGATGCAGCAGATATGGCAAAGGTTTGTCAGCTTGCTGTAGACACCTGCTACTGGCCACTTTACGAAGTTGTTGATGGTAAGTGGATTCTTAGCTACAAGCCTAAGAACAAGCTTCCTATCGAAGACTTCCTGAAGATGCAGGGACGTTTTAAGCATCTCTTTAAGCCAGGAAATGAAGGACTTCTCCAGGAGTTCCAGGCAGAGGTTGATAAGCGTTGGGAAGAGCTTCTTAAGAAGTGCGAGGCGTAAAAATATAACATATTCGCGAGGCGTTTAAAGTGATTACTAAAAATATCAAGCAAATGGTGAATTATTGTTTTCAATATGCGGACAGCGTACAGTTTAAGTCTTCAAGTCCTTATCCAACTGACGCGCGTGTTACCCTCAAGAATCAGCTGAAGGATGATATGCTGGTCTTCTTGGGTTACGTTTTTGATGAAACAAGTTCCGATATTCCTAATCAGATTAGATTCCTGAATGAGAATCTAGAGATTGTTATAAGTGAGTATAACTTTAAACGCTTTATTAATGATCGTTGCAATAATATAGATCTGACGAGCTATGTTCCAAGAACTCTCCAGTACTTTGTAATGGATGATACATCACCTATGACCCAGAGAACAGGTTATGGAACTTCTATATCGAGGTATCTGGTTAATACGTTTAATGATCTTGGATGTAACTTCGTAGCCTATGGTGGAATCAGTGATCGCGAGGCTGATCGCGTATCTGATTACATCAATATGATGAATAACTACCTTAGCAAGTTTGATATCTATAAGAATACTCCAGGTGGAGGCAGCATTGGCGGCTTTGGTAACGCAGGCGGCAAGAGTAATGATACAGCTGATGAGACACCTTCAAATGTAAAAATATCCCTTCCACCTAAGGAAGAAACTCTTGAACAGCTGCTTGCTGAGCTTGATTCACTTATTGGACTTGAGACAGTTAAGAAGAATCTTAATAATCTTATAAATCTGGTTAAGATCAGAGGTATGAGAGAAAAGCTTGGTCTCAAGACTCCAAGTATGTCACTTCACCTTGTATTCTCAGGTAATCCTGGAACTGGTAAGACTACTGTCGCAAGACTTCTTGCGAAGATTTATCACCAGCTGGGAGTTGTAAGTAAGGGACAGTTCATCGAGGTAGACCGTGCTGGTCTTGTTGAAGGATATGTAGGCCAGACAGCGCAGAGAACAGCCAAGGTGTGTGATGAAGCTATGGGTGGTATCCTCTTCATAGATGAGGCTTATACACTCACAAATGCTGAGGGCGAGGACTTTGGTCAAGAGGCTGTTGATACAATCCTTAAACGTATGGAGGATAATCGTCAGGACTTTATAGTAATAGTTGCTGGATATACGGATGAGATGAGAGAATTCATTAATTCAAATCCAGGACTTAAGTCGAGATTTAATAAGTTCATTGAGTTCCCAGATTATTCTGGAGAAGAAATGATTAAGATATTTGACCTTATGTGTGTAAGTCAGGATTATGTACTTAACAAGGAGGCTACTGATTATGTAGCTGAACATTTACGTGACCTGGCTGAAAATCATGAGGAGCATTTTGCAAATGCCAGAGAGGTTCGAAATTACTTCGAACGTTGTATAGAGAGACAGGCAACTCGTGTTGTAAGTGAGCCGAATATTGATGCAAACAGTCTTACAACATTTAAGCTTCCAGATGTAATAGAGGATTAGCAGGCGGTCTTGCTATATAAGATGGCAGATGATGCTCTCTACACAGTGAAGCATACAAGTGAGAAGAGCTCATACCTTATGTAAAATGAGATCGAAACCTTTAAGAAGGATAAAGATATATAACTAGATTTAATCATAGGAGGACAAAATGGTAAAACTATATGAGACAGGTGCATACCTTGTAAATGGCAAGGAGCTTGTAACAGATGAAGCAGAACTTGCTAGTAAGGGTGTGAACACTAGTAAGGAAGAAGCCAAGAAGGGTACTATCGCTTATGGTATTCTTACAAGCCATAATACATCAGGTGATGAGGAGAATCTTAAGATCAAGTTCGATAAGATGACATCACATGATATTACATTTGTAGGTATTATTCAGACTGCAAGGGCTTCAGGACTTACTGAGTTTCCTATCCCATATGTACTCACAAACTGCCACAACTCACTTTGTGCAGTAGGTGGTACTATCAACGAAGACGACCATATGTTTGGTCTGTCAGCAGCTAAGAAGTATGGTGGAATCTATGTTCCTCCTCATCAGGCAGTTATTCACCAGTATGCAAGAGAAGAACTGGCTGAGTGTGGCGCTATGATCCTTGGTTCAGATAGTCATACACGTTACGGTGCTCTTGGTACTATGGCTATCGGTGAAGGTGGTGGCGAGCTTGCTAAGCAGCTTCTTGGTAGAACATATGATGTTAAGTCACCTAAGGTAATCGCTATCTATCTTGATGGTGAGATTCAGAAGGGTGTTGGTCCTCAGGACGTTGCACTTGCTCTTATCGGTGCAACATTTAAGAATGGCTACGTTAAGAATAGCGTAATGGAGTTCGTTGGTCCTGGCGTTGACAAGCTTTCAAGTGATTTCCGTATCGGTGTTGATGTTATGACTACAGAGACAACATGTCTCTCATCTATCTGGAAGACAGATTCAAATACAAAGGATTGGTACGAGACACATTATAGACCAGAAGCTTATAAGGAGCTTGCTCCAGCAGATGTTGCTTACTACGATGGTGTTGTATATGTAGATCTTTCAAAGATTAAGCCTATGATCGCTCTACCATTCCATCCATCAAATACATTCACTATAGAAGAGTTAAATGCTAACTTAAAGGATATTCTTCATGAGTGTGAGGAGAACGGACGTAAGCAGCTTACAGGTGATGTAGAGTTTAATCTTACAGATAAGATCCGTGATGGAAAGCTCTATGTAGAGCAGGGAATCATTGCTGGTTGTGCAGGTGGTGGATTCGAGAACATCTGTGATGCAGCAGATATTCTTAAGGGTCATTATATTGGAAATGATGAGTTCACACTTGATGTATATCCAGCAAGTATGCCAGTTATGATGGAGCTTGTTAACAACGGACGTGCAGCAGCTATCATGAAGACAGGTGCTATCATGAAGACGGCATTCTGTGGACCATGCTTTGGTGCTGGTGATACACCTGCTAACAATGCACTTTCTATTAGACATTCAACACGTAACTTCCCTAACAGAGAAGGTTCAAAGATTCAGAACGGACAGATTAGTTCAGTTGCACTTATGGATGCTCGTTCTATAGCAGCTACAGCTGTTAACAAGGGCTTCCTTACACCAGCAACAGATATAGATGTTGAGTATACAGGACCAAAGTATTTCTTCGATAAGTCTATCTATGAGAACAGAGTATATGATGGATGGAAGAATGCAAAACCTGAGGAGGAACTTAAGCAGGGACCAAACATCAAGCCATGGCCAGCTATGCCAGCCCTTGAGGAGAATCTTCTTCTTAAGGTTTGCTCAGTTATTACTGATCCTGTAACAACAACAGATGAGCTTATTCCATCTGGTGAGACATCATCATTTAGATCAAATCCTATCGGACTTGCTGAGTTCACGCTTTCACGTAAGGATCCAGAGTATGTAGGACGTGCTAAGGAGTTCCATCAGGTTGAGGTTGATAGAGAAGCAGGTGGACATCCATGTGAGAACTATCCTGAACTCAAGGAAGTTATGCCTATAATCAAAGAGAAGTTCAATGATGTAAATCGTAAGAATACAGGTTTTGGTAGCACAATCTATGCAGTTAAGCCTGGTGATGGTTCTGCACGTGAGCAGGCTGCATCTTGCCAGAAGGTACTTGGCGGATGGGCTAACATAGCTCGTGAATATGCTACAAAGAGATATCGTTCTAACCTCATTAACTGGGGTATGCTTCCATTTATTATGGATGATAGTGCAGTAGATGTATCACAGGATAATCCATACGGATTTGAAAATGGCGATTATGTATTTGTTCCAGATATACGTGCTGCAGTAGAAGAAAGGCGTGAGGTTATCAAGGCATATATCGTAAATAAGGGTATGAAGGAGATATCACTTAAGCTCGGTGAACTTACTGATGATGAGAGAACAATCATCACAAGCGGATGCCTTATTAATTACTACAAGGAATACTAATATTAGAGAATGAGTGGGGGTTTTAAATGTTACCTAAGTATATAAAGACGCCTATATTGGTCAGTATAGCGTTACGTGGATTTGCTTATTTGTTAGTAATACTACTTACGCTAGGACAGTCTTCAGCTGTTAAGTTGGTATCTGGAGGAGATTTTGAAGGGGTAGGGACAGTGATTCCGTTACCACTATTTACGAGTTTGATTATTCTTTTGGAAACTGTAGTATTTTATCTTGTGATGAGAAACTATGAGGGGAATTCTAGAAGAACAGTTGAGATAGTGATGTTTATTGCTTCCTTTGTGATTAGTGCTTTGTCAACTATTGCTGTTTATGTTTATAATGTAGTGCTTTCACGACAAGGTGTAGATAGCTATGCTATGGCGGCTCAGTTGAATCAGGTTATAAACCTTAGTACTGCTCCATTTAATTCTGTTGCTACAGTTCTTATGATAGTTGCAATTGCTAGATATGGCATATCAGATATCGCTATAGATGACAGGAATAGTCTTAGTATCGAACCATAAACTTTTGATTTAATAGTCAGAGAGGACATCAGTCCTCTCTGTTTTCAAATTATTCTACGGAAGGAATGTGCTATGGATTATAGTGTTCTGATAATTGATGATGAAGTTGAACTTGCTGATTCTACAGCGGAATATTTCAATATGTTTGGAGTGGAATCTAAGGCGGTTTATACAGCAGAAGATGCCATAGATTTTCTGGAGAAGAATAGTACGAAGCTGATTCTTCTGGATATAAATCTTGGAGATAGTTCTGGCTTTGAACTATGTAAGCGCCTTAGGAAAGAATATGATATTCCTATACTTTTCATCAGTGCGCGTTCAAGTGATGATGATATGGTTATAGCGCTTAATATAGGTGGCGATGACTATATAACAAAGCCATATTCACTAAGCGTTCTATATGCTAAGGTTAAGGTTGTTCTTAAGAGATATGAGAAAATGGAAGCTGCTGTTAGTACGAATGCTGGTTTCTCTGATGGAAGTCAGAATAATAATGGCAGTTCGTCCCAGAATCAAGGTGTGCAGACTGTCTTTACATTTGGAAAGATAGTAGTAGATACCGATGCCGGAATTGTACGAAAATGTGGTGAGATTATGGACCTTACCGCTATGGAATATAAGCTGCTGGCATATCTCCTGGAGAATCGAAATAAGGTGGTTCCGAAACAGTCAATATTCGACAATGTGTGGGGCGACAGCTTTGTGTCAGATGGAACACTGAATGTTCATCTTAGACATCTTAGGGAGAAGATAGAAGAGGATCCTAACTCACCTTCTATTATAAAGACAATCAGGGGTCTGGGCTTAATGCTCATATATAACGAAGAATAATGATATGAAAAGATTTCTTATAATACTAATAATAGTAACGCTTATAATATTCACTATTCCCACAGTGGTAGATTATTCTACAAGAGACAAAAGTATTGCGACTCTAGATGTTGTGGAAGTTAATGGACTTCTATCTGAGATAAGAGAATCTGGCGAACTTGGAGCTATTGTGAATCCGCAGCAGTATCATTTCAACTTTACAATAATTGATAAGGATGAAAAGGTAGTGTATTCCACAGTGGATAGTCAGGTGACCAAGGAAAATGCTTCAATCGTCATGGCAACAAAGAACCGTAATACTATTCGTGACATATATATCGATGACAAACTAGCTGGATGGCTTATCATATATAATGATATATCTGTTCTTGAGCAGAGAATCAGAGAACGCTTCTCGGTTGTTTTTACCGTTGCGTATCTTGCGGCTATGGTGCTATGGATCGCTTATGCTGTATATCTATATAGATATGTTGTAAAGCCTTTTGACAAGATGAAGGAGTTTGCTGGAGCAGTGGCTGCTGGTGATCTGGACAGACCACTTGAGATGGATAGGAAGAATGTCTTCGGCGCATTTACAGAAAGCTTTGATATAATGCGAGATGAGCTTTCGCTTGCGCGTAAGAGAGAATACGAAGCGAATGTAAGTAAGAGGGAGCTGGTTGCACAGTTAAGTCATGATATCAAGACGCCAGTTGCTTCAATCAAGGCTATGTCACAGGTGTTGGAAGCAAAGTCAGAACAGACGGGTGACGAGTTTACAAGTGGCAAAGTAAAATCTATAGAAGCAAAGGCAGATCAGATAGATACACTTATAAGTAATCTCTTTGCTTCTACTCTTAAGGAACTGGAACAGCTTGAGGTATATGAGAAAGAGACGGATAGCGTCGAGCTTTGTGACCTTATTAAAACAGCAGATCATGAGTCTAAGGTTGTATACACAGATATACCTGAATGTCTGATATATATGGATAAACTTCGTGCAGGTCAGGTTATATCTAACGTCATCTATAATTCCTATAAGTATGCAGGAACAGAGATTATTCTTGGTGCACATTCAGATGATGGTTATCTCTATATAAGTTTTGAGGATAAAGGCGGTGGCGTCTTAGATGATGATCTTCCTTTTGTTATGGAAAAGTTCCGGCGAGGCTCGAATGCAGAAGGTGTAGAAGGTACCGGACTTGGTCTATACATTTCAAGAAATCTGATGACAGATATGAGGGGGACCATGGAATGTACCAATACAGAAGATGGCTTTAAGGTAACGCTTGGCTTCAGGATTGTCTAATTAATCCTGGCTTAATGTTCCAGGAAAATGAAATATATTACTTAATACAAAGTTAATGTTCCGATAATGACTCTTAATGTATAAATCCTTATTATGAAGTCATAAGATGCGAAGATAAGAATGCATCAGAGATTAGATAAGTAAGGAGAAAAAATATGAAGCGTATTGGAACATTTTTAATTTCTGCAGCACTGGTTGGTCTTACAGCATTTTCAGGTATTGGAAATATTACAAAGAATGTGACTGATGTTCGCGCAGAGACGATTTATGACGCAACACCGAAGCTGCTTATTACAGGAAGAGATATTAAAGGGGATGAAGTAAAGGCTGGAGATGAGTTTGAGATGACAATACATCTCGTAAATGAGTCAAACAGCACTAAGCTTCGTAATATCAGCCTTAAGTTATCGAGTGAAGAAAATCAGATTGTGACTGCATCGGGATCAGATACACTCTATATAGACAAGATTGACAAGGAAGGCGAGTATGATGTTACAGTTAAGATGAAGGCTAGAGCTGATCTTCCTCAGAATAATTATACAGTGAATGTTGATTACAGCTATGAGAATACAAACAAGAATACATTCGAAGATAGTGCAAGTCTATCTATTCCAGTAGTTCAAGAGTCAAAGATCAGTATATCAGAGAAGAAGCTTTCAAAAAGTGAGGTAAGTATTGACGGAAAGACAAGTCTCACATTTAAGGTAAATAATATGGGACTTGATAAGCTGAGAAATGTAACTGCTAACTTCAGCGGCGATGATATAGATGATATATCTTACTATGTAGGTACTATTGAGGCTGGAGAGAATAGCTCGGTTGATATAACAATTACACCAGCTAAGGTTGGTGAAGATCCAATCGATATAGAGATAACTTATGAGGATACATCTGGAAATACTAAGAAGTTTAATGAAGAGATTAGTCTTGTAGTTACAGAAGAAGTTGCAGAAACTGAAGCTGTTGAAACAGCCGCTGTAAGCCCTGCCTATATCGGAGTTGGAGCGGTGGTTATATTACTTCTGATAGTAATATTCTCAACAATTATTAAGAAAGTGAACCAGAAGAAATATGAGTGAAAAGAAAGCGATTATAGAAACAGATAAACTGTGTAAAACATTCTCAGTTGGTGGCGTGCAGCATCATATAATCAAGAATATGGACCTCAAGATATATGAAGGCGACTTTACAGTAATTATGGGTTCGTCCGGTGCAGGAAAGTCTACACTTCTGTATTCGCTTTCAGGAATGGATAAGGCAAGTCTTGGAAAGATTATGTTCTGTGATAAGGATATTACCAAGTTTAACAGTGATCAGCTGGCTATCTTTAGGAGAAAGCATTGTGGATTTGTCTTCCAGCAGATTCATCTTATAGGAACCATGAGCATTCTAGACAATGTGCTGGCAGCGGGGCTGCTTACAAAGCAGAATAAGGTGAAACTTGCAAAAAATGCAAAAGAACTCCTTAAGAAGGTAAAGATAGAGGAGAAGCTGTGGAATAAGTTTCCGAATCAGCTCTCTGGTGGTGAAGCTCAGAGAGTCGGAATTGTTAGAGCACTTATTAACTCACCAGATATGATATTTGCAGATGAACCAACGGGTGCACTTAATAGTGCAAGCAGTAATGCGGTACTTGATGTACTTTCTGAGGTTAATAGAAATGGTCAGTCTATAGTAATGGTTACACATGATATGAAGTCAGCGCGTCGTGGCAATCGTATCATTTATCTAAAGGATGGTGCGATATGCGGAATATGTGATCTGGGTCAGTACGTTTCTGGTGACAGAGAGCGCCACGATAAGCTTCGTGCATTCCTTACTGAGATGGGCTGGTAATCGTAATGAAAAGGAATAGATAGATGCTGAGTAAATTATTAAAGTCTAACTTTAAGAACGACTTATCACATATGATAACATTTTTCCTTATCATAGTACTGTCTGTTGTAATGCTGCATACGGGACTTGCTGTTCTCTTGGGATATAATGGTCTTCATGCTGAGCTTCGTGACAAGTATAACTTCGCGGATCTTGCTGTAGAATCTGCACTCAGTGATGATGATAAGTTTAAAATGGAGGATATAATATCTTCTGCCGACTATATCGAATCATTTGAATATCTTGAACCGCTGAGTCTTCCTTTTACTGTTGGAAAGGAAGGGGCAGATGCAGATAGCAAGGATCTATATGACACTAAAACGAATGATTATTATGTTCTTCCGTATGGTGAATGGGGAGATATAGAAGCGCCTCATTTTGTTGAAAAGATGGATGAGGAGTGCGAGAACCCTATCTATATATCGCTGTATTATAATGCAAATGTTATCAAGAAAAAAGTTGGTGATAAGGTAGATATACAGGTTGGAGAAGATTATTATACATTCCAGATAGCTGGTATATATGAAAATATTCTTGGTAATTCAAATCTTGGAATAATATATGTTGAACCATCACTTTTTAATGAGTGGAAGAATCGGGATGAGGCGAAAAGAAAAGATTCGGAAGAGGCGTTCGATAGAAGAATTACATTTATAAAGGTGACTGATGATGTAACTGCATCTGAAGCCTCAGGTATGCTTACAAAGTCTTTCTCCGAACATGAGATTCTATCATATGCATTGGATTCTGACATGGAAATAACCATGCTTACATATATGCAGAATATTATAGCGGCAGTGCTAAGTGCCTTCGCCATAGTGATAACTATTATAGCAATGATTATTATATATTTCAGAATATCCAATAGTATAGAACAGAGTATTGTAGATATAGGTGCGCTAAAGGCACTAGGTTATACGTCTAGACAGATACGAATGGCTATGGTTCTTGAGTTTGCTATAACTACACTACTAGCTATAGCGGTTGGAGTTATTGGATCATATGTGGCGCTTGTACCTTTTGAGGAGGGAATTAGAAACAGCAGCGGTGTTGTATGGGACCGTGCGTTTGAACCTCTTGCTCTTATAGCAACCCTGATACTGATTCTTGGAACAGTTGTTATAGTGGCTGTGGCTAGTACGAAGAAGATATCGAAGCTTGATCCGGTAATAGCTTTAAGATTTGGAATAGACGATCATTCATTTAAGAAGAATCGTGCTCCTATTGAGAGGACTCCTGGCCCGCTCTCCTGGATAATGGCTGTGAAGAGTGTACTCACTAGTGCAAAGCAGAATATTCTTCTTTTTGTAATAATGTCATCTATTGGTGTGGTAGTTACCTTATCCATATTTATGACTTATAATGCAGTGTATGACTCGATGCATTTGCTTAGAATGGTAAGTACTGTGTCGGATGATGTATCCTTTATCGTGAAGGATAAACCTGAAGCTATAGCTGAGATTAGGGAACTTCCGGAAGTGGACTGCATTTGGTATATGGATACTCGAGAGTTTACTGTTGAAGGTTATTCTGCATATGCATATATCACAGAGGATTGGAATGATGTACCAGAAGGAAATGTTAATATCTATGAAGGTATATTTCCAAGGTATGATAATGAGATAGCACTTGCTGGTACATTGTCAAAGAATCTTGGGGTTTCTGTAGGAGATGAGGTAAAGGTTGCAAATGGTTCTATCGAGAAGAAATACCTTATAACAGGATTACTTTCTGGTGCAGGTAGCGGTGGAATGGATTTGCTTATGACAGCGGAAGGAGCGGGACATCTTGGCTCTAAGTTAGGTAAGCAAAATATCAGTACTACAGTAAAGAATCATTCGTGGAAGAACTCCCTTAAGTTAGTTGATGATGTCGAAAGCATGTATGGAGATAAGATGGTAGCCTATGCAAATGTCATAGATACCCTGAAGAGTGGTGATAATGCTGTCGTTATGATAGCCTCCATGCTGGTGGCAGTACTTATCATAGTGTCGTTACTTGTGATCATCTTATCTATGAACCTGTTAGTTAAGACTGTTATCATTAAGAGACAACGAGAGATTGGAATTAAGAAAGCTTTGGGCTTTTCGAGTACGCAGTTAAGATTTGAACTTGTACTATCTATGATGCCATTCATTTTGCTTGGGGCAGTAGTTGGTGGAATAGTAGGATGTCTTGAAAGCAACAACATTATGGCGGCGCTCTTAGGTTCTATAGGAATTATGAATTCGAGTATGGATGTATATAGCTGGATGGGATTTGGATCTGTAATCTTTATAGCTATCGTATCATTCTTAATCATATGGTTCATATCTGGAAGGATAAAGCGAATATCTGCATATTCCCTCATAACTGAATAGAGAGAAAAAGCTTCTATGATGATTCATAGAGGCTTTTTTGTTTTATAATCCAATTTGTTACTCTTGGTATAAGAGCATAAATATGCTAATATGTATATTTGGGTTACACATACTATATATAAAACTCGAGGATATCATGCTTTATTATGAATTAGTTTTTGGTATGTTGTTTCTACCACTGATTATTATAATCTATCAGATATTTCCTAAGCGTTTTCGCTGGGTGTTTCTTTTAATTGCGAGCGTAGGATATTATTTTTCATTTTCGATTAAACTTTTTATCTTTATGCTTCTTGCATCAACTATCACATATGTGACAGGTCTTTTGCTTGAGAAAATGAGTAAAGATAAGAAGGCTGCTTTAAATCTCCTGAAAACTGAGAAAAAAGATGTGACCAAGGAAGATAAGGCTAACGTAAAGCTTAAGTTTCAGAGAAGGAGCAGAATTATTCTTGTGGTAGGAATAATACTGGCACTTTCTAGTCTTCTATATCTCAAATATTATAACTTTTTTGCTGAGAATATAAATGCTATAGCAAATGCATCGACCGGCGCTAGTCTCCTTCCTGCTAAGGAACTAGCACTGCCTCTTGGCATATCTTTCTATACCATGCAGGCTATCAGCTATATGGCAGATGTATATTGGGGAAAGTTTGAGGCTCAGCGTAATCCTTTTAAGCTACTTCTCTTTCTATGCTTCTTCCCTACTATTATCGAGGGACCTATTGCACTGTATGCTGATATGAAGGATAAGCTTTATGTTGGTGAATCAATAGATCCTGATAATGTGATAAGAGGATATACCAGATTTGTCTGGGGTGTATCTAAGAAGCTTGTTATAGCAGATAGACTTCATCCGGCGGTTCTATATCTCTTTGACCCAGCTAATAAGACAAAGGGTTTAGAGGTAATTGTTGCGGCAGTTCTTTTTACTGTTATGGAATATATGGATTTTTCAGGATGCATGGATATGGTCATCGGTATTGCTATGATCTTCGGTATAAAGCTTCCTGAAAACTTCCGTCAGCCATTTCTTGCGAGAAATGCTTCTGAGTTTTGGCGCCGTTGGCATATTACTCTCGGCGTATGGTTTAAGACTTACATATTCTATCCTGTCTCCATGTCTAAGCTATCTAAGAGTTGGGGGAAGTTTTCGCGTGGAAAGGTTAATAAGCATTTAACAAGAGTTGTTGCCTCGGCGATAGCTCTTCTTCCAGTTTGGCTTTGTAATGGTTTATGGCATGGCCCTAAGTGGACATATATTTTCTACGGTGTATTTTACTATGTAGTGCTTCTCCTGGAGCAGATATTTGAACCGCTGGGTGACACAATCTTAAAGCTGCTTCATACCTCGAAGGAGAATAAGGTAGTAAATGCTATAAGAATCTTTAAGACCTGGATTATTATCTTTGCAGGAGAACTCTTCTTCCAGGCGGATTCCCTTAGGGAAGGCTTCAGGATGGTGCGAGATATTGGAAAAGGATTTAACCTTAGCAATTTGTGGAATGGAACAGCGCTCAGCTGGGGGCTGGATAAGTATGACTGGCTGGTTGTTCTTGTTACATTAATCATAGTTGGTATAGTAAATGTTATAAGAGAAAAGGGAGTGGATATAACTGAGGCACTTCTTAGAAAGCCTCTTCCAGTCAGATGGGCTCTCATCCTTTCTCTATTACTGGTCCTAACAATCTTTGGTTGCTATGGACCTGGATTTGAGGAGGTGGATCTAATCTATGCAAACTTCTAAGTTAAAAAGATGGATGGAGATATTCGCATTCCTCACTCTTTTCGTAGCGGTGCTGAAGGCTCTATCGCTTGTATTTGATCCAGTGCGAAGGAATCAACCAGAACTCGTGTTACCACGCGATAAAAATATAGTTGCGGCACTTGCAGACGAAGAGAACTCTTCAGATGTCCTAATAGTTGGAGATAGTGAAGCGATGGTGCTTGTTTCACCGGAGATTCTTATGGATGAAGCCGGTATATCATCATTTAACTGTAACCAGCTGGGCCAGAGAATAGCCGATACCTATATCTTTATGCAGAAGATATTGGAGAGACAGCATCCGAAGGTTATAATACTTGAAACAAATGTTGTAGCTCAGGATACTATATTAAAGACAGAGGCACTTATGACGAATAGTGCTATCATAAATGATACATTTCCGATTATAAGATATCATAGTAATTGGAGATATTTAAGTGGACTGGTTGAACCTGAGGATTACACTAAGGTTGATGGCTACGAGGATATATTAGTTGTAGATCCATATAGCGGCGACCAGTATATGTTTGAGACGGATGAACGTGCAGCTATAAATCCTATAGCTATGTATTATCTGGATAAGATATGTGAACTCTGTGAGGAAAAGGGCATTCCGCTGGTGCTAGTGAGTTCACCTTCAGCTGTTAATATGAATTATCCTAAGCATAATACACTTAAGGATTATGCTGATAAGCATGGTCTGGATTATATAGATTTCAATGTCCTTGCAAATGAGATAAATCTTGATTGGAGCCAGGACACGGGCGATAAGGGCGACCATATAAATGCATATGGTGGCGAGAAGACAACCAGATACCTTATGAATTATTTGAAAGAAAATTATGATCTGCCAGATCATAGGGAAGACTAAATGAAAAATGTATTAGAATATTTAGAAGCTACGGCAGGAAGATTGCCAGACAAGATGGCAGTTACTGATGGAGAAGAGAGTGTTACCTTTGCAGAACTAAAAAGTGTAAGCTCTAGGATTGGAAGGGTTCTTTCTGATTACATATCTCCGTCTCAGCCGGTGGCTGTTATGATGAAGAAGAGCACGAAGACCCTGCAGATATTTTTGGGTATAGTATATGCAGGTGGCTTCTACTGCCTGCTGGATCCTGATTTCCCAGATGAGAGACATCGCAGTCAGTTAAGTACCTTGCAGACGGGACTTATAATCACAGAGCCAGATAGTTTAGATAAGATAGAACGTCTTCAGTTTTCCGGAAATGTCATAACAACCGAAGAACTTTTTAAGAAGATAGAATCTGCAGATTCCATTCCAGTGAAGAAGGATATAGCAGAGGGAACTCCATTATATTGCAACTTTACATCGGGCTCGACAGGTGTTCCAAAAGGAGTGCTGGTTGGGCATTCTTCAGTTATAAGCTTTATAGATTCATTTACCAGTCTTTTTAATATAACAGAGGAAGATGTGATAGGTAATCAGGCGCCATTTGATTTTGATGTCTCGGTGAAGGATATATATAGTTCACTGAAGACCGGCGCGACACTTGTGATCATACCGACTGCATTCTTCAGATTCCCTAATAATGTTATGGACATGTTGGAAAAGTATGAAGTGACGACCCTTACCTGGGCAGTATCGGCGCTTGTACTTCTGAATAGACTTCATGAGTTCATGTATAAGGTTCCACCGAAGATAAATAAGATTCTCTTCAGTGGAGAAGAAATGCCATCTAAACATCTGAAGGACTGGATGAATGAGTATCCTGATGCAGAGTTTGTTAATCTCTATGGACCAACTGAGATTACCTGCAACTGCACGTATTATAGAATAGATAAGGCTTCTGTTCCTGAGAAGCTTCCGATAGGAAATGTCTTTCCTGGAAAGGAGATTTATCTCCTGGATGAGAAGGGACATATAATTCCTGAAAGCGAAGAAGATACTGTCGGAGAAATATGTGTAGCTGGAGAAGAACTTGCACTAGGTTATTACAACAATGAAGAGGCTACAGCTAAAGCATTTGTCGAGCTAGAAAATCTTGGACGAGTTTATAAGACTGGTGATCTTGGATACCGAAAGGGAGAACTACTCCACTTTGCAGGAAGAAGAGATTTTCAGATTAAGCATAATGGACATAGAATAGAGCTTGAGGAAGTTGAGAGAGCCTTCAATAGTCTACCTGGTATTGGCCAGGCCGCTTGCATCTATGATCCGGTCAAGTACCGTATTATAGCTTACTACACAGGGGATGCATCTAAGGAAGAAGTACCTGACAAGAAGCAGATAGTGGCAGGACTTAAGGAGAAGCTTCCGGAATATATGCTTCCAAATATATATCGCTACATGGAGGAACTTCCTCTTAGTAAGAATGGCAAGATCGATAGAAATAAACTTAGAGAATTAAAATGATTATGGAATATCTGAATCTTATAAAAAAATATAAAACTCCTTTTTATCATTTCGATATCCCAGAACTAAAGTCCAGGGTAGAAATGATGAAATCCCATCAAGGCAGTATAGGACTCTGCTATGCTATGAAGGCAGGACCTATGCTGGCAGGATATATATCGCCTTATGTTGAGAGACTAGAGGTGTGCTCTCCTGGAGAATATGAAATATGCGCCCGCGAAGGAATTGCACCAGAGAAAATTTTTGTATCTGGTGTAAATAAAACTAGGGAAAGCATGATGAGAATCCTTAGCCTCGGCGGTGAGAAGGGGTATTTTTCTATAGAATCTATAGAACAGTATAATATACTTGAAGATGTGGCTTCACACTCTGAATTATCAAGAAAGCTTAAATGTTATATTCGCCTTTCTTCAGGTAATCAGTTCGGAGTGGACCGAGATACTCTAGATATAATCATTCAAAAGCTTCTTGGGTCAGAGAATCTGGAACTTCTGGGAATACATTTCTTCTCTGGTACACAGAAGAAAATGAAGAAGATAGAGGAAGAACTTGCTGAACTTGCACTACTTGGCAAGAACCTTGAAGAATCATTAGGTCGGAAGCTAAGTCTTGAATATGGACCAGGACTTGGAATAGATTATTTTATAAATGGAGATGGTTCTGCGGAAATAAATGAGCCATCTTACCAGTTTGCTGAGCCTGCCATAGAAGAGCTTATGGATATAGTCGGTAGAACGGACTTAGAAGACTGTTACTCGGATATCACATTTGAATATGGCCGCTATATAGCTGCTCCTTGTGGAAAGTACTTTACAGGCGTTGCAGATGTGAAGAGGACTGGCGAAACAGACTATGCCATACTTGAAGGCGGTCTTCATCAGATTACATATTTTGGAAGTATGGCCGGCATGAAAGTGCCATATATTAATTATATTTCTGACACTTCAAAAAAAGAGTCGAGAGACTATGTACTGGCTGGTTCGCTTTGTTCGGTAAATGATATCCTGGTGCGGAAGGTTAATCTTCCAAGACTTGATATTGGCGACACACTATGCTTTAATCTTGCAGGTGCATACTGTGCTACAGAAGGAATATCACTCTTTCTAAGTAGGGATCTTCCTGCTATAGTAGTAACAGAAGAATCTGGAAATGAAATGTTACTTAGAGAACATATAGAAACTAATTATTTAAATGGAGGCTATAATGGATAGGTTAATTGAGATTTTAGAAGAAGTAATACCAGGAGTTGATGTTGAGAATACTGATAGATTAGTAGATGATAATATATTAGATTCATTTGCTATCATATCTCTCGTTGCAGAGCTTGAAGAAGAGTACGACATTACAGTGTCACCAGCGGAGCTTGTTCCAGAGAACTTTAACTCAGCAAAGGCTTTATGGGAAATGGTTCAGAGATTATCTGAGTAGAGGATTTTATTTCGCTATAACAGTAAAATAGAAATAGATATTTTACAACTGATGTTATATCATTATATAGGTGCTTTTGATATCATTACAGATATACGTAGTGAACAACAAGAATACGTATATGTGCCTTGAAGATGTTTTATATGTTGGAAAGGAGGGAAAGGGAATGAGCTATGGCACTTTTTGGGTGTTAGTCGCAGCAGTAGCTCTAGTGGTGGAGATTATTACTTTAGGGCTATCATCCATTTGGTTCACAGGTGGCGGAATAGTCGCGGCAATCATAGGTTATATGGGCGGGCCGTTATGGCTGCAGTTCGTAGCATTTCTGGTTGTCTCAACTGCATTACTCCTTCTGATGAGGCCTTTTGCTAAGAAACATTTGGCTATAGGAATGGAGAAAACCAATACAGACAGTTTGATAGGTCGAACGGAAAAGGTGATTACAACTGTCGACAATGATGCCGGAACTGGTATGATAAAGCTTGGCGATGTCGAGTGGCGCGCTGTATCTGAAGATGGAAGCGTCATTCCGGAAGGAACACTCGTTATTATACAAAGGCTTGAAGGTACCAAACTATTTGTAAAACGTGAACTGACTGATTTTAGTTAGTTTATGTGGTGTATATCTAAGGAGGTTTAAGTATTATGCCATATGTATTTATTGTTCTATTAGTTATTGTAGTTTTACTGCTTTGCAGCTGCCTACGCGTTGTAAGACAGGCAAATGCATATGTAATCGAGCGACTCGGTACATATACTGCAACTTGGGGAGTAGGACTTCACATGATGATGCCAGTAATAGATAAAGTTGCTCGTAGGGTATCTCTTAAAGAGCAGGTTGCTGATTTCCCACCACAGCCAGTTATCACAAAGGATAACGTTACTATGAGAATTGATACAGTTCTTTTCTTCCAGATAACAGATCCTAAGCTTTACTGCTATGGTGTTGAGAATCCACTTGCAGCTATTGAGAATCTTACAGCTACAACACTTCGTAATATAATCGGTGATCTGGAACTTGACCAGACACTTACATCTCGTGAGACAATTAACTCAAAGATGCGTGCTACACTTGATGAAGCAACAGATCCTTGGGGAATCAAGGTTAACCGTGTAGAGCTTAAGAATATCATGCCACCTGCAGCTATCCAGGAATCAATGGAGAAGCAGATGAAGGCAGAGCGTGAGAGACGTGAGCAGATCATCAGAGCTGAAGGTGAGAAGCAGGCAGCTATCACAGTTTCTGAAGGTGAGAAGGAAGCTAAGATCCTTCGTGCTACAGCTGATAAGGAAGCTACAATCCTTGCTGCTGAGGCTAAGAAGCAGGCAGCAATCCTTGAAGCTCAGGCTCAGAGAGAAGCAGCTATTCAGAGAGCTCAAGGTAATGCTGAAGCTATACGTCAGGTACAGCAGGCTGAGGCGGATGCTGTTAAGATGATGAATGATGCAGCACCTTCACAGAATACTATAGCAATCAAGGGAATCTCAGCATTTGAGAGAGCTTCTGCAGGTCCTGCAAACAAGCTTATCATTCCTTCAGATCTTGCTGGTATTACTGGTCTCGCAACAGCAGTTACAGAGGCTATTAAGACAGGAAAAGAGTAATATATTTCATAAAATAATATCGAATATTTAGTGAATATTTACAAAGAGGCAACCCTAAAATACCTACATTTTGGGGTTGCTTTTTTAATTGCATATCGTGAATTGTGCAACATGTATAAATGAGGTATAAAAATCCTATTATTCGTGGTAAAAATATCTAATTAAGTGTTTCAATATTCAGTTAAAAGTGTTATAATATCAGTGTCTACATATTGACTTAATATTATTACTTAAAAGGAGTGACAAAAGCAAAATGGTAAAGAAGGAAATGATCGCAATGCTTCTTGCGGGTGGTCAGGGCTCGCGTTTGGGAGTGCTAACCTCGAAGCTTGCAAAACCTGCAGTTGCATTTGGTGGTAAGTACAAGATTATTGATTTCCCTCTCAGTAACTGCATCAATTCTGGCGTTGATACTGTTGGAGTATTAACCCAGTATAGGCCTCTACGTCTGAACCAGCATATTGGTATTGGTATGCCTTGGGATTTGGACAGGAACTTTGGAGGGGTTACGGTTCTTCCTCCATATGAAAGTACTGAGAATACATCTTGGTATACTGGTACAGCTAATGCTATCTACCAGAACCTTGAGTTTATGGAGTACTATGATCCTGATTATGTCCTGATTCTGTCGGGCGACCACATTTATAAGATGGATTATGAGGTAATGCTTGATTTCCATAAGTCATCTCATGCAGATGTAACTATAGCAACCTATCAGGTTCCTATGGAGGAGGCGAGCAGATTCGGAGTTGTTATAACAGATGACAACGGGGTTATTCAGGAGTTTGAAGAAAAGCCAGAGCATCCAAGGAGTAACAAGGCTTCTATGGGTATCTATATTTTCAACTGGAAGCTTCTGAAAGATAAGCTTATAGAGATGAAGGATGTTCCTTCATGTGACTTTGGTAAGCATGTTATTCCTTCTTGCCATGAAGAGGGAAAAAAGATAGTAGCTTATGATTATAAGGGCTACTGGAAGGATGTTGGAACTCTTGGTTCTTACTGGGAGTCTAACATGGAACTCGTAGATATTATTCCAGAGTTCAATCTATATGAGGAGTTCTGGAGAATTTATACCAAGAGCGACAATCTTCCGCCACAGTATATTGCGGCCGGCAGCAGCGTTATTAAGAGTATCATTGGAGAAGGTACTGAAATATACGGAAATGTAGAAAAGTCTGTTATAGGTTCTGCTGTAAAGATTGGTAAGGGTGCTGTTGTAAAGGATTCCATCATCATGAACAATGTTGAGATCGGTGATGGAGCCATAATCGACAAGGCTATACTTGCTGAAGGCGTAGTGATTGGAAAGAATGCAGAGCTTGGTGTTGGTGAATCTGCTGAGAATACTTATAAGCCAGCGGTTTACGCATTTGACCTCGTAACTATTGGAGAGAATTCTATTATTCCTGACGGCGTTAAGATCGGAAAGAATACTGCTATTCTCGGAGAGACCACCTTGGAAGATTATCCTGATGGAATACTTCCTGGAGGCGGCACAATAATTAGAGAGGCAGGTGAGTAATATGAGAGCGATAGGTATAATTCTAGCAGGTGGTAACAGCAGTCGTATGGGAGATCTTTCAGCTAAGAGAGCTACAGCCGCTATGCCGATGGCAGGCTGCTATAGAGCAATCGATTTCTCATTATCGAATATGTCAAACTCACATATTCAGAAGGTAGCGGTATATACTCAGTATAATTCTAGATCCCTGAATGAGCATCTTAACTCATCCAAGTGGTGGGATTTCGGAAGAAAGCAGGGTGGACTGTATATCTTCACACCTACCATCACAGCAACTAACAGCTATTGGTATAAGGGTACAGCTGATGCACTGTATCAGAATATTGGTTTCCTAAAGGATGCACATGAGCCTTATGTAGTTATAGCATCTGGCGACGGTGTGTATAAAATGGATTATAACAAGGTCCTGGAGGATCATATAGCCAAGAACGCGGATATCACTATAGTGACTAAGGAGATTCGTGCTGACGAGGATGATATATCCAGATTTGGTGTTGTAAAAGTCGGTGAAAACGGTAGAGTACTCGACTTCGAAGAGAAGCCACTGGTTGCCGAGACCAGCACAGCATCTATAGGCGTTTACGTAGTTAGACGTCGTCAGCTTATTGAACTTCTTGAGACATGTGCCGCAGAAGGAAGAACAGATTTCGTTAAGGACATACTTATCAGATATAAGAATGTTAAGCGTATAAACGCATATAATCTGGATTCCTATTGGAGAAATATTGGTTCTATAGATTCCTACTACAGGACGAACATGGACTTCCTGAATGCGGAAGTCAGAAGCCATTTCTTCCGTACGGCCCCAGGGGTTTATACGAAAGTGGAAGACCTTCCACCAGCAAAGTTTAATGGAGATGCAGTCACATCCAATTCACTTATAGCTAGCGGATGTATCATCAACGGCTCGGTAGAGAATTCAGTGCTGTTTAAGAAGGTTTATGTTGGAAACAATTGTGTAATCAAGAACTCTATCATCTTAAATGATGTACATATCGGTGACAATTGCTACATCGAGAATTGCATAGTTGAGAGTAGAGATACTATCAAGGCTAATACAGTTCACACCGGTGATGCGGATAGTCCAAAGATAGTCATAGAGAAGAGCTTTAGATATACACTATAAAGACTATTAGGTATTTTATTTGGAGGTTACAGTATATGGAAATTACAGATGTTAGAGTAAGAAGAGTAGCAAAGGACGGCAAGATGAAGGCTGTTGTATCTATAACGATTGATAATGAGTTCGTTATTCATGATATCAAGGTTATAGAGGGAGACAAGGGATTATTTATAGCAATGCCTAGTCGTAAGTCAGCCGATGGAGAGTATAGAGATATTGCTCATCCAATTAATTCAGAGACTAGAACAAAGATTCAGGATCTGATTCTTGCTAAGTATGAAGAAACTCCACTTGAAGAGATTGGCGAGTAAAACTTAATATAGGTATTTTATTACACAATTTAATATGGAATTATGAGTAAAAGTTAGCAAGGCAGAGGGTGAAACCTCTGCCTTGTTTTTAAAATGTTTATTTGATATAATAACGCGAGCATAAGAAAAAAAGTAATTCTTATAGTATAGAAAATAATCATTTTGACTAGAGGAGTAGATGATTCTATGGAAAAGTTCAAGGCTGTGATACTTGCCGCAGGTAAAGGAACACGTATGCATTCTGATCTTCCAAAGGTGCTTCACAAAGTATGTGATAAACCTATGGTGCATTATACCATTCAGGCAGCTAAGGATGCGGGAGCTACAGACGTTATAGTAATAGTAGGATATCAGGGACAGCTTGTTAAGCGTGAGATAGTGGATGTTGTTCAGTTCGCAGAGCAGCATGAACAGCTTGGAACGGGACATGCAGTTAAATGTGCCGCTCCTCTTATAGGAAGTGAAGGCGATGTTATAGTTCTGTGCGGAGATACACCACTTATAACAGCAGATACTATTCGCAAGCTGTATGATGCACATAAGAGAGCATCAAATGGAGTTACTGTTCTTTCGGCTATTCTCGATGATCCAACCGGTTACGGAAGAATTATTCGAGATGCAGAAGGAAACTTTGTTAAGATAGTAGAGCATAAGGACTGTACAGAAGAAGAGCTTCTTACGCAGGAGATTAATTCTGGTATGTATGTCTTCAATGCAGAGGCTCTTACAGCAAGCCTTGGAATGCTTACAAATGATAACGCTCAGGGCGAGTATTATCTGACAGATACAGTATCTATTATTAAGAATGCCGGTCTTAAGATAAATGCTATACCTGTTGATGATATAAATGAGATACTTGGTGTAAATACTCTTGAGCAGCTTAGTGTTGCTGAGGAGATTATGAAGGAAAGACAGTAGATTATGAAGATAATAGTCGGACTTGGAAATCCAGGTCTTAAATACGCGGGAACGCGTCATAATGCTGGTTTCTCTGTGCTGACTGGAATATCAGATAAGTACAATATTCCTATTAACAAGAAGGAATGTAAGGCGCTTACTGGTCATGGCGTTATAGCAGGGGAAAAGGTTGTACTTGCTATGCCGCAGACCTATATGAATCTAAGCGGAGATGCGGTTGGGGAGTTGGTTCATTTCTATAAATGTACCGCCGAAGATGTCATAGTTATATATGATGATACGGATCTTGACGTTGGAAGACTTCGCATCAGAAAGCAGGGAAGCGCTGGCGGACATAATGGTATAAAAAGTATCATAGCGTCTCTTGGTACAGACGTGTTTGACAGAGTGAAGGTTGGTATCGGTCATAAGCCTGCTGACTGGGATCTTGCGGACTATGTACTAGGACGCTTTATGAAGGAAGAACTTCCTGTTATGAGAGAAGCTGTAGAGAAGGCCACAGATGCAGTTACTTGTATAGTGGAGAGTGGCGCCGACATGGCTATGAATCATTTTAACTAAGAGCTGTTAAAGGCTTGAAGAACACATAAAGGAAGGCGTATGGACGCACTTGTAAAACCAGTCAGGGAAAGTGCTGAGATATCTAGATTACGTGATAAGAAGGGACAGATGCCAGCGGCAATCTTTGGTCTCACAAGATGTGTGGAACCGATAGTGATGCAGGCACTGAGGGATGATCAGTTATTTACTCTTGTCGTAACATATGACGGGGCAAGGGCAGATAAGCTGTATCAGGATTACAGATTCTTTGATAGAGACGTATATCTCTACCCGGCAAAGGATGCTCTGTTCTACTATGCTGATATTCATGGTAATCTAACTTCAGCTAAGAGACTGGAAATCTTAAAAAGAATATACCGTAAGGAACGGACAGTTATCATAACGACTATCGATGGTCTGATGGACAGGCTGCCAGATATGAAGTATTTCAAGAGGCATGCATTTACATTATCCGTTGGACAAGAGATGGAGATGGACGAAGTTAAGCGTCGTCTGGTAATGCTTGGTTATGAAAATGTTACCGTTGTTGAATCTAGAGGGCAGTTTTCTGTTCGAGGAGGAATTATTGATATATACCCCCTCACGGAAGAGTGCCCATGTCGTGTTGAGTTCTTTGGTGATGAGATAGATTCTATAAGGTACTTTGATGAGAGTACACAGAGGTCTATCGAATCAGTTGAAAGTTTCGATATACTACCAAGTAGTGAATATGTACTAAGTCTTGCTCGTATCAGACGAGGTATTGATGCTATCGAAGAAGAGGGCGAGAGAGTTGCTGATGCATTTAAGAAGAGTTTTCAGACAGAAGCCTATGCAAGACTGAAGTCCTACATTAAGCATGTTAAGGAAGAGGTAATGGAGTATAACTCTACTACCGGACTGGATAGCCTGGTAACGTACTTCTTCAGTGATACAGTATCATTTTTGGATTATCTTCCAGAAGATACTCCTGTCTTTATCGATGATATAGCGAAGGTGGAGGAGCGTGCAGCTGCTCATACCAGAGAGTTTGAGATATCCATGACTGCTCGACTTGAGAGCGGTTACATACTTCCTGGTCAGGCAAATGTTCTCTTCAGTGACGAGCTTACACTGGACCGTCTGGCGGGCATGAGAACGGTCATGATGTCGGAGTTCCTTCCTAGTTCTTCTCGAATCACTCCAAAGTCTACGATTTCATTTGAAAGTAAGGGCGTAGAGCCTTATCAGGGAAATGTAACTAGACTCCTTAGTGAGATTAAGAGGTGGCGTAAGGATGATTACTCTGTACTTATAGTTTCACCATCTCAGACCAGAGCTAAGAGACTGGTGGAATCCTTTATGGATGAGGAACTACCGTGCTTTTTCTCGGCTAGTAAGACTAGAGTTCTGCAGCCTAGAGAAGTCATGGTGACAACTGGAAATCTCGAAGAGAGTTTCTATATTCCTGCTATAAAGCTCGTGGTTATCTGCGAGAGCAGTATATTTGGTGCATCTCATACTGGAAAGAAGCGTAAGAGACTCAAGGCTAAGTATGAGGGCGAGAGAATCAACTCTATAGATGAGATAGGTGTTGGTGATTATGTCGTACATGAACGTCATGGTATTGGTATATATCGTGGTATAGAGAAGGTTCGAACAGGCGACAGTAGAGAAAGAGATTATATTCATATAGATTATGCTGGAAGTGGTAAGCTCTTTATTCCAGTAGAACAGCTGAGTCTTATAGGTAAGTATGCCAGTAAGGATGCTAGAAAACCGAAGCTTAACAAGCTTGGTGGAAATGAGTGGCAGAAGGTTCGCGAGAGAGTTAAACTCCATGTCGATGACCTTGCTGAGGAGCTTATTGATCTCTACGCTATAAGACAGAATAAGAAGGGATATGCATTCTCTGAAGATACAGAGTGGCAGAAGGAGTTCGAAGAGCTCTTCCCTTATGAAGAGACTCCTGATCAAATTACGGCCATAGCAGATACGAAGCGTGATATGGAAAGTGACCGTATCATGGATAGACTTATCTGTGGTGATGTTGGATTTGGTAAGACGGAGGTTGCGATACGAGCTGCATTTAAGGCGGTTCAAGATGGGAAGCAGGTGGCTTATCTCGTGCCTACGACCATACTGGCAGAACAGCATTATGAGACATTTGCGGAGAGAATGAAGAATTATCCGATAACTGTCAGGGTTCTGTCTAGATTCTGTACAACTAAGGAAGCTAAGGAAATCCTTGCAGGGCTTAAGTCAGGTGAGGTGGATATAGTTATAGGTACTCACAGACTTTTATCGAAGGATGTGGGATATAAATCGCTTGGTCTTCTTATAATCGATGAGGAACAGCGCTTTGGAGTTAAGCATAAGGAGACTATAAAGCAGCTTAAGAATAATGTCGACGTTCTGACGCTTACTGCTACTCCTATTCCAAGAACACTTCATATGAGTCTGATAGGTATCAGAGATATGAGTCTGCTGGAGGAACCTCCTGTTGATAGGCGACCTATCCAGACCTATGTTATGGAGTATGACAAGGAGATAGTTAAGGAAGCAATATCCCGTGAGCTTGCCCGCAAGGGTCAGGTTTACTATGTATATAACCGAGTTGATGATATCGAGAGGGTAACTCTGGAGCTTCGAAGTCTTCTGCCAGATGCAAGGGTAGAGTTTGCTCATGGTAAGATGAAGGAGCGTGAGCTTGAGGATATCATGCACGAGTTCATTAATAAAGATATTGATGTACTTGTATCCACTACTATTATAGAGACGGGACTTGATATTCCAAATGTTAATACGATAATCATTCATAATGCGGAGAACTTTGGTCTCGCTCAGTTATATCAGTTAAGAGGACGCGTTGGTCGTTCGGACAGACAGAGCTATGCTTTCCTGATGTATCGTAGGGATAAGATGATAAATGAGGTCGCTGAGAAGAGACTCTCTGCAATTAGGGAGTTTACAGAACTGGGCTCTGGCTATAAAATATCGATGAAGGATCTGGAGATTCGTGGAGCGGGTAACGTTCTGGGAAGCAGCCAGTCCGGACATATGGAAGAGATTGGTTACGACCTATATGTTAAGATGCTTAATCAGTCTATCAAAGCTAAGATGGGAGATGAGACTCCTGAAGACTTTGATACTATGGTAGATCTTCCGGTTGATGCATATATCCCAGATGAATATGTGCGAAATGAATACTTAAAGCTTGAGCTGTATAAGCGAATCTCTCGTATTGAAACTGAGGATGATATAGCTGATATAGAGGCAGAGGCAGTAGATCGCTTCGGGGATGTGCCAAAGCCAATGCAGCGTCTTATGAAAATTGCGCTGCTTAAGGCAGAAGCACATAAGGCGTATATAACATTTCTTCGATATAGAAATGGATTTGTCGAATATATCATAAGGGATGGGGCAAAGATTGATGTTGCCAAGATTCCGGCCTTTATGAAGAAGTATAAGTCGAATATCAGGATCATCAAGACTAAGGAGTCTGGCTTTGCAATCAGAACTTCAAGTCTGATTCAGGATCAAATGATAGATAGTATCGAAGCAGTACTAACTAACATTTACGAGATGCTTATCATCAAGTAGTGGGTTATTAGGATAAGATATGGTATATATGAAAAAGATAAAAAACTTAATATCAGTAGTGCTTATATTTGCATTTCTTTTTTCACTCACAGCATGTGGTGAGCCACCAGCTGTTATAAGTGGCAAGAATGTAGTGCTGAACTTTGCAGGAGAGAATATCACTCTCGGTGAGGTTTATCTATATGCAAATACTGTGATAGAGGATTATGAATCAGTCTATGGCAGCGAGATATGGTCTACAGATATATCTATATCGAGAGATGCTACTGCAAATATGGAAGATGTTACGAGACGTGACATTATAGAGAATATAGTTCATGTGAAGATGCTTAAGAAGAAAGCTCCTGAATATAAGATTGCTCTATCTGACGATGATATGAAGGATGTGGCAAGTGCTACTGACAGCTTCTTCCAGAAGTTAACTGACGAACAGCTTAAGAAAATGGAACTTGACTATGACACGGTTAAGAAGGTGATGGAAGAAAATGCTATCGCAAGACGAGTGTATGATGAGATAATCGGTGGAGCTGAGATAGAAGTTTCAGACGAGGAAGCTCGAGAGACAACATTTTATGATCTATACTTTGAGTGTTATGCGGTTGCTTCCAGCGGTGACGTAACACAGTTCTCTGAGGACGAGAAGGCAGCTCAGTATGACAGAGCTCTTCAGGCTTATAACACACTCATTAATCCTATAGAGAGCACAACAAATGATGGAACTTCTTCTAAGAAGACTAACAGTATGAACATCGAAGGACTTGCTGAATATTATGGTCTTAAGAATTCATCATACTATACGATGACACCTTCAGAGATAGAAGGGATATACGGTAAGGATATATGTGATAGTCTGTATGGACTAGAGGATGGTTCTTACAGTTTGGTTACTGAATCAGAATATGGATATCATATATTCTATATGAAAGAGCTGACTGATAGAGATGCCACTGATCAGCATAAGCTCGACATCATAAAGACAAAGAAAAATGCCTATATGGAGGAGCTCTATGCTGAGTGGCTTCCTAAGATAGATGCTGGATACTCATACGAAAAGTCTGTAGACTTTGATGTGTATCAGCAAATCGATTTTTAAGCTCCAGTGGAGCCAAATCCGCCCGCACCGCGGGTAGTATCTGATAATTCATCAACTTCATTAAAGACACCTTGGAGATAAGGGGCTATAACGAGCTGGGCGATTCTTTCGCCTGGCTCTATTTTTTGTGGGAGCTCTGACTGATTGTATAGAGCGACCATTATCTCACCTCGGTAATCAGAATCGATAACGCCTACTTTGTTGGCTGGAGCCAGTCCTCTCTTTGTGGCAAGACCACTTCTAGCATATATCAGTCCTACATAACCTTCAGGTATCTCCATAGTGAGTCCAGTCTTTACAACAAATGTCTGACCTGGGTCTATTGTGATAGGAGCAAAGAGACATGCTGATAGATCGGCGCCGGCAGCATTTTCAGTTCCGTAAGTTGGTAATACTGCATTTGGACTAATCTTTTTAATCTTAACTTCAACTTTTTGCATCAGTTTAACCTCCCTTTTCATAAAAGTTTACCTTCTTTTTGAATTATATCATTTTGGTGGGTAAATGAACATAAAAAAGATTTTTAGACTATTATGAATAAAAAATTGACAATTAGAAAAAACAATGATACTATCAATATGATAATATCAAAAAGATAATAAGAAGAAAACAATGATTAACAAAGTGAAGGAGTGAAAAGATGACAAAAACGTATTTAAAAAAATTAGGAGGAATAACCCTTAGTATGGCGATTCTAATGAGTACAGCAGCGTGTGGATTTGGGCTCGCATCTAATCCGGATCCGAGAGGGAGCGCTGTTCCTGTAACTGCAGAAAGCACTGAGGAGGCGAGCGGCGATAGCTTGCAGCATACATCTAGTGATAGCTTGCAGCAGGAATCTGGTGATAGTACACAGCAGACAGCAGGGGAATATACAAGTATTCGTGACGTGCAGGCTGAGACAGTTACCCCAGATATATCTAAGCGTGAAAGCGTAGAACGTGAATATGAAGGTGCTATAAGTGGCGTATATCCTGATGCAGATTATATAGAGCATATAGCTGAAGGAAGATTTGTCGTCTTGTATCATGATAGAGAAAAGAATATGATAAATGGTATCGTATATGATATAGCAAATGATGTGGAGCTTAATACATTTTCGCTAAATGATCTTGATGACTATGATGTTGCTCCAGAGGTCTTTGATGGACAGGGATTTGGATTTATATTTGATTCTAAAGGTAAAAATGCTCAGTTGTTTGGATACTACTATGATATAGATGGAAATGAAGTAAGCACCTTTAAGAAAGATGTTAAAGATGCAACGTCTTGGTCATATTCACTTGCACCAGATGGAAGTGCTATGTACGTTGAAATGAATGACAGAGAACAATGTGCTTGTGGATTTGATTTTAAAGCTGATTATACAACACAGATATATGCAGTGTATGGGGATGGGTCAGAAGAACTTATAAAGGAATATGATTCACATACAAATATTGGTATATTAGGAACCACTTCTGATAATAAAATAGTACTTTATTATAACTATGATCCTAAAGATAAGGAAGTTCTGACTCATGAAGAATATGAACTGCAGTGGTCGCCTGAATCAGATAGTGATATAGAAAGAGGCTACGCATTTCTTGAGCCTAAGAAAGATGCTGAGTTAGATAAGTTTTATGTTACAAGTAAATATTATGATTATAACGAAATCTTTATAAGAGGAAATAAGATTAACTTTATAGCTGATGATGAGATAATTCATTTTTACCCAGATGAGAGTGGAGTATATCAGGGAGTTCGTTATACTACCGAGATGGGATTAGATGGCATAATGACTTATAACTATGTTTCAGTTAATGGAGATTATATAGTATATCCAGTTTATTCTGAAGACAGTATGAATACAAAGGTAGTTGTTATGCACTTTAACGGTGATAAGCCAGAGATACTTTGCGAAGAACAGTGTGACGGAATGTACGTAGAGTTTATGCATGGGTATAAGCTTGCAGGTTATGATGAAGAGACAGGAGACTTCTTTGGTGTATATTATGAAACTAAAGAGGATGGACTTATTAATCAGCCATATTGGGGAAATATATATGGTGTAGAATAATGCTTCAAAAGATGGTAGAATATCCCTATGAATAGATAGAGCGTGAATTTATCTTCAAGTTTGGTGAATAAGAAATATGTTAATATGATGTAAAATAAATGAAACCTTCCTCGGAGCTGTCGGGTTATATATATAAGAGGTGATGCCCGATACTCATAATGAGGAAGGTTCATTTATGTGTAAAATAAATGTAGTAGAAAGAACAAGGTGAAAGTATGGGTAGTACAGGCTTTTCTGTGGACGTGGACCAGGTAGTTCGCGAATACGCAGACATGGTCTACCGAATAGCTGTTGCAAACACCCGGGTGACGCAAGATGCGGAGGATGTGTTCCAGGAAGTTTTTGTAAAGCTAGTCAGGTATAAGGACCGGATTGAAGATGAAAATCATCTTAAGAACTGGCTGATACGAGTGACGATAAATGAATCGCGGCGTATCGAAGGTAGTGGCTGGAAGAAAAATGTCAGCCTCGACACGACGGATGATGAAGACACTGAGTGGACTCCGGAGGACGAGAGTACAGATACAAATCCAGAAGATGCATTTCTCGAATCGGAAAGAAATGAGAGCGTCCTAGAGAAAGTAAGAGAACTTCCTCAAAAATATAGAGAAGTAATATATCTTCATTTCTATGAAGATAAGAAGATATTAGATATATCCAAAATGCTGGGATTAAATGAAGGCACCGTGAAGACGCGGCTTCGACGAGCGAAAGATATCCTAAGTAAATCTATGAAAGGGGGTATATAAATATGTCGAACTATAAAGAAGAACTAAATAACATACATGCCCCTGAGGATCTTATACTTAGAACCCTGAACAAGGTGCATGAGGAAGAAAAGAAAGTTGAAGCTGAGACAGAACAAAAGATTGAAACTACATATAATGATTCTAATGTAACAAGAATAAAACCTAAGAGAATAATTACAACAGTATCATCAATTGCTGCCGCAGCAGCAGTTCTTATAATAGCGCTGAGTGCAGGTGGATTTTTTAAAGGCTATAGTGAAGAATCTACATCTAGTTCGGATATGATGATGGAGACGACGCAGGCAAGCGCAGAATCGGAAGCATCTTCAGCATCGTCAAATGCATCTTCGGGAGCATCTTCAGCATCGTCAAATGCATCTTCTGCAGCATCCTCAGCATCGTCAGATGCATCTTCTGCAGCATCAGAAGCTTCGGACAGCTCTGATGAAGAAGATAATACTATGAACTATAGCTATGGTGATTATAAGAATAAGAACAAAAGAGATTCTGTAGCACAAGGTGAAGCCACTAATTCACTTACAGCTAAATGGACGATGCCTGATAGTATAGAAGTGACAAGTGAGCTTAATGGTTTATTTAATGAAGGGGTAGAAGGTTTAACTAAAGTAACATTTGAACCAGCTGCCTATCTTGGATACATTGAAGAAACAGATCTTGCTCATGCATTTCTATGTAAGACCATTGAAGATACAGGAAAAACATTCTGGTCAGTAGTCTATATAAAGGAAGATTCAGAGGGGAAAGTAAATCTTCTGGATGTTCAAAGTATAATGCTATCGGAATCCTCAGATAAAGGTGCTGTTCAGTTCGGCACAGTCTCGGGCGATGAATTGGTTGGAAACTGGAGTGTAGATGAAGAAAGTGTATCTAATGGAATAGGTGATATTTCAGACGATATAAAGGCGGCTATAGATGAGGCGCTTAAGAGTAAAGTCAGCGTAACATATGAACCAATAATGATAATGGGTTCACAGGTTGTGTCTGGAACAAATTACGCAGTTCTATGTAAAAATGTGACTTCATCCGAGTGGACAATAGTCTATGTATATAAAAATCTTGATGGAAAAGGAAACCTAATGAATGTGGCAACATTCGATTTAGAGGTATTCGAGTAAATGCTTCTTTTGTGAACATTAATAAAAAAGGCTTTATTTTTAAAGATTAGTGTGTTATTATCTTACAGTTGGAAAAATTACAGGATTCGAAGAATCGAAAGGAGCTTTATTATGAAGTTCAGAAAGTTAAGCGCTATCCTGGTAGCAGTTATGATACTTTCACTTGTGTCAGGCTGTGGCAAGAAGGAAAAAGGCGCAATCGACGAGATGAAGGATAACTATATAAAGTATGTAACACTTGGTGATTATAAGGGTGTTGAGTATACTCCTAACCATACTGTAATCACAGATGATTACATTCAGTATGATATCCAGAGTCTTATAGCACAGAATACTAAGAAGAATCAGATTACTGAAGGTATCGCTACTATGGGCGATACAGTTAATATCGACTTCGTTGGTTATGTCGATGATGAGCCATTTGATGGTGGTGATTCACAGGGAGCTGGATATGATCTTGTTCTTGGATCAGGAAGCTTCATCGATGACTTTGAAGATCAGATATGTGGACATAGCCCTGGAGATGCATTTGATGTAGAAGTTACATTCCCAGAGGATTATGGAAATGAGGATCTTGCTGGTAAGGACGCTAAGTTCGAGACAACACTCAACTATATAGTAGAGAATGTTGCACCAGAGTACGATGACGTTCTTGTTGCAAGTGCTACAGATTATGCAACAACTGAAGAGTTCGAGAAGGCTAAGAAGGAAGAGTATGAGACTCAGGCAGCTGAGTCTGATCTTGCAAATGACAAGAAGGCCGTATTTGATAAGGTAATCGAAAACTCAACAGTTAGTGAGTATCCAGAGAGTGAAGTAAACGATCGTATCCAGATGGTTATGGATAGTGTTCAGCAGGAAGCTGAAGCTAACGGAGTAGATATCAATACATATCTTTCAAATTATGGTTATGATCTTGATACATTTAAGGATAATATCAAGGAGTCTGTAGAGACATATATCAGAGAGAAGATGATAGTTGTTGCTATCGCTGATGCTGAAGGAATAACTGTTACAGAGGATGAGATGAATGATAAGGTTCAGGAACTCCTCACACAGACAGGTCTTACAGATAAGGATACTCTGAGTCAGCAGTATGGTTTCAAGGATGAGGACTACTACTATGAAGTTCTTTACGCAAAGGTTTATGACTTTGTTTATGAGAATGCTGTAGCAGTTGATGCAACTGAGACTGATGCTACAGAGGATGATGCTTCACCTTCTGATGGTCTTGTAGATGACTACGGAACAACTGAAGAAGAGTAATTAAGAGTGAAAATGTATAGCCACTGCGTTGTTGACATTAAAAGTTTTTGATGTTAGACTATAGCGCAGTGGCTAAGATTAGCAGATGTGGCGGAATTGGTATACGCGCATGATTCAGGTTCATGTCCGCATTAGTGGGTACGGGTTCAAGTCCCGTCATCTGCACTTCGACATATGTATTTGAACTAATTGTCAATATTAATATCTGAAAGGAATCTATAATGGAAGATAAGAAGAAACAGATTACCTATGAAGAGTTAAAGAACCTTGAGGACGAGTTATCAGAACTTAAAAACAATCGTCGAAAAGAGATTGCTGAGAAGATTAAAGAGGCTCGTGAACAGGGAGACTTATCAGAGAACGCTGAGTATGATGCTGCTAAGGATGAGCAGAGAGATATAGAGTCACGTATTGCTGAACTTGAGGATATCCTGAAGCATGTAGAAGTCATCGATGAGTCCAATCTGGATACAGAGTCTGTATTCATCGGATGTACTGTACATTTTGTAGACATGGAGTCCAAGCAGGAGTTCACATACAAGATTTCCAGTTCAACTGGTGCAAATATCCTCGCAGGAAAGATATCTGTTGAATCACCAATTGGATCAAAGCTTATCGGTTCTAAGGTAGGTCAGGTTATTACAGTAGATGCTCCAAATGGTAGATACAGTTATAAGATTCTTGATTTCAAGAGAGATAAGAATAAGTAATGTAGACTTATCACCGCCGGAGTTATACTCTGGCGGTTTTTTATATGTACCTTATTATATAGATTGAGAGGAAAAAGATATGGGAGAACAAAGTAAGAATAATGGACAGCAGCAGGATCTTAATCAGCTGCTTAAGGTTCGTCGCGAGAAGCTCGCAAATCTTCAGGAAGCTGGAAAGGACCCATTTGTCGTAACAAAGTTTAATCATGATGATCAGACTAATACTATAAAGTTTGACTATGAACATGTTGAAGCAAGACTGCTTGCTGATATAGAAGAGCCAGATTTTTCTGGACTTGATGATGATGCACTGAAGCAGGCAAAGACTGAGTTCTATAACAAGAAGCGTGCTATTATGGATGCAAATCCAATAGAGGTAAGCATTGCAGGACGTATGATGTCTAAGCGTGTTATGGGTAAGGCTTCATTTTGTAATATTCAGGATAAGTATGGAAATATTCAGGTATTTGTAGCTCGTGATGAACTTGGCACAGATGACTATGCGGATTTCAAGAAGTTTGATGTTGGTGATATTATCGGCGTAACAGGTTATGTGTTCCGTACAATGATGGGCGAGATCTCTATTCATGCTGATAAGATAACACTTCTATCAAAGTCACTTCAGGTTCTTCCAGAGAAGTTCCATGGACTTACTAATACTGACATCAGATATAGACAGAGATATGTTGATCTTATAATGAATGCTGATGTTAAGGAAACATTTATTAAGAGATCAGAGATTATTTCATGCATTAGAAGATTTCTAGATGAAAAGGACTTTATGGAAGTTGAGACACCTATGCTTGTATCAAATGCAGGTGGTGCAGCAGCTCGTCCTTTCGAGACTCATTTCAATGCTCTTGATGAGGACCTTAAGCTCCGTATATCCCTTGAACTCTACCTTAAGAGACTTATCGTTGGTGGTTTAGAGCGTGTATACGAGATTGGTCGTGTATTTAGAAATGAAGGCGTTGATACACGCCACAACCCAGAGTTTACACTTATGGAGCTCTATCAGGCATATACAGATTATCATGGTATGATGGACCTTACAGAGGAAATGTATCGTCACATTGCTCAAGAGGTAAATGGTTCAACAACTATTACTTACCAGGGAATTGAAATGGATCTTGGTAAGCCATTTGAAAGAATTACTATGGTTGACGCTGTTAAGAAGTACAGCGGCGTAGATTGGAACGAAGTTAAGGATCTTGAGGCTGCTCGTGCGCTTGCTAAGGAACATAACATCGAATTCGAAGACTTCCACAAGAAGGGTGATATTCTTAATCTCTTCTTCGAGACATATGTAGAAGAGCATCTTATCCAGCCTACATTTGTTATGGATCATCCAATCGAGATATCACCACTTACAAAGAAGAAGCCAGAGAATCCAGAGTATGTAGAAAGATTCGAGTTCTTCATGAATGGGTGGGAGATGGCAAATGCTTACTCAGAGCTTAACGATCCTATCGATCAGAGAGAAAGATTTGCAGCTCAGGATGCACTTGCCGCAGCAGGTGATGATGAAGCAAACCATACAGATGAGGACTTCCTCAATGCCCTTGAAGTAGGTATGCCACCTACAGGAGGTATCGGATATGGTATCGACCGTCTTGTTATGATCATGACAGATTCACCAGCTATCCGTGATGTTTTACTCTTCCCGACGATGAAGAGTCTGAATTAGTGTATGGATTTCCTGAGCTTTACCGAAATCCATAGAAGTCCAAATGTATCCAATCTTGCCTCGAATGTACCACAAATCTTATGGATTTGAACGGAC
>Ga0129310_1000073_pt1 | contig 132391 bp, 121 predicted proteins | sample Go1ome_2_FD_94433 | JGI IMG/M metagenome (GOLD analysis project Ga0129310, IMG submission 94433) | Western lowland gorrila individual fecal microbial communities from Wisconsin, USA - Go1022A metagenome | ecosystem: Host-associated > Mammals > Digestive system > Large intestine > Fecal... | reverse complement strand
GTGGAGCAGACGGGAGTCGAACCCGTGTCCAAAGGCAAATCCACCGTACTTCTACTATCATAGTCAATTATTTCCAAAAAGTCCCGAAGGACCTCTTATTTCCCATCCGCCGGCCGGGAACTGACACCCTTCCGGTTTTGGTAGCTTCATAGTACGCCCACAGGCTCAAAGCTTTGCCTGCGTCGTTTCCTATCTGGTCGATGCCAGTACTCTAAAGGATAGGTACTCTAGAACTGACAGCTGCCATTAGGCAGCGTATGCTAAATTATCTTCAGCGTTTAATTTTAGTTTTGCGATTTGACGCATCGCCTGCGGATAGCTTCTCCGACTTCAAAACCCCTGTCGAAACCTTAACTGCCCCTTATATTTTTATAAAAAGAATCAGGAAGCAGATCTCCCGATTCTGATTACCTTTAAAGATTGCGGATCTTAAATTCACGTTCATTCTCCCGGCGCTGATCCTTCTTGGCAATGTCCTGCCGCTTATCATACAACTTTTTACCTCTGGCAAGACCAATCTCCACCTTGGCAAGACCGTTTTTAAAATACACCTGAAGCGGAACCAGCGTATATCCTTTTTCCGTAAGCTGCCCTTTCAACTTCATGATCTGGTTTCTGTGCATCAGCAGCTTCTTTGGTCTGAGCGGGTCCTTGTTAAAGATGTTGCCCTTTTCATATGGGCTGATGTGCATACCATAGATAAACACTTCTCCGTTATCAATATGGATGAAGGACTCTTTGATACTGCACTTTCCCATTCTGAGTGACTTGACTTCGGTACCGTGAAGCACAATGCCTGTTTCGTATTTTTCTTCAATAAAATAATCATGATATGCTTTTTTGTTATTTGCAATCAGTTTGCTCTCATGTGGCATCTTCTTCACAGCCCCCTTTCATCAACCATATTCTATCCCAATTTCCATGAATCGTCCACCGGTTTTTTCAGGCAATTGGTACAAAATCAATCGTTCTGTCAAAGCGGTCCGCCCGTTCGACCTGAATCTTTATTTTCTGCCCCAGTTTATAGGATTTTCCGGTATGTTGTCCTGTCATTTCATAGGCATTTTCATCATAACAGAAGAAATCACCTGTTAATTTTCCAACCGGTATCATTCCTTCCACTGTATTGGGCAATTCCACATATAATCCCCATGAAGTCACACCGGATATGATTCCCTCATAGGTCTCTCCGATATGGCTCTCCATATATTCCACCTTTTTAAGCTTCTCTGTTTCCCGTTCTGCTTCATCCGCACGACGTTCCAGAGAAGAGCACTCCTTGGCCACCTTCGGCAGGATCGCGCGATAATGCTCCACTCTGTTTTCCTTCAGTCTTCCCCGAAGCTGTTCCTTTATAATTCTGTGGATCTGAAGATCCGGATAACGTCTGATCGGCGAAGTAAAATGACAATAAAACTGGCATGCCAGCCCGAAATGTCCGGTACATTCTGTTGTATATTTTGCCTGCTTCATACTTCTGAGTGCAAGTCTGCTGATCATCGCTTCTTCCGGCGTGCCCGCAACCTTTGCAATCAGCTTCTGGATCTCTTTCGGATGGATCTCATCTTTTTTCATTTTCAGAGAATAACCGAAATTATACAGAAACGTTCCAAGCTTCATGATTTTCTCGGGATCCGGATTCTCATGCGTCCGGTATACAAACGGCAGTTCCTGCCAGTAAAAGTGCTGTGCTACTGTCTCATTTGCAATCAGCATAAATTCTTCTATTATATCTGTTGCAACATTTCGTTCATATGGTTTAATTGCAACCGGGTGTCCCTCTGCATCCAGACTGATCTTTGTTTCCGGGAAGTCAAAGTCGATCGAACCACGCTTCTTTCTCTTTCTGCGCAGGATCTCAGCAAGGTGCTCCATCTGCCCAAACATTGGTACAAATGCCTCATATTCCAGGCACAATTTCTCATCCTTCTCCGTCAGGATTGCAGCAACATCCGGATAGGACATCCTTCTGTCCACGCGGATCACACTTTCTGCAATCTCATAATCCGTCACATTGCCATCTGCATCGATCGTCATGAGGCAGCTGAGTGCCAGACGATCTTCCCCTGCATTTAAGGAACAGATCCCGTTTGACAGGGTATGCGGCAGCATCGGTATTACACGGTCCACAAGGTATACACTCGTTCCACGCTTTAGCGCCTCATGATCCAGTGCCGAGTTTTCCTGTACATAATTACTGACATCCGCAATATGGACTCCGAGGTGATAATATCCTCCCTCATATTCCAGACTGACTGCATCATCCAGATCCTTGGCATCCACACCATCGATCGTCACCATTGAAATATCCCGCAGATCTTTTCTTCCCGCACAGTCCGCTTCCGTCACATCCTTTGCAACCCGCTCTGCCTGATTCAGTACTTTTTCCGGGAATTCTACCGGAAGCTCATGACCGAGTACGATCGACATGATGTCCACGCCCGGATCATTGATATGTCCGATGATCTGTGTCACTTTTCCCTCCGGTTTTTTATTCTCATTACCGTAATCCGTCAATTCCACCACTACTTTATGACCACTTACGGCTCCTTTAGAACGTTCCTTGGGAATAAAAATATCTGCACCAAACCGGTCGTTATCCGGGATGACAAAGCCAAAGTTTTTACTGCTCTCATAAGTTCCCACAAGCGTTGCAGTTCCTCTCTCAAGGATCTGTATGATCTCACCCTCGGTACGTTTTCCACGCCTGCCTGGCAATATACGAACCTGGACCGTATCTCCGTGAAAGGCACCGTTTACATGACTTTCCGGTATGAAGATATCCTCTTCCCGGTCTTCTACCTCTACAAACCCGAATCCTCGCGCATGAGCGATAAAATGTCCGACCGGACAGTCCTCCTCCGGTTTCTGGTATCTTCCCCTCTTAGTAAGCTGGATCCGGTTTTCCTGAAGCAGTTCTTCCAAAACAGTTTTAAAATCGGACCGGTCCTCAGGTCTTACCTGCAGAAAAACCGCAAGTTCCTTTTCTTTCATTGGAACATAATGCGGATCTTTCATCAGCTCACATATCATATTTTTTCTTTGTATTAACTGTTCTTTTTTCATTTTTCTATTCCTATATAGTAAACGGAGTCACACTTTCCGGCATGGACGTATTAACACCGGTTTCAATCACGCAAAAGAAAAAGCACTCCGTTTGTTCAGAGTGCTTTCGATCTTTTCTAGAATCCGTTCAGGTTTAAAACTGCTGCAAGGATAATCAACAGTGCTGTCAGGATCGTGGTATATTTTACCAGCTTTCCCTCTACGGAACGCCCTTTGTTCTTACTCCAGTATGTTTCAGCTGAACCACTGAGAGCTCCAAGCCCCTGCTGTTTTCCTTCCTGCATCAATACAAGAATGGTTACAAAAACACTCAATATGATCAATACTACATATAATACAATTCTTAATGGACTCATGCTTTCACACCTCCTAACACGCCATACTCACTCACTATAGCACAAGAATACTCTGATTTCAAGTATTACAATGACAGGAAATCAAAAAAATCTTCTTTTGCGTTTTCTTGTTTTAATAAGTATGCTTTCAGCTCCGTATGCTGCTCTCCCAGATCAGCAACCATGTCCTTCCGGTTTTTCTCACTGACTGCACCGACCTCGGAAAACAGACGATAATAGGATGCATCATCTCCATGTTCTTCCTTCAGTATCTCCCACGCTTCTTCACTTTCGCATCCTTTTGTATGACTGCGCAGGAACTGCTCCAACAGACTCCTGTCTTCATCAGCAAGCAGATGCGGATAACGTAATCGTAAAAATGCAACTCTGCTTTTATTCAGACGTTTCTGGTGCGTATAGTGTTCCAACGTATTTTCTCTGCTGCCATAATCCTCAACACCGCACATCAGCATCTGTGAAAAGCCCGTAGTATCAGAGCTATCCATAAGCATCCGCATTCTGCCATCCCAGATCTCATACCACTGTCTGCTTCCGGCCTGCAAAGCATCCGTAAGGTACGGCGTATCAAGCAGTGAAAAGCCTGCCGCAAACAAGAAGCCAAGCCCCGGCCGGATCTCACCGTTTTCACTCCTCAGTTCTATCTCCTGAATGACTTTGCTTCCCTTAAAGACACCTCTGCCGAAATGAACCGATTCTTTTTTCAGACTGATTCTTCTTAATTTTCTGCAGCTTGCAAATGCCCAGTCTTCTATATTTTCCACACTATCCGGCAATTCAATTTCTTCTATCTGTGCGGCAGATAAAAATGCTTTTTTACCAATTGCAGTAACCCGGACTCCCTGAATCTCCTCCGGAATACGCAGGGATATTGCATTTCCTTTGTAACCGGTGATACGGATCTCCCCGCCCTTTTTCTGCGCATATGATTCCGTGCTTTCCTCTTTGCCGCATATCTCATAATATATCATTCCTGCATTGCAGGTATATATCATGTCCCTTGTATTCATTTTTACAGCTCCAACTCCCGAATTTGGCTCATCAGTTCGTTCTGTCTCTCCGAAAGCATCATCTCAGCATTATGTTTCTGATAATCTTCACATCCAAACCTTGCGATAAATGCAGCATCCGTATCCGAAACTGTCATATGCGTCATCAGAAGCAGCATTTCATTTCCATCTGCAAATACCTTTTCCACAAATGCAAACAGATGATGGAGATGTTCTTTTACAAGCATGGTCTGCTTTTTCAAATTCAAAACAGCATCATCAAATTTCTGCCTGATGCATTCAAATCTCTCTGCTTCGTTTCCTGCTCCAGAAAGTACCAGATCCTTTTTCCCTTCCTCCAGGAAGCGGATCACACTGCGGTGCATACGGGTATCGGCGTCGGATAATGCACCTGCTTCCCGCAGATTCTGCAGCAGGGCCTGTCTGCCCTGTATCTGCTTATCAAGTGTCATCAGAATTCCGTTCTCCTCATTTTTCTCAGTAACCGCTTTCAATACTTTCAGTGACTGTAAAAGGCTGGATAAAAATTCAGACTTTTCCATGGTCTCTGCAATCTCACTGTCTGCCTTGTCAGTCAACATGCCCAGAAGTGATATCCTCTCATCAAAGGCCGCAGCAGCAGCCTTTTGTTCCAATTGGCCATCCGTGGTTCCGTGAAGAATTTCTTCAATATGGTAGTCCTTCTGGTATTTGCAATATAAATCATAATAAGCTGCAAATTCTTTTACCACCCTTTCATGGTGAAGATACTGCCCGATCAGCTCTTCATCAATCGAAAGTCCATCTTCCTCATACAGCTTCATGATCTGCGAAAGATCCTCCCAGCCACGTGCGGTCACATAGGAGCGCCCCTTTGGAGTCATCTCCATAATATAAAAATCCTGTTTTTTCAGTTCCAGATAATTCATGACCGCATTATGGATGCCTTTTGCCGCCGCGTATCCTTTCCAGGCCTCATAATCTGCCTCGACCTGCAGCAGCTTCATACGATCCATTGTCACAACATCAAACTCTCTGACACTTCTGTTATATTCACGCGGATTGCCCGCGGTTACGATCACCCAGCCATCCGGAACCCTGTGCCTGCCAAATACCTTGTACTGTAAAAATTGCAGCATGGAAGGCGCCAGTGTCTCCGATACACAATTGATCTCATCCAAAAACAGAATTCCCTCCTTGAAGCCGCTTTTCTGCATGACCTCATAGATGGACGCAATGATCTCACTCATCGTATATTCTGACACCTCGTAGGACAGTCCCTCATATTCCCTGTGACTGATAAACGGCAGTCCCAGTGCGGACTGTCTCGTGTGATGTGTCATGGAGTAGGATACAAGTGCTATCCCAAGTTCCTGTGCAATCTGCTCCATAATGGCTGTCTTTCCGATTCCGGGTGCCCCCAGCAGAAAGACCGGGCGCTGTCTGACAACCGGAATCCTGTAGTCACCATATTCATCCTTTTTTAAATACAATCTGACTGTATCTTTAATATCTTCTTTTGCTCTCTTAATATTCATCGTCAAGTTCTCCATCCAGTACAATTTTAACAGCCCACGAAGGAATCGGCGGCTGGGTATCATCCTCTCTTAAAAACACAAATACGGTATCATATTCCGGCATCTGCGTAGGGAATATCCCGTATCCGTCCGTAAAGTAAATCAGTCCTTTCAGGTTCTGCAGTGCTCCCTGCCTGATCTTTTCATCCACATAATGAAACGCCGGTCTGAAATCCGTAGATCCAAATCCGGTTAACGTAGCTCCCGTAAGATACTGATCCAGTTCCGCTTCATTGTGTATAACCGTATCCTTACGTACCTCATGATCACATTGCAGGATATGGACATTCATGTCCTCAAAAAAAGCGCCTTCCGTCTTCATAATGGAATATGTTTTATTCAGAAAAGCCCGCACCGTTTTTCCTCTGCAGGAAGCTGACGTATCTATTACAATCACAAAATCCTGTATTTTCTGCACTTCCTGGTATTCAAGCGGCTCAATTAACGGCATATTCCCATATTTGAAAAGTCCGTAATGGTAATAGATATAATCAAACTCATCCTCGCTGACATGCATTGCCTCCCCTGAAACAACAAAGCGTTTTAAAAAGGCACTGTAATCCACATGGTCCCTCGTTGCCGCTTCCAGATTCTGCATCATACCCTCCGATTTCGTTTTTCCATCGGAAAAGCTCTTTAAATCTGCTTTGATTCGTTCGGTCATTTTTTTCCAGTCAGAAAGGGAAAGATTCATCTGCTGCGTCTCTTTCCAAATCTCGTGGTCATCCACCTGAAACAGATTCAGATACTCTGTCAGCACATCAATGTCCAACGGTTTTTCTTTATAAAAGCGATAGATTTTTTCGGCATTCATCTTAACGCCTTCCCGCTGCAGACCTCTTATGACCTCTCTTTTTTCGCGATCCCGCTTTAACTGTGTATTCGGGATTGCAAATTCCATAATCGTATTTTCAACTGCCATATCACATGCCAGATTCCAACCGTCCCGATCCACCCTGTCATACCGGAATCCGTGAAAAAAGATCATATGAAGAAGCACATGAAGGTACGCGCGAACAATGGCTCCCTGTTCCTGTCTGTATTTTCTGACAACCCACACCGGATCATAGAGCAGGTTCCTTCCGTCACAGGCAATACTGTCCATTCCCCATTTGGGCTTTGGCGTAATTGCAGCCATTGCCACATCTAAAAAACGCATATGCATCAAAATATGATCCTTAGACAGTCTTATGATTTTTTGTGCAAGTTCTGTAATCTTTTTTTGTCTGATTTCCTTTTCCATGGTTCCCAGTGTAACATAAAGGATTCGCCTTTTCCACTATTTATCTGTTTTATCCAAAAAGGGATTCTCATATTCCGAAACACTGCCCAGTTCCTCTTCTATACGAAGCAATTGATTGTATTTACACACCCTGTCACTCCTGCATGGGGCACCCGTTTTAATCTGTCCGGCATTCACCGCCACCGCCAGATCTGCAATAAATGCATCTTCCGTTTCGCCGGAACGGTGTGAGATTACCGTCTTATATCCATTTTTCTGCGCCATTTCAATTGCTGCCATTGCTTCTGACACTGTTCCGATCTGATTTACCTTCACCAGGATTGCATTTGCAACTCCCAGTTTAATTCCGGCAGCAAGCCGTTTGGAATTGGTAACAAACAGATCATCCCCAACAAGCTGGATACGTTCTCCCAGACGTTTTGTCAGCTTCTCCCAGCCTTCCCAGTCGTTCTCATCAAGCCCGTCCTCAATTGATACAATCGGGTATTTACTGCAAAGTTCCTCATAAAGTGCTATCATTTCCTCCGTGCTTCTGAGCACACTGTTTTTTCTGGTATCCGGTTCCATAACACTGTCATCTTCTTCCTGAAGCACCTGCGTTTCACCGGGAAAATAGTACATACCTGAATCTTCCTGATATAGTTCACTTGCCGCAACATCCATGGCGATCATAATATCATCTCCCGGCTGATATCCGGCAGCTTCAATTGCCTCCACGATCAGCGACAGAACCTGATCTGCATTCTTCAAAGACGGCGCAAAGCCCCCTTCATCACCCACTCCTGTAGAAAGATGTTTTTTCTTGCATAACTGCTTTAAATTATGATAAATCTCGGCGCAGATTCTGAGTCCGTCTTTGAAAGAAAGTGCCTTTACGGGCATGATCATAAACTCCTGAAAATCAATCGTATTATCCGCATGCTTTCCGCCATTTAAAATATTCATCATCGGAACCGGCAGCAATTTTCCGTTCACACCGCCCAGATACCTGTATAACGGCATCTCTAGCGCAAGTGCACAGGCTCTTGCACATGCCATGGAAACGCCGAGTGTTGCATTTGCTCCCAGGTTTTCTTTGTTCTGTGTCCCATCCTGCTCAATCAGAATCTTATCAATCAGTTCCTGGTCAAGCGCATTCATGGATAAAAGTGCCTCTCTGATCTTGGTATTGACATTATTGACGGCCTTTTGTACACCCAGCCCACAATATCGTTTCTCACCATCCCTGAGTTCCACCGCCTCAAAACGTCCCGTACTGGCACCGGATGGTACACTGGCCCTGCCCATCGTCTTTTTTCCGGTCGTTTCTGTTTCCACAACTACTTCTGCCTCAACCGTCGGGTTTCCTCTGGAGTCCAGAATTTCTCTTGCATGAACATCTGTAATGATCAGTCTTAACGACATAAAGCTTCCTCCTGTCTGATATCGTTTTCTTTCTTTACTATATCCAACCGGAAGCATTTCATACAAAAAGCCACACGGAACTTTCTCCTATTCTTTAGGAAAACACCATGTGGCTTTTTTTTGATCTGATTCTCTTTGCTCTTCTATTCTGATAGGGAACTATTCTAACGGTTTCTTCATCATATCATAAATCGCACCAAGGCGTTCCTCTGATAAGTCCGCTTTGTTCAGGATCGTATAACGGTCTTTTCTCGTTGCCGACGCTCTCTGTAAACAGTCCACAAAAATTTCCTTTGTAATCCCATAGTGCTCAGGATTGATATCAATATCAAATAACGCGCATAAGCGTTGCAGCTTCATAACATCTCTTTCCTGAAGGACGCATGCCGGAATACTGCCCATTGCAACCGCCATTCCATGCGAGATCCTAATATCCGGATAAAATTCCTCCAATGCATGGCAGAACAGATGCTCCGTACCGCTGCAGGGTCTTGAACTTCCCGCAATCTCCATTGCAAGACCGCCAAATACCAATGCCTGTGTTAACAGACGGATAAAATTACGGCTCTTTAAGGAGCGTTCCTCCGAATAAGCGATCACATTAAATGCCATTTCCGAGATCATATATGCAAAATCGTCCACTCTCTGCCCCTTATGACCGGCATCCAGCTTCCAGTCATACAATGCGGTATATTTGCTGAGTGTATCACCGATCCCGGCTTTTAACTGGCTCTCCGGCGCATTGCGGATCACCTCGGTATCCACAATGATACCGGTCGGTATCTTACAGCCAAAGGTTTTTCTGTTGTACCCGTCCGTCGCCATGACGCTGAACGGGGAAGCCAGACTGTCATTACTCAGAGTTGTAGGCAAACAGATATACGGGATTTTTGCAACAAATGCCGCATACTTGGTAATGTCAAGCACCTTCCCGCCGCCAAAGCCGATACAGGCATCAAAGCCCTTCACGCACAGATATTTTGCGAGCCCGACTGCCACATCAAAAGAGCTGTCTTCCACAAGATATACTTCACAATCCTCCAGATCTTTCTGGATCTCTCCTATGGTATCTGCAAACAGATCCTGCAGATTCTTTTCCGTAACAAATAAAAGCTTTTGTTTACGGATTCCGGGAATACACTCCTGCAGCAATATATCCATTTTCTGAAACGCACCGTCCTCTACCACCAGACAATACGGTAATCGAAAGCTATGCATGTTCTTCCTCCCATTTGACCAACAGCTTCTTATCCCGATAGATCAGATACCAGTACACACCGGTCAATATGACCTGTACTACATAGTATATCGCCGAAAGAACCGTCAAATCATAAAAATATAAAACCGCGGCTACAATTCCCGCACCCATACAAACCATTGCAACAATGACCGTAACATTGTTATAACTGTGGTTTTCCAATGTCTCAAGCTGCCCGCAAAGTGCATACATGGCGCTAAATAGCGCAATCTCTTTCATGACTGCTGCAATAAAATAGATCAGATATCCCATGCGGAACCGTGCATGCCCATTTAGTAGAAACGGCATACAATTCAAATAGATATGACTGCCCAGTCCAAGTGCCGTAAAAATAAGAACTCTGCGAAACTTTGAATTTTTCATAAGCAGCATAACCGCCACGCCTGCAAGCAGCAGATATCCTAACACGTCAGAAAAAAGATCCATTTTAACATTTGAACCAATCACATGGCCGATCACCATATCCACCGTTTTGGGTGCCTCTGTCTCAAATGCTTCAAAGACCGGATATGCTGCTGCAGGAATCCTGATATCCAGGACTAACAGCAGCACTGCGGCAAATAAGACATAATATTTTTTCATATGATTACTTTCTGATGAGCAGGGACTTTCCTGTCATTTCAACCGGCTGCTCCTTACCCATGATCTGAATCAGTGTCGGAACAATATCCGCAAGGCATCCGCCATCGCGCAGTGTATAAGAATCATCATAATTTACAAGGATAAACGGAACATCGTTCGTGGTATGTGCCGTAAACGGTTCCCCGGTCTCATAATCAATCAGCTGCTCCGCATTTCCATGATCCGCACAGATAAACAGTACGCCGTCCATTTCTTTTACTGCCTCAACTGCTTTTCCCACACATTCGTCCACTGTTTCAACCGCTTTAATGGCAGCTTCGAGAACACCGGTATGTCCTACCATATCCGGATTCGCAAAATTAATGATGATCACATCATATTGATTTGATTTGATCGCTCCAACGAGCTTATCACATACCTCATAGGCGCTCATCTGCGGTTTCAGATCGTAAGTCGCAACATCCTTAGGAGAATTTACAAGGATGCGGTCCTCTCCCTCATTGGGCTGCTCCACACCACCGTTAAAGAAAAAGGTAACATGTGCATATTTCTCAGTTTCTGCAATTCTTGCCTGTTTCATTCCATTTGCAGCAAGCCACTCACCAAACGTATTGGTAACAGAGATTTTATGGAAAGCAACCTCCTTATTCGGAATCGTAGGATCATAATCGGAGAAGCATACATAAGTCACATCCGGTCTTGCTCCTCTGTCAAAGCCCTTGAAATCATCATCGCAGAAGCATCTTGTGATCTCTCTTGCCCGGTCCGGTCTGAAATTGAAGAAAATAATGGAATCCTTATCTTTGATCGTCGCAACCGGCGCACCGTTCTTCAATACAACTGTCGGCTTTACAAATTCGTCGGTCTCATCCTTATCATAAGAGTTCTGAACAGCCTCTGTTGCACTGTCTGCAGTCTGTCCTTCTCCTTTTGTCAGAGCATTGTATGCAAGTTGTACACGGTCATAGTTATTATCTCTGTCCATTGCATAATAACGTCCGGATACGGATGCTACCTCGCCAATCCCCAGTTCCGCCATTTTTGCTTCCAGCTCTTCTACATAGCCTTTTCCACTTGCAGGCGGGGTATCACGTCCATCAAGGAATGCATGTACATATACTTTGGAAAGTCCATTTCTCTTCGCAAGTTCCAACAGACCATATAAATGCGTAATATGGCTGTGTACACCACCATCGGACAACAGTCCGTACATATGGAGTGCGGAATTATTCTTTTTACAGTTATTGACTGCATCCAGTAATGCAGGGTTCTCAAAAAAAGTTCCATCCTGGATCTCTTTGGTGATTCTGGTCAGTTCCTGATATACAATGCGTCCTGCACCCATGTTCAGATGACCAACTTCAGAGTTACCCATCTGTCCTTCCGGCAGACCTACCGCCATTCCGCTTGCATGTCCATGTACAAACGGGTACTGCGCCATTAACTTGTCCATAACAGGGGTCTTTGCCAGTGCTACGGCATTTCCTTCTGTTTTTTCATTTAATCCATATCCATCAAGGATCATCAATACAATCGGTTTCTTACTCATGGTATGTTCTCCTTTTCTCATAATCTGATAGGATTATACACGCTTTTCAAGCCATGCGCAACAAAAAAGCACTTGCAAAGTGTCTTTTTATCCACTTCACAAGTGCTCATTTTACCTGTCATATTCCGTTTCCGGATGCTTAATCAATTGAGATGCTGTCAATGCTCTGTCTGAATGCATCATGCCATCCGAGTTCCGGAGAAGTTGTGTATGTGATTACATGGGTTGTATCACCGATCTGTGCAAGGAACTCGATCTGCTCGATTTCAACTCCCATCAGTGTATAATTGCAATCGATCAGTAATGTATCAAAGCCGTTCATCTTGCTCTTTGTAAATTCTACGATTTCAAAGCTGTCAATGCTGTAGCCCTGTGCTTCGTAAGCTGTGGATACCAGTTCTGTAAACTGCTCTTCTGTATAATCCACACCGTAAGGATCATCTTTTGTTTCCTGAACAATGATATTGGAAGAATCATTCGGATAATCTGCAGTTACATACTGTCCGGATTCCTCACTCTGCTCTGTAAAACCATCCGGTAACGTATAATTCAGTGTACCGTTCTTCTTGCTGCCACCGCATGCGGTAAGTGCAGCTACCATTGTGCATACCAAAGCCAATGCCATTAATTTTTTTCTCATGATTTCCCTCCTACTGTTTCGTCATCATAGTATATACATAAACAAACAAATTTTATCTCACATGATAAAGATTGTCAAACATATCTTTCCATTCCCTCTTGTATACATTTTAGTGTTATGGTACAATAACACATAGTTTTAATAACTATATATGACATTTCAGGAGGGCTTTATTATGCAAAAATACATTCTCAGCTGTTGTTCAACTGCCGATCTGACTGAAGAGCACTTTCTTCAAAGAGATATCCACTATATCTGCTTTCATTACGAATTAGACGGAAAAGCATATCCGGATGACCTTGGAAAAACCATGTCATTCCCTGATTTTTATGCTGCAATGGCAAATGGTGCCGATACAAAAACTTCACAGATCAATACCGATGAATTTTATCAATATTTTGAAGGCTTTCTGAAAGAAGGATACGACATTCTCCATGTATGTCTGTCTTCGGGTATTTCCGGTGTTGTCAACTCTGCTTCCGTTGCAAAGGAAGAACTATCCGAAAAATATCCGGACAGAAAGATTTTCGTCGTAGACTCTCTCGGTGCTTCTTCCGGGTATGGTCTGATTATGGATAAGCTCGCCGATCTTCGCGATGAGGGAATGGGCATTGAAGATCTGGCTGACTGGTTAGAGAAAAACAAACTGAAGCTGCATCATTGGTTTTTCTCTACAGATCTCACTTTCTACATCAAGGGAGGGCGTGTTTCAAAAACTGCCGGAACAGTTGGAAATATCTTAAATATCTGTCCGCTGTTGAATATGGATAATCTTGGAAAACTAATTCCCCGTTTTAAAATCCGCGGCAAGAAAAAGGTGATTCATGCCATCGTTGATAAAATGGTTGAAAACGCAGAAAACGGTACGGATTATTCCGGAAAGTGCTACATCTCCAATTCCGCATGCTACGAGGATGCCAGAGCTGTTGCCGATCTTGTTGAAAAGAACTTCCCTCATTTAAACGGTCCTGTAGAGATCAACAGTATCGGAACAACCATCGGCAGCCATACCGGTCCCGGAACCGTCGCACTCTTCTTCTGGGGCAGTGAACGGGTTGACTGATTATGAATAATCTGATTTTTTGTCTAAATGCAACCGTACCGATCTTTTTATTAATGCTTCTTGGCATGTTATTTAAAAAGATCGGTGTATTTACTGACAGTTTTGTAAAAACGATGAATTCTTTTGTGTTTCAGATTGCACTTCCGGTTCTCGTTTTTAAAGAGCTCTCCAGTCAGGATTTCTATCAGATCTGGGATGGTTCCTTTGTTTTATTCTGTTTTTTTGCAACACTGGGATCCATCCTGATTGCAATCCTGCTGTCGTTTTTATTCAAAAACCATTCCATCCGTGGTGAGTTTGCGCAAGCCGCGTACCGCTCTTCTGCGGCACTCTTGGGAATCAGCTTTATACAGAACATTTATGGAAATGCAGGGATATCTCCGATGATGATCATTGGCTGTGTCCCCCTTTATAATATCATGGCTGTTCTGATTCTTTCTTTTATGAAGCCGGAACGGGGCTGCCTGAACCGCTCTCTTTTTTTACATACAATAAAGGGCATTGCAACAAATCCTATTATTCTTGGCATTGTTTTAGGTATGATCTGGTCTTTATTATCACTTCCACAACCCACGATCATGACAAAGACTGTCACCTATATAGCCAATCTTGCAACACCTCTCGGCCTTATGGCAATGGGAGCCGGTTTTCATGCCGGTGCTGCGCTTTCCTCTTTAAAGCCCGCGCTGACAGCCTGCTTTTGTAAATTAATTCTGTTTTGCGCACTGCTTTTGCCCCTTGCCGTTCACTTTGGTTTTACCCATGATAAGCTGCTTTGCGTTCTGATTATGGCAGGTTCTCCAACCACGGTAAGCTGCTTTGTCATGGCAAAAAATATGGGACACGAGGGTACAATCAGCAGTACCTGCGTCATGCTGACTACTATTTTCAGTGCTTTTACCCTTACATTATGGCTGTATATTCTAAAAACGTTTGGACTTGTCTGATTCTTCGATCCTGGATCTGATTCTCTGCATCTCTTCGTCCAGTTTTGCGCTGTGTTCTGCACAGATGCGGAGTTCTTCCGCTATTTCTTCCGCACACGCAATATTTTTTTTATAATGAAGCTTATGCTCTAACGATGCCCAGAAATCCATTGCAATTGTTCTGAGCTGAATCTCCACCCGCATGATTCTTTTTTCATCCGCAAGAAAAATCGGTGTCTCAATAATCAGGTGCAGGCTGCGGTATCCGTTGGGTTTTGGATTCTTGATATAATCTTTTTGTTCAATCAGCATGACATCATCCTGCTGCAGTAAATATTTCGCAATCAAGTATACATCTTCCGGAAAAGAACAGATGACACGTATTCCTGCTATATCATTCAGATTTTGTTCAATATTATTTACCGTCGGTGCGATTCCCTTCCGGATCATTTTTTCAATGATACTCTGTGGACTTTTGAGTCTTGTCTTGATCGTCTCAATCGGATTTCGGTCATACTGCAGGGATAGTGTCTCATTTAACACTCGCATCTTGGTCTCCACTTCCATAATCGCACATTTATAATATGCCATCAGCGTGCGGAACCGTACTTCCATGTTAAATGCCCTTGCAATTACTTCCTGAATAGGGATTTCCTCTCCATTTTCCAAAACAATCCGGTTTTTCTTTACTTCAAGCAGAGTCTCTGACTCCGCTGTACTTACACTGAGTTCTTCTTTCTCCATTGTCTTTCACTCTCTTATCTTTATCTATCGGATGACAGTATCACATTATTTGGCCAAGTTACCATGGACAGCGTTATAACTGTACATGTTCTCCCATACAATCCATGACAAATTCGCAGAATACGGAATTTGCCCACGAAAACCATGGTCTTGTATAATGTTCCGGACAATCAGCATCAATCGCTTCATGCATCAGTCCTGTTCCGGCATCCATGTTACACATCATCTGTAAAATTTCCTGTTTTTCTTCCACGGTATCCGCAGTCATTCCCTGTATTCCAAGCGCAATATCCCAGACATAGCCGGCTTTCGTATGCGGACTGCCGATCCCCTTCGCATAAGTTCCTTTATAATAATAGGGATTTCTGTCGCTTAGTGCCATCTTTCTGGTGTTACGATAATGTTCATCATTCCGGTCGCAATATCCAAAGTAAGGCATCGCAAGCAGGCTCGGCAGATTGGCATCATCCATGATCAGATACTGCCCGAAGCCGTCAACCTCATATGCATAAAATTCACACGCTTCTCCCGGTACAATTCCATAGCATTCCACCGCTTCACGAATCTCTTTTGCGAGCATTCCGGCTCTTGCCGCCAGTTTCCCATCATGATAGATCTTTTCTGCAATCTCTGCCATATAGGATAATGCTACGCTTGCAAGCATATTGGACGGAATCAGGTACCCATATACGCAGGCATCATCACTGGGTCTGAATCCGGACCATGTCAGTCCGATATTTCCCTTTACCAGCGCTCCTTTTCCTTCTCTCGACAATGTATCCGTAAATGGACAATTCTCCCGTTCAAAGCGATAGTCGGAGCGATTTTCATGATCCTGTTCCGTTATAAATACCTGTAGGATTATCTCCGCTGCCTGTTTCCATTTTGCGTCAAATTGTCCGGTTTCTCCTGTATTTTTCCATAACAGATACGACAACTGGATTGGGTAACACAGGGAATCTATCTCGTATTTCCTTTCCCACAGGAAATCATTCATTCTGGTCTTATCATGCCGATAGCAGTTTCCGTTTGCCGCTTCATTAAATGCATTCGCATACGGATCAATCAGAATACAGACAACCTGTTTTTTTATAACGCCGGCAATCAGCTTTCTGATCTCCGGTTCCGTCTTTGCAAAGATCAAAAACGGACGCAGCTGACAGGCTGAATCGCGAAGCCACATAGCGGGAATATCACCGGTAATTACAAATACAGAACCATCAGACTGTTCATGCAATGTTGTTTCCAGTGTATTGGCAATACATTTCGAAAACATCCCAGCCACTTTACTGTCTTTTCCATATTCTTTTTTTACACGGTCGATCATGGATTCAATTGCCTGATAATTGCTATTCATACTGCCCACTCTTCTTCCATACAAATCTTGTAAATATCTGATATAAAATAACTGCAATCAAAATCCCGCTGGCTGTGCCAACAAATACATCTGTCGGATAATGAACCCCAACATACAGCCTTGAGAACCCTATCAATGCCGCTCCTGTAAGTGCCGGTATTCCATATTTTCGTGGCAATGTCAGAAATATCGCAGTTGCTGCTGCAAATGAACTTCCCGCATGTCCGGATGGAAACGAATAATCGGATTGTGCCGCAATCAGAAGCTTCAGTCCATCCACTACTTCATAGGGTCTTGTTCTTGCTACCAGATTCTTTAAAAACAGATTATTTAGCACTAACGAACCCAACAAGGATGCGAGCACCAATACCCCTGCTCTTCTTGTCTTCTTTGATATAAATAACAGCAGACCAAGTGTAATCCAGATCAGGCCAAAGTCGCCCAGACGTGTAAATTTTGTAAAAAATTCTGTCAGAACAGGAAATCTGAGATATTCCTGTATCCACAACAGAATCTGCCCATCCAATTGCAAAAGCCATTCCATAAAACGTCCTCTTTCTCTTGTTCCAATCTCAAATACAGGCTATAATAAATTGTATTTACCAATCCATTATACAAAAAGCTACAAGAAAGGACAATATTCATATGAAATTGATCTCATGGAATGTCAATGGACTTCGTGCCTGCATGCAAAAAGGATTTGAAGATTATTTTAAAGAAATAGATGCCGATATTTTCTGTATTCAGGAATCAAAACTCTCTGACGGGCAGATATCACTTGATCTTCCGGGATATTATCAGTACTGGAATTATGCAGAAAAAAAGGGATATTCCGGAACCGCAATTTTCACAAAATCAGAACCTCTGTCCGTTTCCTATGGAATCGGGATTCCGGAACACGATAGGGAAGGCCGCGTTATTACCTTGGAATATCCGGATTTCTACATGGTTACCTGCTATACCCCCAATTCCCAGCGTGAGCTCGCAAGAATCGACTATCGCATGACCTGGGAAGATGCTTTTCAACATTATTGCCTTGCGCTTGACAAAAAAAAGCCGGTAATTCTCTGCGGCGACTTAAATGTCGCACATGAAGAAATCGATTTAAAAAATCCGAAAACCAATCACCATAATGCCGGATTCAGTGATGAAGAGCGTTCTAAAATGACACAATTTCTGAAAAGCGGTTTTACTGATACCTTTCGCTATTTTTACCCGGATGTCACGGAAATCTATTCCTGGTGGTCCTATATGTTCCAATCCCGCCAGAAGAACGCAGGCTGGCGTATTGACTATTTTCTGACTTCCAGACGACTGAACGAAAAATTAACCGGTGCAGCAATCCATACCGATATTCTCGGTTCGGATCACTGCCCGGTTGAACTTGAAATAGATCTTCATTTCTGATCATATTGTACATGATTGACTTTTCTGTTTATTAACTATTGTGATTCCTCACCTGTACTGGAACAGTACGGCTTATGTATTTTTCCAATCCAGAAAAAGCAACCGCCCAACAGGATCAGTACGACCGCTAAAACACCTGCAAATCCTAATGCGGTTGTACTGTCCGGCAGCATACCATAGATCTCATCCACATAGATGCTTGAGAAATTGATAACTGCGTGCAACAGCATATTGATCCATATTCTCCGATACTTTCCATAGATATACCCCAACACCAGTCCCAGGACAAATGCATAGATACCCTGAACCAGATTTCCATGTATCATACCAAATGCCAATGCCTGAAGTATATTGGCGATCCAGAAACGATCCGACACTTTTTCTGCCAGCCGCAACATAATTCCACGGCACAGGATCTCTTCTCCGACCGGTGCCAGAATAACAGTCGTTACAATCACCAGAATGTCCGTTCCGCCAATTCCGGCTGCCTGCATCAGCTGCAGGTATCTGCTTAACCACTCGGGCTTCCACAAATAGATCAAAGACAGGATTCCGCTGATCAATATCTGAAGCAGGATTCCCATAATAATAATTGCCGGAAAATGATGCCATTTCGGTTTTTCGATTCCTTCCGGGCGTTTCTTTCTTCCCCACATAAAGTAATAGAATACACCAAAAACCACCACGGCAATCACATGATATAAAAGAACACCATACATTGCATGTGCTGAATATTTAACAGCCGCAAGCTGCATCAGAAATCCGCCCGGTTCTTCCGGTCTCTCAGATTTCAGCTGAAAATAATAAAAGGACAAAACTCCATATGCGCAAGCATACTGCATGGCATAGCATACCACTGCCGGAACCGCCGTAAGTACAAGCCAACCAGCTTTTTTCAAGATTTTCATCCTGTTTTCCCCCGTTTATGATGTTTTTAACGGGCAAAATTCATTTTCTTTTTCATCTGAGAGATAATCTCTGCAATAGAATCCAATGTCTCAAGAATCGATTCCACCCGTTTTCGTTCTTTCTCATCTATAATACCATCCTGCATGATATCTGTCAACTCTTCTGCAATGATTTCCATATCCTGTGCAGCTCCCAGAAACCGAAGCACCATGCGGTCCAGGCTCTCATTATTATCCGTATGTACCTGATCCCTTAACAGATAATCCAATGATACTTTAAAAAAATCGCTGATTGCAATTACCTTTTCCGTTTCCGGAAGTGTTGTTCCAAGTTCCCATTTAGAAACTGCCTGACGGCTCACATTCAGTTTTTCAGCCAATGCCTCTTGTGAATAGCCAGCCCCGGTCCGTAAATTTAACAGCTTTTGTGAAAAATCTTCCATCTTCCCATACCTCCACCAATGAATTTTATCTTATTCCCGGACCAAGCGCAACCATTTATCACACACACTACTGCAACTTTCAAGTGCGCCATTGCAATAAAAAAGGAAGCTTTCGCTTCCTTTTTTATCACTCCCACAGATTAACCCTCAATGGAAATATACTTCTGCTCTTCCACTGCCGGTTTATCAACCTTGGGAATATTGAGTTTCAGGATACCATGCTTAAACTCGCCTTTAATATCCTCCTGCTTTACATTCTCGCCAACATAGAAGGAACGTTCACAAGCACCGGAATAACGTTCACGACGAATGTATTTACCGGTCTTCTTCTCTTCCTCATTCTCATCCAGACCTTTTTCTGCATGAATGGTTAAGTAACCGTTATCAAGGGATACCTTAATATCTTCTTTCTTAAATCCCGGAAGATCCATCTCAAGTTCATACCCGGATTCACTTTCCTTTACATCGGTCTTCATAACATTTCCTGCATGATGACCATACAGCTTCTTCTCAACTTTCTTCATGTCCCTGTCATTGTAGAACGGGAAGTCCTCCATAAAATCATCAAATAAGTTTTCATTAAAAATACTAGGCATTAACATATGTCATTTCTCCTTTCAATTGTACAAAACTTTTTGTTAAGCACGATCGGAGAATTCCGAGGTGTCGATTTTATGAACATTGGTTTCCTGGATACCGGATCTTATGATCTTTTCTCCTTTCCTTTGTTCTATATGTAATATAGCACCTATATTAGCACTCGTCAATAGGGAGTGCTAATATTTTTTGTGAACTTTTTGTGAACTCCAAAATAGGATAATTTTTACTATCCCTACCCATAACCCATACAAAAAGCCCCCAAATCCGGTTCCATACCAAATCTGGGGGCTGTCAGTCTTATCCAGTAAATATATTATTATTACAGATTAAGCATTCATCTGTGCTGCAACTTCTGCTGCAAAATCTTCATTCTTCTTCTCAAGACCTTCACCTGTCTCAAAACGAACGAATTTCTTCAATGTAATATTTGCATTGTTCTCTTTTGCAACCTGTGCGATGTACTGAGCTACGGTCTGTTTACCATCTTCAGCCTTAACATAGATCTGATCAACAAGGCAGATTTCCTTCAGCTCTTTGTTGATACGTCCATTGATCATGTCTTCAATTACCTTCTCAGGTTTTGCAGATTCCTTCGGATCATTCTTGATCTGAGCAAGAAGAATTTCTTTCTCATGTGCGATATAATCAGCATCAATTTCGTCTCTGGAAACATATTTAGGAGCAAGTGCTGCAACCTGCATAGCAACATTTACAAGTGCTTCCTTCACTGCATCATTTGTAACATCTGTATCAGCAGCAACCAGAACACCGATTCTTCCGCCGCCATGTAAATAGGTAACAACCATGCCGTTTTCAGCAGACACTTTTTCAAATCTTCTGATCTTTAAGTTCTCACCGATGACTGCAATCTGTTCTACCAGGACATCCTTAACAGTCTTGGAAGCATCTGCGTTCCAGGCTTCTTCCATAAATGCGTCCATATCAGCCGCATTGGAAGTCAGTACCTGCTCTGCAACTGCTTCTACATAGGTCTGGAATTTCTCATTCTTGGCAACAAAGTCTGTCTCGGAGTTTACTTCTACAACTGCTGCAGTCTTGTTATCTTTTGTGATTACACGGCAGATACCTTCTGCTGCAATTCTTCCGGCTTTCTTCTCTGCCTTAGCCTGTCCGTTCTTTCTTAAGAACTCAACAGCTTCGTCCATATTTCCATCGGTCTCAGCTAATGCTTTTTTACAATCCATCATGCCTGCACCGGTCAGTTCTCTTAACTCTTTTACCATTGCTGCTGTAATAGCCATCTTTACATCCTCCATACATTCTGATTTTTCTCTAAACTTGCACAAAGGGACGGTTTGCATCGTCCCCTTGTTATGGTCAACATTTTTATGCTTCTGCTACTTCTTCGATATCGGTAGCTTCACCTTCTGCTGCAGCTACTTCTTCATCAGTGTAAACTGCCTCACCCTGATTAGCTTCGATCACAGCATCTGCCATCTTTGCAACGATCAGTTTTACAGCTCTGATTGCATCGTCATTACCGGGAATTACATAATCCAGTTCTTCCGGATCACAGTTTGTATCTGCAATACCGATCAGAGGAATACCAAGTGCATGTGCTTCCTGAACACAGATTCTTTCCTTCTTAGGATCTACTACGAAGATTGCATCCGGGATCTTCTTCATATCTTTGATACCGCCAAGGTTCTTCTCCAGTTTCTCCCATTCTTTCTTTAACTCAATAACTTCTTTCTTAGGAAGAACATCAAATGTTCCATCCTGAGACATCTCTTCAATCTTTTTCAGCTTTGCAACGCGGGACTGAATCGTCTTGAAGTTGGTCAGCATACCACCAAGCCATCTCTCGTTTACATAATACATTCCACAACGTTCTGCTTCTGTCTTAACAGCATCCTGAGCCTGTTTCTTGGTTCCTACGAATAAAATTGTTCCGCCCTGAGCAGCGATCTCGGATACTGCTTTGTAAGCTTCATCAACTTTTACAACAGATTTCTGTAAGTCAATAATATAGATTCCGTTTCTCTCTGTGAAGATGTAAGGAGCCATCTTAGGGTTCCATCTTCTGGTCTGATGTCCGAAATGAACACCTGCTTCTAATAACTGTTTCATTGAAATTACGCTCATGTCTTTACCTCCATTTGGTTTCATTTTCTTCCGTATCCTTCTTCTGCATCAGCCACCTCCGAGCAAGAAGCACCGGCGATCCATCCGGATACGTGTGTATTTAGTCACAACGCGATGATTATATCATATGCAAAAAGCGGTTGCAATAGATTTTTTCTACATTTCCTATCTTCCGGTCAGAATTTTTGCAATTTCTTCATACGTCGCACCTGTCGGAATCTCATGCATACCAACAGCCAGTCGCTTGTCATATCCGCTCGCACATAAATACCGGTCAAAATCCTGTGCATTTTCAACCAGTCCGGCTTCCTGTGCCATACGGCTTACCTTAACGGAACTATCACCTCGTTGAATCGTGATCAGCACCATTTCCCGGCTCTCATCTCCGGCTATAGCCTGTTCTTCATCCGTCTGTTCCGCTGCCGCCGATTCGGTTGGTGCCGGAGTTGGTGTTACCGTTTCGGTTACCTCCGGCGCCTGCGTCGGTGTTACCGTTTCGGTTACCTCCGGTGCCTGCGTCGGTGTTACTGTTTCGGCCACCTCCGGTATCTGCGTCGGTGTTACCGTTTCGGTTACCTCCGGTATCTGCGTCGGTTCGTCTGAAAGTGTTGTACTTTCAATCATGCCCAGTTCCGCGGCGCGTGCTTTAATTTCCTCATTGGTCATTTCCTGCTTTTTATTGCCCGCAATTCCTGTCAGAATCAACGTTACAATTATACCGATTCCAAGTCCTCTTAAATAATATCTCAGTTTCATTTCTGCATTCCTTTAAACAGATCTATTACCAGTTTTACTTCTCCGACACCCATGTCCAGTTCTTTTGCAATTGCCATATTGGATTTACCGGCATTGTGGAGTCTCAGGATCTCTTCATTTTTATTGCGTTCTGCACCTTCATGATCTGTATTGTCCGTTGTCAGTACTTCCGGCACTGCAACATTTGGCTTCTTGGTTTTCGTACCGCTTCCATCAGACTTTTTCCGTGTCGTCTTTTTGCTTTCTGCTACTTTGGGTGCTTCTTCCCCGTTCTTCCGGGATTCGATAATATGATTTGTTGCTTTTTTATTATCCTCAGGAAGTACAAACGGTTTAAATGCCTCAGGCTCTGCCTGCGGCATCTGATTGTTTTTTTCTTTTACTTCCATCGCTTTTTTCGTGACGCTTTTGGCTGTTTGTTCCGCTTCTCTGACTGTATTTTTCAGATGTACCTGTTTATCATTCAACATATCATACATGAATACTACCTCTTCGTGATTCTTATGAATGTCTGATAACACAGTATCCGCATATTCATTGATTGCCATGATTTTTTCATTTGTCATGCGTTCCATGGATCTTTCTGCCTTTTCAACCGCATTGTCCGCTGTCTCATCCATCCGGTCCGATAATTTTGCACCAATCTCATCCGTTTTCAGTTTTATGATTTTCTCTATTTCATTTTCTGCCATATCAAGCTGTTCGGAAGTCAATGCTTCTTCCTTCTTAATCGGTATGCGAAAGCTTGCAATAAACGTAATGATACCAATAACCAGCAATATAATCTCTATAATTGTCATAAATTTATCCGTCTTTCTTTCCAGTATTGTGACACTCTTCTGCCTTTTATATCTTTATATCAAATGATTCATATCCTTTCAGAGTCACTTTTCCTGCCTGATCTGCTTCTTTTGACTGTTTACGTCTGCGGCCGCCATCCCCATAATATTGATTTTCGCTTTTTTCTTTTGCATCAAACTTCTTATCTGCCATTTCCGACCGGTCAGTCTTACTGACCTTGGTCAGTCTCTCCTGCGCATGTTTATCCACCTGCGTCTGCAGAACCGTCTGCTGCGCAACTTCTTTTGCATCCTCTTGTTGCTTAATCACCGAAAAATCCTGTGTTCTTCCTATTGACCCCAGTTGTTCCAATGGACTGATTGCCATATTCAATCATACCTTTCTGACAAATTTATACTATAAAAGTGCTTCTGCCTTCACATCACCACGTATCTTTTTATAGCAGCAATACTTATATGCTTCTTTTACCATAAGTGTGGCACCTGAAACAACTATCTTCGTTCCCGGATAGACTACTCCCGTTACCGTTACGGATGCTTGTGAACTGGCATCCAGAACTTCTTTCAATTCTTCAGATTCCCTGATATCCTGATCCAGTTTTTCATGCATTTCCTTGCTTTTTCCGGCAAGTGTTCTCATATAACTACTCTGCTCCGGAGATATTTTGATACCCTGCTTTAATTTCTGCACAGTTGCGGTCAAAACAGGATCGATCTTTTTAATTGCCTGTTGGAGTTCCATAATCTCTTTCTGCAGTTCCTGCGCTCTTGCGCGGCTGTTAGGATCCACTCCTACCTCCACTGTTGTTGCAGCCGCCATCGGTGAACCAAGTGTTTTCACCGTAATCTCTCGCAATGCACTCACAGTTCCTCCTGTAATAAAGGCTTTCTTTCCCGTAACTTTTACATCACTGCCCGCCATAACGCGACAGTGCAATATAGACTCTGTTTCAACATAGCCCTTGGCAGATACGTTTGCATTTTCTAAGAACTTCGTAATGATATTTCCGCCAGCCTTCAATATGCCGCGCTCCATTCCGTTCATTCCTCTGCCAATGATAATATTTCCGCCGGCTTCCAGATAAGCGCCCTCTACCAGACCGTCTACAATAATATCCCCCGTTGCTTTTACCGTAAAATTTGCACAAACATTGCCACTAACCTTAACCGTTCCCTCATAATCAATATTTCCGGTTCCAATATCTACATTTTCAACTTCGTAGACATCAGAAACAAATACACGGTCCTCTATCAATTTTACGTGTCCGTTCACTTCTGACCGGATCTCTGTTTTGTCTTCCGATAATGTAATATTTCTTCCAAAACGAAGAATCGCTCTCTTCACCGCCGGAGCAGCTACTTTTTCACCCAGAACATCCATCCCGTCTTTGCCCGGTATCTCTTGGTGCAGTTTTGCAAGCAGATCCCCTTTTTTACAATTATTCATGATATTCAGGTGAAAGAAATCAACGCTTCCGTCTTCCTGCAATGTCGGACGTGCCCGCAGATCTGTATTAAAAAAATATTCAATCCATGCATCTTTGCCGGGCACAATCTTTTCACCCTCCGCAATCACATAGGTTTTGCAATACTCTCCGGAAACAAGAAACTGATCTATAACATCTTCCTTTATCCCATGAATAACTTTCTGATAAGACAGATCACCGATAATCTCTTTTTTATCCATCTTCGCTCCATCACTCGATGGTGCGTAGAACCGAATTTCCGCAGACATCCTGTCCGGTGAAATCTTAATGACTGATCTTTCATTAACGGGAAGTTTTCTCTCTTTATCTAACAGTAATCTCGTTTCTTTACCGGACACAATTGCATTATGAATAACAGGCAGATCAAAGGGGATCTTCTCAAACTCCAGATATTCTGCCACTTCACCGGCCTCAACCGGCATGCCGTCATCCGTCTGAGGAAATAAATGTAAAAATGTTCCCTGCTCATCCATATCCAAACGAAAATATCCGTTCATTCTAGTCCCCCTTCTATCTATATTGCAAGACACTAGCGCCCTTCCAGTATCCCCATATATTTACCCATTTTTTCTTTCATCTTCTGTAATGCTCTTGTATGTAACTGTGATACTCTTGACTCAGAGACCTCCAATACTTTACTGATTTCTTTTAATGTCAATTCATCATAATAATATAAGAGAATTACTTTTTTCTCTTTTTCTGTCAGCAATTCAAGTGATGCTTCCAAAACCTCTTTCAATTCTGACTGCTCCACGACTTCTTCCGGCGTATCAAAATATCCTGATGCATTTTTTTCACTTGCCAGCTCACTTCCGCCTTGTTCCAGATACTCATTCAGGGAAACCAGATTTGTAACTTTCATCTGGCCCTGCCAGTCAATATATTCTTCCTCGCTGATACCAAGCTTATCTGCAACCTCCTGACCGGTTGCAGAGGATCCCTTTTCCGCTTCAATCTCACGTAAAGCAGCATCGATTTGTTTCTGTTTCTGACGGATTGTTCTTGGAATCCAGTCCATTTTTCTGATCTGGTCCAAAATTGTTCCGCGGATACGAAGACTTGCATATGTTTCAAATTTGACATCTTTGGTCATATCAAACTTGTCAATCGCATCAATCAGTCCAAAAATTCCGTAACTGACCAAATCCTCATACTCCACATTATATCCCAGATACATGCTGAGTCTGCCGGCTACCACCTTCACAAGTGGGGCATATTCTATAATTATTTTTTCACGCAACTCAGTCGATCTTGTTCTGGCATAATCCTCCCAGAGCCGCTTTCTTCCTGATTCTTCCATGCTATCCACTCTTGTTCCTTAATGATTGCTTTTGCCGATAAAACTTATCTACTGCTTCTCTTTATCTCCTGATTCTTCTGTCTTAGAGACCTCTTCTGTCTCTTTTTCAATTACTTCTCCTTCTTTTTCCTCATCTGCCTTCTTAACCGGCATATGAAAAGTATCGAAAATCTTCTTAATACCAATTCCGAGAATGTAGAAAAGAAGCATTGACAGCAGTACAATTTTCAGTACCTCTGTCAATGTATAATGATTAATAAACGTTACAATACTTGCCAGTGCACCACCGATCAGCATGGTAATTGCCGGCAATGAGCCGGTATTCAACTGATAAGTCTGCGGTTCTTTTTTTTTCTCATCCGCAACAGCATTGTTGCCTGCATCCTCTTTATTTTTCGTGCGATCTTCTTCGTCATTAGATTGTTTTTTCATCTTTCCCTACCGCCCGAATGATAAAATCCCCGCTTTCAGGATAGAAAATCACAGTCCTTCCGTAATTTTCCCCTGTATCCTCTGCTAAAATAGGAATTCTCATCTCTTTTAATTTGTTTTTCGTTGCTTCAACATTTCTCTCGCCGACTCTGACCATGTCCACCTTGTTCTGAAAAGCAAACATCTGGGCCCCGCCTGCAATCTTTGCAACCAGCCTCTGACGGTTAGCACCCTCTTCGACAATTTTTTCCACCAACAGTTCAATTCCTGTATCTGCAAATTTTGGCTTATTTGAATTATTTGCAATGGCCGTACTATCCGGAAGCATAATATGTGCCAGTCCGCCCACCTTTGTTACCGGATCCCTGATCGCAATCCCGACACAGGAGCCAAGTCCTAATGTCGTTACTCCGTCCGGACTCTTACAGGTCTTCAAATCTGCCATTCCGACTTTAATGATCTCACCCATAACCTCATCCTGCTTGCTACTTTTTCCCCATCACACTCAACAAATTCCCAGTGAGCGCAAAATCTTACTGTATGATTCCAGATCCGGAACCAAAATAAAATAACCGCTCATATCCTGATCATCCGTAAATTGTGTTTCAATCAATAGGATATTATCTCCCATTGTTCCGAACTCAATGGCGGGTACACTTAAAATTGCTCCTGCCATATCAATTGCCAGATCCGGAACCGACGGAAGAATTTTCAAATTTGTCATTGCTGAAAGCGAATTCAGATAAGATCCGGTAATGATATTTCCGATTTCTTTTAATGCGGAAAGCTCCATCTCATTAAAAGTATCACCTTCCGATGTCATCCCCATCAGCTTTCCTATCAGATGCTTCGCTGCTTCCGTTGGTAACAGGAACATGATGCTTCCGGTAATATCTCCCTCAACCGCAAGATATACGCCAGTCATAATCTGTTCTTCCCCACCGATCGCAGAGCCAACTTCCTTAAATTCAAGCAGCCGAACCTGTGGAACCTTCATATCAATCTTACATCCGAGCATTGTTGCAAGCGCTGTTGTTGCATTCCCGGCACCGATATTTCCCAGTTCCTTCAGCACATCATAATAGGTTTCCGACATGACCTCCAAGTTCAGTTGATCAGCCATAAATAGCCTCCTGTTTATTCTGCAACTAATGAGTTGATGTCAAGAAGTGAAATCAGGTCTGCCCCCACTTTACCGACACCACTGATAAATGTTGCTTTCTTATCACCGTTATTTCGATATGTAACTCCCTCTACTTCGGAATCACTCAGATTGACAACCTCGCGTACCTCATCCACGATTACACCGATCTTGCCGTTGTCGAGCTTGATAATGATCATTCTTGTATTCTTTGTCTCAGGTACTTCTTCCAATCCCATTTTAATTCTCAGATCCATCACAGGAATTACTTCTCCACGAAGATTGATGACTCCCCTGTAATAATCTGCAGCCTTGGGAACTCTTGTAATTCTCTGCATTCTTACAATGTTGTCTATGTATGCAATGTTGATTCCGTACTTTTCATTTCCCATCTGGATAACAATATACTGCGTGGTATCAAATTTATCTTTTACTGTTAATTCTTCCATATCCGTTCCCTCTTTTCTCTCTTACAGCATTGCATTGGTATCAAGGATTAACGCTACTTCACCATCGCCGAGAATCGTTGCGCCACTGATGAACTTACACTTATTAATATATTTACCAAGTGATTTGATAACGATCTCAAGCTGTCCGATCAGGTCATCTACAACCAGTCCTGCCAGTTTTTCACCCTTCTTAACAATCACAACCATCAGATTTTCATCCGGTCCTTTGACGCTCTTATTGTCAAGCATCTGGTCCAGACGGATAAGCGGGATTACGCTTCCACGCAGATAAATTACTTCTTTTGTCTGTACATGTTTAATATCGGATACCGGTATATCCTCAATTGTCTGAATCGAGCCTAATGATATTGCATACTTTTCTCCGCCGACAACAACCATCAATGCCTGGATAATCGCAAGCGTCAACGGCAGTCTGATAATAAAGGTGCTTCCTTCTCCCAGTTTTGTCTTAACTTCAACTTCACCACTCAACGATTCAATCTTGGACTTCACTACATCCAGGCCCACACCTCGTCCTGACACATCGGATACAACTTTTGCAGTAGAGAATCCTGCATGGAACAGGAGATCAATAATATCCTTTTCACTCATGTTCTCTGCCTGTTCTGCTGTGACAACACCTCTCTCAATGGCTTTATTCTTAACGGCTTCTACATCAATACCGTTACCGTCATCACCAACCTCAATCACAACATTGTTTCCATCCTGATATGCATTCAGGAAAATAGAACCGACTTCGGATTTGCCGCGCTGTTTTCTGACCTCTGCGGATTCCAGTCCGTGATCTGCTGAATTTCTCAGCAAATGCATCAGAGGATCACCGATTTCATCCACTACCGTACGGTCAAGTTCGGTCTCTTCACCGGTCATATACAGTTCCATCTTCTTGTCCAGTTTTTTAGACAGGTCACGGATCATTCTCGGGAATTTATTCACAACACTTTCGATCGGCACCATTCGTACTTTCATAACGGATTCATGCAGATTGGTCGTTACACTCTCGAGATATTCGATCTGCTCATTGAAAGCAGAACTCTTCACGCTCTCGGTTCCCGATACGGATACCAAAGAGTTCTTGGCGATAATCAGCTCGCTGACAAGATTCATAAGCACATCCAATTTTTCAATATCTACGCGGACTGTACGGTTAACAACCGGCTTGGACGGTGCCTGTGTTTTCTTATCCTTTGCTTTGGCTGCTTCCGGCTTCTGCTCTGTCTTTGTAGCAACCTCTGCCACCGCAGTCGTTTCTCTTGCTTCAGTCTTAGCCTGATACATTTCTGCCGGAATCACATCACCGACTGCATCTTCAATCTCAGAAACATTCTTAATTGCGGCAATCACTTTATCTATACTTTCTTTTGATACAACTACAAGACTAAAATCCAGTTCAAAGCGTTCATCCTCAACATCCTGTGCACTTGGATTTGAAACAATAATTTCTCCAAGTTCTTCAATTGCTTTGAATACAAGAAATGCCCTTGCTGCTTTTAACAGACAGGATTCCTGCACATATACCGTAATTCCATACAGGTTCATTCCCTGTGACGCAGCCTGTCCCATCACATTTTTCTGGGTGTCATCAAACTTGATCTCACGCCACTTATCACGGACGCCGTTTTCCCCTGCTGCAGGCGCTGTCTCCGTTTTCTCAGGCTCCGTTGCGGCCGGTTTTGCCCCCTCCGTGCCCTTTTTATTCATCTGATCATTTAATGCCTTAATCAGATTCTCATTATCGTTGGTTCCCTCGTCCGCATTGGTCTGAATATTATTCAGATATTCATCCAGCGCATCCAGACACTGAAACAGAATATCAATCATGTCCCCGTTTACCTTGATATTACCGCTTCTGACCTCGGAAAATACATTTTCCATATCATGGGTCAGTGTCTGCATTCTCTTATAACCCATGGTACCCGCCATTCCTTTCAGGGAATGTGCTGCACGGAAAATTTCGTTAATCGTATTCTCGTTTTCCGGATCCTGTTCCAGCTCCAGAATCTGTGTGTTCAGGTTCTGTAAATGTTCTTTTGTCTCATCAATAAAAATCTCCAGATACTGACTTACATCCATCTCATTTTACCCCCACGTTCATGATAATTTCACGTGCGATCTGGTCAATCGGTATAATCTGATCTGCCAGATCTGCATTTACAACACTCTTTGGCATGCCATAAACCGCACAGGTACTCTCTTCCTGCGCGATCACATGTATCTTTTTCTTTTCCTTCAGTGAAGCGATTCCCTTTGTTCCATCCGCTCCCATACCAGTCAACACCACACACAGTATTTCCTTATATGGTGTCTCTCGCAGAGATTCATACATGTAATTTGCACATGGTCTGACACCTTCTCTCGGCGGCTGTGAAGTATAATGGATCACACAATTTCCATTTTGAAAAATGACATTCATGTGATATCCTCCACGCGCAATATAGACTGTTCCGGCGCTTAAGATATCTCCTTCCTCCGCTTCCTTTACCTGCAAAGAGGATAAGGAGTCCATTCGTTCTGCCAATGATTTGGTAAATCCTGCAGGCATGTGCTGCACCACCAGTACAGGGGCTTTCAGATTGCCCGGCAGATTTGGTATTACATGCTGTAAGGCCTTTGGTCCGCCGGTAGAACTTGCAATCGCAACAATCTGTGCATGTTCGGTTTGCTTTGTTCTTCCGGATACCATTTCCACAGCATTTTTAGCTGCCCTGATTTCTTCCAGACTGAAGCTTCTTGTCACCGATGGTAAATTAGATTGTGTTACCGCACTCAAAATCTCTAAAAACCGTTCTCGGAACTTCACATTCCTTGCATCGGATGCTCTGTCCGGTTTATGGATGAAATCAAGTGCCCCCAGCTCCAGGCAATCCAATGTAACCTGTGCACCTTCACTGGTGTCCGTACTGGCCATTATGATTTTTGCTGAAATTCTGAGACGCTGTAATTCTCTCAGCAGTTCCACGCCTGTCATCTTCGGCATATTGACATCCAATACCACACCGTCGTATTGCTTACGGCTTAGCAGGTCCAATGCATCCAAACCATTGACTGCCCGATCCTCCACTTTGAATCGTTCATCTGAATTGATTATATCACACAGAACACTTCTCATAAGTGCAGAGTCATCTACAACCAGTATTTTTTTTTGATTTTTTATGGTTTTATCACTCATTTTTCACTACTCCGTCTTTTTTTCAGTCAATTTTACTGCAGGCTCTTTTGACGGTTTTTCCGCTCTTCTTCAAAAATATATTTTATAATTTCTTCACGCTCGACTGCGTTGATATTCATATATTTCACCCGGTGTTCAAAAATTCCTTTCCGGTTTTCAAGTTCCGTCACTTTCAGAACTTTACCGACAAGGTTATACTCCTTGGTCTCACCGCCCACCTGAAGCTGGTATTTGCAGTAGATCATAGAATTTTCTTCATAACGCTGGTTTGCAACAAATCGGATTCCGCCACCACTGATGTCCACAATGATACTGCGTTTGAGCGGCAGCCCCGGCACCAGATAATCCTTGCGTTCCTCCAAAGCTGTGATTTCCTCTTCTTCAAGACTTCTTGCACTCATATCGAGCGCACAGCTGAAACGATAGTATTCCCTTCTCTGATATTTTCTCAGATTACTGATCAGTTCCAAAACAAGGATGTACACATTGTTGCTCTTATATCTGTCAATAATTCTGCATGCACACTGGTATAAACCATGATCTGTATAAAAATAAACATCATACTCTCCGTCTACCGGAAGCAGAATCAATTTTGTCTGTTCCATTGGCATAGTTACTTCCAGACGATCTTCCGAAAGCACCTCGAACACTCTGCTCACATACGTTTTCTGATTTACCTCATTTTCACTGCGTCCTGATTTTGACTGCAATTCCAGTTTCTGTCCGGGTGTTACATACATTGATAACATCTGGGTTCCTCCTGCTTTCTATCCGCCTATTGTTGCTTTCTTCCGATCACTATATGTGAGAAAAATGCTGCCATTCCACGCTTAGGTATGGTCTGACTGACTTCGTTATCTGTCAGGATTGCTACAATCTCCTCATATGCTCTTGCTGACTTTGCTCCCGGGTTCTGTAAGGATACCGGCATCTGCTGCATAACCGCCTTGGACAATAACGGATCCTGTGGTACTGCTCCAAGATAGCTGATCGGTATATTCAGATATCTTTTTACCACTGTATCAAGTTTATTAAACAGATTTCTTCCTTCCTGTTGATTATCGACCTTATTTGCAATCACTTTGATCTGCGTATTCTCACTTGAAAATCTCGGATGCCTGTTTAATGCCTTTAGCAAAGAATATGAGTCGGTAATGGATGTAGGTTCCGGTGTTGTAACCAGTAAAATTTCTCCGCTTGCCACCAGAAATTCCAAAACTGCATCCGCAATTCCGGCACCGGTATCCACAATAATAACATCTGCAATCGCATCAAGTTGTGCAAGATTTTGTATAATATATGTCAGGTAATCCCTGTTTAGATTCGATAACCCCGCAATTCCGGAGCCACCGGATATAAATCCGACTTCCATCGGTCCCCAGGTAATAATGTCCTTAATATTTTTCCCATGATATATCAAATCACAGAGGTTATGTTTCGGTACAGCGCCAAACATAATCTCTATATTGGCAAGTCCGAAATCCGCATCCAGTATAATGACCCGTTTCCCGAGTTTTCTGAACTGAATGGCCAGATTAATCGCTGTATTGGACTTTCCAACGCCCCCCTTGCCACTGGTAACAGTTATGACCCTGGCAAGTGGTCTGTTCACCTGATTGGCTTTTATGATGTTGCGTAACTGTTCTGCCTGATCCATTTACTATCTCCTGTATAAGTTGCTATCCCCTTATCTTCCGGTATCTTTCGCTTTTTTACTTCTTTCTTCCCCCAAGAAGCTGTCTGACTGTTGATTGCGGATTAAACTTATCAATATCATTTGGTACATTCTGTCCATACGTCACATAGGACATATCTGCTCCCGTATGCATTCGGATATTAAAAAGGTTTCCCAGTGTCATGGTTTCGTCCAGTTTGGTAAAAATCAGTTTATATTTTGTCATATCCGAATAAGTATTGGAAATGTCAAGCAGATCCCGATACTTTGTTGTTGCACTGAGTACAAGATAAGCATCCCTTTCCTCCGGACTGACTGCATCCAGATACTCCTGCATCATCCGTTTCTGTTCTTCATTCTGGTGCGAATGCCCTGCTGTATCCACAAAAATATAGTCATAATCCTTAAAGTCATTACATGCGGTCACCAGTTCCTCCACAGAATAAATGACTCTGAAAGGCACATCCAGAATATTGGCATATGTTCTTAACTGCTCTGCCGCTGCAATGCGGTATGTATCTGTTGTAAGAAGTACAACTTTCTTTTTTTCCGTAAGTGATAACTTCGACGCAAGCTTTGCAATCGTTGTCGTCTTGCCAACACCGGTAGGTCCTATGAAAAATACAGTTTTTGCTCCATTTTCCCTCGGCGTGATCAAAGCCGGTTTTCCAAATTTGAGTACCATCTTCTGATAAACATTTGCAAGCAGATAATCAATGGGTGTATCGCTTTTTCTGTTTTTATCCAGATCATCGATGATCATATTGGCATACCGTTCATTTACTTCATTTTCAATCATTGTGTTATATAAAAGCTTCATAAAACTCTCGGATTCACTTGGTTCCTCCGCCTGTTCGGGCACATCCTCATTGATTCCGATCGTCTCCTGAAGCAAATTCCGTATAGACGCAAGCCTTGTCTCCATGTCCACGATTGCTTCTGCCTCTGCACCGGCTGCTGTTTTTTCCGGTTCCTTTACAACTTCCCTGACGGATTCTTTTTCCGGAGCTGCTTCTGTCTGTGTAGAATTTTCTTTGACAACACGTGCAATATCTCTGACTGCAGATGAAACACGTTCATTGTCCTCCTCCAGCGCAACCGTTACCTCTTTCAGCGGATTTTTAAAAAAACGCATCAGACCTTTTCTTTTTACATTGCGGACATTCATGACAACTATGCCCTGTCCCATTTCCTTTTTAGCAGTATTTACAGCCTCTGCCTCCGTATCTGCCAAGTATTTTTTGATCATCATTTATGCTGTCACCATCCCTACAGACTGTAATTCCACATTGGATTCTACTTCATTATAAGACACTACGATCAGATCGCGGTAGTAATCCTCTGTTAATTTTTTAAAATAGATTCGCACAATCGGTGAAGTAATAACAATTGGATTTTTACCAAGATTTTCCAGCTTTGACACTTCTGTCCCGACTGAATCCATAATTGCCTTTGTCCGCTCCGGATTCAGGTTCAGATATGCTCCCTGTTCCGTCTGCTTCACGCTGTTCATAATCTCCTGCTCAATTTTAGGATCCAGTGTCACAACACTGGTGGTTTCATTCGGCGGAAAATACTTACTGGAAATCGCACGCTTCAGGCTTTGCCTTGCGTACTCTGTTAAAATATCCGTATCACGCGTAGTAGGCGCATAATCGGCAAGTGTTTCAAAAATAGTCAGAAGATCTCTGATCGAAACACCTTCTCTTAACAGATTTTGTAACACTTTCTGTACTTCACCAAGCCCAAGGAGCTTTGGAACAAGTTCCTCCACAACCGATGGATTGCTTTCCTTCAGATTATTGATCAGATTCTGAACATCCTGTCTGGTGAGAAGTTCTGAAATATGATGCCTGATAACTTCTGTCAGATGAGTTGCAATAATAGAAGGCGGATCAACAACCGTATAGCCAAGACTCTCCGCACGTTCTCGCTGTCCTTCCGTAATCCAGATCGCCGGCAGGTGGAAAGAAGGCTCGAAAGTCGGTATTCCCGTAATCTCTTCCTGCACAAATCCCGGATTCATTGCCATATAATGGTCAAACAGGATCTCTCCCTCCGATACCTGAATTCCCTTGATCTTAATAATATACTGATTGGGATTTAACTGAATATTATCACGTAATCGTATAATTGGAACAACCGTGCCAAGTTCCAGCGCAATCTGACGCCTGATCATAACAACTCGGTCAAGCAGATCCCCGCCCTGATTGACATCAGCCAATGGGATAATACCATAACCAAACTCCAGCTCGATCGGATCCACGGACAACAGGGAATTGACATTCTCTGGCTGCCGTATTTCCTCTGCCTCCCGCTCTTCTGTGTCTGCACTTTCTTCGATCTGTGCCGTTTTGATTTCTCTTCTCATCATTGTGGCTGCAATGATAAACGCAGCTCCCAGCATTACAAATAAAATCGTTTCCAGCGGTGTGATGATACCCATCAACACCATAACGCCACCCACAATATATAAAACCTTGGGAATGCCAAACAATTCACTGATCAGCGCATTTCCAAAGTCTGCTTCCCTCGATCCTTTGGTGACCAGAATACCGGTAGAAAGCGAGATCAGCAAAGAAGGGATCTGACTGACCAGACCATCACCGATTGTCAGAATTGCAAATTTATTCAGTGCCTCATTCATGGAAAGATCCATTCTGAGAATTCCCATGATAATCCCGCCGATAATATTAATTGCCGTAATGATCAGTCCTGCGGTTGCATCACCTTTTACATATTTTACAGCACCATCCATGTTACCGAAAAAACTGGATTCTTCCTGAATCTTGTCTCTTCGTCTTTTCGCTTCCGCATCATCAATGGCACCGGTGTTTAAGTCCGCATCAATTGCCATCTGCTTACCCGGCATTGCATCCAGTGTGAAACGTGCCGTTACTTCAGCCACTCGTTCTGATCCCTTATTGATAACCAGGAACTGAACCAATATCAGGATCAGGAACACAATGGTACCGATAACAAGATCACCACCACCTACGAACTCCCCGAACGTCTGAACCACATTCCCCGCATACCCTTTTGATAAAATCAGACGTGTGGAAGAAACATTCAGTGCAATTCGAAAGATTGTGGTAAATAACAGAATCGTTGGGAAGTATGCCATATCCAGTACTTCCTTCGACAGCATACATGCAAACATAATCGTAAAAGAAAGAGACATGTCAAAAGCCAGTAATACGTCCAAAAGCCATGTGGGCAACGGGACAATCAGCATTACAAATGCTGCCAGTATATAAATCGCAATAAAAATATCGCCTGAAAGTATATTTTTAAAGTTCTTCATACATGCTCCTCCTTTCCTTTGTAATTACGCTGTCTGTTTATTTTTATGCGGTTCCCTTTTTCTTCGCTGTCGGCGGGTTCGTCCCGCGCATACTGTATACCATTGCCAGTACTTCTGCCACTGCCTGGAACAGCTCCGGCGGAACCTGGGCTCCGATATCCACATTATGGTACAGCATTCGTGCAAGCGGTTTATTTTCTACAATCTCAACGTGATTCTCCCTTGCCACTTCCTTGATCTTCTGTGCCAGATAATCCTCTCCCTTTGCCACAATATAGGGGGCATCATACTTATCCGGATCATAGCTGAGTGCTACCGCATAATGCGTCGGGTTTGTGATAACAACGTCTGCCTGCGGCACGGACTGCATCATACGTCTCTGTGATACCTCCCTCATCTTCTGGCGAATGCGTCCCTTGATCTGTGGATCACCTTCCGTATTTTTATATTCATCCTTTACTTCCTGCTTGGTCATCTTCATGTCCTGATTGAACTTCCATTTCTGATAGATAAAGTCCGCAGCTGCAATGATCACATAAAATGCAGAAACCTTGATTCCAAGATTAATGACAATATTTCCGGCGTTCCTGATCGCCTGCATAAGAGGCATATCATATATGAGAAATATAAAACCAACACTGTCTTTTAACGTTGTATATACAATATAAGAAATCAGTACAATCTTTAAAAGAGATTTCAACAGTTCCACAACTGCCTGAACTGAAAACACCTTTTTAAATCCGCTGATCGGATTAAGCTTATTAAATTTAGGTTTTAGCGGCTTTGCCGTCGGTGCCCATTTTACCTGAACAAGATCGGACAAAAAAGCAACTGCAAACGCAACAAGCAAAATCGGTAATAAAATGATCAGCATTTCCTGAAGTACATCCTGTATCAATCCATACAGACCAATCTCATCCAGACCTCCCCTGGATTTCGATATCTCGGGAATTTTGTTATAAACAGCCGTAAACTCCTGTGTCAGACCTCTTCCAAGACTTCCGATCCATACCTTTAATATCACGAATAAAGTCAACAGCAACAGGCAGTTTCCGATTTCCCTGCTCCTTGCAACCTGACCTTCTTTTCTGCTGTCCTTTAATTTTTTGGTGGTAGGCTCTTCTGTTTTTTCGCCTCCGGCACCTTCTTTTGCAAAGAATTGCAGATTATATTCAAGAATCACATCATTGCCTCCACCATTGATACAACCATTCTCTTCATTTCCTTAAATAAAAGTTCTGAAGCAGTCGGTACAAGCCACATGGATAAATACAATGCAGCAAGACCTGCCAGAATTTTGATCTGCATGCCGACAGCAAACAGATTCATCTGCGGAGCTACCTTGGCCAGAATCCCCAACACAGCATTCATTACCAGCGTGACCGCAAATACCGGCAGTGCAATCTGAAAACCGATTACAAAATACTGCGTTACAAATGAAATCATCGTAGACATAATATTTCCGACTTCAAACTTTGCAGCCGCAACCGGAATCAGCGTATAGGTCTCCATCAAAGCCCTGATAATGTATTGATACATACCTGAAGTGATCAGTAACAGTGAAAAAATATACTTTAAGAACAGACCGCTCACAGTCACGCTGTCATGAAAGGAAGGATCCATTAAGCTTGCTGCTGACAGTCCCATCTCCATATCGATAATACGTCCTGCGAAGGTTACGATATGCATACACATTCCGGCGCCAAGACCGATCAGCAGTCCAACTACCGTCTCTTTCATTACAAGCAGTGCATATTCAAAAACAGTATCGTAGGTAAGTACCACCGGTTCTGATGTCATATACAGCAAATATGCCAAAAATAAGCTAAGTGCTACTTTCAGTCTGGTTGGAATACTATTATCACCATAGAAAGGCGCCAGATACATAAAAGCAGCCATTCTGACAAAAATCAGCAGAAAATATTCTATATCAGATGTTGAAACCGAAAAATCTACCATACTCTCACTATCTTATATAAACCGAAAAGCCGGACCACAATTTTTCCATAAAATCCGACATGTTGTTAAGCATCCAGTGTCCCATAATCATCATAACAAGAAATACACTGAGAATCTTAGGAATATATGTCAATGTCTGTTCCTGAATGGATGTGACTGTCTGAAAGATACTGACAATCAGTCCAACCGCCAATGAAACCAGCAGAATAGGTGCCGAAGTTTTGATAATTACGAACAAAGCATCCCTGCTGATCATGATCACGTCTTCTGCTGTCATGCATAAACCTCCTAATAAAATGTTCTTACAACATTACCTATAATCAGATTCCAGCCGTCTGCCAAAACAAACAGCAGAATCTTAAACGGTAGTGATATTGTCGTTGGCGGAAGCATCATCATTCCCATTCCCATCAATACAGAAGAAACGACCATATCAATCACAAGAAACGGAATATAGATCAAAAATCCGATAATAAACGCAGTCCTCAGTTCACTGACCATAAAACTTGGAATCAGAACGTACGTCGGTACCGCATCCGCCGCATCTTCTGCTGCTGCGTCCCAGGAAAGTCCCGCAATCTCCATAAACATGTTGACATCTTTCCTCTGCGTCTGTCCATACATAAATTCGCGAAGCGGTTCTATTCCAATCTCAAAGGCTTCTTCCTGCGTAATCTCTCCCTGATCAAACGGTACAAGCGCATCATTGTAAATGGTTGTAATCGTTGGACTCATAATGAAAACTGTCAGAAACAAAGTTAACCCAATCAGCACCTGGTTAGGCGGAGCTGTTTGGGTATTAAGCGCACTTCTTGTAAAATGAAGAACGATCAGAATTCTGGTAAACGATGTCAGGCAGATCACCATCATCGGGAGCAATGCAATTGCAGTCAGGATCAGTAATATCCTTAAGGCTCCCGAAATAGTACCATTATTACTGGAATATGTAATATTCAGATTATCGGTAATATTTAATTGATTCAGTTCTTCCGGTGTCTGTGCCGTCCCCGGTTCTTCAATATAAGTCCGTGAGTCCGTCTCACCGGTCAGATGACTGTCCACGCTGCCAAGTGCCATGGAATCAAACCCGAATCCCATAAACAATATGCCTACCGTAATCAGCAGGCATATTGCATGAACAATCCTTTTTCTTTGAAAAAAGTTATTCTTCTTCATTCTTTTTATTATCTCTCCGGTGTTTTTCTCTATTAAAGAAATCCTTAAAATCAAGTGTTTCCGGCTTTTTTTCCGCATTCAGCTGCAGTTTCCCGGGATCAAGTTCTGTGAGCATATGTATCTCATCTTTTCCGATTCCAACAGCAAAATACTGTTCACCCGTTCTAATAATCTGTATATACTTATTAGTCGTAATCTTGTAAGTCTCTATAACCTCAATATTGCGACCAAGACCCTTTCCCTTCTGATACCCGGCTATAAACTTCGTTGTAAAATAAGTCAGCGCCAAAATGACAACAAAAATAAACAGGAGTGTCAAAAGTTGAAAAAAAGAATCCAACGTATTTAAGAGCATATCAGCCAACAACCTTCTTTACAGCTTCCAGTACACGATCTGCCTGGAAAGGTTTTACGATAAAATCCTTCGCGCCGGCCTGAATAGACTCAATTACCATGGCCTGCTGACCCATTGCTGAACACATGATCACTGTTGCAGAAGGATCGGATTCTTTAATCTTCTTCAGTGCCTGGATACCATCCATCTCCGGCATTGTAATATCCATCAGTACCAGGTCCGGCTTTAACTCTGTATACTTTTCAACACCCTTTGCTCCATTTTCGGCTTCTCCCACGACATTGTACCCGTTCTTTGTCAGGATATCCTTGATCATCATTCTCATAAATGCTGCATCATCACAAATTAAAATATTCTTTGCCATAATAGTTTCTCCTATTCCCTCTATTTAATAATCTCGGTGACACGAACACCGAAACTTTCCTCAATGACTACTACTTCTCCTTTGGCAACAAACTTGCCGTTTACCAGAACATCAATTGGTTCACCCGCAATCTTATCAAGTTCAATAATTGTTCCCGGCGCGAAATCCAGTATCTCGGCAATTGATTTACTTGTTCTGCCAAGTTCAACTGTTACTTCCAAAGGAACATCCTTGATCAGTCCTATGTTCTCCTGACTGGCAATTGCATTGTAATCATTGGAAAACGATTGGAACTGAGCAGGCTGAACATTCACATTCTGTATCTGTGGCATCGGCTGCCCCATCATCGGATTCATGCCCTGATTCATCATCGGATTCATGCCCATCTGGTTCATGCCCTGATTCATCATTGGATTCATGCCCATCTGGTTCATGCCCTGATTCATCATCGAATTCATGCCCATCTGGTTCATGCCCTGATTCATCATCGGATTCATGCCCATCTGGTTCATGCCCTGATTCATCATTGGATTCATGCCCGTCTGATTCATATCCGGAGAAGCATACCCTGCATTCATGTCGGGCATTGCTTCTGCTTTCGGCGGCTCATACGGCTCTATCTTTGGTTCTTCTTTCGGTGCTTTCTCTTCTGGATGCTGCGTATTCATAAACGTCTCATACAGTGATTTTGCAAAGCTGACCGGATATAGCTGCATGATCGTACTGTCAACCAGATCCCCGATCTGCATCCGGAACGATATTTTTACAAATGTTCCTTCCAGGAATTTTGACAGTTCACCCTTGGCTTCCAGTTCATTCAGGTCCACTAGATTTGCTTCCGGCGGACTGATATCGATCTTCTTGCCAAGCATGGAAGAAAGTGATGTTGCAGCGGAACCCATCATCTGGTTCATTGCTTCTGAAATTGCACTTAAATGCAACTCGCTAAGTTCCCCATCTGTATTGGTTCCATCCCCTCCCATCATCAGGTCTGTAATAACCTTTACATCATGTTCCTTGAGAACCAGAATATTACTGCCTTCCAGTCCTTCCGTATACTTAATATAGATAAAGACACACGGACGATGGTAATCTTCAACAACAGTGCTCCAATTTGATAACGTTACAACAGGAATTGTAATATCAACTTTTCTGTTGACCAGGGAATATAGCGTTGTTGCTGATGTTCCCATACTGATATTTGCGACTTCACCAATGGCATCTTTTTCGATGTCTGTCAGCAGGCTTTCATCTATTTCAGGTGCTTCCGACAATACCGGACTGTTTTCTTCTGTCTGTACATCCGAGCTGTTATCTGATGTGCCGGTTGACGCACCATCAGCCGTCAGGCCGCTGAGCAACGCATTTATCTCATCCTGGGATAACATTCCATCCATCTGCCTATTCCTCCTCTCTTAGTACGGATGTAACCCTCACTGCATAATGATCTTCCTGCGATCCGGGCAATGCCGTAAATTTTTTAATATTTCCCACATATACCGATAGTTCACTGTCCACTCTGGAATCAAGCCGGATCACATCCCCAACCTGCAGATTCAGGAACTCGTTGACCGCAACGTTGCTCTTTCCAAGAATTGCTTTGATTGGAATATCCACTCTGCGAATCAACGTTTCAATATGGTCTTCAAAATTTTCATCCGCCTTTTCCTGCATATTTGCATACCAGAATTTCGTATTCAAACGATCCATTATGCTTTCCAGTGTAAAATACGGAAGACAGATATTCATAAAACCTTCCACATCACCAATCTTCAGATTCAAGGTAACCATTGCTATCATATCAGTCGGTGAAATAATCTGTGCAAACTGTGTATTTGTCTCAATCCGGTCAAGATATGGATTGATATCCAATACATTTTTCCACGGTTCTCGCAACAATTGCACACAGACAACCATAATCTTCTCCACAATGGTCATTTCAATTTGCGAGAAATCCCTGCTTTTGGCCAGTGGCTGTCCCTGACCTCCAAGCATTCTGTCTATCATGGCATACCCCAGAGAGCTGCCAAGTTCAATGATAATATTACCGCTGAGCGGTTGAAAGTTAACAATTCCGAGTATAACCGGATTAGCAAGTGAGTTGGAAAATTCAGAAAAAGTTACCGTCTCCGAGCTTGCCACCGTAACCTGTATATTCTTACGCAAATATACCGGAAGATTTGTTGACAGTAATCTGCCATAATGTTCAAAAATAATCTCCAGTGTACGCAGATGTTCTTTTGAAAATTTTGCAGGTCTGTTAAAATCATAATTCTTAACCTGCTTATCCGAGCTGTCTTTTACTTCATCCATATCCAGCTCGCCGGAACTCAATGCCTGCAGCAGACTGTCTATCTCGTTTTGGGATAAGACTTCACCCACAGTGGCTCACCTCCCTGCTTTCATTTTTCGTCATATGCTATCAGGAAAATACAGTATCACTGAAGCTGACATTAAAAATGAATTTGGAGCCATACATAGTCTGGAGTCTTTCCAATATTTCCTGACGAATTGCATCCACATTCGCCCTGCACTCATCAAGTGTATATTGTCCAATTACAGAAATGATCTCTGCCCGGATCAGACCCTCTTTCTCGGTCATTGCTTCATCCGTACCGTAAGTCTTGTAATCTTTATCCTTCATATTCATAGAAAGAGATACCGATACAATGAAGTAGTGATCCTTTTCGTCCTCACCCTTTGCCAGTGGTATTGTTAATTTTTCCGAAAGTACATATACTGCAGTATCCCCCATGGATACCGTGGCATCTTCTTCTGCCTCTGTTGTACTCAGTTCAAGATCTACTGCCTGTGCAATCTTCCCTACCAGACTGGCTGTTTTACGTGACTGATTCAACACGGAAAACATCATAATTCCTGTCATGATCAGATTGACCACCAATAATGCTAATATTAAAATGGATAACAGATTCTTCTTCAAGAATGTCCCTCCTATCTACCGCTCCGTACTGAGAGTGTTATAAATTCTGATCTCTACTCTTCGGTTATGTGCCCGTCCTTCCTCCGTCGCATTATCCGCAATCGGCACATACTCGCCACGTCCGGAATGCTTGATGTCGGCCGGGTCAAGTGTTGTTGTTTCTATAAAATAATGAAATACTGACAATGCTCTCGCACTGGACAGTTCATCGTTGCTTGCATAGACGCTGTTATGTATCGGCACATTATCCGTATGACCTTCAATCTCAATCAGACTATCCGAATATGTCATCAAAATCAGCCCCAGCTTATCCAGCATCGGATACACATCCTGTTTCAGCCTGGCACTTCCCGAATCGAACAGAATCGCACCGCGCATTGTTAATAAAACATACTGTGATGTGAAGTCAATATCAATACTGTTTTCCAGATCCATTTCATCCAATGCTTCCTGAATCTGTTCTGCCATCTGTTCCGATTCTGCCAATCCCTCTTTCTGCATCTGTTCATACAGGCTTTCGGGATCCGGATCTTCCACATCTTCTGCAACACCCGTACTGTTCAGGTATTCAGAAAGTTCATTTAACTGGCTGACACCGTTACTGATCAATATTCCGTCGCCAATTGCCGATGCTCCGCCATCAAATACACTAAAAGTACTGTTAAAAGACGCCACGACCTCTTTCCACTTCTCTGCATCAATGGATGACATGGAAAACAGCAACACGAAAAAGCAGAGGAGCAGATTCATCAAGTCACCAAATGTACATTGCCATTCGGGTGCGCCCTTTTTGGGTTCCTCCGGTTTTCGTTTAGCCATTATCCTCACCGCCTTCATCCGACGTTGACGACCGATCGGAAGGCGACATGAAAGATTTCAGTTTTTCTTCAATTACACGCGGATTTTCACCTGCCTGTATGGAAAGAAGTCCCTCAATCATGATTTCTTTCACCTGCATTTCGGCGTCATTCTTAACCTTCAGCTTGCTTGCAACCGGTGTACATATCCAGTTTGCCAGCATTGAACCATACAAGGTTGTTAAAAGCGCAACGGACATATCCGGTCCGATTCTGGAAGGATCCGCCATATTCTGGAGCATGTTAACCAGTCCGACCAGAGTACCGATCATACCCCATGCAGGTCCCATGGACGCAACATCCTCCCAGAACTTAATGTTTTTCTTATGTCTGCCTTCCAGACTGACAATTTCAGTTTCCAAAATGGCACGAACCAGTTCCGGATCCGTACCATCTACAATCAGTAAAATTCCTTTCTTCATGAACTCATCGTCCAGTTCTCCTGCAGCTTCTTCCAGCTGAAGAAGACCTTCCTTACGAGCCACGTTAGAAAGATCTATAATCTTTGATATTACCTCTGATGTATTAACAGTGGAAGCTTTCAATATAAGAGAAAAACTCTTTAATCCGCCCAGAAAGTCTTTCATCGTATTTGATGCTAAAACTGCGCAGAACGCACCACCGAATGTAATCAGTACAGACTGGAAATCAAGGAAGTTATTTATCAATCCGGAAACGCCGGCACCGCTGATTATTGCCCAAAGGACAAGCACAATGCAGACGACCAGACCGGCCAAAGATGCTATATCCACGTTGTCCACCACTCCGTTTTTGCCTTAATCCGCAAAAATTTCCTTTCTATATGATTTTACTAAATTTTTAACATCTTGTCTACTTTCTTTTACAATTATTTTGCGCCCTGTTGTAAGCGTGATGACTGTATCCGGTGTTTCTTCGACAAGCTCAATCAAATCAGGATTTACCAGAATTTTAACATCATTGAGTTTTGTGATTTCTATCATTATGTACCCTCCCAGATGTTCTTTTCTTATTACTCAATTATAGCACACTCCTCATTCTGTGCCTATACATTGGTCTTTTTTATAATATAAATATATCTAGGAAATTTTTACCAGTTACAAAATGTTCGATATACAAAAAAGATGCTGTTGCATCCAACGTTACAAACTGTAGCGTTTTCTGCAGCAGCATCTGTCATATTATGTAATTAACGTTTCAGGTTAACCAGTTCCTCTAACAGTGTATCGGAGGTTGTAATGATTCTGGAGTTTGCCTGATATCCTCTCTGTGTTGTGATCATATCGGTAAATTCCTGTGCCAGATCGACATTACTCATCTCCAGCTCACCGGTCTTAAACGCACCGCCGCCGACAGAAACATCAACACCGATACCATCGAAATCTCCGGAATTCAGAGTCGCTTTGTACAGATTATCTCCGGCTTTTTCAAGACCGGATGCATTACTGAATTCTGCAGATGCGATCTGACCTAACAGTCTTGACATACCGTTATCATAAGAAGCATAGATCTCACCATTCTCAGAAATACTGATTCCTGACATATTACCAAGCTTACGTCCGGTTCCCCTGCTCTGCAGATCTCCTGCTGTTGCCCCGATCGTACATGCGCCACCGTTGTTACTGCTCTTTGAAGTAGTCATGTCAATTTTTATATCAGCGAAATTGCCAAGACTGACGAGTGCACCATTACGTGTAAAGTTGTCTTTGAAGTCCAGAGTCAGACCGGTTGCATCACCATTCGCAGAAATAAATTTACCGGAGTCTGTATTATATTTAATCAATCCACCCTGAATGGTTTTGTTGGATACATTTAAAGTACCGGTAACCGCATCCACTGTACCTGCATTAATGGATGTTGTCACAGAAGCTCCGAAAATTGCCTGAAGAGCGCCGATATTATTCGCTACTGCACTGTTATCTGCAAGCATTGCTTCTACATCTGCCTGAGAAATGGTATAGTTACCATTTCCATCCGCAGTAAAACTGTCGAGATTCAGATTCTGGCTGGCTGCCAGCTCACCAATTAATCCTGTATCGGTTACGACTGTCCCCTTGTCATCCTTAAACGCAAATGTATAAGTCTGGGTTGCCTGGTCATAAGTTGCCGCCTGGGTATATGCCTTTGTTGTACCGGTTCCATCCGTATAATTGAAAGTACTTGTAACCGGATTATAGTTTTCATCCACTTCTGCTGTCGTGGAGGATCCAAGTGACAGAATCTGATCAAGCGGAACACCATAATATTCTGAAATAGATTTTCCGTTACTGTCAAGTACATCATCCAGCTGCATATAGAACTCACCATCAATTGCAGTTGCATGCATGCTGAGTTTTGCGGTATAGCTGTAACCAAGATTGTCAAAAAATGCAAGATTCATCGTCTTACCTGATGTTGCGCTGATATTCGGATCATTCTTATCAACGATACCGGAAATATAAGCATCCGTTGTTGCAGCCGCATCATAGGTCATATTTTCTTCACTCATAATACGAAGTGCTGTAACCGTATCCTGTTTGATCTTTCCGGTCGTCTCATCTACCTGCCATCCCATTACATTATATCCATTGGAAGACATTGCAAGGTTTCCTGCTGCATCCACATAGAAAGAACCGTCACGGGTGAAGAAATTGTCATTTCCATCACTGACTACAAAGAAATTGTTTCCGCTGATTCTGATATCAAACGGATCGCTTGTCGTCTGCGCAGAACCTGCGGAAGTAATCGCCGTACTGATCGCACCGGTACTGACACCAAGACCGATCTGTTTAGCATTGATACCTGCAGTACCTGTTACCGCATTGGGTCCTGATGCGTTTGAAGTCGTCTGATACATCAGTTCACTGAATGTAATGGATTGTGATTTATAAGCTGTGGTATTTACGTTTGCGATGTTATTACCGATAACATCCATTTTGGTCTGGTGTACTTTCAAACCTGATACACCAGAATACAATGATCTCATCATAATGAAATGGCCTCCCATCATTCAGAGCCTTCTGTTCCGTCTGTCAGTCTGGAACAATAACCTCCGTAAGGTCCGGTTATATAATTACGGCTCCATCAATATTTGTAAAAATATTTTCCTGTGTCTGTGTCTGATCCATTGCTGTCACAACCGTACTGCTTGGTACGTTTACAATAAAAGCAAGATCGTCCACGATTACCAACGAGTCCTGAATTCCTTTCAGATCAGCTTTTCTTGCCCCGTCATTCAATCTTTCAAGCTGATTTCTGGTAAGCTCAATATTTCGCTGTGCCAATCTGTTTGCTGCATGTTTGGAAAATTTCAGATCTGTTCCGGTCTCCTGCACCACGGATTTCTTTCTCAGGATATCTTCGAAGGAAATACCCTGATTAACTGCGCTTTTCTGTTCCGTCTGTGTTTTACCCGGACTTAGATACTGATCCTTGAGCTGTTCAATTGAAAGGAACTGATTCTGATTAATCTGCATCTGAATCCTCCTCCCTGAGATCTGTCAGTGCTCAGTCATTTTCTTTTTTCTGATCTTCCTTGTCCTCTGCTTTGGATTCTTTTCCTTCATCTACGAGCTTCTGCAATAATTCTTCCAGCTTCTTTTCGTAAGATTCCAGCTTATCGATAATCACATCTTCCGCTGTCTGCTCCGGTCTATCGTCGCCGCCAAGTTCTTTGTATTTCTCAATGTATTTCTCGATCGTTTTTCCGGCTTCGTCCGCAACAAAGGATACCTCATACTGGGACATGCCTTCGTATGTTTCCTTGATCTCTTTGATTGCATCAAGATCCTTGCTTGTGACATTGTCAAGCTCTGGTAATTTTACAACTGCCGCAATCAGGTTGGATGCCTTTGTATAAGCACTCAGATATTCGCCGTCCAGTACCTGATATACATCATCCAGATCGTAATAGTTTCCGTTTACGGAGATCTTGGTCTTTCCGTCTTCAAATTTCAGGAAATCAACCTGCCCTGTAATCAGATTGTCATCCACATTCAAAACAACGGTTTTTCCAATCAGATCGGACGCTTTCATGTCCTCTGCCGTGTCCTGAAGATTCTGCATACCCTCCAGTTCAGAGAAGGTTGCCAGCTGTGATATGTACTCCGTACTGTTATTGGATGCCTCCAACGGATCCTGATACTTCATCTCCGCTACCAGTAATTGTAAAAAAGCATCTTTATCCAGCGAATTGGAATTTTTCTTTGCATTATCAGTTGCAGATGCTGTCTTTGTGGACTGCTGTACCACCTTTCCATCTACAACGGATGCTGAATAACTCATGTAGTTCCTCCTTTCATGCAAGATAGTCAAGGCTTGCTCCGTGACGCATCATCATGTCTCTTGTGATCCGTTCTGCATCATCCGCTTCTTCAATCCCGTCCTCAAGACTGTTCAGATTGATCCGTCTGACTCCTTTTTTCTTTGCTTCTGCATTCTGTGCTTCCTGTTCTTCCTGTCCTGCCTCCTGTTCAAGATTTCTCTCAAACTCATGGCTTGCGACAGTCACCTCAACCGCTTCCACACGAACGCCCTGCTGCTCCAGATTCTCCTTTAAGATCATTACCTGACCCTCCAGAGCTTCTTTTACAGCTTCATTCTCGGCCGCAAACTGTGCTGTTACCACACCGTTTTTTGATGCCACCGATATATGGAGATTACCAAGGGATGCCGGATGAAGCTGCATCTCAAGTGCTGAGATCGAATCACTGTTTCTGGTCTTCATCTGATCCAGTATCTGCTTCATGATCTGTTCTACATCCACCTTGTTCTCTGCCGCATTTTCTCCCTGTACCGGATTTTCAAAAATCTCATTTACCGGATTCTGCATTGTATCTGCAAAATTCGGCCGGCTGCCGTTTCCTGCATATGCATCATCCTGCATTTCTTCGGAAGAATCCTCCGTTTTGTAAGAAGTAACTGCAATCTGCTGTTCCTCTTTCTGTACGGATGCTTCCTGTTTTGTCTGACCGTTTTGTGCTTCTCTGCTCGTATGTACCGTTTTTTCAGTTTCAACAGTGCCCTGTGACATCACTGCTACATCTGCATTTTCCTGTGTCTGGTTCTGCCCATCCGTACCACTGATGTTCTCACTCATGGTCTGTGTGTTTCCGGTACCGCTCATTTTTTCTAACAATCCGTTCCATTCTTCCTCACTGATGTTCAGTGTTTCCTGAAACCGGCCGGCTGCCTCATCTGATAACTGCATCAGATCCTGCACCGTTCTGTAAAGCTCTTCATCTGTCAGAAGTGCTGCCTGGTCTTCACCGGCAACTGCAAGTGCAAGCGTCTTCATATTCTCCGGATCCAATAGATCTGTCAGATTCATATCAAGCTGCTGCATCGCATCCATGACGTCCTGTGTTCCAATCGAGAAGCTGTCTGCCAGCTGCTCCATCAGCACCGCTGCCTGTACGACCAGATCCTGATACATCTGCGTTCCGGCAACTTCCTCTCCGGCTTTTCTCTCCATCTCATCTTTCTGCTGATCAGTCACTTTTTTTTCATCCGAAACATGATCTGTTCCTGATGTTTTATCAAGCTGATCCTGCTTATCAGTGGCTGCGTCCTGTCCTTTCACCTCATCCTGCCGGTTTGGCTCATTCATACGGTTCTGCGCCCTTGTCTGATCGGATTTTTCCAAAGAGTTCTTCTCACTTTCGGAAACATTGTCCTGCGTCCTGTTCTTCGACACACTGTCCATGACACTGGTGAATCCTGTGCCGGATCCATCCGTCCGCACATCGGTCTTCTGTAGTGCGAGGTTCATAATCGAACCGCCGCTCTGTGTTACTGCTGCGCTGGTCATAACGCTTTTTTCCTCCTCTCTTCAGTTTTCAAGGTTCCTACAGATATATTATCGGTTTTTTGTTCCTGATCCTTTATAGTTTTATACGTTTTTTCTTGCCGGATTTTCACTAATTTTCAGGATCCATAATCTTGGTCAGACGTGCTGCTACTTCCGCATTCATGACACCCATGATTTTTCCCCTGTTTTCCGCCGACATCTGGTTCAATATTTTCGCAACAAGCTCCAGATTGTCCGTCATCTGCTCAAAAATAGCTGCTGCTTCTTTTGGTTTCATCTCCGAATATGCACGCGCATAATCCTCAAGCTGTGAATCCACCTGCTGGTCTCCGATTACCTGTGCATAGATTGTCTGTGCCGTTGTCGGATCCATGGATTCATAATATTTTATATACTCATCGATACCCGGTCCGTTTTCGGCATAAACCACTTCTTCATAGAATTCATTTTTTATTTTTTCAAATTCCAGCTGATTCTGTTCAAAGGTCTCAAGACGCGCATTTTCTGCACGCAATTGCGTCAGTTCCTCTTCATTGGCATTTCCGACTGTCTGAAGCTGCTCAATCTGACGCTCTAATGCCTTGATCTGCTCTACAGCCTCTCTTAAACTGGTATAACCGCCATACGCTTCTTTATCTCCCGTTTCTGTCGTAGAATCTTTTGGCAGGATCCAGTTTAACACCGGTACATCCTTCAGCACAGGTGTCAGCACTTTTGATCCGAAGCCGCCGACATCCAGTTTGATCAACAGGCACAGAATCGCAAGCCAGATCAGCACAATAAATATTGTAACTGCAATTGCAGAGACAGTTCCGCCCTCGGAATCCTCATCATCCAGAGAAGCTTCCTGTTTGGATATTTCTTTTGCCCTTGCTTTTGCTGCCTTTTTCTGCTCTCTGTTTTCTTTACGCAGATTTTTCTTTTCTTCCTTCAGTCTTTTTCTTTCCTGTGTAACGTCTACAACGGGGATATCTTTCTCTTCTCTAGCCATACTTATACAACCTGATCCTTTTCTTTGTCTCTGGCAATTCTCTGCCCATAGGTATAACTTGTCAGCTCATCGATTTCTTTACTTTCATTTTGCTTTTCTTCCTGCATGAATTCTTCAAATGCTTTCTCTTTCAATCTCTCATGCATTTTTCGTTCCTGCATAACGCCTGTCAGCCGCTCTCTTGCTTTCTCCACATTCAGCTGTGCTGTATGTACCTGTATCAGCTGTGCCTTGATATCCTCCTCTATCATCCGCAGTCCCTGATTGTTGGACATGATATCGCGGACATTCAGCGTCTGTGTCAGAAGTCTTTTGGCTTCAGCCTCATATGCGGTCTTTTTGTTCCGCATCTGCAATAATTTTTCCTCTTCTGCCGCAAGTTTACTGTTTGCAGCGGCATACTGCATTTTGGCCTGTTCCTCCATACTCAACTTCATATTCAGAATATTCTGCATACGATACCGGAATCTTGCCACTGTCTTTTCCTTCTCCCATCATTCTCTGTCTGCTATTCAAACAATTGTTCCAATGCAGTAACTGTTTCTTCAAACGTAACTTTTTCATCGGTCGCCTGCATCAAAAATTCATTGACCGGTTTGTTTTTTTCTATTGCATAATCAATATCCGGATTACTGCCCTTTTTATAGGCACCTATATTGATCAGATCCTCTGCATCATGGTAAGTCGCCAATACATTTTTTAATTTTCCCGCAGCCTGCTTATGCTCTTTTTTTGCAATGGCCCCCATACATCTTGAAATACTCTGTAATACATCAATTGCCGGATAATGATTCTTATGTGCCAGTTTTCTGTCCAGCATAATATGACCGTCAAGAATACTTCTCGCTGTATCCGTGATTGGTTCATTAAAATCATCACCGTCAACCAGAACTGTATAAAGACCGGTAATAGAACCCTTACTTGCACGTCCGGCGCGTTCTAACAGTTTAGGCATCTCCGAATATACGCTTGGCGGATAACCTCTGGTAACCGGAGGTTCCCCACTCGCAAGCCCGATTTCCCTCTGCGCCATGGAAAAACGGGTCAGAGAATCCATCATCAGCAGCACGTCTTTTCCCTGATCACGAAAATACTCTGCAATCGCCGTTGCAGTCTGTGCCGCCTTTTTACGCTCCAGTGCAGGTTTATCGGAGGTCGCTACGATAACCACCGACCGCTTCATTCCTTCTTCTCCGAGATCATGCTCAATAAATTCACGTACTTCTCGTCCACGTTCTCCAATCAGTGCAATGACGTTGATATCCGCCTTGGTATTACGTGCAAACATACCCATCAATGTTGATTTTCCGACACCTGATCCTGCAAAAATACCGATACGCTGACCTTTACCAACCGTGATCAGTCCGTCGACCGCACGTACGCCCAGCGGCAGGACCTCGTTGATGATCTCGCGGCTTAACGGATCCGGCGGCATTGCCTCAACCGGATAAGTCTTTCCGTTTTCCGGAAGCGGAGCACCACTGATTGGTTGTCCCAATCCATCCAGGCTTCGGCCCAAAAGCTCCTCGCCAACCGGTACGCTTAGAGGATACCCCTGATTTTCAACCATGCATCCAAGTCCGATGCCCTCCGTTACTTCATAGGGCATCAGTAATGTTTTTCCATCTTTGAATCCGATCACTTCCGCACGGATCGGTTTATAAGGTTCTTCCGGATAGATATAGCACAAGTCACCAAGCTTTGCATCCGGACCTGCCGATTCTATGGTAAGACCTACTACATTGACTACTTTTCCAAGTCTCTTATAGTAGGTCCGTTGTTTACACTTTTCATATTTATCAAAGTTAATTGTTATCACTTCCGGCATCCTCCGTGTAGGATAAAAGTTTTAACTGCTTGCCCAGTTCCTTTAACTGGGTATCAAGTCCGCAGTCATAGATACCGTTTTCCGTTTCGACCATGCACTCATTCTTGTTAAGTGTTGTATCCCTGATTACTTCCACTGTCACAGATGAACCGCCCGCCGCAGCCTCCAATTCTTTTTTCTGTTCGTTCACAGCTGCGTAATCATCCTCGGATACATGCACAAGAAAATGTCTGCTGCTTTCTATATTTCTGATTGCATTGCCCGCAAGCAGTGTAACCAACTGGGTTTCATCCGACAGACTGACTTTGAGTACATGTTCATATACACCGGTCAGCACTTCGACAAATCTGGGTTCCAGTTCCCTGATCTTCTGCTCATAAGCATCATTCAGTGCCACTTCTTTTTGTATATATTCCTGCTTCAGAAGTTCTGTTTCCTGCAGCCCCTGTTTATATCCGGCATCATAGCCTTCTTTTCTTCCGGCTTCAACGGCATCCCTCTTGGCCTGTTCAATCTCTCCGGCTGCATCCTGCTTGATCTGCGCGATTTCCTGTTTTGCCTGTTCAATCAGTTCTTCCGGAGACGGTCCATCGTACGCCGGTGCCGCTTTAATGATATTTCCGCCGGCAATTCCCTCTGAAAAGCCATCCGTCGTACTTTCACCAGCCGTCTGATCCGTATCCTCTAACAATGCAGCCAGTTGATCAGCATCCGCATCCTGTCCGGACTGTTTTTCTGTCGACAGGGTATTCTGCCGCACATAGCTGTTTGTCAATTCTTCCAGTTTTCTGGCAACCATGGCATTGGCATCAATAATAACAGTCTCTTTGTCCTGCATGACTGTCCTGTCTGATTTGATCACACTTCTATACAATGATCTCGTCACCTCCGCCTCTGGAAATTACAATTTCAGCGGAATCCTCAAGTTTTCTGATAATATTAACGATCTTCTGCTGTGCATCCTCAACATCCTTCATACGGACAGGACCCATGAATTCCATATCTTCCTTAATCATTGCAGCCAGACGTTTGGACAAATTATTGAAGATTGCATTCTGTACTTCTTCATTGGCACCCTTCAACGCCATTGCAAGATCACTGTTCTCAACTTCACGCAGTACACGCTGGATTGCACGGTCATCAAGCAGCAAAATATCCTCGAATACAAACATCTTCTTCCTGATCTCGTCCGCAAGTTCCGGCTCCTCAATCTCCAGGCTTTCCATAATGTGTTTTTCCGTACCACGGTCTACTGTATTCAAAATATCTACAACCGCATCCACACCACCAATAATGGTGTATTCCTGATTTACGAGGCTTGCAAGCTTTGTTTCCAGAACTTTTTCAACTTCCTTGATCACATCCGGACTCGTCCTGTCCATCATGGCAATACGTTTTGCAACATCCGACTGCCTGTCGGGCGGTAATGACGCAATAATGGATGCAGACTGCTGCGGTGATAAGTAAGACAAAATCAGTGCAATCGTCTGCGGATGCTCATCCTGAATAAAGTTGAACAGCTGTGATGCATCTGTCTTTCTGACAAACTCAAACGGTTTTACCTGCAAGGATGCCGTCAGCTTGCCGATCACATCCATTGCCTTATCCGTGCCGAGTGCTTTTTCAAGCAGTTCTTTTGCATAGCCGATACCGCCTTCTGCAATATACTGCTGTGCCAGACATACCTCATAAAACTCGTTGATTACCTCATCCTTTACCTGCGGCGTAATGCTTCTGGTGTTTGCAATCTCAAGTGTCAGTTCTTCTATTTCTTCTTCTTTCAGATGTTTGAATATTTGGGCAGACTTCTCGGGTCCCAAAGCGATCAGCAGTATTGCCGCTTTCTGAACCCCCTGAATATTATCCTTTGTCATCGTTGCCACGATCCATTACCCCCAATCCTCATTCAGCCAGTTACGAAGCAGATTGGCTGCTGCTTCCGGATTTTCATCCACAAACTTCTCAATCAGTTTTCTGGTCTCGGATTTTTCTTCCAGATTAATGTCTTCCAGTTCTTCCTTCGGTGTGGACTGAAGCAGATCTTCAACAGATAACTCTTCTTCCTCTTCTGCCTTTGCATTGCTTCTCATGCTGCGCAACACCACAAACGCCAGTACTGCCAGAATAATAATAATCAGCAGTACCTGCAAAATATCCGACGCCTTGACAGAAGACTTTTCCGCATCGATAAACATATTTTCGTCATATGCAATAAAACTGATATTTTCAGATGGAATTCCTGTCGCATTTGCCACCACACTGATCCAGTCTTCATCCGTTTCAAGCTTGGTTCTTCCGGAATTGGCTGCCTTATATTCTGCCCATGTAAGTCCGTCAAGCAGTCCCTGTCTCTTGGCATCTTCTTCCTTGATTACTGTATAATGAATGGTTGTTACCGCAACTGATGAGGAATCATACTTAATCACTCCGGGTGGAATATTCTGATATGTAATCGATTCATCCGGCGCATAGGTAATGCTCGACTCGGATACAGTCTGGCTGTCCGTACCATTTGTATCTATTACATAAGTAGGATTTTCTTCATTTGAAGTTGTTCCGGGAACTCCTCCGTCTCCTGAGGTCGACTCGCTCTCATATAATTGTTCCTGCGTCTTCATGCCCTCTTCTCTTCCGCTTGGAGCTGAGTAATTGTGATTTGTGATCTCCATGGAAGAAAAATCCATATCCAGATTGGGAGCAACGGAAATCATTCCAAATTCTCCCGTTCCGTTTAATACATTCCGGACCTGATTGATTGCAGCATTTTCAACCTGTTGTTTCATGGTAAGCTGACTGCTTGCGATTCCGGAAACCGAACTTTCCTCCGTCCCGGAAAAGTACAGATTCCCGTTTGTATCCATAATGACAATATTTTTGGTTGTCTCGTTGCCAAGTCCCGTTGCCACAAACCTTGCAAGTGCCTGTGCCATCTCGTTCGTCAGTTCCCCTGACAAGTCCAAACACACCGCTGCCGAAGATTCGGCACCGGTGGATATTAACGTACCGTTGTCCGTCGGAATATTCAGTTCCACTGTCGCACTTTTCACAAAAGAATACTCTTCCAGATCATTTTCCATCTGACTCTGTAGTGCCAGTACTGCGCGTTTCTGCTTGTCCGCTTCAGTTGTACTGAGTCCTCCGCTTAAAGCATCATCCAATGTATATTCCGTACTCGGAATTCCGTTTTCTCCAAGTAAAAGTCTTGCCTGTGATTCCTGACTTGTCAGAATATCAATACGCAGCCCGTCGTCAGAAACCTTATAATCGAGTCCGTCTCCATCCAATAATGCAACCACTTCTGCTGCATCCTTCGTTGTCTCGCATGTGGTAAGGGTTTTATACTTTGGCTTTGTCAATATTGTGGCAAAAACAAACATCAGTGCCAGTACTCCGGCTACAACACCGCATATGATCAATTTTTGCTTCATGGAAAACTTATTCCACCACTCCAAAATCCGTTTTGGAATTTCTCTCAGTTTTTCCTGCATCCTGTGTCTCTCCCTTGAATTAACTTACCAACAACACTTAAATATTGATCTGCATAATCTCTTTGTATGCTTCCATAAACTTGTCCCTGATCGCAACGGTATACTGCAGTGCCGTTGAAGCCTTGGAAAGTGCGATCGTCAGATCGTGCGCATTTTCCGTTTCACCGAGTGCAAGCTTGATCTCTTCGTTTTCCGCATCGGACAGATAGCCATTCGTTGTGTTGATGCTCTCCATTGCCGATCCTAACAGATTGCTGAACAGCGTCTTGGAATTATCCTCATTGTCCTCTGCGATCTGTTTGATTGCCGTGATATTCTGCCTGGAACCGGAAGCTCCCACACTCGTACTGTATATACTATAGATGTCCATATTCTATCCTCTCCGATTACCCTTATTTGCCCATCTCCAATGCTTTCATTGCCATGCTCTTACTTGCCTGAAAGGCAGTTGCGTTTGCTTCAAAAGAACGGCTTGCATCGATCAGATCCGTCATTTCTGTTACGGTATTTACATTCGGGTACCATACATATCCGTTCTCGTCCGCATCCGGATGGGAAGGATCATATGCTTTTACCATCTCATTCCATGTATCCTCATATACACCGGTAGCCTTCACACCCTGTCCGGCATAGTGCTCGGTTGCCTGGCTGAGAGCCCGGCTGAAGCTTGTGTGCTTGCCACGTTCTTCAAAGGTTACCACTTTTCTGCGGTACGGAGTTCCGTCCGAAGTTCTAGTTGTATCTACATTCGCAAGATTTTCTGCAATGATATCCATACGATAGCGCTGCGCGGTCAGACCGGATGCGCTGATGGAAAAACTGTCAAACATTCCCATGACTTACTCCTCCTTATTTCATAACTGTCTGCAGATTTTTAAATTCTGCGGTCATACTGTCAATTAACGCATTATATTTGATCTGGTTCTCTGCCAGATACGCATTTTCACTGTCTATATCCACATTATTCTCATCCAGACGATAGGAAAAGCCCGGTGCATCCGTATACACTCTGGCATCCAGTTCTCCCGCCTTAACATTGGCAACCTTGGCATCCATGGTCTCATATCTGGAATAACCCAGTGCCCGGTCAAGCTCCTTTTCAAAGCTGACGTCCTGACGCTTATATCCCGGCGTATCGTCATTGGCGATATTATTGGCAATAACCTTGTTTCTCAACGCAGACGCATCCGCAGCCTTATCGAGAACATTGATGTAATCAAAAGCATTACTGTTAAACATAAAAACGCTCCTTCCCGAACGTGGATTATTTTCATATTTCATGGTGGCATATCTGTGTAGTATGTATACTTTTTCCACAATAATATTATATGTGATTTGGATAAAAACACAAGTATTTTTACCAAAAAAGCAAAAGGATCCATAGGGGCAAATACCCCTTACGGATATTGCCCGGTATAAATCCTTTTATCACATGCAATCCATTTCGCTATGAAATTGTCCACTTTATCATAATGACCTGTTTTATAAAAGCTTCCTACTCTTTATATCGGCATTTTGGAAATCGTCTTTAGCCTTAATCCAGATCAAACAGTTTTAATTCACTGATCACAAGTCTGTCCGTTGCATATGCAGCCACATTGGTTGTTGCATTCACCATCAGATCCACTTCTACGTAGAAGTTGAAACTTTCCGGTGGACCGGCCAGTGATGCAAGCGGTACGTCCACATAATAGGTATTTCCACTGACCACGCGGTCAAACGGAACTTCCGCTCCTGTGACTGCATGATAGGTTTTCAGTGTCCCATCCGTAAACCATGTAACAGGAATTTCCTCTTCCTGATACTGGATTGTGTCCGTACTTCCTTCACTGCCGATACAATAATGTACCTGCATAAACTGTGTTCCGATCGTCAGGTTATTGTCCTTGATCTGGAAATAAACACGATAGGTGTCCGATGCCTGTGAATCGTCAAACGGTATATTTACCTGTTCCAGATCCGGTGCATTGACAGAAGGTCCATCCACAATACGCAAGGAAGGATCCTTGACGCCTGCGCGGTATGCTGCAACGAAAGTATTGATAAACAGTTTTTTCTCGTCAATGGTAAGATTTCCGTTATGTCCCACACCGGTATAGGTAATATTCCCCTTATTATAAATATAATAATTGTTTCTTACATCATTTGGCGAATAATCATACGCATCATTCCAGTCATTCGTGTCATTGCTGGAAATACAGTACCACACAACAACATCCCCGCGACCGTCACCGTCACCATCCGTATCCAGATCCAGCTGGAAGTACTGTGCATGTGTCGGTGCTACCTCGATTTCTTCATCAATCGTATACGGATATTGTGTGATAATACCCTTGTTTACTCTGGTAACCAGTGCATTGGAAGAAGGGAAGTAATTAAGCATCGCACCGCTTCCGCCATCATTCAGATAATTGTAGGTCACATCCCGCTTATCCACAGTCGGTACATAAGTCAGTCCCTGTGTCTGCTGTGCCATTGTTGCCTGTCCGGAATTCGGCAGATATGCAATATCACTGCCGTTTCTTCCATGGGATTCATTATAGCTTTTCACATCTGCCGCTGCAACTTCCACACCTTTTTTTACAAGGTTTTGTGCCCAAAGATCCGGCACGTAACGATTTACACTGATTCCGTAACGATCCATTCCACACTGTTCCCTGATGCTCATGGAAAGCGTACTGCTCTTTTCCGTAACCTGTGTAAAGTCCGTTGCAGAAACCGTCTGTGCATGCGTTGTATCATGCGTGTATAGCAGGCTCTTTCCGCTGTCACCGTATGCAACCAGTGCCTGTGTTGCTTTTTCGGATGGGATATTGGCATAGTTATCCACGAATCCCACAATGACCATATCATAATCCCAGAAATTCAGATAATCATTCCGGCGGCCATTCTCGTCCACGGTATGACCACGCCATCCCGCAGCCACCTTTGCTCCGGTCAGATATCCGCCAAGTCCAGAATCATTTCTGGCATCATAATATTCTCCCGTATTATCAAAGCTACCCGCAAAATCCGTCGCATTGATCGTATCAAATTCAATCTTAAAGTCGGGAATGCTGTCCATCAGTACAGCCCAGTCCCCGTCAGGCTCACCTTCGATCGTATATTCCAGATCCAGCATTACGCCTCTTGCACTTGTAATCTGTAATACACGAATTACCTGCTTGCCTGTTTCCGGATCTACCTGTGCACCATAGGTCTGTTCATTCTTAACTGCCGTCAGCCCCGTAACAGAATCGTGAATATAAGGATTTCCGACCTGTGTTGCCTGCAGCTTCCAGCCGATACATCCGACATATCCGTCCGGTAACTGCCGCCGTACCGTATATGGCGTATTTGCACTCAGACTATAATGTCCGATCCGCTCTTCCGGTTTGCTGCTGTCCATCGGTCCGGTCTCCTGTTCCATGGTTTCACCCGTCTGCGCATTGATCACAATAATATCCGTCAGTTCTTCGGTTGCCGTATTATAGATGCCATCACTGTTGGAATCCAGATACAGTCTGATATCATATCTGGTGGACAATGGTGTCACTGCGCTCAGGTTCGATATCGTAAATTCATAATTCAGATAATAATTCCCGTCACTCTCTTTGCTCAGGTAGGTGCAATTTACAAGCGCGCCAAGTGCGTCCGCACTCTCGGTATAGGTATATTCGGTCGGTGCGGATAACAGATTCAGGGTCAGCTTCTGCTGATTCAGCGCCGCCGCCATATTGTCCTCGTTAGCCTGCCCTTCCACCAACAGATTGGAATATCCTCTCTTATATGCTTCATTCACAAATTTGAACACATAGGATGAGTTGTCCAATATGCCATGCACGTCATAGGTATCCATGATCCACTCGTTATACCGGTTCGGCTCCTCCAGCTTAGTTACATATGCGGAAGAATTCACAACCATTTTTCCCTGTGCATCCGTTGTCATAAAATCATCTGCCAGAATAATCGGACTGCCGGACTGCAGAAAGTCTAACAGTTCATCCACCTGTTCGTCCAGAATATCATTTCCGGAATAACGGAATCCAACATTATACTCATCCACAGAATATGCCTCATCCGCACCAAGCAGCCCCTCAAAGCCCATTCCGGAACGAAGCCTATAATAATCCCCGGTATGTGCATATACGATACCGTACATATCCTCATCGTTATAGATGGTAAATTTCGTACCATCCTGCTGCATCTTACGCTGCCAGATCTGTTCTGCTGCATTCCAGCGCCATGTTGCAGTATTGCTGTCACCGGTATCGTACCAATTTGCATTATTGCCGCTTGGTCCGCCCGTGATCTTCTTATACTCACCGTATTGCGCCGGCCAGGAACCCGGGATCTGATCTGCCTTATACCAGCTTCCGGTCGTGGAATCCCATCGATACATCTCGGCAACGGACCAGTTAAAGGTAAGGTCTGTCAGATCCTTATCATATCCGCTTGACCATTCCACCCACTGCAGTCCGCTTCCTACGGTTTTGGTATTCATAATACCAGTATTGGATCCAAAATAGATCACATCATAATCTTCATATACATCAGCGATCTTTCCGCAGAATTCAGAAGTTGTCATTCCCTCAATCGTTATGGAGTCCAGTTTTTCACTGAAAGAAGGTGCCCATTCATTGGCAAACTTCAGTTTCCGTTTCTGCTGCTCTTCTCTGCCTGCCTGTGTGCTCGTATCCCCGTCATAGTAATAAGTATAGGAACGGCAGGGCTCTAATTCCAGTACCCGGATCGTATCCTTGTAAATGATCGGGCTATATCCCTTAAAATTAATGATAAATGCTACCGCAACTGCCGGAGATACATACTCATTCATGGATGCCTGGCCGGAATTGTGCTGCCCACGCTCATAATTTTCTTTCTGGATCGCCTGATATACGCTTGCGAAGCCTGCATCGGATACCGCATTTGTATATTGTCTCTCAAAGTCCGCATTTGCTAGCTGTGTCAGTGATGCTTCCGGCACACTGCCCTGTGCATATACGGAATTCATAAAAGCACTCTTCTGATAATTTACACAAAACAGATTCTCTCTTACAAAATTGCCTCCGTTTTGTATGTTGACAGAACCTTTCAGCTGATTCCAGTCGTTGGAATCCAGGTTCGTAAAATCCACATTCAGATAAGTATCCGAAAGATCCTGCTGTAACAACAGGCATCCCAGTCTGGAAAGGTTTTTAGGAACACTGGCTCCCGCATAAATGGAATAATTCATAATCACGGGCATAGGATCTGCATTACTTGCAGCCCGTGCATACAGCGCCTGCATGTCGGATGCGGATATATCATCTGCATCTGAAAGTCTGCTGTTATCACTTCTGATTCCATCTCCATTTATGTAAACCAAATCTGCCGCTGCAATCGCATCCGCAAGTGACAGATTATCCTTGTTTGTCCACGAGGATCTTGTTCCGTCAGCCGTATAACTGATCACACGGATATTTAATTTATCAAACGCCTCTGTTCCTCTGTCAAGTCCAAGTACCCGGGTTTTAAACAGTTCATTATTGGACAGAGTTACTTTCTGATAGGTAAACAGATATCCCATACCGGCAAATTTATTCATATCCGCCGGTGCCGGGAGCGTTGATGCCGAAAGTATCATGATCGGAAGATAACTGCCATTTGAAGCAAGCATCTCCCCATGTTCGGTATCAATCTGCAGCCTGACGCTCTCATTACTTCCCTGCACCGGTGTCGGTGTGGGTGTCTCAGTCACTGCATCCGGCGTCGGCGTTGGTGTTCCTGTCACTGCTTCCGGCGTCGGCGTTGGTGTTCCTGTCACTGCTTCCGGTGTCGGTGTCGGTGTTCCTGTCACTGCTTCCGGTGTCGGTGTCGGCGTTCCTGTCACTACTTCCGGCGTCGGTGTCGGCGTTGCTCCTGTATCCGATTCATATACTGCATAGATATCTCCATTTGCAGTATAGACCTCGCTTCCTGTCAGCAATGCTGATGTATTCATTGCCACAGAAGAGAAGCCAATAAAGCGGTGCCCTTCCACAGATGGTACTGTACTTTCTTCCGGTAACAAAATGTTTCCATTCTCATCTGTCTGAAGCTGTGTGGTGTCCGTATCCGGATACTCATATCCAAGAATATTACCGGATTCATCCTTCACAACTGCTCCGTAATGCACCGTAATGGTATATATCGATGTGACATCTTTTTTATATGGTACATAAATATCTGTATCCGCACTATAGATATAATCGGATGCTACTTCTGTTGCCATGTCAGACAGCAGATATTTTCCGATAAAAGTATATCCAGTATAACTTTTCTCTGCCGGCAGCGTTACAATCTGATCCGTTGTTACCAGAACTGTGCTGTCACCATTGAGCTGCCCAAAGCTGATCAGGTTGTTGCCGGATGCATCGTAAACGGCTTCTACATAATGCAGGGTGACAACATATTCATCCTGCGGAATCGCTGTATATACAGCCCAGATATCTGCATCCGCCGTATATTCATAGTTTTCATCTACTTTTTCACCGTCCGTATCTCCCAGTGCATAATGACTAAAACGGTATTTTGTACCATCCTCTGCCAGATATTCCGGTGTATTCAGATCGGTCAAAGCAATGCGCCCGTTATCGTCCGTCGTCATTTCCACCAGCAGATCATTTTCCCCGCTCACCGTATCATCATAGCCATATCCGGTAATCTGATTATTCTCATCCGTAAGCGGACCGAAACGATGTACCGTGATTGTAAAATTTTCGATCAGATCCGGCACCTCGGCAGCATCATCCGCTTCGAATTTATAGTTTATATAATTCGTATCTTCAGGAAAAAGATCACCTGTATAAGATTCCAGCAATTTTTGAAGTACCTGGGCATAGGTCAGACTTGTATCTGCATATTCATCCAATGTCAGTCTGTAATATCCCTCATATCCGGTCTCATCACTGTTTTGTGCAATAAAGTATCCTTTTACTTTCTTGTGTTGCGGTTTCCCCGTTGTTTCATCCAGAACAGCAAGGTATCCGTCATCTGTCAATGACTGGTCTGCAGGATCCGTGCTAAGCTCTGTTTTTGTATCAAACACCACCGGATATGCAGACTGCTCTGCTGAATCATCCGCAGCAAGCAGACCACTATCCTGCAATTGTTTTGTCAGATCCTGTAACTGAGTGGCTGTCATACTGTCAAGTCTGTTCGCATACGGCTCCTGTCCACCCACCAGATAACCCATGGATGCTTCACCCAGATCATCCACAATCTCAAGGATTACGAACTCCTTATTGTTCTGCACTTTATCCGTTACCAGATTGGATACTCCTGTAAATGTTTCATGCGCATAGGATACCCCGGAGCCATTCCAGACCACGGCAGCCACTATAACCATTGTCAATATCAGAGCCATTCCGGCACATATTTTTTTCCGATATTTTCTCATTGCGATACTCCCTTTCACAGACTATGCGCTCTTTTTCCATAGCTTCGCGTTCTTATCATAAACATAAATGTTTTGATTCATTTTCATATAATAAGTTTCAGTTCCATTATCTCCATACTGTATCCAGTATGTAATTTTTTTGTCAGCGATGCTTACCTCCACCGTATTGGAGTTATTGCTTCCTTCCACTCTAGTGAATGCCTCACCGGAAACAAACCCCGTTCCATCAGAAGGGGACGGAATATACAGGTTGGTTTCCTCCACATTTGCCGAATCCTTCAGATATACCACTACGGATCCATTCACGGATGAGCTCCCCTTTACGGTTGCAGTTACCGTCAGGGTGTCCTTATTTACATTACTTCCGACTGTAATCACCAGATCAGTTGCTGTACAGTACATAAAGGTTCCCGTCATATTGGACAGGGATGGATTGCAGGATACTGCAATATCACTTCCTGCATTTTCAAGTCCCGTCAATGTGTACGGAAAACGAATCGTTGTTCCTTTTACCATAATTGCAGACTGATTATCAAACGCAATTGTTACCTTTTGGATGGTCAGCGTAATCGATGTTTCATATTTTTTGCCAAGTGTTGTTGAATTTGTCTCAGCCTTGATTACAATTTGATAGGACCTTGTATAATTAATATCCCCGGACGCCGTCACTGTGCCATTCTGGCTGACTGCCACCTTCGATCCAAGACCTGCATCATCAGCAACGGACCAAACAATATTGCTGTTCTTACCTGTCAGTTCCTGTCCATCAAGATTTGCTGTCAGATATACCGTTCCGTTTCTGTTTAAATTTGTGGTATCTGTCTGAATCGTAAATCCACTGACATCCGCTCCGGATACCGTAACTATGCAGGTACCTGAAACCGGATGATCCATTCCGGATGTTACCTGTGCCGTTGCACGCACCACAATCTCTGTTCCCTGTGCTACATTGCTTCCGATACTTAACACACCGTTCTGGCTGATTGTCACTCCCGCAAGCCCTGCCGTATCAATTGTCCAATGAATCTTCTTTGCCTGTGAGTCCAGATTGCTTCCTGTTATCCGGGCACTGAACAGGACATTTGCCCCGGGTGCCGGCGTATCATTATTCACCGATACCGTAACACCGTCAACCGTCGGTATTACTGCACACGCTCTGGCGTATACAACCGTACCCTTTGCATTTGCGGTAATATTGATCACAGACGCAGTTTCATCCCAGCCGATCGACAATGTACCATCTCCTGCAATTCTGGTGTCTGCAGAAGTTGCCCCTGAAATTGACCATAAAACCTCCTGTGAAGGCACAACCTGTCCACGGCTGCTGACAACCGCACTGAATACCGTACTTGTTCCTCTGTTTGCAGATACAACCTGGGGTGATACCGTTACATCCGTAACAGTAATCTCTCCATCCACGGCATCCCCGTCATAAATGCTTGCTGTATCGTTTGACTCCAATACATTATTTCTAAGACATATATTCTGTATTGTTGAATATCTGCCCTGTCCCTTTCTGACCTCCAGCTTGACTGTTACCAGTCTCTGGCTCTGTGTTACATGGGAGGTATCCGGTATAAATGTGGTAACTCCCTCGCCCATCAGACTCCAGTTTGTAACTGTTTTTTCTGTTTCCGTAAGTTCCTCTACATTTCCATCGGTAACTGCTTTTTCCAGATAGAACACTTTCTGGCTGCTTTCATCCCACGCAATATAATACGCAACAGAAGTATTAAATACCTTTATGTATCCATCAGAGGAAAAACCACTCACATCCACCAAAGGTGCCCCGCTTTCATCCTTTGCTTTCGCATAAACGCCGCGTTCCGCATCCACAATCAGATTATTCAATTGACTCTCCAGCAATTGTGCCTCTGTCTGCACATCCACGTTGACGCTGGTCTTTGCATACATCCTGGTTCCGCTTACCACCAGCTGCAGAATACACCCAAGTACAATGGTCATAATTGCAATTGTGATAATTACTTCCACAAGACTATAGCCCTTATTCTTCATGTCTGACTCCCCGCTTTACAATTTGGTCAGAGAAAATTTTCCCGTCTTTGCTACCATCTCGATCTCATATGTGACACTCCCCTGTTGAAACACAAGTTTCTTCCAGTAAATATCCGTCTCTCCCTGCACAGGATTAAAGGAACCGTCTGCACGGTTAAATGCAATCACAATCCCATCCGCACCAAGATCTGCAAGAAGAACCGTATCATCAGTGCCGCCAAGAACCCCTTTTTGCGCTGATACTGTCACCTTTGCATTTCCGATTTTCTGCGTCTTTACCTGACTTCCGACAACACTGTCCAGATAGATATTCCCGTCTGCATCCGCATAAAGCCGCATATACACATCATACTCTGAAGCTCCCTTTGACTTGCTGAGCGCATTTACTTTACTCTCAGACATCGCAGATTCGGTTTTTTTTGCACACTCTTTTGCATATTTTCCGCTTAACAAACCGAGCATACTGTATCCGGCAAATGCCACTATACTCAGAATAGCAATCACTACAATCAATTCAATTAGAGAATACCCTTTCTGGTTCTTCATGCCGATCATCCTCTTTTTTGATTCTAACGTTTATTCCAGTTTCGATATGATACAAGACTTTCCGTCGTGATCACATCATCTGCCGGATCTTCCGGGTCCTCCGGATCGTCCGGTATAAGTGCCTCACTTCCGTTAAAGCAATTCAACACATCTGCATACTTTGCAAGCAGAATGCTCACACTGTCCGGGTCCGAAGTAATATTGGCGCCGTTTGCAATACTGATCTTTCCACCTGCTATAATCAGTCCTGTATAATTCGTATTTACACGGACATCACCTGTTGTAATCACAAGGTGCAATGACGCACTGTCCGGCACCGTATACACGCCGCCTTCCGATATGCCGTCTCTGTTCGCATCATTATCAACTAAAATCACCTCCGGAGCAGAACCGGAAGCCGGAAATTCTCTTGTAATACCCACTGCTTCTGCAGCTGCCACACATTCCTGCAGCTTTGTAACATCCATAATATTTTCAAATACACCTTTTGTTTTCTGTTCCTCTGTTAGAACTGCATAATTACGGGTCAGATTTGTATTCAGCGCACAAAAGGTATTATGATAATCCTCATACTCCATCAACAGCCCATATTCCGTAACAGCGTCGTTTGTTGCTGTGGAGGTTGTCAGCCCGTAATTGCCCGCTGCATCACAGAACACAACATTTCCAGCCAGATTCAGCCTGCCAAATGATTCCGGTGCCTGAAATACCTCCAGGTAGTTCTTCATATAATTATTCAGATATTCCCTATTATAGGTATAGTAATCCTGAAAGAACAGATTGGCCAGCTGCGCAGAGTCAAATTTCAGATAATAATATACCCATGCGTTACCGGCTCCTGCCGCCTGATAAAACACACGTTGGTAGGACGCACCGTATTCACTTAATTTTCTTGGAAGGTTATCTGCAATCCGGTACAGATCCACTTCTGTTGTTACAGAGTATGGCTGTCCGTTGTTCTTCTTCTCCGTCTCCTCCTGCACTCTCTGCATGAAAGCATTATAATCCGTAATGTTGACCGGATTGGATCCGATCACAGATTCCCCATCAATGATACCGATACATTCCGCAGGTACCAGATAGGCAAGCTGATCACTTTTTACGGCTAACGACTGTCCCATACGAACATCCTCGTTTGCAGCAGAGGACACTCCGGAAGGATCCGGGTTTGCGTAATTCATTTCATCCGAGGTAATTGTTCCGTCCCCGTTTTTGTCCCTGTCCTTCGTTCCGACATATGCCTGCCCTGCAAGCACAAGCCTTGTGAGTCCGCTCATATTCAGGCTCGTCTTAGAACCATTAATCAGGATGGAGCTGGAGTCTTCCGGACCAGCTGTTCCTGTTGATACGCTCTGATATCCATATCCATAATAAGTTCCCGCAAGCGTTATACTGCTCTGTGTTCCCTGCACAGTCAGATCATCCTGCACATAAGTATTTCCGAGCAGATCCACTTCCGAGGAATCCACCAGAATGCCGTCTGCCCATAAAGTGGAATCTGAAGCCACATGAACGGAAGAACCTGAGCCCATCACTTCCACCATCCCTGCACTTACCAGATTATCTGCAGCAGAAAAATACAGATCCACACCGTTAGAAACCAGAATGCCTGATTTTCCGGCATAAACACTTCCCACAATGTCACTTCGCCCTACGTCGCCTGCTTCCAATGCCTGCTCTGCAATCAGCGAATAAGTAAGCATATCCGGCATGGTACTGACAGAATCAAAATGCACATTAGGAATCTTTAAAACAACATCTGTTGATATTACTGCCACGTATCCCTGCGCATCCGTATAAGTCAGGGAAAGATTTTTAAGCTGGATGCTGTCCGTGTATTTTACAAGTGATTCCACGGTTGCCTCAGCCAGTTCCACCTTGTCCGGATCGGAGAGATATGACAGCAATTTATCCCGGTTAAACCTGGTTATATCTGTCGGATCCTGCAATGTGCTTTGTAATTTTGACAGATACAGATATTGAAACTGTGTTGTTCTTCCAACTTCATCATAGGAATTATAATCCTGCATAATCGCAAGATATGCGCTTGAAAATGCCTGCGATACTTCCTGTTCTAAGCCGGCCTTGATCTCTTCCATTGCCATTTCGCCGGTATAGAAGTTGTTGTTTGCCTTACTTTCTGTCAGTTTGATCGTATAGTTGATATATGTTGTATATAATATAATAGAAGACAAAATTCCAAGGAGCGCCATTGCCACAATTACAACTACCAGCGTCGCTCCTTTGTTATCCGTCTCCTCAAATGCTCTTCCTATGAACTTTTTTATAACTCTTTTCATTCTTTTCTTCATAGAACCATCCGCTCCTAATCACTGGTCAGCATGGTAACTCTCTTGATTTCTGTTCCATCTGTAAAATGATCATAGGCACCACTCTCATATACTTCTACGGTAACCTGATACATACGATTCTTTTTCTGTGTTTCAAATGCTTCTGTGATCTCTAAAAGAGCATCTGCATCCGAACCACTTACCTGTCTCTCAATATTATCGGAATTTTTGTAGCTATAGAAATATTTCGGTCCCATTCCCGAAGGAATCTCTCCTCCGGTTGCAAGATTATTCTTATAATTGGTATGCAGCTTAATCTTTGCTCCTGTCTGCGTTTCCTCCCAGCGTCCTTCTATGATCCGGACCGTCGGAACATACTGATTTTCCTTTGATTCCAATGCGCTTCCGCTATCATCCTTCTGTTTGATCAAAAAGACAGAAGCATCTATATTATCTTCATTCTCAATCAGGATTTCATCCATATCAGAACTTGAAAATTTTGCTGCGTAATTTGGGATATAGCAGATATACATGTTTCGCAGCAGTTCATCCGTAATATACTGCCTTGTACCGTAATTTTTGGTATAAACAGCATTTTCTGCCGGGATCCATCCTTCCGTTCCTACATAGGTGTAGGTGACTGTTGTGGATACCCGCACAGCCTGCGGAGAGTCTTCTTTTTCCAACACAATCCGGATCATTCTTTTCACTTTACCCGCAAATTCTGCCGGACTATGTGAGCCGGAACGGGAAGCAAAAGTCTGATAAGCGGTAATCTCATCTTCCTTATTCTGTACAAAAAGGTAGTCTTTCTCCGCATTATAATTAGTAACAACCGCTAATTCCTGATCATTAAAGTTCTCGGCTTCACCGGGAGCCGCCATATATACCGCCGCATCCACGGTTACTCTTACATCAAAAGAATAGACATCCTCATCCACACCCTGAATCTGATATACCATGGTGTTTCCCGGAACCGTATGCATTGCATCACTCCATCCGGACACCACGCTTTTGGCATTACAGTTTTCACTGATCAGAAAATCGTCAACGGAGACTGTCGTAAACTGTGTTACCAGATCTTCATAAGTGTATGCATTGATTCCCTCCATTACATTCTCAGCCACAGAGTTTGCACTTGCCTGCTTACGGGCTTTCGCATTGGTTCTTGCTGCAGTTACAAAGGAATGGCAAATGGGCACCGCAATAATTGCAAGTACCGCAAGCGCAATGATGATCTCCACCAGCGAAAATCCCTTTTGGTCGTTATGCAGTTTTTCCCCATTTACTGTCTTTTCCATAGGAATCCACTTATTCTCCCTGTGTAGCGTTCTCTCCCTGCACAACCGCAAGGCTGCCAAATATGCAATCCACCCCATGTCCCAGTACATATGTATCCGGTTCTTCATAGCTTCGCCCTGTTCCGGTCATGGAGTAGTAGTTAATCGTCATGTTACCGTTCAGATTACCTGTTGATGAATCATAGGACAAAGTAATATTGTCAATACTCTTCAACAGCGGATCCCTGGTAATATATTCCACAAGCTCTTTCAACTGATCATAAGTACATCCGAATGCATTGTCCGAGGAAGTACATCCTATCAGCATTCCGCCTGCATCCAGCATATTATCCGGATTCGTAGTGGAATGAGCCGCAATTGCACCGGTCAGATCGGTGACTGTTGCAAGCCGGTTCTCAACCGTTCCCTTGTCAATATCCAGATACGTTGTCTTGGGTGTTGCCACATAAGAAAAGTAGCATCCAACAATGTCCTCCAGCTTGCTTGCATACATAATCTGGTCTTCCTCACGAATCTCTGCCGGATACAATTCCATAAAGACTCTTGCTGTTTCCTGCATGGTCTGATTATCCTGAATATACTGTTTTTGTCTTGCCTGTAGCTCATCCAGCACCTGAATCTCAGTCCTTAATGTGCCGTTCTCCCGTTCTAAGGACTCTGTTCTGTCATTTAATTTCTTCACTCCTACAAAATAAGAAAGTATGATAACGATCAGTCCCAGCAATATAATACTTAAATTAATATCTTTCTTTGATACCTTCATGCCTCTTTCCCTCCGTTATTCTATACTTTCCAGATCAGATTCCAGTTCATCATCCGTATTGGATGTCCGGGTTGTATCCTGTGTCTGTGCCTCGTCCTGTGTCTGTACGGTTTCACCGTTTAGCTTCAGTCCCTCCAGGGTAACACCAAGGCTTTTCTGAATGATCTCCTGCAGGGCGTCTGCACTTGTTCTCGGTGCGAAAGTTCCTTCCACACTGAACGTAACCACTGCATTCTCCGATACCGGAATTCCTGCTGCATTTAACAGCTTTTCGTCCACTGCCAGTGCTCCTTCCACTGTTTCGCCATCCGGCATATCGACTGTTCTCGCATCATAAACACCGTTTACTGTGATACTCTGCACACATGCAAAGGTACGAAGCTGTTCAATACATTCTGCCGCTTCTTCTTTGGACTGTACGGTCACATTCATCGAAAAACCACCCGCATTCACTGTCATGGAATCAATCAGGAACGCATGTGGCATCTTCTGCTCCAATTCCTCGATAAAATCTACCAGATAAGCTGTCTCAAGCTGGGTAACTCCTGTTGCCGCTGCCAGATATTCATAAGCCTGTCTGGTTCCTTCATATTCCAGATAAGCCGGGATGCAGGTACTTAACTGTTCAATCTTTACTCTGTATGCATGATTGTCATTCTCAGCTTCTTTGTATGGAATATATGCCATTAACAGCAGTGCAATGGATATGATTATGCAGAGAATCAGTGCTGATACCGCAACCATTAAAGTGATCCGGAAACCACCACCCGTTGTTTCTGTCTCCTCATGCATGAATCCCAGCGGTGCGATTGCTGCTCCAAGACATGCAATATATTCACCAAAGCTTCCCTCCCGGAAGCTTCTCTCCACATTGAAACCCTCCACCTTATTCAACACAACAATCCTGAGTCCAAGTTCGTTGGTAAGGAGCTTGCTAAGGCCACTGAAGTCTCCTCCCAGACCGGTTAAATATGCTCTCTGAATCTGCTTTCCGGCATTTCTGGAATTATAAAAATCCATCACACGCGCAATTCCACGCATCAGACTTTCAAAGGATTCTGTTGCTTTCTGTCTTGCCTTTCTGATCTGTTCGGACTCTTCCATCAGATCCGTGGACGGTGCATCCTGTTCCGCGATATCTGCCTGTGCATGAAGGATTCTGTTCACACAGGTCTTACGCCGTACCAGCTCCAACGCCTGCCTGTAATTCATTGCACCATAGGCTCCTGAGGACATAAGTGCATCAATTGCATCATCCACACCATATGGTACACTTCTCTGTAAAACGATCTGTCCGTTTTCCATGATTGTAATGATGGAAACTCTTTCATCCACCTTAATCACCATGTCAACGCCTTCACGGCATTCGTTTTTCACGACCTGATAGATACTGTTACAGCTGTAATCCATGGCCGTAAGTGTCAGCCCGCATGCCGTTGCCAGATTCTCATACCCATTCAGGATCATACGCGGGGCTGCAAGCACCAGTACTTTCCTCTGTACATTTTCCGTTCCCTCACCGACCAGTCCGAGCGGCAGATATGCAATCTCATACTGGCTGATATCTACCGGGAAATAATCCGAAGCATTTGCGCGTATCATCGATCCGATCTTATTATCCTTTACATTGGGCAATATGACTTCACGGCTTGCGATTTTTGTTGATGTAATGGTAAAAACAACCTGTTTTGTCCTGATCCGGTTTGCATCCAGTGCCTGCCGTATCATCATAACCAGTTCTTCCGTTACCGTCAGTTCACCATCCATGATGACTCCCTGCGGTGTATCCAGATTGATGCATGAATGCACTTTGGGTGCCTTTACCTGATAATCCGTTTCTAAAATTTTGATCAGCGAATAGCCGATCTCAATGCTCAGTACCTTTGACATTCGTGTACTCCCCTTCCTGTCCCCATTCTGTTATATACAGAGACAGCTCCTGCCGGATGTGCAGAGTCTGTCTCTATATACAACAGGTTATTATTTCAACCTTTTCTTTTGTCGGTTTAATATATAAAAATATCTGTACCTGCCATCGCAGCCACATATACGCATTAAAGATATAAGCTCATATACCACTGTAAGAAACGATCTCCCCACAGCATGGCAATAAAAACCCCCATGGACAGATAAGGTCCCATTGCAAGAACATGATCCGCTTTTGACACTTTCATCCGGACAATATGGATTACGGAACCTAATATGCATCCGATCAAAAATGCCAATATAATCAACTTCCACCCCAGCAACAGTCCGCAGGCTGCCATAAGCTTGATATCTCCGCCACCAATTGCACGACCTTTGGATAAAACGAAGATCAGATATAAGAAAGCACTGACAGCAAGGAAGCCGATTCCGTAGCTTACGAAATTGTGATAATCCAAGCCGACGCGGATCAGCCCCAGTGCCAGTATAAAGAGATTGATTCCAAAGGGAATCTCATAGGTCCTTACATCAATCATGCTCAGTGTGATCAGTGCGGATGTCAGCAGGCAGTAGAGTAGGGATTCTACGCTTACTCCATTCACATATACGATCACTACATATAAGATTCCGTTCAGAGCCTCAATCAGAGGATACTGGACGGAAAGCTTTGCCCTGCATTTCCGACACCTTCCACCCAGGCAGATATAGCTGAAAAGCGGTATTAGATCATACCATTTCAGCTGATATCCGCAACTCATACAATGGGAACGTACTTTTACAATATTCTGTTTTTCGGGTATGCGATAGATGCACACATTCAAAAAGCTTCCGATTACAATTCCATATAAAAATACGATTATGTAGAGCAGGATGGTTGGTGTCATGGTTTTGGTTCCTTTAAAACGGTTTTAATTATTCAAGAATGGTCGGATCTGTTGCAGTAACAGAAACATTTCCGTTTGTATCAACAGTAAATGTCAGATCAATCGTTGTTGCAGACCATTTGGATGATTTTAATACCAGTTTATCAATTCCGGCAGCCGCTAATGCCTTATCAGCATTGTTTGTAGCATTTGTTGTAGAAACTGCTGTAGATGTTGTTGTGATCGTAACCTTTGCACCGGTTGAAACCTGATCTGCAGCTGCAGTCTCAGGATCAGCTACATAGATTTCTACTGCTCTTACGATCTCATCTACGTTCTGCTTGTCTGTGGATTTTCTGGATCTCTCAACGAATTTCAGGTACTGAGGTGCCAGTACACCGATCAGGATTGCCATGATGGCAATAACGATGATCAACTCTACAAGAGAGAAACCTTTGTTGTTTTTGTTGTTCTTCTTCATAGTTCATTTCTCCTTTTTTGTTATAAATTTTGAAGGAGTACCCTCCCTTTTATTTAAGCAGCCCGTCCCTACATGCGGGCTGTTCAAACCATAGTTACTGTAATTTATTATGCTGCGTCGATTGCATTGTACATATCCATCATCGGAGTCAGAACGGCATATACCATAACGCCTACGACAAGTGCCATGACAACGATGATTGCCGGCTCCATGACTGCCATTAAGGACTGTACCGCCATTTCCACTTCTTCATCGTAATAATCCGCAAGCTTTGTGAGCATGTCCTCGGTATTACCGGATTCCTCACCGATACGAGTCATGTGGTATACCATGGGCGGAAAGAGACCACAGGTTTCTAACGGCTGTGACAGCGGAACGCCCATCATGATCTGATCCCTGGCATCCAATAGCGCTTCCTTATACCAGATATTCGTCATGGTATTGGCTACAATACCGACAGCGTCCACAAGCGGTACACCGGATGCGATCATTGTACTTAAAGTACGCGCCATCATAGAGGACGCTTCCTTTTGCTTCAGATTCTTAACTGCCGGTATTAACAATGCCAGTTTACCGAATACATGTTGTCCGGAATTCGTTTTTGCATATGCTTTCAGCGCAATTATCACAAGGATCACAACTGCAACAGGAATATACCATTTTGTTTTCAGAAATGCACTCATCGCAATCATGCCCTTTGTGATTGCCGGAAGTTCTGTGTCCAATGAGGCAAACATTTCCTCATAGGACGGAATAACAACGAGCAGCATAATAACAACAACCGCAATCATAACAACGCACAGCACAACCGGATAGATCATGGCTTTTTTAAGAAGTGCCTTTGTTTTTGCCGATTTTTCAAAATGCGTTGCCATACGCTCCAACGCAATATCCAGAGAGCCGGATGCCTCACCGGCTGCTGTCATACTGACAAGAAGACTCGGAAAAATCTTCGGATGCGCTCTAAATGCCTCTGCGAGCGGCTCGCCCTTTTCCACATCAACACGAACCTGAATCAGTGCTTTCTGCAGTTTTTTATTTTCCGTCTGTTCTCCGAGCATCTTCAGGGCGTCGATAATCGATACGCCGGCTTTTGTCATGCTGACAAACTGCCTGCAGAATACGCTCAGATCTCTCGGCTTCGGATATCCGCCAATATCAATATTGATATCTTTAGTCAGTGCATTCTGTGCCTTGACTGACATAACCGTCAGTCCCTTTGCCTTTAACTCCGCTAACACTTTCGCTTCATTATCGGCTTCCATGCTGCCTTTCATAACCTTTCCGGCTTTATTTACCGCTTCATAACCGAATGTTGCCATTCACAGCCTCCCATCACACCGCCCGTTCCTTTGTACAGGCTATGCGCTTTTCTTTTTACACATTACTGTTTTATTAATTTTTCTTAAATATCAAAAGATACCCTCATCATCTCATGGTAGGATGTCGTTCCGTCAAGTACATATTCTGTCGCACTCATATGTAAGGTCTTCATACCTTCCGCAAGTCCCTGCTCTTTGATCTCTTCTGCACTGCCATTCCGACTGACGATGGTCTTTAACTTCGGTGTCATCTCCAGGATCTCATATACACCGATCCGGCCTCTGTACCCGGTATTGTCACACTTGGGACATCCGCAGGGTTCATAGATTGTGACGCTTCTGTCCTTGGGAAGCATCATATTGACCTTTTCTTCTTCATTTGCCTCCCGCGGCTTCTTGCAATCCGGGCAAAGTCTTCTGACCAGTCGCTGTGCAATAATACCAACCACGGAATCTGCGATCAGATAGGGCTCAATTCCCATATCGCATAGACGTGTAACAGTTCCTGCCGCAGAGTTTGTATGCAGCGTACTTACTACGAGGTGTCCGGTAATGGATGCCTGAACTGCGATACTTGCCGTCTCTGTGTCTCGGATCTCACCAATCATGATAATATCCGGATCCTGTCGCAGGATTGAACGAAGTGCAGATGCAAAGGTGAGTCCTGCTTTGCTGTTTACCTGCACCTGATTGATGCCGTTAATATTGGCTTCGACAGGGTCTTCTACCGTAATAATATTGACATCTTCTGTATTCAGCTCACTGAGTGCCGTATACAGCGTTGTTGATTTACCGCTTCCGGTAGGTCCCGTAACCAGAATGATTCCATGCGGATTCTTCAATATATGATCAAACTGCTTCAATTCTGTTTCTTTAAATCCAAGTTTACTCTTTTCCCTTGTCAGTGCCGTCTTACTGGTGAGTCGCATAACGATCTTCTCACCGTAAACAGTCGGCAGAATAGAGACACGGATATCATATTCCATTCTATCCACTACATAAGTAATACGTCCATCCTGCGGTTTTCGCTTCTCAGCAATATCCATACCGCCGATGATCTTAATTCTGGCAACCAGTGCCGGCAGAATAACCGGAGAATAATTTGCTCTTTCATATAACGCACCATCGATTCGATACCTGATACGAACCTGGCGTTCCATCGGCTCAATATGGATATCGGAAGCTCTCTGGCGTACCGCTTTTTCTATCATCTCATTGACAAGCGTTACAATTGGCGAGCTGTTGATGTTCTCGTTTAGGATATCCTCCTCCGTCGTATCCTTGGCTTCACGCTCTTTTGCATACTGATCAAGCGCTGTATCCACTTCTGCCTGTCCAAACAGTTTATCAAGCGCAAGCATAATACTGCGCTGTGTTGCAATGGCCGGCTCCACCTGCAGATTGGTAATGATCGAAATATCATCCAGTGCAGCCAGATCCATCGGATCTGCCATAGCCACTCTAATCACGTTTGCATTACCTTTAGCATATTCAAACGGAATTAGTTTATTTTTCTTTAAAATATTGGGTGGTACCAGATTCAGAATATCTTCCGGTATTGTCATATTCTGTGGATCCACCATATCCACACCCAGCTGATCCGCCAATGCTTTTGCTAAAACTTCATCATTAACGATTGCTTCCTCAACAAGCGTTTCTCCGAGTTTTCGTCCGGTTCCCTTCTGAAGTTCAAGTGCTTTCTCCAGTTGCACCTGTGTAATGATCCCTTTGCTCACCAACAGATCACCAAGACGAATTTTTTTTCTAAAATTATCCATACAGATTCAACCTGTCTCCTGTATATTGTCTCACTTGAAAAATATTGTACCACAAATTTACCGTAATAGCAAAAAAAATGACGAAAAATCATGAATTTTATCCATCTTTTTTGCCACTTTTTTCCTGTTATCAGAAATCACCGTATTCCATTTTCTTTATCTGCTTTTAATCTTGCGATCTCATCAAAGACCACATCATTCAATACGCGTATGTAGGTTCCCTTCATTCCGGAAGATCTGGATTCGATCACGCCCGCACTCTCAAACTTGCGAAGCGCATTAACGATCACCGAACGGGTAATCCCGACACGATCCGCAATCTTGCTTGCCACCAGAACCCCCTCCATTCCGGAAAGTTCGTCAAAAATATGTATGATTGCCTCCTGCTCTGAAGAAGAAAGCGTATTTAATGCAGATCTGACCACCGCAATTTTTCTGTTCTCTTCCGCACTTTCCTCATTAACCGAGCGAAGCATCTCCAGCCCGACTACCGTGGTGCCATATTCACACAGAATAATATCATCGATATCATAGTTTCCATCCGACTTGTATAAGAACAAAGTTCCGAGCCTCTCACCCGCAATCTCGATCGGCGTAATCACTCCCTGATATCTCGAGGTATCAATATTCTCAAAACCAAGCGTTGCCAGATTCACATTTTCTTTTGTTGACAATACGGATAACATTCTTTCATTCAGAAGAGGATCTATGAACCGCCCCACTTCTCCTACAATCAGCTCTGTAATATTGTCCACATCCCGGTCAATTCCAATACCGAGAACCTTGCCCTTTTTGCTGATTACGAGCACATTGGACTCTAGTATTTCTTCTAAGACTTTGCAGATGTCATTGAACACCACTTTGCTGGAATTATTGTTATGCAAAAGTTTCCCGATTTTTCTCGTTTTATCCAATAACTGTACGCTGCTCATCGTTATTCCTCCTCCGTATGTGCTGTCAACTTCTGATCATCCGTATACAGAGTTTTTTATTGCAAAAAAAATCCTGTACTTTTATAGTTTAGCACAGGATTTTTGATTTTTCAATTGATTCCGCTTGTTTTGTCATACTTTAGCTTGAAGTTTTCTGATTTTTTTGACAATTCTCCATGACATGTCCACATTTTTCATTGGAGCAGACCAGCTTGTTGCCGCGTTCCACCATGGCACTGCCGCATTCCGGACAATTGATTCCTGCCGGTTTCTGCCATGTCATAAAATCGCATTCCGGATTTCCAAGGCATCCGTAATAGCGTCTGCCTTTTTTTGTCTTTTTAATTACAATATCTTTTCCGCATTTCGGACATGCGATTCCTATTTTTTCGAAATAAGGCTTGGTGTTGCGGCATTCCGGGAATCCGGGGCATGCCAGGAATTTTCCATGCGGGCCGTATTTGATCACCATTTTTCTACCGCATAATTCGCAGACCTCATCCGACTCTTCTTCTGCAATCTCTACCTGCGACAGATCCTTTTCTGCCTGTTTTACCGCCTCATCCAGATCCGGATAGAAATTGGAAATCACCGTTTTCCAATTTACGTTTCCTTCCTCCACACCATCCAAAAGTGCTTCCATATTGGCTGTAAAATTCACATCTACGATGGAAGGAAATGCCTCCTTCATCATCTTATTTACCACTTCCCCCAGTTCCGTCACATAGAGATTACGATTCTCCTTGGTGATATAGCGGCGCGCAAGGATTGTTGTAATCGTTGGTGCATAAGTACTCGGTCGTCCGATTCCAAGTTCTTCCAGTGCACGTACCAGAGATGCCTCCGTATAATGTGCCGGCGGCTGTGTAAAATGTTGTTTTGACTCAAATTCCCGAAAAATCAGCTTTGTGTTCTTATCAATGCTTTTTACCAGTGTATTATTCTCTTCTTTGTCTTCATCTTCCTGAACATATACACTCATGAAACCATCAAATGCAAGTTTGGATGCCGCAACGCTGAAACGATAATTACCGGCAGCAATTTTCACTGATGTTGTCTCATACTTCGCCGGTGCCATTCTGCTTGCCACAAACCGTTTCCAGATAAGCTGATACAGTCTGAACTGATCCCTGGAAAGAGATTCCTTGATCTCACCCGGAATCCTCGCAACATCCGTTGGACGGATTGCTTCATGGGCATCCTGAATCTTCTGCGTATTCTTCTTTGCATCACTGCCTGCAGCCGCATAGGCTTCCCCATAATTCTTTGTAATGTAAGCATTTGCCATATTTGCAGCTTCTTCGGATACCCTGGTGGAATCCGTACGCAGATAAGAAATCAGACCGATTGTACCGCTTCCCTTAATATCCACGCCTTCATATAATTGCTGCGCCAAACGCATTGTTTTCTGTGTTGAAAAATTGAGTACCTTACTTGCCTCCTGCTGGAGTGTCGAGGTTGTAAACGGAAGCGGTGCTTTTTTGATTCTCTCACCTTTTTTTACATCTTCCACTGCAAATGTTTCTTTTTCCAGTGCATCTGTAATGGTCTTTAATTCCTGTTCGGTATGGATTTCTTTCTTTCCGTCCGCATCCCCGTGAAAATGTGCGACCAGTGGTTTCTTTTCTCCCGGAACACTTAAGCATGCATCCAAAGTCCAGTATTCTTCCGGTACAAATGCATTGATCTCATCTTCTCTGTCACAAATAATCCGGAGCGCTACCGACTGTACACGGCCGGCGCTCAGTCCTCTCTTTACTTTTGCCCATAAAACGGGGGATATGCGGTAACCGACCATACGATCCAGACAGCGTCTTGCCTGTTGTGCATCCACCATATCCATATTGATCCTGCGCGGGTTCTTCAATGACTCTTTTACCGCATTTTTTGTAATCTCATTGAAGGTAATACGGTATACCTGCTTATCCTCCAATTTTAATGCATAATATAAATGCCAGGAAATTGCTTCTCCTTCACGGTCGGGGTCAGTTGCAAGATAGATCTTGTCTGCTTTTTTCACTTCTTTTCGGAGATTTGCAAGAATATCTCCTTTCCCTCTGATCGTGATATATTTCGGTTCATAGTCGTGATCCACATCAATGCCGAGCGTACTTTTAGGCAGATCTCTGACATGTCCGTTGCTTGCCATGACCTCATAATTCGGTCCTAAAAACTTTTTTACTGTTTTCACCTTTGCCGGTGATTCCAAAATTACCAGATACTTTGCCATTTTTTTCCCCTTATCCACTTATTTCTTCTATAATAAATAAGTAATAACGCGTTGACTATACATCAAAAGTTCTGCAGTTTCAAGGGTAAAATTCTAAACTTTATGATTTTTCATGATTTCTTAAGAATTTATTCTCCGCATAAAATCACCTTTCCGTCACCCACTCACACCTGTAAAAACGTCCGTTTTTCATGTACGCATACTTCTCCACGCATAATTTCATCAGCTCCGCTGTCACTTCCGCTGTTGTAAACGGAGGCGTATACTCCCGAAGTAACATACAAAGTTCATCCACACTTTTTCCCTGCTCACTCAGCACAGAAACTAACAGTCTCTTTCTTTGTGGCAGCTCTTTCATTGCTTCCATACAGATCTCATCTTTCTCCCTTTGCTTTGTTTCCCGTTTGTTTTTTCCGGCAGCCGATCCAAACTTTGTTTCCCATGTCTCCCATACCGCATCCACGACTGCCTGTACGGACAGCACAACGCCCGCACCCTGCATAATCAGGCGGTTGCATCCTGCAGCAAGAATATCTGTCACTCTTCCCGGTACGGCATAGACTTCCCTGCCCTGTTCCAATGCTGCATCCACAGTAATCAGGGTTCCGCTTTTTTCTCTCGCTTCAACGACCAGTACCGCATCTGCCAGGCCACTGATGATCCGGTTTCTCTCCGGAAAAAATCCCGGTCTTGGTTCCGTTCCAGGGCAATATTCGGATATGACACCACCGTTTTCCAGCAATTTTTCATACAAGGCTCTGTTTTGCGGCGGATAACAGATATCGACACCGCACCCAAGTACACCATATGATTTTCCGCCCACATCGATAGCCGCCTGTTGGGCCAATCCGTCCACCCCCATTGCCATACCGCTGATCACCTGGATGCCGGATCTTGTCAACGTTTTTCCGATCTGTTTTGCCATATAACTGCCATAATCCGAACACAGCCTTGCACCAACCACTGCAACCGCCGGTTTACAGTCAGATGGCAGTCCTCCTCTGACATACAGATTCAACGGCGGATCTGCGATTTGTGCCAGGCGCTCAGGATACCTTGCGGTGTTATACGGAACACAGCGTATCCCCTGATCTGTCATTTTTTCATACACTTTTTCAAGATCCGTTCTTTCCTTTGCAGCACTCCACGCCTCTTCCTGTTTTCTGCTCAGAAGTCCACTTTCTATCCATTCCTGCCTTTGTTTTTTTGAAGCGCTGTAGATTTCTTCCGGCTGTCCGACTGCACGAAGCAGCTTATGAATCGTTTTTCTGCCAACTCCCGGTATCCGGTCTAAAAATATACTGTACAGGATGTCCTCCTGCCTTATTGTATTCAACTGTTCCATGAATCATTCCTTCCTGTCATGCATTCCACATATCGGTCATTCTGTAGCATACTGCTTCACTTAAATGATCCACCGTAATCTTCTCGCAGTCATCCAGATCCGCAATTGTTCTCGCCAGTTTTAAAAGTCTGTGATAACCTCTTGCACTGAGCTCCAGATTTTCATACATCTGTGTAATAAACTGCTGTTGCGCCTCTCCCAATTGGCAAAAGCGATGTACACCGCCCACATCCAGTTCCGAATTAAAGTGATATGCCGTTCCTTCGTAACGCATGCATTGCCGTTTTCTTGCTCTTAACACACGCTCCCGTATCCCCTTACTGCATTCCCCTTTCGTGTTTTCTGTCAATTCTCTGATCTTTAATTTGGGAGCCTCCACAATCATATCCATCCGGTCTAAGATAGGTGCAGATATCCTGCTTCTGTATCGTCTGACCTCATTCGGCGTGCAACGGCATTTTTCACGGTCCGGGTAGAAGCCGCAAGGGCATGGGTTCATGGCAGCTACCAGCATGATATCTGCAGGATAACTGTAATTTCCCGTACTGCGGGCTATATGAACCTGTTTTTCTTCTAACGGCTGGCGTAAAGATTCTATGACTTCTCTTTTAAATTCAGGAAATTCGTCTAAAAACAGCACACCTTTATGTGCCAGACTGACTGTTCCGGGTTTGGGATTGCGTCCGCCGCCGATCAGTGCATGTTCAGATATGGTATGATGCGGATTCAGAAATGGTCTCTCTGTGATCAGGTAATGATCCTTGCTCAGTTTTCCGGATATGCTATAGATCTTTGTTACTTCCAGGCTCTCCTCCACGGACATCGGCGGCAGAATCGACGGTATCCGTCTGGCTGCCATTGTTTTTCCCGCCCCCGGCGGACCAATCAGCAACAGATTATGAAAGCCGGCCGCTGCTATCTCTGCACTTCTGCGAATACTTTCCTGTCCTATCAAGTCTGCAAAATCTGCTTTTCCTTTTTCCATTCGCCGTTGTTTCTGCAGTAATTCTGCAAGATCGATATGGCATGGTTTTGTTATGATATTTCGTTCCGAATAGGAAGCTGTAAGGTACATAAGGATCTTCCTGATGTTTTCAAAGCCCAGTACAGTCATCCCTTCTGCAATTGCCGCTTCATATTCATTCTCCTTTGGGACAATGCAGGTTGTAACTCCTGACTTTACTGCTTCTGCCACAATCGGCAGCACACCGGGAACACCCTTCAACTCTCCGTCCAGTCCAAGTTCCCCAAGGAATAAAATGTTTTTCGTTTCCTCCGCCGGTATCATTCCAATCGAAACTAAAATTCCCACTGCAATCGGCAGATCATAAGCCGTTCCGTCCTTTCTGATACCGGCAGGTGATATGTTGACAGTAACACGTATTGCCGGCATTCTGATCCCGATGTTTTTGAGTGCTACTCTGACACGCTCCCTTGCCTCTCTGACCTCACTGCCAAGGTTTCCCACCATATCAAAGCCCGGCAACGCCTGTGACGTGTCCACTTCCACCTGGGACAGACAGCAGCTGATCCCACAGGATGAACCCGATGTAATTGATACAAACATAGATTTACCTCCTTGTTACTCTTCTTATTTTTTTATTGTCTGGGATATTGTTTTGAAATTTTAATTATTTTGATTATAGAAAAAATCAGAATCTGTTTCAGATATTAAAGATTGTTTTTATTTGTTGTTTATGATATTGATCATTTCCGCAGGACTCACAATCAGTTTGTCCTGCGGATAATACTTACATACTTTACATCAGTTTCATATCCATGCCGTCCGGGTCTGTTGCAAACTGAACTGCCATTTCACGGCTGATACGTCCTTCCATATATAATTGCTGGATTGCTTCATCCATTGTAATCATGCCCATCTTACGGTTGGTCTGCATAACGGATACTAACTGATGGGATTTTCCTTCACGGATCAGATTGCGGACTGCATGGTTTGCATGCATGACTTCAAATGCAGCCACTCGTCCTCTGCCATCCGCAGTCGGAATCAGCTGCTGGGAAATAACCGCCTCCAGAACATTGGAAAGCTGGACTCTGATCTGTTGCTGCTGATGCGGCGGAAATACATCGATCACACGGTCCACGGTACTTGCTGCTCCGATCGTATGAAGTGTGGATAATACCAGATGTCCGGTCTCAGCCGCTGTAATTGCCACACTGATCGTATCAAAGTCACGCATTTCCCCGACAAGAATAACGTCCGGATCTTCGCGGAGTGCTGCACGGAGTGCATTGGCATAGCTCTGTGTATCAAGCCCGATCTCTCTCTGGTTGACCATGGAATATTTATGGGAGTGCAGGTACTCAATCGGATCCTCCAACGTGATAATATGTGCATCCCTGGTATTATTAATCTTATCAATAATCGCCGCAAGCGTTGTTGATTTACCGCTTCCGGTTGGTCCCGTTACCAGAACGAGTCCTCTTTTTCTCTGGGAAAGGTCAATCACAGACTCAGGAACGCCCAGTGACTCCGGAGACGGAATCTCCGTATCCACAAGACGCAGCGCAATTGCAACAGATCCTCTCTGCTTATAGGCATTTACACGATAACGGCCAACATTCCGGATAGAAAAAGACATATCATACTCGCCTTTTTCCTCAAACTTTTCTCTCTGCTGCTCTGTCATGATATCCATAACTGCCTGTAAGGTATCTGCCGGAAGCATCTTGGGATAATCCATTGTAATCAGATTTCCGTTTACACGCATCTTGGGCGGCACACCAACCGTGATATGTACATCGGATGCCCCTGCTTCTTTTGCTTTTGTCAATACTTCTTCTACCGAAATAATTGCCATCGTCTGCTCCTCTTTCTAAAAATCCCTTCCCGGGACATATTCCTGTGTTTCTTCTCCTGCTACAGTTACATAATCCGGTGTTTCCACTTTGATTCCGTTTTGCTGTAAAAATTGTGTATTCATAATATAGCGGTTATCCAGCGTTTTCATAATATCCTTAATCTCCAGATCACCATAAAGCAGCTCCTGGCTCAGATCCACAATATTATTATCATGAAATGTCAGTATCACAGGTCTTAAAATATCCTCATTCTGCCTGATAACCACACCTTTTTCCCCTGTATTGAGTTCAATGCTTGTCCCTGCCGCAAGAATGTTGATGGAACGAATCAGTGCATCCACAACCTTTTCATCAAAAATCTCGGGATTTTCTATCAAGGCCCGTAATGCACTGACCTCGGATACCGGTTCTGCGCCAAACTTCATAGCTGTCATCTCATCAAAAAGATTGGCTGCTGCCAGTACTTTAGCACCCTGCACCACCTTTGCTTCAACAGCACTGCCGCTTTCATAAGCTTCTTTCAGCTTATATGCCTGCATACAGATCCTTTTCAGTCCCTGTGCCGGAAATGCCTGCTCCAGTATCGAAAAGCCATCCCACTGTGCTTTTATCATTGCGTCTCTGTCATTTTCATCCCATTCTGCATCCTCAGGAAGGCTCATTGCGTATTTCATCTTCCCTATGTCATGTAAAAGCCCCGCAGTAACTGTCTCCTGCTGCTCATCTAACTTCATATTCAGTACATGCGTCATCATGGCACATAAAATCGCAACATTCAGAGAATGCTTTTGTATAAAATCCTCTTTACTTCTGAGGCTCTGGATCAGATTGATCTTCTTATCCAGATGTCCATACTGTCTGATTACCGTTCCGGCAATTCCCTGCAGCCTGAAAGCATGTCCTGTCTGAATGATCTTCTGCATCTCTTCCTTGATTGCAAATACATTCATTGTCTGAAAACGTTCAAATCCGATATCATCTTTTGTCATAGGAGGCACCGGTTCAGCCGGCTCCAAAATAAAAATACCGATCAGACCAAAATTTTTTACTGAACTGATGCCCTGCCCCGTCAATTTTGAATTTCTTTCGTACAGCAGGACTCCGTTTTTGTTATAGATCGGTCTTGCAAGCCGCATTCCCTCTTTTAATTCCGATGTTTTTACAAATAACATCAAAGCCCTCCTTCCGGCACCCTTACTCATCAAAATGTTCACGTAGTTTACATAACGCTCTTTTCTCTATCCGTGAAACATAACTTCTTGAGATCTGAAACAGTTCACCAATCTCCCGCTGCGTCATCTCCCTGCCATCCTGCAGTCCATAACGCATGGATAAAATCTCCCGTTCCCTTTTATTCAGGCACTGTAATGCCTTTGGCAGTTTCGTGATCCGTTCCTCCAGCTCCATGCGTTCCACAATATCCGGCTGCTCATGTTCAATCACATCAAGCAGATTGATCTCATTTCCTTCTTTATCCGTTCCAATCGGATCAAATATGAAAACTTCCCTGGAAGTTTTCTTCTTTGCACGGAACATCATCAGCAATTCATTATCAATACAGCGAACCGCATAGGTTGCAAGTCTGCTGCCTTTTGCTTCATCAAAGGTATCCACTGCTTTAATTAATCCGATTGCTCCTGTTGCAATCAGATCTTCCATGTCCTGATAGGAATTCTGATATTTTTTGGCTACATGCGCTACCAGACGAAGATTGCGTTCGATCAGGATTCTTCGTGCCTCTGCGGCTTCTTCCTTCGCACCCCGCATCTGAAAAAGATATTTTGCCTCTTCCTGTGCGGATAACGGTTTTTGAAACGTTTTCAAAAGAAGCCCCCAAGATCAATTTAATATATTCTATGAGAACCCCAAGATGAAAGTGCCTTTCCCAAAATCCTTTTTCGCGATTCCACGCAACCTACAATTTTTATTATATAAAGTGTCGAAAAAAAGTGCAAGAAATAATTGAATTTTTGTATTTTCTGCCTACACAAAATCGGACATTACATAATTACTGACATCCATTCCCCTCTTTGTCAGGAAAATCCTGTCTCCGTTTTCTTTCAGTAATCCATTCTTTACATGCTGCTCTATCACATCACCGTACACCTCGGACACCGTCTTATGAAATTGTCCTTCAAAGGCCCGCTTCGACACTCCCCGTATCATACGCAGTCCTAAAAACATAGTTTCCGCCATCCGGTCCTGCACTGTCAGATGTTCTGCATTTTCATGAGTATATTCACCGGATATATAGGACAACAGGTTATCATGAATCTTGTAGCGTGTGTTTCGTATCAGGGAAGCTGCACCGATTCCAATTCCCAGATAGTCCTGTCTTTCCCAATAAGCAATATTATGCCTGCATTCCATTCCCGCTCTGGAATAATTAGAAATTTCATAACGTTCATAACCATCCTGCGCCAGAAGCCGCCCCGTAAGTTCATACATCTGTCTGTCCGTCTCTTCATCCACCGCCCCGTGCGGATACATCTTTGCAAAGGGTGTTCCTTCCTCGACAATCAGACTGTAAGCAGAAATGTGTTCCGGCGACAATACTGTCAATCTGCGAAGCGTATTCTCCAGGCTTTCCACACTCTGCCCCGGTATCCCGCTCATCAGATCCACGTTCCGGTTGCGAAAGCCTGCTGCCGCTGCTTCCTCCCATACCCGGTAAAAATCCTCTGCGTGATGGATCCGTCCCAGCTTTTGCAGTTCCGCATCCTGTAAGGACTGTAGTCCGATACTGATCCGGTTGATTCCTGCCGCATACAGTTCCTGCAGCTGTTGCGCATTCACCGTCCCGGGATTCATCTCCATGGAGATTTCAGGCATTGATTTTGTAAAACAAAATACATTTTTTAATTTACATAATATCCGTTCTATCTGTTCAGAATGCAGCGTGGACGGTGTCCCGCCTCCAAAATAGACTGTTTGCACTTCATAATCATCAAATTGTCCGTCTCCCGCCTCTTTGTCGATCTGTCCAAGCACCGCCCGCACATAGGCTTCCCTCTTTCCTGCATCTGCCTTCCCGGACAGGAAATCACAGTAAAGACATTTCTGAACGCAAAACGGAATATGCACATACACACTGAGTGGTTTTCTCTGCATATTCCGTCCTCCTTAATTATCGTCTAGTTTTAATACTGCCATAAATGCTTTCTGCGGAATTTCTACATTTCCGACCTGACGCATTCTCTTCTTTCCTTCTTTCTGTTTTTCAAGCAGCTTCTTCTTTCTGCTGATGTCACCGCCGTAGCATTTGGCAAGTACGTCCTTACGCATTGCACGGACGGTCTCTCTTGCAATGACTTTTCCTCCGACTGCCGCCTGAATCGGTATCTCAAACAAATGTCTCGGAATCTCATCCTTTAATTTCTCACACATCTTACGCCCTCTTTCATAGGCGCTGTCTGCATGTACAATAAAGGAAAGTGCATCCACTTCCTCCTTATTAATCAGAATGTCTAACTTCACAAGAGAGGACTGCTCATATCCTTTCATCTCATAGTCAAAAGAAGCATATCCCTTGGATCTGGATTTAAGTGCATCAAAGAAATCATAGATAATCTCATTTAACGGCAACTCATATTTTAACAATGCTCTTGTTGTCTCTATATATTCCGTACTGATATAGCGTCCCCTGCGCTCCTGGCACAGCTGCATGATCGGTCCGATGTAGTCCGTTGTGACCATAATCTCCGCACTGACGATCGGCTCTTCCATATATTCGATCTCGGATGGATCCGGCAGGTTGGACGGATTTGTCAGTTCGATCATTGTGCCATTGGTCTTATGCACTCTGTATACAACACCCGGCGCCGTCGTTACCAGATCCAGATTATACTCCCTCTCAAGGCGCTCCTGAATAATCTCCAGATGCAGCAGCCCTAAAAATCCACACCGGAATCCGAATCCCAGTGCAATGGACGTCTCCGGTTCATAGTTTAAGGATGCGTCGTTTAACTGAAGCTTTTCAAGCGCGTCCCGCAGATCCGGATACTTGGCCCCATCGGCGGGATACATGCCGCAATATACCATGGACTGCACCTTCTTATATCCCGGAAGTGCCTTTTCACAGGGACGGTCCGCATCCGTAACCGTATCTCCGACTGCCGTGTCTTTCAGATTTTTGATAGAGGCAGTTACATAGCCTACCATTCCTGCTGACAGCTCCTCACACGGAATAAATCTTCCGGCACCAAAATAGCCGACCTCCACGACTTCTTCCGATGCTCCCGTTGCCATCATCTTAATCTTCGTTCCTTTTCTGACCGTTCCCTCCATAATGCGGCAGAAGATAATCACACCTTTATAAGAATCATATACCGAATCAAAGATCAGTGCCTGAAGCGGATTGTCGGGATTTCCCTTCGGTGCCGGGATCTTGTGCACAATTGCCTCCAGTACGTCTTCTATTCCGATTCCGTTTTTGGCAGAAATCAATGGTGCATCCTGCGCTTCAATGCCGATTACATCCTCGATTTCCTCAATGACACGCTGCGGTTCCGCACTTGGCAGATCAATCTTGTTAATAACCGGAAATACATCCAGATCGTGATCCAGCGCCAGATATACATTTGCCAATGTCTGCGCTTCTATTCCCTGCGCAGCATCTACAACCAGAATTGCACCGTCACATGCCGCAAGGCTCCTGCTGACCTCATAGTTGAAATCCACATGTCCCGGCGTATCAATCAGGTTAAAAATATACTCTTCCCCGTCTTTTGCTTTATAAATCGTTCTGACTGCCTGTGCTTTGATCGTGATGCCGCGTTCCCGTTCAAGATCCATGTTGTCCAATATCTGTGCCTGCATCTCACGTTCTGTCAATAATCCTGTTTTTTCTATGATACGATCCGCCAAAGTCGATTTACCGTGATCGATATGTGCTACAATGCAAAAATTCCGTATCTTACTCTGATCTACCTGTGACATAGTACCCTCTTTCACCCAGGGCTTTTCTTTCTGAAAGCCTGTTTATCAAAATTCATAATTGTAGATTATTATATCAAAAGTCCGAATCGTTGTAAACAACACCGCGAAATACCTGATCCAGTATCTGGGCAATCAGGGGCACCGTATTACGGATCTCTTCTTCCGTATTATTCTGTGCTCCCAGCTCCAGCAGCATTGTTTTCCCTATAAAATGCATATTATAACGGTAAGCGCGCAGATAGATTCCTCTGGAAAGCCCCGGATAATACTCATTGACCAGCACCTGCGCCTGAAAGGAAAATGCAAGGTTTTCCCTCATATGCGGATTATTCAGATACGAAATATCCCCCAGCGTATTGCTGTAACTGAGTCCGTTAAAAAACATAAATTTTGCACAGGAACGCCCGTCAATATCGGTCACAAGATGCACCTCATCCCGCACTTCATCCCTGTGCAGATCTATTACCACTTCTATTGTAGGATACTGTGCCAGAAGCTGTTCCAGTGCCGGTGCCGCAACCGAATAGGCATGATCTCTGTCTGTCACATCATACTGTCCGGTATGATGAATGACCTGATAACCATACTGTTGTGTCAAAATCTGTGCCAGATATTCTCCGGCTCCCATAACTCCGTTGTCCGGGGCGCCTATGACAGAATCTGCATATCCTTCCTGTGAATGGGTATGATAGATCAGAATCTGCGGACTTGAATTATCCCCATGGATTGATACATCGGTTCCCAGCAGATTGTCAAGATTCAGACGTTCCTCCGTGACTGCGGTTGTCGGATCCACAATATAGAAGCCCTTTACCAGGCTCTCCAGAGTCTGATATCTGCTGAAATCATATGTAAATGCAGGTGTTGTCCTAAGCGGCACCTGTCCCGGTGCAGTTGTCTGCACATCCACCGGCATCTCCTGCCCGGACTCCGACACTTCAGTGTTTCCAGACTCTGCGGATGTGTCCGGTTCCTGTGAAATATACAGACTTTCACCTCCTGCTGCCACATCCGTCTCCTGAACAGCGGGCACCTCCTCACCACGGGCGATCCGGTTTTCCGCCTCCACCGCCTCCAGATTATTGACCTCCTCATAAACCGTATGGTTATCTTCATCCGCTCCCTCAAGCGCCAGTATCATCTCATAGGTACTGCTGCTCTGCGTGATTACACTGTTTTTTCCAGTACTGTCAGAACAATGCCAGACCGGAAACTCCCTTTCCGCATAAAAAAACACGGCAGCCGCTGCGTTGTCCGGCAGCCGTGTTTCTTCCGAAAATGAAAAATACGGTATCATACTCTCCGTCACCCGCCCACCGAGAAAGCGAATTGCACCGGATGCGTCGATCTCTTTTTTTTCCACAACAGTATTATGCAAAATATCTGAAACGGATATGGCAAACAGCAGACATAAGATTACAATCACAACCGACCGTACATGCCTTTCGTTTTTACTTCCACCCTTCCACATTCCATGACTCACTACTTGTTTTCCCTAATTATATGAACTTGAAGGCCTGCTTATTCATATGCAAAGAATCGGCCAAAAGCCATGTTTAATCCCTCGGAGATCGTATAACTTAAGCGTTTGACAGTCTCATCTATGTCCTTTCCCGTCACATAGAAATTAGCCAGCTCCGGCTGGAACTCTGTCTCATCCTTTGGTCCGATTACCCCACGTTTCCTGCACTGTGTCATCCATTGTTCCACTGCATCACTGACAATGGTCTTTGCGTCCACGACCGTCGGTATTCCGAGTGCGATGACTACAGGAATCTGCATGGATTCTTTTGTAATCGCTTTCCGGTGGTTACCGACGCCGGATCCCGGATGGATTCCCGTGTTTGTGATCTGAATCGTACGGTTCAGTCTTTTGGTACTCCTTGCCGCCAGTGCATCAATCACAACCATGGCATCCGGCTTTGTCTGTGCCGCTACTCCTTTCAAGATCTCCGCTGTCTCAATTCCTGTCTTTGCCATAACACCCGGTACTACTGCACTGACCTTGTGCATTTTTTCTTTATTATAGGCTGCAGCTCCATACTCCATGACAACCTGCCTTGTGATTAACAGATTATCCGTCACGAGCGGTCCGAGCGAATCCGCAGTCACATCCCTGTTGCCGAGTCCGACCACCAGAATCGAACGTTCCTGCGTCATGTCCGGCAGCAGCTCCCATAATTGTTTTCCAATTTCTTCAGAGATCTCTCTGTGATATCCCTCATCCGGCTCCGTCATAGCGGGAGCTTCCAGCGTAATATAGGTTCCCATCGGTTTTCCAAGCTGTGCCGCACCGTTTGGAGACTCAATCATCACCTTTGTCACATGGATATCCTTATGCTCCAGATCATACTCCTCTACGGAGACGCCGCGTAGTTCTCCCGATGCTTCTTCTGCGCTCTCTCTGGCTTCTAATGCAAGGTCTGTTCTGATTCTTACGTCCATACCGATATTCCTTTCTGATTTTCTCATATTTTTACCAAAAAAAAGGAATTTATGTATTGACAGATTCCATCAGATTCACTATCATAATATACGTGTGTTCCGTTAGTTCGTCCGTGTCCGGCTTTAATGAAACACCAATAACTACGATAATATGATATGGAGGTGTTCATCATGGCAAATATCAAATCCGCTAAGAAGAGAATTTTAGTCAGCCAGACCAAAGCAGATAGAAACAAAGCCGTTCGTTCCAGCGTTAAAACTGCTGTAAAGAAAGTTAACGCTGCTATTGAAGCAAACGACAAAGAAACTGCTAAGGCTGCTTTAGTAAATGCTACAAGCATTATTGAGAAAGCTGCAAGCAAGGGTGTATATCATGCAAACTATGCTTCCAGAAAAGTATCCCGTCTTACTCTTGCCGTTAATAAAATGGCATAACAACGGATATCTTCTCAATTTATAAATGAGAAAAAAAAGAACCCATACCGTCATGTGGGTTCTTTTTTTGTGTTTTTATTTGTGGTTGTGAATGTTAATGATGACCGCCACCGCCACCATGGGAATAACCGCCTGATGATGTATGATGTCCTCCACCACCGCCACCGCCGGAGCTGGATCTGTCTATATGTCTTCTGGTCACATGGGTATTCACAAGAATATCCTGCTGGCGATTCATGATCGGGCGTCCGCCGTTCACATATGTAGTGCTTACGGTTGTCTTCTGACCTTTATTCTTTTTCAAATGGATGCAAAGGTACACCACAGTTGTGATCACCGCTGCAATGAATGCGCTGAAAAATGAGATTCCGTCTTCCAGTCCGCTCTTTCCGGACATATGTCTGTAGACGCTTTCCACGTAGGTCTTATAGGCTTCGTACGGATCATCATTTACCTGGGATGTAACATCATCAATCAGTTCATTGATCGCACTGGTGGAATAGCTGTCCTCCACTCTTCCGGAAGTTGAAAACCATGCATAGGCATAGCCATATACACTATCCGTCCGATTCCAGTTGTCCACGAACACACATCCGTCTCCGTGTGGTTTATTATATCCAAACTCGCTTTCATCATAAAAGTTATCGGCATAAACCATGACATACTGATCCTCAGATACATAGCCGATCTGATCCGCATAGCTTTCTGCGTACTCTTTTAACGGTTCATTCAAAATCACAAGCACAATATCACAACCGATCTGATTCTCGCGCCTTGCGATCAGTTCCTCTAACTTTTGTTCCTCATCATCTGTCAGAACATCCGCATAGTCAAAAACACGCTGTGTCGGACAAACACTGTTTCCCCTTACATAGCTTTCATCCGTTTTTTTGTTAAAAATGTTCACAATGATTGCAATTACGCACAGTACACCCAATATAATCATGGGTACACGCATATGTTTCAAATAATCCTTCATCCTACAATACCCCCATAATCATATTGATAAACTGGCAGCCGATCATTACAAATCCAAATACGGATGCACAATATGCCAAAATTTTTCCTTTTGACAGCGGTGCTTTTCCAATGATCTTCCCACTCTGTCCATTTACATAAAAATGTAATGTTTCGTCCTTATACTGATAGGTATATACCCATACCGGCAAAAGTGCATAATCCGTTGCTTTGTTCTGCATCTGAAGATTCTGGTGTTCCGCTGTGACCGAACTGTATCCCGTCATTGACTGACGCATCAGATCCTCCGCATCACGCTGTGCTTTTTTTCTTGCTCTCGGTTCCAGTTCTGCAGATCCGGTATTATACATTTCCCCATAAAAACCGGACATATATTTCATTTGGAAATCTTCCAATGCCTTATAATCATACGGTTCCATCAGATCCATGATCCTGTCCTCCATTGCAATGGATGCATCCACAGGAATCCTACTAAAATCAATATCCATATTTCTCTCTACATGGAATATCTTCGTCTCTGTGTATTCCGTATCCCCGCTGGTCCATTTACGAACCTTGGTAGCTCTTCCCGCCCAGTCATAATTACTATGGTAATCATACATAAAAAACGGTACATATAAACCTTCCATCTTCTCCAGTGAGGCGCGGGACAGAAAATCTCCCGGTGCAAACACACGATGTCCAAACTCCTTCTGAAGCATTTCCTCCGCATCCTTTCTGCCTACCTTAAACGGCAGGATCAGGTGCGGGGTATACTGTCCTTCCACACGTTCCTCAAATATGATGTAGCTTCCGCAATGATTGCATCTTCCTGCGGACGTGTAAGGTCCGATCTGAATCGGTGCTCCACAGTTTGCACACTGGGTCAGTCCCTTTGCACTGACCGGTGTTTCACTGTCAATCCCATCGCAATGCGGGCAATACATTTTCTTTCTCTGCGGATCATAAATAACATTTCCACCGCAATTCCGGCATTTGTATATCATCCTTTTGATTCTCCCTTCTTAAGAATAACTATTTCTATTTTATTGTACTGATTTCCCGAGTATGATTCAACCACTTTTTGTTGCAATTTAGCGTCGCTATTTTGCACCGGATATGATATGCTGAGATTACTTCTATTATTGCTGGGTAAGGTATGGAGAATTGCAGCTTCCTGCTTGTAATTTCCATCAACCGGAAGCCTGACTCCCCATACCGCTCACCACAGCCATACAAATACAACTTTCTCAGGAGGTACTCTATGATCTACCAGTATGATCTGTCCGGATCGTGGGATTTTCGTCTGGATAATGAGATGCAGGGCATGGATGCACATTATGAAAAGCAGGCTTTTACCGACTCCATGTTTCTTCCGGGCACCACTGCCGCTTCCCGTAAGGGAGAGCCGAATACCGAAGTAAACACCGGCTATCTGACCGAAGCATATAAAACCGCGGGCTATGCCTGGTTTCAAAAAGCACTTTCCATCGCACCGGAAGCAGTCGGTGCACATGCAATACTCCGTTTAGAGAGGACCAGAATCTCCCATGTATGGGTGGACGGTGTCTATGCAGGCACGAGAAACAGTCTCTGCACCGCACATATTTATGACCTGACGGATGTGATCAAAAACGCGCATCCCGTGATCACCATTATGACCTCCAATGTCGGTTATCCCACAAAGGGCGGTCATATGACCTCTCCCGATACCCAGACAAATTGGAACGGTATCGTCGGCGCAATGACATTGTCCTTTTATCATACCTTACATATAAAAACAATCCGTACCGACGTTGATTATGACAACCGTAAGCTGACGATCCGGCTTCGTGCCTGCAATTACGGTGCATCCTGTGAAGCCGTACTCGCTGCAAGAACTGCAGTGGTGACGTTGGATAATTATGATAAGCCCGCTTCCCCCATGGATCTGATCAAGGGTCAGCCATTTACCGTCAGACCGGGAGAACACCTGCTTACCGTAGAAGTGCCGCTTCCGGCTTCCCTGCCTGTCTGGGATGAATACGATCCCCATGTGATCCGTCTGTCAGTCGGGCTTACCGTAAAAGACACAGCCGAGTCTGACAGCATCAGTACCTGGTTCGGCATCCGTAAATTTGAAGCAAGGGGAACCCATTTTTATATCAATGGCAGAAAAACCTTTCTTCGCGGAAAGCACGACGGCATGATCTTCCCGCTCACGGGTTATGCTCCGATGGATGTGGACGCATGGCTTCGTGTCATGAAGACCGCAAAGGATTTCGGTATCAACCACTATCGCTGCCACACCTGCTGCCCACCTGAAGCTGCTTTTCTGGCAGCCGATCTTCTGGGCATCTATTACGAACCGGAGCTTCCCTTCTGGGGAACCTTTGCCGCTGAGGGTGAAAAAGAATATGATGCCGTCAGTCAGAATTATCTGATTGAAGAGGGCTTCCGTATTCTGGACGAATTCGGCAATCATCCCTCCTTCTGCATGATGTCCATGGGCAATGAATTATGGGGCAATCCGGGTGCCATCAATGATCTGCTCGGGCGCTATAAGGCACATGATGCAAGACCGTTATATACCCAGGGCTCCAACAATTTCCAGTGGGTACCCAACATCCAGCCCAATGATGATTTCTTCTGTGGTGTCCGTTTTACGATCGACCGTCAGATCCGCGGCTCCTATGCAATGTGTGATGCCCCGCTCGGACATGTACAGACGGATCGTCCCTGCACGGACTTTACCTATGAAAATGCCATTTTTCCGCCCTATCAGGCAAAGGAAAACGAGGTTTCGGAAGATGGCACCATCGAGATTCAGTACGGCACCGGTGTAAAGCGCGTGAAGCTGACAGAGGCCGCTGCGGAACTGATCCCGCATATTCCCGTTGTCTCCCATGAGATCGGCCAGTATGAAACTTATCCGGATTTTGATGAAATCAAGAAATATACCGGTGTCTTAAAAGCACGCAATTTCGAAGTTTTTCAAAAGCGACTGGCAGAAAGACGGCTTCTTCCGATGGCAAAGGATTACTTCAAAAATTCCGGCGCACTTGCCGCTGCCTGCTATAAGGATGAACTGGAAACCGCACTCAGGACCAAGGACATGGCAGGCTTCCAGATCCTTGACATCCAGGATTTTTCCGGCCAGGGAACCGCGCTGGTCGGTATGCTGGATGCTTTTATGGAAAATAAAGGCATTATCCGTGCCGAGGAGTGGCGCACTTTCTGTTCCGATGCCGTACTGCAGGCTGAATTTCCGGGCTATATACTGAAAAACGGTTCCACCTTCTCAGCAGCATTGTCACTTACCTGGTACCGGAAGGAACTGCCCGGTGATATCCGCATTCACATTACTCTGACAAGGGATCCGGATAGATCCGCACCCACCGTGGTATATGATCATACCCTGCCCATGCCCCGGATAACTGAAAACGGCTATTCCAGACTGGGAGCGGTTCAGATCGCACTTCCCGATGATGATTCGGCACATGAGTACCGCCTTGACGTAGCACTTGCGGATACGGATGTTCATAATTCCTATGAGCTCTGGTCCTATCCGACTTCCTGCACACTCCCGGAAGAATATGCGGATTATGTCACCTCTGATTTTGTACAGGCAGTCAAGCGTACCCAGGCAGGCGCTCCGGTCATTCTCTGTCTTGATAAGGACCAGAATCCGAATGCGGTCACCGGAACTTATGCAACGGACTTCTGGTGTTACCCGATGTTTCGCAGCATCTCAGAGTCCATGGGAAAACCGATTCCCATCGGAACCATGGGACTGCTGATCCGAAAGGATCATCCGGCACTGGCAAACTTCCCGACCCACACCTACTCCACACCGCAGTGGTGGGATATCGTCATGAATTCTGCCTCCACCATTCTGGATGATACCGATATTGTGCCCATCGTCCAGACAATCGATAATTTCGAGCGGAATCACAGACTGGGACTGATCTACGAGATCCGGATCGCGGGTGCCCATGCACCCATCATCCTGTGCACATGTCCGCTTCAGGATCTGATCGCAGAAGGACATGTCGAGGCCTCCTTCCTGCTTCGCAGCCTCTGTCACTATGCCGCTCATCTGTCCGAATATCCGCATGATATCGTCACCATGCCGGAAATAGAATTTTACGGGCTGTTTGCAAAACTATAGTATGCAGACATTACATATACCAAAATCAACATAAAAAGTGAGGACATTCCTATGAAATATAACAATCCTGTTATCAAAGGCTTCTATCCGGACCCAAGCGTCTGTTACGCAAACGGAAAATACTATCTGGTCTCCAGCTCTTTTCAGTATTTTCCCGGCGTTCCGCTGTTTGAAAGCGAGGATCTGGTCAACTGGCACCAGATCGGTCATGTACTGACCAGAAGATCCCAGATCATGTTGGAAAAGATCAACAGCTCCGGTGGTGTCTTTGCGCCCACCATCCGTTTCCATGAGGGACGCTTCTACATGGTGACGACCAATGACACCACGCATGAGAATTTCTATGTATATACGGACGATATCCACGGGGAATGGTCCGATCCGATCGTGATCGAGCAGGACGGTATCGATCCCTCCCTCCTGTTTGACAACGGACATGTTTACTTTATGAGTAACGGCACGGACGCAGACGGTGTCGGCGGCGTTGTGCAGTGTGAGATTGATATTGAAACCGGTAAGAAGCTGACACCCGGCAAATGTATCTGGAAGGGTTCCGGCGGTCGTTATCTGGAGAGTCCCCACCTCTACCGCATCGGCGATACCTATTATCTGATGGCGGCCGAGGGCGGTACGGAATACGGTCATATGATCACCTATGCCCGTTCTGCTTCCGTATGGGGACCCTTTGAAAACTATCCCGCCAATCCGGTTCTGACAAACCGGAACAAAGCGCCCTTCCTCATTCAGGGAATCGGGCACGGTGACCTGATTCAGGACAAAAACGGCGACTGGCACATCCTGTGCCTCGGTTTCCGCCAGATGCACATATGGCGTCCCTATCATACACTCGGACGCGAGGTTTTCCTGATCCCCGTCACCTTTTTAGAGGACGGCTGGTTCCGCGCCGGAACCAACGGCACCGCCGACTGGACCTATGACATAAAAGGAGATTTTACACAGGACGAAAAACGTACCTATACCTTTGAAAATACAGATTGGAAGATCGACTGGTGTTACCTGCGTCATCCGCAGGCCGACCGCTATGAATTGTCAGATAACAAGGCTGTCCTCCACGGCAGTACGATCACCCTCAACGATGTGGATTCCCCGACTTTTCTCGGAATCAGGCAGCGTGATTACGGAATGGATCTGCAGGTTACGGTCTGCGCAGATTCCGGCGAAGGCGGTGTCACCGTCTATTCCTGTGAAAACGAACATTATGACCTGTTTCTCAGGCAATCCGCATCCGGCACCGGCTATGAAATCGTGCTCAGACTGAATATCGGCGGGATTCATCATGAACAGTGTGTCCTTCCATGGGCATCCGATCATGCCATCCTGCATATCTGCTCCCATGATACGGATTACGATTTTTATGTATCCCTGGCTGCAGCAGAGTCCGCATCTTCCCCCGAAAAGCAGTATCTTGGAAATGCACAGGCAAAATACCTGTCCAGTGAAGTTTCCGAGGGCTTTACGGGTGTTGTCCTTGGACTGTATGCGGTGGGTGATAATACCGTTTCTTTCACGGATCTTACGATCTGTTATCAATAAGCTTTTTGTGATCCGAAAGGAGATTTTTATGATGTTCAGACCTGAAACTGCCCCCATGGGCTGGAATAGCTGGGACTGCTACGGCGCCGCCGTTACAGAGGATATTGTAAAAAAGAACGCAGATTTTATGGCAAAATACCTGCTGCCCTATGGCTATGAATATATCACGGTCGATATCCAGTGGTACGAGCCGGGTGCAACAACGCATGACTACCACCCTTTTGCCCCACTCTGCATGGATGAATACGGAAGGCTGCTGCCGGCTGTCAACCGTTTTCCTTCCGCAGCGGACAAAAAAGGCTTCGCTCCATTGGCGGAGTATGTCCATGCACGCGGTCTGAAGTTTGGAATCCATATCATGCGCGGTATTCCGCGCCAGGCAGTCCATCAGAATACACCGATCCTCGGCAGCACCAAAACTGCCCGAGAGATTGCCAAAACAGACAGTATCTGCCATTGGAATACGGATATGTACGGTGTTGACCCTGACAGGGACGGAGCAAAGGCTTATTACGAGAGCCTGTTCTCCTTATATGCTTCCTGGGGTGTTGATTTTATCAAATGTGATGATATTGCGAGAGAACTCCCGCACGAAGAAAAAGAATTGATCCTGTTGAGTGAGGCAATGCAAAGCTGCGGCAGGGACATGATCCTCAGTCTCTCCCCCGGTCCGGCACTCATCGAAAAAGCGGAATTATATAAACAGGTTGCACATATGTGGCGTATTACGGATGATTTCTGGGATGACTGGAAGCTGTTGTATGACATGTTTTCCCGTGCAGAAACATGGTGCATCCACACCGGTCACGGGCATTTCCCGGATGCCGACATGCTCCCGATCGGTCCGATCAGGCAGGACTATGATCCTTCCTGCATCACTGCTTTTACAAGGGATGAACAGATCACGATGATGACACTTTTCTGTATCTTCCGCTCCCCACTCATCATTGGCGGGGAAATGACCGGGTTTGACGATTTTACCATGGGGCTTCTGACCAACGGGGAGATTCTGAAAATGCACCGTAACGCCAGACACTCCCACCCCGTCTGGCGAAAAGAGATCGATGGTGTCGAACATATCCTGTGGACCGCGGTTTCTGCCGATGGCGGACAATATATCGCCGTCTTTAATACCGGTGAAAAAGCCAGCCGGATCGAGGTTCCGTTAAGTGATCTGGAGATCTGTCATCCGGTTACCTTACGCGAATTGTGGAGCGGAGAATCCGGTTCTGTGATTGACCGGATCCCCCTTTCCTTACCCTCACACGGTGCAAAAGCCTTTTTACTTACCTAAGCGATTGGATTGTTGCTTCGTTTTTTTATAATTCCGATTACCATAAGAAGCACAGCGATCACACTGCCTGCGATCAGTGTGATCGCGTACACATTGGCATTCACGCACAGATCGGTTGACCAGTTTGAAAAATCTGCAGACCGGATCGTCAACTGTTTTATTCCATCTGTCAAAAACAGACAGACATCATTTGCAAAAGCGGTCCACACTGCACAGATCAGTACGACACATCCGGATTTGATCCAAGCATTTCCCTTTGTATAGCGCAGCACCAGAAATACCAGCCATACTCCTGTCATAAGCACGGACGCAACGATACATCCGACCCTCATCCCACTCCAATTCTGTGAGTGGCCACACACCTCTGCAATCGTCAGATACAGCCACAGCGTATCCCACAGCATCGTAATCAAAGCCTTTTTATCCGCTAAAACAGCCGGCAGTCGGACACCCCTTATCACAAACGGAAAGAGCACAACCGATATACCAAATATCGTTGGCACAGACCAGAAGAGAAAAGCTCCGCCCCCATTCATTCTGTCAACAAAAAATAAAATCAATAACAGCGCAATCACTCCGCACAGGATAGTCTTTACAAACTTCCTCCTGTCTGCAATAAGCGGTACTGCCGTAAGTGCCCCCACAAGCAGCATGGATGCTGTCACAACAGCAGACACCATCAGGCCTCCGCCACTTGCCAGACCTACGATCAGTGTGATCAGGACCGGTATCAGCAGCAAACCCGCGATCACCAGACCTGTCTTGTATGCCACTGTCCTCTCTTTCTTTTCATGGCGTTCCAATACGCCTCTGGATTCCTCCTTTATGATCCTGTCGACCGTGTCATTTTTCAATTTCTCATAAATATTTCTGCATGCATCGCATTCTGCCAGATGTGACTCTACAAACGCTCTGCTGGAAGCACTGCACGCATCATCACAGTATAACGGCAGCAGATCCTGTACGACATCACATTGTTTTCTATTGTCCTCACTCATCTTCGTCCATCCTTTCTCTTATTTTGAGCCTTGCCCTATGATAAGTCACCCTTGCCCAATTCTCCGTTTTACCGAATATCATGCCAATCTGGGAAAACGGCAGTTCTCCAAACACACGGAGTTGAAATACTTCTTTGTAGGGTTCCTCCAGTTCATGCAGTACCAGATGAATATGAAGCGCTGTGTCCTTATCCTCCACCACCTTAGCCATCGTATCGGATTGTTCCGGCAGTTCTTCATCCAGTTCTGTGTATTTTGAATTTTTGCGGCATTCATCCATTGCAAGATTTTTCGCTATACTGCACAGCCATGTCAGTTCACTCGACTTGCCCTCATAAGCATGTTTTGTCGTCATCGCCTTGAAAAAAGTATTCTGTGTGAGCTCCTCTGCCAGGCTTTGATCCTTCACGAGGGTAACCATGTAAGAATACACCTGCAAATAATATGCGCGATACAATTTCTCATAGTTCAGAACTGTCACCTCCTTTGTTCATAGGTTAGACGTGAAAAAAATGGTTTCGTTACAAAAAAATTTTAATTTTGTGGGATAACGCAAAAGCAAACCCTCAAATCCGCTGTAGACTTGAGGGTCTGCCCATAACCTCTTTTTTTTTACAAATATAACTTCTATATCCATACCGACGATAATCTTATGAAATGAGCAAACTTGATTACTTGCTCTCCCTGATACAGGCGTGTAATTTTACAAATAGTTCATCATACGGAACCTTCGTCTCCGGGGTATCCACCCTGACGATTCCGGTATGCAGCGACAACGGTATCTCCCTGCCTTCATAAGAAAAGCACTTCTCATTCTGCTCCACTAACTGTTTTTCCATCTGCTGTGCATAAGCAATGTCTTCATTGGCTGTCAGGATCGCGAACTCGTCACCGCCGATCCTGAATACAACATCTTCCTCTCCTGCCGCTCTGTTCATCCGGTCCATTGCCTCTAAAATTGCCAGATCCCCTGCTTTTCTGGATATTTCATTGATCGGAAGCAGGTTTTTAATATCGCAGCATACAAAATAACAGTTTCTTCTTTCCTTGAATAAGTCATACAATTCACTGATGTCCATTGAATTTCTTGTTTTCATATAATCGTCTCCGTTCTGAAGCGGTCTTGTCAGCTTCGGGTATAGCTCGGAGTATCGGCGCGCTTTCCGAAATTCCGACGGTTTGCAGTTCCAGACCTGTTTAAACACCCTTGTAAATGCTTCATTTGAGCTGTAACCAACCGTAAGAGCGACCTCAAGGATTCCGATCTGCGGATCCTCCGACAGCATCCTTGCCGCTTTCGTCATCCGCCTCCTGATCAGATAATCATGAAGAGAAATGTGATTTACATGGCGAAACAGTTTTTCCAAAGTGGATTTAGAACAAAAACACGCATCGGCAACCTCTTTTGTCTGGAGATCCTCATTCAGGTGCGCTTCTATATACTCCAGCGCTGAGACCAACAGCTCTATGTTTTTCATTTTACATCCCCTTTTCTGAGCGAAGCCAAACAGCTTCCCTCTTTTCCGATATCGTAATCACATTATATCAGTTGCCCTACTTTTTCTCTTGATTATATGAGTATTTTCTTATCTGTTTTTGCTATTTTTCCGTTCCCGCAGCTGTCACGCATACTTTCTTCCGGTACAGATAGGCAAAACAGATCATATGCACAAGTTCTGTGATGATCCAGGATACCAGATAGGACAGATACAGCATATCCGTCGTATGATATACCTGAAAAACAGTTGCGATCCACAGCAGCCTCAGTCCGCACGCACCCAGCATGGAAACGATCATGGGCATGACAGAGTAACCGATTCCGCGAAGTGCACCTACCATAACATCCATAATACCGCACAGTGCATAGAATCTGCAGATATATTGAAGACGTACCAGTCCAACCTCTACAACCTCCGGATTATCGGAATAAATATGCAGTAACGGCCGCCCGAACAGCACTGCGGCATTTCCCAATACCACGCCTACCACGATCACGATAAACTGGCACATAAACAGGATCTTTAAGATCCGCTTCTTCTCCCCTGCCCCATAATTTTGTCCGATAAAGGAGAGTGCGGTCTGGTGGATCGCATTCATTGCCATATATACAAAGCCTTCTATATTAGCCGCAGCCGCATTTCCTGCCACGACAATCTTACCAAAAGAATTGATCGCCGACTGGATCACAACATTGGAAAGTGCAAATACAGTTCCCTGAAGTCCCGCCGGAAGACCGATCTTGACGATCTTCCACAAAATAGGCTTACTGATACGCAACTCCCTGAGAGACAGATGCAGGATTCCCTCTTCCCTGATCATGCACCGGATGATCAATCCTGCAGAGATGTACTGGGATACCACTGTCGCAATTGCAACTCCCGCAACATCCAGTTCAAATCCGCACACAAAGATCAGATTCAATATGACATTTACAATACCGGAAAAGAACAGATAATACAACGGTCTTCTGGTGTCTCCCGCCGCTCTTAAAATCGCACTTCCGAAGTTATACAGCATCATTGCGGGCATTCCTAGAAAATAGATCCGCAGATATACGGTTGCCAGACCGATTACATCCTCCGGGGAAGACATCCAATACAATAAGATCCTTGCCATGGAAGCCCCAAATATAGTCATAACCAGTCCCGCAAGAATGCTGATTACCATACTGGTATGGATTGTTTCGCTTATTTTTTCTTTTTCATCCAATCCAATAAAGTGTGCTACCACCACATTGGCTCCCACGGATAAGCCAATAAACAGGTTCGTCAACAGATTGATCAGGGATGATGTGGAACCAACGGCGGCAAGCGATTCATCCCCTGCAAACCGTCCAACCACCACGATATCCGCAGCATTGAACAATAACTGCAAAATACTGGATACCATCAGCGGAATTGCAAATAGCAAAAGTTTCCCAAGTAATGGTCCATGAACCATATCTATTTCATGTTTTTTGGAGTATTTTTTCTTCTGTTCACTCATAAAGCAATCTCCTGTTTTTTATTCACTCGTACATCTATTCTACAACTTTTTTCCCTTTTGTCTATAGCATGCGTTGGAGGTACAGGACGTTTGTCTTTTTCATATTCTGCATACACAGAAGCATATCTATGGAAAAAATTTGTAACATCATTCAGTTGTGCCGCAGAGCGTTCCTGCCCGGAGGGCTTTTTAGGTGACAGAAAATTACTGCAAAATTACCTATCATATAAAAAGCAGGAAACATGCATTTTTTCAGACATGTTCCTGCTTCTCTATAATTACTCCGTATGATATTGTAATCCTATTGTCTGCCTGTACCGTTACATTGCGGGCATGTTCTGTTGCCATAGCATCCCTGACATACCACCCAGTTTACACCATCTGTCTGACCGTAGGTATTCACGGACATTCCTCCAAGTCCGTTACACACCGGACAGATTCCCGTACCACCGCATTTATAGCAGGCATCATCATAGCCATAGCTGCTGCCATTATTATAATAATCACTTCCGCCATTATAATAATCGCCACCGCTATTATAATCCGACCCATAATAAGAGTTTCCACTGCTATATGAGCCTGATCGCCCGGACGTATTCTGGTCCACGATAACGCCCGCGATAACTCCGACAAAAATTGTTACGACCACATATAATGCAATAAATGCAGTTTTGTTCTGGTACCAGAGGTTCGCAAAAAAGTTCTGCTGCGGCACGGCTGTGTTCTGCGCCGGAACAGGCGGAACCAGAACATTTCCGCAATAGCAGCAATAGATCCCGCCGCTCAGATCCTGTTTCCCACATCTCTGGCAAAACCGGACGGGCGGCCGCATCGTTTGTACACCGGGCTGTTTCCCCTGAATACATAACGCATAGATCAGTCCGAAAATTACAAGCATGATCAGCATTGTGATAAAAATTGTCATCCCCATTTACAATCCAGTCCCCCTTTTTTTCACTTTCTAGAATGTAAATTTATCTGCGAAATAGCTTTCCAGATCTGCGATCGCAACACGCTCCTGCTCCATGGAATCACGGAAACGGACAGTTACACACTGATCTGTCTCGGAGTCGAAATCATAAGTGATGCAGAACGGTGTACCGATCTCATCCTGACGGCGGTATCTCTTACCGATATTTCCCCTGTCATCAAATTCACAGTTATACTTTTTGGATAACTGGGTATAGATCTTCTCCGCACCCTCATTTAACTTCTTGGACAACGGAAGCACACCGATCTTCACAGGTGCAAGTGCCGGATGGAAATGCATTACAGTACGCATATCCCCGTCACCAAGATCCTCTTCATCATATGCTGCACATAAGAATGCAAGTACCACACGGTCTGCGCCAAGAGAAGGCTCAACAACGTAAGGAACATATTTCTCATTCTTGGTATCGTCAAAATAAAGCATATCCTCACCGGAGGTATTCTGATGCTGGGTAAGGTCATAATCCGTTCTGTCTGCGATGCCCCACAGCTCACCCCAGCCAAACGGGAACAGGAACTCAATATCCGTCGTTCCCTTGCTGTAGAAGCACAGCTCCTCAGGGCTGTGATCACGCAGACGCATCTCATCTTCTTTAATGCCAAGGCTTAAGAGCCAGTCACGGCAGAAACCTCTCCAGTACTGGAACCATTCCATATCCGTTCCCGGTTCACAGAAGAACTCCAATTCCATCTGCTCAAATTCTCTGGTACGGAAAGTAAAGTTACCCGGTGTGATCTCATTACGGAAAGACTTACCGATCTGACCGATTCCGAACGGGATCTTCTTTCTGCTGGATCTTTGTACATTCTTGAAGTTGACAAAGATACCCTGTGCCGTTTCCGGTCTTAAATAGATGGTATTCTTTGCATCCTCTGTAACACCCTGGAAGGTTTTAAACATCAGGTTAAACTGGCGGATATCCGTAAAATTGTGTTTTCCGCAGGTCGGACACGGAACCTGATGCTCATCAATAAATGCTTTCATCTGTTCCTGGGACCATGCATCCACACTTTCGCTTAAGGCGATATTGTTTTCTGCAGCATAGTCCTCGATCAGCTTGTCCGCACGGAAACGCTCATGGCACTCCTTACAGTCCATCAGCGGATCTGCAAATCCTGCAAGATGACCGCTGGCAACCCATGTCTGCGGATTCATCAGAATCGCACAATCAACACCTACATTATAAGGATTCTCGGTTACAAACTTCTGCCACCATGCTTTTTTCACATTGTTCTTCAGTTCGACACCGAGCGGACCGTAATCCCAGGTATTGGCGAGTCCGCCGTAAATCTCGGATCCGGGATATACAAACCCTCTTGCCTTTGATAATGCTACGATTTTTTCCATTGTTTTTTCCATCATGTTCTCCTATCCGCCTGTCGGCTTTCCCTCTTATTTAAAAATCACGTAATGCATATTTTCAGAATCATCCGTATCTACTTCATGTTCAGTGACAACCGTATCATTCATTCCTACATATGCCAGCTTGTGATATCCCCTGATATTGGATGGATCCTCAGTGATCAGTATATAGCTGTCCGGCATTGCCTCAAGCTCAGCTCTGCCAACCGTCACTTCCGCATCCGCCGCATCCCGCATCTGAAGCTCCTGCAGGTCATACCCTGCAAAAACCGCTTCCTCTATTGTTCCGTAGAAAAAGGTCTCCCGGTTAAATGCCGCATAATCCTGTGCGGATCCATAGGTCATCACTACTGTCAGTACACCATCCTCCGACAGCTCACTCTTATCAAGTACAACTGCCCCTTCGCTCGTCTGACTGCAATAGGCTGTAATCTCGGAATCCATCATCTGCTGTAACTGCTCATAGGAATAGCGGTTCTCATCAAATTCCTGTGTGATATATCCGACCACGTCTCCCTTTTCCTGTAATATGATCGTATCCGTATCTGCTGTCAATGCTTTCTCCTGCCCGGCACAACCGCCAAGACCAAGCACTGCCGCAAACAACACTGCTGTCCGAATGCTCTTACGCATAATTCTTGTCCTCTTTTCAAAACTTCATTTTATTATATATAAAAAGAAAGATCATTTCAACCTCAAAAACCATAATTCAATCGGATTCCCGCCGGAAAAGATGATGATACAGCCAGCCGGGTCTATTCAGATCCGGTATTTTACGATCATCCGGTTCAATCTGCTGCCAAACGGTTTTCGTATCAGCAATAAAAACACGACGTTGGAAAGTGCATATGCAACTGTATACGGAACTGCAGTAAGTAACGCTGCCAGATATCCCTTCACGGAAAATCCGTCATATGCCCACAGAACCGTCCAGACATCCATCATAAAGGAATATGCCACTCCGGCAAAGATCCCATAAAGCACCAGCCATATGCGGCTGCTCTTTAGCGACTTTCCAAGAAGCCCCGCAAGCAGTCCCAACAGTCCGAATGCCAGCATCTGAAACGGGGTCCAGGGACCCTGTCCGAAATAAAAGTTGGACAAAAGTGCCGTTCCCGCACCACATAAAAAACCGGCTTCATATCCAAGATACATCCCGGTCAGCACGATAATCGCAGTCATGGGTTTAAAACCCGGAACTGCTGCAAACAGGAAACGTCCCAGAACGGAAAGTGCCGTCATGACCGCAATCATCACCAGCCTCCTGATATGCGTATGTCTTTTGTCAAATCCTGTGATCAGAAACATGCAGGACAGTACTGCCAATATCAGTGAAATAAACGCATACTGTTTTTCTGCAAAGATACTGACGCCAAGCCAGACCGTCAGAATACAGCCCGCCAGAAATATTACGATTCGCATGCTTCTCCCCTTTGCAATTCATTAATCATCTCATGCAGGTCCGCTCCGGTGACCACATCCCCAGAAAATCCTCTTGCGATCCTTGCTGCCGCTGTTGTATAAAAACAGTTTTCCCTGAAGAAATCCCGTGTTTCAGCCACACACACCAGTTTCCCGCGAAACAAAAGTCCGCATCTGTCCGCACAGGACACCGCAAACTCCGGATCATGAGTGATCATCAGGATTGCCGTTCCCTTCTTCTTTTCTTCCAGGATCCTGCTGCATAAACGCTCCTTTGCCGACGCATCCAGCCCCTTTGTCGGCTCATCCAGTAACAGGATCTTTTTCTTCCCTGCCAGAACCTTCTTCATTCCAAGAAGCTGCTTCTCCCCTCCGCTTAAATCATACGGATGGGTATCGGAACACAGTTCGGTACCCGCCTCTTCTCCCACCAGTGCCAGTTCCTGTCGTACCGACTCTGTTATAAACAGGGTCTCCACATCCTGCGGCAGATACCCGATCAGTCCTGCCCTGTCAGCTCCCTTTTTACTTCCCTGCAGTCTGATCCTGCCCTCCTGTACCGGCTCCATCCCGGAGATCAGTTTCAACAAGGTTGTCTTTCCGGATCCATTGTTTCCAAGCAGACACAGGATCTCTCCGGCATATAATTCAAGGGACACGCCCTGTAAAATGTCCGGTTCCTCTTTTCCGTAACGGAACCATAGATCCCGTACGGTAAGCACCGTCTCCTGCCCGTGCTTTTCACACGCTGCCTCGTACCGGCTATTTTTCATGCCCTGTGTCACGCAATTTTCTTCTTTCCCTGTATATTTTCTGTCTTTCTCTGTGCATCCGAAAGTGCTTATGTCTCCTCCGGATGCCTCCTGTAACAGATGTCTGAGCTTTGCTCTTGCCTCGGTGACCGTCAGCGCCCGGAGCTGTTTTACGGATTCCGGCATGGCCCTATAAATTCCAAGATCCTCAGAAAGCTCCTCCATCATCTTACGCGGTGTCCGGTACACAGCTCCGTTTTTTTCAAGTAACAGTACCTTATCTGCCGCAGCAAAGGTCTCCTCCAGTCTGTGCTCCGCTATAATGATCGTGATTCCAAATTCTTTATTCAGCTTTTTAAGCATGCTGAGAAAATTGCCCGCTGCAATCGGATCAAGCTGTGCGGTCGGTTCATCCAATAATAACAGTTCCGGTTCCATTACCATTACGGATGCCAGATTTAAAATCTGCTTCTGTCCGCCTGACAATTCGTCCACCCGTTTGTCATACCAGGCATCGATTCCAAAATAAGCAGAGATCTCAGCTGCCTTCCTGCGGATGATCTCCGGTCTTACTCCCAGATTCTCCAATCCGAAGGCAAGTTCATGCCACACCTTATCTGTCACACACTGATCATTCGGATTCTGCATGACATATCCCACAGCCCCCGCATAATCCCTGTCCTTCCATTCTTCCAGCGGCTTGTTTTTAAAAAGGATCTGTCCGGCAAGCTTTCCCGCCGGCTGAAGTTCCTTTTTTAGCAGTTTCAGCAGTGTTGACTTTCCGCATCCGGTCTCACCGCAGACCAGTACATATTCTCCCTCTGCCACGGAAAAAGAGAGTCCCTGCAGAATGGGTGCCACCGTATCCTGTTCCTGTGTGTCCGTATATCTTTCATATGCAAATGTCAGGTTCTGAACCTCACATAGATAATGCTCCGCCATTTTGTCCTTCATCCTGTTCCCTATTCCTATATACATTTCTGCATCAACTTGTTTCTACCGTTATTTCCTTTTTCTGCGTCCTGATTCCATTGCTGTTTTTATCAGTACGTACCCCGGAAGCAGTAAGCTCTGGATCAGATATGCTCCATAACCTGCAAACAGAACATATTTCTCCGAAGCCGCTCCCACACCGCACATTTTGAAATCCGGATAATATTCCACCGACATCGTGCCCTCTGCATAGGACAGCATAATGAGTGCAAACAGAACAACCATCATCAGAACAAGAAGCCAGTCCGCCGGCCGCATCCGGTAATCCGTATACCGGGTACGTTTTCCGGTCCCGTAGCCCCTTGCCTGCATGGAATCAGCCGTATCCATAGAATGTTCAAATGCCCATGTCACTGTCGCAAGAAACACATAGGACTCCGCCCGCACCTTGTCAAAGAGCGTTTTCTCACCGTAGAGACCAAGCAGCCTCTGCTGCGCACGGATCTTCTGCATCTGCCTGCGGAATCTGGGAACAAACTGTAACGTCATGGAAAAGATCAATGCCATTTTCTGTGAAAATCTGCCGATCAGGCAATACATTCTGTCGCTTGTCATCAGTATGGATAAATTTTTACACCACAACAGGACACTCACAAGCATCAGCGCAGTCACACTTCCGTAGATCAGTGCTTCCAGAGTGATTCTGTTTTGGTTTACATAAAACAGTACCGTCCTGCCGTTGTGATGAAACAGCATCTGCAGCACAATCACAAGCAGAAAAAACACCAGAATCCCAAGCGGCAGCTTCGGTTTTTCTTTTTTACGCAACAATATATACAATAGCATTGCCCCCACGCCTGATATAATCTGCAAGACCGGGTTCATACAGAACATAGCCGGAAATGCAGCACACAGTATTGTCAGTGCAATCGTAACAGGATGCAGTCTCTCAATGTATCTCATCGGCACCTACATCCTTTCCAAGCTCCTGTGTATATACCCATACAATCTCCTGCTGATCCGCCGGTCTGTATTCTCCGCTTCCGACACTTGGAAATTCACCGTCCACCTGATACATCCATCCGGATAAATCTCCGAAATCATATTCATACAGATAGTTGATCCCCTCCACATAGACAAAGCTTCCGTATCCGGAACCGCCCTCATACTCAAGCTGGATATCATATAATCTGCAAGCCTCCTGCAGCACCTCAAATACGCTTGTTCCGTCCGGTACCTCCATCTGTGTCCTTGCAAGAATCACTCCGTCCTGTGGGATATATGCTTTTCTTCCAGCAACGGTATCACACCGGATCTGAATTGCTACCGTGATATTCTCCGTCTGCTCATCTGAAATGCCGCTGTTTCTGTATTCCTCCCTTGTCTGGATCCGGATCAGCCAGACCACACTTATGCCGGCTGCCAGAATACAGATCAGACTGATCAGCCGCTTTTTCGTCATACGCTTTCCCCTGATACAGATAATCAGATATAGTAAAGCTGCGATCACCATACCTGCCGATAAGATCACGCGGTAATCCCATATTCCGCCCGGTTCTGCTGTTTTCGTATCCTGTGCGGATCCGGCAGACACCTCATATACCCCCGGATTTGCACCGCCCAGATTTTTACGAATCGCCATCAGGGCACAAAATGCCTGAGAAGTTGCCATGTCGTTTGATGCAGCGCCGGGCGTATGTGCAAATCCACCGTCACTGCACTGATAATGCATCAGGTCATCATATGGGCTGTTCCCATTTTTTATGAAGTCATCCGCCGACAGTGGGTCAAGTCCCAATGCCACCAGTGCCAATATTACCTGGGATGTACTCTCCGAAGTCCTGCTGCCATAGCTTTCAAAGGATCCGTCCTCCAGCTGCACGCCTGATAAAAAATCAAGTCCGCGTTCCACCGATTTTCTCACTGCAGCAAGATATTCTTCCGGAATTTCCACCGTACCCTGCTTCCCTGTTCCCTCTGTCTGTCTGTACCATGGTGCCAATGCGCGAAGCGCCATTGCCGTAACATCCACATCCGCATCCGTTCCACTGACAGCAAAGCCGCCGTCCGCAAGCTGCCTGTCCAATAAGGAAGCAATCGCCTGCTGCAATATAGCATCACGCGTAGGAGGATAACCGGATAACAGCATCAATCCGTAAATATCGGTCATGATTCCTTCCTGACCGATGGTTCTGTATAAATCATCCATCTGTTCCTGCGGCAGGGACGCACTCATGCCCAACTGTTCCAATACGATCGCTGCTTTTTGTATTGTTGCTACGGACATCCCGCTTGTATCCTGTAAAGCTTCATGCAGCGCCTGTCTGTATTCTGAAAAATCATAGGGTGACTCTGCACAGGGATCTCCACAGATCCCTATTACATAGGATAATGTCACACCGTTTGCGGCATCCGCCGCATATATATCATCCAACAGCTGCCGGGTATCAGCAACACTGTATTTTTCACACTGCCATAATAACAACGCCTTGATTGCCTGTTCGGTCTCATTCAGAATGCCTTCCCGATCCTGTTCCTGCCATGCTGCATCAAAGCTGCCTTCCCACTCCTGCCTCTGCCCGGCTGCGAAGCACTCTCTGCCACAAAACAGAAATACCGTCCATACCATACAGACTGACAGGATCAAACTTACACTATATCGTATTTTCTTCTCTTTCGGATTCCACAATTTACGCATAGTTTCCTCATAGCAAAAATATTCTGCAATTTTTACAGAAAAGAGCCGGTTGTAATCTCCGGCTCTTTCTTATTTTCTGATATACATGTTACTCATATACTTCCATGATCATACATCCGTACTCACGCGGCAGTCTTTTTGCTTATTCGGCAACATATACTTCATATGCAAGAGTGTATGTATCACCGTCTGCAACCGGCTGGCTGTCAACACCGTACTGACCGTATTCACCGTTCACATAAATGGACCAGTATGCACCATCGGTATCATAATCCGCTGTAATACCGTTTACAGTTGTGATATAGAAACCGTAGTCACTGTCATATCCATCCAGTGTAACGCCGCCTATATCATTCACGATCGCATCATACAGGTTCTCCGCATCGGTCTTTCCGGTATAAGTGGATACCTCTCCGTTTGCATCCTTTACCTCGACTGTAATGCTCATCTTACCGTCATCGGCATTCTTTCCGCATGCGGCCAATCCCATCACCATCATTGTGACAAGCATTGCTGCCACTGTTTTCTTAAACAGATTCTTCATGTTTTTCATTTTTTTCTCCTTCCGAATGATTCAATCTGTCTGGGAGTTCTCTCCCTTACGTCTCACCGGATCTCACCGCCTGTCATAGAACAAAGCATGGCACTTTGCAATATGCTGCCCGTACAACTCGTACAAAAAAGAGACCGTCCCTACGGTCCCGATCATCCATAACGCAACTGCAACGGATATCGTTTCTTACATATCCCCTGCCTGTTTCTATCCTCATGGCATTGTTTTCGGTTCCGGCAAAAACAACTGTATATGTCCATGTATCTGACTTAACGACTTGTTGTCACAGATCTCAGTTTTCGCTGTATCCGGAACACACGTATCACAGTGACCGACTCGCCGGGCTTCTCACCCGATTCCATGTTTCGCCTCTTAGATAATGCCGTTCCATCATAGCTTTATTACGGCATACCTGTGTAACGATACATATACATGCTTTTAAAGCGTTTACAGAATAGCACACTCTTTCAGTTTTTGCAATGCCTGCATTTACAGATTCTGCTTCCGTTGCAGATAATCCTTACAGGTTCAGTTCCCCTAAAACCTCCAGACTCTTGAAACGGCGGTCAATGTACCGCCTGCGGTAAGTGTCCATAATCTGTGCCAGTTCTTCCAACACACTGTCTTTCACCACAAAAGTATATAACTTTTCAATACTGCTGTTTGTAACATAGTCAACTGTATATGCAGTTGCCTCATCATAGATTTTTCCGTCCCCGACGGGCATCCCCGGAAACTCACCGTTTAATACCATCGCTTTCATTTCAAACACATAGCGCACCAGTTTTCTTGGCAAATGTTCATTTAAAAGAGCCCGCAAGGATTGGTACAATAATTTCAGCATCGGCAATTCATCATTATTTTCTCTGGTATAATAATCCATCACCTCTAAAAAATACATGCCGTAATATGCACCTTCTACATCCGTTCGCAATTCTTCAAAATAATTGGAAATATCTGCCTCCAATAAATTATAAGAGCTCTTTCCAACATATAACCGGAAGGTTCCGAAACAGAACGGATTTGTAACCGCCATCAGGCGGTTATTCTGACGCCTTGCACCCCTTGCATACGCAGTAATCTTCCCCCGTTCCTTAGTCAGGATACAGATGTGCCTGTCATATTCACCAACCGGGATTATCTTTAATATGATTCCCGTAACCATCAGAAAATCCTGCATGTTCCCTCACCATATCATCAGGCATCCGATCTCTCATCATGTGTTCTTCATTTCGGCATTGTGCTCTGTCCTGCATGCATTTTGCCCGAAACTCCAGATAATCTTTCACACTCCCACTTTCCAGAAATCGTTCCCAATAATCATCCTGTTTCATCACACGCGCCCCCTGTTTGTATTTTATGCTCTTAGGGTTTGCGTTTTTCCTTTTTCTATTCGTACAAACAGCAATTCCCGTTATTCCAGATCTGTCTTCTGATAGCCGAAATTTTTCAACAGATAATCACTGTCACGCCAATCTTTTTTTACCTTAACCCATAGCTGCAGATTTACTTTCTTCTGGAGCAATTCTTCAATTCCGTAACGGGCGTGGGTTCCGATAGTCTTCAGCATACTGCCGCCTTTTCCGATAATGATTCCCTTATGAGAATCTCTTTCACAGATAATGGTTGCCTGAATCTCCACCAGATTTTTCTTATACTCCATACTCTCAATGGTTACTGCAATGCCATGAGGAATCTCATCATTCAGCGTCCGAAGTGCCTGCTCCCTGATCAGCTCTGCCACTATCTGGCGTTCCGGCTGATCCGTGATGGTATCCTCATCATAAAATGCAGGACCATACGGAAGGTACTGCATAATGCACTTAATCAGCTCGTCCGTATTGGTCTTCTTAAATGCCGATACCGGAACAATTTCCGCAAAATCCATTTGTTTCCGATAGGTATCAATGACCGCAAACAGATCATCCTTTTTCGCGGTATCAATCTTATTGATGACCAGAATCACCGGAGTTTTCGTATGTTTCAACTGTTCCATGATATGCTGCTCGCCTGCCCCGATGTATGTGGTTGGTTCAACCAGCCACAATACCACATCCACTTCGCTTAACGTCCGCTCCGCAACACGCACCATATAGTCCCCAAGCTTATTCTTGGCTTTGTGTATTCCCGGTGTGTCCAAAAATACAATCTGTCCTTCATCACCGGTATAGACCGTCTGAATACGGTTTCTGGTCGTCTGCGGCTTATTGGATGTAATTGCAATTTTCTGTCCGATCAACGCATTCATCAATGTGGATTTCCCTACATTCGGTCTGCCGATCAATGTTGCAAAACCGGCTTTGTGCTTTCTGTCTTCCATATTTTTCCTCTTTTCATTCAGTTATGAACCATTCGTTATCTTTAATAAAATAAATTTTCCATGTTTAAGAACAGATCCTTATTTTTACGGATTTCTTCTTCATTTCCGATGACACACAGGCATTCATCTTCCATAAAAGCTTCCACGTAATCGGCCAGCTTCCTGATGTCTGCAACAGTAACACCAAGCACCTCGTCTCTTTCTTTCTGCATTTCCTCATAAGGATAATGACACAGATAGGATACCAGGGATCTGTCTCCTTTCGCTGATGGAGTCAATGGAATGTCCATATCAGAAATTGTACCAATAATATATTTTGTCAGCTCCCTTTCATCTGCATCAAATTTTCTGAGATAATCCGCTGCTCCTTCATAGATTTTAATCGTTTCTGCCAAATGCGGATCGCGGTATGATACAAAATAGCAGTCACCCATACGGCTGAAATTACTCATACAGCCATAGGCGCCACCCTTTACCCTGACCTGGTTCCACAGATAGTCATATCCCATCATGGTACGCAGTACACGAAGTGCACCTGTATAGGGAAGTCCTTTTTTACGATAATTTCCTGCTCTGCAAACATACTGAACCTTGCCTGCAGTAAAGAATCCTTCATTTTTTCTGACCGGTTTTACGTCAAAGATCTCCTGTTTCACAGGATCCGTAAACAGACTCTGCTTCATCTGCATGAACAGTTCCGGTATCCCGGCATATCCCTTCTCCTGCGCCGTGTAGTCAAGCATCAGATTTTCCGGACGAAGCAACGTGTGTGCCGTCAGTTTCAGTTTGCGTACCAGTTCATCCTTCTGTGCTTCAAAATCATCATCCAAATGCTCTAATATCCGGAACAGCTCGATTCCATTTGTCAATTCCATAACAACGGCTGTCTGTGAAAAATAGGACATTGCGTGAGTTGCTGCAACAGAATGTCCTGCACGCATCATTCCCGCCTGCATACGGGATCGTCCTTCCGCTACAATTTCAGACAATCTCTGTGTCATCTCAAAATCAGAAGTCAGCAGCATCTCTTTTATCAGTGCAAATGCTTCAGGCAGCTTATGATAAAAAGCCTTGACCTTTACCTCAAACGTTACCTTGAACTCATCAATATTTTCAGCATTGGTATAGGTTCCGATATTTATGCTGTAACCGCCGGTATTCCGATTGATCTCATTGTTCAGGTCAACAAAAGAATGATCCTTCGTATCAATATGACCATAGACTGCTTTTAACAGTCCCGCATACGGATATAACTCTGCCGGCAGCTTGCTCATATCAAATACAAAGTTGATATATCCGATCCCATTTGTATATACATCATGGAACAGTACTTTGCTTCCATCCACACTTCGTTCCTCGTTGATGATCGGGGCTGTCTGTTTTTTCATATCCGCACGTGTTAACAACGGCAATTTTTCAAGTGCTTCCTTTGAATCTTCGGCTTCCTGATAAGCACGAAGCTCTCTGGTATCCGTAATAATCTTTTCTATTTCTTTCTCCGTTAAAGATGCCTTATACACAGAAAGTTTTTCTGCAAGCTCACGGTCTTTTTTTGCGGTCAGTCCCTTTTCCGGTTTCAGAACAACCAGGGATGAATGTTTTGCGTGCACCAGATACTCATCCACTAATTTTTCAAAATAATCGGTTTCAATCATGCTTCTCAAAAAGGCAAATGTATCATTTGCTTCCACATGAATAAACGGTTTGGTATCATCATACAGCCAGCTGTCAAACATCTGCAGTCCATACATTAATCCCTTCGGATAAGAACCGAAATCAGCTTCACGATATTTAAATTCAAAGCTGTTAACCGCCGCTTCCAATGACTTCTTATCAATTCCGTTTTTCACCTGGTCTTCGAATACTTCTCTGACGGTTGCAAGGAATTCCTCTTTCTGATCGGCGTTGGCATCCTTTGCGACCACTGTAAAATATGGCTGTCGGATCCCATTGTCATAGTAGCTGTATACTACCTTTCCGATGCCTTTCTCGATCAATGCTTTCTCAAGCGGTGCTCCGGTTGCTGAGCCAAGCGCGTAGTCAAGCACCTGAAATGCCAGATACAGCTTCGGATCCAGACTTGTTCCCACCACAGCGTTATATGTCAGATAAGCTGCATCCTGTTCCGATTCCCCGTCCGTAATCGGATATTTCTTGATAATCTCTCTGGGTTTCTCTACACCAAAAGTTTCCTGCAGTCCGATCTCCGAATCAACCTGCAGTGCCTCATACTGACTCAGATACTCTTCATCCATCCATGCCAGTTTCTCTGCCATGTCCATATTTCCGTACAGATAAATATAGCTGTTGGAAGGATGGTAATAAGTTTTATGAAAATTGAGATACTCCTCATATGTCAGTTCCGGGATGACATCCGGATCTCCTCCGGATTCCACGCTGTACGTTGTATCCGGAAACAATGAATTCAGCACTTCTCTTGAAAGGACATCATCCGGAGAGGAAAATGCTCCCTTCATTTCACTGTACACAACCCCATTGATTGCCAGGTCACTGTCCTTATCTTCCAATTCATAATGCCAGCCTTCCTGTCTGAATATTTTTTCCGTTTTTCCAATATTGGGATGAAAAACGGCATCCAGATAAACATCACACAGATTCTGAAAATCCGCATCGTTACAGCTTGCTACCGGATACACCGTTTTATCCGGATATGTCATTGCGTTTAAAAAAGTATTCAGTGATCCCTTGGCCAATTCCACAAATGGATCCTTAAGCGGAAATTTTTCGGAACCGCATAATACAGTGTGCTCTATAATGTGGGCCACCCCCGTAGAATCCTTTGGCGGTGTACGAAATCCGATATAAAATACTTTATTCTCATCATCATTAGATAACAAAGCTACACGGGCACCTGTTTTTTTATGCCGTAACAGATAGCTTTCCGAATTCAGATCTTCTATTCTACGCTTTTCCAATATTTCATATGCTTTGATGTCTTCAATTTTCATTTCATTCCTCATTTCCGGGCGATTTATTGTAAAAAGGGTGATACAAATTTTACATTTGCATCTGCCTGCACAGTTATCCGCTTTCGCCCCAAAGCAGCCAGCCATGCTATTTTCCAGTATTTACTTTTTCACACCGGCACATACATGCCAAACATATAACGGGCTGCCGCATGAAGATATCACTTTCCCTCATACGACAGCTCATTTTTCTTACTTATTTCAGAATCTTCTCTGTGTAAAATTCCAATTAATCCACCTTCAGCGCGCTGACTGCTTCATCCATTTGTTTTGCCTTTTCTTCCAGCAACGCAACTGTCTTCTTCAGCTCTTCCACATATTCTTTCTGTCTCTTGGCATTTGCATCCACCTCAACAGAATTAGCACTGGTCTGTTCTGATACTGCAGATATACTCATTATCGCATTTACCGCTTCCTGCTTGGTATTCTCGATCACAGTCATTCCTTCTGTAATCTGTGACAGATTCTCTCCCATCTGTTTTACACGTTCATTCACCTTATGGAAGGATACCAGTGTATTATCCAGCGATGCACTCTGGGATGCCACTATTTCACCGGCTTTATGTACTGCATTTACAGTCTGTCCCGTCTGTTTCTGGATCTGTTCTACAATTCCGCCTATCTGCTTTGCTGCCTTCAGGGACTGTTCTGCCAGTTTCCGGATTTCTTCTGCAACAACTGAAAATCCTCTTCCTGCTTCCCCTGCTCTTGCAGCCTCAATGGATGCATTCAGCGATAACAGATTGGTCTGGGATGCAATATCATTGATTATATTTGCAAAGCTGCCAATGGACTTCGTCTGCTCACTTAAGGATACAATGTCTCTCTGAATTGCTTCTGTGATATCCACAGTTGCCCTGGTCTTATCATGAAGATCATCCATAACCTCCATGCCTTCCATGATTGTCCTGTTTGTATCCTCGGATATCTGATTGATCTCATCTGTATGGCGGTATACCGTTCCGATCTGTTCCGACAATGCGTTGATCTGAACAACACACCCCTGGGAATCCTCTGCCTGAGCCGCAACACCATTTTCGATTTCCCCGATGGCACTGGATATCTCATCACAGGAATTGGTCAGACGTTCTGTACTGTCACCAACCAGAGAAGCCGCACCCGTCACAGTCTCCATAACTTCCTGCACCTGCTTGATCAGGTTTCTGATACCCTCCATCATATTGGCAATGCTTACCGCTATCTGCCCAAATTCATCCTTACGCTTTACTTTCATCTGTACGGTAAAATCACCCTGTGATGCTTTTTCAAGCGGTTCGGTGATATCCGTAATTCCCCTGCTCATGGACTTTGCGAGGAAGATACACATAATAACTGCAATTATAAATGCCGCTAAAACCATCAGCATGGTAACAAGCTGGATTGTTTTGGTTGCCCCAAGGAATTTACTTGTCGGCACAAGCGAAAACAATACTGCACCAGTGTTGCCGACTTTATAATATGCAAACACATAGGACTGTCCATGCCATCTGATCGTGGAAAATCCCTCTCTTGCATCCGATGCCACTGCTTTCTGATAAGCACTCAGTTCACTGAACACAGGAAGCTCATCCGGAACATTTGCAGTATCCGTGTCACTTCCGCAATATACGGTCTCATTATCATCCGGTCCGATAAATACCACGTAGCTGCCGTCACCGTTATTCAGTTCTGAAAGCGCATTGTAAATTGCCTGCCGGTCAATATCCACAACCAGAATGGTTGTCGTCTTGATATTTACCTTTCTCCATAAACTGATTGCATAATCAGAGCAGTTAAATTTATCATCCGTTACCGCTACCAGATCTTCAAGATACGGATGTAATCCGACATAACCGTATTTATCATATGCGGAATAGATCTCATTTCCAATATCGGATTCAATAAAATTCGTAAAATAATCGTTGGTCAGTTTGCCCGGTGTTGTTGTAAGTCCGTTTGCCTGATCACTTAAAAGATAAACATGATATACAAATTCAGAAATCGTTTTTAAGCTCTGGAGTTCTGATTCGATTTCTCCTCTTGCTGTTAGCTGGTCGTTGGTCAGATTGGAAACATCCAGCCCCGGATCAAGATAATACTTTAACATATCATCCATGGTAAGAATCTGCACCATACGGTCGTCCACCTGCTGGAATCCAAGTTCCAGATAACTTCCCTTGGCGGAAACAGTCTGGCTGAGCGAAGATTTCACCTGCTCATTCAGTGTTTTCTTCGCAACCAGATAGGATACACTTCCCACTAACAGAATCATAACGATCAGTACAAGAAACGCTGCTATCATTTTCGTGATCAGACTGTCTTTTGAAACTTTTCCAAACGAAGCAATCAGCTTTTTGAAAGAAAAAGGTTCCTTTATTTTCTTTTCCTTTTCTTTCCTTTTGTCTTTTTTCTTTCTATGTATCAGCGTTAATGTCCGTTTTCTGCCCGGATCCTTGCTTTTTTTGTCTGCTTTTGCTTTCTTTGCCTTTGGCACTTTTTTGATTTTCTTGTTCACATTTTCCGGTGCCGGTCCAGCCACATCCTGATTCTGCGCCTGTGTCTCTTTTTCCATTTTAGCTGCCCCGGCTGCTGCCTTTTGTTCCCTTTTTGCTTCCTGTGCAGCCTTTTTTTCAGCTTTCTTCTGCGCCCGGGCTGCTGTCGTCTTATCTTTTTTAGCTGCCTTTGCCTCTTCTTTTGCAGCCTTTTTTGCCTGTTTTGCAGCCTCTGCCAACAACTTATCTTCATTTGTTATATTTTTTGCTTTACCCATCCCACATCTCCTCAAGTTGTATTTTTCGGCTTCTGTTCTCACTTTCCGGTCTGATTACCGCATTTCAGAAATTTGTAACATAATTTTTTTAAATAATACCATTTTTATTATACTATTTTCACAAAAATAAATAAAGTCCTATTTTATCGTTCTTTTACTTCCCTGCGGAAGAAATCCCTCAAATATAAAAAGTTCATAGGAATCCCTTGCCTGATCCAGTTCTTCGCGGGAACGAATTGTCCACGCAACGCTCAGCGCTCCGAACAATCCGCAAACAAGCCTTCTGGAAATATTTTGTTTATGATGATGATCATATGCAATAAAATCCGGTCTGCTGATACAGTCCGTAAGTAAATACTGCAATGCAAAAAAAACAGGTGACTTTTTTCCATTTTTATGAAATGCACATGAAAGCTGGCCTCTGACCACTTCCGCGCGATGACTCCGATACCAGACAAGCACACGCGGATCAAATGATTCTATACAGTACACACCCTTATAGGCTGCAATAAAACGATCTGCCAGTGTACATACATCTTTCGCTTTTTCATATGCTTTGATTTCTATAATCAAAGGCACCCTTCCGTCAATTATTTGCAAAACTTCTTCTAATGAAGGAATCTGTTCCTTCGAATTGCATAACGTGAATTTACGCAATTCTTCATAAGTAAAATCGCGCACTTTTCCTTCTGCGTGGCAGACTCTTCTCAAATCCTCATCATGAAAAATTACCGGCACCCGGTCTTTTGTCAATTGAACATCAAACTCTATTCCATATCCAGCATCTACCGCCGCGCGAAATGCCTTCATTGAATTTTCCGGTGCATCCCCGGTATTATCATGCAGCCCGCGATGCGCATAATCATATCCAAGCAACATTGATCTGTCCGGTCTTCCAAATATTCTCGGCATAATTGCCAGGAAATAGACTGCCACCAATATCACAATGACTAAAAATATCAAGTTCATAATCCGAATCACCCTTTTATCTCACAATTTTTCGTTGTGTGACACTCTTTTCTGTTCTTTTATTTTTATTATATCTTTTTCTTCCGGGTCTGTCGATTCTATATTAAAAGTGCTTTATTGTAAAATGCTTTCTTTTGGAATAAGGCCTGCTGTCCGGCAATTTCACGGCATACAAAAGGCACTGCCACGGATAATACTTTTGCATTCACCATGACAATGCCTTTCTATTTCCCTTTATATATATCCCTTTACACAAAATTTAATGTTCGAGCCACTGTGTCAGATTGGAATGGAGAAACCGGTATCCCCTTGTTCCGGTCATGTCAATTCTCCATCTTCTGATCATCTTTTTGCTCTTATACATTTTATATGCATTGTATGCAAAATCCCAGATCATTACTGCCATCAATACTGACGCTGCAAGTCTAAGCACTTCATAATTCCATGTCTGAAAGTACTTATATAACGGATCAAGCTTCTACTTTTCTCTCCTGCGGCAGTTACGGTATGATCTGTCTTTGGCTGACAGAAGATATCGACAAAACCCCTCAGGAAATCGTGGATCTGCTGCTTACCGTTATTCGGCATGAAAATCTCTGTTGAGCATCTTATGCCTTTCCGGTTCTGCACATATCAACATAATTGATCAATAGCTTTGCCGTATCGGCAACACCCAGCCTGCTGCTGTTCACGGTGATGTCATAATTTCTTGCATCCCCCCATTTTCCTTCACAGAAGCTGTTATGGTACTGTTTTCTCTTCGCATCCTTTTCTGCAATTTTCTTTTTGGCCTCATGCGTGGAAAGCTGATAGCGTTCTTCAATCCTTTTGATCTTCTGATCCATATCTGCCTCGATAAATATGGATATCAGCGCTTTGTTTCCACGCAGTACCGTTTCGCTGCATCGACCGACAACAACAAAAGACTCTCCGCTATTTGCCTTTTCCTTTAAATAGGAAAACTGCAGCTGCGAAATATTCTGTTCGGGAGAATTATTAAAGCCTTTTACCGTTCTAGATAAAAGCAGATTTCTCTTTTTCTCATCCAGACCGTTCAGCTCTTTTGCATCCAGGTTCCGTTCGGAAGCGATCTCGTCCATCAGATTGTGATCAAGCAGCGGAATATTGTAATGTTCTGCCAGAATCCCGGCAATCTCTCTTCCGCCACTGCCGAATTCACGTCCTATCGAAATGATTAGCTGTTCTGCCATTCTTATGACCCCCTTTTTATAAATATCTTGCATATATAACCAGCATGGAGATAAGTACTACCATGACAGTTGCCGGAACCATTTTCCTACAGTATTTTCCCCACTTGATCACATGTCCCTCTCTTGCTGCAGTTGCAATACCTACAACATTTGCGGAAGCACCGATCGGTGTTGCACTTCCTCCGATATCCGTTCCCATCGCGAGCGACCATGCCAGAATGGTCAGGTCCACACCACAGGTTGCGGACAGACTCCGGATAATCGGAATCATCGTGGTTGCAAACGGAATATTGTCAACAAATGCACTTGCAATTGCAGACAGCCAGATAATAATTGCGATCATCAGCATTACATTGCCACCACTGATCTTACCGATGAATCCGGCGAGTGCCTCCAACAGTCCGGTCTGCTCCAGACCGCTGATCACGACAAACAGACCAATAAAGAACAACAGCGTCTTATAATCCACTCTCCTTAACAGCTTTAATGCTTTCTTTCCTGCCGTAACCAGCGTAACAACTGCTGCCATCAGTCCGATCGTGGATACCGTTAATCCGGTCTGTGCATGCGTTACTAAAAGCACAACAACCGTAAGGAAGATCATGGTGCTGATCACAAATTCTTTCTTATCCGTAATTGCAGACTCCGGACTCGGAAGTGTTTTTACATCCACCTCTTCTCCATTTATATTCTTCAGTTCTTTATGAAATACAAGATAAAAGTAGATCATAACTGCCACAAAGCTGATCGCAACGATCAGACCTGTATTGGTAATAAAATCTGCAAAGGAATAGCCTAACGATGTTCCGATAATGATGTTAGGCGGATCTCCGCACATAGTTGCTGAGCCGCCCAGATTTGCACAGAACACCTCTGCCAGAATCATCGGTACAGGCTGAAACTTCAAAAGTCTCGACAATTCAATCGTAACCGCTGCCAGAAACAGGATAACGGTGATACTGTCAATAAACATTGCCAATACCGTGGACAACACCATGAATGTCATAAAAATAGGAATTACCTTATAATGTACCAGTTTGGCAATCCGCATGCACAACCAGCGGAAAAAACCGCTCTCTGCCATACCTTCTACCATAACCATCATTCCGAATACAAACAGAATCGTTTCCCAATTGATTCCACTGCTTGCCTGCGCACTTTCTCCTGCAGCATACCAAAAGCCTGTGGATGCAATACTCCGTAAATTGATTGCTTCCCATACAGCACCTGCATCCCTCATGCCAATACCAAATACAAATATCAGTGTCAGGAGTGCACATATTGAAGAAATCACTTGTCTCTCTGCAATCTCTGTAACAATCAGAACAAACATTGCAACAAATATAATGACAGCAAAAATTTGTGATAACATGTCTTTATCCTTTCTGTTTTTTTGCACACGCAAAGAAGCCTATATTCCTGTTATAGGCTTCTTAATAAAAGCATGCTTCTATTTCATTTTTTACCGTCCGTATTGTGAATATAACGCAAGACTGCCGTACTGCTGAACTTAAATACTACCGTAGCAGCACTGACCGTAGTCAGATAATAAGAAAAGAATTGTGTCAAAAGAAGCAGAATACAGCATAACCCAAACAAGTCTGTACTATTTTTTCCAAACAGCACTCCCATGGTAATGATCTGTTGCATCGAAGCAGTGTCATATACACCAACATTCTCCGTTGTAAAAGGATCCATAACCGGAATGCGCCCTGTTTCCCTTACTGTTTGTGTAGTATGTGTTTCTGCCCGGAGATATGCAAAAGAAGAGTCCGCCCTTCCACTGATCAGGCACACTCCTGAAAAAAGCAATATCGCAATGATCAAAACGCTGATACTCTTTTTCAAATTCTCATGCACAATAAACACCTCAACTGTATTTATAGCACATTATTTTAAAATAATAAATCACAAATTTCAACAATTTTCTTTTTCTTCAAAAAATTCGATTTCTTCGCCCACGGGGCCTTTGCAAAACGCAGGTGTCCACATTCTTCGTTGCTAATGCAAAATGCCGGATCGCCCCCATACCAAATCGTTTTTCTCAGACCAGTGTGTCCTAACATTCCCCATACCGATCATAAAAGCGCTCCAGCTGTGGTCTGCAGCGTAGAAAGACTTCTGCCAGTTTTGCATCAAAATGTGTTCCTGCATCCTCTCTGATAATCGAAAATGCTTTATCGTAAGAAAAAGCATCTTTATAGCACCTTTTAGATACCAATGCATCAAAAACATCCGCTAATGCCATGATACGTGCTTCTATCGGAATTTCCTCTCCACGTAATCCATCCGGGTAACCTGTCCCATCCACTTTTTCATGATGGTAATGTGCCACATTTGCGGCAATCTCTACAAACCGATCTTCCTCCACGCCCGTAAGTACCTCCCTTACGATCCGTTCACCAATCGCAGAGTGTTCCTTCATCCGAGCATATTCCTCCTCTGTAAATCTTCCCTGTTTTCGTAAAACAGCATCATCAACACCAATTTTCCCAAGATCATGCATGGGCGCACTTCTGATCACGAGCTTTAAAAATTCCGGTGTCAGTCCCGGATCCGTCTTACGCAGTTCCTCCGCAAAGATACGTACCACTTCACTGGTTCTCTTAATATGTCCATCGGTACTTAAATCCCTTGATTCCACCATCTGCGCCATGCCGAGAATCGTCTTTTCCTGGATTTCCCTGATCTGTGTCGTTTTTGCCTTTACCTCTTCCTCCAGTGTTTTATTGTAATTGGAGAATAATTCCAATGCTTTATAATGTTCCGTTTCATCACGGATTTCCAGTGTAAAGCCAACACAATGTCCCGTATAATTAAGCAACGTATGGATCTCGTAATCATAGTCCCTTCCGTTTAACTTAAATCTGGCAAATTGCTGATGTTCGTGTCCGGTCTTTTTCTCCCTGTGTGCACGCTCTGTGTACTCCATTCTGAACCATTTTATCTGGTCCAGAATATTTGTCTTAAAAACAGGCTTTGCATTCTCGATTCTTTTTCCTATCCTGTAATCACACCGCTCCGGAAATATGCTCTGGGCATATGGATTGCATCCCATATACCGCAACCGGTAATCAAATGCAATAAAACCCACTTCACTTAACTGCTCCTCTATAATATTTTTATTTTCCTCTATCGTAAACAGATTCGAACGATAGGATTGTATTACAGAAGCACTGAACAGGATGATATAGGTGATCGGCATGATCTCAAATTTCAGTCCAAGCACCCGCTCTCCCACATAGCATATCGTCGCCAGAAAAAAGGACCCCAGCATAATCCATATGCTTTTTACGCTCACGGAGGTCTTACGGTAAAGTGCGCGTATTACCACCAAAAATGCCATTGCCAGGTAAACATACAGGCTGATCAGATATACTGTATGGAAAATACCATATTCTTTGGTCAGATATACAAAACCATCTTCTCTGTGAAACTGTACCTCTTTATAATACCAGTCATTCCAGCCTATACTGCATACCATTGCATACACAATACCCTGCACCACATACAGCACACTGACAATCTTCCTGCTTATATTCATATGGCAAATCTCACATATAGTTACAAAATAAAGCAGCGGTAAAAAGCAGCCGCCTATATAGATAATCTTCTGTGCCAATATCGCTTCCTGTACGTTCGTGCTGCATATCAGCGCTACATAACCGCCATTTGCAATCAGATTCACCCACAGCAGGATGTGCTGCGTCACGCTTCTTCTCTCATCCGAGATATTCTGCCATAAAAACAGTGCAAAAGCCAAAATGAAACAACTCAAGTAAAAAATTATCATACGTATTCCCCACTCATATAAAATATCATGTCCCGATCATAAAGAACAGGCAGTCCGGCGGTACACTGATAGTCGCAAATTCATGCAACGCGTCAAGCCAGAATATTTTATACCTCTCTGCCAGCCTGCCCACATCAATCTTAATCAAAACAAATCCGGTATCTTTGTCAAGCACATGCACCATGCTCACCGTTCCGTTTTTTTCATTATACCACATGCATCTGTTTTTGTTTATCTGTATGATGCAAGCATTTTAATAAAGATACCTGCTTTTCCGGATCCGTTGTATCAACTGTAGCTCCTATTTTATCCTGAATGGCATTCTTAAATTTTTCTTCTCTCGCCTTCTGCTCACGTCCAGCCATTGTCTGCACTCTGATATTTTACTTTTCCAAAATCTACTGTCTGTTCCTTCATGGAAATTTTTGCCACCTGAAAACCATACTGCAAAAGTTCCTTTTTGAATGTAAGGAACGAATGATCTATGGGCACTCCGGCAATATTTTCAATTTCAGCATAAGTCAACTTGAAATCGTCTGTTTTATTTTTATTGATATGCAGCTCCAACGGAAGAAACAGCTTTAAATGAGTTAGAATTGTTCAAAGATAAATGGGATTCCAAGTACCCGAAAATCTATAAATCCTGGAATGATAACTGGGCAACCCTGTCCACTTATTTCAAATATCCAGAGGCAGTAAGACGCCTGATTTACACCACAAATGCCATTGAAGGATTCAACCGTCAGCTCCAGAAAGTGACCAAAAGCAAAACGGTTTTTCCGTCGGATGACAGCCTTTTGAAAATGCTGTATTTGGCAACCATGGATATCACGAAAAAATGGACCGGGCACAGGCAGGACTGGGGGCAGATCCATTCCCAGCTGGAAATCTATTTTGAAGAACGTCTGGCAGGACGGAACCTGTAAAACAGTCAATTTTAGGCAGGTTTTATTGACATGCCTAAAAACTACTGTATAATGCAGATATGGGCAGAATCCGAAAATCGGCTCTGCCCATTTGTAACTATTCACAAATCTTATATCAGTTTTTAACGTTTACACAAAACTTGAAACGGTCTCATTTTATATCACTTTTTACTATCTTTTTTTCTCAGTTTTTCGTTTTCCTCTTTCAGTTTCTTTTCCTCTTCCTCTAAATCTATATGTGATGCAAAAAGTTCTTTATTTTCTTCTATTTGAGGTAAATCAATAATCATTTTATTCCAATAACCACTATTACCCATTTATAGTTTCCTCCACGATTCTATACATATCTGGAAAATACTTCTTTGTTGCGTTTGGTGTCATAAAATAATGTTCAACCGCCACAGAGTTGAACGATGCACCATTTTGGGTGGTCATTCAGGACAAATCGTTCTTTATTGCTGAACATATCATACTTAATGATTCCGTATATCCCATAACCATTTGCTTATCTTTTTCTGATGCATCTGATTCCAAGAAAACCTTCACCCTTTTCTGTAACTCTAAATACTCGTTGTTGGAATTATGCTTTTTTGAAAGTTCATATACTAACTTTTCAGCAGTGGAGGAATTTTCAGTAATTTCATATTTCTTCTTATAATCTGCAATACCTTTTAACAATTTTTTTACCTCATCCATTCTCTCCACCTTCCAATGCTTTCAAGAAAAACATAACATCATTGTAATCTTCAAAAGATGCATTTGCATTCCTTAGACTTAGCTGATTTTTTGAGAGTGTAAATTATTTTGTGTAAACCTCTTAGATTCATGAAAAAATATCAGATTTGTGTAGGAAAAGAGACTTGAACTCTCATGACATGATTTTTGCACAACAATCCTAGGCTGTCAATCGGCAGCCTGGGATTTCTTATGTGCAAAATTCGTTAATCTATGTCAGCAAGGGTAATTCTGCCCTCAAAATAGATGCATAACTGGTCCAAGGTCTGTCCCCAGTTCCAGCCGGCTCCGGTCCACTTTTCTGTGATATCGCACATAGCCAGATACAGGATTTTGAACAATGCATCGTCCGTAGGAAAGATGGTCTTGGACTTCGTTACCTTGCGGAGCTGGCGGTTGAAATTCTCTATTGCATTTGTAGTATAAATGATTTTGCGTATCTCAAGCGGATACTTGAAATACGTGGACAGTTGCGGCCAGTTGTTTCGCCATGATGCCACGGAAGATGGATATTTTTTGCCCCATTTCTTTTCAAGTGCGTCGAGATTCACCAATGCCAGTTCTTCCGTTGCTGCCTGATAGACTTCTTTCAAATCCTTTACAAATTGCTTTAAATCCTTGTAATTCACAAACTTTGTGGTGTAACGTACCTGATGAACGATGCATCGCTGAATCTCTGCCTGTGGGAACACTGCACTAATTGCATCACCAAATCCGGTCAGTCCGTCTACGGACACGATCATGATATCCTCCACACCACGGTTCTTAATCTCGTTTAAAACGCCCAACCAGTACTTGGCACTTTCATTACCGTCAATCCACATGCCCAGGACCTCTTTGCGTCCATTTAAGCGAATTCCGATGGCAACATACACTGCCTTTTTAACAGTCTGATTGTCCTGCCTTACATGAAAATGCACGGCATCCATAAAGACTACCGCATACTTCTTTTCGAGAGGACGGTTTTGCCATTCCTTAGCGATAGGCAGAATCCTGTCCGTCATGTGTGATATCATCTCTGCAGAAGCGTCTACACCATAAACGGATTTCAGATGGGCGGAGATATCACGGGTAGTCATGCCCTTGGCGTACATGGACAGCACCTGATCTTCAATGTTGGAAATGTCCGTCTGGTTCTTTCTGACAATCTGTGGCTCAAACTCGTCCTTGCGGTCTCTGGGAATATCAAGGTCGATTTCGCCAAGGGACGAGGTAACGGTTTTCTTGCTGTAGCCGTTTCTGCTGTCATCCGTAGCCTTGTTCTGATAATCATACTTGGAATAGCCCAGTTTCTGGTCCATTTTAGCCTCCAGCATGCCCTGAAGGGTATCGCCCAATAAGTCCTTGAGCATTTCCTGCACATCATTGGCATCCGTTGGCTGGTAATGCTCCAGTAAGCTGTTGATGAACGCCTTGCGTTCCGGTGAAAGTTTTCTTTGTCTTGCCATAAAAATATCCTCCTGGATTAATATTTATTTTAACATCAATCCAAGAGGATATATATATCATATCTAGTTTACACAAAATTTCTTACAGTCTCTATTCGACTGCAAATCTATTCATAAGAAAACTCCTTTCAAAAATTATTGTGTTAACTTTACTCCTTCAACAAATACCTGTCAATCTTTTTTAATAATAAATGATGAAAAAAAGCAATATCTCTATACTCAGAAATCCGTGCTACTCTCATCTCCAACTGCATCATTTTATCTTGCCAGTTTTCATCACCATGCTTTTCCTGGTTCTGTTGTAAATCCCAAAAAGTTCTGATACCAAAGATTTCAGAAACAGCCAGTTCCGAAGCCCACTTTATAATATCATTATCTTCATAATATCTGATTGCACCAAACTTTGATGCCGTACAATTTTCGCCATCAAGAAGAGCGTTTGTCTTTTCAAAATCATCAAGCAAAACTGCCATCTGCATTACGCGGCCGGCTCTGTTGTGCTTTGCAATGGATAGAATACCATCTTTCTTTAATACACGTGCTAAAGCTTTTACCACAGCCTCTTTATCATCAATGTATTCCAGGACATTGTGACAAATGATAATATCAAAAGTTTCATCATTAAATACTGACAAAGCGTTAACATCACCGACAATCTGATTGTATTCATTATCTTTCCATGCATTAGAAAGCATTTCCTCAGATGGCTCTATGGCAGTAACATCATTATTCCCCGCAAAATGATTCGCCGTAATTCCTTCGCCGCTACCAAAATCAAGAATCTTCTTTCCTTCGAGATTTCCAATTTGCTTCCATACAATTTTCTTAAACAATCTCTCCCAATTCGTAAGTTCTGTAATACTATGCATTTCTTTTCTCTCCCTTCATTTCAGCTATTCAATCCCCATTTTTTTAAGAGTCTCATCCCAATACTCTTCCGGAATTGCATACCAAGGGTCTTTATAATCGTTTGCTTTCATAACCTCTCCTAAAACTGACCCATGTGAAATTTTTCCAGTTTTTAGCAAATGAACAGTGATTCTACACCAATATGGCGTCATATCAAACAGCCCAGATTCATGAAGTTCTTTAACCACCTGTGAAATGTCATATTCAACACTGCGAAACTCTATTTTCCATTCATTAGTATATGATTCCAAAATCATATACTGTGCTTTATGACCGCCTTCTACCAGCGGAACACCAACAGCGCCCACATTAATTATTCTTTTGTTTTCTACCAAAAACTCTCTTTCAATATGTGTATGTCCGCAAACAATTATATCTTCCTTAACGCAATCTAAGTTATTCCTTGTCTTTTCATCATTTGGCAAAAGTTTGACACTATTATTTTCCGGAGACCCATGGCAAAATAAAATTGGAGGATGTCCATCAATTTCAAAACGCTTTGCAATCAGGAGACTCTCAAAAAAATCAAAATCGCTCTCTTTCAAATTATCATAATTATAAATCATAGATGCTATACTATGATTTCCATCTTTCCAATCACAATTAATATTTTTTCTTCGATTAATCCAATAATCCTCTTTATTTCCTTTTAAAAAAAGACAATTCTCTTCTTCCATCAGTTTATACAAAATATCCAGCGTTCTATGTGGATACGGAAACTCACCGAGATAATCTCCAAGAAAAACATATCTGTCTACATTGTGTTCTTTTGCGTCTATTATACATTTTTTAAGTGCTATATAATTTCCATGAATATCAGATAATACGGCTATTTTCATCTAAACACAACTAATCCCTTCAATTTTTTATATCATCTTGAATGACTTCAGCGCTTTCATAATTGCCTCTTCCTTTTCTTTAGGACACTGTGGCTGTCTTGAATCCTCCGACTTCGGCAGATTAAAATTCTCTGCCAGTTCCAATCCACATTTTCTCTTTACCTGAGCAATATAGAGATTAGATACCTTCATACCATCATTATACTCTGCAACATACTTTTTTATCTTTTCATAGGTTGCCTTGGTCTCAGCAGAAGTACCCTCTAATTCAGCTACATCAATATCCACATCAATATAATCATCCGGTTTCTGACGGAGTTGGGAAAGAAGAACAACAGTCTCATTTTGTGTATCATTGTCCAAACTTAATATAAACTCTTTTTCTATAATCGGCAACCTAAATTCTATGGATTTCAGCCACTGACCATTCTCTTTGCGTTCTTCGTAAATCTGCACATTATCCACTAACTGCGACAGGAACTCCCGTTTCTCAGCTTCGTTCATTTGAGCATACAATTTATCAAAGAAAATGAGTGCCTTGTAAATG
>Ga0129310_1000070_pt1 | contig 134479 bp, 120 predicted proteins | sample Go1ome_2_FD_94433 | JGI IMG/M metagenome (GOLD analysis project Ga0129310, IMG submission 94433) | Western lowland gorrila individual fecal microbial communities from Wisconsin, USA - Go1022A metagenome | ecosystem: Host-associated > Mammals > Digestive system > Large intestine > Fecal... | reverse complement strand
TGTTTATGGTCTTTTTCCAAGACCTTTAAAGGTTTCCATTCAAGCATTCGATATTGTTCAATTTTCAAGGTCCTGCTGACTGCCTCTCTCAAAGCAGCTTGCTTATTATAACCCAGCGTGCTTCGTTTGTCAAGCACTTTTTTGAATTATTTTTCAGCAGCCTTTCAAGTGAAAGCAGCCCTTCCGGCCTTTCGGCTGGCCGCTGTCGTGCGACAGCTTGCTTATAATACTACTCCCATCGCCTTTTGTCAACTACTTTTTCAAACTTTTTTCAGATTTTTGCAAAATTCTTTTTGCCGTCTTGAAATAGCACGCTATTTCATTTAATATTCTAAACGCTTTTTCTGTGCCCGGTTTCTGATTCTTTACGGTGTACATTCTTAGAAATATCGCTTATAATATATTACATTATATAGCCGTGCCATTTTGTTTTTGAATTTATAATATAAAGGAGCCTTTCCCATGATCCTTACCGTAAACATCGGCAACACCAACATTACGCTGGGTGCCTTTGAAAACGATTCCATCTTGTTTTCCGCACGCCTGGCCAGTGTAAAGGCCGCCACGGCAGATGAATACGCCGTGCGCATCGGCGGCGTGCTTTCGCTGCACCACATTGCCCCCGAGCAGGTAGAGGGCGCCATTCTGGGCAGCGTGGTGCCCAGCCTGACCAGCCCTGTAAAGGCTGCCCTTGAAATGCTTTATTCGGTGCGTGTGCGCATTGTAGGCCCCGGAATGCGCAGCGGGCTGCCCCTGCGCATCGACAATCCCTCTGAACTGGGTGCCGAGCTTTTGTGCGGGGCTGTGGCTGCGCTGCAGATCCATAAACCGCCGCTGGTTTTGATCCACATGGACACCGCCTGCAGCATGATGGCCGTAAACGCCGCCGGGCAGCTGGTGGGCGGCGTGATCAGCGCCGGGCCTCACCTTGCGCTGAACACACTGGTGCGCCACACGAGCCAGCTTTCCCATGTGGATGTAGATGCCCCCGTGGGCAGCGTGCTGGCCACCACAACGGCTTCCAGCCTGCACACCGGCGCTGTGCTGGGCACCGCCGTGATGATCGACGGGCTGATGGCGCGTTTTCGTGCCGAGCTTGGGCAGGACACCGCCGCCATTGCCACCGGCCAATTCCCCAAAAGCATTCTGAATGCCTGCACCTGCGGCATCACCTACCGCGAAAATTTGATTTTGGATGGGCTGTACATGATCTGGTGCAAAAACAAAAAGAAGTGATCCGGCCTTCAGTTTCAATTTTCCCCTTTTCTTTTGACGCAAAATGTGCTATGATAGCTTAGGTTCTTATAAGAACGGATATGCGATCGTAGCTCAGCTGGATAGAGCGTTCGGCTCCGACCCGGAAGGCCAGAGGTTCGAATCCTCCCGGTCGCACCAAAAAGGCTGCTGCACAAGGGTAGTTCCCCGTGCAGCAGCCTTTTCTTTTTTATTGGGTCCCGCGCGTTTTGGGCTGCTTTCAGATCTCGGTGATCTCCATGCCGAACTCACGGCGCAGCGAAGCGGCAATGCCGCGATGCACCCAGCGGGTGAGCGGCTTATCCAGCACGCAGAAGCCGTGGGTTACGCGCGGTGCCGAATACACCTCGCACGGCACCTGCTCCTGCAGCAGACGCATGGCGTATTGCAGGGCTTCATCGCGCAGCGGATCATATTCTGCTGCCACGATCATGTGCGGGCCAAGGCCCTCGAGCGTGGGGCACAGCAGCGGTGCGGCGTAATACGAAACTGCCTCGCCGTTCATGTTGGCATAAATGGCAAACACATTGTGCGCATAGTCGGTTTTAGCGCCCAGATAGCCCATCTGCAGCTGCGATGCTGTGATCCCCACGCCCAGTGCGGGGTTCATCAGCACGGTCAGGGCAGGCTGCTGCTCGCCGTGATCGCGCAGATACAGGGCCAGTGCCGCTGCCAGATTTCCGCCGGCGCTGGTGCCGTGCAGGGCAATGCGGGAGGCATCGCCGCCCAATTCGGCTGCGTGCTGGGTCAGCCACAGATACGCCTGATGGCAGTCCATCAGCTGTGCGGGGAACGGCAGCTCACGGGTGGCCAGCCGGTATTCCACCGACACCACAATGCAGGGCGTAGCTTCGGCAATGGCAATATTGCGGTAGTTGTCAATGTCCAGATTGCCGCTCACAAAGCCGCCGCCGTGGATGTCCAGCACAACAGGCGAGGGTTTGGGGGCATTGGCGGGGGTGATCACGCGCAGCTTCAGGGTGGTGCCTTCCTCCACGCCGGGGATCTCGAAATCCCGCATGGTGGTGCCTTCGCCCAGCTTGTAGGCCTTGATCTGTGCCTGCAGCTCCTCCATGCTCACCTTGCCGCCCTCGTCGGTTTGGATATTCATTTTCACATGGTCTTCATAGCCGGGGTAGGGATACAGCTCTCTTACGCAAACCTTCATTGCTTTTTTCCTCTTTTCCTTTTATGATTCGCAGATCTTGTCATGCCAACGGCAGGATCATCCGGCGCGGCACGGCACCGTTTTGCTTTCTATTGGCATTGTAGCAAAAATGAGTTATAATATCAAATACATTCTATCCTCTGTTTTTTATAATCTTTAGCTTATACAAGGAGAGCTTTCATGGAACTGCTTCAGCTTCAGTATTTCAGCGAGGTCGTGCGCCAGAAAAGCGTGACCAAGGCCGCACAGCTGCTGCACATTTCGCAGCCCGCCCTCAGCCAGACCATTCGCCGTTTGGAAAACGAACTGGGCGTAAAGCTGTTTGAAAAAAGCGGCAAGGGCATTCAGCTCACCGCCAAGGGGCGGCGCTTTTACAGCCAGATCTCCCCGGCGCTCGGCAGCATTCACAGCGCCGCCGAGGATATTAAGAGCGACCGTTTGCAGGGCTGCATCGCCCTGGGCAGCTATCTGCCGCTTTCGCCGCTGCTGCCCTGCATACAGGAGTTTTCGGCCCTGAACCCCGATGTCACCTTCAATCTTCTTTCGCTTACCGATACCTTTTCTCCGCAGGCCGATCAGTTGGATGGCATTCTGGGCTATGCGCACAGCAACAGCCTGGGCCTGAGCGAGCGGCGGCTCGTGGCGGTTTACAGCTGCCAATACGCCGTGCCCGCCCAGCACACGCCGCCTGCCGACGGCTGCCATTACACGCTGAGCGAGCTGAAAAACGATTCGTTTGTATCGCTGTATCTGCCGGGCGATCAGGAGGAGGAAATCTTCTCTGAGTTTGCGCGGGCAGGCATTTCGCCCAACATTCGCTACCACACCAACAATTTGATGTTCAAGCAGCAGATCATCGAAGCCGGGCTGGCCACCGGCTTTTCCAATGTGCTTTTGACCCAGATCTTCCGCCCCACCGGGCACTATAAGCTGCTGCACTATCCCCACAACAGCAAAAAGGTTTTTGTGGTGCTGAACTGGCGCAGCAGCGAGGTGCTTTCTGAAGCGGCGCAAAAATTCAAGGATTTTTGCTGCGAGCGTTTTCCCGAATACAGGCTGTGATCAAATGCAAAAGCACCGCCGTGCCAAGCCCAAAACGCTTTGGCACAGCGGTGCTTCTATTTTATTGGTTTTGCGCCGAAAGGCTTAGTCCAGCTTCAGATCGCCGTCCTTCACCCAGCCCAGCTTGCGCTCGATCTCGCAGAACACCGTGCTCAGCACAGCAGGCAGCACAAAGCAGATCAGCACAAGGCCCAGCCAGTCAAAGCCGGTAATGGCGGCGCGGGTGCCGGCCTCGATCTCAGCCATCCAGCCGGTGTACACGCCGATCTGGCCCACCAGACCGCAGGTGCCCATGCCGCTGGACACCGGGGTGCCGTTCATGGTCATGCGGAACACGCAGGTGGCAATGGGGCCGGTGATGGCGCTTGCCAGCGTGGGGGCGATCCAGATGCGCGGGTTTTTCACAATGTTGCCCATCTGCAGCATGCTGGTGCCGATGCCCTGACTGATCAGGCCGCCCACACCGTTTTCTTTATAGCTCATCACGGCAAAGCCCACCATCTGGGCACAGCAGCCTGCCACGGCAGCGCCGCCTGCAAGGCCCGTAAGGCCCAGGGCCGCACAGATGGCTGCGCTGGAAATGGGCAGCGTGAGTGCCATGCCCACCAGCACCGACACCAGAATGCCCATCAGCAGGGGCTGCAGCTCGGTGGCCCACATGATCAGTTGGCCCACGCTGCTGGCCGCCGCGCCAATGCCCGGAGCGATCAGCTCGGCCAGGCCAACGCCCACAAAGATGGTCACGCCCGGCGTGGCCAGAATGTCCACACGGGTCTCCTTGCTGATCAGCTTGCCGCATTCGGCGGCGATCACGGTGATCACCAGCACGGCCAAGGGGCCGCCTGCACCGCCCAGTGCGTTGGCGGCGTTGCCCACAGCCACCAGACTGAACAGCACCAGCGGCGGGCACTGCAGCGCCCAGCCGATGCTCACAGCCATGGCAGGGCCTGCCACGGCGCTGGCATAGCCGCCCAGCGTGGTGAGATATTCAATGCCCAGCTGACGGCCCAGCGTGCTTACAATGGTGCCGATCAGCAGGCTGGCAAACAAGCCCTGGGCCATAGCGCCCAGTGCATCCACCAGATAGCGCTTGGCGCTGATCTCTACATTTTTCTTTTTCAGAAAAGCCTTTATTTTTTCCATATCAAACGATTTCCTCTCTTGCGGTCACGGTTTTCCCCCATGGGTTTCATCCGGCGCTGCCCCGGAAAACACCGGAGCGCTCTGCCATTATACTATACAGGTGTCAAGACAGCAAGTGCTTTACCGGAATTTTATACAAATTTTCTCAAAGTTTATCCGCCGGGCGGTTTTCATGATTTGACAAAGGGTGTATCATAGAAGAGATATAGAAATTTATAAAAATCATAAAAACAGGCTCTGTGCTGAGCCGGAGAGGAAGTTTTCTTATGAGTAAAGCAGTTGTATTTTTAGCCGATGGATTTGAAGAATGCGAGGGCCTGTTGGCTGTGGATCTTTTGCGCCGTGCGGGCTGTGCCGTGGATACCGCCAGCATCAGCAAGCAGCGCCAGATCACTTCTTCCCACGGTGTTTGCCTGATGGCCGATGCTCTGGCCGCCGAAGTGGATTTCTCGGATGTAGATATGATCATTCTGCCCGGCGGCATGCCCGGCACCAGCCATCTGGCCGGCAGCAGCGTGGTGGCCGAACAGTGCCGCGCCTTTGCCGCCGATCCCCACAAATGGGTGGCTGCCATTTGCGCCGCCCCCAGCGTGCTGGCTTCCCTGGGGCTTTTGCAGGGCAGAAACGCCACCTGCCATCCCTTGTTTGAGCAGCAGCTCACCGGAGCCGCCGTTACCCACGAGGGCGTGACCGTGGACGGCAACATTATCACCGGCCGCGGCCTGGGCTCGGCCATTCCCTTTGCGCTGGAGCTGGTAAAGCGCCTGACCGATGAGGCCACTGCCGAAAAGATCCGCGCCGCCATCTGCTATAACGGCTGAGCATTTCTGTGCCCGCAAGACCTGATATAAGCACAGCACACCCCTGCACATTCCATGTGCAGGGGTGCGTTTTTGTGCTATTGTGCGCACCACGCCTCGTGCAGGCGGCGCACCAGCTCCGGGATCTGGGCGGTGTCCAGCCCGGAATAACCCACCACCACCGTGTTGGGCGGGCAGGAGGCTTCCTCGGCCATGTAATAGCTGCCCAGCCCGCGCAGGTTGACCCCGGCAGCAGCGGCGCGCTGCACCATGGCGCTTTCACCGGGGCCGCCGGGCAGCGTGAGCAGCAAATGCAGCCCTGTGTGCCGCCCCTGCAGGCGAATGTTTTGGCGGCCAAACGCCGCCTCCAGCGCGGCGGCCAGCATTTCCATGCGGGTTTTATAGGCAAGGCGCATCCGCGCCAGATGCCGTGCAAAATGCCCCTCGGTGATAAAGCGGCACAGGGCCTGCTGGTCAAACCGGCTCACCGGGCAGCTGTAGGCCGCATATAACGCCCGGTATGCCTCCATCAGCGGCGGCGGCAGCACCATGCAGGCAATTCGGATGCTGGGGGCAAGGCTTTGGGTGAAGGTGGTCAGATACACCACCGGCCCCTCGGGCCCGGCCATGCCCTGCAGGCTGGGCAGCGGGCGGATATCGTAGCGAAATTCGGAATCGTAATCGTCTTCCAGAATATAGCGCCCCGGCTGCTCCTGCGCCCAGCGGATCAGCTGGGCACGGCGCGGTGCAGGCATGGTGACGCCGGTGGGGAAATGATGGCTCGGAGTCACATAGCACAGCTGCGCCCCCGATGCGCGCAGCCCGGCAAGGCTCAGGCCGCCTTCGTCGATGGGCACCGGGCAGCCGGAAACCCCCTCCACCTGCAAAATTGCGCTGGTGCGGCGATAGCCCGGGTTTTCCACCGCCGCGGTTTTGCCCGCAAACAGATGCGCCAGCTGCCCCAGCAGATACTCGGTACCGGCGCCCACCACGATCTGATCGGCCGTGCAGGCCACCCCGCGATACTGCCGCAAATGCCCGGCAATGGCAGCGCGCAGGCTTTCATCGCCCAAGGGGTGTCCGTGGCGCAAAAGCTCGGGCTGGTTGTACAGCAGCTCTTTTTGAATGCGCCCCCACTGCCGGAAGGGAAACAGCGCGGTGTCCACGCCGCCCGTGGTAAGATCAAACGCAAAGTGCGCCGACGGTTCGGGTGCGCCGGGCTTTGGCAGGGCCTGCTGTGCGGGCGCGGGCACGGGCGCATCGTATTCCAGCACCACAAACCCGCTGCGCGGGCGGCTTTCCACCAGGCCCTCAGCCGCTAAGATCTGATAGGCGGTGTCGACGGTATTCACGCTTACGCCCAGCTGCCCGGCCATGGAGCGCTTGCCCGGAAGGCGGCTGCCCGCCGGGCGCTCACCGGTGCGTATTTCGGCAGAAAGAAAACGATACAGCTGTTCATACAGCGGCAGCGGACTGTGTGCATCAAAAGTGACCATAGCAAACTGACCCCATAAAAAAGTTTATTTCTGGCTATTTCGATAGAGCCAGAAGACCGTATAATAGGAGCATACACCCGCAGGGCCTTGCGGTCAAGAGGGCGGGTGGGAAAGTTTGGGCGCATACCGCGCTGATAAAAAAAGAAAGAATTGAGGGATCTGTTTATGTCTGCTCCTGTAATGTGGCTGCTGCTGTTTTTGGCCGTTGTGCTGGCGCTGCTGGTGGCCGTGCTGACCCACACACGCTTTACCCCGCGCAAAATCGCCGTGATCGGCATGATGGCCGCACTCAGCTTTGTGGCCTACGAGTTTTTCCGCATTCCCAATGTGCTGGGCACCGGCTCCAGCTTTCATTTGGGCAACACCTTCACTTCGCTGACCGCCCTTTTGCTGGACGGCGTTTCCGGCGGCCTGGCCGGTGCGATCGGCCTGGCGCTGGCCGATGTGGTGGCCGGTGACCCCGGCTATGCCGTGACCACCTTTATCTTAAAGTTCATCATTGGCCTTGCCTGCGGCTGGTGCGCCAAAAATGTGTTCAAGCTGCACCAGCTGGACCCCAAAACCACGCCGCGGGGCAAATACCTGCTGGCCGTTACCGGCAGCGCTTTCAGCGGCCTGCTGCTGAATGTGTTTACCGATCCGTTTTTGGGCTATTTCCGCAACCGCTATATTTTTGGCCAAACGGTGGAGCTGGCCAGCATTGCCACCAAGATTGCCAGCGGCGTTACGCTGGTGAACAGCGTGCTTTCCTGCATTTGCGTTGTGATCTTGTATCTGGCACTTCGCCCCGCGCTGGAGCGCAGCAAGCTGCTGTAAACACAGGGTTTTCTCCCGCAGATAAGCCTGCGGGAGATTTTTTTGCGATTTTTTCAAAAAAGTGCTTGACTTTGCTTCCCCGGTGTGGTAACATATATAAGCACCAAACAGAGTGCCTGATATCGCGGAGTGGAGCAGCCTGGTAGCTCGTCGGGCTCATAACCCGAAGGTCGTAGGTTCAAATCCTGCCTCCGCAACCACCAAAGCCTCGTTAAATCGAAAGATTTAACGAGGCTTTTCTTTTACCTTGTGAAAAGAGCCGCCATTGATTCCGTTTTTATGCTTTAAGGCGGCGAGGAAAGCGCCATAACAAAGAGGGCCGGGGATAAATCCTGCGATTTATCCCCGGCCTTTTCCTTTACAGCCTTGCGGTTTCGTTATAAATTTTCATAATATCGTGCGGCACATCCGGCTGGCCGAACTCGCCGTAATAGGCAATGTTGATCTCGCGCATCATGCTCAGGTTTTCCACCGGCAGCACGGCCAGCGTGCCGCTTCGCACTTCGTCCTGGCACACGCTGCGCGCCAAAATCGACACGCCGAAATTCTGCCGCACCAGATCCTTGATGGTGGCCATATTGTCCAGCTCCAGCACCACATCAAAATCCTTGATGCTCATGTTGTTGCTTTCCAGCTGGGCCTCAAAAAGATTGCGCGTGTTGGAGCCCGGCAGGCGCAGGATCATGCGTTCTTTCTGCAAATCCCCCAGCGTGACCATGCTGCGCCCGGCAAACGGGTGATTCTGGGATACCGCCAGCACCAAATAGTCGGTGTCCAGCAAAAGATAATGCATGTTGGGGTGCGGCACACGGCTTTCCACAATGGCAAGGTCCAGCTCATAGGTTTTGAGCATGGTATAAAGATTGCTTATGGAGTCCGTAATCATTTTAATGCTGGTGCCCTCGTTTCGGGCGCAGTATTTGGCCAGTGCCTCGGCAATGGCGTTGCTTTCGGCGGTGTGGGTGATGCCAATGGTCAAATGATTGGTGCGGCTCATATTATCGCGCATACTCTGGTATAAATTGTTGTACAGCCCTGCGATCTTCTGGGCAAATTTTACAGCCTCCACACACTCTCTTGTGGCCAGAAGGCTGCCGTTTGCGTGCTCGAACAGCTTAACGCCCAGCTCTTTTTCCAGCGCCTTGATGTGCTGGCTCACGGCGGGCTGGGTCATGGAAAGCTGGCGGGCCGCCTGGGTGTAATTTCGGCACTCGTAAACCTTCATCAATGTGTACAGTTTGTTATCGATCATTCCGCATCACCATAATAAAAATTTATATAATCAATTAAAATCATAATTTGACTTTATTGCCCCCCGGGCTATAATGGTAGCATCTGCCTGAACAGATGTCAAGAAATCGAAGGGAGGCAGCGCCATGCCACGGCAGTATAACGGCGATATTTACAATTCGCCCGCCATGCAGGCTGCTCTTGGAATTTACAGCCCACACGGATTTTTTGAAGAATCGAACGATGATATCCCCGATGGCTGCATTCCGCCTGAGGCCCTTAGCTATTTTATATCGGAACGAAAAAAGGGAGAAAACCTGAAATGACCTTGTGTGAGTATTTCAACAGCCAGTTTTCCATACTGCAGAATCTGGATTTTCTGGCCCGCATTCTGGCGGCCTGTTTTTGCGGCGGCTGCATCGGCTTTGAGCGCACCAAGCGCTTTAAAGAAGCCGGTATCCGCACCCATGTGATCGTGTGCTGTGCCGCGGCTTTGCTGATGATCGTATCCAAATACGGCTTTGCTGACCTGACTGCGCTGGACGGCGCCAACTTTCACGGCACACGCGGGGCCGACCCGGCGCGTGTTGCCGCACAGGTGGTGAGCGGCATCAGCTTTTTGGGCGCAGGCGTGATTTTTAAAAACGGCAGCGCCGTAAAGGGCCTCACCACGGCAGCCGGCATTTGGGCCACGGCCGGCATTGGCCTGGCCCTTGGCTCGGGAATGTATTTCATCGGCTTTGCCGTGACCGTGCTGATCGCTGTTTTCCAGATCACGATGCACCGCTTCACCCTGGGCGCCGATGCCTACACCATCAACCAGCTTCGCTTTGTGGCGGAATATACCGACGAGCTGAAGCAAAAAGTGGACGATCAGCTGCTGGAATGGGATGCCCATATCATTCGCAGCGAGCTGAGCCGTGACCGCGATGGCCATGTGTGCTGTGATCTTACGCTGAAAATGCAGCGCGAGATCTCGCTGGAGGATATCAACGATTTTATCCAGCACAACCGGGGCATTATATCCGCCGAGAGCTCTCCCGTGACCTGATTTTGCGCACCCTGTTCCGCACTATCTGTTCCGCACTATATATTACATAATAGAATTCACTGGATTTTTTCCAATCCCTCCCAAAAGGGCCGCCGCAGTTCTTGCACACTGCAGCGGCCCTTTTCTGGTTATGCTTCGGCGGGCAGAATTGCCAGATGCACCACAAACCGCCTGTCACTGCTGTCGGTTCCGTTGATGCAGGTGCTCAGGGTCAGGATCTTCGGCTCGGCCTCGCTGCAGGGCTGCGCCGTGATTGCCGAGTGTTCGCGGATCTGCTGCAGCCACTGTGCATGGTTTTGTGCATTGCCCCCCATGCGGTAGGCGCTGCCGTTGGCCGTGGTTTCGTAGGCGCTTTGCACCGGCAGAATATAATTGCCCTGCGGGGTGTACAAAACAAGGCTGCTGTGCGCCTCGTAATAATCCTGTTCGGCATAGCCGGTCAGGCTGGCCAGCATGGTGCCGTCCTTCATATTATGCCCATACACAAGGTTGTTGAAATCCGAAAAATCGGCGCTGCCGCGATGATCCAAAAACAGGCTCCCGTGGTTGTTCTGCGTGCCGCCGGGCAGGTGCGTAAGATAATAGTCGTTGTCCGCCGCCTGCAGGATGGGATAGTCGATGCTGCCCGCCTGGTCACTGATCCAGCCCACAATATCGGGATAGCTTGCCTGCAGGGAAGCCCAGTCAAACCTTCGCTGTAAGGGGTCTTTCGGCGTGCCTGGCTCGGCCTGCTGCTGCGGGGCCGCCTGCCGGGTGATCTCGCCGTAGGCCTTTTTGGCGGTGCTTGTGGCGTGCAGAATGCCATACACCTGCCATGCCGAAAATGCCGCCACCGCCAGCAGGCACACCGCTGCCGCTGTTGTAAATGCTTTTTGAACCGCTGATCTTTTCATAACGCCCTCCGGGATAGCACAGGGCAGCGCCGCGCCCTTTTGCGGCGCAGTGCTGCCTTACATCATAGCTTCATTATAGCTTCATTATATAGGCCCCCGTGCCGGAATGCAAGGCAGCGCATGAGGGGGCGCAGGGCTGGCGCAAAAGGCCCTTTTGCCCCTTGGGTGTATAGGCTTTTCATAGCTTTTGTAAACTTTCCGTCAAGTTTTTTCTTTTCTCTTGCACCTTTTTTGCCTTCGTGCTTTAATGAAGGTGAGTAGGGCCTGTTTTTGCCCTGCAAAAGAATGTGTGTTTCAGATCATACAAGAAGTTAAGGCAATGCCGCATCATTCTAAGTGCCGATGCAGCGAGCGAGAAGTGCAAGCTGCTAAGCAAAAAGCGCAGATCATACTGGGTGTATGATCGAGCATTTTTGCAACGCAGATTGTGCTTCGCAGCCGCAGCAGCGGTGCTTAAGCCGTCAGGCGGGAATTGTGCGGGGTTGCCTAAAGTATACATTTTGTAGAATCGATAGGAGAAGGAGTTTATTTTTATGAGTAAGATCACTTATGATATGGTTCGTCAGTCGCCCGAGATCCGCACCTATATTGAGCAGGCCGATGCCAGCCTTTCGGCCATGGGCTTTACCGAGCACAGCTTTGCCCATGTAGAACGCGCCGCACAGGTTTCCAGCAAGCTGCTGGCTGATCTTGGCTACAGCGAGCGTGAGGTGGAATTGGCCCGCATTGCAGGCTTTATGCACGATATCGGCAATGTGGTGAACCGCATCGATCATGCGCAGAGCGGCGCCATGATGGCATTTCGTATTCTGGATAAGTGGGGCATGGACCCTGCCGACACCGCCCTGGTGGTTACGGCCATCGGCAACCACGATGAGCACACGGCGTTTCCCGTAAATGCGGTTTCCGCTGCGCTGATCCTGGCCGATAAAACCGATGTGCGCCGCAGCCGTGTGCGCCAAAAGCCCCACGCCATGTTTGACATTCACGATCGCGTGAACTACTCGGTCACCGAAAGCCGCGTAGAGCTGGACACCGAAAAGCACGAATTCACCGAGATCCTCACGCTGGACACCGCCATTTGCCCCGTGCTGGAATATTTTGAGATTTTTATGGAGCGTATGCTGCTGTGCCAAAAGGCCGCTGCGCATCTGGGCCTTTCCTTCCGCCTGCGTGTGAACGGGCAGAACATTCTGTAACCGCCGCCCTTTCCGCACCGCGCCAAGGCTTTTCTGCAAGCTGTTTCCCCGTCTTTGGACGGGGATTTTTTGTTATGGCGGCAGGGGAATGCGGCATCTTAATAAAATCTTAACGATTTGCACACTGTTTTCTCAAACAAAATTTCGCTACAATAAAAGCACAAGGAGAGTGCATCATATGCTGAACATTTTGCTGTGTGACGATGACCGCGACATTGTCAACGCACTGAAAATTTATCTTTCCGCCCCGGACCGCTGCCTGCTGGAAGCCCACACGGGCCGCGAGGCACTGGAAATTGCTGCCCGCACCGAATTGCATTTGATCCTTTTGGATATCATGATGCCGGAAATGGACGGCATTGCCGCGCTGGCTGCGCTGCGCCAAACCAGCAATGTGCCGGTGATTCTGCTCACCGCCAAGGGCGAGGACTGCGACAAAATTCTGGGGCTGGACATCGGCGCCGATGACTATATCACCAAGCCCTTCAACCCCGCCGAAGTGAGCGCCCGTGTGCGCAGTCAGCTGCGGCGCTACACCCGCCTTGGCGGCGGTGCGCCCGCCCCGGCCCCCGGTGTGGTGCGCGTGGGCGGCATTGCGCTGGACGATGCGCAAAAGCTGGTCACGCTGGACGGTGAGCCCGTAAGCCTGACCCCCACCGAGTACGAAATTTTAAAGCTGCTGCTTTCCAGCCCCGGGCAGGTGTTTTCCCCGCCCGAGATCTACCGCCGGGTGTGGCAGGACGCCCCCTTGGGCAACGAGCGCACCGTGGCCGTACACATTCGGCATCTGCGCGAAAAATTGGAGATCGACCCTGCCGAGCCCCGCTGGCTGAAGGTGGTGTGGGGGCAGGGCTATAAGATAGAAAAGGAGAAATCTCAATGAAACAGTGGACAAGAACCGCCCCGGGGCAGTTTATCTTGTGGCTGCTCATCCTGCTGTTTGGCGAAATTGCCGCTGCCGCCGGGTTTGCCAGCCTGTATATGCTGACAATGGACTATTATTCGCTTTCCGAAGAACAGCTTTCGCAGCAGGCCATCAGCCGCCGCGCTTCGTCGGATCTGTATGAGCTGAGCGAAGAGATTCTGCTGCGGGACTCCCCGCCCTATTCCGGCTATGCCGAAGCCCTGTTTACCGGCCGCGGCATCGACTTTTTTCGCATTGTGGAAAACGGGCAGAGCCAGGATACCCTGTACGAATACGGCGATGCCGATGCCCTGAAAAACACCAGCCTGTGCTTTTCCCGCAAGCTGGACTGGGGCACCGTGAGCGCTGACACCCTTGTCTCCGACCTTGCCCCCGTTTACAGCGATGCCGAGTCTTATACCGAGCCGTTCCCGGTGCAGTACACCGGCCCATACACCACCACGGCGGTGTATGAAAGTGAGGACTCGTTTGCCGCCGAGCTGCTGTGTGTGCAGGTTTTGTGGCAGCTGCGCTATTATGCGCCGCTGCTGGCCGGGCTCTGTGCGCTTTTGGCGGTGATCTTCACGGCGGTCATGCTGCACGCGGCGGGCCGCCGCCGGGGCACCGAGCAGGCTTACCCCGGCTTTTTCACCCGTGTGCCCTATGATATTTTCACGCTTTTGGCTTTTTTCCTTGGCCTTGTTGCGCTGTTCCCGCTGGAGTTTGCCGCGGAAGCTGCCACTTTGCCGCGTTCGATCGCCGCCCTTGGCATCGCCGTGCTGTATGCGCTCACCGTGCTGCTGCTCTGGCTGCGTGAAACCGCCATCCGGCACCGGCTGGGCGGCGTGTGGCGCGGCTCGGCGGCAGCGTGGCTCTGGCATTTCTGCCGGCGGTGCCTGCACGGCGCGGCGCAGCTGCCGCTGATCCCGCTTACCACGGCGCTGGCCGTGGTGATCACGCTGGGGGAATTGCTGGGCCTTCTGCTGTTTGTCGGCTGGAACCCCGGTATGCTGCTGTTTTTGTGGGGCCTTGAAAAGCTGATCCTGCTGCCCTGTGTGCTGTACACAGCGCTCAGCTGCCAGAAGCTGCGCACCCACACCCACCAGCTGGCCCAGGGCGAGCTGGACAAAACCCTGGATGCCTCCCACATGGTGGGCGCATTAAAAGCCCACGCCCAGGATCTGAACGCCATCGCGGGCAGCATTGATGCCGCCGTGAGCCAGCGCACGCGCAGCGAGCGTTTTAAGGCCGAGCTGATCACCAATGTTTCCCACGATATCAAAACCCCGCTTACCAGCATTATCAACTACACCGATCTGATCTGCCGCGAAAAGTGCGACAATCCCCGGATCACCGAATACGCCCAGGTGCTGCACCGGCAGGGGGAACGGCTGAAAAAGCTGCTGGTGGATCTGGTGGAGGCCAGCAAGGCCAGCACCGGCAATCTGGAGGTTCACCGCGCCCCCTGCCGCGTGGATGTGCTGCTGGACCAGGCAGCGGGGGAGTATGAGCAGCGCCTTGCCCAAAGCGGGCTGACCCTTGTGCTGCAAAAGCCGGAAACCGGCCTTGTGATCCTGGCCGACGGGCGGCATTTGTGGCGCGTGTTTGACAACTTGATGAACAACATTTGCAAATATGCGCTTTCGGGCACACGCGTGTACCTTACGCTGGCTCAGGCGGGCACAAAGGTGCGGGTGAGCTTTCGCAACATTTCACGTGAACCGCTGGATATGCCTGCCGCGCAGCTGTTAGAGCGCTTTGCCCGCGGCGATGCCGCCCGCACCACCGAGGGCAGCGGGCTGGGGCTTTCCATTGCCCAAAGCCTCACCGAGCTGCAGGGCGGCAAGATGGAGCTTACGGTGGACGGCGATCTGTTCAAGGCCGTGCTTTCCTTTCCGCTTTCCGAAACCCAGCCCCTCACACCGGGCCCGGCCGCAGCCGAGGCCGAGGAATAATTTTTTCTCTGTGCAGCAGATCGGGGGTGTGCCTCGTTATGCTATATAAGAAAGCTTTTTAAATCTTTGGCAAGGAAGTGAATGCTGTATGCCCTTAGAGGTTTTGGCCGAACGGCTGAAAAAAGTTCTTGTGTTCGTGCTGCTTTTCCTGCTGGCGGCCTGTGCCGCATTCTGCCTGCTGGCCGCACGGCAGGGGCATTTTTCTTCGGTGCCCGCGTTTCGCGCCTATGTGCTGCGCTTTGGGGCGCTGGGGCCGGTGGTGCTGGCCGCCGTGCAGGCCATACAGGTGATCCTGCCGGTGCTGCCCGGTTTTCTGGGCTGTGCCGCAGGGGCAGGGCTGTTCGGTGCGGCGGGCGGCTTTGTTTGCAACTACATTGGCATCAGCCTTGGTTCGCTGATCGCATTCTGGCTGGCACGGCGCTTCGGCCTGCCGCTGGTGCGGCAGATGGTGCCGCTGCAAAAATACCAGCGGATCACCGATTGGGTGTGCCGGCACAAAAGCTATACGCTGGTTTTGTTTCTGGCGATTTTGCTGCCGCTGGCGCCCGATGATTATCTGTGCTGGCTTTCGGGGCTTTCGGGCTATCCCAGCCGCCGATTTTTCTGGATTATCGTGCTGGGCAAGCCGTGGTGCATTCTGGCCTACAGCTTGGCCTTTGCACAGCTGTTTTAACCCCGTTGCCCAAAGGAGGAACCATGCTTGGATTTTATAATTATACCGTAGTTTTAACTTATGTGGGAATGCTCACGGGCTTTGCGGGCATTCTTTTCGCCGCAGGCGGGCAGGTGAGCCCGGCCCTTTTGTGCCTGCTGGGCGCAGGCTTTTGCGATATGTTTGACGGCAAGATCGCTTCCACCCGCCCGCGCACCCAGCAGGAAAAGCGCTTTGGCATTCAGATCGATTCCCTGAGCGACCTTGTGTGCTTTGGGGTGCTGCCCGCTGTGATCGTGTGGTGCGCCGCCGGGGCCTCGCCGCTTTCCCTGTGCGTTGGCGGGGGATATGCGCTGTGTGCGCTGATCCGGCTGGCATGGTTCAATGTGGACGAGGAAGAGCGCCAGGCCGCCGAGCCCGGCAGCCGCACACTGTATTACGGCCTGCCCGTAACCGGTTCTGCGCTTATTCTTCCCGGTGTGCTGGCGCTGGCGGTGCGCCTTGGGCGGGCCATGGCCATGCCCGGTTTGGCCGCCCTTTGCCTGATGGCTGTGGGCTTTTTAACGCCGTTTCCCTTAAAAAAGCCGCAGGCAGCGGGCAAAGCCGCTCTTTTGCTGTGCGGCGGGGCTGTGCTGGTGCTTGTGGCCGGGGTGCTGCTGTGAGCGGGCCCAACAACGGCGCGGTGCGCTTTTTCTACGGCACGGCGGCAGGGCGGCTGTGCCTGCAGGCCCTGCTGGCCGCCCACGCCGACAGGCTTTGGGCAGCCGTGCTGCACACCCGCCTTTCGCACTGCCTGATCGGCCCTTATGCCCGCCGCCACGGCATTTTGTGCCCCGATGCAGCAGCGTATGGCAGCTTTGCGGATTTTTTTGCCCGTGAGATTCCGCACCTGCCCTTTGATGCCGAGCCCGAGCGCCTGATCAGCCCCTGCGACGGCTGGCTGAGCGTGCATTCCATTCAGCCCGGCAGCTGTTTTCTCATTAAAAACTCTTTGTATAAAATAGGTGATATTTTACAGGATGAAGCCCTTGCCGGGCAGTTTACCGGCGGGCAATGCCTGATTTTTCGGCTGTGCCCCAGCGATTACCACCATTATTGCTATATCGACGATGGCTATCAGGGCGAAAACCACCCCATTGCGGGCACGCTGCACAGTGTGCAGCCGCTGGCGTGCGAAACCGTGCCGGTGTATGCGCAAAACCGCCGCAGCTGGACCCTTTTGCACACCCGGCATTTCGGCCCGGTGGTGCAGGCCGAGATCGGCGCACTGGCGGTGGGCGGCATTGTGAACCCGCACCCCGGCGGCCCGTTTTATAAAGGGCAGGAAAAGGGGCATTTTACGCTGTGCGGCTCCACCATTGTTTTGCTGCTGCAGCCGGGGGCGGCGCACCTGCTGCCCCGCATTCTGGCCGAGGCCGAGGGCGGGGAAGCGCGGGTGGCTTTTGGCCAGTGGATCGGCCTGGCGGGGGATCAGCCATGAAGCCCCGCAAAGCCTCGCGCCTGTTTTCCACACGCTGGCGGTTTTTGCTGCCGCCCGCCGCACTTTTGTGGAATCAGCTTGTTTACTGGGGCGGTGCGGCGCTGGCCGAAACGCGGCATCACTACCAGTTTTCCACCGCGCTTGACCGCGCCATTCCGCTGATCCCGTGGACGGTGTGCATCTATTTCGGCTGCTATGCATTCTGGGCGCTGCATTACTGCCTGTGTGCCGCCGTGCCGACGCGCGCACGCCGGTTTTTCACCGCCGATTTTATTGCCAAGGGCGTGTGCTTTGTGTTTTTTGTAGGCTTGCCCACCACCATGGCGCGCCCCGCCGTGCAGGGGCTGAATGTGTGGGAAAGCCTGGTGCGCGCGCTGTATATTCTGGATGCCCCCGTGAACCTGTTTCCCTCCATCCACTGCCTGAACAGCTGGCTGTGCTGGGCAAGCGCGCGGGACATTCCGGCGTTTTCCCGCGGATACAAGGCCTTTGCGCTGTGTGCCGCCGTGGCCGTGTGCGTTTCTACGCTCACCCTGCGCCAGCACGTTCTGTTGGATGTGGCCGGGGGCATTCTGCTGGCCGAAGTTTGCTGGCGGCTGGCCAAATGAGCATAAAAAATGGTTGATGCGATTTTTCTGCATCAACCATTTTTGTTTATTGCCTGTTTTCGGCTTTGGGGCCGGATTACTCCACATCCCACTGCACGGGGGTTTCAAACAGCTCCATCACCTTTTCACGGTCTGCCGATTGGCCCAGCGCCCACATCAGCTTTACGGCCACGGCCTCGGGCATCATGTCACCGGCTTCCATCACGCCGGGCAACTCCAGCACGGCGCGCCCCACCTCATACACCGCCATATCACAGCCCTCGTGCGGCACCTGTGTGGTGAACACAGCCAAGCGTCCCGAGCGGCACCAGTGCTGCAGCGCGCTGAACATTTCGCCGCGTTCGCCGCCGGGCAGCCCGCCCACGCCGAAGCTTTCGATCACCAGCGCCCGGTAGTAGGGGATCAGCAGCGGAATGATATCCGCGCGCATCCCGGGCGTTAAGCGCAGCACAAACACGTTGGGGTCCAGCCGTTCATAAAACTGCACGGGCGGCAGCTCGGGGCGGCGCAAAAACGGCACCAGCCGCAAATCGCGAAACGCGGCGGTTTCGGGGTAGTCGATGCTGGAAAACGCATTAAAGCTGCGGGTGCGCGTTTTGCGCGCACGGGTACCCAGGATCACCTTGCTGTCAAACACCAGCTGCACGCCCCACGCATCGGGGCTCACCGCATACACGAATGCCCGGTACAGATTGTTGCGGGCGTCAGTGTCACGATTATAAATGGATTTCTGGCTGCCGGTAAGCACCACCGGCTTGGCGCTGTTCTGGATCATATAGCTCAGTGCCGCGGCGGTGTAGGCCATTGTGTCGGTTCCATGCGCCACCACAAATCCATCGTAGCTTTCATAGTTATCCCGCACCGTGCGCACAATGGCCTGCCACTGCGCCGGGCCCATGCTGGTGGAATCCAGATTGAACAGCTGCAGCGCCTCGATATGGCACAGATCGGCCAGCTCAGGCACGCAGTTCAGCAGCTCTTCGCTGGTGATGGCCGGGGCCAGCCCGCCCTGCTCGGTGGGGCGGCTGGCAATGGTGCCGCCGGTGGCAATGAGAAGAATTTTCTTTACGGTTTGCATTTTCCTGATCCTTTATATGAGTATTTCTTTTGGGGACTTTCTTTTTATTGCAGCAGCTTTTGCACAAGGGCATCCAGATCGTCCTGTTCCACCTCGCCGCTGCCGTTGAGATCGGCGGCATAAAAGCCTGCCATGCTCCACTCGGTGCGCCCGGCCAGCGCCGAAGCAGCGGTGAGCACATCGCACAGGTCCACCACGCCGTCACCGTTGGCATCGCCGGTGCCCTTGGGGATCGCGCAGATCAATTCGCGGGTGTTTTGCGCCGGGATATACAGCAGGCCGTCCTGCGTGTTGTACACCCGGATTCCGGTGTAGTAGTGCGCCAGGATCTGCCATGCGCTCCAGCCCTGCTCGGCGGCATAGCCCAATGCGCCCACCTGGCTCATGCCCACGCCGTGGCCGGTGCCGTAGGCCACCAGATGCCACGGTTCCTCCACGCGGCCAAGGCTGCCGCCCTCGTTCACCATGTTGCCGGGCACATAGGCAATGGTGTAACAGCCGCTGGCAAGGCCCGTGCTCCAGTTGGTGCCGCGAAAGCCTGTGTACAGCTTTTGTCCGTCCAGCCCGTCGGTATTGCCCGCGCGCAGGCCCGTGTGGGTCACATAGCCGTAGGTGCTGCGCTGGGTCACCTGCAGGGCCGCGGCGTTCTGGCTGCTCCAATCGCTGCCGATGTCGGCCCCGTACAGGCGCTGCAGCTCGCTGCTCAGCTCGTTCCAGCGGGTATAGTTGTAGCGGCTATGCTCCCACGAAAGGCCCATTTTGCCGCAATAGCTCTGGTCGTAGGGGCTTTCCACGCCCACCAGATAGCTAAGATCCTGCTGCCACACATCCCGGCAGTTGGCGGTGCCCGCCGCGCCGGTGTCCGGGTGGCGGCCTGCACTGGCATAATAGCTGGTGAGCGCCATGGAATAGCCCTCGGGGTCGACCCCTTGGCCGGTCACGGCCAGATAGGGCAGCGCTTCGTCCACTGCCTCATACAGCAGCTTGCCCGCCGGGCTGGTATCATCGGGCTTCAGCCAGAATTCGCTGGTGCTTTTGTTGGTGCTGCAGCCGTTATACAGCAGATAGCTGTGCACGGCCACCGCCTGCGCCTTCCATGCCTGCTTTACGGCGTTTTTATCGGATATCGCACTGTAAAATCCGCCCACCTCGGCGTTCACAATGCCGGCCAGCGCCTCACGCCAGCTCATCTGCACGCCGGTTTGATAGGTGCGGTCGGCGTTGCTTCCCCGGCAGATCCACAGGTTGAGCTGCACATTCGGCTCGGCGGCATTTTCCGGCAGCGAGGCCATGGAAATGCCGTCGCCCGCTTCCAGCACAAGGGCCTGCTGCAGGGATGTGTCGGCAAAGTCCTCCGGCTCGGTGACTGCGCCCGCCAGCGTGTCGCCCTGCGGGGCGTCGGGGTCCGCATTGGCCAGGGCCGCCGGGGCACACGCAGCGCACAGCGAAAACGCCGCCGCCAGCGACAATATGCGTTTCCATAAAGAATTCTTTTTCATAACCGCTCTTTCCCGCACACTTTCCGCGCGCACACCTGCAAAAATCAACGCTTACTATTATTAAAGCGGGTTTTGCCGCTTTTGGCAAGGGGCACTGCGAAATTCCATGGCGGGGCCGCCTTGCGGCTTTTGGGAATTGCGGTTATACTGGATAAGAGTAAGCTTGCTGCGCCGCCGTTGCAGCAAAAGTGAAAGGGGAATCTTTACCATTATGTCAGCCGATGTTCGCCAGCGCGCCCGCATGAATATGACCAGCGGGCCCATGCTGGGCAATATTTTTTTGTTCGCACTGCCGCTTGCGGCCAGCGGTGTGCTGCAGCTTTTGTTCAACGCAGCCGATCAGGTGGTCGTGGGGCGCTTTGCGGGCGCTGCCGCACTGGCCGCCGTGGGCAGCAACGCTGCCATCATCAATATGCTGGTGAATTTTTTCATCGGCTTTTCCGTGGGCGCCAATGTGGCCACCAGCCGCTATTACGGCTCTCGCGATTATGACGGCGTGCAGAAAACCGTACACACCGCCATGCTGCTGAGCGTGATCTGCGGCAGCGTGCTGGCCGTGGTGGGCATTCTGGCCGCCCGGCCTCTGCTGACGGCCATGAGCACCCCCGCCGACGTGCTGGATATGGCGGTTTTGTATCTGCGCATTTACTTTGGCGGTATGCCCATTACCATGATCTACAACTTTGGCGCGGCGCTGCTGCGCAGCGTGGGCGACACCCGCCGCCCGCTGTATTGCCTGACGGCTTCGGGCCTTGTGAATGTGGTGCTCAACCTGATTTTTGTGATCGTGTTTGATATGAGCGTGGCCGGTGTGGGCCTAGCCACTGTGATCAGCCAGGGCATTGCGGCCTTTATGGTGGTGTGCATTCTGGTGCGTGAGCAGGGCCCCCTGCATCTGGATATGCGCCTGTTGCGCCTTTCGTCCGAGCCGCTGCGGCTGATCATCACCGTTGGCCTGCCCACCGGTGTGCAGAGCATCGTGTTCAATGTGGCCAATGTGGTGGTGCAGTCCACCATCAACAGCTTTGGCAGCGCTGCCATGGCCGGTGCCGCCGCAGCCCACAGCATTGAGGGCTTTGTGTACTGCATCATGGATTCCTTTGCCCAAACCTGCGTCACCTTTACCAGCCAGAATCTGGGCGCAGGCAAGCTGGGCCGTGTGGACCGCGCGGCACTGCTGTGCAATCTGTGCGCCTTTGGCTTTGGGCTGGTGCTGGGCGTATCGGTGGCATTCCACAGCTCGATTTTCCTGAACATTTATTCCTCGGACCCTGCGGTGATCGCCGCCGGAAGCGAGCGCATGATGGCCGTGTGCGCCACCTATTGCCTGTGCGGCCTGATGGATGTAAGCTCGGATGCCATGCGCGGGCTGGGCTATTCGATCCTGCCCACCCTTGTCAGCTTTGGCGGAAGCTGCCTCACCCGCCTTGCATGGATCCGGTTTATTTTCCCGCTCAACCCCACCATCCGTATGCTGTATCTGATTTTCCCCATCAGCTGGGCCATCACCGCCGCGCTGCACTGGGTGTGCTATACCCTTGTACACCCCAGGGTGGCCCGCCGCCTGGCCGGAAGCAATTTTTAACAGCACATAGCACCCTTACCAAAAGGCAGCCCCGGCGGAATTTTCCGCCGGGGCTGCCTTTGTTTTCATGATCATTCTGTCAGGTGTTTTTATACCATTCCCTTGCAAACTCCCAAAAATCCTGGGCAATTTCAGTGTTTTGAGATTCTCCGCGCCGCATAAGCCAAATGCTGCGCGCGGTATGGTTTCCCAAAATGGCAAAGCTGCGCAGATCCGGATATAGCCTTTGCGCGTTTTTCACGCAGCACTCGGGCAAAAAGCCCACCGCATAGCCTTCTCCCATCAGGCGGCATTTGATCAAAAAGTCGTTGGTTTGATAGGCAATGCGCGGCATAAACCCTGCCATTTTGCAGAAATCAACCGTGTTGTCTATGAAATACGGATACTCCGGGCGAATGGAAACGAAATTTTCCTCTTTAACGAGCCCAATATCCAAGGTTTGCTGATCGGCCGGAAATTCACGGCAGTTCGGCGACACCATTACCCGAAACCCCTCCGTAAAAAGTCTGGTTCCCACCCACACATCATCATCCGGAACTTCCTGTAAGGGCGCAGCACGCAAAACAAGGTCTGCCTGCGAAAGATCCTCGCCTTCGCCAAGGCCGGATTGCAGCAGGGAAAGGCGGATTTTCGGATTCAGCTGCCGGTATTCCGTCACACACTCCATGATGGAATCCAGCGCAGTGTAGCTCACGATCGTCAATTCACCCAGAATATCGTATCGATTTTGACGCACGGTTTCCAGCCCGCTGCGCAGGCTTTGCACCGACCGCTTTGCATAGGCATAAAATTCCTGCCCGTTTTTATTGATGCGCACGCGATTTCCCAACCGGTCAAACAGTTGTACGCCAACTTCTTTTTCAAGATTTTTAATGCTTTTGCTGAGCGCAGGCTGTGAAAGATGCAAAAAATCCGCTGCACCTGAAACACTTCCTATTCGGGCCAACGCCATAAAATATTCTATCTGCTTATAGTCCATGCATTTTCTCCTTACATAGCCTGCGCATTTTTCTGCTGTAGTATTCCTTTTGGTTATAGTCGCATACTTTTCAGGGCCTTGTCAAGTGGTTTTGCAGCCGATATAGTTAAATCAGCAGGAGCTCCCTCTTTTCCGCGCCTTGGCCGGGCGCGGGCAAATTATATGGTAAAGGAAGTTGCAAAATGAATCCTATCATTCTGGTTCTTATCGCATTCGTTTTTGTGGCAGTATTCCTGTGCTGGGGCATTATTCCCAGTGGCCTCACCTGCTTTACTGCGCTTTGTTTTTTATGGTTTACCGGCGTTCTTGACTTAAATGCCGCTTTCGGCAACTTTGTAAGCGGTTCCATCATCACCATGGTTGCCATGATGGTGGTTACTGCCGGCCTTTTGCGCACCAACCTGTTAAAGCACATTGTGCGGCTTACCACCACCGCCAAGGGCGGCGGCTTTCGCATTCTGCTTTTGGTTTCCATGCTGGTTCCGTTTTTGCTGTGCCAGTTTACCGGCGGCGTTACCGCTTTGATCACTGTGATCCCTTTGCTGCTGGCTTTGGCCGATGCCGCCAATGTACCCCACACAAGCCTGATCCTTCCTGCCTCCATCGGCGCACAGCTGGGCGTTGCTTTGTTTCCCGTGGGCATGAGCGCCAGTATGTTCATGCTGAAAAATCAGATTCTGGCAAACTGCGGCACCGATGCACAATTCGGCTATTGGGACCTGTGCCTTACCCGCCTGCCCGGTGCCGTGGCCAGTATGCTGTTTATTCTGTTTATCGGCTATAAATTTTTGCCCAAGCGCGAAGTGACCCTGAGCGAAGACCAGCAGGGAACTTTGAAGGACAGCACCCTTACTCCCCGCCAGGAAAAAGTTGCCTACGGCATTTTTATCATTACCATGCTGGGCATGATCTTTAATACGCTGATTCCCCTGAACCTGTATCAGGTGGCCGTGCTGGGCGCACTGGCCATGGTATTTTCGGGCACACTTTCCGAGCGTGAAGCATTCCAGTCGGTCAGCTGGCCCACCATCTTTATGGTTGCTTCCATGCTGGGCATCATCAACGGCCTTTCCGCCAGCGGTGCCGGAGATATTCTGGGCGAGTATGCCGCCAAGGTGATCAACGGCGACAACAGCACCTTCATGATCTGCGCGGTTTGCTTTGTTTTCTGCGTGATCATCACCCAGGTCATGGACAATACCACCGTTGTGAATGTTCTCACTCCTGTGGCTGTGATGGCCTGTATGAAGAGCGGCATCAATCCGCTGCCGGTCTGCGCCGCCATTGAGGTTTCGTCCATCACTTCGATCATGACCCCCATGGCCAGCCCCAGCACCGCCATGACCTACAGCATGGGCGGCTATACCATCAAGGAGATGGCAAAATTCTGTATTCCGGTAATTTTGATCCAGACTGTTGTCACGCTGGCTTGGCTGCCCATTTACTACGCATAAGCAGGAGGTATATTACATATCATGGCAAACGAATTCAACCCTGAGCTGCTGATGCCCATTGAGCCCGTGCAGCTTTTTGATGACTACTATTTTATCGGCAATCAGCTGGTGGGCTTTCATGTGCTGAAAACCAGCCAGGGTTTAGTGCTTTTTGAAGCTATGGACTGCAGCGATGCCTATGAAAAGTTTTTGCAGCCCGGCCTTGCCAAGCTGGGCCTGGCCAACGAAAAGATCCTGATGCTGTTTTTGACTCATGGCCATTTTGACCATTATCAAGGGGCCGACAGTGTGCGCTTGGCCTGCGGCTGTGAAGTTGCCCTCAGCAAGGAGGACTGCGCCTACATGGCATGGTGCGATGAAAATCGTGACAAAGCCCCCGAGCTGCCCCGCATTACGCACCTGATCCAAGGCGGCGATTCACTGTGCTTTGGCGATCACACCGTAGATGTGCTGGACGGCAAAGGCCACACGCCCGGATGCTTAAACTATTCGTTTGCTGTGCATGACGGCGGCGAAGAGCACCGCGTGATCATGGTAGGCGGCTACGGTGTGTTCGGCCCCGGCAATTATATCGGCAGCTACCCCTACACCACACAATGGGCTGTTGAACAGGCGCTGGATTTTGCCGCTTCGCAAACACGCACATGGGAATATGTAAAAGAACATCACTGCGATGTTTACCTGAACCCGCATCCGCATTTGTGCGATATGCTGGCGATAGCAGAAAAAAATAAGGCCCGCGCCCCCGGCCAGCCCAATGCTTTTGTGATCGGAGAGGAAGGCGTGCGCAAATGGCTGGTGGAGCGATTTGATGTATGCTTGCAAAGCGCCGCCGATTTTTCTGGTATTCGCAGCGCCTATCCTTCCAAAACGACCTGAGGCGATCCCCCCTCCTTACCGAAAGGCAGCCCCGGCGGAATTTTCCGCCGGAGCTGCCTTTGTTTTCATCGGGTCATTTTGTCAAAGATATCCACCAGCTCGTCGATCTGCTTGCCGGCGTCCTGTGCGGCCACGGCATCGGTCACACAGGACGCCATGTGGGCGCGCAGCACCTCGCGCGTGGCCTTGCGGATCAGTGCCTGACTGGCCAGCAGCTGGTTGGCCACATCCATGCAATAGCGATCCTCCTGGATCATGCGCAGCACGCTGTCCAGCTGGCCCTGCGCGGTGCGCACAAGGCGGGTCACCTTGTCATGGTCGGCAACCATGGCCTCAGCCCTCGATGCCGGTCACCTTATAACCGGCATCCGTCACGGCCTTGGTCAGGGCGGCATCCTCCAGCGAAGCGCCGCTCACCTTGGCGGTGCCGCTTTCCAGATCCACCTCCACAGCCGTGCCTGCAATGGCCTCCAGCGCGGTTTTTACATGGGCCACGCAGTGCTGGCACATCATGCCCTCGATATGAATGGTTTTGTTCATGGTAATTTCTCCTTCCGTAGTTTGGGTTTCGGGTGTATCTTCCACCGGCTTTTCTGCCGGGAGAGCCTTTGGGGGTTTGGGCTTGCGGCGGGCATCGTGCTTGGGGCTGTAGGGGTCAAACAGGTTGAGCCGCAGCGCGTTGGTGACCACGCAGAAGCTGGAAAGGCTCATGGCTGCCGCGCCGAACATGGGGTTGAGCAAAAGCCCGAAGGGCAGATACCACACACCGGCGGCCAAGGGAATGCCCACGCAGTTATAAAAGAATGCCCAGAACAGGTTTTCGTGAATGTTGCGCACAGTTTGGCGCGAAAGGCGAATGGCCGCCGCGGCGTCCCGCAGGCTGCCCTTCATCAGCACCACATCGGCGGCATCAATGGCCACATCTGCGCCTGCGCCGATGGCAATGCCCACATCCGCCCGGGTGAGGGCGGGGGCATCGTTGATGCCGTCGCCCACCATGGCCACCAGCCCTTCGGCGGCATAGCGGCGCACCACAGCCTCTTTGTCGGCGGGCAGCACATCAGCGATCACTTCGTCTGCGCCCACCTGTGCGCCAATGGCGTTTGCCGTGCGCCGGTTATCGCCCGTAAGCATCACCACCCGCAGGCCCATGCCCTGCATTTCGGCCACGGCAGCGGCGCTGTCGGCCTTTACCACATCGGCCACGGCCACAATGCCGCACAGCTCATCGCCCATGGCAAAATACAGCGGGGTTTTGCCCTGCTCGGCCAGCTGGGCGCCGCGCTGCTCCCACTCGGGGGTAAGCAGCCCGCGCCCGCGCATCAGGGCCATGCTGCCCCCCAGCGCAGGCAGCGAGTTGATCTCGGCCTGCACCCCGTGCCCGGGCAGTGCGCGGAAGTTCTGCACTTCCATGGGCTTAACGCCCTTTTGGGCGGCATATTCGGTCACCGCCTTGGCCAGCGGATGCTCGCTGGGGGTTTCCAGCGAAAGCGCCAGCGAAAGCAGTGCCTCGGGGCGAAGCCCCTGCACCGGGCTTACATCGGTCACCTGCGGTTTGCCCTCGGTGATGGTGCCGGTTTTATCCAGCACCACGGTGCCCACCCTGCCGGTGGTTTCCAGTGCGGCGGCGGTTTTAAACAAAATGCCTTTTTTTGCGCCCAGGCCGCTGGCCACCATAATGGCCACAGGCGTGGCCAGCCCCAGCGCGCACGGGCAGCTGATCACCAGCACGCTGATGGCCCGGGCCAGCACAAACCCGGCGCTGCGCCCGGCAGCGGCCCACACAATGGCCGTAAGCACCGCCAGCCCCAGCACACAGGGCACAAACACGGCGGCCACCCGGTCGGCCGTTTTGGCAATGGGGGCCTTGCCGCCCGCCGCATCCTCCACCATGCGAATGATCTGCTGAATGGTGGTATCCTGCCCCACCCGGCTGGCCTTGCAGGTCAGGAATCCGTTCTGGTTCATCGTGCCTGCGCTCACCATGCTGCCCGGCTGCTTATCCACGGGAATGCTTTCGCCGGTCAGCGCCGATTCATCCACCGCGCCGGTGCCCTCGGTCACCTTGCCGTCCACAGGAATGCTTTCGCCGGGGCGCACCACAAACACATCCCCCACCTGCACCTGCTCCACCGGCACCTTGACTTCCTGCCCGTTTTGCACCAGCGTGGCTGTTTTGGGGGCAAGATCCATCAGGCCGCGAATGGCGCTGGTGGTTTTGCCCTTGCTGTAGGCTTCCAGGGTTTTGCCCACCGTGATCAGCGAAAGGATCGTGGCGGCGCTTTCAAAATAATATTCATCCATATACGGCATGGCGGCCGCTGCGCCGCCCGCCGCCATGGCGCTGCTGGCCGCAAACAGCGCCCATGTGCTGTAGCCGAACGCTGCGCCTGCCCCCATGGCCACCAGCGTGTCCATGTTGGGCGCGCCGTGAACCAGACTGGTCACGCCGCTTACAAAGAATTTCTGGTTGATCACCATGATCGCCGCCGTGAGCAGCAGCTCGTAAATGCCCATGCTCACATGATTGCCCGCCAGAAAAGCGGGCAGCGGCCAGTTCCACAGCATGTGGCCCATGCTCACATACATCAGCGGCACCAGCAGCACCACGCTGGCCGCCAAACGGCGCACCAGGCGCGGGGTTTCCCTGTCCTGCAGGGCATCGGCGGTTTGCGCCTTGTCGGCGCTGCCCGGCGTTTCGGGCGCTGCGCCATAGCCCGCCTTTTCCACTGCCTCGCAGATGGCCGCCGCCGTGGCCGGGGCGCTGTATTCCACCTGCATACTGTTGGTAAGCAGGCTCACCGCCACGCTGCTTACGCCCTGCACGCCGTTTACGGCTTTTTCCACATGGCTGCTGCAGGCGGCGCAGGTCATGCCGGTAACGGAAAATCGTTCCATAAAAGCTCCTTTTGTGTTTTACTGCTCTTTCCCGGGGAAATACTTTCTCCCCACCACCCCCGGGGAGGGGGGTATCTATAGCGTTATTATATACTTTTGCGGGCAAAATGCAAGGGCTTTTTCCGTGCCGGGCATGGCGTTCTCCCGGGCGGTTTTTTTGAAAACGCCCTGTATTCCCGCATTTTCGGCATTTTTGCCTTTGAAAAAAGTACAAAAGTATATTATAATAGGTATATATCGTTTAAATCTTTCAAAAAGGAGTGTGGAGTCATGACCGATCCAATGTTTTCCCCCGGGCAGTGTGTGATCTACGGCGCAAACGGTGTGTGTACGGTAGATGGTGTGCGCGAGATGCAGCTGCCCTACGACGATGAAGCCCAAAGCTATTATGTGCTCAAACCTGCCAGCAAACCGGGCTCCACCATTTATGTGCCCATGGGCAACGAAACGCTGGTGGGGCGGCTGCGCCCGCTTTTGGATAAGGCCGGGCTGGACGATGTGCTGCAGCGTGTGAAGGGCCGCGAAATGCCCTGGCCTGAGGACCGCACGGCCCGCCATCAGGAATTCAACGCCCTGCTGGCCCGGCGCGATCAGGAAGAAATGTTGCTGATGCTGCGCTGCATTTATGCGCGCCGCCGCAGCCTGAAAAAAGCTGGCAAGCACCTGCCCGGCATGGATGATGATATTATGCACAGCTGCGAAAAGCTGCTGACGCAGGAATTTTCGCTGTGCCTGCAGATCCCCCCCGAGGAAGTGGGCGAGTATCTGCACAATGCGCTGGACAGCGATCCCTGCTGATGGCCCGCCGTGCAGGCGCTGTTTTTATAAAGGCGCTGCCTGCATAAAGAATTTATGCCCCGCTCTGCAGAGCGGGGCCTTTTTGCTGTTTTTCCGCCGGAAAGCAGGCGCCGGAAACGGCAAATTTCTGCCGCCGGTTTTTCCTGTGGCCCATTTTGTAAAATTCAACAGATTTTCTGTAAAAGCGCTTGTTTTTCTTGTGTTTCGCCTGTATAATAATGATGAATAATTATCCGCATTTTATGTGCGGTTTTACCTGATATTTTCTAAAAAGGGGGAGATGCCCATGCGACATAAGATCGGCACAGCGGCAGCCGCTGCATTGCTGGCCATGGCCATGGCCGCACCTGCCTGCGCACAGGGCCCCGAGATCACCGTGCAGCGCCCCGCCGCCAAGGGCGACACGCTGCAGGTAACGCTTTCCATTCAAGAGCCCAGCCAGAGCGCACACGCGCTTTTGTGCCGGCTTGGCTACGATAAAACGCAGCTGCAGCTGGAAAGCGCCGAGATTTTGCCGGGCAGCGGCAAGCAGGCCGGAAACACCAACGGCACCGCCAAAAACACCCGCACCGCCGGGGTGGTTTCGGTAGAATGGCACGATTTAGACAGCGCGTTCACAGGCGGCGAGGTGCTGCAGCTGCAGTTTACCGCGCTGTGTGATTTTACCGAAACCACGCTGGAAGTGCAGGATGTGCAACTGGCCGCCATGCAAAACGGCGCGGCCAAAAAGCTGACAGCCAAAACCGCAACTGCCACCGTGAGCGGCGGCATTCAGCCGGGAGATGCGGATCTGAACGGCTCTGTGGACACCGATGATCTGCTGCTGCTGCGCCGCGCATTGGCCGGGTTGGAGCCTATGCCCGGCTGCACCTTTGGCGCCGACGTAAACGGCAGCGGTGATGTGGACACAGACGATCTGCTTTTACTGCGCCGTGCATTGGCCGGGTTGGAAGAAATTTCCAACAGCAGCGGCGAATTTTCCTGCACGCTTTCTTAAGGCAGCACTGCCTTACCCTTTTGGCACAGCCTTCAAAACGATGTAAAGGATGGTGTACCCTATGAAACATATTCAAAGGATTTTTTCTTTCGTGATCAGCACTGCACTGGCCTGCAGCCTTGTGACCAACGCCTTTGCAGCCACCGGCACAGCCAAAGCAGCTGCGCCCGTTCCCACTATTACGCTCACCGCCGACAGCAGCACGGTGTCGGTGGGGGACACGGTTACTGTTTCACTGGCGATCGACGGCACCCAAAGCGGATTTGCCGCGTTAAAGGCTTCGCTGAATTATAACACCGATGCGTTTTCGCCCAGTGCAGTCACCAGCATCGACAATACCACCGCAAAAGGCTTTGGCGTAACTGAGCCTACCGTGAGCACTGCCGGCTTGACCGCCCTTGTGCTGGACAGCACCGAAAATTTAAAGGCCGCTTTTGACCCTGCCGTTACTTATACATTCAAGGCCACCCAAGCGGGCACCTTTGATTTTTCCGTCAGCGGCAGTGTGAGCGCGGTTGGCTGCACTGCCTCCAAGCTCAACAAGGCCTCCAAGATTTCTGTTGCCGTCAGCGCCAAGCCCCTTACGGCACAGCCGGTGCAAAATGCCAAGCTGCACGCCGAGTACGGCCATACTATGGGCGATCTGGCAAAGAGCATTCAACCCGGAGATTTTGTTCTGAAAAGCGGCGATACCGATGTGACCGGCACTGTTCAGGGCAAATGGAGCGCTGAAGCCCCCGATGCGATCCCCGCCGTTGGCACTGCCAGTGCCAAGTTCCTTTTCACACCCGAAAATTCCAACGAATACAGCACTGCCGAGGCCACCTTTGCTTTGGAGATCACCCCCAAAGCCGTTGCCCCCACGCTGTCTGTGGAGCCCGCCGAAAAAATGTATGACGGCAGCGCCGCTCTCACCGCCGATCAAAAGGCCGCACTTTCTCTGGACGGCGTGATGAAAGCCGATGAAGGCAAGGTTTCGGCTGTGATCGGCAGCATTGCCTACGATGCAGCCGACAGCGGCGAGCGCACCATCACGGCCAGCGGCATTGCGCTGACCGGCGACCAAAAGGGCAACTACAAATTGAGTGCCGATTCCTGCAAGGCCGATGGCAGCATTACGCCCTACACCGGCGAAGTGTCTGTGCAGGAGCATTTCAGCTCCCGCAGCTATACCGGCGCTGAGCAGCCCCTGCAGGAAAGTGAGCTGGTGCTGACCGCCAACGGCCAGACCCTGCAGCCTGATACCGATTATACGATCACTTATCCCCATGGCTGCACCGGCGCCGAAAACGCCGACACGGAAATTTCCTACACGCTCACCGGCAAGGGCAACTATGCAGGCTGCACCTTTACCAGCAGCACCGGCAAATTTACGATCCTTGCGCGCCCGCTGCCCACCGTGAAAACCGGCAGCAGCCTTGGCGATGCGATCAACGCTGTTTACCAGCAGGAGTACACCCTGCCCACGGTGAGCAACAATATTCTGAACGAAACCGATGCCGAGGGCACACTCTCGCTGCGCTATAAGCAGGGCAGCGGCGAATGGAGCGATAACGTTCCTACCATGCCCGGTGAATACGCCGTTGGCGTGTATTTTGAAAGCTCCACCGACAAATACAGCTCCGGTATGCTGAACGGCATCTCCACCACCCTGACCATTCAAAAGGCCGAGGGCAGCGGCAGCGTGACTGTGAGCCAAAGCTATGTTTACGGCGAGGCCATCACCCCGACGGCACAAGACGGCACCGGTGAGGTGAGCTACACCTACACCGGCCGAGATAACACCGACTATGCCGAGAGCGCCGCGGCCCCCACCAATGTGGGCAGCTACACCGTGACTGCCACCTTTGCCGAAACCGACACCCACAAGCCCCACACGGCCAAGGCTGATTTCAGCATCACCCCCAAGGGCATTGCGAAAGAGGACTTTACGCTGAGCCCCAGCGAGTTTACTTATAACGGCAGCGAACAAAAGCCCGCTGTTTTGGCTGCTGAGGGCCGCAAAATGGCCGAAGACACCGACTATACCGTAAGGTACCCTGATAAAAGCACCAACGCCGGTGACTATACGCTCACTGTGAGCGGCCAGGGCAACTACACCGGCAGCGTGGAATATTCTTACACGATCCACCGGGCCGAGGGCAGCGGCAGCGTGCACATGGCAGACTATGCCTATGGTGAAGCCGCCCCCGCCCCTGTGCCCGAAAGCGCCACCAACGGCACCGATCAGGTAAGCTACACCTACACGGGCCGAAACGGTACCGACTATGCTGAAAGCGCCGCGGCCCCCACCAAGGTGGGCAGCTACACCGTGACCGCTCGCTTTGCCGCAACCACAAACGCCACCGAATGCACGGCCACAGCCGATTTCAGCATTACGGCCAAGGGCCTTGTGGCGGATGACTTTACGCTGAGCGGCACTGAATTCACTTATACCGGCAGCGAGCAAAAGCCCGCCGTGTCGGTGGCCGAGGGCCGTGATCTGGCCGATGGCACCGACTATGCCGTAGAGTATCCCGATGCCAGCACCAACGCCGGTTCGTATAAAGTAACCGTGACCGGCAAGGGCAACTACACCGGCAGCGTGGAGCTTTCCTATAAGATCCTGCCTGCTGGCTACACCCTGCCCCAAAACGCCAGGATCGTGACCGAGCTGGCTGCATACCCCGCCAGCATTTACGCCGACCAGCCGCTTAACCACATCGGCCTGAAGGCCGAGGGTCTGCCCGAGGGCGTCCAGTTCGGCTGGAAAACAGGAGACACCAAGCTGGGCGCCAGCGTCGGCATCACCGGCTATGAAATCACCGTGAACCCCAACGATCCCAACTACCGCGCGGGCACTGCCACCGTGAGCGTAGCCCTTGCAAAAGCTATTGCCCCTGCCGACAGCAAGGAGGGCATCACCAACCAGCTGAGCATTTTTGCTGCTTCCATCAGCAAAACCGCCAGCGAAAACGGCACCCTGAAGGCCGGTGCTTCGGCGGATATTGCCAAGCTGACCCTTTCCGGCAAGCTTACCCCCAAAGAGCAGGACGATTTGAAGAGCGCCCACCTGAGCGATGCCGCCCTTTTGGCTGCACTGGACAAATCCGCTGAAAATGTGAAGGTTTCCACCCAGCTGAACAAGGGCGAAAAGTCTGCCCTGACCGGCCTTGAAATCACCACGGGCGGCAAGGCAGCCCTTGGTGCAGACAGCGGCACCGCCGCCTACACCGCCAAGGACATCACCCCCGAAAAGCCCGCCGACGGCCAGCTGATTGAGGTGGAGCTTTCGCTGGGCAGCGGCCAGCAGCCCGCTGTGCCGGTTTTGGTAAGCCTGAGCTTTAATGCCAAAAATGCAGACCCGAACGGCAAGTTCCAGGTGGTGCATAAGCACACCGAAACCGATGCCAGCAAGAATTTCACCACGCAGTATGACTGCCGGAGCGTAAGCAAATCGGGCGATACCGTGACCGTGCAGTTCCTGGCTGCCAGCTTCAGCAGCTTCAGCATTCAGTACACAGCCCCGGCCTCCGGCAGCAGCTCGTCCTCGTCCTCCAGCGCCACCCCCAAACCCGATGAACCGCAGCCGCAGCCCACGGCAACGCCTGCCCTGACCGCCAGCGAAACCACTTGGCTGGGCGGCTACGGCGCATTGCTGAACGCCAAGAGCGGCACCGCCCTTTCGCTGGATGTGACCGCCTGCGAATACCTGCCCGGCTACATTATCACCGGTGTGCAGAAAAGCGGTGTTACGCTGAACCTTACCACCCCCGCAGGCAAGCTGTGCCTGAGCCCCGCCGTGGCCAAGGCCATGAACGGCAGCTACAACTACACCTTTGCCGATGCCCTTGCCATTGCGGGCAAGGTGGCCGCAGCCGCAAAGCCTGCCGCCAGCCCTGCCCCGGTGAAGGACCCCACTGCTGCCAGCCCCACGCCCGCACCCACGCCGGTGCCCACCGCTGCGCCGCAGCCCACGCAGGCCCCCGCCCCGCAGCCCGAGGCTGAACCCCAGGAAAAGAGCCACAGCCCCCTGCCCATAGTGGCCGCTGTGCTTGTGGCCGCAGCCCTGCTGGCAGGCGGATATCTGGCCTACAACAGCGCCAGCCGCCGCAAGGCAATGCGCGATGTGTATGCCCCCAGCAAAAAGGTAAAGCTGAACCAAAACCAGAATAATGGCCTCAACCGCAAATAACGGCGGGCCGCCATCTTCCTGCCCGCCCCCGGCCATTTTCGGGGGCGGGCCCCTTTTTTTCACAGAACGAGGTGTTTTTCTATGTCTACCCAAAGTGCCGCCGCCAAAAAGCCGGACACCGTTTTGATGACCGAAGGCAGCATTTTTCGCAATATTTTGTTTTTTTCCGCCCCCTTGATCCTGGGCAACCTGCTGCAGCAAACCTACAACGCAGCGGATTCCATCATTGTGGGCAACTTTGTGGGCAGCAATGCGCTGGCCGCCGTGGGCTCCAGCACTTCGCTGATCTATCTGCTGATCGCCTTCAGCCAGGGGGCCAGCGTGGGCGCAAGCGTGATCGTTTCGCAGTATCTCGGTGCGCAGGAAGAAAAGCGTGTGCGCCTTTCGGTTCACACGGCGTTTGCCATTGCGGGCATTCTGGGCATTTTGCTCACCATTGGCGGGCTTTTGTTCAGCGGGCGTATTTTGGTGGCCATGCGCACCCCGCCCGAGGTTTTGCCCGATTCGGTGCGCTATCTGCAAATCTACTCCGCCGGGCTGATCTTCAATGTGATCTACAATATGGCGGCGGGCATTTTAAACGCAGCGGGAAATTCGCGCAAATCGCTGGGATATCTGGCCGCCGCCGCCGTGACCAATGTGGGGGCTGACCTGCTTTTGATCGGCGTGCTGGGCTGGGGCGTTACGGGCGCTGCCGTGGCCACCACCCTCAGCCAGGCGGTTTCCTGCGTGCTGGCCATGGGCTATCTGGTGCGTGTGCCGGCAGATTACCGCGTGCAGCCCGCCAGCGTGCGCATTCACCCCGGCATGGCAAAGCGCATTGTACAGGTGGGCCTGCCCACCGGCATTCAGAACATGGTGATCTCCCTTTCCAACATTCTGGTGCAGGCCAGTGTAAACGGCTTTGGCGCTGCCGCCATGGCAGGCTTTGGCGCATATCTGAAAATCGACGGATTCTGCGTGCTGCCCATGCTAAGCTTTGGCATGGCCATCACCACTTTTGTGGGCCAGAACTACGGCGCAGGCAAGCTGGAGCGCATGAAAAAGGGAATGTGGGTCACCATTGCCATGGGCATTGTGTACACCGCTGTGATGGCCGTGCTGCTGATTGCATTTGCCCACCCGCTGCTGGGGCTTTTCTGCCGCGACGAAGCCGTGATCGACTATGGTGTGCAGGCGCTGTGCATATTCTGCCCGTTCTACTGGCTGGCCGCCGTGATGCATGCGCTGGCCGGAACGGTGCGGGGCACCGGCAAAAGCATTCCGCCCATGCTGGCGCTGCTGTTTTCCATGTGCCTTTTCCGCATATTCTATCTGCAGGTCATTCTGCCGCATTTTGATACCATTTTCGGCATTTATATCCTGTATCCCATCAGCTGGGGCATGGGCATGGTGCTGATGATCCTGTATACCTGGAAAGGGCACTGGTGCCGCTATCAGGCCTGATGCCGCCCCGCCGAAAACCCATTTGATGCAAGGAGGCCCCCTGTATGAAGGAATTTTTCTATCTTTCGGCCGATGGCCGCACACAGATCCGCGCAGCCTGCTGGGAGCCGCCGTGTGCCCCGCGGGCGGTTTTGCAGTTCGTTCACGGTATGTACGAGCACATGGGCTGGTATGACCGCTTTGCCCGCTGGCTGGCCGCACAGGGCTTTCTGGTGGTGGGCAACGACCATCTGGGCCACGGCCTTTCGGTGGCGGGCGAAGAAAACCGGGGCTTTTTTGCCCAGCCCAACGGCAACGGCTGCGTGCTGCAGGATATTCACACCCTGCGCACCCTCACACAGAAAGATCACCCCCAGCTGCCCTATTTTATCCTGGGGCACAGCATGGGCAGCTTTTTGACCCGCCAGTATATCCAGCGCCACGGGCAGGGGCTGGCCGGGGCCATTATTATGGGCACCGGCAGCCAAAGCGCCCTCACGCTGCTGGCTGCCCGCACCATTGCCCGGCTTTCGGCCTGCGCCAAGGGCTGGAAAAGCCGCAGCGCCCTGCTGGACAAGCTGACCACCGGCGGCTTCAACCGGCGGTTTCAGCCCGTAAAAACCGGGTGCGAGTGGATCACAAGCGACGAAGAGATGGCCGCCAGCTATGGGCGTGACCCGCTGCGCTGCTTCCGCTTTACGGTGAACGCCTATGACAATATGTTTGTTTCCATCGGCGAGGCACAGTCGGCCCGGCGCATGAAGGGCATTCCCAAAAGCCTGCCCTTACTTTTGATCTCCGGCGAGTGTGACCCTGTGGGCGGCTTTGGCAAGGGGGTTCGGGCGGCCTATGCGCGCTATCAGGCGGCAGGCTTGCAGCAGGTTCGCTGCCTGCTTTACCCCGGCTGCCGCCATGAACTGCTGAACGAAGTAAACCGCGAAACCGTATACGCCGACCTGCTGGATTGGATGAACGCCCACATGGCAGCGGGCCAAAGCGGATAAACCCCAGCTCTATTTTATTCCGCCGCGCGGGCGGGGCAAAAGCCCCGCCCGCTTTGTGTTTTTTCCGGCGCAGCGGCTTTTGCACGAATGACTTTTCTTTTTGGGGCGGGTGCTATATAATAGAGTAGAATATACGCCAAAAAAGAAGGTGCCTCATGCCCAGCCAAAACCCCGGTTTTCTGCCCAGCGTGCTGCTGATCCACAACCACTACCGCATTCCGGGCGGTGAAGATACCGTTTTTTCTGCCGAGCGGGATCTTTTGCAAAGCCACGGCCACCGTGTGATCGTTTATGAGCGCACCAATGCCGAGCCTGCGGGCGCATGGCAAAAGCTCACCATGGCGCTTTCGGCGCTGTACAACCGCCGTGCAGCCCGTGAGGTGCGCGCGCTGATCCGCCGCGAAAAGCCGGACATCGTGCATATCCACAACACCCTATTGTGCATCAGCCCCAGCGTGTTTCGCGCCGCCAAGGCCGAGGGCGTGCCCGTGGTGATGACCCTGCACAACTTTCGGCTTTTGTGCCCCAACGGCATTCTGATGCGCGGCGGCCATATCTGTGAGGATTGCCCGCAGCGCGGCCTTTTGTGTGCCGTAAAGCACAAGTGTTACCGCGGCAGCACCGCCCAAAGCCTTGTGGTGGCCGCCATGCTGGCCCTGCACCGCCGCCTGGGCACGTGGCAGGGCGTGTGGGCCATTGCCCCCACCGAGTTTGACCGTGAAAAATTTTTACAATATAACCGGAAGCTGAAGCTGCTCACCCCTGAGCGCCTGCTGATAAAACCCCACGCCGCAGCCTGTGCTGTGCGGCCGCCGCTGCCCATATCCCAGCGGCGAGGCTGGCTGTTTGCCGGGCGTTTGGAGGAATTAAAGGGCATTCTGCCGCTGCTGCAGGCATGGAAGCTGCTTGCGTGGAACGAGCCGCTGTTTGTGGCGGGCGATGGCCCCCAAAGCACCCAATGCAGCTTTTTTGCCCACACCAACGACTTGGAGAATGTGCGGCTTCTGGGCCGCCTTGCCCCCGAGGTGCTCACCGAGTATCAGCGCCGCGTAAAAGCGGTGATCGTGCCCAGCCTTTGCTACGAAAGCTTTGGCTTGGCCGCCGCCGAAAGCCTGATGCAGGGCACGCCGGTGCTGGGCAGTGATCTGGGCAACATTGGGGCCATGATCCGGCCCGGGCAAAACGGCCTGCGCTTTGCCGCCGGAGACCCCCGGGCAATGGCCGAGGCCGTGCAGAAGCTGAACGAACTGCTGCCCACGCTGTGCCCCACGGCAATCCAGAGCCATGCCGCCGCGCAGTTTGCCCCCCAGCAAAACTACCATGCACTTTTGCAAATTTATCGCCGCGCCCTGCAGGCGCAACAGGAGGAGCCATGAACCAGCTTTACCGCGCTTTGCATATGCCGCCCCTGCGCCTTGTTCGCAAGCTGATGGGCCACAAGGAGATCTACACCATCGGCTGGCGGCGCTTTGTGCCCGGCGAGTCGCTGCCCGAAACCGGGGCAGGGGAGTTCACCCCCATGCCCTACAGCCCCGACTACTGGTATGCCGACCCCATGCTGTTTGAGGAAAACGGCGAGCATTGGCTGTTTTGCGAAGCCTATGACCGCCGCACCCACAAGGGGCTTTTGGCCGTGAGCCGCCTCACCGATGAAGGCCCCGAAACGCCGGTGCCCATTTTGGAAAAAGAGTTTCATCTTTCCTTTCCCAATGTGTTCCGCTGGCGGGGCGAAATCTGGATGCTGCCCGAAACCGGCAACGACCATAGCCTGTGCCTGTACAAATGCGTTTCGTTTCCCTATCAGTGGCAGCAGGCCGCCCGTTTTGCGCTGGGCGAGGAAGTGTGCGATGCCATTGTGAACCGCGCCGATGACGAGGCGCTGGAAATTCAGGCCAGCGTTACACTGCCTGCCGACCAGCTGCAGGTGCAGTACCGCCGCTACACCCTTTCGGGCGCGGAGGGCCATTTTGCCCTTGCCCCCCACGAGGATTTCAACCGCGCCCAGCTTTGGAATTATACCGACCGCAGCGCCGGGCCCATCACCCAGGTGGGGCAAAACCGCTGGCGCTGCGCCCAGCTCAGCACCGATGTGGACTACGGCGTTTCCATTCAGTTCTGGAAGCTGACCGACCATGCCGAAACGCCGGACAAGCTGGTGACCGTGCGCGATGTTTCCCTTGCGGGCATTGCGCGCAGCCGGTACATCGGCACCCACACCTACGGCCACGACAGCCGCTACGAAATTATTGATATGCGGTATTTAAAGTAAGGAGCCACGATGATGCACATTGCCATTTTGCAGATCTACTGCGGTGCTTCCGGCCAATTTGGCAGCTATAACTGTCAGGAGGTGGGCCTTGCCAAGTCCTTTGCCGCACTGGGGCATCGCTGCACCGTGGCATACCCCGACACCATGGCCGAGGCCGCCGAGGAGCGCTGTGTGCGCCTTTGCCCCGGGGCGCAGGCACTGTTTTTGCCCGCCAAGGGGCTGGGGGTACACGCTTTTTATAATCTGGATTTCCTGTGCCGTCTGGGCGTGGATCAGGTGCTGCTGCTGGCCGACAACCATCTTTTTGCGCCCGCAGTGCATCGCTTTTGCCGCGCCCACGGCATTGCCTGCGCCAACTATATCGGCGCGCTGAAAAGCGACAGCCATAACGCCGCCAAGCGCTTTGTCATGGATTTTCTGGCCCGGCGAAACCTGCGCTGTTTTCAGCAAAGCGTCACCTTTGCCAAAACCCCGGCCATTGCCGCCATGCTGAGCGCCCATGGGGTGAAGGCGCAGCTGGCCCCCGTGGGGCTGGACCTTTCCATCATTCCACCCGTGCCGGGCACCAAGGCCCAGGTGCGCGCACGGCTGGGCCTTGCACAGAGCGGACTGCTGCTTTTGTATGTGGGCCGGCTGGACCCCTTTAAGCGGCCTTTGGATATGGCCGAGGTGCTTTCGGCCTGCCCGGCAGACACCCGCCTTGTGTGCATTGGCAAAGGCGAGCTTTCCGCCGCACTGGCCCGCCGCTTTGAAGAACTGGGCCTTGCCGACCGCGTGACCATGATCGCCGCCCTGCCCAACGAGCAGGTGCAGCCCTATTACCACGCGGCGGATGCCTTTTTGAATTTTAACGACCACGAGATCTTTGGCATGAGCATTCTGGAAGCCCTGTATGCAGGCTGCCCCGTGATCGCACGCCACGCCCCCGGGCCGGATCTGATCGTGCAGCCGGGCAAAACCGGATTTCTTGTAACCGACACCGCCGAGTATGCCCCCGCCCTGCAGCGCCTTGCCCCCGCCATGGGCCCCGCCGCCCACCAAAGCGTGCTGGAGCGTTTTCAGTGGCAGGCCACGGCGCAGACCATGCTGGCAAAATGGGAGGAGGCGCATCATGGATAACCACGGTTTTTTGGTGCAGCGCTTGCGCGATGTGGTGAAAACCACCACCTTTTACAGCAAATATGCAGGCTTTGGCCTGCTGAACGAAGAGCAGGGAAACCGGGCCATTGCCCAGCGCCTGCACAGCGAAGCGCCGTTTCTGGCCCTGCGCGCCGGTGCCACCGAAATGCGCTGCCTTGCCGAGCATCTGCACGGCGGGGCGCATTTTTCCGAAAAGATCCGGCAGGATATTTCGGCGCTGAGCGGTGTGTTTTCCAACGATGATGCCTCGCTGCACCGCTTTTGCGAGGTGTATCATCAGGCCATGCTGCAGGCCGATCTGCTGGCCGTATGGGATGTGGGCGCCGAGCGCCGCGTGGCCGGAGAACTGCGCCGGGCCGGGCACACACAGTTTTTGCGCATTCGCAGTCTGGAGCCCTATTATTTTGCCCGGCCGTGGAGCGAGGCCCTGGCCGGAAAGCGCGTTTTGGTGGTGCATCCCTTTGCCCAGAGCATCCGCAGCCAGTATCAGCGCCGAAGCGAACTCTTTCCGGGCAAAACCGTGCTGCCGGAATTTGCAGAGCTCACGGTGATCCCCGCTGTGCAAAGCATTGCGGGGGAAAAGCCGCCCTTTGATACCTGGTTTGATGCGCTGGCCTTCATGCAGCGCCAGATCGATGCCGCCGATTTTGAGGTGGCGCTCATCGGGGCAGGGGCCTACGGCCTGCCGCTGGCCGCCTATTGCCGCAGCCTTGGCAAGCAGGCCATTCAAACCAGCGGTGCCACACAGATCCTGTTTGGCATCAAGGGCCGCCGGTGGGACGATCACCCCGTGATCGGCAAGCTTTACAACGATGCCTGGGTGCGCCCTGCCCCCAGCGAGACCCCCAAAGCCCAGAATGTGGTGGAGGGCGGCAGCTACTGGTAAAGGAGTAATTTTTCCATGAAAATTCTGATGATCGGCAGCCTGCTCACCGTGAACGGCGGCGTGCAGCAATACATTCGCAACCTGCTGCTGCACATGGATCTTACGCGCTATCCGGTGGATCTTTTGGCCACCCCCGCGCCGCAGGGCGTGGCCAGCGGCCGGGAAGAACTGGAAAAAGCCGGTGTGCGCATTTTGGAAATGCCGGACGGCGACAAAGCCCGCCTGCCGTTTTATCCCGGTTTTTTCCGTGACCACCCGGATTATGACATCATTCACATGATGACCACCAGCAAGATCAACGCCGTTTCGGCCTGCATCATCAAGGCCTGCTGCCCCAAGGCAAAGCTGATTTTGCACAGCCACATCGTGTATCCGCCCATGACGCTTTCGTGGCACATTGCCCACCGGCTGTATCAGGCCAGCGGCGATTATTTTTTGGGCTGCAGCGTGGCCGCCGGGCAGTTTGTGTTTGGCAGCCGCATTCACCAAAAGCCCAATTTTGCGGTGGCCTGCAACGCAGTGGACCAAACCCGCTTTTATGCCAACGCCGCCGCACGCAGCGCCCTGCGCGCCGAGTACGGCATTTTGCCCAGCCAAAAGCTGGCCGGGTTTGTGGGGCGCTACAACCACCAAAAGCGCATTCCCATGATTTTGGAAATTTTTTCTCTGCTGCATCAAAAAGACCCCGCATGGCGGCTGATGCTGGTGGGCGGCGGCGAAGACCAGCCGCAGGTGGATGCCAAAATCCGCGCACTGGGCATCGGCCCATGGGTGATTCAGGCCGGTGTGCGCACCAATGTGCCGGATTACTACAATGCGTTTGACTGTTTTCTGATGCCCAGCGAGTTTGAGGGCAGCCCCATCACACTGGTGGAAGCCCAGGGCTGCGGCCTGCGGTGCTTTGCCTCCACCAGCGTGCCGCCGGATGGTGCTGTGACCGATCTTGTGCAGTTTTTGCCCGAGGGCAGCGCCCCTGCGCTGTGGGCCGACACCGTGCAAAGCGCCATCACCCCCGGCAACCACCCCGATGCATGGCCCGCGCTGACCGCCGCCGGATACGAGCAGAACGCCGCCGCCAAGGCCATGCAGGCGCTGTACGATTCGCTTGTTTTGTAACGGCGGGGCCTTGCAGGGCAGTAATTTTGCCCCTTCGTTCTTGTAACGTTTTCTTGTTTTATACTAATTGTATATTATTTTACTTTATTCCCACCGGGAGGTTCTCATGGAGCAGCAAATCCAGCCTAAATTCAGTGTGATCGTGCCGGTTTACAATGTGGCCGCCTATCTTTCCCAGTGCGTGGGCAGCGTGCTTTCGCAGCGCGCCAGTCTGGAATGCATTCTGGTGGACGATGGCAGCACCGACCAAAGCCCCGCCATGTGTGATGCCTTTGCCGAATGCGATGCACGGGTGCGGGTGATCCATCAGGACAACCGCGGCCTTGCCGGGGCACGCATCACCGGCATGAACGCCGCCCGGGGCGAGTGGCTGCTGTTTCTGGACAGCGACGACTACTGGCCCGAGGCCATGCTGGAGCATCTGGAAGCCGATATGCAGAAAAATCCCGGCTTTGATCTGTACATTGGGCGCTATCTTGAGCTGGATGAATCCACCGGCAGCATTGCCCCGCCCAGCGAGGTGCATCTGGTGCCCGGCGCTTTTCAAAGCGAAAGCTATGCCGAGCGTGTGCGCCGCTTTTACGACAGCGCCCACTGGAGCGTGTGGAAGCTGGTGCTGCGGCGCGAATTTGCCAGCACCCACGGCATTCAGTTTTTGCAGCCGGTGATCTACGCCGAGGATATGCCCTTTGATCTTGAGCTTTTGCGCCACGCCCGCCGGATGTGCTTTGTGGAAACCGTGATGGTGATCTATCGCGCCAATCGCAAGGGCAGCCTGATGAATGTGAACACGCCCAAGCATTTTCAGGGCATTCTGGCCAGCTATCGGCATTTTGACGGCCTGCGCAGCACGCTTTCCCCCCAGGAGGAGGCCGAGATCTTTGCGCGCCTTGCCAACAGCTTTTGGCCGGATGTGCGCGGGGCCAGCGCCCAAAGCAAGGCCGTGCGCCGTGCCTGCGCACCGCTGATTTTGCAGCTGAAGCCCCTGTGGAAGCTGGGCAGCCAGTGCCGGGGCCGTTTGGATTGGAGCCTATACCGCATTGTACTGTGCGTTTTCGGCCCGCGCACCGCGCTGGCACTGGGCAGTATCGTGCAAAAAAGAAAAAAGTGAGGATGCCGCCATGAATCAAACCGTTGCCGAAGTAATGGGCGGGCTGGGCAATCAGATGTTCATCTATGCCTTTGCCCGGGCACAGCAGCTGGCCTATGGCGGGCGCTGTGTTCTGGTGGACCGGCAGGACGGCCCGGTGGCGCACGCCGTGTGCGCGCTGCAGCTGCTGTGCATTTCCCCCGAGGTGGAAATTTGCCGGGATGCCGATTATATGAAAACCGCCCTGCCGCTGCCCAACGCACTGCGCAGCCTGGCGCTGCGCCACGAAACCAAGCGCGGCGGCATGATGAGCCGTGACTGGAGTGGCTTTGAGCGCCGCATTTGCCCTATCCTGAATCGGTTCGGCGTACATTTTGCCACCGAGGGGTATCTTGCCTGCCGCCGCAGCACCCAAAACCTGCTGGCGTGGGGCTATTTTCAGGGCGAGGAATATTTTGTTCCTTATACCGAAACCATTCGGCGCGAGCTTCGCCCCCGCCCCGAAAACATTCCGCAAAACGAGTTTGCCGCCGCGCTGGCTGAGGCCAACCGGGCAGGGCGCACCGTGTGCGTTCACGCCCGCCGCGGCGATTATCTGAAGCCCGAAAACGCTGCGCTGCAGGTGTGTACGCCCGATTATTACCGCCGGGCGCTGGCCGCTGCCGCCGCCGCGCTGCCCGGGGCCACCTTTGTGTTTTTCAGCGATGACCCCGACTGGGTGCGCGAAAACCTGCAGGTACCGGGCCAAAAAACGCTTTATGCCCCCGCCGGGGGCACCGCCGTGGGCGATCTGGCGCTGATGCAGCAGTGCAGCGATTTTATTATGAGCAACAGCACCTACAGCTGGTGGGCCCAGTATCTGGGCTCGGCCCCGCAAAAGCAGGTGTTTGCGCCCTGCCGCTGGTATGCAGGCGGCAAGCAGACCGCCCTGTATCAGCCCTTCTGGCATTTGATCGAAACCAACCCCGAATGAGGTATCTACTTTGCGAAGCAAAAAAACACTCATCAACAGTGCCTATTCGCTGGGCGCTTACATCATTCTGTTTCTTCTCACGCTGGCCACACGCCGCCTGTTTGTAACCAATTTCGACGAAAACCTGCTGGGCTATGCAGGCGTGATCGAAAACATTTTCGGCCTTCTGGCGGTCACCGAAATGGGCGTGGGCAGCGTGATCACCTATCACCTGTATCAGGAGCTTGGCGAGGGCAGCCGTGAGCGGGTGAGCCTGTATATGTCGCTGTACCGCAAGGCATATCAGTGCATCGGCTTTGTGATCAGCGTGTTTGCCGTGGTGCTGCTGCCATTTTTGCCTCTGGTGTTCCGCGACGGCACCACCGACTGGCGGGCGGTATATGTGATTTACTGCCTGCAGGTGGCCAACACGCTTTCCACCTATTTTTTATCCTTCCGCCGCATTTTATACACCACCGAGCAGCGCGGCTATATCTGCACCCGCATTGACCTTGCGGGCAACCTGTTTGTGATTTTTTCCCGCCTTGCCATTGCCGCATGGTGGCCGAACTACTTTGCCTATTACGGCGTTACCACGCTGGCAGCCATTGCCTGCAATCTGGCCGTGGCCGTGCGCTACCGCCGCGACTACCCCGATATTGTAAACCGCAGGGTCACCTGGCAGGATTTCAAGGATCTGGGGATGCTGCACGATGTGAAAACCTATATCGTACACCGGCTTTCCAACGCCTTGTACGGCAGCGTGGACAATATCGTGATCTCCAGCCTGCTGGGCACGGCGGTGGTGAGCCGCATGACCAACTATTCCACCATCAGCACCAAGATCACCGATCTGTACAACAAAGTGCTGGACGGCTTTGCCGCAGGCATCGGCAATCTGGTGTATGACAAGGAAGCCCGTTCCCGCAGCGAAAAAATTTTTTGGGGGCTGGATCTTTTCAGCTATTTCATTGCCAGCTTTACGGCGGTGGCCTATCTGTGCCTGCTGCAGCCCTTTATCCATGTGTGGATGCCCAGCGATTCCTGGCTTTTGCCCATGAGCTATGTGGTGTTTTTCTCCCTCAACGAATATGTGGGCTGGAATCACCGTATGCTGGGCAGCTTCCGCGGTGTTTTGGGCAAGTTTGAGCTGGACATGGGCTTTATGGTGGCCAGCGCCCTCACCAATGTGGTGCTCAGCTTTGTGCTGGTGTGGCAGTTCGGGCTGGGCGGCGTGGTGGCCGCCACCGTAGCGGCGCACTGCCTGATGTGGTTTGGCCGTGTGCGTGTGGTGTTCGGCGAATATCTGCCGGGGCTGCTGGGCGCGTATGTGCGCAAGCAGCTGCTGCGCACCACGGTGCTGGCCGGTGAAATGCTGGCCGCCGCTGCTCTGTGCAGCCAGATCAACGCCCGGTTCACAGCTTTCGGCGGCCTGGCCGCACTGGTGCTGGACGGCTGCGTGGCCATGGTGCTGCCCAATGCCATCAACGCCGTTTTGTTTTTGCCGACCTCCGATGCCGTTTGGCTGCGCGAAAAGGCAGCCGGTATGCTGGGCGCTGTGCGCGCCCGATTCCAAAAAGGGGAGTGAGCCTGCGTGCAAAAAGTTGCTGTTTTTTATGTTGTCACCGGCAAATATCTGGTTTTCTGGCCGGATTTTCTGGCCACCGCCGAGCAGGCCCTGCTGCCCGGGTGTGAGGTGCATTATTTTGTGTTCACCGATGCCGATGCCCTGCCCGGGCAAAACGGCGTTTGCCCGCCGCTGAGCGAAAAGGCGCTCGCTGCGCTGGGCGGCAAGGCCCCTGCAGGCGCGCCGGCACAAAACCCGGCCACGCTGGCAAGCCGCATTCACCGCATTGAGCAGGAGGCTTATCCCTGGCCCTACGCCACGCTCAAGCGGTTTCATATGTTCCGCCCGCTGCTGCCGGTGCTGGCTGAACAGGGCTTTTCCGCAGCCTATTTTTTGAATGCCAACTATCTGGTTGCGCGCACCGTGGCCCCGCAGGAGCTGCTGCCCGCCGCCCCCAACGAGCTGGTGCTGTGCCTGCACCCGGGCTACTACACGCAAAAGCCCCTCTTTTTCCCGTATGACCGCACCCCCCTGTGCCGCGCCTATATTCCGTATACCAAGGGCGAGCATTATGTGTGCGGCGGCACCAACGGCGGCAGTCTGGCGGCCTATGCCCGGCTGATCGAAACGCTGGACGACCGTGTGGAGGCCGACCTTGCCGACGGCATCATTGCCCGCTGGCATGACGAAAGCCAGCTGAACCGCTATTTGCTGGACACGCAGGACCCCGTGCGCCTGCTTTCGCCAGCCTTCTGCCGCCCCGAGGGCTGGGCGGATTTTCCGTATGAGCCTGCTTTTCTGGTGCGTGAAAAAAGTAACTGGCTGGATGTGGCCAGCGTAAAGGGCGCCAAAAAGCCGGAGCATTTTTTGGCGCACAAGGCAAGGGCCCAGTGGGAAAAGCTGCAGCCCTATCTGTGCCTTGCCCGCGACACGCTGCTGCACAGGTAACGGGTCATCTATCCCTGCGGCCGGGCCTGTTGTCTGTTTTAAAACCGTTTTTCTTTAGAGTATAAAAGGCGGGTGGTTTTTATAAAAACCGTTGTATGGTATCGGCGTACCGGCTTCAGATTGTTTGCTGTGACGATGCTTTTGATTCTGCTGCCCATGCTGATTTTTTGGAACTATACGCTGGATTCCTCCCGCCGGGCCGTACAGACGCAATATGCTGAGCGTATGCACACCGGCCTTTACGGCACTTCCTTGATGATGCAGAGTTTAATGGAAGAAGTTGGTTCTCTTGGGCGTGAGATCAGCCGGGATGAAGCTCTTTTAACAGCCGTGCAAAACTACGAACAGGGTTTTGCCTCTCAGACTGAGCGCCATTCGGCCCGCTGCCGTATTTCACTGCTTCTCAACGAATATGCAGCCCAGCAAAATATTGTGGACTCCATTTTTCTGTATTTTCCCAGCTGTAAAAGCATCGTTTCCATGCTGCCGGAGCACAAAGAAAGCTGTTATCCCGATGCTTATGCTGTTTATTTCCATGACCTGTATTTTAACCAGATGTCCTCCACGCTGGAATGGCGTATGCTGCCGCAGCCAGACGGCTCCCGCCGCCTCTCATTGCTTCGACCGTTGGGTTCTCTTTCCGGCTGCACACTGATTTGCAGTGTGCGTGACTCTGCCTGGAAAGCAGCCTTTTCCGGCTTGGTCAGCGAGGATGCCTCCTGCGTGATCGCCGATTTTGACGGCAATATCGTATACGGCCTTTCCGCCGGGCAGGAGATCGGCGGCAGCATCGGTGCCAACAGCCCCTATGCCGAGGCTGTGTCCTCGCTGGCGGAATCGGGGCATTATTTCTGCGAAACGCCAGCGGGTTCTCAGCTGGTGGCTTACTATACATCGGTGGAAAGCGCTTTCAAATATCTGATGATGGTTCCGCAAAGCAGCATTGCTTTTACACATGGCCTGCAGCCCCGGTTTTATCTTTTGCTGACTCTCAGCGGGCTTTTAAGCCTGGCTGTAAGCAATCTGATTTTAAACCGTTCTTTGGTACACCCGCTGCACCAGTTGGGTTCGTATATGAACAACAGCCGCAGCGGTCAGATCATGCCGATCCCGGCACGCACCCAGCCGGACGAACCGGGCGTTTTGTTTGACTGCTATAACGCCATGGTTGCCCGGCAGCAGCAGCTGTTGGACGAAGTGAACATTCAACAGCTGCTGCGCCAGCAAACCCAGCTGAATTATCTGCAATCGCAGATGGACGAACATTTTCTGTTCAACACCCTGAATACGATCTACAGCGAAGCCTGCCACGAAAACGCACCGCATTCTGCCCAGATGCTTCTTGTTCTTTCGCGCTATTTCCGTTTCAGCCTATCCTATGGCCGCGAAAAGCTGCCCCTGAATGAGATTGCGGATCTTTTGCGGCTGTACCTGCAGCTGCAAAAAATGCGTTTTGGCTCCGGTTTTGTTTGCCATATGCACACCTTCCCGGAAATGGGCCAGTATACCGCGCTGAAATATCTGTTTCAGCCTCTGGTGGAAAATGCCATCGTACACGGATTTGAAAAAAATCCCGGCGGACACACCATTCTGATCCTGTTTGAAAAAGAAAACGACCAAATGCGCTTCACCGTGCAGGATGATGGCAAGGGAATGCAGCCGCAGGCACTTGCCGAACTGCGAGCCATCGTAAACAGCCGGGCCGGTGTTTCGTCCCCCGGCCGCGGATATGCCTTGCAGAACATTCACGAACAGCTGTGCCTCACTTATGGCGAGCGGGATATTTTGTTGGAAAGCGGGCCTGAGGGCGGCATGAAGGTTTCGTTCTGCATTCCCTTGGAGAAAGGAGAATCCTTTTCGTGAAGCACTATTCTTTGATGGTTGCAGATGACGAAGAATCTGCTCAGCGCCATATTTTAGAGGACATTTCCTGGGAAACGCTCGGTGTGGGGCCGCTTTACGCCGTGTCTGACGGTGCGGCTGCACTGCGGGAGATCCCCCTTGTAAAGCCGGATATTTTAATTTTGGATATCCGAATGCCGCACATTACCGGAACGGAGCTTTTAGAACATTTGGCAACCGCTGCCCATCGCCCATGCGTAATTGCTCTCAGCGGCTACAGCGATTTTGAGGCAGCCCGTAAAATGCTCTCAAGCGGGATCGTAGTGGAATATCTGTTGAAGCCTGCCTCGGAGGATCAGCTTTTTGAAGCGGTGTATAAATGTATTGAGCGCATTGAAGGCTCCCTGTCTCACCCCGCTTGTGCCGCACCGCAGACGGCTGCAAAGCTGCCCGATGCCAACGACTGTTCCGAACGCCCCAGTGCCGCCAAAGCCGCCATGGTGCGAAGTGTAAAATCCTATATCGAGCAGCATTATGCGGAACGAGTTACTTTGGCTTTGGCTGCACAGCAAATTTTCGTCAATGCCAGCTATCTTTCAAAAATCTTTGCTGAGGTAGAGCCTATGGGCTTTGCCGACTATCTGTGCGCTGTGCGGATCGACCATGCAAAAGAGCTTTTAAAAGACTACACCTTGCGCATTTACGAAATTGCCGAGCGGGTAGGGTATCAGGATGTAAAGCATTTTATGAAAACCTTTAAAAAGCGTGAAAACATGACCCCCAGCGAATATCGTGAACTGCACCTGCTGGATTTCTGATAAAGATAACACACCAAATAAAAAGATTGCCCCATTTTTCAAAGACTGCAGGTTCGCTATAATAAAGCCATCAGGAAGGGAGAGCTTCGTGAAATATGGTATTTCTGCCTTGGCTTTGGCCGCCGTGCTGGCACTGAGTGCCTGCGCGCAGCCTGTTGACAGCCAGAGCGTTACACCCGCCTGCTGCAAAATCGGCATCAGTTTTCCCACCACAGAGCTTGCCTATCGGCAGAAAATGCTGGATCTTCTAAAGCAATATGATCAGGCACACCCCGAGGTAGAGTTTCTGATTTATGATGGCGAAAGCAGCCAGCAAAAGCAAAACCGCGATATGCTGGATATGCTGGAAAACTCCGTGCAGGGCATCATTTTGATTCCCTTTACCATGGAGGGGCCGATTCCCGTGATCCATTATGCCAATGAAAAAAATGTTCCCGTGCTCACGCTCGACAACGATGTGCTGCACTCGGCCACTGCGCGTACCATTGGCTATGTGGGATCGGATCATCAGGAAATGGGGCGGCAGGCGGCAGAGCTTTTGCTGCGATCACTGCAGGCAAGGTTTCCGCAAGACAAACAGTGGAATGTGCTTTACCTCACCGGTATCGCCGATTCCTCCGGCGCTGTTGACCGCAACACCGGCATCTGCTCTGTGCTGGATGCCGATCCGCGCATACGCGTGATCGGCACCTACAACGGCCAATTTACAAGCCGGCAGGCACAAAGCATTCTGGAGGATTGTTTGCAGGTGTATCCTGCCATTCACGGCATTATTTGTCAGAACGATCTGATGGCTGAGGGCTGTTTGGGTGCTTTGGAGAACGCCGGGCTGAGTGGCAGGATCGCTGTGGTAGGCATTGACGGCCAGCGTTCTGTTGTGCAGGCTATTGCGGATCAGCGCATGGACGGCACTGTGTGGCAAGACCCCACCATGGCCGTTGCCGCTGCCGACCGCTTGCTGGAAGCCTTGCAGCAGAAAACGCTGTCCGGCAATCTTTACACCGATATTGCCGCTTTGGACAGCACCAATGCACAGGAATATCTAAACGAAGGACTCTCCTGGTAATTGTATTTTTAAACCGCGAAAGGAGAATCTCACATGAATGCAAAACGCATGACCGCCCTCTTTACCTGCGGCGCAGCCGCTGCGGCTCTTACCGCCTGCTCCTCCGGCGCTGCTTCCAGTGCAGCCCCGGCTTCTTCGGCTCAGCCTGAAAGCGCCGCTGTTTCCAATGTTCCTGAACAGGTGGCTTCCGGCGAGGAGGTATTGTTTTCCGACATCAATCTGGAAGGCTATCAGTATGTAGATATCTCTCACCTGGTAGAGGCCGAAATGCCCGCCGACCCCGCTTTGAAGCTGCCGGAATTGGATTTCTTCAGCGAGATTGGCAAGGACGATGCCTTATACAATCTGGAAGTCGTCAGCTACTGCCCCCATACCGGCACACACATGGACGCCCCCTTCCATGTGTTGGAGCAGGAAGGAACGATCGAGTCTGTTGATCCAACCGTACTGATCGGCCCCGCCTGCATCATTCGTTTGGATGTAGACGGCGATTACGAGATCACTATGGACGATGTAAAGAATTGGGAAGCCGAGCACGGTGAAATCCAGCCCGGGGAAGCCGTTCTGTTTGACACCAATCACGATTTGATCTGGGAAAGCGACCCGCAGGAATATATTACCAACTATCCCCATCTGATCGCCGAAACCGCTGAATATCTGGTAGAAAAGGGCGCTCGTTTTGTGGGCTGCGAGGCGATCTCTCCCGACACCTCTGAGCCTGTTTGCCATAAGATCCTTCTTGGCGGCGGCACTGAGGTTGTAGAAAATGTGTGCAATCTGGATCAGGTAAAGGCTGACCGCTGCTATGTAGTCGCCACCTTTGCCAATGTGCAGGGAAGCACCGGCGTATGGACTCGTCTGCTGGCCTATTATAAATAAACTTTCCGATTTATAAAAACACTGCAAAAGGGCTTTCCATCCTTTTGCAGTGTTTCTTTTTATGCAGTTTTTGTGTTGTTCTCAGTCGTTTCCAGCTTTTTCAAATCGCGCCAAACCGTTGCCAGCATGGTTCCGTAGCAGGCAAGGCCGCCGATCAGGTTGCTGATGGGCTCGGCCAGAAACACGCCCATCACGCCCAGCCCCGCCACATGGGGCAGCCACAGCGTGAGCGGCGTTACAATGATCAGCTTGCGCAGCGTGGAGAAAAAGATGGCGTATCGGCTGCGCCCAAGGCTTACAAAGGTGCACTGGCCCACAAACTGAAAGGTCATAAAGAAATAGCCGTAGAAAAACAGCTTAAGCGCCGGAATGCCTGCTTCGATCAGGCCAGGATCGCTTGTGAAAATGCACATGAGCTGGCGCGGAAACAGCACGATCAGCAGCCATGTGGTCACCGAAATGGCCAGCGTGGCCCAGGTGACCTCCCAAATGCAGCGGCGGGTGCGGCTGTATTTTTTGGCGCCGTAATTGTAGCCGATCACCGGCTGGCTGCCATGCGTAAAGCCGGTGGTGGGCAGCTGCGTGCCCTCGCGCACCGAGTTGACCACCGTCATCACGCCCACATACAGATCGCCGCCCACCACGCTGAGCACGGCGTTGCACACCACCTGCGTTACCGAGTTGGTGACAGCCATCAGAAAGCTGGCAAATCCCAGCGTGACCACCTGCTTCATCAGCGGCCAGTCCATGGCAAGCAGATCCTGCCTGTCCAGTCCGAAAATGGCGTTGGGGCTGGCAAGGAAGCACAGCACCCACACACAGCTCACACACTGGCTGATCACGGTGGCCAGCGCTGCGCCGCGCACGCCCATGCCCAGCACAAAAATAAAAACAGGGTCCAGCACCAGATTCAGCACGCCGCCGATCACGGTGGTCATCATGCCCACCCGGCCAAAGCCCTGGGCATTGACAAAGCTGTTCATGCCCAGCGACACCATGTTGAACACCGTGCCCAGAAGATAGATCTGCAAATAGGCCTGCGCATAGGGCCATGTGCTTGCCGATGCGCCGAATGCAAACAGAATGGGCCGCATGAACCCATAAAAAATCGCCATCAGCGCCGCGCCGGTAAGCACCTCCAGCACCAGACAGTTGTTCATAATGCGGCGGGCTGTATCCAGATCGCCCGCGCCGCGCCGAATGCTGCACAGCGGCGCGCCGCCCTGCCCGTATAAATTGGTGAACGCCGTGATCAGCATAATGATCGGAAAGGTAAGCCCCACGCCCGTGAGCGCCAAGGAGCCCACGCCGGGCAGGCGGCCCAGATAGATGCGGTCCACCATGTTATACAGCAGCTGCACACACTGCGCCACCACCGTGGGCACCGCCATGGACAGCACGCTTTTCATAATGGAGCCCTGTGAAAAATCGTTTTTGACTGCCAAATCCTCGCCTCCTGTAAAAATGAACCGTTTTGCCTGTATGGGCTCATTTTTCACAATTTTTTGCACAATGCTTATTATAATGCTTTCTGTGGATTCCGGCCACCCAAAATGCTATAATATTTTTGAAAATGATCTATTGGTTCCGCCCATAGATGGCGCGGCCCTCTGCGTATCCGGCCGTGATTCCGATGGCACGCTTTCAGCAGCTCGCTGAATGGCGCACCAGCGCCGCAAATTCACAGTTTGTTTACATTACGCTCATATTTTCTTCGCAGGGGCTGTGGTATACTATAGGCACAGTAAAGATGACCGCAACATCTTCGCTGTACATGATTCCTCCTCACACCAAAATCAAACCCTGAACAAATGCTCCCCGCCCGGTGGTCCGCAACGCCGGGCGGGGAGCCTGTTTTTTTCTCTCTTGTATCCCGCCGTGCAGCATGGTAGACTATAAAAAAGGGGAAAGGAGTGTTTCTTATGATGTATCCTTTTATGACTCTTGACGATGAAACCGAGGTGGTCCACTCGGAAATGCAGGCCGACGGCCGTGTAAAGGTATATTTTGAAAAGCCGGATGAGAAAGACTGCTTTCATTCTGCCGTGTGCTATCTGCCGGATTATACTTGGCAGGATATCAGCGGCTTTTCAAAAGAAGAAATATCTAAATATCAAAGTTTTTTAGAAACCGTTGCGCATTTGATCCTTCAATTTTCCAAAGAGGGAGGCTTTGAAAATGCCGCAGGTTTTTAAAATCGGCTCGTACTGGGTTTATTTTTGGGCCAATGAAAATGAACCTCTGGAACCGATCCATGTTCATGTTTCTCAGGGCGCGCCCAACAGCAGTGCCACCAAGATCTGGATCACCCGTGCGGGGAAGTGTTATCTTTGCCACAACAATTCACAGATCCCGCCCAAAACGCTGAAAAACATTATGGCGATCATTGAAGCCCGCAGCAGCGAGGTGATCGATAAATGGAACGCTTTCTTTGGTGAATGCCGCTACTTTTGCTGAAATGCCTTTCACCACTGTAAAAATACACTATACTTTCCGGTTCAGCACAACACCCCCGCAAAGGGCCGAAGCTTCGGCCCCCTGCGGGGGTGTTTTTTGGTTTACACAGCGCCGTAAATGCCTTTCACGCTCACTTCGCCGGTGAAAACGCGCTGCTCGCCGCCATCGGTGAGCACCACCAGATTGCCGTCGGCATCCACATCCTGTGCGGTGCCTTTGCCGCCCTCAAAGGTAACGGGCATTCCCAGATTCACACAGTCGGCACGATAGGCGGGCAAAAAGGGCGCAAAGCCCTGCTGGCCAAACAGGGGCAGCTGGGTGCGGAACCACTCGGTCATGGCAGCGGCCAGGCGCAGGGCGTCCTGCTGGGGGCGAATTTCCACCCCCTGCAAGGCAAGGCTTGTGCCGTGGGGCAGATCCAGCGCCTTGAAATAGGCTTCGTCCTGTGCCAGATTCACGCCGATGCCGCAGATGATGCCGCCCGGCACCCCGGGGCGGTCGGCAATGCCCTCGCACAGAATGCCCACCAGCTTTTTGCCGTTCAGCAAAAGATCGTTCGGCCATTTCACGCGGGTATCGCGCCCAAAGCAGGCTTTCACGGCTGCCCCCACCGCCATGCTGCTGAGCAGGGGCAGGGTGGAGGGCTGCACCAGCGGGCGCTTGATCACCAGCGTGTAATACAGGCCCTGCCCGGCAGCGTTTACCCAATCGCGCCCAAGGCGGCCCCGGCCGGCGGTTTGGTTATCGGTACACACCACCGCGCCGTCGGCAAGCTCGGCAAAATGCTGCTTGCAATAGGTGTTGGTGCTGCCCACCTGGGGCAGCCAGATCAGATCCTGCATTTCCTTTTCCATTGTGTTCAGCCTCTTTCCGCCGCCGGAACGCGGCATTCCTGAATCGTAAACTCGCCGTCCCGGCATTCGATCACACCGTACTGCCCGCCAAAGCCAAGGCTGCCGGGATTGAACGCCGTGGGGCAGCCTTCGCCCCCTTCGTCGATCTGCTGGCGGTGGGTGTGGCCATACAGCACCACATCGGCCAGCCGTTCCTCCCCGGCCTCCATGATCTGATACACGCCGCTTTTCACGCCGTAATGGTGGCCGTGGGTGTAAAAGAACAGCACGCCGCCAAAGGCGCACAGCGCCTGCACCGGCTCGTCGGGATAGCCGAAATCGCAGTTGCCGCGCACACGGTACACCCGCATTCCCTTGGGCTTTGCATCCATTGCTTCGTCCAGATCCCGCAGGCCGTCGCCCAGATAGATGAGCGCATCGGCCTTTTCGTGCGTAAGCACCCACCGCAGCGAATCCGCTGCGCCGTGGCTGTCGCTTACTGCGATCACTCTTGTCATGTGTTATTCCTCCACCAAGGCTTTATAGATCAGGTTTTTGGCAAACACCGTGCCCTTAGCGGCCTGCTTGGCCGCCATGCTGGGGGCCATACCCTCCTGCATCAGTTCCTTTGCCTTTTCCACGGCCTGCTCCAGCGTAAGCGCTGCCGCCGGGGCGGCTGCGGGCTCGCCGCCTGCCATCACCAGCACATACTCGCCCCGCGGCTCGTTTTGGCTGTAATAGGCAATGGCCTGTTCAATGGTGGTTTTGCGCACCTCCTCGTGCAGCTTGGTCAGCTCGCGGCAAAGTGTGATGCTGCGCTGCCCGCCGAATGCCGCTTCCAGATCACCCAGAGTCTGGCGCAGGCGGTGGGGCGCTTCGTAAAAGATCACCGTGCGCACTTCGCCCTGCAAAAATTCCAGCCGCTCGCGGCGCTGCTTTTTGGGCACCGGCAAAAAGCCCTCGAACACCCAGCGATCGGTTTTCTGGCCGCTCACCGCCAAGGCCGTGGTGCAGGCGCTGGCTGCCGGAATGGGCACCACCCGCAGCCCGCGCGCCAGTGCATCGCGCACGATCTCCTCGCCGGGGTCGCTGATGCAGGGCATACCGGCATCGCTGCACAGGGCACCATTTTCGCCCTGCTCAATGCGGTTTAAAATTTCGGGGCCCTTGCTGAAATTATGTTCGTAATAGCTCAGCATCGGTTTTTTTATGCCCAAATGGTTCAAAAGGCGCAGCGTCACGCGCGTATCCTCGGCGGCAATAAAATCCACCATGCCAAAGGTTGCCGCCACGCGGGGGGGCATATCGTCCAGATTGCCGATGGGCGTTGCCACCAGATACAGTGTGCCAGCCATGGTTCCTCCTTTTGGGGCCAAAAATTCAGCCCAGGTAATACTTTTTGTATATTTATTATGGTTTATACTTATTTAAGATGCCGCCGGGGCGCGCTTTTCTGCCGCAGCGGCCTTTTTTTATTTTACGCCATTGCGCCCCAAAAAGCAATCAGCCGCCATACTGTGCCGCGCCGCTGTCCAGCAGGATATCCGGCTCTATCGTAAGGCCGGGGCGGCGATTTTTCTGCGCCTCCACCAGAATCAGCACCGGGGGCCTGCCCGCCGCGCCCCGCACAAAGCAAAGGCGCTTGGGCTCCAGCCGGGCGCAGGAAAGCACCGCGCACACCCTTGCCAGCTGGTCCGGCTTTTGCACCACAGCAAAACGCCCGCCGTCACGCAAAAGGCGAAACGCCGCGGCGGCGGCATCCTCCAGCGAGCAGCTATCCTCGTGGCGGGCGGCGGCACGCGCGGGGTCCGGGCTGCGGTAGCCGCCGGTAAAATAGGGCGGGTTGCAGGCCGCCACATCGCAAAGGCCCTCCCACGCGGCATCCCGCCAAAGGCGCTGGTCCCCATTGATGGGGGTGATATGCGCCCCCTGCGGCAGGGCCGCCGCCGATTTTGCGCACAGCGCCGTACCGGCGGGGTCAAGCTCCAGCGCGGCGCAGGGGCCGCGGTGGCCGCCATCGTGCCATTCCAGCGAAACAATGCCGCACCCGCTGCACAGATCCACTGCCCGCTGGCGGGGCTTGGGGCGGCAAAAGCGCGCCAGAAGCAGCCCATCGGTGCCAAAGGTAAAGCCCGGGGCCGTGAACACCGGCGTGCCGTTTGTTAAAATTTCGCAGCCGGGCGCGTGTGCATTTTCCATAAAACTCTCCTGTATTGGGGGCCGCAGGGCGGCAGTGGCTGTATAAAAAAAGCGGCAGATACCCATGGTATCCGCCGCCGGAAATATCCTTTTAGAAGGAAATTAGCCCTCGATAGCGCCAGTGGGGCAAGCGCCAGCGCAAGCGCCGCAGCTCATGCAAACGCTCTCGTCGATCTCGTAATGAGCATCGCCCTGAGAAATTGCACCGGCGGGGCAAGCATCGACACAGGTGCCGCAAGAAACGCAAGCATCGGTAATCTTGTAAGCCATAGTCGTACTCCTTGTCTCCGTGCTTAGTAAATTTTAAATGCTCGGTCAACTTGCACGGCGGGTCAAAATCCTCGCATCAAGGGCCTGAGCCCTCTATTCCCATATTGTAGCACTTGGCAGCCTGTTTTTCAAGGCGTTAGCCATGGCTAATTCTAAAGGAATTTGGAAACAGGATCACATTTTTTGTGAAAAAACGCCTTTTTGCGCTGCGCTGCGCCTTTTCAGCGGCTCAGTCCTCGGGGTCGGGGGTGCGGGGGGCGCGCTTGCCGCCGCGCACATAGGTGCATTCGCTGCGCTTATAATAGCGCGGGGGCAGGCTTTCCACCTCGCTGCGCACTTTTAAGGTGCCGCCCACGGGGTTTGCTTCCATCACCACGCCCAGGCCGTCGGGTGTGGAAACCACGCTGCCCACCTGCGGCGTGATGGAGTTGAGATATTCATAGGCTTTTTGCTCATAGCTCAGGCAGCACATCAGGCGGCCGCAGCAGCCGCTGATCTTAGCGGGGTTCAGCGAAAGGCCCTGCTCCTTGGCCATTTTAATGGAAACCGGCTGAAAATCCTTTAAAAAGCGGCTGCAGCAAAACGGCTGGCCGCAAATGCCAATGCCGCCCAGCATTTTGCTTTCATCGCGCACGCCGATCTGGCGCAGCTCGATGCGGGTGTGGAACACCCCCGCCAGATCCTTTACCAGATCGCGGAAATCCACGCGGCCGTCGGCGGTGAAATAAAACAGGATCTTGCTGCGGTCAAGGTTGTATTCCACCTCCACCAGCTTCATATCCAAACCGTGGCGGGCAATGCGGTCTTCACAAATGCGAAACGCCTTTTCCTCGTCGGCACGGTTTTGCTTCATCTGGCGCAGGTCCATGCTGTCGGCCATGCGCAGCACGCTTTTCAGCTGGCCCACCACGCTGGAATCGGGGATATCCCGGGGGCCTTCCACCACCTCGCCGCATTCGCTGCCGCGGGCAGTTTCCACCACCACATAGTCCCCCTTGCGGATCTCCAGCGAGCCGGGGGCGAAATAATACGCCTTGCCGCTGGGTTTAAATCGAACAGAGATCACTTTGGTCATAGTATTTTTCTTTCTTTTGGCCGCTGCCGTGGGCGGCGGGTTTCACATACGCCCCCCGGCTCATATATGAGGGCGCGTTTAAAAGGGAAGTTATTGGCACAGCTCGGCCGCCAGCAGCGTAAGCACCAGCTTGGGGGAGGCATTGGCCCCCAGGCGGCGCACGGCGCTGCCGATCTCCTGCACGGCGCGGGCGGCACGGGCAGGGGGCATGGCGGGCTGGCCGGGCACACGAAAGGCTTCGCTGCGAAGGCTGGCCGCACACAGCGCGGAAACATCGTTCAACAATGCAATGGCGGCGCTTTTTTCTTTTTCATAGGCTGCCAGCAGCACCAGCGCCTCGTATTCTTTACCTGCGGCCAGGCAGCCGTACAGCACACCGGCTTTTTCCAGTGCGGCCCGGCGCGCAGGCTCCCGGGCGTGCAGGCAGCTGCCGATCTGCCCGGCAAACAATTCCGCCAGATACTGGGCCTCGGCGCGGGGCAGCTGGTGTTCCTGCTGCAAAAGCGCCTGGGTGCATTCATCGGGCGATACCGGCGACACCGCATACACGCTGCAGCGGCTGCGAATGGTGGGCAGCACCGCGGCCTGACTGCCCGCCGTGAGCAAAAACAGCACGCCCTCGGGCGGCTCTTCCAGCACCTTGAGCAGGGCATTGGCGGCCGACTGGTTCATGTGGTCGGCCCCTTGGATCAGCACCACGCGGCCATCGGCCGACAGCGAGGACTGAAAGCACTCGCGCCGCGCCGTGCGGATCTGGGCAATGTTGATCTGGTTCATTTTGCCCACCGGGCGCAGGGCCAGCACCTCACGGATGATGCCCGTTACCAGCTCGCCTTTTTCATCGATCTGGGTCACGCGGCCCTGCGCGGTGTTCTGCGCGGGCGGCCCGCCCTGCGGAAACAGATAATCCGCCGCTAAGCACCGGGCCGCAAAGCCCGCGCCGCAGCCCGCTTCCCCCGCCAGCAGCAGGCTGTGGGGCAGGCGATCCTCCGAAAGGGCGGCCAGCAGCTCTCCCCGCAGGCGCTCGTTGCCGCGCACAGCGTTCAGCATGGGCTCGGCGGGCTTCACAGCTTTTCCATCCGTTCTACGTTGGTCACAAAAATGGTGGCGCCGCCCACGGTGACCTCCATGGGCATGGCAATGCTGCCCTCGCCGTAACCGGCGGTGTTGGGCACCACTTCGGTGCGCTGGCGGCAGCGCTCGGCGATCACATGGATGCAGTCATCCACGCGTTCATCCTTGGTAACGATCATCAGCGTATCGTTGCCGGACATCAAAAAGCCGCCGCTGGAGGCCATGCGCGTTACATAAAATTTCTGCTTTACCAGCGCCTGACTGACTGCGCGGGCATCTTCGTGGTTCACCACGGCTGTGATCATTTTCATAGAGCATTCTCCTTGCTGTTGCAAAAAATAGGGGTTATCGCCACTGGTTGTTCCAGTTGTTGCGGCGGCCGCGGTTGTTGAACCAGCTGCAGATGGCGCGCCACACATCGGGGCCGAAGAACAAAAGAAAACCGGCCAGCTCAAAAATCGGGCACAAGCGGTAAATGCCGGGGTAGCTGAGCACATCCCATGCCCACATAACGCCTGCGGCAATGCCCAGCCATTTCACCTTGATGGGAATGATATAAAACAGCAGCACCTGCATATTGGGATACAGCCATGCAAAGGCCAGAAACAGGCTCAGCAGCAGGCCGCCGTTGCCCCAGGTGCCCACCAGAAGGCTGCAGGCCCAAGCGCCCGCCATGCCAATGAGATAGTACAGGTTAAACCGGAAGCCGCCCCACTGGTTTTCCAGCGTTTGGCCGATCACATAGTAAAAATACAGGCTCAAAAACAGAAAAATGGGGTTGGAGTAGCTGCCGGGCAGAAAAATAAAGGTGAACAAACGCCACACCTGCCCGTGCAGCACGGCGGCGCTTTGCAGGCTGAAAAACTGTGTGATCCACACCGCGTGCATCAGCCTTTGCAGCAGCCACACGGCCCCCTGCACCAGCACCACGCCGATCATCAGATTGGGAATATACAGATTGCCGAAGCGGCGCTCCAGCTTGTCGTACCAAGTCATAGTTTCTCCTCTCAGAATTTGTTTTATTGTTGTCTGTCGCATTCTGCTGCGGTTTGGGGCTTTCGTGGGCCTTCGTGATGAATTTTCCACAGTTTCGGTTCAACAAGCAGTAGATTTCAACAGACTTTTCCACGTTTTCAACATTGCCGGTGGGGGTTTTCCCATAGTTTTCAACCTTTTCAACAGGGTTTTCAACATTGGCCGCCCCACTTTCCACTATACAAAAGGTAAAACTTTCCGGAATCGTAAAGCCATTTTTGCTGTTTCGGCAAAAAGATCATGGATTTTTGATTCCGTTGCACCATCCGGGTGTATACCGTTTCCGGCCCTTTTTTCGCCGCGCATATGTTGTGCCGGTGCTTTTTGCAGGCGCTAAATATAGATGCTGCCGCCGCGCTTTACAGTGCCAGCACCACGCCCACCGCAGCGGCAATGCAGATATAGGCAATGGGGTGCAGCTTCCATTTTTTCATGGCGAAAAACAAAACGGCAAAGCAAAGGATCTGCGGAACACAGAAAAATTCGCCGATGCCCGCCGCCGAGGGGTTCACCAGCGTGACCTTGGCCACGCTCAGGCCCGCTGCGGTGATCATGGCCATGCTGGCGGGGCGCAGGCCGCGGAAGATGGCCTGGACCAGCCGGCTTTCCTTAAAGGCATCCAGCACCCGCACCACGATGAGGATCACGATCAGGCTGGGCAAAACAAGGCTCAGCGTGGCCACCGTGCCCCCCAGAATGCCCCCCAGCACACCGTAGTGCTCGCTGCCCACATGGTAGCCCACATAGGTGGCCATGTTTACGCCCATGGGGCCGGGGGTGCTTTCGGACACGGCGATCATATTGGCCAGATCCATGCTGGTGAACCAGCCGGTATCGTGGCCGATCTCCTGCAAAAAGGGCAGGGTGGCCAGGCCGCCGCCCACGGCCATGAGGCCGGTTAAAAAGAATCGGACAAATAAAGTGAGATAGATCATAGCTTATTTGCCCTCCTTCGGATCCTGTTCATCGCCCTTGGCATGGTTCAGCGCCGGGACAAACAGGGTGAGCACACCCACAGCCCCCGCAGCCACCACCAGCACCGCCGAGGAAATGCCGGTAAACAGCGCCAGCGCCAGCACCACCACATACAGAGCAATGGCAAATTTATCCACCAGCGATTTTTTGGCCAGCCCCAGCACGGCGTTGGCCACCAGCACACACACGCACACGCGCACACCGTTGAGCGCGTGCTGCACGGCGGCATAGCCCATCACAAAGCTGAGGGCGGCGGCCAGCAGCATAATGATCACCAGGCTGGGAAACACCACGCCCAGCGTGGCGGCCACAGCGCCAAGGGTGCCGCCCACGCGATAGCCCACAAAGGTGGCGGTGTTTACGGCGATTACGCCCGGCGTACACTGGCCGATGGCAAATACATCCAGCAGCTCATCCTCATCGATCCAGTGCTTGCTTTCCACACATTCGCGCTTGAGCATGGGCAGCATGGCATAGCCGCCGCCAAAGGTGAACGCGCCAATGCGGGCAAATGTGGCAAACAGCTCGGCGCACTGCGCCGGTTTGTTTTTTGGTTGTTCCATAACTTGACCCCTCTTTGATCGTTGCATTTATATTATAAGGTATATAAGCGAATTATACCGCTATTCCGCCGATGGGTCAATGCAAAACCGCCCGCCCCCGGGCACGGCGCGCCGGTTTTGCACCGATGGGGCCTGCTTTTGCAAGTTGTAAACCCCTAAAATTTTTCGGGTTGACTTTCACGTGGATCCGAGTATGCTTGTAAACGCAGACCGCATTTGTTTTTATGGAGGATGAATATATGAAACACACTGCCACCCGCACGCGCAGCATGGTTTACTGCGCACTGTTCACCGCACTGATCGCCGTGGGCGCTTTCATTCGCGTTCCCGTGCCCGTGGTTCCCTTTACGCTGCAATATCTGTTTACCATGCTGGCCGGGCTTTTGCTGGGCTCCAGGCGCGGTGCTGTTTCGGTGGCTGTGTATGTGCTTTTGGGCCTTGCCGGCCTGCCCATTTTCACCGAGGGCGGCGGCCTTGGCTACATCTTTAAGCCCAGCTTCGGCTATCTGGTGGGCTTTTGCGTGGGCGCTTATCTGACGGGCTATCTGGCCGAGCGTATGCAGCACCCCACCTTTGGCAAATATCTGGCCGCCAATCTGGCCGGGCTGGCCGTGGTGTACGTTTTCGGCATGGTGTATTACTATCTGATCTGCAATTATGTGATCGGCACGCCCATTGGCATCTGGCCGCTGATCCTTTACTGCTTTTTGTTGGCTGTGCCCGGCGACATTGCCCTGAGCGTGCTGGGCGCCATTGTGGCACAGCGTGTGCGCGCCTTTGCCCCGGCCGGTGCCGTTTAAATAAAAAGGAGTTTACAACATGGAAAACATTACCGTATCCCCCCTGGAGCTGGCCGAGCAGATCATTGCAGGCCGCCGCCTGCAGCGCACCGACGATCTGGATTTTCTGATTCGCTGCGATTTAGACGAGCTGTGCCGCGGCGCAGATAAAATTCGCGCCGCCTGCGTAGGTGACAAGGTAAACCTTTGCTCCATCATCAACGCCCGCAGCGGCCGCTGCCCCGAGGACTGCAAGTACTGCGCCCAGTCGGCCCACCACCACACCAGCTGCGAAGTCTACGATTTTCTGCCCGAAGAAGAGATCCTGCGCGTTTGCAAGCTGAACGAGCAGGAGGGCGTGCATCGCTTTTCCATTGTCACCTCGGGCCGTGCCCTGAGCGGTGAGGAGTTTGAAAAAGCCATTCACACCTATGAAACGCTGCACCGCGAATGCCGCATTGGGCTGTGCGCTTCCATGGGCTTTTTGTCGGCCGAGCAGCTGCACCGCCTGCACCAGGCCGGTGTGAGCAACTATCACCACAACATTGAAACCTCGCGCCGCAATTTTCCCAACATCTGCACCACCCACAGCTACGACATGAAGATCGAAACGCTGAAAAAGGTGAAGGCCGAGGGTATGCGCGCCTGCTCGGGCGGCATTATCGGCATGGGGGAAACCTGGGCCGACCGCCTTGACATGGCCGTGAGCCTGGCCGAGCTGGGCATTGACTCCATCCCCCTCAACACCCTTATGCCCATTCCCGGCACCCCGCTGGAGCATTTGCCCCGCCTGACCGAGGCCGATATTCTGCGCACCATTGCGCTGTTCCGCTATATCAATCCCTGCGCCGACATTCGCCTGGCCGCCGGGCGCGCGCTGCTGACAAACGATGGCGAAACCGCTTTCCAAAGCGGCGCTTCGGCCACCATCACCGGCAATATGCTGACCACCGCCGCCTGCGCCACCATTCGCAGCGACCGCAAAATGCTGCAGCAGCTGGGCCGTGACATCGGCCCCGAGGACTCCACGGAGGCAAAGGCATGAGCAAAGCATTGTTTGTCACCGGCACCGGCACGGATGTGGGCAAAACCTATGTGACGGCACTGCTGGTAAAAAAGCTGCAGGAAACCGGCAAAACCAACGCCTATTACAAAGCCGCCATGAGCGGCAATGAGCAGGGCCCCGACGGTGCGCTGCTGCCGGGCGATGCCCTGTTTGTGAAAAACACCGCCGGGCTTTCGCAGCCCGCCGACACCATGTGCCCCTATGTGTATCGGCAGGCCGTATCGCCCCATCTGGCGGCGCGGCTGGAGGGCTGCCCGGTGGACCCTGCCGCCGTGCAGGCCGGATTTCAAGCAGTGTGTGTCGACTACGATTTTGTGACCGTAGAGGGCAGCGGCGGCATTCTGTGCCCCCTGCGCTGGGACGAGCAGCACCATCTGTGGCTGGAGGATATCGTTCGTATGCTGGGCCTTTCCAGCGTTCTGGTGGCGGATTCCGGCCTGGGCACCATCAACAGTGTGGTGCTTACCGCGCATTATATGCACAGCCGCGAACTGCCCGTCAAGGGCATCATTTTCAACAACTATCACCCGGGCAACACCATGGAGGAGGACAACATTGCCATGTGCGCCCAGCTGACCGGGCTTCCGGTTCTGGCCAAGGTGCAGCCCGGCGACACCGAGCTTTCCATGGATGCCGGCGTGCTGGCAAATTTATATGATGAGGTGACAATGCAATGATCTGGTATCCCTATGCGCAAATGAAAACCATGCCCGCCCCCTATAAGATCCTCGATGCCGACGGCGTGTATCTGTACACCGCCGACCAAAAGCTGATCGACTCGGTTTCCTCGTGGTGGTGCATGATCCACGGCTATAAGCACCCGGAGCTGACCGCCGCCATTCAGCAGCAGGCCGGAAAATTCTGCCATGTGATGCTGGGCGGCCTTACCCACGAGCCGGTGGAGCAGCTTTCGCAAAAACTGCAGGAATTTTTGCCCGGCGATCTGGACTATTGCTTCTTTTCGGATTCCGGCAGCGTGGCGGTGGAAGTATCGCTGAAAATGGCGCTGCAATACAATGTGAACAAGGGCCGCAAGCGCCCGTTGGTGCTGGCGCTTGAGCGCGCTTACCACGGCGACACCTTTAAAGCCATGGAGGTGGGGGACGACGAGGATTATCATTTCGCCTTTGACAAAAAAGAGGGTGTGGTGCATATTCCCACCACCATCCCCGCGCTGGAGGAAGCCTTTGAAAAATACCACGACCGGCTCAACTGCTTTATCGTGGAGCCGCTGCTGCAGGGCGCAGGCGGTATGCAGATGTACGACATTTCTTTTCTGCAGCGCGCCCGGGAGCTGTGCAGCCAATACGATGTGCTGCTGATCTTTGACGAAGTTGCCACCGGCTTTGGCCGCACGGGCCACCGCTTTGTGGCCGATGTGGTGCTGCCGGATATTCTGGTGCTGGGCAAGGCCCTCACCGGCGGCTACATTGGCCATGCCGCCACTGTGGCCAACCACAAGGTGTATGATGCCTTTTACAGCGATGACGACCGCAAGGCCCTGATGCACGGCCCCACTTTTATGGGCAACGCTCTGGCCTGCGCCGCCGCCCTGAAGGGCATCGAGATCTTTGAGCGGGAGGACTATATGTCCAAGATCGCCCGCATCGAGGCCATCTCCAAGCGGGAAATGCTGGGCTTTGCCGATCCCCGTATCAAAGAGGTGCGGGTCATGGGCGGCTGCACCTGCGTGGAGGTGTATAACGAGGCGGATCTGGAGGGCTTCCAGCAGTTTGCCTACGAGCGCGGCGTTTTCAGCCGCCCCTTCCTGAAGTATATGTACTCCATGGTGCCCTATGTGATCCAAGAGGACGAGCTGGTGCGCATTTTCGATGTGATGAAGGAGTGGTTCCGCCGATAACCGGCGCGGCCGCAGCAAAACCCAACGCCACACATAAAAACACCCCCAAGGCGCAATTTTTCCTGCGTTTTGGGGGTGTTGTTTTTGCTTTCTGCAAAGAGGTGCCGCTCCGTGCGGCATAGGCGCTTTTCAGCCCATGGTAATGCCGAACACGGTGGTGGCGATCTTGAAATACACGATCAGCGTGGCGGCATCCACAATGGTGGTGATGAACGGGGTTGCCATAATGGCAGGGTCAGCCCCAAGGCGCTTGGCGACCAGCGGCAGCATACCGCCCACCAGCTTGGCCATCATAACGCCCGCCACCAGCGAAATGCTGACCACCAGACAGTACAGCGGCACATTCTGGTATTGCCCGGGGAACACATAGGTGTACATGATAAAAATGCGCAGGGCGTTCACGGCGCCCAGCGTGATGCCCACGATGGCGGAAACCCGCAGCTCTTTCCAGAGCACTTTCACAATATCGCCGGTTTCCACTTCGCCCAAAGCCAAGCCGCGCACCATCAGCGTGCTGGTTTGGTTGCCGCAGTTGCCGGCGGTATCCATGAGCATGGGCATAAAGCTGACCAGCAGCGGCAGCACCGAAATGGCGGCCTCGTAGCGGGTGGTCACCATGCCGGTAAAAGTTGCCGAAAGCATCAGCAGCAGCAGCCAGGGAATGCGCTGCCTGGCGTGCATCAGCACGCTGGTGCCAAAATAGCTTGTGGCTTCGTCGCTGGGCAGAATAGCAGCCATCTTCTGCATATCTTCGGTGGATTCGTCGGTCAGAACGTCCACAGCGTCGTCGATGGTCACAATGCCCACCATCAGGTTTTCGCCGTCCAGCACGGGCATGGCGGTAAAGTCGTAGCGCTGCATTTCCCGGGCCACAAACTCTTTGTCGTCGGTCACCTTCACGGTGATCACATTTTCGTCCATGATGTCGGCGATCTTTTCATCCAGATCGGCCAGCATCAGGTCTTTGGCGCTCACAACACCGATCAGCTGGTGCTTTTCCACCACAAAGCAGGTGTACACGGTTTCGGCGTTTTCGCCGTAGCGGCGAATGGTATCAAATGCCTGCGAAACGGTGTCGTCCCGGCGCAGGCGCACATATTCGGGGGTCATGATGCTGCCCGCCGAATCCTCGGGGTAGTGGAGCAGCTTGTTCAGGCTGTCCCGGGTCTTTTTGCTGGATTTTTCCAGAATGCGCTGCACAACGCTGGCAGGCATATCCTCCAAAAAGTCGGCCGCATCGTCCAGACTCATCTGTTCCAGTGCGGTGCGCAGCTCGGCATCGCTGAAAGCCTCCACCATGTCGGCGCGCACATCGGGGTCAAGATACGAGAACACCTCGGCGGCCACGCTTTTGCGCAGCAGGCGAAACGCCACCAAACGGTTGTTTTCGTCCATGTCCTCCAGAATCTCGGCCACATCTACGGGCTGCACCTGCTCGGTGGCTTCGCGCAGCTCGCGGTACTGGCGCTTTAACAGCAGACGCAGCAGATCGTTTTTGGTAAAGTGAACGGTGTCGATCTCACTTTCCAGCTCGGGGCGTGCTGCCTCCTTGCCCTGCGCGGCGGCCAAAAGCTCTTCGCTTTGCTCCTGCCGTTCCAGCTGCTCGCCCAAACGGGCAGCCTCCTCGGGCTTGATGGTGATATCCTCCGGCGCAACCTCTTGCTCCGGAAGGGTTTGGGTTTCCTTTTCGTTTTCCATCTTAAAATGCCTCCTCGCTGCACAAAAAACGGCGCAAAAAGCAGCCCTCCGGGCCGTTTGGCCGGGAAAGTGCCTGCCGTTTTCTGTGCGTTTTCTGCATCAATAGGAAGGCATTGCGTTTCCTTGCAAGGGGGCAGAGCCAGCCTTACTCGGTGTAAAAAGCGAGCTGCCGGGGGTGCCCCTTGCGCGGGTGCGCTATGCCGCCTGGTTGACTATTACTGCCAACAGGGTCCATGGTTGGTGCTCGCTTCCTTTCTTTGTTGAATTTTTGCAGCGCCGCCAGATCCGCACGGGGCGGCGCTTTGCGCGGGCAGGGGCATTTTTGCCCATACCCTTTTTTATTATATGCCCAAAGGCCCCGGCGGTCAACGGAAAAACACGGGTTTTACCCGGGTTTTTCGCTCTTTTGCGGGGGGTGAGCCTTTGGGTTTACACCTTGGGCTGATAGCGCATATCCGACACCGTATACACGGTGATAAAGGCCTTGGGGTCCTCACGGTTGATGTATTCCATCAGCTTCTGGTATTCCCGCTTATCCACAATGGTAATGATCTCACGGTGCGGCTGCAGATTGAACGCACCGTATGCCTGATACACGGTTGCGCCGCTGTGCAGGTCCTTTAAAATAAAGCGGCGCAGCTCTTCTTCTTTTTCCGTGATGATGCACACCCGGCGCTTGATGTTTTGGCCAAAGATAAAATGATCCAGCACAATGCCGTTAAAATAGGTGCCCAGTACGCTCAGCACCACGGTTTTCGAGTCATACACAAGGCCTGCCGAAAGGGCAATGCACATACCGGCCGCCGAAAGCGCCTTGCCGATTTCGATGTGCAGGTATTTGTTCATCACCATGGCCACGATATCCAGCCCGCCCGAGGAAGCGTTGCGGTTGAACAGAATGCAAAGGCCCACGCTGACCACCAGCACATAGCACAAAGCGTCCAGCTCCTGGCTGCCCGTGAGCGAGGTGAAGTGCGGAAACAGCTTTTCCAGCAGCGCCAGCATCAGGGGCAGCAGAATGGTGGTGTATACGGTTTTTGCGCCGAATTCCCTGCCGCAGGTGAGAAAGCCCACCACCAGCAGCAGCACATTCAGGATCATGGTGATGGCCGAAAGGGGCAGGGGAATAAAATTGGTCAAGATAATGCCAAGGCCGGAAATGCTGCTGATGGAGGTGTGGCTGGGCACCAGAAAGAAAAACACCGCCGAGGTGATAATGGCGATGGCCGCCGTGAGGATCAAGATCTCCTTCACGATGTCCCATACTTGGAAAGATTTTTTCATCATTGTTCTCCTTGTTCCTTGCAAACTCCTGTTTTTGTAAGGCTCCGTGCAGTTTCTGCACAAAAAAATACCGCGCGCTTCGCTGCGCGCAGAATGTGGGCAGTTTTTTGTTTTCCCGCAGGATATTATCCCATTTACTGCCGCCCTTTGCAAGCCTTTTCGGCGTTTTGGGGGCGGGGCGCGAGGTTTTCCACAATCCAGGCATAAAATGTGGAAAACTCCCCACAAAAAAACCGTGCTCTCTGCCGGAATGCAGCAGGGCGCACGGTTTATTTTGATAAAAGCAGGCGGCTTCAGCTTTCGGCTAGCGTTTTGCGGATCACTTCATACAAGATCGGCTTCATCTGGTCAATGGGGGCCGGGCGGTTTTCGATGATGCTGGAATAGCAGGTGGCCGAGCACATTTCCAGCAGCACAAAGATCATGCGCGTGATCTCCTCGGGGGTTTTTTGCTGCGCCAGCGGGCTTTGATGCACCGATTCGGCCAGCTCACGCCACACATGGTCGGTGGGGCAGCGCAGCTCCTGCTCCACCATGCTCCAGTTGAAATTGCGCTGGATCAGATATAATTGCAGCTTGTTGCGCTTAAAATGGTTCAGCAGGCTATCCACCAGCAGCACCACGCGCTCGGTGAAATCCGGAACCTTCTGGCGGCGGCAGTCATTGTAGCATTCGTGCAGAATGCGGGTGCACAGCCGCTCGATCAACTTTTGCGTGAGCTCCTCCTTGCTGTGAAAATAGGTGTAAAACGAGCCCTTGGCCACCTGTGCTTCCTGCACGATATCATCCACCGAGGTTTTGAGCTGCCCCTTGCTGATAAACAACCGATAGGCGGCATCCAGCAGATTGCGCTCACGGTCTTCGCGCTGGGTAGGCGATTGTTTGGGCATGGTGTTCAGCTCCTTTCGTGTACTGCACGCTTTTCAGGCGATCTTTAGCCTTTGGCCGCTTTCAGTATACCCTGCCCGTGCTGCTTGTGCAAGTGCCGCCTGCCGCAAGGGGGCGAATTTTTGGTTTTTTCTGGACAAAACCGACCAACAGTCACCTTTACTATTGCATTCTTATGTGCTTTCTTCTATACTGTTTTTGTAAAATGACTGTTAGTCATTTATAGATTCTTCTGACTTCCGAAAGGAGACCCCTGCATGGAACATCTTGCCCGGTTTGTTGTTCGCCGCAGGCGGCTGGTGCTGCTGATTGCAGTGCTGCTGCTGATTCCCTCGCTGCTCGGCGCAGTGGCCACTTATATCAACTACGATATCCTTACCTATCTTCCTGCCGAGCTGGACTCGATGATCGGCGAAGGCTATCTGGAGGATGATTTTCACATGGCCAGCACGGCCATGATCACGGTGGAAAATATGCCCACCGCCGAAACACTCAAAATGAAAGACGAGCTGGCCGCCGTGCCCGGTGTGCGCAAAGTGGTGTGGACCAGCGATATGCTTTCGGTGGAAGTTCCCAGCAAGATGCTGCCCAAGGATGTGCAGGATTTCTTTTACAATAAAACCGGTGCCACCATGCTGCTGGTGCAGTTTGAGGGCACCAGCGCCAGCGCCGAAACCATGCAGGCCATTGGCGAAATCAAAACCATTCTGCGCAAGGACTGCTTTATCGGCGGTATGTCGGCAATTTTGGCCGACACCAAATCTCTGATCGACCAGGAGATCCCACTGTATGTGCTGTGCGCTGTGGGCTGCAGCCTTGTGGTGCTGTTTTTAAGCCTGAAAAGCACGGTGGTTCCGTTTATTTTTATGCTGGGACTGCTGTTTCCCATTGCGTATAACTTCGGCACCAACATTTTTTTGGGCTCCATCAGCTATATCACCGAGGCGCTGGCCACCGTGCTGCAGCTGGGCGTTACCATGGACTTTTCCATTTTTCTTCTGCACCGCTTTGAAGAGGAGCAGCAGAACATGGGCGGCGGCGAGCTTTCGGCCCAGCAGGTGGAGGAATGCATGACGCGCGCCATCTGCAACACCGCCTCCTCCATCTCGGCTTCCTCGCTCACCACCATTGCGGGCTTTTTGGCCATGTGTACCATGAGCCTTACGCTGGGCGCGGATATCGGCGTTGTGATGGCCAAGGGCGTGGCGCTGGGCGTTGTGTGCACCGTGACCGTGCTGCCCGCCCTGCTGATGCAGTTCCGCCGCCCCATTGAGCGATTCAGCCACCGCACGCTGATTCCCAAGCTGCCCCGCACGGCCCGCTTTGTCACCCGCTTTTACGCCCCGCTGCTGGTGGTGTTTCTGCTGGTGGTCACCCCGTTTGCACTGGCACAAAGCAAGGTGGATGTGTATTACACCCTGTTTGACAGCCTGCCCCAAACCATGGACGGCATTGTGGGCACCAACCGCTTGAAGGAAGATTTCAACATGACCACCACCCACTTTGTGATCGTGGATGAAAACCTGACCAACCGCCAGCTGACCGAGCTTTCCAACAAAATGGCTGCGGTGGACGGCGTGAATCAGGTGCTCAGCTACGAAAAGTTTTTGGGCGGTGCCGTTCCGGAATCCATGGTTCCGGCTGATCTGCGCGATATTTTTCACGCGGGCGGCCACCGTATGATTCTGGTAAACTCCAGCTACAAAAGCGGTGCCGAGGAACAGAACGCCCAGCTGGAAAAGCTGAACGATATTGTGAAAAGCTACGATCCCAACAGCGTGATCAGCGGCGAGGGCGCTATGACCAAGGATCTGATCCAGGTGGCGGATGTGGACTTCCGCAATGTCAACATCACTTCCATTCTGGCCGTGTTCGTGATCATTCTCATCAGCTTCTGCTCCCTTTCCATTCCGGTTTTGCTGGTGGGCTCCATCGAAAGCGCTATTTTCATCAACATGGGCATTCCGTATTTCACTGGCATTCAGCTGCCCTTTGTGGCCAGCATCGTGGTGGGCACCATTCAGCTGGGCGCTACCGTTGACTACGCCATTTTAACCACCACACGCTTTAAAGAGGAGCTGCAGAACGGCCACACCGTAAAGGAGGCCGCCCACATTTCGGTGGAGCAGTGCAGCCAGAGCATTCTTACCAGCGGCCTCACCTTTTTTGCCGCTACGGCCAGCGTGGCCGCCATTTCGCAAATGGAACTCATCAGCAGTCTGTGCGAATTGATCAGCCGCGGCGCACTGATCAGTATGCTGGTGATCATTCTGATCCTTCCCGCACTGCTGATCGTATTTGCCCCCGTGATCGCCCGCACCACACGCCGCTGGCCCAAGGTGCAGAAGGCCGCTTCCACCGGAAAAGAGGTATAAGCATTATGAAAAAACTCACCAAAAAAATCGTATGCCTTGGCACCTGTGCCGCACTGGCCGCAGGCTGCTACCTGCCCGCCTTTGCCGACAGCGACGGCCCTGTGACCAAGGACGAAAATGTGTTTTTGTTTTTGAACCCGGACGGCAGCATTCAGCAGCAGCTGGTGAGCGACTGGCTGCACAGCGACACCGGCCTGCAGGATGTGACCGACTGCACCAGCCTGACCGACATCACCAACCTGAAAAGCGATGCCGCCTACACGCTGGACGGCAGCGCCCTGCGCTGGGATACCGGCGAGCATGATGTATATTATCAGGGCGAAAGCAGCCTGACCCCGCCCGTTACCGCCGAGATCCGCTATGAGCTGAACGGCCAGCCCATCACCGCCGAGGAGCTGCTGGGCAAAAGCGGCCATGTGCGCATTACCGTGGACCTGACCAACCACATTTATACCCACCAGATGATCGGCGGCGTGCAGCGCAGGATCTACACCCCCTTTGCCACGGTGGTATCCTTTGCGCTGGATGCCGATGATTTCACCAACCTGAAGGCCGAGCATGGCAGCATTCAAACCGACTCGCAAACCCAGATCGCAGCCTTTGTGGCCTTACCCGGATTGCAGGAAAGCTTTCAGGGGCTGCTCACAGGCGATCTTTCCGATCTGGGCGACAAGCTGCTGGACAGTGTGAGCATTGAAGCCGACACCGACTGCTTTGTGTTTCCCACCATCATCATGGCCGCCTCTACCAGCACCGAGGAGCTGCTGGAAAAGGACGAGGATTTTCCCTCGCTGGACGAAGCGCTGAACGAAATGCGCGACGGCTTTGACGAATTGAAGGACGGCTCCATCGAGCTGGACGACGGTGCGCATGAGCTGGATGACGGCGCACAGGAACTGGACGACGGTGCCAGAGAACTGGACGACGGCGCACACGAATTGGACGATGGCGCCAAGGAGCTGGACGACGGTGCCAAAGATCTGGATGACGGCGCACAGGAGTTGAAAGACGGCGCTTTGGATCTGGATGACGGTGCAGGCAGGCTGAAGGACGGCGCCGCCGCACTGAACGGCGGCCTGACCGTGCTGAACGGCAAGCTGGCCGCACTTCCCGACAGCCTGAAGGCTGCCGATGCGCTGCAGGCAAGCCTGAACACCCAGATGACCGATCTGTTCGGCAAAATGGATGCCATTCCCGAAACCGAAGCCTTACAAGCCGGGTTTGCCGGTGTGCAGAGCGCTTTGTCCTCTGCTTTGGCAGACGAAACCGACGAGGCGGGCAATATCACTTCTCCTGCCGTGCAGACCATTGCCTATGCCGCTGTGCTGCAAACCGCCAATTCCACCGCACAAACCATGGTGGATGCCCTTGCCGAGGGTGTTGCCGAAGGCGTTGCCCAAAGCACAGCCGCCGGAACCGTGGATGCGGTTTCCGCCGCTTACAAGGCCGCCCTGGCACAGGCCATCGGTGATTCCCAGCTGTCTGACGAAGAAAAAACAGCGCTTGTGGATTTCGTCAACGCCGCTTCCCCGGATCTTGATGCGATTCGCACCAGCGCCGCGCAAGCTGCCGCCGCCAGCGCCAAGGAGAGTGCCAAAGAAAATATGCAGGGCATTTACAACACCGAAGCCTTCCAGAGCAGCGTTCAGGCTTCTGCCGGCGAGGTGGCCGCGCAGGTAGCCGGCAAGGTGCTTCCCGTGAAAGAGGCCCTTGAGTCCATGAGCGGCCTTGCCGCGCTGGACACCACCCAGCTCAAAGCCGATGCCACCCAGCTGCAGGGCACTGCCACCCAGCTGCTCACCCTGATGAACGGCATGACCGGCTCACTCTATAACGAAAACGATGACCCCGCCAACCCCCAGACGGTTTACGGTGCGGTGAGAATGCTGACCGCCGGTTCTGACGAGCTGGCAGCCGGTACCGCCGATCTGAAGGGCGGCACCGAAAAGCTGAAGGACGGCACCATAGAGCTGAAGGACGGCACCCAGGAACTGCGCGACGGCACCCAGGAGCTGCGTGACGGCACCCAGGAACTGGTGGACGGCACGGCTGATCTGGTGGACGGCACCCAAAAGCTGGTGGACGGCACCCGCGATCTGGTGGACGGCACCAAGGAGCTGCTGGACGGCGTGGACGAATTCCGCGACAAGCTGGAGGAAAAGGCCGCCGATGTGGACACCAAGCAGATCGACGATGCGCTGGATACGCTGGATGCCGTGCAGGCACAGGCCCAAACCTACACCAGCTACACCGGCACCCCCGACGGCGTGGATGCCACCATCAAGTTTGTGATGAAGGTGGAGGCCCCCGAGGTTCCCGAAACCGAAGCGCCGGAGCTTACCGCCGCCGTGCAAACCGAAAAGCCCAGCTTCTGGCAGCGCCTGAAGGCTCTGTTTGGCTGGGGCTGATCTTTCCCCAAAAAAGTCCCTCTTTTTCCAATAACCCCCTCTAAAAAGCAGCGCGCCTGCCCGGATTTCAGCCATTGCCCGGGCAGGCGCGCTGCTTTCTATTGTTTCGGCAGGGGAGAAGCCCACAGAAAAGAACTTTCCGCACTTTTTCCCCAAAACACAAAAAGGCGGCGGGCAGGGGAGCCTTTAGGGGTTCCTCTGCCCGCCGCGCGGGTTTATGCTATTTTCGCCTCAAACGATGGCGGCGCAGCAATTAGTCTTCGCCGTACAGCTTCTGCAGCTTGGTCAGGTGAGCATAGCGCTCCTTGGCGGCTGCCTCGTTGCGGGCAAACAGCTGCTCAGCACGCTCGGGGAATGCGATCTTCAGGCGGCTGTAACGGCTTTCGTTGTTCAGCAGTGCCTGATATTCCTCGTACTTGCCTTCCTTGCTGGTCAGGGTGAAGGGGTTCTTGCCCTCGGCCTTCAAAGCGGGGTTGAAGGTGAACAGGTTCCAGTAACCGGCCTCCACAGCCTTCTTCATTTCGTTCTGGCAGTTGGTCATGCCACCCTTCACACCGTGCAGCTCGCAGGGTGCGTAGCAGATGATCAGCGAGGGGCCGGGATAAGCCTCGGCCTCGGCAATGGCCTTCACAGCCTGCGTGGGGTTGGCACCCAGGGCGATCTGAGCCACATAGATATATCCGTAAGTCATGCTGATCTCGGAAAGGCTCTTCTTCTTGATCTCCTTACCGGCGGCTGCAAACTGGCAAACCTCGCCGATGTTGGAGGCCTTAGAGGCCTGTCCGCCGGTGTTGGAGTACATCTCGGTATCGAATACCATGATGTTTACATCCTCGCCGGAAGCCAGCACATGGTCCACACCGCCGTAGCCGATGTCGTATGCCCAGCCGTCGCCGCCAAAGATCCAGCAGCTCTTCTTAGCCAGATACTGCTTGTTGGCCAGCACTTCGGGAGCGATGGGGCAGCCTGCAGCGGCAGCCTTTTCGATCTCGGCGATCAGGGCCTTGGCGGGCTCGATGTTGGCCATGGTGTTGTCCTTGGTCTTCATGAACTCTTCGTAAGCAGCCTTGAACTCGGGGGTAGCCTTTTCGTTGGCAGCCATTTCGGCAACCAGCTTCAGGGTGTTCTCACGAATGGTCTTCTGGCCCAGATACAGGCCAAAGCCGTGCTCGGCGTTGTCCTCGAACAGAGAGTTGTTCCATGCGGGGCCGTGGCCGCTGGCCTTGTTTACGGTGTAGGGAGAAACTGCTGCGGTGCCGCCCCAGATAGAGGAGCAGCCGGTAGCGTTGGAGATGAACATCTGCTCGCCGAACAGCTGAGTGACCAAACGGGCATAGCTGGTTTCGGCACAGCCTGCGCAGGAGCCGGAGAACTCAAGCAGCGGCTGGTTGAACTGAGAACCCTTCACAGTGTTGCTGGCCATCATGCCGGGCTTCTTGCGAATGTTCTCTACGCAGTAATCGAACACTGCCTGCTGGTCGGCCTGGCTCTCCTGAGGCTGCATGGTGATAGCCTTGGTGGGGCACACGGTCACGCACTCGCCGCAGCCCATGCAGTCCAGAGGTGAAACAGCCATGGTGAACTTGTAGCCGTTGGGCTTGGGCTTGTTGTCGGCGCTCTTCAGGGCAGCAGGTGCAGCCTTGACTTCCTCCTCCGTCAGCATGAAGGGACGGATGGTAGCATGAGAGCAAACAAATGCACACTGGTTGCACTGAATGCACTTTTCGGCATCCCAATCGGGAACGGTAACGGCAGTGCCGCGCTTTTCGTAAGCGGAAGCACCCTGCTGGAACTGGCCGTTGGCGTTGTGCTCAAAGGCAGAAACAGGCAGGCTGTCGCCGTCCATGTGGGTGATGGGCATGGTGAGCTCTTTCACCATCTTCACCAGCTCGGGGCGGCCCTCCAGCTCAGCAGCGGGGGCATCGGGAGCAGGATTTGCCCAGTCGGCGGGCACATCCACCTTGTGCAGAGCGTCCAGACCGGCATCAATGGCCTTCCAGTTCATCTCTACAACGTCCATGCCCTTCTTCAGGTAGCTCTTCTTGGCAGCGGCCTTCATGTAGCCCACAGCCTCGTCGATGGGCATAATGTTGGCCAGCTTAAAGAAGGCAGACTGCAGAATGGTGTTGGTGCGCTTGCCCATGCCGATCTCAATGGCCTTGTCGATGGCGTTGATGGTGTACACCTGAATGTTGTTGTCGGCAATATACTTCTTTGCCTCGGCATTCAGATGCTCGCCCAGCTCCTCATCGGTCCACTGGCAGTTGATCATAAAGATGCCGCCGGGCTTTACATCCTGCACCATCTTGATGCCCTGGTTGATGTAAGCGGGCACATGGCAGGCCACAAAGTCAGCCTGGTTGATGTAGTAGGGGCTGTGGATAGGCAGATCGCCGAAGCGCAGATGGCTGATGGTGAAGCCGCCGGTCTTCTTGGAGTCATACTGGAAGTATGCCTGGATAAACTTATCGGTATGGTCGCCGATGATCTTGGTGGAGTTCTTGTTTGCGCCAACGGTGCCGTCGCCGCCCAGACCCCAGAACTTGCACTCAACGGTGCCGGGTGCGCTGGTGATGGGAGCGGGCTTCACCTCGGGCAGGCTCAGGCCGGTAACATCATCGGTAATGCCAATGGTAAAGCGGGGCTTGGGCTCGTCCTTAGCCAGCTCGGTGTAAATGGCAAACACGCTGGAAGGAGGAGTATCCTTGCTGCCCAGGCCGTAGCGGCCGCCGGTGAGCACAACATCGTTCAGGCCGGCCTCACGCAGGGTGGCGGCAACATCCAGATACAGGGGCTCACCCAGAGCGCCGGGCTCCTTGGTGCGGTCCAGCACGGCGATCTTCTTAACGGTTTTGGGCAGGGCCTTCAGCAGTGCTTCGGGCACCCAGGGGCGATACAGGTGAACCTTAACGATACCAACCTTTTCGCCTTTGGCTACCAGATAGTTGATCACTTCTTCGGCCACATCGCAGATGGAGCCCATGGCAATGATCACACGGTCAGCATCGGGTGCGCCATGATAGTTGAACAGGCCGTAATCGGTGCCCAGCTTTTCATTGATCATGCCCATATACTTTTCTACCACAGCGGGCAGAGCGTTGTACACGGGGTTGCAGGCTTCACGATGCTGGAAGAAGATATCGCCGTTCTCGTGAGAGCCGCGCATGGCGGGATGCTCGGGGTTCAGTGCTTCGTCACGGAACTTCTTAACAGCATCCATGTTCAGCATTTCCTTCAGGTCCTCGTAGTCCCACTTTTCCACCTTCTGGATCTCGTGAGAGGTACGGAAGCCGTCGAAGAAGTTTACGAAGGGCACACGGCCTTCAATGGCAGCCAGGTGAGCAACGGGCGACAGGTCCATAACTTCCTGCACGCTGCCCTCGGCCAGCATGGCGCAGCCGGTCTGACGGGTGGCCATAACATCGGAATGATCGCCGAAAATGTTCAGCGACTGGGTTGCCACGGTACGGGCCGAAACATCGAACACGCAGGGAAGCTGCTCAGCTGCGATCTTGTACATATTGGGGATCATCAGCAGCAGGCCCTGAGAGGCCGTGAAGGTGGTGGTGATAGCACCTGCGCCCAGGCTGCCGTGAACGGTACCTGCTGCGCCGGCTTCGGACTGGAGCTCAACAACCTTTACCTGGTTGCCGAACACATTCTTCTGGCCCGCTGCGCTCCACTGGTCGACCATATCGGCCATGGGGCTGGAGGGGGTAATGGGGTAGATGGCAGCTACGTCCGTGTAGGCATAAGCTACATGGGCAGCAGCGGTGTTGCCATCCATAGACTGCTTTGCTCTTGTTACTTTAGGCATTCTTTTTTCCTCCGTTCCATTATTCCATGTGGTGCCGGCATTTTCATGAAAAATTCTTTCCCAATAATATTTCTCATCTTCAATAAACTCCGGCGCTTACTGGTTAACGCGGAAAACTGCACCGGTTTGTAAATTGCGCAGTTCCTTGCTATATTGTAGCAAAAATAACAAAGAAATACAAAGGGATTCATGCTTTATTTTTACTAAAATTTCGCCTATTTTTTTGTGCAATTTGCTCTGCCAAATATGTGGCGCTCGGTTGTGAAATCCTGTATCATAGAGAGATAGAATATTACTTGTTCACGGAAAGGATCTACACATATGGCGCATTTTGAGAAAAAACTTTCGGAAAACACCGTGTTCACCGGGCGCGTGTTTTCGGTTTCGGTGGATAAAGTTCTTTTGGAAAACGGCAAAACCGGCGAGCGTGAGGTGCTGCATCACCACGGCGGGGCCTGCATTGCGGCACTGACCCCGGAAAACGAAATTTACATGATCCGCCAGTTTCGCTATGCCATGGGGCAGGAGCTTTGGGAGCTGCCCGCCGGCAAGCTGGAGCCCGGGGAGGACCCCGAAAAGGCGGCCCACCGTGAGCTGGCCGAGGAATGCGGCCTGATGGCAGGCACCATGCGGGATATCGGGCCCGTGTATCCCAGCGTGGGCTATGACAGCGAGATCATTTATTGCTATCTTGCCCAAAACCTGACCCCCTGTGAAATGCATCTGGACGAGGACGAATTTTTGACCCCTGTGAAGATGCCGCTGAAGGATGCCGTGGACCTTGTGATGAACGGCCAGGTGCCCGACAGCAAAACCAGCACCTGCCTGCTGAAGCTCTGGTATCTGCAGCAAAACGGCAAGCTGTAAAATGTCAAAACCGCCGGGTGCGGCCTTAAAACAAAAAAGGAGTACTGCCATGTTTTCCCGTATGTTCTGCATCACAGGCACTTTTTTGCTTTCACTTCTCGCCGCGGGCTGTTCCTCGCAGGAAGTTTCTGCCCCTTTGGCATCGCCCACCCCGCAGCCAGCCCCGGGCCGGATCGAATACCCGGCTTCAGCCATTCGCGATTTATCCGAAGAATTTCAGCTTGCTTACCCTGATCCGCTTTCCGTGGATTACCCCGACGCGTACACACTTCCCGGCATCGCTGCGTATCGCGGGGAGCAGCTTTATTACTTGAGCACACAGGCCAGCGGCTGGGTGGGCCAGGAGCCCACCCAGCAAATCGCACCGCAGCTGCGGAAAACGCTGTACACGCTCAACACCCAAACCGGGCAAAAAGCCGAGATCGGCGATGCCGCCATTCTTGCCTACACCGCAGAGCAGGCGCTTTTCACCCAGGATGCATGGTATTATGCCGGCATGGGGCTTTCTGAGCATGAGGACGAGGCCGGGTCGCTTTTACAGATTCAAAAGCTTTCTCTGGCCTCCGGAGAAGATCAAACGGTTTTCACGGTGGAAAACGGTATGCTTGGGGTTTCGTTTGGAGAACTGACGGACGGTGCCGTTGTTTTTATGGTGCATCGGCTGGACGACAGCCTTACCGAAACCCATCAGGAAATATACAAGCTGCTGCCGGATAACTCCGTACAAAAAATCTTTTCCACCGACGAAAGCGGCGAGCTCTATAACTTTACAGACTTTACGACCCGGGAAAATGTTATTTACCTTTTGAACCAGCCGAAGCTTGAGGGCAAGCTGCACACGGAAGCGGTTTGCCTAAATTCTGACGGCGAGATCACCCGCACACTGGCGCTGCCCGGGCTGGGCGCTTACGCCGACACCTTCAACTATGCCGACCATATTTATGCAGCCGGGGATTATGTGTTTATCAAGTGGTACCGCGCCCCGGATGCGCTGCCGTATTTCAGCGCATGGAAGATCTGCGAGGGCGGGGCCGAAGCCCTGTCCGTGCCGCAAAACGCACCCTGCCGGTTGATCTCGCAAACGCCCATACAAAACCGCTATCTGCTGTTTTCCGCCTTTCCCAATGAAATGAATTTCAGCGAAAATCAGTACAAGAATCATTTGTACCTGTTTGATATGGAAACCGGCGAATTCACCGGCATTCACCTGCCGTATGAAAGCAATGTTTCGCTGGGCGCTATGGTTTGCAGCGAGCAGGGAACGCTTGCTATGCACCTCACCGAAACCAGCGGTGAGAACACAACCAAAAAAATCGCTGCGCTTTCGTTTGAAACACTGCTGCAATTGCTGCGCCCCGGCACTTCGGCATAATGTTCCGGGCACATTTAAAATCTAAAAGCAAAGGCAGCGCCGGGGCGCTGCCTTTGCTTTTTTATAGATCCTTGTTTTCGCCGTTCAGGCTGCACAGATACCGGATATAGGTTTGTGCGGCAGGGGGAAGGGGGCGGTCCTTTAAATAAATGTAATACAGCGAGTGGTTAAACTGCCCCATATCCTGCACAGCCGCGGGAAACGGAAACGGCAGAATGCGAATGCCCAAGGCGGGCATGGGCTGCCCGCTCAGCTGGTTGCCCAGGGCAATATAGTCGGTATCGCGCAGCACATCGTGCAGGATCGAGCGGTCCGTGATGCGCACCACCTGACGAAAACGGTCAAAATCCACAAGATCCGGCAGGGAATAGCTGTTGTAAAAGCCGTCTGCAATGCCGTTCAGCGCCACACCGCTGGAATTTTGCAGCACCACCATGTTGTATTCGTACAGATCCTCCAGCGTGAAGCCCGGCTTATCAAACAGGGGGTGCCCCCGCCGCAGCAGAACATGCAGGCTGGTGCTGAAGGCTTTTTTGTATTCAATGTGCCGCCCCTTAAAGAATTCTGCATTGCCGGGGGCATGAATATCCTTTAAGAAGATCACCCCCAGATCGGCCCGGTGGTTGTACACGGCATCGATCACACCGGCGGCGTTTTTTTCCTTATAGGAATAGCGCAGTGCCTGTTCGGGCATTTCGCGCAGCATTTGGGTGAACGCCGCCACGGAATACGAGCTGGGCGAGCTGACGATGCGCAATGTACTTACCGGGCGGTTTTGCTGAAAGGTGTTTTCAAATTCATCGGCCTGGTTCACCAGTTCTTTTGCCATTTCCAGAAAAACACGGCCGCTTTCGGTGAGCGTAAGGCCGCGGCGGTCCCGCGTGAAAACCGTAAGGTGATATTCCTGCTCGGTATCGTGTACCACGCGGCTCAGATAGGACTGCGAAATATACAGTTTTTGTGCTGCCGCCGAAAGCGAGCCGCTGCGCTCGATCTCGATCAGATATTTCAGATTGCGGATATTCACGATTTTTCTCCCTCTTTTTTTTACCGCAGGCCCTGCTATAACCAAATGGTTAACCCATTTGGCGAAACAGGTGATGGACAAATGTAACAAAAAATGCTATAACCATGGTAACAGAGCCAAAAGTAACGGTTTCTTTGGCACAATGGTATCTTTTTTTATTCAAAATGTCAACCGTCGCTCTGGAAAGTCTTTTTCTGTTATAACTAATCAGTGAATAAAGCTTCGTTTCGGAAAGCTTTTTGGAAATTTGGCTTTATTTACTGTACAAATGGAAAGGAGAAAACAACTATGTATAAGGTAGACTTGAACAGCGATCTGGGCGAAAGCTTCGGCGCGTACAAAATCGGTTTGGACAGTGAGGTTGTGAAATACGTCACCTCCGTCAATGTGGCCTGCGGCTACCATGCAGGCGACCCCGTTGTGATGGACAAAACCGTGGCCATGGCCAAAGAGCACGGCGTTGCCGTGGGCGCACACCCCGGTTTCCCTGATCTGATGGGCTTCGGCCGCCGCAACATGGTTGTCACTCCTGCCGAGGCCAAGGCCTACACCCAGTATCAGGTGGGCGCACTGGCTGCCTTCTGCAAGGCCAACGGCGTGCCGCTGCAGCATGTGAAGCCCCACGGCGCTTTCTATAACATGGCCGCCAAGGATCTGGCTTTGGCCACCGCCATTGCCGAGGGCGTTGCCAGCGTAGACAGCAACCTGATCTTCATGGGCCTTGCGGGAAGCCTGATGCTCACCGCCGCCAAGGCTGCAGGCCTGCGCACTGCCAGCGAAGTTTTTGCGGACCGCGCTTATCAGGCCGACGGCACGCTGGTGCCCCGCTCCAAGCCCGGCGCTGTAATCCATGACACCGACGAAGCCATTGCCCGCACCATTCGCATGGTGAAGGAAGGCAAGGTGACCGCCATCACGGGCGAGGAAGTTGAGATCGCCGCCGATTCCATTTGCGTACACGGCGACAATGTTTCGGCTGTGGAGTTCGTAAAGAACATCCGCGCCCGCCTGGAGGCCGAGGGCGTTACCCTGGCACCCCTGAGCGAGATCGTGTGATCTGCACCATAGTTTTTACCAAAAGCGGGTTTTTGGAATTTCCCGCCTTTGGCCGATAATAACCGGCAGCCCCCGCTGCCCCACAGAAAAGGAGTCTTGTCTTATGAGTAACAGCACGACCCCCGCCGCCAAGCCGAGTCGTTCGGTCATGTTCGGCGCAGCCTTCCTGATGGCCACCTCGGCTATCGGCCCCGGATTTCTGACACAGACCTCCAAGTTCACCGCCACCTACGGCAGCAACCTGATCGGCGTGATCTTGCTGGTGATCTGCATGGATATCATTGCCCAGATGAATATCTGGTCGGTGGTAAGCGTTTCGGGCATGCGCGCACAGGATGTTGCCAACAAGGTGCTGCCCGGCCTTGGCTATGTGGTTGCCGTTCTGGTGGCCATTGGCGGTCTGGCCTTTAACATCGGCAACGTTGGCGGCGTAGCCTTGGGCATGAACGCCATGTTCGGCCTGAACGAGCGCCTGGGCGCTATCATTGCCGGCTGCCTTGGCATTCTGATCTTCGTAAACAAAAACGCAAAAACCATCATGGATAAAGTGGCCACCATTCTGGCCGCCATCATTCTGATCACCGTTACCGTGGTGGCTGTCATGTCCAAGCCTCCTGTAGGCGAGGTTGTTACCCACGTGATCCCCGATGACTTTGCCAGCATGTTCGCTGCCATGACCACCCTGCTGGGCGGCAGCTGCGGCGGTTACATTGCCTTCTCGGGCGCTCACCGTCTGCTGGACGCCGGCATCTCCGGCCCCGAAAATGTGGGCCATGTTCGCAAGAGCGTGCTGCAGGGCTGCGGCACCTCCGGCATTGTTCGTATTCTGATGTTCCTGGCTGTTCTGGGCACCTGCGGCCTGGCTGCTGACAACGCCGCCACCATTCTGGCCGCTTCCAACCCCGCTGCCGAGGCCTTCCGCCTGGCTGCCGGTTCTCTGGGCTACCGTCTGTTCGGTCTGTGCCTGTTCAGCGCCGGTATCTCCTCTGTTGTGGGCGCCGCCTTCACCTCGGTTTCCTTCCTGAAGACCCTGCATCCCACCATTGCCAAGTACGAGCGCCAGTTCGTGATCGGCTTCATCGCTTTCTCCACTCTGGTTATGGCCATTATGGGCGGCGCTGCCGGCCTGCTGGTGGTTGCCGGTGCTGTGAACGGCCTGATCCTGCCCATCACTCTGGGCACCATGCTGGCTGCCAGCCGCAACAAGAGCATTGTTGGCGAAAACTACAAGCACCCCACCATCCTCATCGTTCTGGGCATCGTTGTTACCCTGCTGGCCGCTTACACCGGCATCAAGGCTGTGCCCAGCATCATGAAGCTGTTCGCTTGATCTTTTGTACGGCAGCGCCGCTGCGGTGCTGTGTGTAAATTTCTCATCTTGTGTTTCGGCCCCCGCCCAGTTTTGGGCGGGGGTTTAGAGAAAGGACCGATCTTATGGATGAAATCCGTTTTCTGATGGCCGGTGATTCGGCCCTTGTGGCGGAGTTCGGCAATGCCATCAGCCCCGCCATCAACGCCCGCATCCGCGCATTCAACATTGCGCTGGAGCAGGCCAAGCTGCCCGGCATTTTAGAGCTTCTGCCCACCTACCGTTCGGTGATGATCCAGTATGACCCCATGGTGATCGGCACGGATGCCTTAAAGGCAAAGCTTTCGGCCATTGCCAAAAATCTTGACAGCATTGCCATTCCCCCCGCCTCTGTGGTGGAGCTGCCCGTATTGTACGGCGGCGAAATGGGCCCCGACCTTGCCTTTGTGGCCGAGCACGCAGGCATCACCCCCGATGAGGTGATCAAGCTGCACACCGAGCCGGAATATCTGATTTATATGCTGGGCTTCACCCCCGGCTTCACCTATCTGGGCGGCCTGAACGAAAAGATCCACACCCCGCGCCTCACCCAGCCCCGCGTAAAGATCCCGGGGGGCTCGGTGGGCATTGCAGGCAGCCAGACCGGCGTTTATCCCATCGACTCTCCCGGCGGCTGGCAGCTGATCGGCCGCACCCCCGTAAAGCTGTATGATCCCAACCGTGCCGAGCCCATTTTGCCCCGGGCCGGCCAGTATATCAAGTTCCGCGCTGTGGATCAGGCCGAGTTTGACGAAATTTCCCGTCAGGTTGAGGCCGGCACCTACCAGTGTGTAAGCTATCCCCGAAAGGAGGCCGAATAATATGAGCATCACCGTTTTGAATCCCGGCCTGCTTACCACCGTGCAGGATCAGGGCCGCTGGGGCTACCAGCAGTTCGGCGTGCCTGTTTCGGGCGCGTGTGACCCGCACTCGGCCGCTATGGCAAACATTTTTGTGAGCAACGATCCCGGCATGGGCGTGCTGGAATGCACGCTGATGGGCCCCCAGCTGCGCTTTGAGTGCGACGAAGTGATCGCCATTACCGGCGGTGATCTGAGCCCCAGTCTGGACGGCAAGCCCATTCCCAGCTATGCCGCTGTGGAGGTTAAAGCCGGGCAGACCCTGCGCTTCGGTGCCCCCAAATCCGGCTGCCGCGCCTATATTGCCGTGGCAGGCGGCTTTGATCTGCCCCAGGTGATGGGCAGCCAGTCCACCTACATGAAGGCCGCTTTGGGCGGCTTGGAGGGCCGCAAGCTGCAAAAGGGCGATGTGCTCAAGCTGAAAGCCCCCGTGGCCACCTTTGGCAACATTCGCCAGCGCTTTATCTCGCCCGAATTCCGCCCCCGCCCCGTATACACGCTGCGGGTGATCCTGGGCCCGCAGGACGATGCTTTTACCGAAAAGGGCCTTGCGGATTTTTTGGGCAGCGAATACACCGTCACCCAGGAGTTTGACCGCATGGGCTGCCGCATGGAGGGCCCTGTGATCGAGCATAAAAACGGCGGCGATATCATTTCGGACGGTATCGCCTTTGGCGCCATTCAGGTGCCCGGCGCAGGCAAGCCCATTCTGATGCTGGCCGACCACCAGACCACCGGCGGCTACACCAAGATCGCCAATGTGATCACCGCCGATTTCCGTTTGGCAGGCCAGCTGAAGGGCGGCGACAAGGTTCGCTTTGAGCAGATCAGCGTTGCCAAGGCACAGGAGCTGCTGCGCTGCCAGCGCGCCAGCCGCAAGCTGCTTGCCCATTTGGTGAACACCCACTAAATCCATTGTGTGAAAGCAGAAGGAAAGGGCCTGCTTTTGCGCGGGCCCTTCCCGTTTTGCTTCTGTTTTGCCCATATTTTGTACAAGGAGGAATCTTATTATGGCTTTTGATATCACCCCGTACATTCACGAAACCCCCGAAAAGGTGCGCGAGCTGATTCGTGAGGGCACCATTGATTTTCCCACGGCCGGTATGTGCGCCGGATACGCACAGGCTAACCTGGTGATCCTGCCGCCCGAGTATGCCGCCGACTTTGAGGAATACACCAAGCTGAACCCGTTTCCCTGCCCGGTGCTGGAAATCGTAAAAGATACTCCCATCACCCACGCCATGGGCGAGGGCGGCAACATTGTGACCGATATTCCCCGCTACCGCATTTATGAAAACGGCGTATTCACCAAGGAAGTCACGGACGCCAGCGAATACTGGAAGCAGGGCTATGTGGGCTTCTTGATCGGCTGCAGCTTCAGCTTTGAGGAAGCCTTGATCCGTGCAGGCATTGAGGTGCGCCATATTGCCATGGGCTGCAATGTGCCCATGTTCAAGACCAATATTGCCACCAAGAAGGCAGGCCCCTTTGAAGGCCCCATGGTGGTAAGCATGCGCCCCATGACCCCCGAGCACGCCGAGATCGCCCGCAAGATCACCGAGGCTATGCCCAATGTTCACGGTGCGCCCGTAGAGATCGGCGACCCGGCCCGCATTGGCATCAAAGATGTGATGAAGCCGGATTACGGCGACCCCGTAGAGATTCGCGAGGGCGAAATTCCCGTGTTCTGGCCCTGCGGCGTAACGCCTCAGGCTGCCATTGAAAACGCCAAGCTGCCCATCGTGATCACCCACGCCCCCGGGCATATGTTCATCACCAGCGTTCTCAACAGCGAGCTGAACGATTATCTGGAAGCCCGCAAACAAAAGTGATTTAAGCCTACACCTCCGCCTATAAAAAGCGCCCGGGTTTTCCACAATTTCTATACGGAATGTGGAAAACCCGGGCTGCTTTTGTGTCAGCATTTTCCAGATGCACCCATCGATCACCCGCAAAAACAGGCAGCCCCCGCACATCCGGTGCGGGGGCTGCCTTTTTGCTGTATCATGCCCTTTAATAAAACAGGGGCTGTGCCTTACATCTGGATCAAGCCCAGCACATTGGCAATGGAGCTGAGCAGGATCACCAGAATGCAAACGGGGGCCAGATATTTCATAAAGAACTCATACACCTTGCGGCGACGGAACACCGAGGAGATCTGCACTTCGTCGGCAATGCGCTTAAAGCCCACCACCTTCAAAATCAGGAAGCAGGTGGCCAGTGCGGCAATGGGCATCATGATCGAGTTGGTCAGGAAGTCAAAGAAATCCAGGATCTGCATACCGAACAGCAGCACATGATCCCACATACCATAGCCAAAGGCCGAGCAGCTGCCCAGCACCACCATCAGCAGGGCCATCAGCGCGCAGCAGACGGGGCGGGTGAGGTGCAGCTCATCCTGCAGGGTGGAAACGCTGGTTTCCAGCAGCGAGATGGCGCTGGTGAGGGCGGCAAAGAAGAACATCAGGAAGAACGCCGTGCCGATCACGCCGCCGATTTCCATGCTGGCAAACACCTTGGGCAGGGTGATAAAGGCCAGCGAGGGGCCTGCCTTCAGGTTTTCCATGGTGCCGCCCGAGAAGGCAAACACGGCGGGAATGATCATAAGGCCAGCCAGCACAGCCACGCCGGTATCGAAAAACTCCACCTGTGCGGTGCTTTTTTCAATATCCACATCCTTGTGCATATACGAGCCGTAGGTGTACAGAATGCCCATGGCGATGGACAGCGAGTAGAACATCTGGCCCATGGCGGCCACCACGGTCATAATAGAGAAATCTTCAAAGCGGGGCACCAAGAAATACCGAACGCCTGCCAATGCACCGGGGCGGGTGACCGAGTAGACCATCACAAAGGCGGCCAGCAGCAGCAGCAGGGGCATCATCACCTTAGAAACGCGCTCCACACCGTTTTTCACGCCTGCCAGGATCACAAAGAACACCAGCGCCGTGAACACCAGAAACCACACCTCGGCATCGGCATTGCTGCTGATAAAGCTGCCGAAGAAGCCATCCTCGGCCATGGCCTTGCCGTTGCCGCACATATACTCCACCAGATATTTCAGCACCCAGCCGCCGATCACGCTGTAGTAGGGCACGATCAGCATGGGGATCACGGCATTGATCCAGCCGCCAAAGCGGAAGGGGGCGGATTTTCCAAAGCTGGCAAATGCGCCCACCGGGCTTTTGCCCGTCATGCGGCCCAAGGCCGTTTCGGATACGATCAGTGCAAAGCCAAAGGTGAGCATGAGCACCAGATAGACCAAAAGAAAAATGCCGCCGCCGTATTTGGCTGCCAGATAAGGGAAGCGCCAGATGTTGCCAAGGCCCACAGCCGAGCCTGCCACCGACAGCACATAGCCGATGCGGCCCGTAAACTGGCTGCGGGCGATTTTTGTGTTATGTTCCATTCCATATCCTCCTGCGCGGCGCTTGTGACTGCCCTTTGCCCCAAAAGCCCAGTGGTTTTGGGCAAGGCCGGCATGGCCGCGTTTTTTGTTTTTCCTTGTTTCTACACCGCAAGATAAAGATAAAACCGCAGCCTTTGCAGCGCACGGCACTGCATAGGACAATGCGGTTTTGGTTTTTGGAAAAAACATATTCTAATAGGATACCATGTCTTTTCCTCAGAAACAACACAAATTGCCAAACTTGAAGAACATTCGTCTGATTCACTTGCTGCACAAATTCATTTCATGTTTGCTTGGATATTTCGCCCGCGCAGTTACTTTTATGGGTATTTTTCTCCTTGCATTTTTACTTGTTTCAGTATATACTAAAAGCAGATGCCGGGGCAGCCCCTTTTTCCGCCCCGGCCGATGCAGATTGTGAGGCCCCACCATGAATGAACTGTATGAAAACATTGCCCGCCTTTGCCGCAATGCCGGTTTGAGCGTGAGCGCTCTGTGTGAAAGCGCAGGCGTGAGCCCCGGCATTTTGAGCGATTTGAAAACCGGGCGAAAAAAGAACATCAACACCGAAACCTTAGCCAAGCTGGCAAAAGCGCTGGATGTTTCTACCGACCGCCTGCTGGGCATCGCCGACCCCTTGGAGGATGAATTCATTGCCTACTACGGGCAGGTGTCCCGCCAGCTTACCGAAAGCGACCGACGCGAGCTGATGGCTCTGGTGCGGCTGAAAGCGGAGATGAAGAAAGGCCATGACCAAAAGTGAACAGCAGCTGCAAGAGCTGTGTGATATGGGCGTTACGGTGGTTTCGTGCCCCGATGCCACCACCCGCAAGGCCGTTGCTTTTTGCGACGATTTTCTGGTGCTGGGGCAGCTGGAGGGCGAAACCGATGCCCATGCTGTGCTCACGCACGAAAAATGGCACTACAAGCTGGGGGCGTTTTATCGCCACGATGCCCCCTATGAGCAGCGCTGCCGCGCCGAAGCGCAGGTGAACCGCGCCGCCCTGCAGGAGCTTGTGCCCAAATGCCGCCTGGCCGCACTGCTGCGGCAGGGGCTTTCCGTGAGCGAGGTTGCGGAAACGCTGGATGTGCCCGAGGCCCAAATTTGGGAGGCGTGGCGCTTTTATCGCGACACCGACGACCGTTTTTGCACCGGCGAAGATTAAAGAAAATACCAGCAAGCCCCCTGTCGGTCACAAAGTCGGCAGGGGGCTTGCTGGCATATATGGTAAGGAAGAATTTGCTTTTTCAGTGCCATGCATGGCTGTGCACGGCATCGGGATTATTCGGCAAAATATTCTGCGCGGATCTGTTCAACGGGCATTTCGCACCCCGTCCACAGGCGGAAGGATTCCGCCCCCTGATACAGCAGCATGTGCAGGCCGTTAAACGCCTGCAGCCCTGCCGCGCGGGCCATGCGCAAAAGCTCGGTTTCCCGCGGCTCGTAGATCACATCCGATACCGCCAGCCCCGGGTGAAGCCAATCGGCACTGGGGATCAGGCACCCGGGGTGGTTTTTCATGCCCACCGGGGTGGTGTTTAAAAGGATCTGCGCCTTCTGCAGTTCTTTTTGCAGGGTGTCGGTGTCGGTCAGCTCGTGCAGGGTCACGCAGCAGTCGGTTTCCTGGTTCAGGCGCTGCACCAGCGCCTCCACCCGCGGCCAAAAGGCATCGCGCATATTGAACACCGCAATGCTTTTTGCGCCGTCCAGCGCTGCCTGCACCAGAATGGCCGTGCCTGCACCGCCTGCACCCAGCTGCACAATGGCCTTGCCCGTGGGGTCGCAGCCTTCTGCCCGGGCACTGTGTACCCAGCCCACACCGTCGGTGGTGTGGCCCACCAAGCAGCCGTTTTGGTTCACCACGGTATTCACCGCACCGCACAGGCGGGCGGCAGGCGAAAGCTCGTCCACCAGCTGTGCCATGGCGTTTTTGTGCGGCATAGTCACATTGCAGCCCTTAAAACCTATTGCGCGCAGCCCGGCCACAGCGGCGGGCAGGCGCTCGGGCTGCACATCAAAGGCAAGGTAGCACAGATCCTGTCCTGTCAGGCGGCAGGCTGTGTTTTGCATGGCAGGGGAGATGCTGTGCTCCACCGGGCTGCCCAGCAGGCACAAAAGCCCGGTGTGGCCGGTAGCAATGTTTTCCATGAAATGCTCGCCTCCTGCCTTTTTACAGTGCTTCGTGCAGAATTGCCATGGCTGCCTGCAGCTTTTCCACGGGGATCTGCCCGGGTGCGCTCACCTGGCCCACAGCGCCAAAGGTCATGGACGAGCCAAACACCTCGCCCGCCATGCGGGTGATCACACCCAGCGAGCCCATGCTCATGGTGATGATGGGGCGGTCGGCATAGGTGTTGGCCATTTCCTGCGTGGCATCCTGCAGCGTGATCACATCGGCGCAGGTTTTGGGCATCACAGCGATCTTGGGCAGATCGGCCCCCAGCTCCTGCATTTTGCGCAGGCGGCGGATCAGCTCGGCCTTTTCCGGGGTGGCAAAAAAGTCGTGATTCGAGCCCACCACGATCTTGTTGGCGGCGTGAATGTTGGCAATGTTTTCCTTTACGATCTCATCGCCCGAGAAAACCTCTACATCCACGGCATCCACATAGCCGCTTTCGGCCACAGCCTTGTTGAGCGCTGTATATTCCGGCATACCGATTTCTTTTTCGCCGCCCTCCTTTTTGGTGCGGAAGGTGAACAAAATCGGGGTTTCGCCCAGCACTGCGCGCAGTTCACGCGCTGCCTGCAGCACTTTTTCGGTTTGGAACACATCCTCAAAAAAATCCACGCGCCATTCCACCACATCCATGGTGCAGGCGGTCAGCTCGTTGGCCTTGGCCAGAATGCCCGGCAGGTCTTTTGCCACGATGGGCACGATCACTTTGGGGCAGCCGGTGCCGATGGTCAGATCACGCATTTTTACAGTTTTCATCTTCTGTTCCTCTTTCCTTTGTACGGCGGCATGGCCGCCGGATCATTTTTTTGGGGGATGGGGCTTTCTTTTTTTCTTTGATTCCATTATAATAGAGCCAAATCTATAAATAAAATATTGTTTTTCAATAGTTTGTTAGTTTTAAACTATATGTAGCTTTTTTTGATTTTTTCTTATCACAGCGAGGCTTTGCGTATGACTTTTCAGCAGATTCGATATTTTGATGCCATTGTGCGCACCGGCAGCATGAGCCACGCCGCCGACCAGCTGTTTATTTCGCAGCCCAGCCTGAGCGTGTCGATCTCCAATCTGGAAAAAGAGCTGGGGGTGCCTTTGTTTGAGCGCCGGGGCCGCTCGGTAACGCTTACCGCCGAGGGCGAGGCCTTTGTGCCCCACGCACAGCAGATTTTGCAGTCGGTGGAGGAAGCGCGCATTCACATGAACGCCCTTTCGCAAAGCGCCGGCCACAGCTTGCGCCTTGGCTATGTTTCCCCCTTGGCAGACCGCTATATTCCCGCTTTGATGCATGATTTTCTGCAGCAGCCGGAAAACCGCGGCACCGTGCTGAACTTTGCGTGCGGCACCACCACCGAGCTTGTGCGGCAGCTGAAAAACGGCGTGTTTGACCTTTTGGTCTGCTCGCACCCGGGTGAGGACGAAGCCCTGCGCAAAACCGTTTTGCTGCGCCAGCCGCTGGAGCTGATCTCTGCGCCGGATGCCCCGGTGGAGGTAAAAACGCTGGCCGAGCTGCAGTCGCTGCCCCTGATCGGCTATCCCGAGGGCGGCGCTATGGACAGCTTTCTCGCCTGGTTTCAAAACAAAGAGGGCCTGCAGCTGCAATTCCACTGCCGCGCCCCCAACGAAGAAGCCATTGCCGCGCTGTGCGAAAACCATTTTGGCTGCGCCGTGGTAGCCGCCGTGGACGGGCTGGACCACACCCATGTGCATCGCCAGCGCCTGCCCGGGGGCTATGCCCGCCAGATCTACTGTGTCACGCTGGCGTCCCGCCGCTATTACGGTGTAGCCAGCCGCTTTATCCGCGCCATGTTCGGCAGCGATGCCTGAAAAAGGGGGCCTATATATGGATATAGAACAGCTGCAGTGTATTTTAGCCATTCAGGAGCACAAAACTTTTTAAACTTTTTTCTTTTGCCGGTTTTTCTCCGAATATAAAGCAGCGCATTCCCTGCGCTGCCACACAGCAAAACGCCCCCTTTGCTTTGGCCCAAAAGAAAGCAAAGGGAGCGTTTTTTACTTGGTATTTTCGTAATATTGCACAATGTGCCGCACAAAGCGCCCGGCCAGCAGATGGCGGCTTTCCACATCGCGGCGCACCACCAGCACAGTGTCGCGGCTGATGGGCATCTGCATGGGCACCGCCACCACACGGTAGTGCGCCATGGCCACTTTTTTGGAAAGGATCGAGGTGCCGAATCCCTCCTGCACCATGCCCAGAATGCCGTCCACCTGATCGCACTCAAAAGCAATATTGGGGGTAAGCCCGGCCTGTTGGAAGGAATCGCGGATAATGCCGTTCAGGCCATAGCTGCGGTCTAAGATCACAAGGCGCTCGTTGGCCAGCTGCTGCCAGCTCAGGCGGCCGGTAAGCTTGGCAAACGGGTGCTTTTCGTTTACCACAGCGTGGTATTCATCGCGCACCAGCGTGTAGGTGTGATACTCGCTCAGATCATAGCCGTCCAGATTGCTTTTGTGGGAGATCGGCGAAACGATATGCGCGATAATGGCCATGTCCAGCTGCCCTTTGAGAAGGCTTTCCATCAGCGAGTTTGTGCTGCCGCGCTCCATGTTGATGCTTACGCTGCCGTTGGGATATTGATCCAGAAAGCCGGAGATCGGCGCAGTAAGCCCCACACGGCCCATGTGATCCACGCAGCCAATGTGCAGACTGCCGCTGTCGCTGAAGCGTTTCAGCGCGGCCAATGCCTGGCATTCCTCGTTGACCATGCGGCGGGCATACGGCTCAAATTCACGCCCGGCAGGCGTGAGCGCTGCCAAGCGGTGGCTGCGGTCGATCAATGTTGCGCCCAGCTCGTCCTCCAGCTTGCTGATTTGCTTGGAAAGCGACGATTGCGAAACGGCGTTTTCGTAGGCCGCTTCGGTAAAGCTTTTTTGGTCGATCACACTGATAAAGCATTTTAGCTGAAAAAAATCCACAGTCCGTTTAGCCTCGCTTTCCTGATAGACTTTTGCTTTTCAATCGGAAAAGGGCAGACAGCCTGCCCTGAAAGAGCTTTCCTATACTATAGCACGCCGCCGCGCAGGCAGGCAACTGCGCCCTTGGGGCTGTGCGGCGATTTGAAATTGCAAATCGTATTTTTTTAGTTTTATTCCAATTTGGAAACATAGGCCGCGCCTTTTGGAATAGTATTCCGCTGCGGCTGTGCGCATTCCTCAAAAAGAATTTCCATTTTGGAAAAATAACTATATGATAAACACATAAGGCAGCACCGCTGTTTCCGGGAACGCTGCCAACCGCAGAATTCCTGCAGGAGAGGAGAATGATCTTTGCAGAAAAACTATGATCTTATCGTGGCAGGCGGCGGCACCGCCGGGGCCCTGTGCGCCATTGCCGCAGCCCGCAGCGGCGTGAAAACCGCCGTGATCGAGCCGCTGTACAGCCTGGGCGGCCTTGCCGCCAACAGCGGCCTTACCGAAATGAATGCCGCCGGGTTTCAGGGAAAGCCGCTTTACAAGGGCATTGAGCAGGAAATTTTTAACCGCCTGCTGGAAACCGGCCACGGCGAATATCACTTTGCCGTGCCGATGTCGTCTGATCCGAATGTGCGGGTGGATCGTTTTCGGTATGATCCCGAGGCTTTAAAGCTGGTGCTTGAGCAGCTGGCCATGGAGGCAGGCGCAGAATTGTTTTACGGCTGCACCGTGTATGATGCACAGGAAACCGACGCCGAATGTGTGCTGCAGGTGCGCAGCGGCTGCAAAAGCTTTACGCTGAAAAGCCTTTATGCGGTGGATGCCACCGGCGATGCCGCCGTGGTGCGCGCCATGGGCGGCGCGACCCGCATGGCCGATGCCGACAAGCGCATGATCGCCACGCTGATGTTCCGCATTTCGCGGGTGGATACCGCCCGCCTGCAGCAGGCAATGCAGGGCGGCGTGATCCGCGAGGCCATTCAGAAGGGCCGTGCCGAGGGCGTATTGCAGGGGGCGATCCTGGCCTTTACCCCCATTCCCGGAACCGATGATGTGAGCCTGAATGTGACCCGCGTAAAGTGCGACCATGAAGACCCCCGTTCCCTGAGCCGGGGCCTGGCCGAAGCCCGCGCCCAGATCGAGCCGGTGTTCCGGTTTGTGCAAAACAATGTTCCCGGGCTGGAAAACGCCTATGTTTCCGGCATTGCCCCCATTTTGGGCGTGCGCGATGCCCGCCGCATTCAGGCCGCACACACCCTCACACTGGCTGAGCTGGAATCCATGCAGGAATTTGAGGATTCCGTTGCCTGCGGGTGCTATCCCATGGACATTCACGACCCCGTTACCAACTCGGTGATCTGGAAAATGCTGCCCGGCGTGTATCACATTCCTTACCGCAGTCTTTTGCCCCGCGGGCTGCACCGGGTGCTGGCCGCAGGCAAATGTCTGGATGCCGACGATCAGGCCTTTGGCGCCGTGCGTGTGCAGCCCATTGTGATGAACATGGGCGAATCGGCCGGTTATGCCGTGGCGCTGGCGCTGAAAAGCGGCTGCCGTTTGGACGAGCTGAACACCGCCCAGCTGCGGCAGTGCCTGGCCGAAAGCTACCGCAACGCCTGAAAGCGCCGCCCAACGCTTGTTGTATCAGCACGCAGAATCGCGCAGTGCTGTTTTAAAAAAGAAGGAGAATAATCATGACGAATAACAAAAGCAAAAATTTCATGATGATCCTGTCTGCGCTGTTTATTTTGTTCTTTGGGTTTATTCCGGCCCCTGCCGGGCTTACCCAGGTCAGCATGCAGGTCATCGGCATTTTCATTGGCATCATGCTTATGTGGAACTTTGTAGGCACCGACTGGCCCAGCCTTTTGTGCATGGCCATTCTGGCACTGTTCCGCATTGAAACCCCGGGCGAAATTTTCAAAGCCGGTTTCGGCAACGCCACCATTGCATTCCTGCTGGTGTTCTTTATGATGAGCCATGTGCTTTCGCAGGTGGGTTTTTCCCGCCGCATGGCCGTGTGGTTTTTCACCAACAAATTTGCCCGCCGCAGCCCCTGGGCGTTTGTGATCATGTTTTTGTTCGGTGCCATGTTCATGGCCTCGTTTATGTCGCAAACCGCTGCTCTGCTGATCTTCCTGCCCATTGCCGAGCAGATTTTTGAGGAGCTGCATTTCCAGAAGGGCGATCGTTTTCCCCAAATGCTGGTGCTGGGCCTTGGCATTGCCGTGGGCATCGGCTCGGCCAACACCCCCTTGGGCCACGCCATCATTCTGATCCCTCTGCAGCTGCTGGAAGCCCAAACCGGCCAGAGCGTGAATATTATCTCGTACAGCCTGTTCGGCATTATCACCGGCCTGCTGATCTTTGCTTCCATGATCCTTTTGTACAAGCTGGTTTACCGCCCCGATCTGAGCAAGCTGGAAAACTATGATTCCGCCAAGCTGCGCGACGAACTGGCCCCCATGAGCAAGCAGGAAAAAATTGCCGCCAGCCTGTTTGGCGTGGTGATCGTGATCTGGATCCTGCAGGGCTTTTTGAAAAACCTGCTGCCCACCGTGGGCGGCTATATTTCCAGCCTTGGCAACGCCGTGCCTGTGATGATCGCCATTATTCTGATGTGCATTGTTCATGTGGACGGCAAGCCCATTATGAACTATAAAGATGCCGCCACCCATGGCGTGCCCTGGAGCGCCTTGATCTTCAACGCTGCCGTGCTGGTGCTGAGCGGTGCTCTGGTGCTGGAAAAGGTGGGCATTTCGGATTTCCTGATCAACACGGTTTCTCCCATGGTATCCGGTGTGGATGAAAAGGTGTTCATTCTGGTGATCGCCATTCTGTGCATTTTCCTCACCAACTTCTCTTCCAACACGGTTTGCGCCACGGTATTCTTTACCATTTCGGCCCCCATCGCCATGGCAATGGGCAATGTAAACATGGTTGCTTTGGCTTCTGTGATCGGCGCTGCCGCTTCGTATGCCTTTGCAACGCCCCCTTCCACCATGCCCATGGCCGTTGTGGCCGGCACCGGCTGGGTGGATACCAAGGCCATGTTCAAATACGGCGGTCTGGTGGCTCTGTTCAGCATGGTGATCCTTGCTTTTGTGGGCTATCCCATTGCCGCTGCCGTTATGTAATGCGCTTTCTTCCACATTCCTCATTTTCTATCCAAGCGTAACCTAAGCGCAAAAATCCCCTCAGCCGGGCGGCTGAGGGGATTTTTGCTTTACGATTTGTATATTATTATTTGCAATGTCCAGTTTGGCATAATGTTTCAAGTGCAGTGCCGGGGTTGGCACCCCGCTGTGCCAAAAAAGCCCCGCTCGTTTGGAGCGGGGCAGGGGAGAAGCTATCTGTTATTTCATGGCATCATAGATCACGCGGCTCAGCTGGCTGATGATCTGCACGCCCTGCTGATCGTCCTCCAGATCTGCGGTAAGCGCTGCGATCACATAGCGGCGGCCATCGGGCAGGGTGAACACGCCCACATCGTGCTGCAGGCCCACCAGCTCACCGGTTTTGTTGGCCACCAGAACCGTGCCTTCCTGCATACGCTTTTTATCCTCCTCCGATGCGTAATTCGGCACCGTAGGCAAGGCGGCGGGCAGTTTGTTTCGGCACTGCTGATGCTCCATAATGCGCAGAATGGTTTGCGATACCTCGGCATTCACAAATTCACCCTTGGCAATGCGCACCAGCAGCCTGCCCATATCTCCGGCACTGGTATAGTTGTTCAGGCCCTTGGCAATGGCCTCAAAGTCCAGCATTTTGCGCATCAGCTTGGTGTGCGGCAGCTGCATTTCCTCGCAGAACTGCGCCAAGCGATCCATCCCCACCATATCAATGATCTCGTTGGTGGCAATATTATCGCTCAGAACGATCATCAATGTAGCCATTTCCGAAAGCGAGGGGTGATAGTCCTTGCTCAGCTCACACAGGATGCCGGTGCCGCTTACGCGGTTGCGGGGGTCGATCTCACGCGGGGCGTTCCAATCCAAACGCCCTTGCTGCACATCGCGCAGAGCCAAAGCCAGCAGCGGAATTTTGATCACGCTGGCCGAAACGAACACCTGCTCGGCATTGACAGCAAATGTTTCGCCGGAATCCAGCGACTGCACATACAGCCCCACATTGCCTTTCAGTGCCGACAAAACTTCAAAAATTTTCTGGCGCGGAATTTTCTTCATGGCAGTAACCCTCCCTGAAAGATCCTATAGGGACTTTGCCGCGCAGGCCGCAGCCCACGCGGCAAAGCCCAGAATACGGAACAGATACGCTTATGGTGTACGACCATTGTAGGAATCGCCGCACACAATGTCAATGATTTTGGCCCCGTATTCCGCCGATTTGGAGATATGCCCAAAAGCGCCCAAAAATGAGAGGATTTTTTCATCACTATATTCATCTTGAAAATATCTTTTCATAGTGTTATGATGGCTATACACCCAAACAAAAAGGAGGGGCTTGGAATGACTGCTGAAAAAACCAGTATCACCCGCAAGATCCGTGAAGAATGTGCCCAAAACACCGGCTTTAAGCGGGCTCACCGCATGGTGCAGCTTTTTATGGCATTCTGGGCCGCCATTATTTTGATCGACCGCCTGATCGGCATTTCAACCAGCGCCTACGACGGCACACAAAAGATCTATGCACTGGCAGGCGCTGCCGTTTTGATCGCTGTGGCATGGGCCGGCACCCGCGGACATTTGACCTTTTCCATGCTGCTTATGCAGATCAACATGGCGGTATTTTGCATTCAGTTTGTTTCCACCTGCTTTTACTACAGTGAAAGCATTCCCCGCAGCATGGCATTTTTTTACGGGATCAGCGCCATTTTGCTGGTTGCCTTTTCCCTGATGCTGTTTTTGAATCGGGATCTGGAAGCCTATCGCGAACGCCTGCACGAGCTGAAGCACGGCAGCGCCCCGGCGCGGGAACCGCTTTTTGTGCGCACCAACACCCGCCTGCTCCGAAACAAAAAGCTTTGATTTTGAAAAAATATTTTCATTTTTCAAAAATTGTTGTATCATAAAATCGTACCATAGAAATACAGCCGCAAGCTGATTTTATTTGCGTAGAAAAGAGGAACGGTTTTATGAACGAACAGGCTATGAAGGATGTATTATCTCTCATTCGTGAGAATTATTCCAATTTTACCAAACGCCATCAGATCCTGGCAGATTTTATTTTAAACAACCCGCAGGAAAGCGCATTTTTATCCATCAACGAGCTTTCCAAAAAAACCGGCATCAGCCCGGCCACCATCACACGCTTTGCACAGGCTTTGGGGGTAAAAGGATACCCTGAGTTTCAACACCTTCTGTTTGCCAGCACACAAACCCGCAAGGTGCCCTTTCAGTCCTTGAAAACCATGCTGCGCGACATTGACAGCGAAAAGCAGGCCGAGGCCCCCGAAGACCGTGTGGTTTCCACGGTAGCCGAAAACATGAGCCTGCTGGAAGCGCTGTGCCAGCCGCAGACCCTGCAGGCGATCTACCGTGCGGCCGACCTGCTGCGCAAGGCCAAAAAGATCTATGTGATCGGAAACGGCTCGTCTTATTCCATTTCGTATATGCTGGGCTTTATGCTTTCGCGTATGTACAGCAATGTGCAGCTGCTGGAGCGCTCGGCCGACGTGATACACATTTCCAATTTTTGCGATGCACAAAAGGAGGACTGCCTGATTGCCGTTGGCTATTCGCGCTACACCAAAGCCACTTTTGATACCCTTTCGTTTTTCCATGAAAAAGGCTGCAGCATTATCGCCATCACCGATTCTGTAAGCTCGCCGCTTGCACTGATGGCCAGTGAAGTGCTGATTGCCCCCCGTGATTCTTATTTCGGCCCCGTTAGCGCTATTGCACTTTGCAGCTGCCTGATCGCAGCGCTGGCACAGCACGATGCCTCGCAAATGCTTGAGCGCATGGAAATGCAGGACGCTTTGGCCGAATCTTACGGGCTGTACCTGTAACTTGTTTTTCTCTTTTTTGGCAGGGCCCGCTGAAAAAGCTGAAAATAGATGAATTTACTTTCATAATTCGCTGAGTAAAGGAGGCAACACTTATGATTTTCGGGCTGAATCCTCTATGGGGCTTTTTGCCGCTGCTTCTCTACATCGTTTTAATGCTGCGAGGAAAAGACATGAATGTGTCGGTTCTTCTGTGCGTAATTCTCGGTGCTATTTTAACGGGTGAATCCATTACAGGCTTTGCCAATGTCATTTACGAATCGCTGGGCTCTTTCTGTGCCATGATCGGTTTTATCATCGTTCTGGGCGCCGGCCTTGCCGAGGTGCTGAACCAGACCAAGGTTGCTCACAACCTGGTTTACACCGTGGTCAACCGCTTTAAGCTGCGCAGCAAAAAGGCAGCCATTCTGATCTCGATGGTCACTTCCACCCTGATGGTTTCTCTGCTGGGCACGCTGGCAGGTTCCAACGCCATCATTGCACCCATTCTGATCCCCATTGTGGCCAGCGTTGGCCTTACTCCCTCTACCCTGGGCGTGATTCTGCACGGCGCTGGCGCTACCGGCCTGTATATCGGACCTTTCGTTCCCCCTGTTGTTACCATCACCGGCCTCACCGGCCTGAGCTATGTCGAATTTTTAAAAACCGCCGGTCTGCCTTTGGCTGTTATCGTGTGGGGCTCCACCTTCTTTATGGCCTGCCGCACCCAGAAAAAAACCGAGGGCAAGGAAGCCTACAGCGAGTCGGACAAAGAAACCGTTGCTTTTACCCCCGATGATAAGTGCAAGCGCGCCACCGCCGCTTTCCTGATCTCCATGGCGATCATGATCGCTTACGGCCTGATTGTAAAGGCCGGCGCATCCTATGCAATTCTGGTTATGATGACCGTTTCCATCATCGTTGGCCTTGTGGGCGGTATGAGCTTTAAAGACTCTCTGAGCACCATGATCCAGGGCGGTTCCAAAATGTTCTGGATGTTCTTCATGTTTGTTCTGTTCAACCCGTTCCTGAACTATGTAAGCGCATCCGGCGCATTCGATGCCATTGCCGAGCTTATGAAGCCCCTGATCGCTGTTGGCGGCGAGGTTGCTTTCCTGCTGCTCAGTGCAGCCATCGGCGTGTTCGGCATTTCCGGCACCGGCGTTGCACAGGCACAGATCACGCACGAGCTGTTCCTGCCCATGGTTGAGAGCATGAACATTGATATGAGCATCTGGGGCCTTGTGGTTCTGGTTGCCTGCCAGATCACCTTCTTTGTCACCCCCACCGTGGACATGGTTGGCCAGATGGGTTTGGCCCGCTCTAAAAACATTAAGGCCATGCTGGCCAACGGCTGGGTGATCACTGTGATCACTTTCGCCTATGTGCTGGTTCGCGCACTGCTGTATGTAGCATAAACATACCGAGTACATCCTGAGAGGAGCGTTGATTTATGACGAATTTTGCTCTTTTGCAAACGAATATTGCCTTCAATGATCCCGAAACCAACTATGCGCATGTGCGTGAGCTGTTTGCCAAGGCCATGCAGAAAACCCCTCGGCCCGATGTAGTGGTGCTTCCCGAAGACTGGGCCACCGGTTTTTCGGATGTGATGTTCCACCATATGGAGGAGCTGTGCGAGCCGCTGAACGGCCCCAGTGTAACGGTTTGCCGCGAGCTGGCCAAGCAGTATCATGTTTGGGTGGTGGCAGGCTCTATCAGCACCCGCCACGAGGACGGCAAAATGCGCAACACCACCTTTTTGATCGACCGTGACGGCGAGATCGTGGGCGATTACAGCAAGATGCATCTGTACAGCGATATGGATGAAGACGCACAGCTGGTACACGGCAGCAAATCGGATGTTTTTGACACCGAGCTGGGCCGCCTGGGCTTTATGATCTGCTACGACATTCGTTTCTGTGAGCTTTCCCGCACATACGCACTGAAAAAGGCCGATGTGCTGGTGGTCACCTCCAATTTCCCCAACCCCCGCGTGAATCACTGGCGCACGCTGCTGATGGCCCGCGCCATTGAAAATCAGATGTTTGTGGTTGCCTGCAACCGTGTGGGCCCCAGCCCCATGGGCACCTATTGCGGCCACTCCATTATGATCGATCCGTGGGGCGATATTATTGCCGAGGGCGGCGATGAAGAAGAGATCGTTACCGGCTCGCTGGATTATCCCAAAACCCGCGAGGTGCGTGATCTGATCCATATGTTCCGCGACCGTCAACCCGAGCTTTACGGCGATACCATTTTAGCACCAAAACAGTGACGTTTTGGAGAGGAAGCTGCTCTGATTCGTTGGAGCAGCTTCTTTTTTATCTTATGTTTCAGAGAATCGCACTTTATGATATAAGGGAGGTTTCCGCATGGATTTAGAGGTTAGGCGCTATCTCAAGCTGCGGCAGGCGATCCACCAGGAGCCTGAGCTTGGATATCACGAATTTGAAACCACCAAAAAACTGCAGGAGTTTTTTGACCGCAGCGGTTTGCAATTTTGCCAATTTCCGGATATGACCGGCGGATCGGTTTTGATCGATGCCGGAAAAAGCAAAACCGTTGCACTGCGTGCCGATATTGATGCACTGCCTTTGTGCGAGGATACCGGCGCGGCGTTTTCCTCCAAGGTAAACGGCGTTATGCACGCCTGCGGGCATGATATGCACACCGCCATTGCCGCCGGTATTGCCTGCGAGCTGAACCGGCACCGGTCCGAGCTGAAATGCAATGTGCTGGTGGTGTTTCAGCCCGCCGAGGAATGCAGCCCCCACGGCGGCGCACAGGCTGTGATTGAAACCGGCGTTCTGCAGCAGAATCATGTCAGCGAAATTTACGGGCTTCATATGTGGCCTTCGCTTCCGGTAGGGGACATCGAGCTGAAACCGGGTGCGATCATGGCTGCTTCGGACCGGTTCCGTATAGAAGTACAGGGGAAAACCGCCCATGCCGCCGAGCCGCATTTGGGCGTGGATGCCATTTCCATCGCCGCGCAGATCGACTGCGCGCTGGTGCATGATCTGCGGCGCGAGGTGGACCCTTTTGATCCTGTTTCCATTTCCATCGGCTCGTTCCAGTCCAACGGGCGCTATAATGTGATCTGCGACAACGCCGTGCTGGAGGGCACCCTGCGCACCACAGCCGAGGAAACACGCCGCCGCCTGCACACCCGCATCTGCGAAATTGCGCAGGGGATTGCCGAGGTGAAGGGCGGCCGCGCACAGGTTAAGATCGACCGGGGCTACAGCGTTGTTGTAAACGATGCTTCGCTTTTTGCAAAATTCTCCGGCTTTGCCGCACAGCACTTGGGCGCATCCCATGTACACACCGACATTCATTCCAGCCTGATCGCCGAGGATTTTTGCTTCTACGGCACGGTGTGCCCGGCTTTGTATCTGCATGTTGGCTGCCAGTCGGACTATCCGCTGCACAGCAATCGGTTTTTGCCAAACGAGGGTGTTTTGAACACCACAGTAGCATTGATGGTGCAATATTTTTTGCAGCTGGGCGAATCGTAACAAGGCCCGTTTAAAACGAGAGAGGAGCGTTATTGACCATGAGCATGAAAAAATTTACACTCACCGCCGCAGGCGATATGCTGATCCAGCGCCGCATTCCCGATGGATACGAGGGCCTTTCGGAGCTGGCCGATTTCATCGGTCAGGGCGATGCCAGCTTTTTCAATCTGGAGTCCACCATCAACGATGGCTCCGGCTGGGGCAACCAGTACAACGGCGGCTCGTATCTGCGCGCCGATCCCAGCGTGCTGGACGATGCCAAAAAATACGGCTTTAACATGATGTCGTTTGCCAACAACCACTCGATGGATTTCTGCCACTGGGGTTTGGTGCAGACCATTCAGGCCGCCGATGCCTCCGGCATTGTACACGCCGGATGCGGTATGTCGCTGGAAAAGGCGGCCGCCCCCGCTTATCTGGATCTGCCGCAGGGGCGTGTGGCGCTGATTGCCGCCACCTCCACCATGGAGGCCCCGGCCATGGCGGGAAGCCAATCGCGCTATTTTATCGGCCGCCCCGGCGTAAACGCCCTGCGGCACGACGAAATGTATGAGCTTCCCCCCGATTTGCTGAACACTGTGCAAATGCTGGCCGACACCACCCACATCAATGCGTGGGACGATGTGTATCGCCGCGAGGGGTATTTGCCTGCCCTGCCCGAAGGCCATGTGGCGCTGGGCAAGCACCTGATGTTCCGCGAGGGCGAAAAAGTGCGGCGTGTTTCCTCGGCAAACAAACAGGATATGCTGCGCATTGAGCGCGCCATCTACGAAGCCCAGTTCCAGTCAGACTATATTGCCGTATCCATTCATTCCCATGAGCAGCCCAACACCAACAAGGAATGCCCCGATGATTTTCTGGTGGAATTTTGCCACCGCTGCATCGACGCCGGCGCCGATGTGGTGATCGGCCACGGGCCGCATCTGCTGCGCCCCATCGAGATCTACAAGGGCAAGCCGATCTTCTATTCTCTGGGCGATTTTATGCTGCAGAACGAAAATATTCCCTATGGCCCCGAGGATATGTATCAGATGTACAACCTTACCTCTGATTCCACCATGCGCGATCTTTTTGCCAAGCGCTCTCACGGCTTCAAGCAGGGCCTGCAGAGTGACCACCGCGCATTTGAAACCATTATTCCCATGCTGGAATACGAAAACGGCAAGCTGGTGCGTTTGCAGCTTTTGCCTGTCGATTTGGGCTTTGGCCAGCACCGCTCGGTGAGCGGCTTACCCCGGCCCTGCCCCGGCGCACCGTTTATGGAGCGCCTTGTGGAAATGTCCAAAGCATATCAAACGCAGATCGTGCCCTGTGAAAACGGGCTGTACGAGGTTGTGCTGAGCGATTAAAATTTTTCCCGGGCTCTGATCCGTGTTTCTGCCGGTCAGAGCCCGGGCTCTTTGTAAAGCAAAAGGCACTGTCCTGTTTCCATCGCCAATGCGGCGGGAAAGGGGACAGTGCCTTTGATTCTTTTATGCTGCGGTGCCTGCGGGCAGATGCCTTACAGGAAAATGTACTTCATAATGAACAGCACGGTCAGCACATACATAATGGGGCTGATCTTCTTTTCCTTGGCCTTACCGGTCACCAGGTTGATGATGGTCCAGGAAATAATGCCAATGGCAATGCCTTCGGAAATGCTGTAGGCGGTGGGCATGGCCAGAATGGTCAGGAAGGCGGGAATGCCCTCGCTGGGATCGGAAAAGTCGATCTTCAGGGCGGAGCCCATCATGTAGAAGCCCACAATGATCAGGGCCGGAGCCGTGGCAAACGAGGGAATGGTGAGGAACAGCGGGCTGAAGATGACCGACAGCAGGAACAAAACGCCGGTGGTCATGCTGGTCAGGCCGGTGCGGCCGCCCTCGGTCACGCCGGAAGCGCTTTCCACAAAGGTGGTGGTGGTGGAGGTGCCCAGCACGGCACCTGCACAGGTGGCCAGAGAGTCGGCCAGCAATGCGCCCTTAATGTGGGGCAGCTTGCCGTCCTTGTCCAGCATATCGGCCTTGCTGGCCACGCCGATCAGAGTGCCCAGCGTGTCGAACAGGTCCACAAACAGGAACGAGAACATCACCACAAAGAAGTTGAGCCAGTTTTTGCCGCTCAGATCCACCTTGAACACCTGGCCGAAGGTTTTGCCCAAGGCCGAGAAGTCAAAGCTGACAAAGCTGGTGGGGATCACAGAATACATGCCCAGTTCCGCATTGGGCACATACAGGCCGGTGAGCTCGCACACGATGCCCAGGGCCCAGGTGATGATGATGCCGTACAGAATGCCGCCCTTTACGCGCTTTACCAGCAATACGCCGGTGATTGCCACGCCCAGCAGTGCCAGAATGGCGCCCATGCCTACGCTCTGGAAGGTTTCGCCCTTAAAGTGCTGGTAGGTGACCAGCGTGGAGTCGCTGTTCACGATCAGCTTGGCGTTCTGCAGGCCCACAAATGCCACAAACAGGCCAATGCCAACGCTGACAGCGGATTTCAGGGTGAGGGGGATCGCATTGAAAATGCCTTCACGCACATTGGTGAGCGACAGCACGATGAACACGATGCCTTCCACAAACACGGCCAGCAAAGCCAGCTGCCAGCTGTAGCCCATGGTGAGAACCACAGTGTACGAGAAATAGGCGTTCAGGCCCATGCCGGGGGCCAGTGCAAAGGGATAGTTGGCCAGCAGTGCCATCAGCGCCGTGCCCACAAACGATGCCAGTGCCGTTGCGATCAGCACTGCCTCGGCGTCCATGCCGGATGCCGACAGAATGTTGGGGTTCACCGCCAGAATGTAAGCCATGGTCATGAAGGTGGTAATACCGGCCATCACTTCGGTTTTTACATCCGTGCGGTTTTCTTTCAGATGAAACATTTGCTCAAGCATGAAAAAATTCCTCCTGCTAAATCACACGCAAAATCCCGCCCACAGCGTTTGCCCGGGCGGGAAGAATACAAATATTATTGTACCATGTTCTGTTGTGTTTTGTCTATGAAAAACCGATATTCTTTTGCTTTTGGTACAACTTTCAATAGATCTGTCGGTTTTTGCAAGAAAAAATCATAACTTGGCCGCACAGCAGGGCCCTTTTGCGCCCCGAAAAGCCGTTTTGCTTCGGCAAATGCTTTAGCACATGGGGGCAGAGAAGGGGAGCAGGCAGTTTATTTTGAGGCCGCTTTTGCCTTTTTCTTTTTTGCCGGGGCTGCCGGTGCGGCCAGCATTTTGGGGGCATCGGCCAAGGCACGCTTCACGAAGGCCTGCACCTGCGGCAGGGTGTCGAAGCAGGCAATGGCAGCCTGATTGCCCATGGCACCGGCCACTGCCTGGGGCATACGGGCAAACAGCCGCGCATTTTTGCTGTATACCGCCTGCAGATCGGGCAGCGAGAGCGCATAGGACACACTGTCGCGCCGACCCACATACACACAGTAGCTCTTGGGGCCCTGATAGGTGTGGCGGCATTCATCAAAGGCCACCATGTCGGCCCAGATGCCAAACAGATCCACGCTTTGGCTATAGTTGATCATATCCGCGGTATAGCCGCCTGCAGGGCGCATATTCACCTCCAGCGCCACCAGATCGCCCACTTCGCCCAGCCCGCGCTTGGCCTCGGTCAGGCGGAAGAATTCCAGATGAAACGCCCGTGCCCGCACATCAAAGGCCGCCAGCACAGCCTTGCCTGCCTTTTCCACATCGGCGGGCATGGTTTTATTCACATAATAATAGGTGGGCGCGCCCTCGTTGAGCATATCCATAATGCTGCCGGGGGTGATATGGCTGGCGGCAAACAGCACCTCACCCTTGGAATTGCACACGCCGTCATAGGTGGTTACTTCGCCGGCAACATACTCCTCCAGCAGATAGGGCTTTTGCGGCTTATCGGCAAAAAAGGCACGAAGCTGTGTTTCGCCCATGATCTTGTGGGTGCCGTTTGCCCCCACGCCGTTGTCGGGCTTGGCCACCATGGGATACCCCACCTCGGCCGCAAAGCTCATGGCACGGGCCAACGTGGTCACCTTTGCGCTGCGGGGCGTGACCACCCCGGCCTTGGCAAAATATTTTTTCATGGCCAGCTTGCTCTTAAAGCGGCCGATCTCCTCTTTTTTCAGGCCGGTGGTCACATTAAAATCGGTGCGCAGGGCGGCATCAAGCTCCAGCCAGTATTCGTTGTTGCTTTCGATCCAATCCATTTTGCCGTAGCGCCCGGTAAAATATCCCACGCCCCGCAGCACCTGATCGTAATTCTGCAGGCTGTCCACCCGGTAATACTCGGTGAGCGCCTGTTTCAGCTCCGGGGCAAGGCTGTCATACGGGGCATCGCCGAGGCCCAGCACATTCACGCCGTTTTCTTTGAGATGCACGCAAAACCAGCGAAAGCTTTCGGGGAAGTTGGGAGAAATAAATACAAAATTCACGGTTCACTACATCCTTTCCTATACACATCCAGCGGAGAAGGGCAGAGGGCTGCACAGATCGGCCGCGCAAAGCAGGGCAGAACGCCCTGCGGCAAACGGCCCCGGCAGCGCTTTTTTTCCTGCGGCTCCGCGCTTTGCTTCGTTTGCCTTTATTATAGTTTTTTTTCGCAGGATTGCAAGCCTTGCACGCCCCGGCACAAAAGATTTTTTTGCCTTATCTTGTTCTTTTACAGGATCTGTGATACCATTAAAATAATGAAGGGAGTGATCCGCATGAAGGTGGAATACTACAAGGAATACAGCTTTTCTCTGGCACGGGACATGGAGTTCAAGGTGTTTGGGCGCGGCGGCAAGCCGGTGCTGGCCGTTCCCTGCCAGGCGGGCCGCTTTTATGACTGGGAAAATTTCGGCATGGTTGAAACTTTGCGGGAATTTTTGGAAACCGGGCAGATCCAGCTTTTCTGTGTGGACAGCATCGACAATGAAACCCTGTTTGCCCCGGGGGACCCTGCCCAGCGCGCCCGCGGGCAGGAGGCTTATTATCACTATGTGATTGACGAGCTGGTGCCCCGCATTCAAACCATCAACGGCACGGGCCGCAAGCTGCTGGCAACGGGCTGCTCGATGGGTGCCTATCACGCCGCCAACTTTTTCTTTCGCCGCCCCGATATTTTTGACAGCGTGATCGCACTTTCCGGCATTTACGATACCCACGAATTTTTTGGCGATTACATGGACGATCTGGTGTACGCCAACGATCCCTGCGCCTGTGTGCGCGGGATGCCCTGGGATCACCCCTACCGGGAATTGTACGCCAACAACAAGATCATTCTGTGCGTGGGCCAGGGCGACTGGGAAGGCCCCCTGCTGGAGGGCACCCGCCGCATGAACGCCGCCCTGCAGCAAAAGGGTATTCCCGCCTGGGTGGACTATTGGGGGTACGATGTTTCCCACGACTGGCCCTGGTGGAAAAAGCAGCTGGTATACTTTTTGCCCTATGTGCTGAACGATATTGTGTGATACACAAACGCCCCCTGCCGTAAAATTTTCGGCAGGGGGCGTTTTTTATTGAATTTTTCCCGCGTTTTTATCTTCCAGTGCGTGGATCAGATGCAGCGTAAATTCGTTGTACGGCGTGGGCACCCCCAGTTTTTTGCCAAGGCGCACCACAGCCCCGCTGAACATTTCGATCTCGGTGGGGCGGCAGGCATCCAGATCCTGCAAGGTGCTGAAGCGTGCATCGGGGCGGGTTGCTTTGGAATTGCAGGTAGCCGGGTTATTTTCATCGCGGATGTCAATGCCCTGGGCCGCTGCCACGGCCACCACCTCCTGCCGCAGCACACGGCTGAGCCATTGCACATGATCACTGCCAAAATAGCCGTTGTAGCCGCAATTCACCATGGCCTGCGGCAGGTTTTTGCTCACATTCAGCGCAAATTTATACCAGATATCCTGCATAATATCGCTGCGAATGCTGTAATGCACCCCGCTGCCCTCAAACAGTTCGGCAACGGCCAGCGCCCGTTCGGTGGGCTTTGCCTGCCCCGGTTCGCCAAAAAATACGCCCAGTGTTCCGGCGGGATCAAACCGGACTTCGTTGCCCACCCGCTGCGATGCAATTTTCATCAGGCTCCACAGCATATGCTCACGGCCGATTTTTTCGGCTACGATCTCTTCGCTGTCTACACCGTTCAGAACGCTCAGCACCAGCGTGTTCTCGGCTACCACCGCCGCGATATCCTGCAGGTCGGTTTGCAATGCGCCGTATTTGGTGGCAATGATCAGCAGATCCGCCCCGTGTGCCTGACTGGGTGTGCGCACATGGAGCGGCACATTTTTTCCGTTGACCACAATGCCCTTTATGCGCAGGCGCTCCGCCCGCGCACCATCGGCCACCACCCACAGGTTTTCGCCCAGCTTTTCTGCAAGCCCCCACACAAAATAAGCGCCCACAGCGCCAACGCCCATCACAGCCACTGTTTTGATCCTGTTCATCCGGTATCCCTCTTTTTTCAAAAAAGCCACAGCAACGCAGGGTGCTGTGGCTTTTTGTTTTATTCGTTGTCGTCGGGCTGGGCTTCCTCGGCAGCTTCGCTCCGCTCCAAAGCGGCGATCTGCTCGGGGGTCAGTTCGGCTTCCTCGATTTCCTCCGGCTTGGCGGTTTCGGCATCGTCCTCCCGCTCGGTGGGGGCCACGGTCACCACACGGTCACCCTCGGCCACGCGCATCACGCGCACACCGCTTGCATAGCGGCCCTGCACCGTGATATCCGAAGCGTGCATACGAATGATAATGCCCTCCTGGCTGATGAGCATAATATCATCGCTGTCCTGCAGCACAGCCACACCGGCCACGGCATCCTCCTTCTTGTAGTTCAGAATGCCCTTGCCGCCGCGGGTCTGCAGGCGGTAAGCCTCTACCAGACTGCGGCGGCCCTTGCCGTTTTCCGTCACGGTAAAGATGGTAGCGCCGGGGCGGCAGACGCCTGCGCTCACCACTTCGTCGCCTTCCTCCAGACGGATGGCGCGCACACCGTGGCCCATACGGCCCATGGGGCGGGCATCGCTTTCGGCAAAGCGGATGATCTTGCCGCCCCGGGTGGCCACCACCAGTTCATCCTCGCCGGTGGTCAGGCCGCTCCATGCCAGGCTGTCGCCCTCGTTCAGGGCAATGGCATTCAGGCCGCTGCGGCGAATGTTGGCATACTGCTCCACAGCCGTGCGCTTGATCAGGCCCTTTACGGTGATCTGGGTCACATAGCCCTGGGCCTCATTTTCCTTGGGCTGCTTGTGGCAGATCATGTTGGTAACCTTTTCGCCCTCCTGCAGCTGCAGCAGGTTGACGATGTTGGTGCCTTTGCTGGTGCGGCTGCCCTCGGTGATCTGGTAGCCCTTCAGCTGGAACACACGGCCGCGGTTGGTCATAAACAGCACACGGTCATGGCTGGAGCCCACAAACAGCTCCTGCACAAAGTCCTCATCCTTATGGCTCAGGCCGCTGATGCCGCGGCCGCCGCGGTTCTGTACCTGATAGGTGTCGGCGGAGGTGCGCTTGATGTAGCCCTCGTGGGTGAGCGTATACACGCATTTTTCCTCGGGGATCAGATCCTCAATGTCCACCTCGCCGCTCACATGCTCAATACTGGTGCGGCGCTCATCGCCGTATTTATCACGAAGAGCCGTGAGTTCGTTTTTCACAACAGCCAGCACCTTGGCATCGTCGGCCAAAAGGTCTTTCCAGTTTTTGATCTGAGCATTCAGCTCGTTCAGTTCGTTTTCGATCTTGAGAATTTCCAGACCGGCCAGTTTGCCCAGCTGCATTTTCACAATGGCATCGGCCTGCACTTCGTCAAATTGGAAGGTATCCATCACCGCCTGGCGTGCCTCGGCCATGCCGCCCTTGCAGGCGCGGATGGTGGCAATGATCTCGTCCACAATATCCACAGCCCGGTGCAGACCCTCCAGAATATGGGCGCGCTCCTCGGCCTTTTGCAGGTCAAAGGCCGTGCGGCGGCGCACGATCTCATCCTGGAACTCCACATACTTTTGGATCATCTGTTTCAGGTTGAGCGTTTTGGGGGTGTTGTTATCCAGCGCGATCATGATCACGCCCACGGTGTCCTGCAGCTGGGTGAAGCTGTACAGCTGGTTCAGGATCACAGGGGCATTGGCGCCCTTGCGCAGATACACCACGATCTTCATGCCCTTGCGGCTGGTAAGATCCTTGATATCGCGAATGCCCTCTACGCGCTTTTCCTTGACAAGATCGGCCATTTTGGCGATCAGGCGGGCCTTGTTGACCATATAGGGGATCTCGGTGATCACGATCTCCTGCGTGCCGTCTTTATTTTCCACGATCTCGGCACGGCCGCGCAGGGTGATCTTGCCGCGGCCCGTGGCATAGGCAGCGCGAATGCCGCTGTGGCCCATGATCACGCCGCCGGTGGGGAAGTCGGGGCCCTTGATATGCTCCATCAGGCCGGACAGCTCGATCTCGGGGTCGTCAATATAGGCAATGCAGCCGTTGATCACTTCGGTCAGGTTGTGGGGGGGAATGTTGGTGGCCATGCCCACGGCAATGCCCTGACTGCCGTTTACCAGCAGGTTGGGGAATCGGCAGGGAAGAACGCTGGGTTCCTTTTTGGTTTCATCAAAGTTGGGCGCCCAGTTGATGGTTTCCTTGTCGATATCGGTGAGCATTTCCTCGGCGATCTTGCTCATGCGGGCCTCGGTGTAACGATAAGCAGCCGCAGGGTCGCCGTCCACCGAACCAAAGTTACCCTGGCCTTCCACCAGCGGATAGCGCAGGCTGAAATCCTGTGCCAAGCGCACCATGGCATCGTACACACTGGCATCACCGTGGGGGTGATAGCTGCCCAGCACAGCGCCAACGGTGTCGGCACTTTTGCGGGTGGGATGGTGGCTGTCGTTGCCGCGCTCGTGCATGGTATACAAAATGCGGCGATGCACCGGCTTTAAGCCGTCACGCACATCGGGCAGTGCGCGGGCCACGATCACCGACATCGAGTAATCCAAGAATGCCGTTTCGATTTCTTTTTTCACATCCCGGATGATCTTTTTGGTGCCGGTTCCGGGAATGATCTCAAATTTTTCTTCCATGTTTGACTCCCTTTTCTGTCAGGCTGTCTGATCAATATTTCTATGGCAGGCCGCAGCGCTTTTGCCCCCGCAACGCGGGAACGGCATGGCTTGCCCTATGCTGCAAAGCTGGCCGTCAATTTTTTCTGCCCTTGGGGCCGGGTTACGAATTCCACGAAAGCTCGTAGCTGTCCAGCCCTTTTTCGTTAAAGTTAAAGCCGATCGAGCCGTCATAGGCGCGCAGGCTGTAGTTGAGGCGGAAATAGCGGTATTCCTCGGCCGGGGAATAGCTGTACACATACATTTCCATATCTCGCTCCTGCAGGAACACCGTCACACTGGAATAATCCTGCAGCAGGTCGATCTGGTCATCGGTAAAGCCCAGCGCCTGCAGGTATTCGGTGTAGGTGCCTGTGAGCGAAAACGGGGCGGGCAATACCGGCTCGGGGCCTGTGCCCTTGCCCGTGCCCCTGCCGCTGGCGAGATTGTAAAAATTGATGGAGTAATACGGATAACTGCTGTTGGTGGAGCCGTTTACATTCACATCCACATTGCGGAACGAAGCATCGTAATAATAATAGTCATCGCTGGGGTTATCATTCACATAGCCGATATTTTCTGAGGGGATCAGCGCCAGCAGGCTTTCCCGGTCATACTCGCTGAAGGGCTTGCCGTTTACGGGAATGCTGCTCAGATCCGGCGCATTCCGGCGCACAGCCTCCAGCTTTCCCTGCTTGGCCAGCAGAGAAAAATAATCCTCCACCAGCTCCTCGCTGCCGTTATCCTTGCGCTTTTGCAGGCTGCGAATGCCGGTTTCCAAAATAGAAACGGCCTGCTCCTGCTCGCCGCAGCCCTCATAATATTCGGCGGCAGCCAAAAAATCTTCTTCGTCCTTGCAGTTTTTCAGAAAATCCTGCAAAACCGAGGTTTCTTTATCGGTGCTGTTCATTTCCCGGGCGCGCTGGATCAGCGGCTTGGCCGAAGCCCAGTCCGCTGTGCCGCCGCAGCCTGTCAGGCACATGGCCAGGGCTGCCGCAAGCAGCGCCGCAGCTATTCGTTTTCCATATTTCATGATTTTTCCTCGCAGGGCCCGCCGCACAGGGTAGCTTTGGGGGCATACCGCGCCATAACGCCTGCCGCAGCAGCGGCAGAAATAGCGCGGTGCTGCCTTAAATTTTATACATCCAGCGTTGCGTACTTGGCGTTGGCTTCGATAAAGCGGCGGCGGGGCTCCACCTGATCGCCCATCAAAATGGTGAACGCCTCGTCGGCCTTTTCGGCATCCTCAATGGTGATCTGCACGATCACGCGGTTGTCGGGGTTCATGGTGGTTTCCCACAGCTGATCGGGGTTCATTTCACCAAGGCCCTTATAGCGGTTCACGCGGGCACCGGGCATTTCCTTGCTCAGCTGTGCCATTTCTTCGTCGTTATAGGCATAGCGCACGGTGCTGCCCTTTTGCACTTTAAACAGGGGAGGCTGGGCGATATACACATATCCGGCCTCGATCAGCGGGCGCATATAGCGGAAGAAGAAGGTGAGCATCAGGGTGCAGATATGCGAGCCATCCACATCGGCATCGGCCATGATGAAAATTTTATGATAGCGCAGCTTGGAAAGATCAAATTCTTCGCCGATGCCGCAGCCCAGTGCCAGGATCACAGGGGTGAGCTTATCGTTGCCGTACACTTTGTCCAGGCGGGCCTTTTCCACATTCAGCATTTTGCCCCACAGGCTCAGAATGGCCTGCGTGTTGCTGTCACGGCCCTGCTTGGCGCTGCCGCCTGCAGAATCACCCTCGACGATGAACAGTTCGCACTTGGAGGGGTCCTTTTCGTGGCAGTCTGCCAGCTTTTCGGGCATTTTCACGCTGTCCAGCACGCTTTTGCGGCGGATCAGCTCGCGGGCCTTTTTGGCGGCCTCACGGGCGCGGGCAGCCTGCGTGGCCTTTTCAAAGATCACCTTGGCCACGGCGGGGTTTTCTTCAAAGAACTCGGTGAGCTTTTCGTACACCATGCCGGACACCAGCGTGCGAATCTCGGTGTTGCCCAGCTTGGCCTTGGTCTGGCCTTCAAACTGCGCTTCCTTCAGCTTTACGCTGATCACGCAGATCAGGCCCTCGCGCACATCGGTGCCGGAAAGGCTGTCGTCTTTCTCTTTCAGCAGGCCATGGCTGCGTCCGTAATCGTTAAACACGCGGGTGAGGGCGCTTTTAAAGCCTTCCTCGTGGGTGCCGCCGTCGGGGGTGTTTACATTGTTGGCAAAGGAAAGCAGCAGCTCGTTATAGCTTGAGTTATACTGCAATGCCACCTCGGCCTCGCCGCCCTCGGTCTGGCCCTTCAGATAGATCACATCGGGGTGCAGGGTTTCCAGATCGCGGGTTTTGTGCAGATACTCCACAAAGCTGCGAATGCCGCCCTCGTAGCACATACTGTCCTGACGGTACTGGCCGGTGGTTTCATCCGCGGCGCGCTCATCGCGCAGGGTGATGCGCACGCCTGCATTCAAAAAGCTTTCTTCCCGCAGGCGCTTGAGCAGGGTATCATAATCATATTCGGTGGTTTCGCGGAACATTTCGGCATCCGGCTTAAAAATAACGGTGGTGCCGGTGGAGGAAGCAGACCCGATGCGGCGCAGCTCGCCGTCCGGCTCGCCGCGGTGGAAGCTCTGTTCATATTCCGCACCGTCGCGGCGCACACGCACCCGCAGCCACTCCGAGCAGGCGTTTACCACGCTGGCGCCCACGCCGTGCAAACCACCGGCCACCTTGTAGCCGGAATTTTCGCCGCCGAACTTGCCGCCTGCGTGCAGCACGGTGAACACAACGGTCACAGCGGGCAGGCCGGTATCGGGCTGCACATCCACAGGAATGCCGCGACCGTTATCCACCACTTCAATGATGTTGTCCGGCTTGATGGTCACTTCGATATGGTCACAGTGGCCGGCCAGCGCTTCGTCGATGGAGTTGTCCACGATCTCGTACACCAGATGGTGCAGGCCCCGCGGGCCGGTGGAGCCGATGTACATACCGGGGCGCTTGCGCACAGCCTCCAGGCCCTTCAGAACCTGAATTTCGCTGCCGGTATACTCATGGTCGGTAGCGGTGCTGCCGTTTTCCAAAATTTCTTCTGCCATTTTTTCCTCCAATGCTTGCTAAAACAAAAATCTGTATCAGATCAGTTGATAGTTTGGGCACTGCCGCATTCCTTGGGGCATTGGCTGCCGCGGCGGAAAGGGGGCGGTGCTGCCTTTATAAAAGCCCCGGCTTTTTGGCGCGGCCCGCCAGGGCGGCGCTGCTGATGGGGCTTAGGTAAACGGTTTCATAGGGGAAATCCGTTACGATAAAGCTTTTGGGAATATCATTGCTCATGCTCACCACAGCGCCCTCGTTTTCGGCGCGCTCTAAAAATTCCCGTGTGCGCTTGCCGGTGCTGGTGGTGTCGATGTCAAATATGCCGATAATTTCCTGCTCGCGCACGATAAAATCCTGGCCCATGTGCAGATACATATCAATTCAGCTCCCGAATTTCTCCCTGCTGCACCAGCACCAGCTTGCCGTTTGTGCGGGCAAAGGCGGCGCTGTCGCAGCTGGTCACAAAGGTTTGCTTGCCCTGCATTCTGGTAAGCAGATAGGTTTGGCGGCTGTCGTCCAGCTCGCTGAGCACATCGTCCAGCAGCATGACCGGGTGTTCGCCCGTCACCTGCTGGGCGCGGGCGGCTTCGGCCAGCTTCAGGCTCAGCACAGCGCTGCGCTGCTGTCCCTGGCTGCCGTACAGCTTGGCGGGCTCGCCGGAAAGATACACCTCAAAATCCTCGCGGTGAGGGCCGGCCAGACAAAAGCCTGCGGCGATCTCGCGGCTGCGCACACTTTGCAGCTTTTCGGCCAGCGAATTTTCAAAGCAGGGCTTATAGGCCAGCTGCAGGCTTTCTGCACCCTGGGAGATATCCCGGTAGTTGGCTTCGGCCAGCGGCGAAAGCGCCTGCAGATACTCCATGCGGCGGCGGGTGATTTCGCCCCCGGTGCGCACCAGCTCCTCGTTCAGCACATCCAGAAGTTCCGATGCGCCGGGGGTGGAGTCGTATTTTTTCAAAAGCGCATTTTTCTGGCTGGTCACCCGCAGGCAGCGCCGCACCACCGAAAGATAGCCCGGGTACAGCTGGCACAGCGCCGCATCCAAAAAGCGGCGGCGGCCATCCGGGCTGCCCTTGATCAGCGAAAGATGCCCGGGGTCAAACACCACGGCGGTGAAGGTGCCCGCAATGGAAGCCGCACGGCCCCGGTCTGCCCCGTTCACCCTGGCGGTGCGCCCGGGGCGCTGGCTGCCGGGCAGGCCCACCGCAATGCGAATGTTCTGTTGGCGCTGCTGTGCCTGCACCGTGCCTTCCAGCACGGCAAATTCGGCATTTCGGCGCACCAGCTCGGCATCACGGCTGCCGCGAAAGCTTTTGCCGCCCGTAAGCATCCAGATACTTTCCAGCAGATTGGTTTTTCCCTGGCCGTTTTGCCCCACCAGCACCGTAAGCTCGGGGGCAGGGGAAAGCTCGGCCCCGGCAATGTTGCGGTAATCCTGTACCGACAGGCGGTCCAGCCTCATGTGCGGGCACGCACGGCTACGGTGCGCCCGTCAAGCTCGATCTCATCGCCGGGCACGCATTTTTTGCCGCGCATGGTGCAAACCTCACCGTTCAGCTTCACTTGACCGGCCTGGATCAGCTCTTTGGCTTCGCCGCCGGTTTCCACCATGCCTGCGAATTTGAGCAGACTGTCCAGCTTGATAAATTCTGTGTTGATCTGGATGGTATCCATGGTAACGCTTCTTTCTTTCGTTAAAAGTTGTACTGTTTTATATATAACTTGTGTATTATGAATAAACCTGTTTATTCTGCGATGCTTTTTCAGTCGTTTTTAAAGCGGACGGGCAGCACCAGATAGGTGAAATCGTCGCCTTCCTCGGGCAGGATCTTGATGGGGGAGAGTGCGCCGTTCATCTGGAAAGTAACCCGCTCGGCCTTGCTGTTGCGCAGCGCATCCAGCAGATAGCGGTTGTTGAAACCAATTTCCACTGTGTTGCCTTCAATTTTTGCATCAAATTCATCCTGCACACGGCCCAGATTGGTCTGGCAGCGCACCAGCACCTTGTTTTCGGCCTGATTAAAGGTGATGCGCAGCGGATTTTTCAGCCGTTCGGTAATGATCAGGCTGGCGCGCTCGATGGTGTCGATAAAATCGCGGCAATCAATGGTGGCGGTGGTGGAAGCGCCCTGGGGGATCACGCTTTCGTAATTCAAAAAGTCGCCTTCGATGAGTCGGCTCATAATGGTGTACTGTTTGGTATGGAACACCGCATAGCGGCGGTTGGCATCGATGGTCACGGTGTCGTTTTCGTCATCGCCCATCAGTTTGAGCAGCTCCTGCAGGGTTTTGCCCGGAATGATAATGCGGATATCGCGGGTGCATTCCACCTCGCGGCTCACAATGGCCAAACGATAGCCGTCCAGCGCCACAATGGTCAGCTTGCCGGGCTCGATGACAAAAAGTTCGCCGGTGTGGGCGGGTTTTTTTTCGTCCTGGCTCACGGCATACAGGGTTTTATTGAGCATATCGGCCAATTTTGCGCAGGGCATGGTGGTGGTGTGGTCGGCGCCCGGGTTGGGCAGGCTGGGATAATCCCCCGCCATCATGGCCGGGATCTCAAATTCCGCCACGCCGCCCTTAATGGTAACGGTGCCGTTGTTGGAAAGCTCCAGCTCCACCTCGCCTGCGGGCATACGGTGGATGATATCCCCCAGCTGCTTGGCGTTCAGCACGGTTTCACCGGGAACCAGCACATTGCTTTCGATGGTGGTGGTGATGCCGATCTCCATATCATAGCCGGTAAGAGTCAGCTGAAAACCTTCGGCTTTTAAAAGAATACCTTCCAATACAGGGATCGCGCTGCGGTTGGTGACAGCCTTGGATACACCATCGATGGCGTTGGAGAGAAGGATTTTATCGCAGATAAATTTCATGATCGATTTTCCTCATAGGTCGTGTTCAGAACAGCGTATCTGAACGGGGTAAATGAACACAGAGTAATTTTCGCTCTGTATATGGTTTTGCATAATGTTGCAAAACGAAATCTAAGAATTAGATAGTAGTCTTTAGTAGTAGGGTTGAATTTGTGGAAAACCGGAGAAAAGCCGGAGATACAGGCACTTTGCCAGCGGTTTATAACTCAACATTCCCTTGTGGACAGGCTGTGGAAGTTGTGAAAAACTTTTTGTTTTCCACACGCTCTGTGGACAACCCATGTTAATTGTTGAAAACTCTGTTGAAAATGTTGAAATGTTATACTGGCTGTTGAAATGGCCTGTTTGAGCCTTTTGGGAAAAACTGTTTTTCAGGAGTGTACATTTTTGATGATATCGTCCACAGTTTCCTTGAGGCCCTGATTCTTCTGCAGGGTGTTTTCCATTTTCTTCATGGCATACACGATGGTGGAGTGGTCACGGTTGCCGAATTCGCGGCCGATATCCTCCAGGCTCATGCCGGTGATCTCACGCACGGCATACATGGCCACCTGACGGGCGGTGCTGATGTTGGCGGTGCGCTTGGAGCCGCGGATATCATCGGGGGTCACATTATAGGTACGCGAAACCTCGCTGATAATGCGCTCGATGGTCACGGGCACGGGCTGGATTTCATTCAGGGTGTCCTTGATGGCATTCTGCGCCACGCCGATGCAGGGCTCGATGCCCTCCAGCATATAATAGGCGTTCATTTTCTTTACGGCGCCTTCCAGCTGGCGGATGTTGTTGCGCAGGTGGTTGGCCAGATATTCGGCCACCTCGTTGGACATATGCAGGTTCAGCAGCTCGGCCTTGCGCTTTACAATGGCCACGCGGGTCTCGAATTCGGGGGGCTGGATATCGGCGGTCAGGCCCCACTCAAAGCGGGTGCGCAAACGATCCTCCAGACTTTTGATCTCCTTGGGCGGGCGGTCGCTGGCAATCACGATCTGGCGGCCCGAGTTGTGCAGCGTGTTGAAGGTGTGGAAGAATTCTTCCTGTGTACTTTCCTTGCCCGCAATAAACTGGATATCGTCCACCAGCAAAAGATCGGCCTGGCGATAGCGCTGGCGGAACATTTCGGTAGAGTTTGAGCGGATGGCGGCGATCAGTTCGTTGGTGAACTGCTCGCAGGTGATATACATGATGTTAAAATCGGGATGATTCTTTTTGATCTCGATCTGAATGGCGTTCAGCAGGTGGGTTTTGCCCAGACCGCTGCTGCCCCAGATGAACAGGGGATTGTAGGCGTAGGCAGGGTTGTTGGCCACGGCCTGCGCGGCGGCCAGCGTGAACTGGTTGCTGGGGCCCTTGATGAAGTTTTCAAAGGTGAAATCATACCGGCCGCTGGGCAGCTTGACCGAGCTGCTCTGCGAAGAGGCCGAAAGCTCCTCGGCAGGCAGGGCCACAGGCGGGGCGGCAGGCTCTTCGGGGCTGATCACGCGCACCTCGGCCTCAAAGCCCAGCACGCTTTTAAAAGCATCCCGCAGCAGATTTAAATAACGGTCATTCACAATGCCGCAAAGAAACTCATTTTCAATGCTCAGTGTAATGATCGAAGAATCCTCAAAGCTGACGAGCTGCAGCTTTTCGATATACAGCCGGTAGGTGGCGTCTACCATCTGGTTTTTACAGTATTCCTTGGCTGCAATGAGCACATCATTAAACGATACCATACTTTTACTCCTGAAAAAGGGCTTTCGGCAGCCCGGCTCAGGTTGGGGCTGCAGCTTTTATTCTTCCGCTTTCGTAACCAAAATCAAAACAGGGCACACCTAAAGAAACCCCGCTGCAAAAAATTGCACCGAGCGCAGTTTGCCCATATTAGATATGTAACAGATAGTATAGCACAAAATTGATTTTTTTACAATCACTGCGCCTATAAATTGTAATATTTTATAAATATACTTATAAGAAAGGGGGACTGCTTCCCATAAAATGTGGCTGCGGGGCCCTCTTCCCCAAGATTTTGTGGAACAGCGCCCATGCGAAAAAATTTCTCTTGTCCGGGGCCGGTGCATGAAAAGGCAAAGGCCTTGCATTGCACAGCCCTGTGGCAAAAAAATCCGCAAAAATCGGGCGAAAAAGGTTGACAAAAGCCCCGGTTATAGCATATAATCAAAGTCTGTAAGGCTATCTACCCGTATTGGCCGCCCGGCAGCAATGCTTTTTGGGGCGGTACGAGAAGCCAATGTATCAATGGCTCCTTTACAGGGGCTTAAGTGGAGGAACTGAAAATGAAAAAAACTTTCCAGCCCAAGAAGCGTCAGCGGAAAGAGGTTCATGGCTTCCTGCAGCGTATGAGCACCAAGAACGGCCGTAAGGTCATCAATGCTCGCCGCGCCAAGGGCCGCAAGAGCCTGACTGTTTGATTTTTATCAGAATCAAACCGCAATAGCTTTGGAAAAAAAGGTCACTGAGAAATTGGTGGCCTTATTTTTTCAAGATCATTCAGGCTGCCGGGGAAAGTGTACCCTGCGGCCTTTTTCCCGATATTGCCCTTTTGCAGAATTTGCAGAAACGGCATACTGTATATAACAGATCTACCCGGAGGCGGGCCCATGCGATTTCGACCCATTTGCAAAAATAAAGAATTTTCCCGCGTTTACACCCGCGGCAGATGCTTTGTGCATCCGCAGCTTGTTTTATATGTAGGGAAAAACCGTTTGGGCTACACCCGCGTGGGCCTTACGGCCACCAAAAAGGTGGGCCACGCCGTGGTGCGCAACCGTGCCCGGCGCGTGATGCGCGCGGCGCTGGCAGCCCATCTGCCCGAAAATGTGGGCAGCGTGGATATCGTGCTGGTGGCTAGGGCGCAAACCGCCAAGCTGAAAAGCACTCAGCTGGAAAAAACGCTGAGCAAGCTTTTGGCCAAGGCCGGCCTGCCCGACAAAAATCCCCCTGCCCCCAGGCCCGTGCCGGGCAATGCCCCAAACGCATGATCGCCCGGGGGCTGATCTGGCTGCTGCGGGGATATAAGCGCTTTATCAGCCCCATGCTGGGCCACAACTGCCGCTTTACGCCCACCTGCAGCGAATACGGAATGCAGGCGCTGGCCATACACGGCGCACTGAAGGGCACCCTGCTTACGCTGTGGCGCGTTTTGCGCTGCAATCCGCTGGGCAAATGGGGATATGACCCCGTGCCGGAAAAGGGCCGCTGGGTGAACCCCGCACGCCGCCTGCAAAAAGAGAGGCGCGGCTGATCGTTTTGCTACTTGTGACTTACCTTTGCGCGGGGAGTCCTACCATATAAAAAATAAAATGCTCCGGGCGCAAACGGGGCGGAAATGGAACCGACTATGAGTTTTTACAGCATCCTCGGCGGTCTTTCAGTGATTCTGGGACCCATCATGAGAATGATCTACGGCTTGGTCAGCAACTACGGCATTGCCATCATTCTCTTCACCCTGCTGATCCGTGTGGTCAGCTTCCCTCTGGCCTTGCACAGCCAGAAAACCATGGCAAAACAGAGCGTGTTTATGCCCATGGTGCAGGAGATCCAGAAAAAGTACCGCAATGACCCCCAGCGCCAGAACGAAGAGCTTGCCCGTCTGCAGCAGGATTACGGCTACAACCCCACCGGCGGCTGCCTGCCCCAGCTGCTGAATATGCTGATCCTGTTCGGCGTTATCGAAGTGATCTACTACCCCCTGCAGTACATCCTGGGCATTGCCAAGGACAGCCTGAAGGTGGCCGCTGCAGGCCTGGGCATCAGCAACTATATCTACACCTCGGAAACCGCCATTGTCAAGGCTGTGCAGGCAGGCACCGCCATGACCGGCCTGACCGATGCCGAAGTGCAGAGCATCGCCAATTTCAACATGGACTTCTTTGGCGTGAACCTGTGTGAGCAGCCCTTCTTCGGCCTCACCCCGCTGCTGATCTTCCCCGTGCTGGCCTGCGTGAGCATGATCTTTACCAATGTGATCACCATGAAAGCCAGCGGCCAGCAGCTGGAGGGCAGCATGAAGTATATGCCCTGGATGATGAGCATCTTCTTTGCCTTTATCTGCTTCCAGCTGCCCGTGGCATTCTCGCTGTACTACACCGTGAGCAACCTGCTGATGCTGGGCCAGACCCTGATCTGCAAAAAGATCTACAATCCCGAAGAATTCAAAAAGCAGTACGCCGAAGAGCTGGCTGCCAAGAAAAAGGAAATGAAAAAGCGCAAGAGCGTTACCATCACCGACCAGAAGACCGGTGAGCAGGTGACCAAGGAAGTGGGCGCCAACGAACTGGACAAGCTGCGCCTGGAAAAGGCCCGGGAGCTGGACAAGGCCAAGTATGCCGACGAGCGCACCACCCGTTTGGATGCAAAGCCCGTTGAGCCTGAGCAGCCCTCTGAGGAAAAGCCCGCTGAACAGCCCGAGGCTTCGCAGGAGAAGCCCCAGGAATAAGACTATAAGGAGGAATCACGATGATTCGCGAAGAAATTTGCACCGGAAAGTCGATTGAAGAGGCCATTGAAGCAGCCTGTGCCAAGCTGGGCGTAAATCAGGACGATCGAAATGTGAGTGTGGAAGTGCTGGAAATGCCCGTGCGCAAGCTGTTCCGCACCATTCCCGCCAAGGCAAAGGTGACCGTGGAGGTGGAAGACCCCACCCCCGCACCCGCACCTGCCCCGGCCCCCGCCCCTGCGGCAGAGCCTGCCGCCCCCGCCCCTGCCCAGCAGCAGCCCGCTGCCGAAACGCCCGCCGAAGCCCCTGCCAAGGCTGCCGAGGCCCAGCAGGACGAGGAGATCGAGGTGGACATTGACCCCGAACAGAACGAAAAAGTAAAAGCTGCCATTGAATATCTGACCGAGGTGTTCGCCGCTATGGGCGTGACCGGCGTGGAATTCCACCCTGTGCAGAAGGGCGAAGCCACCATTCTGCACGTGACCGGCGGCAAGCAGGTGAGCGCGCTCATCGGCCGCCGCGGCGAAACCATGGAGGCCTTGAGCTATCTGGCCAGCCTGGTTGCCAACCGTTTGGGCGGCGATTACATGAAGCTGGGCCTGGATGTGGCCGGTTACCGCAACAAGCGTGAGGCCGATCTGGAAGCACTGGCCAAGCGCCTGAGCGAAAAGGTGATCCGCACGGGCCGCAGCATTGCGGTGGAGCCCATGAACCCCTACGAGCGCCGCATCATTCACAGCGCTGTGGGCAAGATCGAGGGTGTGCGCAGCGAAAGCGAGGGCGATGGCCCCGACCGCCGCGTGGTGATCTATTCCACCGACCCCAACGCCTCGAATGTGCGTGACCGCAGCAGCGAACGCCGTGCAGGCGGCCGCGGCCCCCGCCGTGATGACCGCCGCGGCGGCAATGGCCGCAATGGCGGCCGCTACGGCAGCCGCAATGGTGGCCGTTACAACAGCAATCGCGGCCCCCGCCGTGAGGGCGACCGTGACCGCCGCTTTAACGACCGCCGCACCAGCGTGCCCACCCGCAACTTCAGCGAGGTTGCCCCCGGTGAGGCCGCTCCCGTGGCACCCAAGCGCGCCGAGCGCATCAACGATGCCGACGGTCTGGCCCTGTATGGCAAGATCGAGCTGTAAGCTCCGCTGAACCCCAAGCACCCCTGTGCCCATAAAACGGCACAGGGGTGCTTTTTTCGGCTTGGCCGGGGCACAGGAGCTTTTGCACCGGCCACGGCAGAAAGATCACTGTGAGAAAAATCTTTTTATCGTTAAAATTTTCTTGATTTTGAATATGTAAAAAAACAGCGCCGGGTTTTCCACAATTTGGGCCCTGTTTGTGGAAAACTCAGCGCTTTTCAAGAAGCGCAAAGTGTGCTATCATAAACTTAACTATCGAAACTCTGCCAAAGCATCAGAAAAAGGAGCCTGCTTATGAACGATCTTTCCGCAACCATTTGCGCCATTGCCACGCCCCCGGGCGAGGGCGGCATTGCCGTGGTGCGCCTTTCGGGGCCTGCGGCCTATGACATTGCGGAGAAGGTGTTTGTGCCTGTGAACACCCGCAAAAAAGTGCAGGAGGCAAAGGGCTACACGGCCATGTTCGGCCACTTTTTCCAGGCGGGCCGCCGCATGGACGAAACCGTGGCGCTGTTTTTCCGCGCCCCCCACAGCTATACGGGCGAGGATGTGGTGGAGCTTTCGGTGCATGGCGGCGGCGCCATGGCACAGTGCCTGGTGGAAGCGCTGATCGCGGCGGGCGCAGCCCCGGCCGGGGCGGGGGAATTTACACGCCGCGCCTTTGAAAACGGCCGCATGAGCCTGACCCAGGCCGAGGCCGTGATGGATATTATTTCGGCCAGCGGGCGGCAGGGGGCTGCGCTGGGGCTGGCTGCGCTGGACGGCGCACTGGCCAAAAAAATTGCCGGGGTGCAGGCGGCACTCACCGAGCTGGCCACCCACATTGCGGCGTGGGTGGACTATCCCGAAGAGGATGTGCCCGCCCTGCAGGAATCCCAGCTGACCGACACGCTCACCCGCAGCCGCACAGTGCTGGATGATTTGATCCGAAACTACGATGCAGGCGCTGTGCTGCGCCGGGGCGTAGATGCCGCGCTGCTGGGCCGCCCCAATGTGGGCAAAAGCACGCTGCTGAATCTGCTGGCGGGCTTTGAGCGTGCGATCGTGACCCCGGTGGCCGGCACCACGCGCGATGTGGTGGAGCAGGCGGTGATGCTGGGGGGCATTCGCGTGAATTTGTTCGACACCGCCGGTCTGCGGGAAACCGAGGATGTGGTGGAGGCCGAGGGCATTCGCCGCAGCTACAAAAAGCTGGAGGAAGCCGGGCTGGTGCTGGCAGTGTTTGACGGCAGCGAGCCGCTGAATGCCGACGATCTGCAGCTGGCCGCGCGCTGCAAGGGCAAGCCTGCGCTGGCGCTGGTGAATAAAAACGATTTGCAGCAGCGGCTGGAGCTGGAGCAGCTGAAGCCGTATTTCCGCAAGATTCTGTGCCTGAGCGCCAACGACCCCGCCGCCCGTGATGCCCTGGGCGATGCCGTGCGCGAGCTGCTGGGGGTGACCGGGTTTGACCCCGGCGCAGCCTGCCTGGCAGGGGAGCGCCAGCTGAGCGCCGCCACCCGTGCCCAGAGCGCCTTAAACGAAGCGCTGGAGGCCGCCGCAGGCGGGTTTGGGCTGGATGCCGTGAGCGTGTGCCTGGACGATGCGCTGGATGCGCTGTATGCCCTCACCGGTGAGAGGGCCGACGAGGCAGTGATCAACGGCGTGTTTGAAAAATTCTGCGTAGGAAAGTAATTTGACGGGGCAATGCCCCATTTTGAAATAGGAGATGACGATATGAGCGATTTGATGAGCGAGCGCGATGTGGGCAAGTATATTCAGGAAAAGATCCTTTCGGCCAAAAAGCGCGGCGAAACCGAGATCACGCTGATCAGCGGCGATATTCAAAAGGAGCTGTTTTTGCAGGACGGGCTGGAGGAGATCTGCATTGCCATGCAGAAGCTGGCCGAGCCGGGGGATGAAATTCTGCGCCGCCCCAAGAGCCTTCGCACAACGGGCCTTGCCATTAAATATTATCTGTGAACCCCATTATAAAAAGAAGGAACCACTATGAATCATCTGGGAGAGTATGATGTGATCGTGGTGGGGGCAGGCCATGCGGGCATTGAGGCCGCGCACGCCGCCGCCACGCTGGGCGCAAAAACCGCCGTATTTACGATCAGTTTGGATTTTATCGGCAATATGCCCTGCAACCCGAGCATTGGCGGCACCGCCAAGGGGCATCTGGTGCGTGAGCTGGACGCTCTGGGCGGCGTGATGGGCCTTGCCGCCGATGCCACCTATTTGCAAAGCCGTATGCTGAACCGCGGCAAGGGCCCGGCTGTGCATAGCCTGCGCGTGCAGACCGACCGCAAGCAGTATCATATGTACATGAAAAAGGCGCTGGAGGACACCCCGAATCTGGACATCAAGCAGGCCGAGATCGTGGGGCTGGACATTCAAAGCGGTCATGTGTGCGGCGTGTACACCGGCCTGAACGGTTATTACAGCTGCAAGTGCGTGGTAATCGCCACGGGCACCAGCCTGGGCGGGCGTATTTTTGTGGGCGATGCCTTTTATGACGGCGGCCCGGACGGCCAGCACGCCGCCACCCGCCTGACCCAGCAGCTGAAGGCTGCCGGGGTGCCCCTGCGCCGGTTTAAAACCGGTACACCGGCCCGTGTGCATCGGCGCAGCATTGCTTTTGACAAGCTCACCTGCCAGCCCGGTGACCCGGACGATGAGCTGCTGCCCTTCAGCTTTTTAACGCGCACCCCCATGCACAACAAGGTGGAGTGCTATATTGCCTTTACCAATCCGCAAACGCATGAGATCATTCGCGCCAACATTCACCGCAGCCCGCTGTATGGAGGCATGATCCAGGGCGTAGGGCCCCGCTATTGCCCCAGCATTGAGGATAAGGTGATGCGTTTTGGCGAAAAAGACCATCATCAGATCTTTGTGGAGCCCTGCGGCGAAAACACCGAGGAAATGTATCTGCAGGGCCTGAGCAGCAGCCTGCCCGAGGATGTGCAGATCGCCATGTATCGCAGCATCGTTGGGTTTGAAAATATCGAGATCATGCGCCCGGCCTATGCCATTGAGTATGACTGTGTGGACCCCACCAGCCTGAAAGCCACCTTGGAAAGCAAGATCGTGGCCGGGCTTTACGGCGCGGGCCAGTTCAACGGCACCAGCGGCTATGAGGAAGCTGCCGCGCAGGGCCTGCTGGCGGGCCTGAATGCCGCCCGAAATGCCCTTGGCAAGCAGGAATTGATCCTGCCCCGGCATTCCAGCTATCTGGGCACACTGGTGGACGATCTGATCACCAAGGGCGTGATGGACCCCTACCGCATGATGACCAGCCGCAGCGAATATCGCCTGACCCTGCGCCAGGACAATGCCGACGAGCGCCTGACCCCCATTGGCCGCGAGTATGGGCTGGTGACGGATGAGCGCTGGCGCGTGTATTGCGAGGATCAAAAGATCAAGGCCGATGAAATGCACCGTCTGGCCCACACCACGGTGCGTGCGGCAGACTTAAAGCCGGTGGCCGAGGCAGCCGGTGTGAATGCCGGTGAAACCGGCGGCCCGGCTGTGGAGCTGCTGCGCCGCCCGGGTGTGAGCTATGACCTGCTGGCCAGTATTATTGGCAGGGGAGAGGGCGTGACCCCCATGATGGCGGGGCGCATTGAAACCGAGATCAAATATGCGGGCTACATTGCCCGCCAGCAGCGCCAGATTAAAGAGGTGCAGCGCCACGAGAACACACTGATCCCCGAGAATTTTGTCTATGAGGGGCTGCAGGGGCTTTCCATGGAGGCCCGGGAAAAGCTGAACAAAATTCGGCCCCGCACGCTGGCGCAGGCCGGGCGCATTCCCGGTGTGAGCCCCAGCGATGTGGCGCAGCTGAGCATTGCACTGGTGGCCGAGGCGCGCCGTGCCCAACAAACAACTAAGCAAGGAGAAACCCTATGAAATTGAGCAATGTGGTAATTTATACCCGCGACATCAAGCGCGCACAAGATTTTTTTGTGGAGTATTTTGGGGCACAGGCCGGTGAAATTATAAACGACACCCAAATGAACGATGGCGGCAAGGCCGGTTTTGTAAGCCTGCCGGATGGCGGCGAGATTTTGTTTATGATGCGCGGCGGCCTGACCGATGGCAGCGCCTACCCGCTGCACACCGGCATTTCCAGCCTGACCCTTGCCACCGGCAGCCAGGAAAAGCTGCGGGAGATCACCATGCGCATTTATAAGGACGGCTACACCGTGCGCAATATGCCCCGCAGCACCTATTATGGCTGCATGGAAAGTGTTGTGCTGGATTTTGACGGCAACCTGATCACCCTGACCGTTTGATTGTTCCACGTGGAACATATTCTGTAAAACAGAGGAAGAATGAGTATGATCGACAAAAATCGACTGGAAGCCAAGTGCGCGGCGCTGGGCATTGCCCTTACGGGCCCCATGCTGGACGCGCTGGACCAATACGCCGAAATTTTGGTGGAGTACAACCAAAAGGTGAATCTGACCGCCATCACAGACCCCGAGGGGATCGAGGATAAGCATTTTGCCGACAGCCTTTTGCTGGCCAACCTGCCCGAAACCGCCGGAAAGCTGGTGGATGTGGGCACCGGGGCAGGCTTTCCCGGCGTGGTGGCCAAAATTTTCAAGCCGGAGCTGCAGCTTACTCTGATGGAGCCCACCGGCAAGCGTGTGGAGTTTTTAAAGTATGTGTGCGCACAGCTGGGGCTTTCAGGCGTGGAATTTGCCAAGGAGCGTGCCGAGGAGGCTGCCCGCAAGGTGTGGCGTGAACAGTTTGATGTGGCCACCGCCCGCGGTGTGGCCGCTCTGCCCATGCTTTCGGAATACTGCCTGCCGCTGGTGAAAGTGGGCGGCGTGTTCTTGGCCATGAAGGGCCCCGGCGCAGCCGAGGAGCTTGCCGAAAGCGGCGCAGCACTGAAAAAGCTGGGCGGAAAGGGAAGCGGCGTGGCAGAATTCCATCTGCCGGGCGGCGATGTGCGCAACATCATCCGCATTAAAAAAAATTCGCAAACTCCGCCAGTATATCCCCGCAATGGCGGAAAAATTGCAAAATCCCCGTTGAAATAAGGCCCGAAATGCCGAAAACTCTGCCTTTGGCACGAACGATTTTTCTGGCATTCCGGTATAAAGCCGTGGTAAACTTTGGGTAAGCCCAAAGCCCACGGCTTTTTTGTTTGCTTCAGGTGCGGGCCAGTGGCACTGCGTTTCGTCACGGTTGGCCTACGGCCAAATGTTCCTCAAAGCAGCGCCCCCGGCCCGCAGCACGAAGATCGGCAAGCAAGTTTTCCACAAAAAATACTCCCAATGTTGAAAACCCACGAAAGGAGTGAATGCCCATGCTGGCACTGCCCACACGGCCCAAAACGGCGGGCAAGGTGATATTGCTGCCGCTGAATGCCATTCAGCCCAGCCCATGGCAGGCGCGCACGGTGTTTGATGAAACCGAGATCGCTGCGCTGGCGGTGAGCATTTTGCAAAATGGGTTGCTGCAGCCCGTAACGGTGCGCAAAATCCAAGGGGGCTATCAGCTGATCGCCGGGGAAAGGCGGCTGCGGGCCTGCCGTTTGGCAAAGCTGGAGCAGATCCCGGCCATTCTCGGCGATTATGACGACCGGCAGGCTGCCGCGCTGGGCCTTTTGGAAAACCTGCAGCGCCAGCAGCTGGACCCCTTTGACACCGCCCGGGGTCTGCGAGAGGTGATCCGCCTGTGGGGCTGCACCCAGGCCGAGGCCGCACGGCGGCTGGGGCTTTCGCAGCCTGCGCTGGCCAACAAGCTGCGCCTGCTGCTGCTCAGCGACGAGCAGCAGGCCCTTTGCCTTGCGGGAAAACTCACCGAGCGCCACGCCCGGGCTGCGCTGCGCCTGCCCGAGGCCCAGCGCACGGCGGCCCTGCGCCACATGGCCGATGCGGCCCTCAGTGTGCGGCAGGCTGATGCCTTTGTGGAAAAGCTGCTGGCGGCAAAGCCCCGGCGCAATTCGGTTTCCATGGTGCGTGATGTGCGGATCTTCCTCAACACGCTCGAACACGCCGTGGGGCTGATGGTGCAGGGCGGCGTGGCCGCAACTTCTTCGCGGCAGGAGGGCGAGGGGTATATTGAATACACCGTGCGCATTCCTGTAGAAAGCATGGGGCAGGCACCGCCCGCAAAGGGCACACAAAAAGAAACCTGAAACGGCCCGTGCGGCACCGCAGCAGCACCGGCCGGGCAGGGGAGAGGGGGCAAAATGTTCCACATGGAACATTTTGCCCTGCTTTTTTGCGCTTTTTACAGGCAAAATACGAAAAAGGCCTACACAAGCGCGGCGCAACTGTGCTATAATGTTTTTATACGCCAAGGGCAGCTTGCACCACAAAAATGCAGGCTGCAAGGCAAAATACAAAATAGCCAATCGAAAGGAGCCCGCTTTGTGGGAAAAGTAATCGCGATCGCAAACCAGAAAGGCGGCGTGGGCAAAACCACCACAGCCGTAAATTTATCCTCCTGCGTGGCGGCACTGGGCAAAAAGGTGCTGCTGGTCGATCTTGACCCGCAGGGCAACAGCACCAGCGGCTATGGCATCAACAAACGCAGCGCCCCGGGCAGCGTGTATGAGTGCCTGCTGGGCCAGGATGCCAAAGAGAATATTCAAAGCACCCAATACCATGTGGATCTTTTGCCCAGCAACACGGCACTGGCCGGTGCTTCTATTGAGCTGGTGGAGCTGCCGCGCCGCGAAAGCCGCCTGCGTGCAGCCCTGGCCCCGGTGATCCCGGAATACGATTATATCTTTATCGACTGCCCGCCCAGCCTGGATCTGCTCACCCTCAATGGTCTGTGCGCCTGCGACACCGTGCTGATCCCCATTCAGTGCGAATTCTATGCGCTGGAGGGCCTGAGCGAGCTGATGAGTACCCTGCGCACGGTGCGGAAAAAATACAACGCCTATCTGGATGTGGAGGGCGTAGTGTTCACCATGTATGCCGGCCGGCTGAACCTGACCATTCAGGTGGTGGAGCAGGTGAAAAAATACTTTGGCGACAAGGTGTATAAAACCTGCGTGCCCCGCACGGTGCGCCTCAGCGAGGCCCCCAGCTATGGTATGCCCATCAACTACTACGAGCCAAACGGAAAAGGCAGCGAAGCGTATATGGAAATGGCGCGTGAGCTGCTGAAAAATAATCAGCGCTAAGCGGAAAGGAAGTTGAGAAAATGGCAAAACCCAAGGGCGGTCTTGGCCGAGGGCTGGACAGCCTTTTTCAAGACAGCACCCCCATGAGCGGCGAGCAATCGGGCGAGATCACCACGCTGCCCCTGCGTGAGATCGAGCCGGACCCCGATCAGCCGCGTAAAAATTTTGAAGCCGAGCCGCTGAACGAGCTGGCCGAAAGCATTGCCGAAAACGGCCTGCTGCAGCCCATTGCGGTGCGGCACAACAAGGCCGGAACCGGCTACACCATCATTGCGGGCGAGCGCCGCTGGCGTGCCTGCCGCATTGCCGGGCTGGCCGAAGTGCCGGTGGTGATCCGCGATGTAAACGACGAACAGGCCATGGAGCTGGCGCTGGTGGAAAACCTGCAGCGCGAAGATCTTGACCCGGTGGAAGAAGCGCTGGGCTGCAAGCGCCTGATGGAGCAGTGCCATCTCACCCAGGAGCAGGCCGCCAAAAAGCTGGGCAAAAGCCGCAGCGCGCTGGCCAATGTGCTGCGCCTGCTGGCCCTGCCGGACCCCGTGCTGGAGGATCTGAAGATCGGAGCCATCAGCCCCGGCCATGCCAAGGTGATCCTGGGCCTGCCCTCACCCGAGCTGATGGAAAAAGCCGCCAGCGAGATCATCAGCGGCGATTTGAATGTGCGCCAGGCCGAAGCCCTGTGCAAAAAGCTGGCCAAGGGCCCGGCCCCCGAAAAGGCAGTGCCCCCCCGTGCGGCGCTGCCTGTGGAAGTGGAAAGCAGCCTGCGCGAGGTGATCGGCAACGAGGTGAAGGTGGATTACAAGCGTGGCGGCAAGGGCACACTGACCCTGCATTTTTACAACGACAGCCAGCTTGTGGCCTTTGCCAATCTGCTGGGCGGCTATCAAAAAGAGGGCCAGTAAGCAACACGGCGCCGGGCGGCTCTTACACGGGCTGAAAACCGGCGGCGAAATGCCCCGGAAAAGGGGAAACAGCATTTGTAACACGGCACCGGGCGGTTCCGATGCCATGCAATATTTGGAGGAAAGAAATTTATGCTCGACATTCGATTTGTGCGGGAAAACCCCGATGCAGTAAAGGAAAACATCAAAAAGAAATTTCAGGACAGCAAGCTGCCTCTGGTGGACGAAGTGATCAAGCTGGACGCCGAAAAGCGCGCGACCCAGCAGGAAACTGAAAGCCTCAAGGCAGCCCGCAACAAGCTGAGCAAGGCCAACGGCCCTCTGTTCGGCCAGCTGAAAAAGTGTGAGGACGAAGCCAAAAAGGCCGAGCTGCAGGCGCAGATCGACGCCAACAACGCCGCCGTGAAGGCCGATGCCGAGCGCATGGCTGAGCTGGATAAGCGCCAGGCCGAACTGGAAGATAAGATCAAGGAGATCATGTACACGATCCCCCAGATGATCGACCCCAGCGTGCCCATCGGCCCGGACGACAGCGCCAATGTGGAAGTGCAGCGCTTCGGCGAGCCCGTGGTGCCCGACTACGAGATCCCCCACCATGTGGATATTATGCAGAGCTTCAACGGCATCGACAAAGAAAGCGCCGGTGAAGTGGCAGGCATGGGCTTCTATTATCTGCTGGGCGATATCGCCCGCCTGCACGAGGCTGTGCTGGCCTACGCCCGTGACTTTATGATCGACGAGAAAAAGTTCACCTATGTGATCCCTCCGTTTATGATGCACGGCAATGTGGTGAAGGGCGTTATGAGCTTCCCCGAAATGGAAGCCATGATGTACAAGATCGAAGGTGAGGACCTGTATCTGATCGGCACCTCCGAGCACACCATGATCGGCCGCTTTATCGGCAAAACCCTGCCCGAGGCCGATATGCCCCTGACCCTCACCAGCTACAGCCCCTGCTTCCGCAAGGAAGTGGGCAGCCACGGCTTGGAGGAGCGCGGCGTGTACCGCATCCACCAGTTTGAAAAGCAGGAAATGATCGTGGTTTGCAAGCCCGAGGACAGCATGACCTGGTACGATAAGCTGTGGAAGAACAGCGTAGAGCTGTTCCGCAATCTGGAAATTCCCGTGCGCCAGCTGGAATGCTGCTCGGGCGATCTGGCCGATCTGAAGGTGAAGAGCTGCGATATCGAGGCATGGAGCCCCCGCCAGAAAAAGTACTTCGAGGTTTGCTCCTGCTCCAACCTGGGCGATGCACAGGCACGCCGCCTGGGCATTCGCATCAAGGGCGAGGACGGCAAAACCTATCTGGCCCACACCCTCAACAACACCTGCGTGGCACCCCCGCGTATGCTGATCGCCTTCCTGGAAAACCACCTGCAGGCCGACGGCACGGTGACCATTCCCAAGGTTCTGCAGCCCTACATGGGCGGCAAGGCCGTGCTGGTTCCCAACAAAAAGTAATATTTAAGCAAAATATACAAACAGTAGCACCGCTTCCGGCAAAGGGGGCGGTGCTGCTGTGCTTTTTACAAGATTTTTCCATAAAATAGGCCGAAACGCTTGACCTTCCTGTGGCTGGAAAGTGTATAATAAAAGTAAGAAAAAAACCCGCCGTACAAAAAAAGGGAGGGATGCGCATTGAAAAAGGACGGCTTGGACATTGGCATTTGCGACGATGTTCGCAACGACTGGCTGGCCAAGGAGCTGCGGGAAGAAAATTACCACGGCTGCATGGACCATGGTGGCGCACACGCCGAGGGCCGCGCCAACAACCGCGGCTGGGCCGCTAAAAACGCCGCGCGTGAGGGCTATCGGGAATGCACCGGGCACGAAAAGCGGCATTTCCGAAAATCAGCGCAGCAAGGGGCCGGAAAGCCGATGAACCTTCTGGGCGTGGTGGTGGCCGTGATCGTGCTGGTGAATTTTCTCATGGGCCTGTTTGCCTCACGCTGAACTACATGAATGAAAGATAGAAAAGGAGAGTACCTCTATGATTTTTGTGATTTTGCTTGTGATCCTGCTGGTGTTCGCCATTGCTTCGCTGCGCATCGTGCCCGAAGCGCAAACCTGTGTGATCCAGCGCTTTGGCCGCTACCATGCCACATGGGGCCCCGGCGTTCACTTTTTGGTGCCCGTGATGGATTCGGTGGCCAAAAAGATCAGCATGAAAGAGCAGGTGGCCGACTTTGAGCCCCAGCCCGTGATCACCAAGGACAATGTGACCATGCAGATCGACACCGTGGTGTATTTTAAAATTTTTGATCCCCAGCTGTTCACCTACGGCGTAGAGCGCCCCATTACCGCCATTGAAAACCTGTGCGCCACCACGCTGCGCAACATTGTGGGCGGCATGGATCTGGACAGCACCCTCACCGGCCGCGATACCATCAACGGCGAGATCACCCAGATTCTGGACGAAGCCACCGACAAATGGGGCATCAAGATCAACCGCGTGGAAGTGAAAAACATCATGCCCCCGCGCGAGATCCAGGAAAGCATGGAAAAGCAGATGAAGGCCGAGCGTGATAAGCGCCAGGCAATTTTGCTGGCCGAGGGCGAAAAGCAGGCTGCCATCACCCGTGCCGAGGGCGAAAAGGAAAGCGCCATTCTGCGTGCCGATGCCGCCCGTGAAAAGGCCATTCGTGAGGCACAGGGCCAGGCCGAGGCCATTCTCACGGTGCAGCGCGCCCGTGCCGAAAGCATTAAGCTGATGAACGAAGCCAACCCCAGCCAGCGCGTGCTGGCATTGCAGGGGCTGGATGCACTGGGCAAGGTGGCCGATGGGCAGGCGACCAAAATTATCATTCCCAGCGAGCTGCAAAATCTGGGCGGGCTGATCCCCACCATGAAAGAGCTGGCCAGCGAAGAAAAATAATTGCATCGTGCAAATTTTTTGGCGGCGGGGCAGAAATGCCCCGCCCTTTTTGAAATTTTGCAAAAAAATTGCAAAAAACAGTTGACAAATTCACCCGTAACCCGTATAATAATAAAGCACTTTAGGTGCGAACAATGAAAATATGGCGGTGTAGCTCAGTTGGCTAGAGCACTCGGTTCATACCCGAGTTGTCAGCGGTTCGAATCCACTCACCGCTACCATTTCATGATAGGATTTCGCTAAGGCGAATTAGATCGTTTGCAATAGCGAACGAAGGCTTATGGCTTTAGCGAAGTCCTATATTCATAAGGCCCGTTGGTCAAGCGGTTAAGACACGGCCCTTTCACGGCTGTAACATGGGTTCGATTCCCGTACGGGTCACCAAAACAAAGCACCGAAATTCAGCACATGCTGGGTTTCGGTGCTTTTCTTTTTGCCAGTTCACACGCCCAGCCAAAAAAACGCTCCCCGCAGAAACCTGCGGGGAGCGAGATCGTTATAATCCGTCCGGGGCAAGCACGGAGCCGCCGCCATGGCTTTTCTTAATATCGTCGCCCGCCAACAAAAAGCGGGCGGCTTTTGATTTTTATGGCGATACCGCATAATTCTAAGTGCCGATACGGCGAGCGAGGTGCAGCAGATGCTAAGCCAAAAGCGCAGATAATGCTTTGTGCATTATCGAGCATTTTGGGGGGCGCAGATGCCGTGCCGCAGCCGCCGGAGCGGTGCTTAAGCCGTAAGGCGGGAATTGTGCGGTGG